>SCPP01000131.1_pt1 | contig 219492 bp, 165 predicted proteins | sample 6106811 | NCBI WGS metagenome assembly SCPP01 (sample SAMN10720449, study PRJNA508395) | human gut metagenome | isolation source: Participant 2 stool, 15 month | host: Homo sapiens | collected 2018 | reverse complement strand
ATATTTTTGACAAAAAGTAATGTTTCTGTAGATTTCTCTGCCGCACATGGTTGGGCAGAAGGACGAATTTAGGATGTATTGTGGATATTGGGGTCATAAAGATGCGTTCTTCTTGCATATTCTTCCGCTTTGTAGGGCTTTATGCAGAAATTGGCTACACCTTTAAGCTAAAGGGTGATTGCTTTTACTAAAAGGGTATTGCGTTTTAGTAAAACGGTTACTCTGTTTTAGTAAAACGTTCTTTGCTTTGCATCTTCGGTGTATCAGGGCTTTCGGAGGTGTGATTTCGATTTATTGGAAGGACGTTCGTTTTGGTATAATGCTTATAACTTGACACTTATGGATTTTCGCCTCGTATTTCTTTCTGTGTGGATAATCGGTCGGAAATACGGGATTCTCGTGCGATAGAAAATACAAAGTGTCAGAATGACAAAATCATATTTATCTTCTGTAGGTATGAGCCTTAAAAATACTTTCCAATCTTTTCTTGTTTTCATTCTTTATCGTTAATTTGCCATCGAAGCAAGGAAGTGTCCTTAGCTTCAATGTTTTGTGAAATGATATTGTAAGAAGCGTTGTGCTTCATTCTTGTCTTTGAGAACCTAGGAAATTTTCAAGATACACAAGAATGGTACAGACGATTCTACGCTGGTTTCGGCGTGGGTCTGCTGTTTGTTCATTTGTGTATCGGGTTTTCCTAGGACCTTCAAAGACGATGAATAGCACGCAGTTCCACGCTGTTTTTTATATTCTCGGCGGAACGCGAGGACTAATACTATCTGGTTATGATTCTATTTAAAGTGAATTCTAAAAGTTCCATCTATGTGCGTTTGTTGTACTCAATGGCAGTCTTGTGCCTGTTGACCGCTTTGAGCAGTTGTTCGGATGATGATGCTCCGGCAGAGATTATCCCTAACCCTGATAGTGAGATTTACTTTACTAAAGCTTGGATTTCACTTCGGATAGTGGCGAAGCGATTCTTTCTTTACAACCAATAAAGATTGGTCGATAAATGTTTCACAGTCAGGCGGTGATGTCAGCTGGTGTACGGTGTTCCCCAATAAGGGAAAAGCCGGAGAAAACCAAGTCTTAGTTAAAGTAATAAGAAATGAAGGAGTCGATGACCGTAACGTGGTATTGAACTTGGCAGCCTGTGATTTGACTAAGAGTATCGTAGTAACGCAGAAACAGAAAGATGCCATCACTCTGACTACTGCAAAGTTTGAAGTAGATAAGAACGGAGGAGAAATCCAGGTGGAGGTAAAGGCAAATGTTACTTATGAAGTTGTTATTCCAGAGCAATATCAAAGCTGGATACGTGAAGGTTCTGGCTCCGGGCAAATAATTATGGGCGACAAAGGACATAATCAAATGCACGAATCTGCTACAAGAACTGACATGGATAGAACTATGCGGAAGTTTTACATCAGCAAGAGCGAGGAATATGACAAGCGCGAAGGAGAAATCATCTTCCGAAGCGGTGAATTGGAGGAAGTCTTGAAGGTGTATCAGACAGGAGGAGGCATTTTATTGTTGACTAAGAATGAATATACCGTTTCTGATAAAGGAGAACAAATTACCGTAGAACTGAACAGCAATTTTGACTTTGATGTGAAAATGCCGCAGGTAGATTGGATTACCACAACCGTAACGAGAAGTGTTTCCAGCCATACGCTTTATTATACGATTGCCCCGAATGAAACTTATGACAAGAGGGAGGCCGAAATTATCTATTATGATAGGAATGATAAATCTGTGGCAGATACGTTGAAGATTGTCCAGGTGCAGAAAGATGCGATATTGTTGTCGCAAAAGGAATACGATATTACAGCAAAAGGAGAGACTATAGAAATATCAGTAGAAACTAATGTCAATTATAATATACATATTGATGAAGAAAACTCTCAATGGATAAAGTTAGTGCAAAATGTAGTAACTAAAAGTTTTAAACAAGATAGGCTCTTTTTTCATATTGAAGAAAATTCAGAAGTAAAATCTAGAGTTGGGAACATTGTTTTACTTCTATAGAGTACTTTAGCTGATACTATTCGGATTATTCAAGAAGCAAAACAAATAGAAGAAAAACATGTTAAGGTGTATGTTGAAAAAGCAGGTACACTAAAGAAATTATTAAATGTGGAGGCGAACTTAATAACTCATCTGGAGATAAGTGGTTTTATAAATGGTACTGATTTGCGTCTTATTCGCGAGATGGCTGGAATAGATTATTACGGAAATCCAACATTAGGGCAATTAAGAGAATTGGATATTGCTCAAGCTACTATCTGTTCGGGTGGAACAAATTATTCTCAATATGGTAGTAGTGTAAATATAGATAATATAATTCCTGGAGGTTGTTTTTCTCACACTAATCTCATTTCTATATATTTACCTTTTAATACAAAGAAAATAGAAGCTCAAGCATTTTTCTTTTCAGAAAAATTAGAAAATATTTCCATTCCAGATGACTGTAGAAGTATTGGTTGGGAATCTTTTAGCGCATGCGGTTTGATTTCTGTAAATATACCTAGGAACGTTTCTTTTATTGATAAATTGGCATTCAATCGCTGTTATAAATTGGTTTCAATCAATGTTGATTCAGAGAATCGTTGGTATGCTTCGATAGATGGTATGCTGTGTGATAAAAAGCAGGAAACCTTAATCTATTATCCTGCCGCAGGAAAGAAAATTATTAATATACCTAATACAGTAAAAGAAATAAATGAATATGCTTTTTATGATTGTATTTATCAAGAGAAATTAAATATTCCATCAGAAACAGTCACTATACCGTATGGGATATTTAAATTTCTATCTGGATTATCATTTATTGATGTAGATGTAAATAGTGCTTGTTTTACGTCAATAGATGGTGTGCTATATGATAAAAGTGTGTCTGAATTAATAGCATGTCCAAGATTAAAAGATGAAATAACTATACCTGATGGTATTCAGACTATAAGTCCATTTGCTTTTTATTCTTGTCAAAATTTGAGGGTTATTAATATGCCGAATTCCATTACAATGTTAGGAGAGGCAGGATTTTGGGGATGTAATAGTTTGACTGATATTAATTTTTCAGATAATATTACTTTTATAGATGATAATGCATTTTGGGAATGTACTAGTTTGACTTCTATGCTTTTGCCCAAAAGTATTGCTGGTATTGGCGACAATGCTTTTACCGGTTGTACAAATCTTACGAAAATATATATAAATAGAGAGGAGCCTCCTTTTATTGAAAAGAGAACTTTTTATAGGACAAATGGTGAACTTGTTATATATGTACCTAAAGGATGTAAAGAACGTTATAAGAATAGTGAAACATGGAGAACTTTAAATATTATAGAAATGGAATGAAGAATTAGAAAAAGAATTTGTATGGAAATAGCATCTTTAGTAATTTCTATTTTGTCTATAGTCATATCAGCAATTGTTGCTGGAATCCCATTTTATCGTAAATATATAGAAAAGAAAACAAAAATAGCATTGATTGCTTGTGATGGAATAATCAGGGATGATATGATACGTATTGTGGTTACCTATGTAAATAAGAACTGGCAAAATGCAGTAATAATCAATAGCCATATTAATCTTTACCATCCTAAGTTACTAAATGAGTTTACGAAAGTGAATCATGCATATAGTTGTAAGTCATTTAATCCGGTTGTGATAACGGAGAAAATGCATGCCTCTATTGAACTTGAATATTCTTTATCAGAGTTGAAAGAAGTGGATTTGGAGAATGCAGATGTATATGTATATGTACATACTGAATATATAGATTCTCAAGGCCAGAGGCTGTTTGATAATCATAGGATAGAAACCTGTGCATGAGTGGAATAAGTACTAAGATGGTCTTAATAGAGTCTACTATGTATGAGTTACAAGGAAGAAGCATTTTAATGTCTATGAAACTTTAGTTGTTGGCGTGAGCAGGAAGCATCACTTCCTGCTCACGCCCTTTCTCGCATTTAGCAATACTCCCTTCTGAACCAAAGCTCGAATATAGGGTCGGAGAAAGCATACTTGTTTCCTTCTTTCTCAATGAAATCACGTTCTGTCAGCATACGCTTGTTGCGTGTGATGGTCTGTGCACTGCCCAATTCATATTTCCGCACTACGGGGATGGAGTTGAAGCGGTATTCACCATCGGCTACAGCACGAAGCATGGCAGTTTGGGCAGCAGTCAGGTTCTCGGTGTCGTTCATGAACATAGGCATGTTGGTGTCTATCAGTTGGCGGGTACGGATTTCGATAATCTCATCTGTCACTTTTTCAGACGTACCGCTCCAGATGAAATAGCACAACTGTTGCAAATACCACGAATGGCATTTCACGATGTCGCACAGTTGTTCTGCTTGCTGTTCGCTGATTTCTTTGTTCGTCCGGTGGAAGGCATTGACGATGAAGGGCACCCATTCCTCTTTCTTTATCTTTTGCAGGAACAGTACTTGTCCGAAGCGGTAGAAGGGGTTAGAAGAATTGTTGAAGATGTCCATCATCATATGCCGCTTGCTTCCGTAAAAGCAATAGGAAACTTGTTGCTGCTTCTGCCAGGCAGAGCGCATTTTTCCCTCCATACTTTTGTAGCCGGGTAGTAGTGCCAGTTGTTGGAACTCGTCGATGCAGACAATCAGGTGTATGCCTTTGGCAGCTGCTATCTTTTCGGGTAGTTCCAGTATCTCCATGACACTTTTTTCTTCCAGTTCCAATTTCAGGTCAAAGGAGAGGGTATCGGTTGGGTCGCTCTTCAATGTGATACTGGGAGAAACGGCTTTAAGAAACTGTTTCACATCTTCAAGCCTCTTTTCAAGGGTGGAGGCGGCGCAAGAAATGACTTCTCGCGCAAAGATGCGGTAGAATTCAGCTTCCGTCTTGATGCTGAATGCATCAATGAAGCAGACACGGATATGCTTGTCTTCTTGTGTCAGTTCGTCCATAGCTACTTTTACAAGCGACGATTTTCCCCATCGGCGCGGTGAAATAAGCATTACGTTGATGCCCGATCCAAGCAATTCTTTCAGTTGCTTTCGTTCTTCTACCCGATTGACGAAACTTTCTTTATCAACCAGTGTGCCGTATTGAAAAGGTGATTTCATAAGCTTTCTGTTCTTGATTTAATGACAAATATACAAATTATACATCAATGTATAATACATCTATGTATAATTTTGTTTGAGCACATGTGCAAAAACACCCACTTTTTGCACATGAAACGGAGAACGTGAGCAAAAAAGCCTTATTTTTGCTCACGTTATTGATTCCGAGTATAGTATTAAACACAAATATACCATGAAAAGTAAGACTCTTGCATTGATTCTATTATGCTGCGCCGCCTCGCTGGGCGCTAAAGTAAAACTGCCTGCACTGGTAGGCGACAACATGATACTGCAACAGCAGACTGAAGTGAAACTGTGGGGAACGGCTGCACCGAAAGCCGAAGTACGCGTCACGCCTTCGTGGAACGGACAAACCTCCACTTGCCGTGCCGATAAGGACGGACGTTGGCTGCTTGCCGTGAAAACTCCGGCAGCAGGATACACGCCTTATGAGATAACCTTTGATGATGGAGAAAAAACTACGTTGACGAATGTCCTAATTGGTGAAGTATGGCTTGCTTCCGGTCAGAGTAATATGGAAATGCCCTTGAAAGGTTTTGCCGGCTGTTGCATCATGAATGGGGTGGATGATATCATAGCTTCTGCCGAAAATAAGGGTGTGCGCATGTTCACCGTTCCCAAGCACCAGACTTATGAACTGCAAACCGACTGCAAAGGTAGCTGGAACATATCTTCCATAGAAACCGCACCCGATTTCAGTGCGACGGCCTACTATTTTGCCACTTCGTTGAGCCGTGCCCTCCGGATTCCGGTCGGCATCATCTGTAGCGCTTACGGTGGATCCACTGTAGAAGGTTGGATAAGCCGTGAACTGCTGGAAAACTATCCAGACATATCTCTCAACCCCGATTCCATCGAACGCCTGCATCCCATGCTCCGCCCCATGCTGATGTACAATGCCATGCTGAAGCCGCTTCAGAACTATACCATCAAAGGGTTCATCTGGTATCAGGGAGAGTCGAACGTAGGTCGCCATGAAACATATGCCGAACGCTTGGCCGACATGGTGCAGCTGTGGCGCAAGGAATGGGGGCTGGGCGAATTGCCTTTCTACTTTGCCGAAATAGCGCCGTACGCCTATGGAGGTACCCAGCAAGAGAAAGCTGCTTACCTACGTGAAGCGCAATTCCGTGCCCAAAGCCTGATTCCGAACAGTGCCATGATTTCGACAAACGACCTTGTAGAGCCTTATGAGATGTACAATATCCATCCCCGCAACAAGACAAAGGTAGGTCAACGCTTGAGCTATCTGGCATTGAACCTTACCTATGGATTGAAGCAGATACACTGTTTCGGCCCACAATATAAGTCATGGACTGCTAAAGGCAGTGAAGCATGGGTTTCCTTCGACCATTTGGAAATGGGTATCTGTCGCAACTATGACCTTCGCGGTTTCGAAGTGGCGGGTGAGGACCGTGTGTTCCATCCTGCCGACAAAGTATGGCTGCACTGGCAGACGAATGAAGTGGTAATCTCTTCAGAAAAGGTATCCCATCCCGTCAGCGTGCGCTATTGTTTCCATGATTTCCAGATTGGTACGATGATCGGTGGGAATGAACTGCCTACCATTCCGTTCCGTACGGATAATTGGTGAAAGAGTGAAAAGTATATAAACACTTTCATTATACTATAATATTGGGCGCGGGTTACGCGGAATCCACGGATGCAGTAAACTAAATCCGTGTAATCCGCGCCTAAAAGAAAATATCCAGAGGGTTTTGTTCCCCCTCTGTCTTTTATTGTTTCAGCAACTGTTCTGCTGCAAGTACCAGGAACATATAGTGGGACGAACCTCCTCCCAACACATACTCAGTCTGTTGCCAGAGGAACGGGAACGTCAGGAGTTCCGGGAAGTCGGGACGGATAAGCGCCGTACCGGAAATGACTCCACCGGGAATGTACGACCAGTCTGCGCGGTTCAGTCCGTAGCCTACAGTGGCTGATTGTGCGCCGACACCCGAGGCGAAGGAAGCCTGGTTGGAGCCCGGGTGGCATCCGAGAATGAAGTTGAGGGCATTGAATACCGGTGCTTTCGGGAATATTTCCGGATAGGCGGTTGTCAGGAAGTAGTGCTGGAAGCCGAAACGCTGTATATCCCAGCCTGCACCCCAGATGTTCGGACGGTAGGGAACGCCATAGGGAGTCTCCTGCACTTGTTTGTTCAGTTCTTGTTCATATCCGGTCAAAGCTTTGCGGAAAGCTGCTGAAAAGGCTTTGGCTTTCTTGTTCTTCATCTGTGCGAACAGTTTTTCCACACGTGCCGTGTACCAGCCGATGCGGCCTATCTGCTTGATGATGAGCTCCTGGTTGTCCAGAATGAAGTCCATATAGGGTTGTTCGCCGGTGGTGAGGTACAGCTCTACGGCTGCCTGCACTTTGGGGAACAAGGCTCTGTTGTTGCCGCTTCCGGTAGAAGCATATACTTTGCGAGCAATGTCGAGGCAATGCACACTCAATGTATCATTGAAACCTTTCAATACACGTGATACGGCAGCCAGCTGGGCAGCTGTCGACAGTTCCCGTCCGGGGTTATCCTCCGTAAATATCCAGCGGTCGTCTTCATTACCGATTTTCCCGTCGGTCATGGCGGCGGCATCACCCAGAAGTACGTACTGGCGCAGGTCGTTGCAGATGATTCCCCGGTAGAGACGTCCCAGTGCCAGGTAGCCGTTGACTACCGTAAGGGCGCCGTTCTCTACTTGTTGCAGCAAGTCATTCTTACCGTCGGGCTGGTGGATTTCCGTCACACGGTTTATCTGGTCGATGGAAGTCACGTCGAGATTCGGGTGGAAAGCTTCGTAGGCCAGTGCCAGGATATAGGATTCTCCGGCTTGGGATTCGATGCGGAGGTCAAAGTCTCCGGCATCGTGCCAGCCGCCTATGTTCACTCCGGGAACCACTTCACCCGGTTTGAACTTGGACAGGCCCTCTTTCTGGTCGTAGCCGTCGATATGATTGTGTGCCGGTGCCATCTGGGCATCGTCCATGTGGCAGCAGTCGTGCCATACGCGGTATTTTTCGTTGACGCGCATGTGGCACATCTGTACGGGAAGGAAGTATTCCAGTACGGGTTGCCATACGCCACGGGCATATACGTCATTGTCGATGCGGAAGATGGGAGACACGGAGGTATTGTATTTAATCTTATAAAGCCCTGGTTCCTTTACATCTGTGAAGTTTACTTTCAGATAGTTATACCTCAAGAATTTACCCCAGTTGGCAGGAGTGACGTTCTTGACAACCTTTTCGCCGTCGGCATCAATGCGGATGATTTGTGCCGTTTCCTTTCTGTTGTCACGTATATCCATTTCGATGACGGCTTCCTTGTCCTGAGTGGGATGATAACCTATCTGTGAAGTCTGGATAACCGGCTGATACATCCAGTCGGCCACTACGTTCGGAGTGATAATCCATTTGACGGCACCTTTGGTGACACCCGGTTTTATGTTGCTGCGCAGTACGAACCAGCCGTTGTTGTGGTTCATACGCCCGTCAAACAGTTGCAGGTCACCGCTCAATGATTCGATGGTAACTTTGTTGTAAGGGTCATCGGGCCGGGAGGTGAACTTGGTTCCTTTGGCATAAGGTTCGCTGATGATGTCGTCTGCCACAATCGGGCTGTAACCTTTTCCTATCAGTTTGTCCATGTCTGCCAGCGATTTTTTGCCGTCATGGTAGTTTCCTGTATGCAGATAGTTGGGCTGGGTTGTCATCAGGGGGGAGTTGGGCTGTTGCGGGAAGATGCCGCTCTGACCGTCCATAATCCAGGGCTTGCCGAAGAGGGAACCCGGGAAGAATTCAAGGTTGAAGCCCACTTTTCCGATGAATTCCTGGGGAATGGGGCGGTCAAGATCTACGGTCACCTCTATGTTTTTACCTTTGCTTTCCACGTTTACCGTATATATAAGGTGGAGGTCCGGGTAAATCATCGGGTTGAATCCGGTGAGATGGCGTGAGGAGTCGGGATAGCACAGCGTGGCGGTGATGCTGTTGTCACCGAGCTTCCGGTCGAGCTGTTTCGGTACGGGCTGCCATTGTCCGGGTGTGGCTTCCAGACGGATATCTCCATTCGTCGCCACACGGTGTCCGTTCATGATGATACATACCCCTCCTTGGTGTCCTTCGGGATAGATATCATCAAAAGCCATGATGTCGACTCCCTGATTCTTGAAATAACCGGAGGATGTCAGCTTGAAGTCTTGCGCATGCAGCGCACTGCTGCCGCAAAGCAGTGCCAAGACTGATGCAAATAGGAAATGTTTCTTTCTCATAGTATCTATTTTTGAGTTACAAAATTTTCTACTAATATACGGACTAAAAAGGAAACGGATGGCTTTTGTTTGTAGCCAATAACGTTATGAAATGTGTCTTTTTCCTCTATTTTTATGATATTCATTGTTATATTTGTCAGACAATGGCGCTTGAGCTGCCGGATACCCACGTTTGAGCCAATAGAAGCTGATGTCTGGTAAAACAAGGACTCAGTACCCAAAAATAGCCTTTATCGGAACCAATTGTATCCCTTGAAAAAGGATGGCAATGAGTAGTGTCCATTTGTTTTTTTGTACATTTGCAATGTAACTATGGCTAACTCCTTAAATCGCTATATTATGAAACGTATGTTTTCCGTTTTTTTGCTGATTACAGTATGGTTGCTGGTTACACCTTTCCTGCAAGCACAGTCACACGTAGACAAGGTTTTAAAAGATGAAATAACCTCGGACTTGAAAGAGAATATCCTCTCTTTTTGGGAAAGATACAGCGTAGATTCTTCCGGAGGCTTTTATGGTTCATTGGGACGTGACGGTGCCCCGATAGCGGATGCTCCCAAAGGTGGTGTACTGAATGCCCGCATCCTTTGGACTTTTTCAACCGCCTACCGGATGTATGGCGATACTGCCTACCGTAAATTGGCTGACAGGGCGCAACGGTATTTCATAGATCACTTCATTGATTCGCAGTATGGAGGCGTATATTGGCTGATAAAAGCGGACGGTACCCCATTGGATACGAACAAGCAGACTTACGGCTGCTCTTATGCTATCTATGGGTTGTCCGAACATTTCAGGGCAACGGGCAACAATGAAAGCCTGCAAAAAGCCATAGAGCTTTATCGGATAATGGAGAGCAAAGTCAAAGATCCCGTAAATGATGGCTATATAGAATCCTTTACCCGCGAATGGGGAACTCCCCAAAAGCTGGGGTATGATGGAGATGGCATTGCTGCCAAAACAATGAATACACATATCCATGTATTAGAGGCATACACGGCTTTATATAAAGTATGGAAGGATAACAGCCTTTGCAAGCGCCTTGCAAAAGTAATAGACTTAATAACAACCAGGCTGTACAACCCACAAACACATCACTTGATATCATACTGTGATTTAAATTGGAATAATCTGGATGACATCGACTCTTACGGGCATGATATCGAAACTTCTTGGCTGCTGACGGAAGCTGCAGAGGCTCTGGGTGACCCGGAGGTTATCGGGAGGTGCAGGAAGGTAGCATTGGAACTTGCAGATGCTTCCTTGAAGGAGGGCATCAACCCGATGGGAGCTATGATGTATGAACGACATAAGGACAAAATCAGGAAGGACGCTTCCTGGTGGTGCCAAGCGGAAACTGTGGTCGGCTGTATCAATGCCTGGCAACTGACTGGTGAACAATCTTATCTGGACAGTGCCGTCCGCACCTGGAACTTCATCAAATCACGGATGATAGACAAGGAGTATGGTGAATGGTTCAGAACGGTGCTGGAAGATGGAACTCCCCGCTACAAGGAGCCTAAAGCAAGTATGTGGAATTGTCCTTATCATAACAGCCGTATGGGGTTTGAGATTGATACCAGACTGAAATGACAACCTTTTATAGATTTGATATTATGAAGAATTTACGAATTTTCCAGTTTGGAATAGTTGTATTGCTGTGTGGTATATTATCTCTGCCGCTTTCTGCCCAGACGGAAGTGATGGCATGGAGCAATATCACGGGTGTCCGCGTAGACGGTGAATTGATAGACTTTGAGTCATCCCTGCGTGTCGGAACCTTGAAAGGAGATATGGAGATTACCGGAAAGGAGAAGCAGGTCCGTCCCGTTTTCCATCGTGAGGGGAATATGCAGGAAGTGACGGCTACTCTGCGAGGTGTAAAGTTCCATCAGAAAGTGACCGATAAGGGAAAAGGCTTGGTGGAGATTTCTATTGATGCGCTGTCGGACACTACTTTGAACCAGGCAGCCTATTACTGTATTGCTTTAAGTCCGGAAAACTACATTGATGCCAAAGTAAGGGTAAGTGGCAGGAAGCTGACCGTTACTTCGGCCAATAGGAAGTTGGAATTCAAGTTCAATAAGTCTGTAAAGGCCACGGTTGAAAAAGAGTCTACCGGTACTGTTGTGTATATCTCGCTAATGCCGATTCTGAAAAAGGCTGGGAGAACAGCATTGTCTATGGAACTGCATGCTTCCGGAGTGATAGATCACAGTGACGCGGAAATTACATTGGATATGCAGAATCCGGGAAGTTTGTTTGCAGGCTTTGGAGGGAATTTCCGCCTGCAGAATCCTGCTGCCGACCCTAAAGTGATAGATTACTGTCTGGAAAACTTGCGCGTAGCTTATGGCCGTGTGGAATTTCCGTGGAGATTGTGGCAACCCGAAGAAGAATCCGATCCTATTGCCGTGGCACAGAATGGGGGACTGAACAAGCGGGTGGAGGAAAGTCTCCTCATGGCAAAGCGCTTGAAGGCGATGGGAATGCCGGTAATACTAAGCTGTTGGTTTCCGCCTGCATGGGCCATTGACGGAGGTCCTGCAAGTTATGCCCGTCAAGGTGGTGTCATTGCTTATCGTCTGGATAACCGGAAAAAGGAGAAGATTTATAAATCCATGGCAGATTATCTGTTGTATGCCAAACGGTATTATGGTATTGAGTTCTCCATGTTCTCGTTCAATGAATCGGATTTGGGTATTGATGTCCTCCACACTCCGCAGGAGCATGCAGATTTCATTAAGGAGTTCGGTGCTTATCTGGCAGGGTTGAATCTTCCTACCCGCATGCTGCTTGGCGACAATTCGGATGCCACTACTTTCGATTTTATCCTTCCTGCTTTGAACAATCCTGAGACTCATAAGTATATTGGTGCAGTTTCTTTCCATTCATGGCGTGGTTGTGATGATGTTACGTTAAGGAAGTGGGCGGGTGCTGCCAAAGAGATTAATGTACTACTCTTGGTTGGTGAGGGTAGTACGGATGCCGCTGCTCATGGTTATGCCGAGATATTCAATGAGTCGACGTTTGCACTTTATGAAATCAATCTGTATACACGTATTTGTGCGATTTGCCAACCATTGTCCATCTTGCAGTGGCAGCTCACTTCAGACTATTCGTTGTTGTGGGGAGACGGCATTTATGGTTCCAAAGGTCCTTTGCGTCCTACGCAACGTTTCTGGAATATCAAGCAACTGGCCTCCACTCCGGCCGATGCTTTGGCCATTCCGGTCAGTAGCAGCAAGAAAAATGTAAACTGTGCGGCTTTCGGAAATATGGTGCGCGGAGAATATGCCGTCCATATGGTCAATAATGGGGCGGATTGCGAGGCTGTCATCTCCGGTATCCCTGCAGAAGTGAAGAAACTGAAAGTCTATGTGACCAATACAAAGGACTGCATGAAGGAAACTGCTGTGAAGGTGGAGAATGGACTGGTACGGGTACACTTGCCGGCTATCAGTTTCATTACCTTATTGTCGGATAAATAATTTTGAAATGGAATAATATTAATATATAAAGAATAGTGATATGAATATAACTACATGTCTGTTTACAGTTCTGGGAGGAATGGCCACTTTAGGGCATCCTTCAGAAACTGTACGTTTGAATCAGTTAGGGTATTATCCCCAGCAGGAAAAAGTAGCTGTGGTGAATGCCGGTGAGGTACGTGAATTTACCATAGTAGATGCAGCCACGGGCAATCGGCTACTTTCCGGCAAACCCGGATATACCGCTTCATCCGCTTGGTCGGATAAGAGCAGGACAATATTGGATTTCAGTGACATCACGGTACCGGGAAGATATCTTCTGTTGGTTAACGGCGATTCAGTGGCATTCGAAGTAAAGGAAAAGGTGCTGTCCCCTTTGGCCGATGCCGCTTTGAAGTCTTTCTATTACCAACGTACGGGTATGCCCATCGAAGCGACTTATGCGGGTCGGTGGAGCCGTCCGGCAGGCCATCCAGATGACAAGGTGCTGGTACATCCCAATGCTGCCGGGCCGGAACGTAAGGCGGGAGCGGTGATTTCTTCTCCGGGAGGATGGTATGATGCCGGAGATTATAACAAGTACATTGTGAACTCCGCTTATTCCATCGGATTGATGCAGGCGATTTATGCCCGCTTTCCTGACTATTTTATCCGTCAACGGGTGAACATCCCGGAAAGCGGAAACCACACGCCCGATTTGCTGGACGAGATGTACTATAACCTGAAATGGATGCTGACCATGCAAGACCCTGCCGACGGAGGAGTCTACCACAAGCTGACTACCCCTTCGTTCGAGGGATTTATCAAGCCTACGGAGTGTAAGCAGCCCCGTTATGTAGTTCAGAAATCAGTAACGGCGGCATTGGACTATGCTGCGGCTTTAGCGCAGGCTTCCGTGTTGTTTGCTCCTTACGAAGAGGATTATCCTGGCTTTTCGGAAGTGGCTTTGCAGGCTGCCGAACGTGCTTATGCCTGGGCAGAAGCACATCCGCAGGCACTCTATCATCAGGATCTTCTCAACAAGCAATATCAACCTGCCGTAGTTACGGGAGCTTATGGTGATCGCAGTGCTGATGACGAATTCTTCTGGGCGGCTTCCGAGCTCTATCTTGCTACGGGAAAGCCCGTTTACCGGGAACAAGTGAAGAAGCATCTGCCCACTGCATATAAGACTCCTTCTTGGGGCAATACCACTGCGTTGGGCGTGTTTGCCTGGCTGCAACCGGGCAGGGAATATCAGGGTGAAGACGTGGAGTTGGCAAATGCCATGAAAGACCTGCTACTGGACTATGCTGCCGAGGCTGTGCGGGGTGCTGACCGCTCTCCTTTCCACGCTCCTTACGGCAACGATGCCAAAGATTTCTTTTGGGGATGCCTTGCCGAAGGGTGTGCTAACCAAGCCACTTCACTGGTTTGCGCCTATTTGCTTACGGGTGAGAAGTCGTACCTGACGAACGCCTACCGCAATATGGACTACATTTTAGGAAAGAATGCCACGGGATATTGTTATGTCACCGGTTTCGGGATGAAAAGTCCTCTGTATCCGCACCATCGTCTTTCTGCATCGGATGATATAGAGGCACCTCTTCCCGGTTTCCTTGTTGGCGGTCCCAATCCTGGCCAACAAGACGGTGTACCCTATCCTTCCAATCTGCCGGATGAGTCTTATGCAGATGTGGAAGGTTCGTATGCTTCCAATGAAATAGCCATTAATTGGAGTGCTGCTTTGGTGGCGTTGGTGTCTTCGTTGGATGCTTTGATGTCAAAATAATGTTTCTATTCAGCCTGCTGCCTTATAAATTCGGATGGGCTGATGTTGAACTCTTCTTTAAAATGTTTGGAGAATATCTTGGGGGAGTTATACCCCAAGGTATATGCAATTTCCGAAACTTGCATCTGGCTTTCTGTCAAGAGTTGTTGTGCACGTTTCATACGGATGGTCCTGATGAATTCGATGGGTTTCTTTCCCGTTATCTTAATCATTTTCTTGTAGAAATAGCTGCGTGATATATTCAGGCTGCTGGCAAGCTCCTCGACGGAAAACTCGGTTTCGCTGATATTGTCCTCTACAATCTGGATGGCTTTTTCCACCAGCTGCTGGTCAAGGGGAGTGATGGTGATACGGCTTGGCTCGATTTTAATGTCCTGATTGAATATTTCCTGACGTTTGACGTTCATCTCGATAATCTTGTTGATGCGCAGCTTGAGGACTTCCATATTGAAAGGCTTGGTGATATAGTCGTCTGCGCCAACGCTAAGCCCTTCCAATTGGTGTTCTTCACTTGCCTTAGCTGTCAGGAGGATAATGGGGATATGGGAGTAGCGTATGTCATTCTTGATGGTTGAACATAGTTCCAGACCATCCATCTCGGGCATCATGATGTCACTGACCACTAAATCAATATCTTCCTTTTCCAGTACATTCAGTGCATGTTTTCCGTTTGTGGCTTTTAATACATGATACTGCCTGGCAAGACTTTCAGAGAGAAATTTCAAGAAGTCGTAGTTGTCATCTACGAGTAGTATGGTGAATGGATGGGATTCTTCTTTTATTTCCGGTCCTTCGACCGGTTCTCCGTTTTTGGTTTCATTACTGTTCTGGTGTAGGGGTAGGGCAATCAGGAATACAGAACCACAAGGCTGGTTATCCCTGACACAGACAGTACCCTGATGCATCTTTACGTATTCGGAAACAATGTGCAGTCCAATGCCGCTGCCTCCGTTGTTCGACTGGTTTTTGCCCGACTGATAGAATCTTTGGAATATTTTCTCCTTGGCTTCATCCTCTATGCCGCAACCGGTGTCGGTAAAGGTCAGTTCCAGATTTGTGCCTCTTACGGCAATATCCAGTGAGATGCTTCCTTTATTGGGAGTGAACTTGAATGCATTTGACAGGATATTTGTGCATATCTTGCGTATCTTGTCATAGTCAAAATCCATGAATACAGAATGTTGTGGAGCGGTAAGGCTATAGCTGATGTTCCGTTTCTGTGCTATCGGATCGAAAGAGTGGAATATTTCACTCAGAATGATAAGGATGTTGTCATGTTTGCATTTCAGGGTTTCAGCCTTGGCATCCAGCTTTCTGAAATCCAGCAGTTGGTTAATCAGTTCCAGCAGATAGTCGGCATTTTGTTTGACCATATCCAGAATGCCTTTACGATATTCGGGATGGTCTACGAAAAACTCTTCAAGCGGATTGATGATAAGTGACAAGGGGGTCCGCAGTTCGTGACTTATGTTGGCAAAGAACTGCAGTTTCATATTGTTGATTTTCTGCTGCCTTTCATTTTCCACCTCGATGGCCTGCATGATTTGTTTCTGCTTTTGGCGTAAGCGCAGATTGCGGATAATGGACAGAAGGATGCACAAAACGATACCGCTATATATGGTATAAGCCCACCAAGTGCGCCACCAAGGAGGGAGTATCTTTATTTTCAGTTCCTTGACGTTGGGGCTCCATATGCCTTGTGAGTTGCATGCCTTGACGGATAAAGTATAGTTTCCGGCAGTCAGCATGGATAGGTTTACTTTGTTGTTTTCAGCATAAATCCAGTTGGAATGAATCTTATAGGCATATTTTATCTTATCCGTTTCCACCAGGTCGAGGGCAGAGAAGGACAGAGTGAATGAATTTTCCTTTTCAGTGAAGGAAAGATGTTGTGCACATTCAAGTGAGCTGCCGTTCAGGATGTCCGGATGGGTCATTCCGGATTTGAGCTCAATACCGGTAAGGTAAATATTGGCATCATAACTTGTGGTCAGGATGTCTTGTGGAATGATAGTCTGGTAACCTTGTGGCGTGCCTATCAGTATATTGCCGTTCTGTAGCTTGAGGATGGCGTGGACATTGGTATCGTTGCATATCAGTCCGTCGCTTACGGAGTAGTTCACGATGGCGTATGTACCGTTTGTTATTTTGATTCGTGAGATGCCGTTGCCGGTACCAATCCACATCTGGTTGTTGTTGTCTTCCGTGACGGCTCTGACGAGGTTGGCGGCAAGTCCGTTTTTCTGGTCAAGGAAGTAGATGGAGTCGTTCTTCTGGTTCCATATACTCAGTCCGTGTGGATGTCCTATCCAAAGAAGGTCCCGGCTGTCCTTATAGACAGTGAGCATATTGTTCTCCTTGAAGCGGCCGGCTTCGGCGTAGATATTATAGGCTTGGGTTTCCGTATCGATGATAATGAGTCCTCCTTTGGTCGCTACGTAAAGGGTACTGTCTTTATCATAGTACATATCTCGGACAAAGAATTCTCCCGGACGGTACAAGATGGTGTCAAACTGCCCGGTTTCCGGATTTAACCTCTGTATGTATCCTTTCATGGTACCTATCCAGATGTATCCGTGTTTGTCTACCTTTACTGTATACACATTGTTCTCGAGAAGCTGGCTGTTACTTACTGTGTATTGTTTGATTTGCCCTTTCGAGTAGCATAGCAGTCCTTTCTGGAAGGTGCCTATCCATAGGCGGTTTTTGGAGTCGATGGATAAGTCGACTACAATATTGGCGGGAGTTGCTATCTTTTCGTATGAATCGGTCACTAGTGAACGTCGGATTAGTCCCGTACCGTCTGTTCCGTAGTAAATGTATTCCTGGCTGGTGTCTTCGCAGAAGGTCAGGATATCATCATATTCCAGGGATTTGTTGCATAGTATGATTTGGGACATGGGGCTATAATAGGAAATACCGTGTTTGAAATTCCCTATGTATATGGTTCCGTCTTTGTCCCGGTAAATGGTATTCAGATTGTTGCTGGCAATGGTGTGCGGTTTCAATGGATTGTGCACCAAGTTGGTAAGCGATTTGGTCAGGGTGTTGTAAACGAACAGCCCCATATGGCTGGTAAGTATCCATACGTTGCCGTCTCCCAGGTCGAGGATGCGTTGCACGCGATTGTACTGTATGTGAGTGTTATTGTTCAGGCTGATGTCCTCCCATTGCTGTGTAAAACTGTTCTTGTGCAAAAGTAGGCTGTTTTGGAAGGTGTATACCCATAGGCTTTCGTTTTGGTCTATGTAAATGTGTGGCTCATGATTCTCCAGCAAAGGTCTATAGATGGTGGGAATGGCTATTTCCTTGACTTCGGAAGTCTGCTTGCTGATACTGTATAGGGTACCGTTGGAGTACATTATATAAATGAACTGGACACCTATATAGAGGTTTGAAATCTTTTCAACTGCCAGTGGATAGGCTTTGATGGAGCTGTTGTCCATGCTTCGTATGTAAAGTTTGGAATAGTCGTAGGCCCAAAACTCATTCTTGGATGTTTTTCCCATCCTCAGAATGTTTTTACTGGGGATTTGCAGCCCATCGAGTATGGGTTTATAGTCATTGTCGAATTTACCGGTCTTATAATTATAGATACTGTAGCCGCTGGAAGTCCTTATCCATACATTGTCGTCCGGTCCTTCGAAAATTTCGCTGATGGCATCGTCCGGCAGGTCGGAGTTGTTCTGGTAATACTGCTGGAAGGAGTAGCCGTCGTATTTGTTGAGTCCTGATTCTGTCCCCACCCAGAGGAATCCCCTATTGTCTCTGTAGATGCTTCGGACACTGTTGTTGGAGAGTCCTTCTGTTGTAGAGAGCTGCTTGAACATGACAGCCGGCGGGATTTCCGCTGAGTTACCTTGAACAGTAAGGAGGAAGGCCAGGTTGCATATAAGGAATAGGAGCAGTTGTTTCATGTATTTTCTTTATTAGAAGGATTAACAATATTGTAACTGCAAACTTAAATATAATCCTTCGAACGAGCAAGGAAAGATTTGCGTATTCGTGTGGGATGATATCCTCCGTTTGGTGAAAAATAGTATGCATTTTGTTTCCAATGGCCCTATATGGGTTCTATGAAACAAAACCGGATATTAAAAGACATTTTTAAGGCATCTGTGTTTCCTTTAAGAAAAATACATTTGCAGGCGAGATCATTTAAATCCTAATAGTATGAAGAAAGAACTTTTAGCAGTGGCGATGCTGTTGTTTGCCGGTGGCAATCTGTTGGCACAGCCACATGTCAATGACGGTACTTCGTATTTGATGAACCAACCTCTGGACATGAGTACCGATTTCCGTGACTTGAGTAATACCTTGTTTTTTGCAGATCACCTGGAGTCATTCGATGCCAAGTCGGGTGAAGGGCTGGTGAATTGGAAACGCGGGCATCTGATGCCCCGCCAAGCCTTCAATACCAACGGTGCACAGCCCCGTAAAATGAGAATGCTCGATTTCCCCTTCACTGCCTATGAAAATGACCCTAACCTCAAATTCAAGATTGACTTTGTAACTCCGCGTACGGTACGTATCCGTATGCTAACGACCCCGGTGGAACCCAAACCTGCCGCTTCCATCATGTTGGCAAAGGAACCGGGCAGGGATGGAAGCTGGAAAGTTACCGAGACGAATGACAAGATTATCTATTCCAGCGACTATGGAACCATTCAGATTAACAAGAATCCTTGGAGAATCGTCTTGAAGGATAAAGCCGGACGTATCTTGAGCCAGACTGCCGCTTTGAGCGACGCGGACTCTACGCAGGTAAAATATACGCCGTTCTGTTTTGTGAAGCGGGGAAGCGACAATGCTCGCCGCATCAATCCGGTATTTACCTTGACTGCAGATGAAATGATTTTTGGTTGCGGAGAGTCTGCCACTGGGCTGAACAAGGCCGGACAGAAGGTGAACTTGTTCGTTACAGACCCACAAGGGCCTGAGACGGACCAGATGTACAAACCGATTCCTTTCTTTATGAGTAACCGGGGATATGGTATGTTTATGCATACATCCGCTCCCGTGACTTGTGATTTTGGTGCTACCTATATTGGGCTGAACAAAATGTTCATGGGTGACGAGAACCTGGATTTGTTCGTTTTCTTCGGCGAGCCGAAAGATATTCTGGACGAGTACACCGATTTGGTAGGAAAGCCGGGCATGCCCCCCTTGTGGTCTTTCGGTACGTGGATGAGCCGTATTACCTATTTCAGTGAAAAGGAAGGTTATGATGTAGCGGCCAATATCCGTAAGAACAAGTATCCGTGCGATGTTATCCATTTCGATACCGGCTGGTTTGATGTGGACTGGCAGTGTGACTATAAATTCTCCGAGAACCGTTTCCAGAATCCACAGCAGATGTTGAAGGATTTGAGGTCTCAAGGTTTCCATGTATGTTTGTGGCAGTTGCCTTATTTCACTCCTAAAAACCGTTATTTCTCTGAACTGATAGAGAAAGACATGTATGTGAAAAATGGAAATGGTGAACTTCCCTACGAAGATGTGGTGCTTGATTTTTCCAATCCGGAAACAGTAAAGTGGTATCAGGACAAACTGGCGGGATTGCTGAATATCGGTGTCAGTGCCATTAAAGTAGACTTTGGCGAGGCTGCTCCACTGAATGGTATTTACGCTTCCGGCAAGAGCGGATGGTATGAGCATAACCTCTATCCGGTGCGTTATGATATGGCAGTGTCCGAGATAACCAAGAAGTTGCACAACGAGAATATAATGTGGGCACGTGCCGCATGGGCTGGTTCCCAGCGTTATCCATTGCATTGGGGCGGTGATGCTGCAACTACGAACACGGGTCTGCTGGGTACGCTTCGTGCAGGCTTGTCCTTCGGCTTGTCCGGTTTCTCCTTCTGGAGCCATGATATGGGCGGCTTTGTAAAATCCACTCCGGAGGACTTGTATTGCCGCTGGATACCGTTCGGTTTTCTTACTTCCCATACCCGCGCGCATGGGGCACCTCCGACAGAGCCGTGGTTGTACGACAGCAAGCGTGTGCAGGATGTCTTCCGCAAGAGTGCGGAGATGAAGTACCGTCTGATGCCTTATGTGTATGCTCAGGCTAAGGAATGTACAGAAAAGGGCTTACCGATGCTAAGAGCCTTGTTTGTAGAATTCCCCGATGATCCGGGAGCATGGAAAGTGGATGACGAGTATCTCTTCGGTTCGCAGATTCTGGTTGCCCCCTTGCTTGAATCCGGTATGACGGGCCGCACAGTTTACCTTCCCGAAGGAAAATGGATAGACTACCAGACAGAGAAAGTCTACGAAGGCGGATGGCACCGGATTGAAGCAGGCAGTCTGCCGATAATCATGCTGGTACGTGACGGTTCGGTACTTCCTCATCTGAAGTTGGCGCAGTCCACTGCTGAGATGGATTGGAGCAAAATGAGCCTGAAGGTATACAGTGCTGACAAGAAGCAGGCAGAAGGATTGGTTTGTCTACCTGCCGACAACCGTATTCAGGTTGTGAAAGTGGATTGTGGAAAGGCCAAACCGCAACTGTTGAACCAGATTGAAGGCACTTCCCTGAGTTTCTGAACTTAATCTTTGAAAATCTATATTGAATTCACCCCTGTCGGTATGGAAGAGAAAGGGATATAGTTACCGAAATCTGTGCCACTATGGTGGCACAGATGTGCCTTCCCAATGGCACGGCAGTGCCTCTATAGTGGCACAAAATTGTGTCGCATATCTTTTTCCCGATGTGCTTATGACCGGGGTATTTGTTAAACCTAAGTATTTAGTATTTATGAGAAATGTGATGAAGTATTTGGGTATCATGTCAGTATCGCTGGCATGTGCCGGACCTCTCTTTGCAACAAGCGTACAGCCGTTTGCAGGTGTCACTGTCGTACAGCAGAGTGTAGTTACTGTGAAGGGCCAAGTGGTGGATGAGAAAGGCGAGCCCATCATCGGTGCCAATGTCATTGTGGAAGGTACGACAAACGGTATGATTACCGATTTGGACGGTAACTTCTCCTTGCAGTGTCCCGTAGGTTCTACGCTGAAGACCAGTTACATCGGTTATCTGGCGCGAACGGTCAAAGTAACCGGGAATATGAATGCTCTGAAAATTACTTTAAAGGAGGATACCGAAACCTTGGATGAGGTAGTTGTTGTGGGCTACGGTACGATGAAGAAATCCGACCTCACCGGTTCTGTGGCTTCCGTGAATGCGGAGGAAATGATGAAGCGGAATCCGGTGAACTTGGGACAAGGTTTGCAGGGAGCTGCGGCAGGTGTATCTGTCATCCGTTCTTCCGGTGACCCGGAAGGAGGTTTCTCCATCCGTATCCGCGGTGTGGCAACCGTGAATGGTTCTGCCGACCCACTCTATGTAGTGGACGGTGTGCAGGTAGGAACTTCCATCGATTTCTTGAATCCTAATGATGTAGAGTCCATCGAAATTCTGAAGGATGCTTCGGCTACGGCAATCTATGGTACTCGCGGTGCCAATGGCGTCATTATGATTACTACCAAGAACGGTGGTAAGGGGAAGGCAAAGGTGAACTTTTCGGCCAACTATGCCCTCCAGTTCAATTCGAATAAGATTGATGTGGCTGATGCGGGCTTGTTTGCAAGTGCTGTACGTTCCGCCGTCAAGAATGACGGTATTGCCATGACCAATCTGGCATATGGCGAGGATTACATAGGCAGACTGAACAGCATTGACTGGCAGGATGAAATGTCACGCACGGCATTACAGCAGAACTATAACCTTTCTGCTTCGGGAGGCAGCGAAAATACCCAAGCCAACTTATCTCTGGGTTATTTGAACAACCAGGGTATCGTGATTGAGTCGAATTTTAAACGCTTGACGGCACGCGCTAATATCACTCACAAAGTGAAAGACTTTCTGCATGTAGGCTTGAACTTGAACTATGCACATTCGGAAAAGATGGGAGGAGGCAACCTGAGAAACTATGCACAAGCCATTCCAACCATGGATTATGTAGAGGACGGTGTTTTCTATTCCATGCCTATTGTGTTGCCCGACGGTACTTGGGGACATTACAAGAAAGAAGGCAATGGAGACGTGAACAAGGGAGCTGACAATCTGGTTGCTGCTGCCAAGACTGCCGACAGTATTAATAAATGGGACCGTATGCTTGCTAGTGCTTTCCTACAACTCGATTTGTACAAAGGGTTGACTTTCAAGACTATTGCCAGTTATAATTATTATACAAAAGGTTATAATGGCTATACAGCCTATAATGATAGAACCTTTGGAACTCAAGACCGTAAGGACTCGTTCTCGCTGAACCAGAGCCAGTCCACTTCACTCGGTCTGGAAGCGTTCTTGAACTATGACTGGTCCAATGAGCATCACCGCGTAAGTGCAATGGCCGGTTTCTCTACCAGCGATACGAACGGTGCCTGGCTGAATTCCAGTGCCAACGATTTCCCGGCAGACAACATCCGCAAAATTTCATTGACCAATGACCCATCGTCTAAGCAAACGGATGGTGGGCTGGATTTGAAGACAAGATTCCTTTCTTACTTCGGCCGTCTGACTTATACTTTGAACGACCGCTATATTGTGACTGCAACGGTACGCCGCGACGGTTCTTCGAACTTTGGTGCCGGCAATCGTTATGGTACATTCCCTTCCGCTTCTGTAGCTTGGCGTCTTTCCGAGGAAAAGTTCATTAAGGATTTAGAACTGTTCAGTAACTTGAAGTTGCGTGCCGGATGGGGACAGACCGGTAATGCGGGCAATGGTACCAACTTGTCCATAGCACAGTTGTCTTCGGCAAATGCAATGTACTGGTTCTTTAATGGTTCGAGTGTGATTAACGGTGCCGGTATTGCCCAGCAGAAAGAAATTGATACCAACCTGAAATGGGAAACCAATGAGCAGACAAATATCGGTATTGACTTTGCCTTTATGAACAATGAGCTTTCTTTCTCTGCCGATTACTTTATCCGTGACGCAAAGGATCTGCTTCTGTATCGCCAGATTCGTCCTTCCACCGGTTTCTCCAATGTCTATACTAATGCGGGACATATCCGTAACTCAGGTTTCGAGTTTACTGCTGCGTGGAACAAGAGCTTCAGCGATTGGAATATCGGCATAAGACTGAATGGGTCTACCCTGAAGAACGAGGCTATTGAAGTCGGCGATCCGATATTCAGCAAGTCAGGTTCAGCACAAGATGGCGACAACTGGGACAACCACTCCATTACACAGAACGGCTATCCTGTAGGTTCCTACTATGGCTGGAAGGTAGAAGGCATTTTCAGAACCCAGGCCGAAATTGATGAAATGAATAGGCTGGCGGTTGAAAAGGGAGTTGAAAGTGGTGTATATCAGGACAAGACTACCCAGCCCGGCGACTATAAGTTTGTTGATTTGAATGGTGACGGGCAGATTACCGATGCCGACCGTACTGTTATAGGCAATGGATATCCCAAGTTCACTTACGGAATGAACCTTACCGCTTCCTGGAAAAACTTTGATTTCTCGATGAACTTGTACGGTGTAGCCGGTATGGATATCCTTTCTTATTCTTCGGCCCGCTTGACCTCAGTCTATGCACCCGACGGCGGTTATCAGAATGTACTGAAGGAATATATCAATAATGCATGGTCATCTTCGAATACCGGCGCCAAATATCCGCGTATCACCAAGACAGACTATAATAAGAACATGCGTGTGTCCGACGCCTACATCCAGAAGGGGGATTATCTGAAGATTTCAAATATTCAGATAGGATATACATTCCCGAAGAATGTGCTGAAACCGGTGAAAATGGAAAATGCACGCGTATTTGCCAGTGTCGACAATGTATGTACCATCTCTTCGTACAATAAGTTCGGCGATCCGGAAGTTGGTGACTCCAATGTATTGTATTCGGGATTTGACGGAGGACGTTATCCGTTCCCGATGTCGGTTACTTTCGGTCTGAGTGTACAGTTCTAATACTAACGGATAAAAAATATGATTATGAAAAACTTATATAAACTGTTGATCGGTGTGCTGGCCTTAAGCACCGTAACGTCTTGTGACGATTATTTGGAAGTGGATCATTACGATATTCTTCCGGCAGATTTCATGTTTAAAACGGAGGAGAATGTCCTTTCCGGATTGAACGGACTTTATGATACCTTTTATACGGACCAGCACGGTTCCGGTGATGACGAAACATGGGGATTCAAGCCTCAGGTATTTGCTGCCAACCATTCTACGATGGACTGTCAGGCTTCCGGTTGGGATGCGGAATGGCAGCGTCATGCCTGGAAACCCGATAAGGGTTCCCTGGAGACTGCATGGCGGATGAGTTATCGTGCAGTGGACCGTGCAAACCGTTTCCTGGCTGGCCTGGAGACGGCGGATGCCTCTATATTTGCGGACAGCAATTCCAAGACCGTTTATGAAGCGCAAGCACGTGCCATCCGCGGTTATAACTACCTTTACCTGACGAAACTTTTCGGAAGGGTACCGATGTTGCTTACCGGTGAAACCTATACTACTTCGGTAGGAAAGGCACGTCCGGAATCCGTGGATGAGACTTATGCGGCTATCGAGGAAGATTTGTCTTTTGGACGCGACCATCTGGACTGGTTACCCATGAATGGTGAATACGGACGTATAACCAAGGGGTTCTGCAAAGCTTATTTGGCCGAGCTGTATATGTTGAAGAAAGACTTTACGAAAGCCAAGACGGAACTAAAGGATATAGTGGACAGTGGAACCTATTCATTGGAGCCCTGCTTCGGTAACCTGCATGCCTGGGATACACATTGGACCAAAGAATCTGTATTTGAGGTGATGTATCATGAACAAGGATATATGGGCTGGGGAGCCGATTCGTCTTCAGATGCCATGATGTGGTACGGATATATGTGTGCGGCACCCGAATGGGGAGGCTGGGGGTCTCTCTGTCTTTCTTGGGAGTTTGTACGTTCCTTTGAACCGGGTGACAAACGCCGCCAATACTCTGCTGTTGCCAAAGGGGATACGCATCCCATTACCGGGCAGACTGTAGGGGTGACAAGTGGTTTTGACGGTCTTTTCCAAGGTTCCGAAAATATGCCTACTGTTTATTCCTTGAAATACTGGAGATGCAAGCCAGGTGAGAACAACAAAGTATTCAATCCTATTTCGTTGACTTTGAAGCGTTATGCAGGCATCATGCTCGACTATGCAGAATGTTGTTTCGAGACAGGTGACAACGCTACCGGATGGAACATGATACGTCAGATACGTAACCGTGCTTGGGGTAATTTGGAGATGGGAGCGACGATGATTGACCTACCCGCCGACATGTTGAATACCCAGACGGTGGAAGTGCCGGATGCAGAGACCTATTATACAAGCTATAAAGCAGCCAAAGGCTATACTTCTCCGGTATGGAAGGTGGCGCTGATTATAGAGCGTCGCCATGAATTCAATGCCGAGTTCTCGCTTTACCATGATTTGTGCCGTATGGGTATGTGCAAAGAATGGTTTGCCGCCGAATATCCGAAGACAGCAGCCAACTCTTCACAAGAGGCTTGTCTGCAGACTGGTGACTCATTCCGTTTCTTTGAGCACGAGGCTTATCAGGAAATCTTCCCGATTCCGACGAATGAGATTCTGACCAACCCGCTCATCAATCAGGCTGACCAGAATCCGGGATATTGATAAATTATAAATAAACACTTAATAATAAAATATTTGTGAGTGAAATGTCAGGCACCAGTAGTTGTTGTGATAGACGTCAGCGTCTGTCGTGATGAAAGCCGGTGTCTGACATGACAAACACCAGTACTTGAGACGACGAACACCAGTCTCTGATAAACGGGGAATTAAACAAGGAAAAGTTTGATGGTTTTAGAGAATAATTATGGAAAGGAAGATGTTTTATTGGATAGCACTGCTGGTTGCGTCTTGTCTGGCAGGCTGCCGGTCGCATTCAGGGGAGACAGATATGCAGACACGCATGCGTACAGAGATTGTCACGAATGTCAGGGACAGCGTGTTGCCGTTTTGGATGGATTATGCAGTGGCTCCCGACAGCGGTTTTTATGGAACTGTATTGCGGAATGGTACTCCGGTAGTGGATGCTCCGAGAGGAGGGGTTCTGAATGCCCGGATTCTGTGGAGTTTTTCTGCCGCATACCGTACGTTTAAGGATGAGGCTTATCTGAAGCTTGCGGATAAATCGCAACGCTACTTCATTGATACATTTATAGACAAGGAACATGGTGGGGTATATTGGCTGGTCAATCCTGACGGTGAGGTGCTGAATGCTTCCAAATATACGTATGCCATGACCTACGCCATCTATGGGCTGGCTGAACACTATCTGGCAACAGGTAACAGCGAGAGTCTGGATATGGCTGTCGGTTTATATCATACCTTGGAGGAGAAAGGCCGCGAACCGCAATATGACGGTTATGTGGAATCTTTTACTGAAGATTGGAAACAACTGGATAATTATGATAACAATGCATCCAAGACTATGAATGCGCATTTGCACGTGCTGGAAGCTTATACCCTTTATATCAATGCTGGAAAGACGACGGACTGAGGAAAAGACTCAAGTTCTGCGCCGAGTTGTTTATGGACCGTATTTATGACTCTTCAAGGAGGCATTTTAATTTGTTCTTTGATAATGCATGGAACAGTCTGGTTGAGATGGACTCTTATGGACATGATGTAGAGGCGGGATGGCTGCTTTGTGAGGCTGCCCGTGTGTTAGAAGACCGGCAACTGATGGATAGGGCGAATCGGCTTGCGCTGGATGTGACGGATGCTTGCTTGGTGGAAGGACTGAGTGACAAAGGGTATATGATGTATGAAAAGAAGGGCGGAAGAACAACCGGGCATGCCTCATGGTGGGGCCAGATTGAAACGATGATAGCTTGTGTCAATGCCTGGCAAATCAGCGGGAATGACGTTTATCTGCAATCGGCCGATACGGTTTGGACTTTCGTAAAGGACTGTATGATAGACCGGGAATACGGTGAATGGTACAGTGATTGTTTTGATGGAGAACCCAAGAAGGATACTCCCAAAGTGAGTATGTGGCGTTGCCCGTATCATACGGTACGCTTGGGAGTAGAAATACATAATCGTTTAAAATAGTATTTATGAAGAAATTTATAGCAGGTGCAGCATCACTGATGCTTTGTATGGGGCTGCACGCCCAGGATTTCAGAATCAATCCATCGGGATATTTTGAGAATGGCGGGGCCAATGTGATGGTGTTCAGTGACGTCTACCCTGAAGGACACCAGGGAGGACTGACCCTTGTTTTGAATGGAGACCGCAGGGCTGCCAATGGAGATGTGCGCTTTGAAATCTCGCAAGGGCAATGGCAGGGATTGCCCAAGATGAGAAGCCGGGTGGTGGATGAGGCTGACAATGAAATCCGTGTCACATTGAGTTATCCGGATTCGGCCAAACACATGGCAGGCTTTAATCCGATGCTTTATCCGGATTTTGTTTTTGGCTATACCATTAAGGTCAAAGGCGAGAAGGATTATCTGGTATTGACCGTTGATTTGGACCAACCGGTGCCCGAGCGGTTTGCCGGCAAGTTGGGCTTTAATCTGGAATTGGTACCTTCCACTTTGCTGGGCAAGCCGTGGATTATGGACAACCGGACGGGAGTCTTTCCCCACCAGGCGATGGGGCCCACCATGAAACAGTCTTCCAATATGGAGCATATCGGAGATTTCAACCCTGACGGGAAAGCTGATTTGGACCAGTTGCTGTTGGATAGAAAGACTTATAACCCGATGATTGCCGATGATATCGTCTCTGCTCCTTTGGCCGCAGGGAAAAAGTTTGTACTCAATCCTCAGGATGATTTGGCAAAGATTACGATTGAAAGTGAGAAAGGAGACTTGCTGCTGTATGATGGAAGGATAAATCATAACAACGGTTGGTTTGTGCTCCGTTCGGAGTTCCCGGCAGGGACAAAGGAAGGTGCGGTGAAATGGATAATCCGTCCGACAGTCACTAAAGACTGGCGTTATGCACCGGTGGTGCAAGCCTCTCAAGTAGGTTACCATCCTGGACAGAAGAAAGTGGCTGTCATAGAGTTGGATAAACGGGATACAGACTTCAAGCAACCTGCCCTTTATCGCATTGCTGCCGATGGCAGGAAACTGGTAAAGCAGCAGGCTGCCAAGGATTGGGGAGATTTCCAACGCTACCACTATCTGCAGTTCGATTTCACGGAAGTGACGGAAGAAGGGCTCTATCAGGTAATGTACGGCGATGCTGCTTCTCCGGTGTTCCGCATTGCCAAAGATGTGTGGGACAAGGGTATCTGGCAGGCAGAGGTGGAATACTTTTTGCCGGTACAGATGTGCCACATGCGTGTGAACGAAAAATACCGTGTATGGCATGACTTCTGTCATCATGACGATGCACGTATGGCCAAAACCGATATCAACCATATAGACGGATATACTCAGGGAACCTCTACTCTTTGTAAGTACCAGCCGGGTGATTTGGTTCCAGGGCTGAATGTGGGTGGATGGCACGATGCGGGGGACTATGACCTGCGTGTGGAATCCCAGGCAGGCGAGGCCTATATACTTGCCATGGCTTGTGAGAACTTTGGTACCTATTGGGACGAGACTTCCATAGATTTTGAAAAGAAGATAGTCGAGATTCACCAGCCGGATGGAAAGAATGACTTGTTGCAGCAGGTGGAAAACGGTGCTTTGACGATAGTGGCGGGTTGGAAGGCTCTGGGGCGTCTCTACAGAGGGATTCTGTGTCCTACCGTACGCCAGTATGCACACTTGGGTGATGCGTCGGCCCATACAGACCATGTCAGTGGGACTGCCGACGACCGCTGGGTGTTTACGGAAGACAACCCTGGTAGGGAACTTCAGGTAGCCGCTTGGCTGGCAGGTATTTCACGTGTCTTGAAGGGACATAACGATGCATTGGGAGCGGATTGTCTGGAGATAGCCCGTGAATTGTTCAGGATTACCCGCTGCGACAACAACCGGGTGCTGACAGCCAAGGTACATGCTGCCGTAGAACTTTATCTGGCGACAAAGGAAGTGGAGTACCGTGATTTCGTTTTGCAGCAGCAGGATTTCATCTGCAAGAATATCCGTCAGACGGGTTGGTTCATCGGACGTTTCGACAAAGCTGTGGGAAATGCACGTTTCAGCAAGGCTGTTCGCAAAGCACTGCCGGAGTTGCAGGCTATGTATCAGGAGTATAGCAGTAAAACTCCGTATGGAGTGCCGCATGACAGAGGTAACCGTTCTTCCGGTTCATGGGAACCCCAGCATCTGGGCTACAATTACTGTTACCTGCATGCTGCCTATCCTGACTTGTTTGCACCGGACTATATTTTCAATGCTGTCCAATACCTGCTCGGTATGCATCCGGGACGTAATCAGGCAGCGTTTGTAACGGGAGTCGGTGCCGAAACGATGAAAGCCGCCTATGGTGTCAACCGTGCCGACTGGTCTTATATTCCGGGTGGAGTGTCTCCGGGTACAAATCTGATTCGTCCCGACTTGCCCGAATTACTTCATTTCCCGTTCTTATGGCAGGAAGGTGAGTACTGTTTGGGCGGACATGCTACGTGGTTTATGTATATGGTATTGGCATCTCAGAAAATATTGAATGGTAATGAACAGTAAAATAAAGGTAGATAAGTTTGTAATTGTAGCTTTTCTGCTCTGCATGGTCTGCACTATGGCCATGCAGGCAAAAGCTTATGACAATTTTAAGGTATCGGTCTATGTACGTGCCTACGAGGTAGACAAGATGAAGGACATCCATTGGCTGGATTCGACTTGGAATGTGATTTCACAACAGTTGGAAGTGGACAAGATTTATTTGGAAACACATCGTGATTTACTGATTGTGGATGACGCCACCCTGGAGCAAGCTAAGAAATTTTTCCATGACCGGGGAATAGAGACTGCCGGAGGAATTACCTACACCATCAACGAGGCGAACAGTTTCGAGACGTTCTGCTATTCCAATCCCGAGCATCGTGAGATGGTGCGAAAGATTGCAGAACATACGGCAAAGCACTTTGACGAGTTTATTCTGGATGACTTTTTCTTCACCAGTTGCAAGTCGGACATAGAGATAAAAGCCAAAGGTACGCAGAGCTGGACGGAATACCGTTTGAAGCTGATGACTGAAGCCGGGCGCGACCTTGTGCTGAAACCTGCCAAGAAGGTGAATCCTCGTGTAAAGGTAATCATCAAGTATCCCAACTGGTACGACCATTTCCAAGGTTTGGGCTTTAATCTGGAGGAAGGTCCCCAACTCTTTGACGGTGTCTGGACGGGTACCGAAACAAGGGACCCTGCCGGCAACCAGCATCTGCAGAATTATCTAAGCTATAATATTATCCGTTATTTTGATAATCTGCGTCCGGGCTACAATGGTGGAGGATGGGTGGACTCCGGTGGACTGAATCTGGGTATGGACCGCTATGCTGAGCAGCTGCATCTGACCATGCTTGCCAAGGCTCCCGAAATCATTCTCTTTGCCTATAACCAGCTTCTGGGCGTGAAGTTGTCTCCCAGGTTCCGTACCCCTTGGCAGGGCATGGGCACCAGCTTTAATTATGATGAGATGACTGCCCCTATCCGGCAGAAGAACGGAACTTCCATAGAGCCTACCACCATGGCACGCATTGCGGATGTTGTATTGAAACAGACTGATAAACTGGTAGGTAAGTTGGGTAACCCCATTGGCATCAAGTCCTACAAGCCTTTTCATGTGGCGGGTGATGATTTCTTGCAGAATTATCTGGGCATGATAGGTTTGCCGATGGATATACGTCCCGTTTTTCCGAAAGACCAACAAGTGGTGCTGCTGACTGCCCAGGCGGCTCAAGCTCCGGAGCTCATGACCGACATTAGGAAGCAATTGCAAAGCGGACGGGATGTGGTGATTACAAGCGGCTTGCTGAAAGCCATTCCTGAAAAAATTGCCGAAATAGTAGAGTTGCGTTGTACCGATTTGAAAGCTCTTGTCAATGATTTTGGCCGATATGGACAAGCCGGACGCGATTTATTGATACCGCAGGTTCAGTATTATACGAATGATGCTTGGGAAGTAGTCAGTGCGGGCCGTCCGTTGACGGGAGGAGTATCGGGGTATCCTATTTTGTTGAGAGCTCCCTATGCCGCCGGCAATCTATATGTATTGACCATTCCCGATGATATGGGAAATTTATATGATTTTCCGGCAAAAGCCTTGAATGAGATTCGCCGCATTATGAGTAGGGATATGGATATCTATCTGGAGGCTCCCTCCAAAGTCGGATTGTTTGTGTATGACAATAAAACACTGGTGGTGGAGAACTTCAATGATGAACCGGTGGAAGTGCGTATTGTTACCGATGATGAGGTGACGAGGTTGGAAAATCTGGAGAATGGAGATATTCTGGCTCCCCTTCCTGCCGAACCCGTACAGAGCAGGCGTCCGGTGACACCAAAGAACTCTTTCCGTTTGTCATTACTACCCCATTCGTATAAGGCTTTCCAATATAAATGACGGGTAAGAAGATTGTCGGATAGTTATTCGGAAGGGTAACGGGAGGTCGGTTCTACAATGGGTCGGCCTCCTTTGCTTCCAGTCATCCGTGAGAATGCTTGTGTTCTTTCAATATCCTGTGCGGCAGTGTCCCGTGCCCCAGCAACTCTATCGGGCAGTTGAAGTTGCGTTCCAGCCATTCTTCCGTAACGCCGGTATCGGGATGGTAGTCCAGGGTTTCGTTGACGCAGGCAATGGACTTGACTTGCTGCAACACCGTGCCGATGTCGTGGCTGACGAGAATAATGGCGCAATCCTTGTTTATCTCTGCCAGCAGTTCGTAGAGGCGGGCTTCGAAACGCTTGTCGATGTATGTGCTGGGTTCGTCGAGAATCACCACCTGCGGGTCGGAGATGATGGCACGGCCCAGGAGGGCACGTTGCAACTGTCCGCCGCTCAAAGCGCCGATGGCACGCTGCTCCATGCCTTCCAGCCCCATGCGGGCTATCACGGCAGAGGCTTTCTCGCGGTGTCGGGCGGTGAAGCGTGAAGCCAGCGGCTTCTTGCTGCTGAGTCCTGAAAGGATGACCTCCTCTACGGTGATGGGAAATTTCCGGTCGATGCTGCTGTACTGGGGCAAGTAACCCATGGATAATTGACAATTGACAGTTGATAATTGACAATTGGCAATTTCGGAGGGGGATGGAGGGCAGGAGTGATATAGAATCTCCCCGGTAGTGGGTTTCAGCAGTCCCAGTATACATTTGATAAGGGTAGTCTTTCCACCACCGTTGGGACCGATGATACCCAGAAAATCACGTTCGTAGATAGTCAGGTTTATATCATGCAGTACGGTCCGGTTATCGTATCCGGCGCTGAGGTTCTTTATCTCTATAATGGGGGATGCAGGCATAGCTTCTTCTTCGTTAAATGGACAGAATCATCGTTTACTCTTTTACAAGCGCTCTGGCCGTATTCATCATCTCCTCCTCCCAGTCGTATGAGAGGGATTGATAGCCACTACCCGGGTTCCGGTCTGCTGGGCGATAAGGTCGGCATTGCGGCGGTCGAATTCCGGCTGTACAAAGATGATGCGTACCTTCTCCTTCTTGCAGGAGTTTATCAGGCTCTTCAGATGGGCGGGGGAGGGCTCCTTTCCACCTGCCTCGATAGGAATCTGGTTCAGGTTGTAGTCGCGGGCAAAGTAGGAAAGTGCCGGATGATAAATCATGAAGGCACGGTCGGCATTCGGGCTGGAAAGCATCTGGCAGATGAGGCTGTCTGTATGCTCTATCTGCCGGATGAGTACGTTGTAACGTTCCATGTAGACGCTTTCATTGGCTTTGTCTATGGCGCAGAGTGCATTCAGAATGTTTCCGGCAATGATTTGGGCGTTGATGGTGGAATTCCAGATGTGGGGTTCCACACCACCGGCGTGCGTATGGCCTTCGTGTACATGCCCGTCTTTATGATGATGTGCATGGGTATCGTCCAGAATGAGTTCCACATTCTCGGACATATCGAAGAATTGCAGGTGGGGAGCATTGTCCGTCAGTTTTTCCGTCCATGTCTGCTCGAAACCGATGTAGCCGATGCGGAAATAGGCTTTGCTTTGGGCAAGGTCGACAAGCTGCTGGGGCGTGGGGTCGTAGGTTTCCGGACTTGAACCTTTGGGCACCATGCTGACGACGGTGAATTCATCGCCGGCAATGGCTTCGGTGAAATACCGCAGCGGCTCGATGGTGACGGTAATCACGGGTTTATCGTCATTCTTCTTGTTCTGTTGGCCTCCTTGCTTGCACGAGAAGAGCAAGGTGGCTATGAGGAGTAAAAAACAAAACTTTTTCATTTACAATTTACTATTTACAATTTACAATTTGGCTGCGCTGTGGCAGGGGGCATCAACTATTCATTATCAACTATTCCTTATCCATTTATCACTTCCTCTTTCCTTCCCCTCAGTATCTCCCGTTTCCCTCCGGGGGGACCTGGGAGACGCTCTACCTTGAATCCTACGGCTTGCAGCATGCGGTGTACTACTCCTTTGGCGCAGTAGGTGGTCAGCACGCCATCAGTGCTCATGGCGGCATGGATATTCCGGAAGACTTTTTCCTCCCACATTCCCGGTTGCTTTTCGGGTGCAAAGGCATCGAAGTAGACAACATCGAACGGAGATTTATTAATCATTAACAAACTGTCAATGCTTATTGTTTCGACATCTGCCCGCACTTTTCTCAGTGTGAAATAAGGAGTTATGGCAACTTCTTCTTCCCACGCAGCCCGATGCAGTTCCTCGAACAGAGGATTGTCGCTATATTTTAGCGCATCCACCTCCGGCCATGCAAGCGGATAGAGTTCGATACCGGTATAGTGCACAGGTCTCTTTTCCTTTTCGGCAGTTTCCAGTGTAAGCAGGGCATTCAGTCCGGTGCCGAAACCGATTTCAAGGATATGCGGGCGGGCAGTAGCGGATGCTTTCAGTCCCATGTCGATGAAGATGTGCTGTGATTCTGTACGTGCCCCCTTTACCGAATGATAATGTTCATTCAGTTCCGGTACAAACAGTGTCGCACTTCCGTCTTCCGTCTTCTATGATTCGTTGCATCACTTCTGCTTTGTTGAATGTTTTTATTTAGTTTAATTATCTGTGATTCAGCGTGTTGTTGCGCCTATATATCCAGCGTGCTGCATCTATACATCCAGCACGTTGCATCTATACATCCAACGCGTTGTATCTATACATCTATTGCTCAAACTCACTACATGTCAATAATTCATCATCGAAATGGCTCCTTGCAGTGCCCACAGCATAGCTATGTAGCGCACCAGTTTCCCTGCAAACATGGACGTGGTGGTCAGCATCAGATTACTGCGCATGAAGCCCAGTGCAATGGCTATGGCCTCTCCCACAAAAGGCAGAAAGGCGAAGAAAGCCATCAGTGCCCCTTTCCCTTGGAGGAAATGCTGCATCCGTTCTATCTTTTCCCTTTTTACCTTGAAATATTTCTCAATCCAGTCTATACGTCCCAGACGTCCCATGTAGTAGCACGTCATGCCTCCCAGCGTATTTCCCAAGGTGGCGGAGAGTACGCACAGTGCCGGGCTTAGACCGACCTTGACCAGTGCTACCATCACTATCTCGGAACTGAACGGAATGATGCTTCCTGCCAATAGGGCAGAGATGAACAGACCGACATATCCCCAGTCAATCAGCAGCTGTACGAGTGTATCTACAAAAGCGTCCATATGTTGAATCCTAATAGAATGAATAATCCGATAAATGCACAAATGAAGAATATATTGGAACTGCGGCTATTTGTCAGTACAAACAAGTGTCCCGCCAGGATGCTGACACCGATGAGCAGGAAGGACATCAGGTGGACACTCAATACCGGTTGCAGTCCGATATAGACAAAGATGCAGAAATTCAGCAGGATGAGGAAGTGTAGATAGCTTCGGGTGCGTATCTTGTCTTCATAGCCGGCAATGAGACAGTGTGCCGCGCTGACGATGAACAGAACAAGGAGATACCCGAGGGTGGCGAGTTCCCACGGCTGATAGTCGAACCGGGTGGGAGCGAAGGTCACCAGCTCGCGGAAGGGCTGGCAGAAGAGTTCCATTTGCCCGTAGTAGAGGGCGTGTCCCAGCAACAGCCAGTAGGGTACGCTCCATCCTACCAAGGAAGCGAAGAAACTTTTGGGTTGGAGAGACTGGAAGTTGTAGGCACCTATCCAGAAGATGGGGGCAAACAGCATGAGCTGCGGAAAAAGCAGGCTGCCCAGTCCGATGAAGACAAAGGCGTGGAAGAGACTGCCTGTGGGCCGTGCCTGCTGGTAGCTCTTGAAGAGGAAAAACAGTGCCACCAGGAAGGAGGCGGCTGCCAAGTCTCCCGCATACAGCATGTGCAGGCTGGGGCAGACGGATATCAGCAGGAAGTAGACAGAAGTCTGTACCGATGCCCGCATCCGGATGATGGCGAACGTATTGTTGAGCTGTATTAGGAAGTACCCGATGACGGCATACAGAATAAAGCTGAAGAGACGGTTTGCCCAGGTGGGGATGCAGAAGTCGCAGAATGTTTCCCAAAGGGAATATCCGCTTTGCTGTGTCTCCGTCTCGGGCAACAGAACAGCGGTCAGTATCCAGCAGGATACTGAAATCAGGATAGCGGTGGGTAGTGTGAACCGCCCTGCCGTTATCCGGTTCTGGAATCTCTTCGTTCTCATTTATAAGTCAAATCCGATGTCGCGACGGAAATATTTCTTCTCGAAGTTTATCATGTCGGCCACGCGGTAGCTCTTCTGCAAGGCTTCTTCCTTTGTTTCACCATAGGAGCAGACGGCGATGACACGGCCACCGGCAGTTACGGTCTGTCCGTCTTTGGTGGCTGTTCCGGCATGGAAGAGGATGCTGTCCGTTTCGGCAGCCTTCTCGAATCCGGTCATCACCTTGCCCTTTTCGTAGGCTTCCGGATATCCTCCGCTTACCAGCATGACGCAAGCGGCTGTGCGTGAGTCGAATTCCAGTGTACGCTGGTCGAGGTCGCCCTGGGCAACGCCTTCGAGTAGGTCTACCAGGTCGCTCTTGATACGCAGCATTACACTTTCGGTTTCGGGGTCGCCCATGCGGACGTTGTATTCAATTACCATCGGTTCGCCCTTCACGTTGATAAGTCCCAGGAAGATGAAGCCTTGGTAGCCGATTTCTTCTTCCAGCAGACCGTTTACGGTAGGTTCGATGATGCGGGTGCGTACTTTTTCCATAAATGTTTCGTCGGCAAAAGGTACGGGAGTAACGCTGCCCATACCGCCGGTGTTGAGGCCTTTGTCGCCTTCGCCGATACGCTTGTAATCTTTGGCTACGGGCAATACCTTATAGTGGCGGCCGTCTGTCATCACGAATACGGAACATTCGATGCCGCTGAGGAACTCTTCAATGACTACCGTGGCGCTGGCATCGCCGAACATGCCGTCCAGCATTTCCTTCAGCTCTTTCTGAGCTTCTTCCAGTGTGGGGAGAATCAGCACGCCCTTGCCTGCACACAGTCCGTCGGCCTTCAGTACGTAAGGCGCTTCGAGGGAAGCGAGGAAGTCGAGTCCCTCCTGCAAGTTGTCGGCGGTGATGCTCTTGTAGCGGGCAGTGGGGATGTTGTGGCGCATCATGAAGCCTTTGGCAAATTCCTTGCTACCTTCCAGTGTGGCACCTTTGGCGGTGGGGCCGATGATGTCGATATGGCAGGTGGCAGGGTCTTCCTTGAAGCTGTCGAAGATGCCTTGTACCAACGGGTCTTCGGGACCCACAACAATCATGTCGATTTCTTTCTCAAGGGCAAAGGCCTTGAGTGCGGGAAAGTCTGTCGCCTTCAGGTTCACATTCTCGCCTGCTTCGCTTGTACCTGCATTGCCGGGCGCAATATATAGTTTCTCTACTTTCGGGCTTTGGGCAATCTTCCATGCCAGAGCGTGTTCACGGCCACCGGAGCCTAATAATAATACTTTCATGGGTTCATTTACAATTTACAATGTACAATTTGTCTGTGCTGTGGGGCATCAGGTAAGTTGTACAGATTGTTATACTTAATGATTTATTCTCTCTTTTATTCTCTTCTTTCTTCTACCATCTACTCCCTATTTGCACGCCCGCACTGCATAGCAAATTGTACGGTACATTGTACATTAAAGATATTCTTCAAAATATCTTGTTATCTTCTCGTGCAGATGCACACGGTCGCGTCCCAGGACGTTGTGCTTGTGCGTGGGATAGATAAACAAATCGGGATAGGTACGGGCATCCACGCACGCCTTCATGAATGAAAGGGTGTGCTGCGGCACGCAGGTGTCGTCGTGGTCGTCGTGTATGATGAGCAGATGTCCTTTCAAGTTACCGGCAAGGTTTTTCAGATTTGTCTGCTTGTAGCCTTCCGGGTTCGCTTGCGGAGTGTCCATATAGCGCTCACCGTACATTATCTCGTAGTATCCCCAGTCGATAACCGGTCCGCCGGCAACGCCTACCTTGAAAATTTCGGGATAGCGCAGCATCAGCGCCGTAGTCATGTGTCCTCCGAAGCTCCAGCCGTGCACGCCGATACGCTCTCCGTCCACATAAGGCTGGCTTTTCAGGAATTCTACGCCCTTCACCTGGTCTTTGCCCTCTTCGATGCCCAGCTGGCGGAAGGTGGCGTTTTCAAACTCCAGTCCACGGTTGCTGCTGCCACGGTTGTCGAGGCTGAACATGATGTAGCCTTTGTTTGCCATGTAGATGTCCCAGCCGCGGGCATCGTTCATCCAGCCGTTCGTTATCATCTGGGCGTGCGGGCCGCCGTATACGTAGACGATGGCGGGATACTTCTTTGCCGGGTCGAAGTCGGTAGGCTTTATCAGGCGGTAGTATAAGTCTGTCTTGCCGTCGGCGGCTTTGATGGTGCCTACTTCTATGCTGGGCATTTCAAAGCCTTCGTAGGGGTTCTTGGCTGTCAGCAGTGTGTGTTCCCGTTGTTTTTCGGGTTGGTGGACATCAGTTTTATGATACGGGGGCAAGTGGGCGAAGAGGCATTGTCGATGAGGTAAGTTCCCATGAAACCGGAGATTTGTGCCGAGTGCATGCCGGTTGGGTCTCCTATCAAGCTGCGTTTGCCATTCTTCAGGTTGACAGCGTAAAGGTTGCTCTGCAAAGGAGAGATTTCCGTACTCTTGATGATGAGCTCTTTCGTGTTCCGGTTAAAACCTACGATGTCTTGTACAAGCCAGGGGCCGGAGGTGAGTTGCTTCAGCAGTTCCCCTTCCGTATTGTATAGGTATAGATGGTTGAAGCCGTCACGCTGGCTTTGATAGATGAACTTGTGGCTGTCCCATGGCAGGAATAGAATGGGAGATTGCGGCTCCACATATTTGGGATGTCTCTCTTCGATGAGCACTTGTTGCAGCTTTCCGCTTTCCGCATCGTACCGGCACAGTTTGGAGTGGTTTTGGTCTCGGTTTAGCTCTATCAGATAGAGGCTTTTACCATCCGGTGCCCAGGTGATGTTGGTGAAGTAGCGGTCTTTTGGGTCGCCCATGTCCAGGTAGATGGTCTTTTGAGTAGCCGGATTGTAGATACCTACCTTTACCTGATGGCTGAGCATGCCGGCCATGGGGTAGCGTATTTTATCCACCAGTGCTATTCTTGTCGTGATGTCAACCAATGGATAGGGGGTGACCATGCTTTCGTTCATTCGATAAAAGGCCAGCAGGTCCCCGGCAGGATTCCAGAAAGTGCCTTTTGAAATGCCGAATTCATTGCGGTGCACACTTTGTCCGCAGACGATACCTTCCGGTTCGTTGGTGACTTTCAGGGTTTGCCCGTCACCGGTCATCACATAGAGATTATTGCCGATAGTATAAGCCAAATGGCGGCTTACCTCGTTCCAATCCTCATTTGCGGCTTGGGCGGGGCAAGGCTGGCTCCAGATGACTTTTTTCTTCTTCCAGTCGACGAGGGCACGGTACTTGCCGGTGTTCAGCAGCAGGAGTGGGTCTATTTGGACTTGAATACCCAGATTGACGCCTCGGGGTACGTTGACAGCCTTTGCAGCATGAAAGTGACGCAGTTTTCCAAGTCCTTTTTCTTCCAGCAGCGCGTTGGCTTCTTCCAATGTGATGGCAGTGAATTTCTCTCCGGGCTTGGCACCTAATCCTTTGACAGCCCATGTACCTTCTATATTGTCGATGCCAAGTTCCAGACAAGCGGCATCGCCCCACCACTGGTACGATTTGTTTTCCGGTTTGTGGTAGGTCTCACCTCCGGGAATCAGATCTTCCAGGGTCGGCTTTTTTAGTTCTTGTGCCATAGCGTTTGTTGCAAGCAGAGCAGGTACTGTTATCAGCAGTGCAAGAATGCTCTTACTTATTTTCTTTGCATTCATTCTCCTTGTCATTGTTCGTGTTATTCTTCTTCCTTCTTCCCGCCTCTCTTCTTTTGCTTTCCGGGTAAGACTCACCCGACCTTGTTCTGCGTTCTCCACCGAATTCACGTCTTTCCCTCGGTCTGAACTCCCGTTTTTCCCCGTCTTTGAACTCTCTTCTTTCACGCGGACGGAATTCGCGCTTTTCGCTGTCCTTGAATTCTCTTGGTCTGCGTTCACCGTTGAATTCGCGTCTTTCGCCACCGAATTCACGTCTCTCTCCGCTGAATCGGGGACGGAATTCGCGTCTTTCTCCGGGTTTGAACTCTTTCCGTTCCCCAGAAGCCGGACGAAATTCTTTGCGCTCCTTGCTCAACTCCTCGCCTTCGGCACGAAATTCCTTGTACTTTCCATCGAAGATTTCGTACTGGCGGAATTCGCATTCCAGCGCACCATTGAATAAAGGTATCTTGGAGGTGGCTTTTAGCCCGATTTGGTCGAAGCACTCTTCCCGGTAAGAAAGAATCCATGCGGTGTTGCCCGTAAAGGCATGTTTCAGACGCTCGCCAATCATGGAGTAAAGGCCCAGCAGGTCGTTGGTAGAGATACGCTCACCGTAGGGAGGATTGGTGATGATGATGGATTTCTCCGCAGGTTGCTCGAATTGCTGGAAAGGTTGCAGCTTCAATACCACGTCCTTGCTTACGCCGGCAGCCTTTATATTGTGTGTGGCAATTTCGTTTGCCTTCGGGCTGTTGTCGTAACCGTATATCTTATGCGTAAATTCACGTTCCTGGCTGTCGTCATTGTATATCGTGTCGAACAGCTCCTGGTCAAAATCCACCCACTTCTCGAAAGCGAACTCCTTGCGGAATACGCCCGGAGCGATGTTGCGTGCAATCAGCGCCGCTTCGATGGGAATGGTTCCCGAACCACACATCGGGTCTATCAGGTCGCATTCGCCACGCCAGCCGGTCATCAATATCATGCCGGCGGCCAGCACCTCATTCAGCGGGGCCTCTACTGCTTCCTGGCGATAACCGCGGCGGTGCAGCGATTCGCCGCTGGAGTCGAGAGACAGCGTACATTTGGTTTCGGCAATGTGTATGTTCAGCAGCACGTCCGGTTTGTTGACACGCACGCCGGGACGTTCGCCGGTCTTCTCGCGGAAATAGTCCACGATGGCATCCTTCACCTTGTAGGAAACGAACTTGGAATGACGGAACTCTTCACTGAATACAACCGCGTCCACGGCAAAGGTCTTGTCCGTATCCAGATAGTCTTCCCATCGGATGGCTTTAATCTGTTCGTAAACCTCGTCGGCATCCTTGGCTGTGAAGTGTTTGATGGGTTTCAGTATCCGGATGGCTGTACGCAGGCAGAAGTTTGCCTTGTACATCATTTCCTTATCACCACTGAAAGATACCATGCGGCGGCCTATTTCTATTTCGTTGGCGCCCAGTGCAGTCAGCTCTTGTGCCAGTACCTCTTCCAGTCCTTGGAAGGTTTTGGCAATCATTTCAAAAGATTGTTCGCTCATCTATGCATTTACTTTATGTGAATCGGCAATCTGGGTAGTTGTCACTCGTTTCTCTCATTAGTGGCTGATAACCATTTAACTACTTGAACTGCTGATTTGAGTTATTTACGATTTTAATTGTTTATTGGTTGTTTGTGACTTACTTCTTGGCCTTTGTCTGTACAATCCTTGCTCCTGCGGGAACATCTTCTGTCACCCAGATATTGCCGCCTACGGTGGCTCCTTGTCCGATGGTGATGCGTCCCAATATGGTGGCGTTGGAATAGACTATCACATTGTCTTCCAGAATGGGATGGCGGGGAATACCCTTGATGGGCTTGCCGTCTTCGTCTAGCGGGAAGCTCTTGGCACCGAGGGTCACACCCTGGTACAGCTTCACGTTGTTGCCGATGATGCAGGTCTCGCCGATTACCACACCCGTACCGTGGTCGATGGTAAAATAACCACCTATTTCCGCTCCTGGATGGATATCGATTCCCGTTTCACTGTGCGCCATCTCGGTGATGATGCGGGGAATGAGGGGAACACCCAACTTGAGCAACTCGTGTGCGATGCGGTAGTTGCTGATGGCGCGGATGGCCGGATAGCAGCTGATGACTTCGCCGAACGACTGTGCGGCGGGGTCACCGTTGTAGGCGGCTTCCACATCTGTGGCGAGTGTACGTCTCATTGCCGGCAGGTTGCTGATGAACTTGGCAGCCAATAAGGCGGCTTCTTCCCGTTGGAGCTCGGTACAACAGTTGCATTCGCCGTCGCCTGCAAAGCAGAGGCCGGCAAGGATTTGCTCGGTCAGCAGGTCGAACAAGCGTTCGACATTGACACCGATATGGTAAGTCACCGTACGGCTGTTGACCGTAGAATTTCCGAAATATCCGGGGAAGATGATGGCTCGCGCCAGTTCGATGATGTCGCGCAGCACTTTTGCCGAAGGCAGCGGGTTGCCGTCCGTATGCTGGTGAAACAGTCCTTTGTATGATTCGCTTTCCGATAGCTCATCGACTGCTTGTGTCAAAATGTGGGTAAAGTTGAGTGGACTCATTATGATATCCTTAAGTTTAAAAGTGGCAACAAAGATAGGAAATACTCGTCAAATATCCTACATATCCCTCATTTATAGTACGTATTTACCATATTTGTGGTATTTTCTACGAACCAATTTTGCGCTACTTTTGTCTTGTAAGAAATAACATACCTCGTTCCACTCCGGATTGTTAGTCTTTTCCCTTAGGGGAATGAGGAATTTAAAAACAGTTGGATTATGAAGAAGATAGCAGAACGCCTTACCGACCTGGTAGGCAACACTCCCTTGCTGGAGTTGAATAATTATAACAAGAATAAGGGTCTGAAAGCCCGTGTTATTGCCAAATTGGAATATTTTAACCCTGCCGGCAGTGTGAAGGACCGCGTGGCGCTTGCCATGATAGAAGATGCCGAGGCAAAAGGGCTGTTGAAGCCTGGTGCCACCATCATCGAACCTACCAGTGGGAATACGGGCGTAGGGCTGGCTTTTGTGGCCGCCGCCAAAGGTTACAAGCTGATACTGACGATGCCCGACACGATGAGTTTGGAACGCCGCAACCTCTTGAAAGCCCTTGGTGCGGAACTGGTACTGACTTCGGGTGCCGACGGTATGAAAGGCGCAATAGCCCGTGCCGAAGAACTGAAAGCCGCCAACCCCGGCTCGCTGATTCTACAGCAATTTGACAATCCTGCCAATCCGGCAATGCACGAGCGTACTACCGGACAAGAAATCTGGCGTGATACAGACGGCCGGGTGGATATTTTCGTGGCCGGTGTAGGGACGGGAGGCACAGTGAGTGGTGTGGGTGCAGCCTTGAAAGCCAATAACCCGAAGGTAAAGATTGTGGCTGTGGAGCCCGAAGATTCTCCCGTACTTTCCGGTGGGAAGCCCGGTCCCCATAAAATACAAGGTATCGGTGCCGGATTTGTGCCAAAGAACTATAACAGTGCCGTAATAGACGAAGTTCTGCAGGTATCCAATGATGACGCCATACGTACGGGCCGCGAACTGGCGAAGTATGAGGGATTGTTGGTCGGCATCTCTTCGGGAGCTGCCGTTGCTGCAGCTACCCGCTTGGCACGGTTGCCCGAGAATGAAGGAAAGACGATTGTAGCGCTGCTGCCCGATACGGGAGAACGGTATCTTTCGACGCTGTTGTATGCATTTGAGGAATATCCGTTGTAAAGTAATATTTCTGCCGGTTATCCGCTCCATCAATGTGGAGCAGGTGACCGGCAGATGGTATTTATAGTTCGCTTGGTCTTAACCCGAATGACCGGCAGCTTATTTTCTCTACTTTCACTTCCCATATCTTGACATTGCGTACGGCGGGTTCGGCATATTTGCATTCATTTTCCGTATATTGCTTCATCAGCATGTCGAGTACGCGTCGCTTCTCTTCCATGTCTTCCACGAAGTGTACTTTCCCACGACAGATAACACTGCGCGACTTCATGCTGTAGCTGCATGCCACTTGCCGGTGCATATAAACCAGCTCGTGTCCTTCGCAGAAGGTGATGCAAACTTGCGGGTGCTTTGTTACCATCTCCACTTTACTGCCTTCCGGGCCGGAATGCAAGTATATTACCCCGTCTTGATAGGCAAAGTTCATGGGAACCGCATATGGGTTTCCTTCAAGGTCTGTGATGCCCACTATGCAGTATGGGCATTTACGGATAATTTCCTCAATCTGTGTAGGGTCTGTAATAGTAATTGTCTTCATGTGCAAAGCTCACCGCCCCTCTCCGAAAGAGAGGGAGTGGGGAAGTGGGGATATTTAATATTGTAGGGTTATTCTTTATTTCACTTCACCAAGTTTCGCAAGTTTTCAATTCATTGCTCCTCTCTTTCGGAGAGGGTCGGGGTGAGGTTACACCAGTGCAAAGTCCAGCTGCTTCTTTTCCAAGTTAGCGCGTGCCACCTTAATGGTAATGGCATCTCCCAGACTATAAATTTTATTTTGCGGCGTCCGCGCAGGCAGTAGTTCTTTTCATCGAATTCGTAATAGTCATCGTCGAGGTCGCGGATGGGAATCATGCCTTCGCACTTGTTCTCATTCAGCTCCACGTAGAGTCCCCATTCCGTTACGCCGGAGATGACGCCGTCGAAGGTCTGTCCCAGGCGTTCGGTCATGAATTCTACTTGCTTGTACTTGATGGAGGCGCGTTCCGCGTTGGAGGCTATCTGCTCCATGCTGCTGCTGTGTTCGCAGAGGGCTTCGTATTTCTGTTCGGACACGGTGCGGCCTCCCTGGTCCAAGTACTTGGTGAGCAGACGGTGTACCATCATATCCGGATAGCGGCGGATGGGCGAGGTGAAATGGGTATAGTAATCGAAAGCCAAACCATAGTGCCCCACGTTATGCACGGAGTAGCGTGCCTTCTGCATGGCGCGGATGGAGACGGTTTCAATCAAGTTCTCCTCCTTCTTGCCCTGGATGTCGTCCAGCAGGTGGTTGATGGACTTGGAGATGTCGGTCTTTGTACCGCTGGTACGCAGCTTGTAGCCGAAACGGGCGATGAACTGTGCCAGGTTGTCCAGCTTCTCCGGGTCGGGGAGGTCGTGAATACGGTATGGCAACACTTTGGCTTTCTTGCCTTTGGGCACGCGGCCTATCTTTTCGGCTACGGTGCGGTTGGCAAGCAGCATGAACTCCTCTATCAGCTTGTTGGCATCTTTCGACTCCTTGAAGTAGACGCTGACGGGTTTGCCCTTCTCGTCAATTTCGAACTTCACTTCGTAGCGGTCGAAGTTGATGGCTCCTGCCTTAAAGCGGTTCTCACGCAGTATTTTGGCAAGCTTATCCAGTTGGAGCACCTCTTCCTGGAAGTCTCCTTTGCCGGTTTCTATAATCTCCTGGGCTTCTTCGTAGGTGAAGCGGCGGTCGCTCTTGATGACGGTATGTACCACGCGTGAGTTCTTCACTTCGCCTTTTTCCGTCATTTCAAAGATGACGGAGTAGGCAAGCTTCTCTTCGTCGGGGCGGAGTGAACAGATGAAATTACACAACCGTTCGGGGAGCATTGGGATGGTGCGGTCTACGAGGTAGACGGATGTGGCACGCTTCTCGGCTTCCTTGTCTATGATGCCGCCCTCTTTCACGTAGTGGGTCACGTCGGCAATGTGTACGCCTACTTCCCAAAGTCCCCCTTTCAGTTTGCGGATGGAGAGGGCGTCGTCGAAGTCCTTGGCATCCTTGGGGTCGATGGTGAAGGTGGTCACACCCCGGAAGTCCTCACGTCGGGCTATTTCCTCGGCGGAGATTTCGGCGGGTATCTTGTCGGCAGCTTTCTCTACGGCAGCGGGGTAGACATAGGGCAGGCCGAATTCCGCCAGGATGGCGTGCATCTCGGTGGTATTGTCTCCTGCGCGCCCCAGGATGTCGATTACCTGGCCGATGGGGTTCTTGGCTTTGTCGGGCCATTCCACCACCTTTACGATGGCTTTGTCGCCCGTCTTGCCGCCTTTCAACTTTTCTTTGGGGATGAAGATGTCGTTGGCAAGCGTACGGTTTTCCGTTACAAGGAAAGCGTATGACTTGGCAACTTCCAGGGTACCCACGAAGGTGTCGTTGGCACGTTCCAGTATCTCGATGACTTCTCCTTCGGCTTCGCGTCCGCGACGCTTGGCATAGAAGGCGATACGCACTTTATCATTGTTCATGGCGTGTGCCGAGTTGCGTTCGGCCACGAATATCGGTTCGCCTCCACCTTCCGGTATAAAGGAATTCTTGCCATTGCTCTTGCGCTGGAAGGTTCCGGTCATTTCCACGCCGTGGTTGTTCAGCTTGTATTTGTGCTTGTCCACTTCTGTGATGTAGTCGTCCATCGACAGTTCGGACAAGATGTCCATGCACAGCATCTTCAGCGGATGTGTGGTGAGGTGGAGTTGTTCAAAGATGTATTTCAGGGATAATACTTCGTCTTGCTTTGTGTGGAAGAATTCCAGCAGTACTTTGACGAGCTCTTTCTTCTTCATGCGTTTGCCGGCTTTCTTTTCTTTCTTTTTGGCCATAATGTTATGATGTATTTTATGTATAAATAGAGATTCTGTGTCAATCTGTGTAATCTGTGGTGATTACCTCTTGCAAAGTAAACAAATAAATACGTTCCTTCGTTCACTCAGACTTCAAAATATTATCATTCTATTGAAAATAATGAAGGAACGACAGATTGTAATGGATTTATGTACTATATTTGCACACAAAGTGAAGATAGGCTGTACCTTAGACGAAAAGCAGATGGAAATGCAAACTCTGAACAAAAAAGCAGATGCCACACGGGAAAAAGACATTTACCGGGTGACGGTTGTGGGAAGTGTGGTAAACTTTCTCTTGCTTGTCTTCAAATTCTTTGCAGGTATTGTAGGTCACAGTGCCGCCATGCTGGCGGATGCGGTACATTCTTTGTCGGATTTCATTACAGATATTATTGTCATTGTTTTTGTGCGCATTTCGGCAAAGCCCGAAGATGAAGGACACGATTACGGTCATGGCAAGTACGAGACGCTGGCAACTGCCATTATCGGTATTTTTCTGTTGTTTGTGGGATTCGGCATTTTCTGGAACGGGGCTTCCTCCATTTACCGCTTCCTGCAAGGCGGCTCTCTGCAGGAACCCGGTATACTGGCACTGGTGGCTGCATTGGTATCCATCGTTTTCAAGGAAGTGCTTTATCAATATACCGTATTCAAGGGCAGGAAGTTGAATTCGCAGGCGGTTGTTGCCAATGCCTGGCATCACCGGAGTGACGCGTTTTCGTCCATAGGCACGGCAGCGGGTATAGGTGGCGCCATTCTTTTGGGTGACCATTGGCGGGTGCTGGACCCGGTGGCAGCGGTTATTGTCAGCTTCTTCATTATGAAGGTGGCTGTGCAGTTGTTGATACCGTGTGTGGACGAACTGTTGGAGAAATCATTGCCTGCCGAGGTGGAGGATGAGATACTGAAGACGATTCTCTCTTTTCCCGGTATCAGCTCGCCGCATCACCTTCGTACGCGCCGCATCGGCAGTTATTGTGCCATCGAGGTGCATGTGCGTATGGATGGCAGCATCTCGCTGGAGGAAGCCCACGAGACGGCAACGGCGGTGGAGAACAAGTTGAAAAGGCAGTTCGGCAAAGGAACACTGGTCAGCATCCATGTGGAGCCGGTGAAGAAGAGTAACGAGGCGACAGAGTAACACAAGGAGCGTCAAGGTGACGGACCGGATGAAAAGTAATTAGTAATTTGTAACTGAAGAAGTGGAATCGATTTTAATTACAGGAGCAAGCGGATTTATCGGAAGTTTCATCGTGGAGGAGGCGTTGAAGCGCAAGTTCGGTGTGTGGGCGGGTGTACGTTCGTCCAGCAGCCGCGAGTATCTGCGTGACCGCAAGATACATTTCCTCGAACTGGACTTTGCGCACCCCAATGAACTGAGGGCACAACTCTCGGGACATAAAGGGACCTACAATAAGTTTGATTATATTGTCCATTGTGCCGGTGTGACGAAGTGTGTGGACAAGAACGAATTCGATTTGGTGAATTATCTGCAGACCAAATACTTCATCGATACGCTGAGGGAGCTGAACATGATTCCCAAGCAGTTTATCTTCATCAGTACGCTGAGTGTGTTCGGCCCGGTACGCGAGAGGACCTACGACCCGATTATGGAGAGTGACCCCCCTTCACCCAATACCGCCTACGGACTCAGTAAACTGAAAACAGAACTTTATTTGCAGAGTATTCCGGGTTTCCCCTACGTCATCTACCGGCCGACGGGTGTATACGGGCCGCGTGAGAAGGATTATTATCTTATGGCAAAGTCCATCCGGCAGCATACGGACTTTTCTGTAGGCTTCTGCCGCCAGGACTTGACGTTTGTATATGTAAAGGATATCGTGCAGGCCGTCTTCCTCGGGATAGAGAAGCAGGTGTCCCGCCGCGCCTATTTCCTGGCTGACGGGAAGGTGTATAGCAGCCGTGCTTTTTCCGATTTGATAAGGAAAGAATTGGGCAATCCGTTTGTTATTCGCCTGAGATGTCCGTTAATTGTATTGAAAGTCGTATCTTTGCTCGCTGAATTTTGGGCGAAGCGGCAGAACAAGACCAGTACGCTCAATTCGGACAAGTATAGAATAATGAAACAACGCAACTGGCAGTGTGACATCACGCCGGCCGTCGAGGAACTGGGCTTCAGTCCTGAGTACGACCTGGAACGGGGTGTAAAGGAAACCATTGCCTGGTATAAGGATAAGGGATGGCTTTAGATTTATTTAAAAGGGTAGAAACCCGTAAGGGGCTTTTTGCGGTAGAGAAGATTACGCTGATATACAATTTGCTGACTTCCATTCTCATTCTGTTTCTTTTTCAGGAAATGGATCATCCGGTGCAGATGCTTGCAGACCGTGTTGTCATTGCGGGTATGACGTTCCTGCTGATGTATCTTTACCGGCTGGCACCCTGCAAGTTCTCTGCCTTTGTGCGCATAGCCATCCAGATGTCACTGCTTTCCTATTGGTATCCCGACACCTTTGAGTTCAACCGGATATTCCCCAATCTCGACCACATGTTCGCGTCGGTGGAGCAGTGGATGTTTGGCGGACAGCCTGCTGTGTGGTTCTGTGAAAGGTTTCCGCAGATGTGGGTGAGCGAGCCGTTTAATATGGGGTACTTCTTCTATTATCCGATGATTCTGCTGGTGGTGGTGTGGTATTTCCTTTATCGTTTCGACCTTTTCGAGAAGGTTTCGTTCGTCATCGTCACCGCTTTCTTCATCTATTACCTTATTTATATCTTCGTCCCCGTTGCCGGGCCGCAGTTCTACTTTCCCGCCATTGGAAGCGACCATGTGGCGCAAGGTATCTTTCCGTCCATCGGTGACTATTTCCATCACCATCAGGAACTTCTTCCCGGTCCGGGCTATGAGCACGGCTTCTTCTACAACCTGGTGGAGAGTTCCCAGCAGGTGGGTGAGCGCCCCACGGCTGCTTTTCCCAGTTCGCACGTCGGAATGTCTACGGTACTGATGATTATGGCATGGCGTGGCAGCAAGCGTCTGTTTGCCTGCTTGTTTCCTTTCTATCTGCTGTTGTGCGGGGCTACGGTCTATATCCAGGCACATTACCTGATAGACTCTATCGTGGGTTTCGTATCGGCTTTCGGCATTTATATCCTGGCCACGTGGATGTTCAAGCGATGGTTTGCGAAGCCGATGTTCCGCTAGTCGGGCACGGTGATTATCTTTCCACTGTCTGTGGGCAATACCAATGTACGCGGATAAACTTCTGCCGGAAGTGAATGCTGGAAGTTTACGATGAGCTGTTTGAGCAGTTTTTTCTTTTTCATAAAGACATATTTATGGGATTCTTTCTTTCTTGGGAAGACGAATATAGGGACTTGTTTCTCTGCCAAAGAAACAATGTTTTTTCTTGCCTCCTTGTTGGCAAGGTTTTGCCTTCCCATTGGCAAGGCTTTGCCACCGCGTTGGCAAAACTTTGCCATAGGCATGGCAAAAGTTTGGCAAGGCAAGTGGTTGGCAAAATTTCTTGCTGACAGACAGTGAGTTATGCGGATGGCAACAAAGCGTGTCATCTGCGTCTGAATACTCCCCCCCTCTCAGAAGCTATTCAAGAAGGGGCGTGAGGATGATTGCTCAAGTATCGGACTCGATGGTAAAAATCGTATGCGGTTTTCTCCTATGGCAGCAACGGCTCTATCTCTTCGAAGATGCGGTACAGTTCCTCCTTCGTCTCTGCCCGCAGCATGGCTATCCGGGTGTCGCGGAAATTGGGAATCCCTTTGAAGAGCGGGCTTGCTGCCAGGTGGCGGCGCACGTGCAGTATGCCCCGTCGTTCATCCAGCAGGTTGACGCTGTCTTCCACTTCCTGGCGGAGTACGTTCAGCCGCCATTCGGAACTCAGCGGAGGGAGTTCTTCGCCCGTCTCCAAATAATGCTTCACTTCCTTAAAGAACCACGGGCGGCCGAAGCTGGCACGGCCTATCATGATGGCGTCCACACCGTAGAGGTCGAAGCATTCTTTGGCCCGTTGGGGAGTGGTGATATCACCGTTGCCGATGATGGGAATGTGCATGCGTGGGTTCTTTTTCACCTCGCCGATAAGTGTCCAGTCCGCCTCGCCGGTATACATCTGGGCGCGGGTACGGCCGTGGATGGTGAGGGCGGCAATGCCGCAGTCCTGCAACTGCTCGGCAAGGTCTACGATGATTTTACTGTTGGCATCCCAGCCCAGGCGGGTCTTCACGGTGACGGGAATCTTCACGGCATCTACCACGGCACGGGTGATTTCCAGCATCAGCGGAATGTTCTGTAGCATACCGGCACCGGCACCCTTGCCGGCAACGCGCTTCACGGGGCAGCCGAAGTTGATGTCCAGCGTGTCCGGATGTGCCTGCTCCACAATGCGGGCGGCTTCTACCATGGTGGCGGTGTCCCGTCCGTATATCTGTATGGCTACGGGCCGCTCTTCATCGCTGATGTTCAGTTTCTGCTGGGTCTTGCCTACGGAGCGTATCAAGGCATCGGCAGAAACGAACTCGGTATATACCATGTCTGCTCCGAAGTGCTTGCACATCAGGCGGAAAGCAGGGTCGGTGACGTCCTCCATCGGGGCGAGGAATACGGGGCGTGGGCCCAGGTCTATATCTTTAATCTTCATAATCTAAGCGGATTTGTCCGCAAAAGTACAGAAAAAAGCCTACCTTTGCATACTCTAATTCAAAAAGAAATGATGAAACACTCAATCAGTGACTTCGAAATCATGGCACCGGTAGGCTCGCGCGAATCTCTCGCAGCAGCCATACAAGCAGGTGCCGACTCCATCTATTTCGGTATCGAGAACCTGAACATGCGTGCCCGTTCGGCAAATACCTTCACTATCGACGATTTGCGGGAAATAGCCCGGACGTGCGACGAACATGGCATGAAGAGCTACCTCACCGTCAATACCATTATATACGACCATGACATTCCGCTGATGCGTACCATTGTAGATGCGGCAAAGGCGGCAGGCATCTCGGCAGTCATTGCCGCTGATGTGGCAGTGATGAGTTATGCCCGGCAGATAGGGCAGGAGGTACACCTCAGCACACAGCTCAACATCAGCAACGTGGAAGCCCTGCGCTTCTATGCGCAGTTTGCCGATGTGGTGGTGCTGGCGCGTGAGTTGAATCTGGAGCAAGTGGCAGAAATCTACCGCCATATCCGTGAGGAGAATATCTGTGGACCCAGCGGAGAGCAGATACGTATAGAGATGTTCTGCCACGGTGCCCTTTGCATGGCAGTCAGCGGAAAGTGTTATCTCTCATTGCATGAGATGAACCAATCTGCCAACCGTGGTGCTTGCATGCAGGTATGCCGCCGTAGTTATACGGTGCGCGACAAGGAGACGGATGTGGAATTGGAGGTGGACAACCAATACATCATGTCCCCCAAAGACTTAAAAACTATCCACTTCATGAACAAGATGCTGGATGCAGGTGTTCGTGTTTTCAAAATAGAAGGACGTGCCCGCGGACCCGAGTACGTGCGCACGGTAGTGGAGTGTTACAAAGAAGCCATCCGTTCCTATCTGGACGATACATTCACCGATGAGAAAATTGCCCGGTGGGACGAACGTTTGAAGACGGTCTTCAATCGTGGTTTCTGGGACGGCTACTACCTGGGACAACGCTTGGGCGAATGGACCAAGAACTACGGCTCTGCCGCTACGGAACGTAAAATCTATGTGGGTAAGGGCATCCGCTACTTCTCAAACATCGGTGTGGCAGAGTTCCTGGTAGAAGCAGCCGAAGTGAGCGTAGGCGACAAGTTGCTGATTACGGGTCCCACAACGGGTGCCGAATTCGTCACTTTGGACGAGGCACGCGTCGATTTGAAACCCGTGCAGACTGTAAAGAAAGGCCAGCATTTCTCGATGAAATCGGTGAAAATACGTCCCAGTGACAAACTCTACAAGCTGGTCAGCGTAGAGGAACTGAAGAAGTTCAAAGGCTTGGATGTGGAGAAACAACGTGGCTAAGTATCAAATAGTAAATAGTCCAATAGTAAATATGAATTATATCTATGAACTTCCCATGAAGGTGCGCGACTATGAATGCGACCTGCAAGGCATCGTCAATAATGCCAATTATCAGCATTATCTGGAGCATACGCGCCATGAGTTTCTGTTGAGTGCCGGCGTCAGCTTTGCCGGACTGCACGAGCAGGGGGTAGACCCGGTAGTGGCACGTATCAATATGGCTTTCAAGACTCCTGAGGAGTGGTGACGAGTTTGTCTCCAAACTCTACATGAAGAAGGAGGGTATCAAGTACGTCTTTTACCAAGATATCTTCCGTGCTTCCGACGGCAAAGTCTGTCTCAAAGGCATAGTTGAAACCGTATGTGTGGTGAACGGACGGTTAAGCGATAGCGAACTGTTCGACCGTCTCTTTGCCCCTTATCTCAATCCGTGTGAATCTGTGTAATCTGTGGTGGAATGAACAGTGACGAACGGATTTGCAGCATAGCTCTCACACTTTGCCCCGGTATAGGACATATCGGGGCAAAGCGTTTAATAGAGGGTATGGGCAGTGCTGCCGAAGTATTCAGTCGGCGGAAGGAGCTCCCCGAAATCATGCCCGGTGTGAATCCGGGGGTAGTGACGGCTCTTGATTGTCCCGCTGCCTTTCTGCGTGCCGAGCAGGAGATGGAGTTTGTAGAGAAGAATCGTCTTTCCTGCCTGACGTTGAAGGATGAGGCTTACCCTTCCCGCCTGCGTGAATGTGAAGATGCGCCGATTGTACTTTTCTTTAAAGGAAACACCGATTTCAACCGTCTGCATGTCATCGATATGGTAGGTACACGTCGTGCCACCGATTACGGCAAGCAATTCTGTGCCGACTTCCTGCGCGATTTGGCCGTTCTTTGTCCCGATGTGCTGGTAGTAAGCGGACTGGCCTACGGGATAGATATCCATGCCCATCGGGTCGCTTTGGCAAATCATCTCCCTACCATTGCTGTCCTTGCTCACGGACTGGACCGCATTTATCCGTATGTCCACCGGAAAACAGCCATCGACATGCTGGCACAAGGTGGACTGCTGACCGAATTCCTTACCGGGACGAATCCGGACAAGCATAATTTCGTCAGCCGCAACCGTATTGTGGCGGGTATGAGTGATGCTACCATTGTGGTGGAGTCTGCCGCAAAGGGAGGTTCCCTTATCACTGCAGAGTTGGCGGAGGGATACCATCGTGACTGTTTTGCCGTTCCGGGACGTGTTACGGACGAATCTTCCATCGGTTGCAACCGGTTGATACGCGACAACAAGGCCGCCCTTATCCAGAGTGCGGAAGAGTTTGTGCAGATTATGGGCTGGGCCGTAGCGGAGCAGCCTGCCCGGACAGAAGGTATCCAGCGTAATCTCTTCCCGGAACTGACGGAAGAGGAGGAGCTCGTTGTGCGTATTCTTATGCGGCAGGGAGACCTCCATATCAATGCGATGGTGGTGGAAGCGGACATACCCGTCAACCGGATGAGTGCCTTGCTTTTTGAATTGGAGATGAAGGGAGTGGTCAAGGCAATGGTGGGTGGTGTCTATCACTTGCTGACTTGAGCGCGGCAGGTCTCTTGCCTTATATGGACGGTTTCCCGTATTTCATGATGAACTTTTCCGGGTGGTCCGTCGCTATGATGTCTACCCCCAGGTCGACTGCCTTCTGGTTCTCTTCCGTCTTGTCGTCCAGCCCCAGGACGAGTGCCAGTACCTGCAGGTTGTGCTCACGGCATTTCTTTACGAATTGCGGGGTAAGGGAGTCAATCCAGACGACAGCGATGTCGGGATGCAGTTCCTTTACGACATGCTCTATGTCCTTTTCACTTTTGATGTAGGCTTGCAGGGTTCTTACCTCGGGTGCCATCTTTCTGAAGCATTTGGCATGATACTCCTTGCTGAAGGTGAAGTTGCAGTTTTCCAGCATGCCTTCGTCCTTTATCAAGTTCAGTAATTGGTGCAGACCGCCGTTGCGGTAGTCGATGGTGATTCTTAAACCGTGCTCTTTGGCCTTGCGTAGCAGGTCGGTAAGGCGTAGTACCCGTTGTCCGGCAAATCGGGGCGCAAACCAAGAGCCGGCATCCAGTGTGTCGATGTCGGTGGACAGCCATTGGGAGATGGCGCCGGTACCGTTGGTGGTACGGTCGAGGGTGGAATCGTGCAGTACGTAGAAGACACTGTCCTTACTGATGCAGACATCGCATTCTATATTGCCTACACCGTATTTGATGCACGAATCTACGGATGCCATTGTGTTTTCGGGAGCGATGGTGGCGGCACCACGGTGTGCGCTGGTCAGGGGTATCTTGGTGGTGGCGGCAGGCCGTTGGGAACATCCTGCGGTAAGTAGGATTATGGAAAGCAATGCGAGTACCGGTTTTTTCATAATGGGCTCAAGTGGTGATGTTTTCTTCTTTAACAGTTATAAAAGCCATCGAAGATAGCTATTTTTTGTCATTCGGAGAAACGTATGGGCATAAAAAAAGGAGTACCGCTGTACTCCAACCTTTGTTAACCTTAAATCTAATACTATGAAAAAAATCACATTACAAATGTAAGGTTCCCGTTGTTATCTTCCAAATTTCAGAATGTTCCTGCTACTTCTTTTGTATTTCTTTCACTGAATTTTACTGTTTTCGCACACGGATTGACTTTTTGAGAGAGAAGAATCTATTCACAGCGTCCCGGATAAGGCAGAAGTTGCAAATCTGTTTCAATCGTTTCACAGAACCTTTCAGCCTTTGAAAAGAGTGATGGAAAGTGATTTTTATTCGGTAATTATCTTCTACTTTTGTTTATATACAACGCGAAATTATGGGAAAACGCATTTTTATATATGTCCTTTGGCTACTCCTTTTTTGTATGATGTCGGGGCAGGTAATAGGGCAGAATAAGTCGGCAGAATCCCATAGCCATACTTGTAAAACGGTGCTGGCGTTAAAAAATAATTTGCTTTACGACCTGGCCTTGGCTCCGAACATAGAAGTGGAGCTGCCATTGGGAAAGAGGTGGTCTTTGAATGTTGAGTACAAATGCCCTTGGTGGTCTGACAGCGGATGTAATTTCTGCTATCAGCTCCTTTCGGGAGGGACAGAGGCGCGTTACTGGTTGGGAAACCGCCATACGCGCGGAAGATTGTCCGGACACTTCCTGGGAGCATATGCCGAAGGAGGTACCTATGATTTTCAGTTGAAAAAGGAGAAGGGATACCGGGGGAAGTATTACGCAGCTGCAGGAATAACTTATGGATACGTGCGTCCACTGGCTCGGCATCTGGCGATTGAATTCAGTGTGGGCATTGGATACTTGGATACGGAGTACAGGAAATATACTTCTTATGGAAATGACTTGGTTTGGGTCAGTAGTGGAAAGTATCACTTTATCGGGCCGACAAAAGCAAAAATTTCTTTGGTATGGCTTCTAACGTCGGGGAGATGAGTGGTATGAAAGATGCACGGCATATGATTCTCTGGCTGTTCTTCGGACTGTTGCCAATGCTGGGAAGCTGTGACTTCCGCGATATGCTGGATGATTATCCCGTTAGCGGAGTACAGATTAAACTGGATTGGAAAGGGGTGACGGATAAGCTGCCGCAGACCATGCGGATTATCTTCTATCCGAAAGATACTCAGGGGAGAAAGGTTGAAAGTTATCTGCCTGCCGGAGGGGGTGAGGTGAAGGTACCGCCGGGGAAGTATGCGGTGGTGGCCTATAACTTCAATACGGAGAGTATACAGATACGGGGCGACGAGAGTTATGAGACGATTGAGGCTTTTACGGGACACTGTACGGGGCTGGATGTACACGAAGATATGGTTTGGTCGCCCGACCCTTTGTATGTGGTGGCTTTGGACGAGGTGGAAATAGGGCAGAGTGATGTGGCGCTTCCGTTGGACTGGAAGCCGGAAGCGGTAGTGGACCATTATTCCTTTGATATAAAGGTGGAAGGATGGGATAGAATATCGAGCATCATCTGCCATGTGGACGGCTTGAACGGAAGTTACTTTATAGGCAACCGTGCTTGCCATTTGAGCGAGGTACCTATATGTGTGGATACAAAGCGTGAAAACGGGCTTTTATGGGGGTATTTCTCCAGTTTTGTATTACTGAAAGATACCAAGACCCGTGCGGATAGTCCTATGTTGCTGACACTGAAGATTGTGAAACGAGATAAAACGGTTCAAGAGGTGAAGGTAGACATCACGGAAGTGATTGAAACAGCTCCTCCCTCGGGAGGAGGCGAAGAAGAACCTGATGTGGGCGTTCCTGGGTCGGAAATCCATATCGAAGTTCCCGTACCGGAGGACAAGGTTGTGGTGGATGATTTGGAACCGGGAACCGATGAAGGAGATGGAGGGATTGGTGGCGATGTGGACGATTGGGATGATGAGACGGATGTGGAGCTACCAGTGAATTGATAGCAAACAGACAAATAAATATATTAACTTTAATAACAGACAATTATGAAGAAGGTTTTATTTTTGGCTTTGGCTGCAGCAGCAGTAATGAGTTGCTCGGAAAGTGAGGAGATAGAGAATGCCGGACAAAAGGCAGAGATTAAATTGGGAACAGTAGTGGGTAACACTACGAGAGCCACAGTGACTGATTTGCCGGAATTGCAGAAGGTAGGGTTCACTGTGTATGCTTATAATACGGGAGCGACAGCAATGGCCTCCGTTGCGACTTTTGATGCGATGAAGGAATTCATGACAGATGTTAAAGTAACCTATAGTGCTCCCAACTGGAGTTTGACTGGGGGAACATATTATTGGCCAATGACGGATAACTTGCAGTTCTTTGCTTACGGGAATCCGGGTACCGGAGCCTTGACGTACAATCAACCGGCTGCTGGTGCTATATATCCTTCCATTACTTATACGGTAGCAGATGTAGCTGCCCAAACGGACTTGGTAGCCGCGAAAGTGACGGATGCAACCAAGGCATCAAATGCCAGTGGGGTATCTTTGAAATTCGGCCATATACTGACCCAAATAAATTTCACTGTCAAGGCAGCCGACGCTTTGACTTATAAACTGAAAACACTTACAATATCCGGCGTGCACAATAAGGGAACTTATGGTTTTGATGATTCAACATGGAAGTCACAAGAAGGAACAGCCACTTATGCGCATACGATTGCCGGCAGTGCATTGGAAGTGAATACAACGGGTGTGGAAATGAATGCAGCCTGGATGTTGATGCCCCAGACGTTGGATACGAATGCCAAAATCAATGTTGTCTATGACATCTATGAGAAAGACGTTCTTCTTGATACTGTAACTTCCGCCATTGACTTGAATGATACACAAGCCTGGGGTGAAGGCAAAAAGATACGTTATACGCTGACGCTGGCCAATAAGGCGGCAAAAGTAACCTTTGTACCTGAAGTTGGTCCATGGAGTACGGCTGATGATACGAACGTGGAAAAATAAAACGGCACTGTCCGCAATAAAAAACTGAATTACTTCTATTTTATTCATTCCCCGAAACTTCTTTATGAAAGTTTTCGGGGAATGTTTCTTTTATGAGTATTATTTATCTATTTTTGTCACTGCAACAAACAAACAAATCTACTTGCCGATGCCCAACTCTTCTGCTTGCAGAGGTAAAAAACAATGCGCTCAATGTCCCAAGGCTGTGGACAATGCAATAATATATGCTTCCCACCCCAGAGGATTCCATCTGCCGGCGCGAAAGTGTGAGGAAAATATTATAATTTTCCTGCTGAAAGGAGAAGTGCTTGTCAACAGTAAGGAGTATGCGGGAACTGTGTTGCATGCAGGTGAGTTCATCCTTCAAGCTATTGGTTCCAAGTACGAAATACTTGCCATGACGGATGTGGAATGCGTTTGTTACCGGTTCAGTAAGCCTGAATTCTTCTGTGAGGACCGGTATAACCATATTATGAAAGAGGTTACCCCTCCATTGATATTCTATCCTTTGACCATTACTCCCGAGTTGCAGCTCTTTCTGGAAAGTTCCAAGGCCTATTTGTCCGAGGAGAAGATTTGCCGGGAAATACTTTGTTTCAAACGGAAAGAACTTGCTTTCATTCTTGGAAATTACTACTCCGACTATGAGCTTTCCATGCTGATACATCCTCTTGCCCAGTATACTAATTCCTTCCACTACTTTGTCTTGCAGAATCATGCCAAAGTCAAGACGGTAGAGGAACTTGCCCAGTTGGGAGGATATACAGTAGCTACTTTCCGGCGTATATTCAATTCTGTTTTTCATCAACCGGTGTACGAGTGGATGATGGAACGGAGGAAGGAAAGCGTGGTTTATGAACTTCGTTATACGGATGCTTCTATATCAGAGATTTGCTATAAATATGGCTTTGAATCGCTGCCTCATTTTTCCAATTTCTGCAAAAAGAATTTCGGGGCTTCTCCCCGTAGCTTGCGTGCCGGCAATTTATCTGAAGTAAACGGCATGTCATAAAAAAACTCCTCCGGCGGTTTCCCGGCAGAGGAGTCTCTTGTGATATTAATCAAATATAGTGAAAGCTGAGTGATAAATCTGAGCTTGCTCAAAAGGTTTATCCGAAGCGCATCCTATATTATTTGCAGAAAGACCGGATTAGTCTTTCAGTTTCGCAATGATAAAGTCGCGGTTCAGGCGAGCAATGTTGCTGATGGAAACATTCTTCGGGCATTCAGCTTCGCACGCACGAGTGTTTGTACAGTTACCGAAACCGAGTTCGTCCATCTTGCTCAACATAGCCTTGGCACGGCGCAATGCTTCCGGTTTGCCTTGGGGCAACAGGTTCAGCTGGCTCACCTTGGCAGAAACGAACAGCATAGCAGAACCGTTCTTACAAGCAGCCACACAAGCACCACAACCGATACAGCTGGCAGCATCCATAGCCTCGTCAGCGATGGGCTTCGGAATCAGGATAGCGTTGGCATCCTGGGGAGCACCGGTACGTACGCTGACGTAGCCGCCTGCCTGCATAATCTTGTCGTAGGCCGTACGGTCGACCATCAAGTCCTTGATAACCGGGAAACCGGCAGAGCGCCACGGTTCAACAGTGATGGTATCGCCGTCGTTGAAACGACGCATATAAATCTGGCAAGTCGTAGCGCCGGTTGCAGGACCGTGGGGGTGTCCGTTGATGTAGAGCGAACACATACCGCAGATACCTTCGCGGCAGTCGTGGTCGAATACAACCGGTTCTTTACCTTCAGAAATCAGCTGTTCGTTCAAGATATCCAGCATTTCGAGGAATGAAGTATCGCCCGGGATATCTTTCATTTGGTATGTTTCAAAAGCGCCTTTTGCTTTCGGACCCTTCTGGCGCCATACCTTGAGCGTAAATGATATATTTTTATCCATTTTCTTTAATTCTTTAAATGTTCAACTTCCCGATTAGCTCTTGTAGTTACGAGTCTGTACCTTGATTGCTTCGTAAACCAGCGGCTCTTTCAGCAATACCGGTTCCTTTTCGTCAGAACCCTGATATTCCCAGCAAGCCACGTAGAAGTAGTTTTCATCGTCACGCTTGGCTTCGCCTTCTTCAGTCTGATATTCTTCACGGAAGTGACCGCCGCAGCTTTCGTTACGGTTCAGTGCATCGTAAGCAACCAGCTCGCCCATAGTGATGAAGTCGTACAGACGGATAGCCTTGTCGAGTTCTACATTCATACCTTCCTTGTCGCCCGGGATGAACAGTTCTTTCTCGAACTCCTTGCGGACTTCTTTCAGCTTCTTCAGACCTTCCTTCAAGCCTTCGGCCGTACGTCCCATACCTACATATTCCCACATAATGTGGCCCAGTTCCTTGTGGATAGAGTCTACAGACTTCTTACCCTTGATGTTCATCATCCAGTCAATCTTCTCCTGAACGGCCTTTTCTGCAGCTGCAAATTCGGGCAGGTCGGTAGAGAAACGGGGAACTGTAATCTGGTCGGCCAGATAGTTCTGGATAGTGTAAGGCAATACGAAGTAACCATCGGCCAGACCTTGCATCAGGGCGGAAGCACCGAGGCGGTTTGCACCGTGGTCGGAGAAGTTACATTCACCGATGGCGAACAGTCCCTTGATGGAGGTCATCAGTTCGTAGTCAACCCAGATACCACCCATGGTATAGTGGATAGCCGGATAAATCATCATCGGGTTTTCGTATGGGCTGACATCAGTGATTTCTTCATACATATCGAAGAGGTTGCCGTAACGTTGTGCAACGACATCTTTACCCAGACGGTTGATAGCTTCGGAGAAGTCAAGGAATACGGCAAGACCGGTGTTGTTCACGCCGAAGCCCTTGTCGCAGCGTTCTTTGGCAGCGCGGCTGGCAACGTCACGCGGAACGAGGTTACCGAATGCCGGATAACGGCGTTCCAGGTAGTAGTCGCGGTCTTCCTCGGGAATATCTTTTCCTTGCAGTGTACCTTCCTGCAGTTTCTTGGCATCTTCCAGCTTCTTCGGAACCCAGATACGACCATCGTTACGCAGAGATTCGGACATCAAAGTCAGCTTAGACTGCTTGTCGCCGTGAACCGGGATACAAGTGGGGTGAATCTGTACGTAAGCAGGGTTGGCAAACCAGGCACCTTTACGGTAGCAAGCCATTGCTGCAGAGCAGTTACATGCCATTGCATTGGTAGAAAGGAAGTAGGCATTGCCGTAACCACCGGTAGCGATTACCACAGCGTGGGCGGCAAAACGTTCCAATTTACCGGTAACGAGGTTCTTTGCAATGATACCGCGGGCACGTCCGTCAATGAGGACAACGTCTTCCATTTCGTAGCGGGTATACAGTTTCACAGTGCCTACGTTCACCTGGCGGCTCAATGCAGAGTATGCACCCAGCAACAGCTGCTGTCCGGTCTGACCCTTGGCATAGAAAGTACGGGATACCTGAGCACCACCGAAAGAACGGTTGTCCAGTGTACCGCCGTATTCGCGGGCGAAAGGAACACCTTGTGCAACGCATTGGTCGATAATATTGTTGGATACTTCAGCCAGACGGTAAACGTTAGCTTCGCGGGCACGGTAGTCGCCACCCTTTACTGTATCGTAGAACAGACGGTATACAGAGTCACCGTCGTTTTGGTAATTCTTAGCAGCATTGATACCACCTTGTGCAGCGATGGAGTGTGCACGGCGCGGAGAGTCCTGGATGCAGAAGTTGAATACTCTGAAACCCATTTCGCCCAGAGAGGCGGCAGCACTGGCACCGGCAAGTCCGGTTCCTACTACGATGATGTCCAGACGACGTTTGTTGGCAGGGTTTACTAATTTTTGGTGAGCCTTATAATTGGTCCATTTCTCAGCCACCGGTCCTTCCGGTATTTTAGAATCTATCTTAGTCATAATGCAATTTACAATTTAGTCATTTACAATTTGAATTTAGCAAGCGCCGCACAATGATTTTGCAAAGAATACGACAACTACCAGAGCGAAGCAGAGGACAACGATAGTAGAATAGATGTTGGAGATACATTTCCAACGGTTAATCCATACTTTGTTGTTCCAGCCCAAAGACTGCATGGAGCTCCAGAAACCGTGAGTGAGGTGGAACCACAATGCGCCCAGCCAAACAAGGTAAAGCACTACGAATACCGGATTGCTGAAGGTGTTCTGAATGTGATAGACACCGTTGGCTGCATATGCCAGCGTGAGGGTGTCAGCATGCATGCCCATGTTGTGCATCAACTCGGGAAGCTGCATTTTAGCCCAGAAGTTTACCAGGTGCAGGCCCAAACCTACGATTACGATGATACCCAGTACGAGCATGTTTTGAGAAGCCCATTCCACAGTCTTGGGCTTTTCCGTAACGGCATAGCGTTCGCTACCACGTGCCTTACGGTTCTGCATAGTCAGCCAGAAAGCGTAGATGATGTGGATGATGAATAAGGCAGCCAGACCTACCGTAGCCACCAATGCGTACCAGTTTGCTCCCAGGAACTCACAAACCATGTTGTAGCCATTAGCCGAGACTAATGCAACCAGGTTCATCGCCATGTGAAATGTCAGAAACAGGATAAGGGCGATACCGGTAACGCTCATCACCACTTTCCTTCCTACAGATGAATTACTTAACCACATAAATGATTGAATTTAAGTTATTTAATAGTTTGAAAATTTGTTCTATCAGGATACTTCTGTAAATGTTTCGCAAAAATAGGAGAAATCCAGCGATAAAGCAAGCGATTAAAGAAATAATTCCGTAATCCGGCAGAATGCGAAGTTTACGGACAAGTAAAAGGTTTACTCGTCCTCCTGGTCTTTGCCTTGCTCTTTGCAGATAATGGAAATCTTTTCTCCGTTTGCCGAACGTTTTCTCAGGGCGCGGGGCGTGTCTCCGAAAGAGTCTTTGCAGAAGTGGGCAAAGTGGGATAGGGAATCAAAGCCATAGCGGGCGCTGATGACTGAAATGCGTTGTTTGGTGTATTGCAGGTCGTTCAGAATTCCTTCACGTTTCTTGTCCAGAATCCATTCATAGACCGGGACCCCATACATATTTTTAAACAGACGGCGGAATGTGGTGGTGGTATATCCACCGAGGTGGGCAAACTCTTCCACATTCTTCACCTTGTCGTAGTTCTGCATGACGAAATATTGGAAGCTTTCCGTATAAGTGCTGATGGGGTAGAAGAATGTACTGATTTGGTGTAGCGGATAGTAGCATGTCAATATGTATACCAATTCCTGGCATTTCATTTCAATGTATTTGCTGCACGCATAGGGTTGCTCGTTGAGGTAGCAGGCAAGGCTTTTCAGGAGCCCTTCGAGCATGGAAATCGCGGTAAGCGGGGTATAAGTCAAGGGGGCTTCCGAGCGTTTCAGTATCTCCTTGTAGCGCTCTTCGCAAATCAGAGGAAGCTCGGTGAACCAATAGACAATATATTCCACTTCGGTCAAAGCCAGGAGTTCTACTTTGGAGCCGATGGCTTGCAAGATGAGCTGGCGGCTTTGGAGAGTGGTGCCCGGATATTCGTCACTGTTTACAAGTAATTCACCTTTCAGCATAAATATCATGCAGTTCTGTGTGCACTTTTCAGCAGAGAAATGTTGTCCCTTGGGGTAGTGGCGGTAAACCAATACTCCTTCTGATTTTTGGGGACATACCATACAATCAATCTGTCGGTTGCAGCAAGTTTCCAGTCTCATGAAATGATTAGCGAATTATTATAAATGTGGCAACAAAGATAGAATTTTTTTGTGAAAACTCTATCTATTTGTCCTATCTTTGCGTCAAACTAATATAAAGGACTTATGAAAAAGGCTATTTTTTTTGTATATTTTATCTGCCTTGTTGTATCCGGTCTTTCGGCACAGAATTGGGATATTAACACTTTGCACCGGGTTAACAGTTGGGATGGCAAGTTTGTCCGTAACTATAATAAGATAATTTCACGTTCGGAGCCCTATGTTGCTGTCGGTGTTCCGGTGGCGATGGCGGTTGCCGCTTGGATAAAACATGATAAGGGTTTGCTGAAAGATGCGGTCTACGTAGGTACAAGTGTAGCGGGGGCTTTTGTTGTGACTTATGGAATGAAATATCTGGTGGACCGTGAGCGTCCTTATGATAAATATCCCGACAGAGTGCATGCATATAGCCATGAAGGCAGCCCGTCTTTTCCTTCTGGACATACGGCGACGGCTTTTGCCCTTGCCACCTCGCTCAGTGTAAAGTATCCTAAATGGTATGTGATAGCTCCGTCTGCCCTGTGGGCTTGTTCCGTGGGAGTTTCCCGTATGAACGAGGGAGTGCATTATCCGTCAGATGTGTTGGCGGGGGCTGCAATCGGTGCTGGATGTGCTGTGGTCAACATCTACGTCAACAAGTGGCTGAATAAGTGGCTGTTCGGAGAATGATTTTAGGCGCGAATTACGCGGAATACGCGGAGTTAGATAAACTAAATCCGCATAATCCGCGCCTAAGTTTGTTTCAAGTCGGCTATTGGATAATAGTGCTGTAGATGCCTTCGTTCAACACTTTTAGAGCTTGCTGCACGCTCTGGTTCGTGCTGTTCATCACCTGGAAGTATTCGTTCATGTCCCATAGGTCACGGGCTATCAAGGCTTTAAGTTGTGTCTTGATGAGCGGTAGGGATTGGTTGTACTGTTTCTCGTCAAACTTGATTTTCTCTTTGTCGGCAAGCGTACGTATTTCGGCAAGGAAGTTATCGTCTATCTCGAACTTCTCGTTGAAGGCTTCGAATTTCTTGTATTTGTTCTGCAACTCCTTCCGGTGCTTCTCGATGTAGCCGGTAGTGGCTTTGATAACCACGCCTTTGGCTACGAGGTTGCGGTGATAGTCTGTGTACTGGGTAGTGTCGATGGGGACGAAGAAGTCGGGCATGATACCTCCACCTCCGTAAACGGTACGTCCCATACGCTTGGTCTGTGCTTTCAGGGAGTCGGCAAAATGGATACTGTCCGCATGAATCATTTCTCCATGATTGAAGCGGTCTATCAGTTCCTGGTTATACTTATCCTGACTGTTCTCGCCGGTTAGGCGGCCGTCGAGGTTGGCGGTGCTGTCGTAAGGCTTCTGGATACAACGGCCCGAAGGAGTATAGTAGCGGGCGATAGTGAGGCGAATCATGGAACCGTCCGGCAGGTCGATAGGACGCTGTACTAATCCCTTGCCGAAGGTGCGGCGTCCTACTACCACGCCTCTGTCCCAGTCCTGGATGGCTCCGGTCACGATTTCACTGGCAGAAGCGGAGTACTCGTCCACCAATATGATGAGACGGCCGTTCTTGAAGTTGCCCGTACCTTTGGCAAAGAAATCACTGCGGCGTGCGGCTCTTCCTTCGGTGTAGACGATGAGTTCTTTTTGCTTCAGAAATTCGTTGGCAAGGTCGATGGCGGCATTCAGATACCCTCCTCCATTTCCTTGCAGGTCGAGGATGAGGTCTTTCATTCCTTTCTTTTGCAGGCTTTTCAGGGCTTCTGCAAACTCTTCGGCGGTGGTTGCCCCGAAGCGGTTGATACGGATATAGCCGGTTTTGGGTTGTATCATGTAAGATGCGTCCAGGCTGAGGATGGGAATTTTGTCACGCTTCACGGTGAAGTACAGCTGGTCGTCCACGCCACGGCGCACGATGGTGAGTTTCACTTCCGAGTCTTTCGGTCCGCGCAGGCGGCTCATAATATCTTCCGTGCTCATTTTTACTCCGGCAATGGCGCTGTCATTGACGGCTACGATACGGTCGCCGGCAAGGATGCCCACCTTCTCGGAAGGTCCGTTGCTCACGGGTTGTATCACAAGCAGGGTATCTTCTATCATCTGAAACTGTACGCCGATGCCCTCGAAATTGCCTTGCAACGGCTCGTTCATCTTCTTCACTTCTTCGGCGTTGTTGTAGGTGGAGTGCGGGTCGAGTTGTGCCAGCATCTTGATGATGGCTTCTTCCACCAGCTTGTCTTCATCCACCTTGTCCACATAAAGGTTGGTGATGGCAAACTCTGCCATTTGCAGTTTGCGCAGGGCTTCATTGTTCGGCTTTTGCGCTTGCGCCGTCACCGCGCATATACATATTATAATAGTAAATAGTTTTTTCATCATTTCCATTTTAATCCCTAATCCTTTATCCTTAATCCCTAATCTCCATTCCTCCGGTATGAACATGCTTATGTCCTTGCCGTATTGCAGCAGTTCGCGCACGGTGGTGGAACTGACGCAGGTAAGTTCCGGCTCGGTGAAGAGCAGGATGGTTTCTATGCCGGTCAGTTTGCGGTTGATGTCGGCAATGGTTTCCTCGTATTCGAAATCCTTCACGGTGCGTATGCCGCGTATTATCAGACTGGCATCTACCTGCCGGGCAAAGTCGATAGTCAGGCAGTCATAGGACTGCACAATGATGCGCGGCTCGTTCCGGTAGTAGTCTCGTATCATTTGTTCGCGCTTTTCCAGGGAAATACGTATTCTTATTTTCATTGATGCCGATGCCTATGACGATTTCGTCTATAAAGTCAGTGCACGGCTCACTACCGAAGAGTGTCCGATAGTAAACGGGTCGAATGTTCCCGGAAAGATAGCTCTTCTCATGATGCCAAATCTTCTTCTATAACCAAGTTGTTGATAATAAAGTTTTGTCGTTCCATGGTATTCTTACCCATGTAGAATTCCAGCAGCTCTTTTACGAGGTCTGTCTTGCGCAGGGACACTTGTTCCAGACGCATATCCTTGCCGATAAAATGCTTGAACTCGTCGGGCGAGATTTCTCCCAGACCTTTGAATCGGGTGATTTCGGGGTTGGGACCCAGTTCTTCAATGGCTTTCACACGTTCCTCCTCTGTATAGCAATAACTTGTCTTCTTTTGTTGCGCACGCGGAAGAGAGGGTTTGCAGGATATATACATGCCCTTTCTTTATCAGGTCGGGGAAGAACTGCAGGAAGAAGGTGATGATGAGCAGGCGGATGTGCATGCCGTCCACATCGGCATCGGTAGCTACGATGACTTTGTTGTAGCGCAGTGTCTCTATGCCGTCTTCTATATTCAAGGCTGCTTGAAGCAAGTTGAATTCTTCGTTTTCATAAACTACTTTCTTGGTGAGTCCGTAGGAATTTAGCGGTTTACCACGCAGGCTGAATACTGCTTGGGTATTCACGTCGCGGCTCTTGGTGATGGAACCGCTGGCGGAGTCTCCCTCGGTAATGAAGATGCAGGATTCGGTTTCCTGGTCTTTGCCTTTACCGTCACTCAAGTGGTAGCGGCAGTCGCGCAGCTTGCGGTTGTGCAGGTTGGCTTTCTTGGCGCGTTCGCGTGCCAGCTTGGTGACGCCGGCAATGGCTTTGCGCTCTTTCTCGGAGTCTTGTATCTTTTGCAGCATCACTTCGGCCACAAGCGGGTTCTTGTGGAGGTAGTTGTCCACTTCCGTCTTGATGAAGTCTCCTACGTATTTGTTCACCGTGGGGCCGGCGGGCTTGTGTTCCTGCGGCGCGGCAGGCCACATGTTGTTGCTGCCCAGTTTCGTTTTGGTCTGGCTCTCGAACATGGGTTCCTCCACGTCGATGGCAATGGCGGCTACCAGTCCGTTGCGGATGTCGGCATATTCCTGGTTCTTGTTGTAGAACTCCTTGATGGTACGGGCAATGTGTTCCTTCAAGGCAGTCTGGTGTGTGCCGCCTTGGGTGGTGTGTTGCCCGTTGACAAAGGAGTAGTACTCTTCGCCGTATTGGTTGGTGTGTGTGAAGGCAATCTCGATGTCCTCTCCTTTCAGGTGGATGATGTCGTAAAGGCCTTCGCTGGTCATGTTGTCTTTCAGCAAGTCCTCCAGCCCGTGGCGGGAAACGATGCGCTGGCCGTTGTAAATGAAGGTGAGGCCCGTATTCAGGTAGGTGTAGTTGCGCAACAGGGTTTCTACGAACTGGTTCTGGAAGGAATAGTTCAGGAAGAGTGTGGCGTCCGGTTCGAAGAAGATATAGGTTCCGCTTTCTTCTGTCGAGTCTTCGGTCACATCACTCAACAGCGTTCCTTTCTCGAAGATGGCGGTACGTACTTTGCCGTCGCGGTAACTGCGTACCTCGAAACGGCTACTCAGCGCATTGACCGCCTTGATGCCCACGCCGTTCAGTCCGACACTTTTCTTGAAAGCCTTTGAATCATATTTACCCCCGGTATTCAGTTTGCTGACCGCCTCTACCAGTTTGCCTTGCGGAATGCCTCGTCCATAGTCGCGTACGCTGACACGCAGACTGTCTTCTATAGTCACTTCTATACGCTTTCCGGCACCCATCTTGAACTCGTCGATGCTGTTGTCCATCACTTCTTTCAGCAACACATAGATGCCGTCATCGTTCTGTGAGCCGTCGCCCAGACGGCCTATGTACATACCGGAACGGACACGGATATGCTCCATGTCGTCCAGGTGGCGGATGTTGTCGTCGGTATATTCCACGCTGGAAACGGGGCTCTCTGTGATATTGTTGTCTGCTTCTTCCAGCGGCAGGGTCATATTGTTGTTATCTTCCATAAGTACGTTATTCCTTCATATTGCGCATTGCGACAAAGGTAATGAGAAATTCGGGGGTTCGCAAAAAATAATGTCTTTTATGGACTTCTGACAAGCTTATATTCTGGATTTAGAACTTATTTTATTCCTTTCACAAAGCATCTTCTCCGTTTATGCTGTTCCGTCTTGAAGTACTCCCACTGCGCTTGCACCTTGCCGTTCAGCTCCAGCTCCGGATTACTCTCGGCATACTCGAAACCAAGTTGCTGATAGACGGGGATAAGGTCGGAGAACAACAATGCATTTACCCCCTTGTTCTGATACTCCGGTTTCACGGCAACCAGCAGCAAATCGAGCATCTTGGGATATTTCTTCAAGAAGATGGTCTTGGCCAGGTGATACCAACCCATAGGAAGCAGGCGCCCGTGGGCTTTTTGCAACGCTTCGGCGAGTGACGGCATGGAAATGCCTACGGCAAGCAGCTGGTCATCGGCATCGGTAATCAATGTCACCATGCGTAGGTCGAGGATGGGCAGGTACATCTTGACGTATTGGTCAATCTGCCGTTGGCTCAGTGCAGAATAGCCATAGAGTGGCTGATAGGCTTCGTTCATCAGTTCGAAGATGGCCTGACCGTAGTCTTGGGCAATCTTCTTGGCAGATGTGTATTTCTTTACCTTGAGGTTATACTTGCGCTGGATGAGGTCGGAGATGCGCTTGTGCTTGTCGGGTATGGCGTCGGGAATGTAGATTTTGTATTCCACCCAATCGGCATCCTTCTCAAAGCCCATGCGTTCCAGATGTTGCGGATAGTAGGGATAGTTATAAATGGTGGCCATGGTGCTGAGCTGGTCGAATCCTTCGATGAGCATACCTTCGGCATCGAAATCTGTGAATCCCAGCGGGCCTTGTATATGTGTCATTCCCCGTTCTTTCCCCATTCTTCCACGGTGCGAATCAGGGCATCGGAGACTTCCGCATCATCGATGAAGTCTATCCAGCCGAAGCGGACTTCCTTTTTGTTCCAGGTTTGGTTTGCCTTGTGGTTGATGATGGCAGCTACACGTCCTACGATTTTACCTTCCCGATAAGCCAGGAAATAGTCGGCTTCACAAAATTCGAATGCAGCGTTTTTCTTCTTGTTGAAGGTGTTGAGCATGTCATCGAAAAGGTCGGGGACGGAATAGGGGTTGTTTTTGTATAGCAGGTAGTTGAAACGGATAAAGCGCTCCAGTTCCCGTCTTGTGGTTACTTTCTTGATTGTAATTGCCATAGTTGTTCAATATTGAGACCACAAAGGTAATGCAAACTGAGAGCAGAACAAAATAAGCTTGCTTATTTTTTATGCCGAGGTACAGCTTGCCTTATTTAAAAATACGTGATAATCTTTAAAATACCGCGTAGGGTGTTTGTAAATTTGCTGTTAGAGGTTGTATATCAGTACCGCTGTGTAGGCAATGTAGCAGAGAATCAGAATGCTTCCTTCCACCCGGGTGATGATGCGTTTCCCGAAAAAGATACCGAACAGCCAAAGCAGGATGCTGGACCCTACGAGTACCCACAAATCGAAATTGGTGATGCCCGTCAGACGCAGTGGAGTGATGGAGGCCGAACAACCCAGTACGAAGAATATATTGAAGAGATTACTTCCGATGACGTTTCCGATGGCTATTTCGGGGTTTTTCTTCAAGGCGGCTACGATGGAGGTGGCGAGTTCGGGCAGTGAAGTGCCGCCTGCTACGAGCGTCAGCCCGATGATGGATTCGCTGACACCCAATCCGCGGGCTATGCCGCTGGCACCGTCTACAAAGAAATTACCTCCGATGATGAGGCCGGCAAGTCCGCCGAGAATGTATAGGGCGGACTTCCACGCGGGTAACAGCCTGATTTCGTCTTCTTCCTGTAAGTGCTCCTTTTCCGGTTCCTTCATACTTCCATCCCTTTTTGCAATGGCAAAAGTATAACTCAGGAAAATGGCAAAGAAGCATAGCAGTAACAGACCGTCGGTGATGCTGAGTATGTTCTCCCCACTGCCGTCCAGAAAGACGTCGTTGGCACAAATCAGCAGGGCGATGGACGAAAGGATACATAGAGGGATTTCGCGCTTCAGCGTGTTGCGGGTGATGGCTATCGGGGCAAAAAGGGCCGTACAACCCACAATCATCAGGGTATTGAACGTATTGCTTCCCACCACATTGCCAATGGCAATGTCTGCACTGCCTTTGAGAGCAGAGGATATGCTGACGGTGAGTTCCGGTGCGGAAGTGCCGAAGGCAACAATGGTGAGCCCGATGACGATGGACGGTATGTGGAAACGTTTGGCAACGGATGCGGCACCATCTGTCAAACCATTGGCGCCCAAAAGAATGAGGAGCAGTCCTCCGACAAGAAACAATATATCCATAGGCATGTCAATTTTGAGTACAAAGATAGTGCAAACCGGATACAGAACTTTCATGTTTGCATGAAAAAGTTATGTCGATTAGGGTAGGAAGTTAAAAACATTCCGTATGTTTGAAGCATTTATTGGGTATATTTGCATAATTAAAGAATCAAATCAAGAAGTTTATATATGAAGGTTATCCGTGCTTTCTTTCTTTGTTGGCTGTTGATGCTGGCGGACGGAGTGTCAGCTCAGTTGGTAGATAAAGTGCTCAGTGTTTTAGGTGAGGATAGTGTGGGGAGTGTCACAGTGGCAAGGACTGACTCCGATTCGATTCAATTGTCGCTCATCAGGCAGGAATTGGAAGCAGCCCGGCTGAACGAAGCGAACCTGCGGATGGAAATGGAACAGATGAAGCTGGCGGGCTATGCGGCCGATTCGGTGAAGCTGGCATTGCAGAAACAACGCATTGATTCGTTGCGGACGGTGACGCCTGGTATTCCGGTGGTGGTGGAGAAGGACACTTTGTTCTATCTGTATGCCAAGCGTGGAGGGCATACGCCCCAACAGCGAGCCAAAGATGTAAGCAACGTCATCGAAGCATTGGGCACGCGTTTCAATCTGCGTCCGGACTCTGTTTATTTAGAGAGTACGGATATTGTTACAGACTTGATGTATGGCGAAAAGGTCATCATTTCCTTTACCGATCAGGATGCTTTGTGGGAAAACTGTACCCGCGACCAGCTGGCCGCCAGCAAGAGGCATGTCGTGGTGGACAAACTGAAAGCCATGCAGAAGGAGCATAGCTTGTGGCAGTTGGGTAAGCGTATCTTGTACTTTATCCTGGTGCTTGTGGGACAGTTCTTCTTGTTCAAGTTTACCAACTGGCTGTTCAGAAAACTCAAACTACGCATTCAGAAGCTGAAGGATACCAAGCTGAAACCGATCTCTATTCAGGATTATGAATTGCTGGATACGCAGAAGCAGGTCAACTTGCTGGTGTTTGTTGCCAACCTGGTGCGTTATGTGGTCATGCTGTTGCAGTTGCTGCTGACGGTTCCGTTATTATTCTCCATTTTCCCTCAGACCAAGAGCTTGGCTTATACATTATTCTCCTACATCTGGAATCCTATAAAGGTCATCTTGAATGGAATAGCCGACTATATACCCAATCTGTTCACTATCTTTGTGATATGCTATGCGGTGAAGTATCTGGTCAGACTGGTGCGTTATCTTGCCAATGAGGTGCAGGCTGAACGGCTGAAGATAAACGGCTTCTATCCGGATTGGGCCATTCCTACCTATCATATTGTGCGCTTCTTGCTTTATGCGTTTATGATTGCCATGATTTACCCTTATCTGCCGGGTTCCAAGTCGGGAGTCTTCCAGGGAATCTCCGTGTTTGTCGGCTTGATTGTTTCGCTCGGTTCCAGTACGGTTATCGGCAATATCATTGCAGGACTGGTCATAACCTACATGCGGCCTTTCAAGCTGGGTGACCGCATCAAGCTGAACGATACTACGGGCAACATCATTGAGAAAACACCGCTCGTCACCCGCATCCGTACTCCGAAGAATGAGGTGGTGACCATTCCGAACTCTTTCATCATGTCTTCCCATACGGTCAATTACAGCCAGTCTGCCCGTGAGTATGGATTGATTATCCATTCGGAGGTCAGTATTGGCTACGATGTTCCGTGGCGGAAGACACATCAGCTGTTGATAGAGGCTGCATTGAATACTCCTGGAGTGATAGATGATCCCCGTCCGTTTGTATTGGAGACTTCCCTTCAGGATTATTATCCGGTTTATCAAGTGAATGCCTATATCAGGGATGCCAACAGCCTTAGCCAGATTTACTCTGATTTGCATCAGAATATCCAGGATGCCTTCAACGAAGCAGGCATCGAAATCATGTCTCCTCACTACATAGCTACGCGTGACGGCAGTGAGACGACCATACCCAAGGATGACTTGCGGGAGAAAAAGCAGTAAGGGAGCCGGTTATCGTGCCAGTAAAATCTCTGCAAACGGTACGTAGAACATAAACATCCTCCATTTCTTTGTCTGGAAATCATAAGTTTCGATGAAGTCGCCTTCACGATAGCCTGCAAACTGCACGTAGAGTTTCCTTGTCTGCCCGTCCTTGGAGTAGTACATGGCAGCGGAGCGTACGGCGTTGGGGTAGGTGGCGAAAGGCTCTTTCAAGTTTCCGGCAGTAGTATCCCATAAGCAGAATTGCGTATCTCCACCATTGGCACGGGAAACGATATAGCCTCCTTTGCATTGCAGGCTGTTTGGGTTTTGGGGATGGTTCCATAATCCGGAAAGGTATCAAGGCTTCGGCTTTGATGGGGTCGTAAGTGCATCTTTCTTTGGCGATGCTATCACGACGGGCGAGAAGGTGCCGTCGCCTACCGAGGCAAGCGTGGATCGGCTATCACGCCCGGATAGCGAGAGGGATTCGGCTTCAGTCCATCCGGTAATGGTATTTCGGGAGTATGTATCGGTGGCATATTCAACCGGGTATATACCGGATAAGAGATGCTACAGTAGGTGAGGAGCTTATCTCCGGCCATTTCCAGGGAAACAGTGTTGTTGAAGTCCGAGCAGATGGTAATTGCGTTACGTTCTACCGGGTTACACCAATAGTGCATGCAGAGGTCGTATCCGTCGATGAAACTACTGCCGTCTTTCTCCCGTATCCCGCAGAGGATGTTGGTGCCGGGGATGTTGGCGGCAAGGCAGAAATCTTCGCCGTCATGGAACTGGATTACTTCCGATATTTCTTGTGTTACCAGGTCGATACGGGTGATGCCGCGGGGAACGGTCGGTGTGTAAATGGCGTGGGAGTTGGTGATACCGTAGAGATATGGTTCTTCGGGGGATTGTCCGTCGGCTACCGAAATCTGGCCGAGAGGCTGAAGCTGTCCTGCCCGTTCCAGGAACATTTCTACCCGTGAGGCGGGCCAGTGTCCGGGGGCAAGGAAAGTAATGCTGTTGGTGGTTTGCTCCGTGGTAACGGCGCGTGTGTAGCGTGAATACCCTTCGGGAAAGAGAGGATTGTCGGCTATCGGCCAGTAGATGTCCAATATGATTTGGTCGCCGCTCTGCAAGCCGTCGGCTTTGACGGTCACGGCATCACCGGGATTGAAGGTCTTTCCGGCATCGGATATGGTGATATTGGTCACAAAAGCGGGTTGTTTCTCTTTGTCGTCATCACTGCAAGCGGCAAGTAGCAGGCTGATTAGTAGCAGGAAGTGTATCTTCTTCATCATAGTTATGTATTGACAAATGCAAATATAGGGCTTTTTCTTGTATTCCTGCGGATAGGCTTTGTTTTTGTCGTATGAGATGGAAAAATCCTCCTACGAAACATGGTCTTTTGCTTCGTGGGAGGAAAGTGGTTGTTCGGCAGGGCTTCGGGGGAATGCGCCTGCTTGCGTGCCGGCTTGGATTATTTGCTGCGCGTCACCGTGTGCAATACATTCCCTTTCTTGTCAATCATGCGCAGTTCCAGTGTCTTTTTGCTGGCCGATACAATGGAGAAACCCGGTTCGGGGCTGCAGAATACGGTCCCTTCGATGGGCTTCACCTTGCGGGCGAGCGAACCGGCAGAATTGGTGATATAGTCGATGTCGCTGCCTGCCACGCGTACGTGCTGGAAGTTGTGGATGTGCCCGCAGATGTACATATCCACCTTGTGCTTGCGCAGGATGGGATCGAGACGTGCCTGCATATCCGCACGTTCGCTCTCGTCCTTCGGGGTTTCGGCATAGATGGGATGGTGTCCGGCAACGATAACCCAGTCCTCTTTGGCGGTAGTCAGTACGGAATCTATCCAGGAAAGTTGTTGCTGGTAATCCTGCTTGCAGGCATCGGGATAGGTCTCGCTTTCGTTGCGGTATTTGTCAATCATCGGGGCGGTGTCTACCCAAAGGATGCGGATGGTAGCGCCGTTGTCCTCGAACGTCTTGGTATAATAACGGGCGGGCATGGTCCAGCGGCGGCTGATATTACTGTAGTCGAGCACAGCCTGCGTATTGCCGCGGTATTCGTGGTTGCCCAGCAGGGGAAACCAGTCTATCATCAGCTCCGGGTGGCTGTAAATAAGTTCGTAGTTGGTCATCCAAAGCGGGTCGTTCACGCTACGTACGCCTTCAAAGTGGTGTACATCGCCGGTGGCAAGAACGAATTCGGGGCCTACTTCTTCTGCCATTTGTCCCATCAGTTCGGCGATGGGCTTTTGGTCGTAGTAGCCGTTACGGCCGAGGTCGTTGGCTACGTAGAAGTTGAACTTCTTGTCGAAGATGGAGTAATCGGTGATTTGGGCAATGGCTGCGTTGCCGAGTAGGGCAATAAACAGTAAAAGGAATATTTTCTTCATTGTCATTATTAAATTGTTGAGTAGTTAATGTTGATAACTTGTTGAGATAGAATTCGCTGTTTAAAAATTAATCTTCACTCCCGCATTCACTTTCACGCCGTAGTATTCTGCCTGCATGGTACGGTCTTTTGTGCCCTGGTAGTAGCGTAGCGGCTGGTTCAGCAGGTTGTTGGCTTCGGCGTAGAAGGTAGTCTTGAACTTCTTTCCGAAGGTATAGCTGGCGTTTACGTCCATATAGTTCACCTTGTCGTAGTAGCGGTCGTAGAAGGTGCTTTCTCCCATTTCGTCGATGAAGTCGGAAGCGAAGTTATAGCTCAGGCGCAGATTCAGACCGCCTTTCTCAAAGTATAGGGAAGCATTTGCGGTATGCTCCGGAGAGCCTGGCATGCTCAAGTCTTTCTCATTCTCGCGGCCTTCGAAGTTGAAGTCTTCCACACGGGAGTGGGTGTAGGTGTACGTTCCGTAGAAACCTACACATTTCAGAGCGGGAGCAATGAAGCTGAAGTCGCGCTGGTAGGACAGCTCTACACCCACCAGGTTGGCGTTGCCCGCATTCTTGGGTTGTGTGAAGCGGGTGTAGGTGTTACCCTGGTATTCGTAGTTGGTGCTCACCTGGTCTACGATGAAGTCGTCTATCTTCTTGTAGAAGATGCCGGCGCTTATCAGACCGATGCTGCGGAAGTAGTAGTCGGCACTCAAGTCGAAGTTGTAGGAGACGGTAGGTTTCAGCTCCGGGTTTCCGATGGTGATTTCGTTGTCGGAACGCTTGATGTTCACACTGGGCACGAGGGCCGAGTATTTGGGGCGTGACAAGGTTTGGGTAAACGAACCGCGCACTTTGAAGTCATCGTTTACATTCCACTTTACGAGCAGCGACGGCAGGAAGTTGATGTAGCTGTTGCGCTGACGGTCGGTCTTGCTGGTGAGGTCTTCGTCGGCATCGTAGGTGCGTCCCGTATAGGCAAGGTTGGTGTTCTCTATGCGAAGTCCGGTCATCAGTTCCACGTCTTTTGTCAGTTTTTGGTCGAAGCGGAGGTAGCCGGAAGTCACGGTTTCGCGGGCGTTGAAGTTTCCGGCAAGTTCTTCCTGCACCTGCTCTTTCTCAAAGAGGGAAGCGTTGTTCAAGTCTAAAGAGCCGGTGTATTCCTTGCTGGCGTAGATGCCTGCCTGGTATTTGTTGTTGGGCATGAAGTTCTTGTTGGTCTGGTCCACTGTATTTGCCAGGCTGTTCGTCATGAAGGCGTCCTCGTCCAGAGGAGAGTATTCGTAGAAGTCCACTTCTTTATCCTTGGTCTTGCGCACTACCTTTGCGCCGAACTTCAGCTTGTTGCCGTTCTTGAAGGGAAGTTTGAAGTTGGCGGAGAACTTCAGGTCCTGCTCCTTGATGTCTTCCTGCTGTTCCGTCAGCTCTTTCAGGCTGAATTCATCGTTCAATGTCATGGTAGAGCCTGTTTTGGGGCTGGCAAAGGGTTGGCGTTCGTCGCTCAGGTCCATGTCGAACTTCTGTTTCTTCAGTTGGAAGTCGATGTAGCGTTCGTTGGGACGTTCTTCGCTGGCTTTGGCATAGCTGGCGTGCCAGTCCATGGAGAGGGCGCCGAAGAGGTGTTCGCCGCCGAGGGCAAAGTCCATGGTGCGCTGGCGTTCCAGGCGGGCGTTACGGTTGTCCGGCGTACCGGCTTTGGTCTGTATGCGTACGGTGGCGTTGCCGTCGGGGTCAAGGTCTTTCAGCGTGGTACGGTAGCGGTTCTCCCAGTCGTTGCGGTTGTTGAAGATGCCTTTGAAGGTCAGTTTGTGGTTGGCATTGATGTCCCAGTCCAGTGCGGCGGAGTAGCTTTGGCGTTCGCGGGTGACGTAGTATTGGCGGATTTGGTAGTCGTTGACGTACGTCTTGCCGTTGTCATCCTGCTCCCATACAAATTCGGTGTCGTAGGAACCAGAAGGTGAGTTCTGATAGGAGGCCGATACAATCAAGCCGAGTTTGTCGTTGAAGAAGCGGTCGCCGTAGGTGAAGCCAAGGTTCAGTTGCGCCTTTTCGCTCACCCAGTTGTAGCCGGTTCCGGCGGTGGCGGCAATGGTACGCTTGTAGGGGGAGTTCTTGGTGACGAGGTTGATGCTGCCGCCGATGGCGTCGCCGTCCATATCGGCGGTTACTACCTTGTTCACTTCGATGGTCTGAATCATGTCTGCCGGAATGAGGTCGAGCTGTACGTTGCGCGTATCGCCTTCGGCAGAGGGAACGCGGTTGCCGTTGATGGTGACGGAGCTGAGGTCAGCACTCGTGCCCCGCACTTGCCCGAAGCGTGCCTCGCCTTGGTCGTACTGCACGTTGATGCCGGAGATGCGTTTAAGGGCGTCACCGATGTTGGAGTCGGGGAACTTGCCTACCTGGTCGGCAGAGACTACATTCGTAATCCCCATGTTGTTTTTCTGTGAGTTGATGGCACGGCGCTGTCCCTGGAAGGCGCCGCCTACCACCACTTCCTGCAACTCCACGCCTTCGTTCAGTACGACGTCTTTTTCCAGTGTACGGCCTGCGGGGATGGTGATTTTCAGTTCTACGGGAGAGTAGCCCACGTAGCTCACCTTTACTGTATAGGTTCCCGGGTCAAGGTTAGAGAAAGTGTAGAAGCCGTTGACGTCGCTCGTCACGCCAGTGTGTAGTTTCTCGATGTAGATGGATGCGCCCGGGAGAGTTTGTTTAGTGGCGTCGATGATGCGTCCACGTACAGTTCCTTGTTTCGTGACATTTGCTTTTTCGTCGGCAATGGCCGTATTGACGGTGGCGGTGAATAGGAGTAAGAATAAGAATGCTCTCAAAATCTGTTTCATACTTGTTATTATCTGTTAATAATCTGCCGCAAAAGTAGAGGGTTGCCGTTACGTGGAGATTGCGGAGCGTTGAAGAACAGATAACGATTCAGTTACAATGAGGTTACATAAATTCTTGGAGGTAGTACCCTTTCGGCGGTATCTCCCTTTGCCGTCATCTGGCAGACTGATGCTAAAGATGCACGAGATGTGCATCTCGGACTGTATGAGATGTACATATCGAGCAACATGAGATGTACATCTCGTGCAGGGGAAGGTATAGGGGTTGGTGTCTTATCCGTAGCCTGGCAGCGGATAAGTACCTTCTTCTCGTCTGCCAGAGTAGTGGCAAAGAGATAAGTGCCTCCCCTTCGGCCAATTTCAGTCGTTTGCGCAGTTCGGTCACGGTGGCGGGGAAGTTGCGCACGGTGAGGTTCGCCTTTCTCGGCAGCCAGCATCTCTTTCACTTCTTTCTTGCCGAAGCCGCAGGAGGTAATCCGGAACTTGCGGCCGGGGAAGTCCGGCAGGAAGTGGTCCGAGGTGTAGAGGTGGCTGTTGGGATGCAGTTTTTCCACCTTATACAATGAGGAGGCTGCGGAATGCACCGGCTTTCAGCACGGAGGCATTCGGTTCGTAGAGGTATGATTTCAGTTGAGGGGTGTAGGGGCATGCACGCTCCTTCTCCTGCCGGCGGGTGAAGACGAGGGCTTGGGGAGCCGGTACACCGGTGAAGTTGACGCAATGGATGGGGATGTCGTCTGCCGGCACTCCTTCGCCTTGTCCCAGCAAGAGCAGCAGTTCCTTGCATTCGTTGCCCACGGAGACGATGTGTGCCTCTCGTACATGCTTCAAATCGTTCAGGGCAAGGGTGAGGTCGAGCATGGGGGAGAGTTTTACCAGTACGTGTCTTGCCTTGCGCAGCAGCAGTTCTTCGAGGGCGGCTATATCGGGTTCGCAGTCGCCGATGGCTACGGTCTTTCCGCCGTGTCCGTCGCGGCGGGCAGGTCTATAAATATACAGTCCACGGGTTCCATCTCTTGCAGATGGCGGACGCTGTCTGCGTGGCAGACGGAGATGGTTCAGGCCGAGGACAGGGAAGTTGTGCGCGGCTATCTGGCAGAGGGTTTCCTGGCGCTCGACGTAAGTGGCATGCCCGAAGCGGGAGAGATAGGCGCAGTCGATGCCGAAACCTCCGGTGAGGTCGGTAAAGGTGCCGGCTGATGCGGGGGTACTGTTCTGCGCGGGATGTTCTTGTTCTGTATGTAGCAGGTTAGTTATAATCTCCGCTTTATACTGTGCCGTTGCTTGGGAGGAGCATTGTTCCAGAGAAAGGTGGGCGGGGTAGAGTATATGCTCGTTCTCGGCCCATGCGGGTATCTTCTCTTTGGCAATCTGCCAGCCGGAAATCTGTGTGATGGCGGCGGGCATGTCTACCGAAGGGTAGCGGCGTGCCTGCAAGGCAAGGCTGCGCACGTCGTCGCGGCGATGCTCGCGGATGAAGCGGAGGGTGTCTTGGGATAAAGGCATGGCTTGGCTTATTTATTCTGATGCAAAGTTATCTCAAAAAGGACAAAGTGGGGCATAAATTCGCAGCTTTCTGTCTGATTATTTTTCAGACACAGATGACGCTGATAATACAGATTAAGAATATTAAAAATCCGCGTCATCCGCGTCATCCGCGTCATCTGCGTCATCCGCGTCAAAGCGATAGCAAATTTAAGTTTCCGGACAAGCTGGGGGTGAGAGTTAAGGGATGACCCGGTATCGCTCCTTTGCCGTCTGCCTGCTGACGCGGTTGAAGTGCCACCATTCGCTGGGTAGCGGGTGGAATCCGGCTTCTTTCATTACCTGCCGGAGCAGCAGCCGGTTTTCACGTTCTTGTTCTGTCAGCTTGCCTTGTGCCACGAGCACGGCTTCTTCTGTGATGGGCTTCCCTGCCCAGATGGTCTACCGGGGTGCCCATGGGCAGAGGGTTCCTTTATCGTCGAGTATGCTGATGTCCACCGCCAATCCGTAGTTGTGCAGGCCGCCGCCGCGTGAGGGGTTGGAGACATAGATGTATTTGGAGGTTCCTTTCACTACGTTCCACATCTTCTGCTGTACGGACAAGGGGCGCGCTGCGTCGTAGACGATGAGGCTGTAGCCGGGGTACTGTTCTTTCAGTAGGCGTTGTGCCCGCTTCAGGCTTTTCATGGCATCGGGGTGCAGGTAGGCTTCTTTCAGGTCTTCGTACAATAGGGTTCCGGTGAAGTTGTCGGCACGGGTGTACATCAAGTCGATGGCGATGCTGCTGTCCGCTTCGGCGATGTTGACGAAACCGAGGGAGTCCAGGTAGCGGGCTGTCCGGCTTTTAGCCGGAGCCGGAGGGACGGGTGCCGCTATGGTGTCGGCGTACGGGATGGTGGTCTCCGTATCCGGGTCTTGTGTCTGCTTTGGCGCTTGTTTTCTGCTACAACCGCATAGTGAGCAGCCAAGCAGTAGATATAACAAGTAAAAGAAATATCGTTCCATCTTACAAGGCATTCTTGGCGGTAAGGATTGATTTCATCAAGGCTATGTCCGAACTGACTTCTCCCTGCATCAAGTATTTGTTTTTCCGTTGGCAGGTGGCTTCGTAAATCTCCTTTGCTTTTGCTGTGTCCTTGTCCCGGTAGAGTGCCAGGGCGCAGAGCAGCCGCTGTTTGGAAGACGTCACATCCTTATATTGCCGGATGTAGGTATCCAGCTCATCGGTATATAATTCTTCTGCCCGTGCGGTCCTCTTTGTCACCAATGCGGTGAAGAGCAGCTCGCAAGCGGTTTCCTTTATCAAAAGCCCGATGACTTCGTGCCGGTGGCTCATTATTTTCTCAAATGCATTGTAGGCGGCTTCCCATTCTTCGCAGTCGAGCAGGCGCGAGGCGCTCATCAAGGCTATGGTGACCTGCAGGGCATCTTTGTAGTTGATGTCTTCCGTTTGGCTGAACCATTCGGCAGGCATGTCCTTAGGACGCATGCCCTCTTGCACCAATGCGTTGATGCGCAGCTGGGTGACCAGTGCCTGCTTGCTCTTGCTGTCCTTGAGAAGCAGGCACATGTTGTCGGCATCATTGCCGATGCCGCCCATCTTCATGGGGATGCCGTTCATCCCTGCAAGGAGAATGCCAATCAAAGAGAGCATCAGAAGGAAGAATTTCAGCAGGTAAGGCAGCCCGTCTACGGTCAGCAGGGGGAGGAAGGCAAGGGTGGCGGTCAGCAGGTTGGCAAGCACTCCACCCAGGTTGTACAAGGTGGTTGGGATATCTTCAAGAGGCCTTTCGGGTGGGGTAAGCAGGCATTGGCCTCCCGTTCCGGCAAGGCTGAAACGCTTGATGCATAATTTCCCGTCTTTCCGTATGAAGGTAAGGTTGAAGATGCGGAAGGAGACGAAGCGGTAGCCGGTTGCCAGTCCGCAGACAAGATGCCCGCCTTCGTGCAGAAGCACTTGCAGGAAGATGGAGAACAGCAGAATCAGTATGGCTAACAAGGAAACTCCTACTGTCTCCAGCATGCCGGTTTCGGCAAACTTGCTGTGTAAACCGTCGAACGAGTCTCCCAAAACCAGGACTCTTACACCTATTATTCCTACAAAGCCGATGCATGCCCCGACCATGAATCCTCCGGCCAATTTAAATACTTTCTTCATCCTGATATCTTGATAAATGTGTTTGCCGGCAAAGGTAAAGGATTTTATCTGAAATGCAACAGCTTGCCCCATGTATCATAAAAAGAAAGAGATTGTGATTGCCACAACCTCTTTCCGTCACCTAAACCCACTACGCAGGCTACAGATAGGGAATTATAGTAATATAGATACCCGTAATGATGGCCGAAGTGATTACTCCTGAAATATTAGCCCCCAAGGCATCTCCCAAGATGAAGGAATTGGGGTTGTCCTTGCTTACTATCTTCTGGGCAACCTTCGCCGTAGTAGGCACGCAGCTCACGGCTGCAATTCCGATGACCGGATTGTAATTGCCCCGCTTGATGAAGTACATGATGTACCCTCCAATGATTCCGCCGATACCGGAGAGCAACAGTGCGCCCATGCCCAATACCAACAATTTAAGAATTTTAGGGTCGAGCAGCAGATGTGCGTCGCAAAGTACGCCCAACAACAGGCCGAGCATGAAAGTAGAACCATACAACAGCGGACCGCTTACAAAATCGTAGATATGCTTCATCCCCGATTCGCGTACTGCCACTCCGAGGAACAAGGAGAAGAACAGCGGTGAGGCAACCGGGAACAGAAAACACAGTACAGCACACAATATAGCCGAGAAAGCCAGTTTTACTTTGGCATCATAGTTTTTGGGCGGCTTCTTGCTCGTCATCTTGATGGCGCGCAGGCGTTTCGGCACCAGCAGCTTCACCAGATAGGGGTAACCGCCATATGTCAGTCCCAGATAGAGATAGGCCACTACCGTGATGGGTACAAACAGATGTTTGGCCAGGGCCAAGGAAGTGAAAAGCACCATCGGTCCGTCCGCACCTCCTACCATGGCTACGGAAGCGCTTTCTTTCAAGGACAGTCCCAATGCAGATGCGATGGGTACAGTCAGGAAAGTTCCCAATTCGGCACATAGGGCAAGGAATATGCTGGCAAACGGTTTCTGTAGCAGGAAGCCCACGTCGAGCAGGGTACCGATACCCATAAATACGAAGCATGCAATCAATCCGTTGCTGAAGGTCAGGGTGTAGACCGGTTGCAGGAAGTCTATCTGCATGGTGTTCATCAAGTCGTCCGTATCCGAAAGCATCGGGTCCAGAAAGAGATTCCCCAATGTACCGTCGGGCATGAAAAGGGTGCCGCAATTGATGGCGACCATACCCAGTCCCATGGGAATCATGACCATCGGCTCCAGTACGCCTTTCCATCCCAGGTATATGAGCAGCAGGCCCAGGGCTATTAGAAATACACGGGCAGAGGAGAGTAGCCAGCCGCTTTCCATCATTGTTCCGAATCCTTGGAACAAGGTTGCAAAATCTATATTCTCCATAATTAGTCTTTGTTTTTGGTGTCGTTGTTCTTTTTAGTCTTGTTCTTGTTGTCACGGTGGCTGATGGCATCTTCCAGATACATCATAAGGGTATCTTCTGGGTAGAAGTAGTCTACCAGGTTTCTTTTGGAGACACCGTGGCTTACTCCGTGGTAATAGCCTCGAGGCTTTTCGTTTTCACGGTCCACACCCCGGCTGTAGTCTTCGCGCGTGTCGTTGCCGAAGATGTTTCCGTGCATGGAGGGGGTGTGTAGCATCAGTTCCATCTTCTGGCGGAACTTCTTTATGCGGCGCAGGCGGAGTAACTCCTGCTGGTGGGAACTGTAGAAATCGAGTGAATCGGCTGCGCTGGCTATCAGTTTGATGATGAATGCCACAAAGAAACCGATTGCAAAAGTGAGCCCCATCATCTCAAGGGTGGGGAGGAATAAATCGGACATAGTTATGATATTAATGTGATGAAATGGATAATAAAAAAGCGAAAGATGTACATGCAATACACCTCCGGTAATGGTTTGCAATAAGTCCGATAAAGTCTAAATCAGGATATGCAGCAGTGCATAGATATAGTATCCGCAGGAATAGCGGAGAGCATTGGGATTGAATGAAAGGTTGGCGCTCTCTCCGGCAGACAGATGGCTGGAAAGCAGATGCTCCAGTTGCCCGGCTGGTTTCAGAATTCTCATCTTCAGGAATTTCGGAGAGGCGTGGTTATGTGTGTATAGGCTGTTCGGACACAACGCTTCGTTGGTCCAGCAGTCGGTATTTTCGTCATTGAATAGTGAACGGTGGGTGGCTGTGTACGATGCGCACTGTGTGTAGGCGGTAAAGGAGCATTCGGAGGCCGGACTTCCGACAACTATTCCCGCCGGACTCCCGGTAGTATTCCGTGAGTCTGGCTGTTCCTCCTGGGAGATGGCAGTCAAACCCAGACAGAGGAAGGTAAACATAAGTATGTAATACAGATGTTTCATCATAGCAAGATAAAGGAACAAATAACTTTGGACAAAGTTATATATTCCGCTGTATTTTAAGATTAATTGTCTTTTTCCTCTGCAGGAAGTATTCTGAAGGACTGGTTGCGGCATTTATATGCCCAACCGTTCCTTCAGTAACCGGTATCTGGAGAGGCTTACCCGTAGCTTGACGCCACTTTTTAACGTCACTTGGTAGGTCTCTTTTCCATACTGTTCTACTCGTGATATCTGGGTTACGTTGACAATGCTCGAGCGGTGGATGCGGACAAAGTTATCTGCTGGCAAATGTGTCTCGAAGTTTTTCATGGTCTGTTCCTTGATGTACTCTCCGTCGGATGTCACCAGGGTTGCGTAGTCCCCACAAGCCTGGATGTATAATAGGTCTTCCACTTTGATGATGTGAATCCGGGAGCCGTCTTTTATCGTGATCCGGTCAATACTTTCTTCTTGTGGCAGGGGAGCGGCCTTTTCTGCCTCGGGGGCGGTGAAATCTTCTGTTTGTAATGAAGTGTCTGCCACAATCTGCAGATGATACCACAAAAGGATAGCTGTCCAGGCAGGAATACCGAACAAGAGGCGGAAAGGAATGCTTGTTTGGCAGGTGTGCCTTGCCAGCGTTTGTCTTCACATCCGCCGCAAAAGCAACTGCATTCTATGCGTACTTGCCAGTCGGCGGGTATGTGCAGTTCCACTCCTCCCCAACTGCAGTCCAGGTCTATGTAGGTTTCTCCGGGTGCTATGTTCCTCTTGCTCTCCCATTCTCTTGTTCATCATCCGTTGTACCATCTTGGCACGGCGATGCACTGTCCTTTGGTGTGTCCAGTTTCTCCTATGGTGATGTCTGAGAAGGAAGATGCCGATGAGGATAAGGGCCAAGGGCCACAGCATGGCTTGGAAATTGCCGGGGAATAGCAATAAGCCTGAAAGGATAAAGAGCGAGGCGGTCAGCACTTTGCCGGAGCCTGCATAGGATGGGAATCGGTGAATCCGGAGTTATCTGTTCCTCCACCAATACCAGATGAAGCGTAGCCCGGTGCCGAGAAGCGCGAGAGAAAGTCCGGTATAGAACACTGCGATGAAGGAGTCGGGCAGAAGGTGGCAGGTACGTATTACAATTCCCATTGCAATCATGCCTATCATGACAATCCATCCTTTTACGTCGAAAAAGGAAAAGGGGCAGTGCTTCCCTTTCTTCTGTGAGATACGGAGAGTATGTTTCTTGTATAGCCTATGGAAAATAATGCCGAAGAACAGAAGGAATACCAGGCTGGCTTCGCAGACTTTGAATAGCCAATAATGTCCGTCATCTATCCAGCAGGTCAGGCCTATACGCAGAATATTGACTCCTGCCAATGACCATATGGTTCCGGCAGTTATGAGCAGTGTATTTGGAGATACTCCGTATTTCATGATGAAGGTTGTTTTATTACACAAATACCGGGCTTGAACCAGGGACCTCCAGATTATGAGAACGATAAAATGATATTCTACGATAGTTCATTTTATCAATATTAATTGAATATCAAGCAGTTATGAATTTACTATTTCTTATAAAACTCATTAAATACCCATAACTGAAACCGTTTGTTTACGCATTGTTTACGCAGAAACAAGTGTATGAAACAGCCAGTTTCCCATCCGGAGTTATGCTAAGTACCCTTTTTGCTTTTTATAAGCCATATTGCTGTCGTAAGTAATTTGTGTTTTGCGACAAAATAAGGTTATTAGTAAATGTAGATTACTTGTTGACGTTATAACCAATTATTTGTTGTATAAATGCTCTTTTTTGATATATTTCATCTTGATTCTCTGGGTTTATTTGTACCTTTACACCGAAAGGAATATCTTTTATGGAAAAAGAAATGATTAACAGGCTGAAGATTGTGCTTGCCGAAGAGCAAAAAAGTAGCAAGTGGCTGGCAGAGCAATTAGGAAAAGACAGGGCTACTGTCTCCAAATGGGTGACAAATACCATGCAGCCTGACGCAAGAAACCTCCTGCGAATAGCAGAAGCTTTGAATATTGATGCAGGTAGACTGCTCAACCAAAAACATTTGAAAAAATGAATGAAATAGATATTATCCAACAGATAAAGTCTGGCGAAGTCAGTAAGATGCAGTTCAAAGAACGGCTCCTTGACAGCTACGACATCGGCTGCGAATTGGTGGCATTCAGCAATGCACGTGGTGGAACATTGGTCGTTGGTGTGAAGGACAAAACCGGCAGTCTCAATCCTTTGTCATATCTGGAAGTACAGGAAACCACGAACACACTTAGCAACATCGCATCAGAAAATGTTGTTCCTGCCATCCTTGTTGATGTAGAAACTATTTCCGTGGATGGCGGAAGCCTTGTTGTGGCTCATATTAAAGAAGGGGTGAATAAGCCTTACCACGACAATCGGGGTATTGTGTGGGTGAAGAACGGTGCCGACAAGCGCAAGGTGTTCGATAATGTCGAACTTGCCGAGATGATGACCGACTGCGGTAGTTTCTCGCCTGATGAAGCTGGGGTTCGGGATGCTACGATTAAGGACTTGGACGAGAATACCATCAAAACCTTTTTAAGCAACAAGTTTGAAAAAGTATTGGTGAGAAAAGGTTTGGTGGGTGATGCATTCCGCGAGACCTCTTTAGATGCAGTCTGTTCTGCTATCGCTAGTGGGCACGATGGGGAGAAGCTGCTGCGTAACCTACGTTTCATCCGACCCGATGGAAAAATCACAGTGGCTGCAATGTTGCTGTTTGGCAAGTACACTCAGCGTTGGCTTCCTGCAATGACAGCAAAGTGCATTTGTTTTGTGGGCAACAATCTTGGAGGTACACAATTTCGCGATAAGGTGAATGATGCCGACATTGAAGGAAATCTGCTTCATCAGTTTGAAACTATTATGGATTTCTTCACCCGGAACTTGCGCCATATACAAGTTGAAAAGAGTTTAACTCGCAAGGAGTATTGGAGATTTCATACATCAGCCTTGTTGAGTTCACCGTAAATGCTTTGGTACATCGCTCGCTGAATGCGACTGCTCCTATCCGTATATTCATCTTTGATGACAGAGTGGAGATACACAGCCCCGGAATTCTCCCTAATGGGCTTAGCGTGGATGATATTGTTGTAGGTACATCCATGCCACGCAATATGTTCCTCTTCACAAATGCCATCCATTTGCTCCCCTACAGGAGCAGGTAGTGGTATGCTTCGTGCCTTATCTGAGGATATGAAAGTTTCATTCACCAACAATGACAGAACTAACGAGTTTGTAATTACTATAAATAGACCGGAGGGTAGCCAAGTCAATGGTAACTTAGATACTAAACTTGGACACTCTGATACCGACTTAGGCATCAACTCTGACACTTTCAATGCTGACTCTGACACTGAACATAGATACTCTGACACTGGCTTAGAGTCCGACTCTGACACTTTCAATGCTAACTCTGACACTAAACGTCCTAAAATAACAAATAAACAGAGGGATATAGTAAACTTCTGCAGTGTGCCACGTAGCAGCAAAGAAATTCTTGAAAGGGCTGGTCTGACATATCATAGCAAGAATATCCAAACATACATCATGGCTCTTGTCGAGGCTGGCTATCTCGAAATGACCAATCCCGAGCATCCCAATGCAAGCAATCAAAAATATAGGAGAAGTAAAAAATGAGTTCACATATATTCACCCTTAATTCCGCAACACTATTATAAAATATTTTTTTTAAGTACCTGAGCAACAAAAAGTTGCTCAGGATTTTGCCATGTCAGAGGATTCACTTAACTTAGTGTTGCAAAAAAATAATCAAACAAAACCTCATCAGGCATGGCAAAAATACAAATAAAATCCGAGAAGCTCACTCCTTTTGGAGGAATATTTTCAATCATGGAGCAATTTGACTCCACATTGTCATCTGTAATCGACTCGACACTCGGTCTAAGGTGTAGCTCGTTCGGTTATCAGTACAGTGAAATCGTCCGTTCCCTCATGAGTATCTACTTCTGTGGTGGCTCATGCATTGAGGATGTCACTACTCATTTGATGAACCATCTCGCTCCATCCGACACTTCGTACTTGTAGTTCTGATACTATCCTCAGAGCGATAAAGGAACTGACGCAAGGAAACATCTCATACACATCAGATACGGGTAAGAACTACGATTTCAACACGGCTGACACACTCAATACCTTACTGCTCAATTGTATGTTTGCATCCGGCCAACTGAAAGAGGGCGAGATGTATGATGTTGATTTCGACCATCAGTTCATAGAGACTGAGAAGTATGATGCAAAGCCTACATACAAGAAGTTCCTTGGTTATCGCCCTGGCGTGGCGGTTATTGACGACTTGATTGTTGGCATTGAGAATAGCGATGGTAACACCAACGTTCGTTTTCATCAGAAGGACACGCTGAAGAGATTCTTTGAGAGATTTGAGCAGAACGGACTTACAATCAATCGTTTCAGAGCTGATTGTGGATCATGTTCCGAGGAAATCGTGGAGGAAATAGAGAAACACAGCAAATCCTTCTATATCCGCGCAAACCGCTGCAGTTCGCTCTACAATGACATCTTTGCTCTTAGAGGCTGGAAGACTGAGGAAATCAATGGCATTGAGTTCGAATTGAACTCTATTCTTGTTGAGAAGTGGAAGGGTAAAGCATACCGACTTGTGATTCAAAGACAGAAACGGATGGACGGTGTGCTGGATCTTTGGGAAGGAGAATACACATACCGTTGTATCCTGACTAACGACTATGAATCTTCCACAAGAGAAATTGTCGAGTTCTATAACCTTCGTGGAGGAAAGGAACGTATCTTCGATGATATGAACAATGGTTTCGGGTGGGACAGATTGCCCAAATCCTTCATGGCAGAGAACACTGTGTTCCTTCTTCTTACGGCACTTATCCGTAATTTCTACAAGGCCATTATCCACAGACTTGACGTAAAGAGGTTCGGACTCAATGCAACAAGTCGCATAAAAGCGTTTGTCTTCAGGTTTGTCTCTGTACCAGCCAAGTGGATCAGAACATCAAGGCGGTATGTGCTGAATATCTATACCTGTAATAATGCTTACGCAGATATTTTTCAGACTGATTTTGGATAACGCCTACAACTTATGGGTATGATACTGCGTATTGCCTCAAGTCGCATAGTGGGGCAAGGGGATATTGTGGGCAGAAGTGGGTATTTCAGCCTCAATTTATCTGCTAATTCAGTGATGAGAGGACGTTTAGACGCAAGAAGGACGCTGAAGAGCTTAGTTGCGGATTTGAGGAGAAAAAGAAATGAGGAAGCAGGAAGAATATACCTTCAGTGTCTTTTGCGTAAGTTATTGAAAGCGGATATCCTGAGGCGAAGGTGGTGCTGAAGGACTTTTTAGCTTACCCTTATTCATGGAAACATTTACAGCACTGTATTAAATATGTGTACAAATATCTTGTAAGCTAATTGTGGTTGCTATGAAATTGGTTTTTTTATCACATGTTAGTGATTGTGCCGGAGGAGCACAAAGATGTTTATTGGATCTATTGCGGGGGCTTAAGCATATTCACCCTGATTGGCAACTCTATATGGTTCTTCCTGGTCCGGGAGATTTGCTTGATGCCTGCTCCCCTTATATTGATGGCTATAGGTTCTTACAAATGGAATGGTGGCTTGTAGGTAAGGACATGGATATCGGCACGAGAGAGAAGCTTTCTTATATTCGTAAACTATCGAAGTATTCCATTAAATTAACCCGTTACTTGAGAAGGATAAAGCCGGACTATGGAATGACAAATACTGTGGTTTTTCCTCATTTGGCAATATCATGTAAGATGTTAGGGATAAAGCACTGTTGGTTTATCCATGAGATACCTGATGTGACTTGGCTGAATCTTAATCCTGTTTTTGAATTTCGTTTTATCTTTAGAGCGATTGATAAATTATCAAATAAGATATTGGTAACTTCCAGATATGCAGAGTTTCATTATCAAAAGGTGATGACAAGCGCAAAAATAAGCAGCATCACCCAAGCTGTAGAATTGCCGATGACGGTTGGAGTGGATGTGAAATGTGATAGACATACGCGGTATACTATCTTGTTGGTCGGCGCTTTTGACTCTAATAAGGGACAGATGGAACTTTTGCAGGCGGTAAAGAGAATAGTGGCTGAAGGGAAGGATATTCTTTGTTATCTGGTTGGCCCGGATGTTGGCTTTATGCCCAAATGCCAAAAATATATTCAAGATAATGGTCTGGATAACAATGTAAAAATTGTCTCTTACACGCAACAGGTGGTTTCTTATTATGCTTTGGCTGACGTTGTGTTGGTTTGTTCCACTTTTGAAACTTTTGGTAGGGTTGCTGTAGAAGCTCAGAAATGCGGGTTGCCATTAATCCTTTCTGATGTGGGGGCAAATCCGGAACGCATTGAGGATGGAGTGAATGGGCTCCTTTACCAGAAAGGAAATATTGCGGAATTAGCAGAAAAGATAGAAATATTGCGGGATGAAAACGTTAGAAAAATGCTCTCCAAAAACATCGATTCCATTGCAATAGAGGAAAAGTATGGTATTGATAACTTTGCATCAAGTTTCTGTACTTTGTTGGGCTTGTAGAATGTAATTGTAAATATGATGAACGATACCCTTTCTCCCTTAGTCTCTATTATAATTTGTGTCTATAATGGTGAGAAATATTTAGAGAGATGCCTTCAAAGTGCTATGTCCCAATCCTACAAGAATATAGAGATCATCGTGGTCAATGATGGAAGTATGGATAATACTCCGGTCATTATAGAAAATTATGTAAAGTTGGATTGTCGTATTATTGTTATAAGCAAACAGAATGGAGGAATATCCGAAGCGAGAAGAATAGGTGTGAATCGGGCACGGGGGAAATATATACAGTATTTGGATTGTGATGATGTTTTGATGAGCAATGCGATAGGATGTTTGGTGAACCGTGCTGAGGAGACTCAAGCCGATGTTGTTGTTGCTCCTTTCTTTTTTTGTGAAGATGGCGGAAGAAAGGAATCGGACAGCATGGAGTTTGAACAAATGTCCGGGATTGAATATTTAAAATGTATCCTCTGTTCAAGGGCATATTGGGCTATGTGGACCAAGTTTCATTTACGTTCTTTATATGATGAGGGGATTGAAAGGCTCGGCATCTCGTTTGGAGAAGATGTTGCTTTGTCTACGCAGATTTTAGTTCGTTCGGGAAAAGTTGTTTCTATAAATACTCCGATTCTTGATTATTATGTTTATTCCTCTTCGGTATCTCACGATTTGGGAGAGAGAGCATATCTTGATTTCAATGTTTATGTGCGCTGGTTTGATGACTATATAGAACGGAACGGATTGCATGAGGAATTTGCAAGAGAATTAGCTTTGTTCCATATAAAGAATACTCAAGCGCGGCTCCATTGGAAAAAGGTAAAGGATGTTAATAAAGAAATGAATCGGTTGATGATAGGGCTTGGGGATTATCCGGAATTTTGGAAATTACTGTCACGCCGTGAGAAGAAGATAGTTACTACTTATAGGTTATCATCGTTGTTGGGATATTGGAGACTGTATTATTATAATTGGAAAAATAAATTATAGAGAAATGAAAATCATAGAAAGGTGGAAGAAAAGCCTGTATAGAAAGGCTGTAAAACATAGACTGATAGCCCCTCAAGTGATAGTACTTATGGATGGCGGAGTTTGTTCTCAGATGCACCAATATCTGCTGGGTAGAATTTTTGAAAATGGAGGACATAAAGTGCTCTATGATTTGTCTTTCTATGAAGAGTGGGGAACAGATATGGATTACCAGTTTGTACGTAACTTCGATTTGTTGAAGGCTTTTCCTTACTTAAAAGTGAAGTCCGCTTCTAAACTGGCTTTGTCTGTCTATAAGAAGAAATATTTTAATTTGGGTAATAATACTTATGGTAGGCAGGATGACTTCTCTTTTCTACAAAAGAAGCCTCCGGTCTATTTAGGTGGTTATTATCATGTTCCGGCTGATATTTGGCTTCCGGTATTCCGGTCGCTTTTTAGAGTAATGCCCGAGGTGCTGGATGCACAGAATAAATTGCTGTATTCAGAGATTGATTCACGTCCTTGTTCCGTAGCTGTTCACGTAAGGCGTGGGGACTTGAAAGTAGAAATTCCGGCTTACGGCAAACCTGCTTCATTGGAGTATTTCAAGTCGGCAGTGACTTATATGCAGGATAGGGATATGTCTTCTTTCTTCTATTTCTTTTCAGATGAGCCGGATTGGGTGAGGGATGAACTTATTCCGCAACTTTATCTTACGGAAGGTAATTGTAAGATTGTTGATATAAACGGTTCTGATAAGGGGTATATGGACTTGTTTCTGATAGCTCGTTGCAAGCATCAGATTACCAGTAAAGGGACTTTAGGTAAATATGGTGCTCTTTTAGGAGATAATTCAGAGAAAATGGTGGTGCTTTGTAATGATGAAGTGGAATATCCATGGAAAGAATTACTTCAAAATGCCATATTTTTATAGATTCGGCTCAGTGGTTGTCTCTGTTTTCGTAAGTAGTGATTTTATTTCTATGTTGAACAGTTTGTTTCTTGTATATCGGCAATAAAAAGTGTGGAGAGGGTTTTCGTGCCCTTTTCCACACTATTAAATCTTAGAAGAAATACCCCACGGAGAGCATCAAGTTGCGGTTTTTGTTTCCGCTATCTTCTATATTGTCCAGTAATCCCCAGTCATATCCGATAGAGACTTGATATTTTTGAAAGAATTCGACTCCTGCTTTGAGTCCGAGACCAAAGTCGAAACGTTTCATGGCATTGCTTCCGAATACTTTGGCAGAATCATGAATGCTTGTCAATCCTTCCACTTCATCAATCAAATATCCCGTTGCCTTCATTTTACCGAAGAGACCGACTGCAAAGTAAGGACCGAAATTGCCAAAGATGGCAAAATTGTCATTGATGGCATATTTGTAGCCCATGTGTATAGGTATTTCTAAATAGTAGGGATTGAATTTCAGAGATGCATCATTCCCATTTATTTGTGTACCTTTTAAGGACAGCAGTGCAGCCATGTCGAGATAAACACCTTGGGCTATCTGGGGCAAGTCTTTCTCGGCCTTGATGCCGACATGGAAACCTACCTTGCTGTCAAAACCATTGGTGGAGAACTTGCTGGAATTCATACCTGCCATCGCTCCCCATTTGAGTCCTTCTTGCGCGTGGATGCCCATAACGCCGGTCATCAGTAATGCGAATAAAACTAAAATCTTTTTCATGTTGTTTTAATTTATATTGATATAAACATAATATATAGACCTGACATACTTCAATGCTTTTGAATAAATTACATGCAGAGAGTGGGTAATATAAACTCATATACAATAATTGGGTATTAAGTTATCTCCAACACATTGGTACACCTTGTTTATTCAAATTATGTCCTGTTACATATTTCCATGAGTTACTTTTCCCTTTAATATTTTCAATAGCAACAAAAATGGCATCTAAGAAACCATTATTGTCTAAATCATAAAGACAACATGCTGCTCCTTGTCCAGTGTCACACGGTGATAAAGAGTCAGGGAAACGAGGGGTATATATAGGTTTTGCATAAGAGTTACCATACTTATCTATATCAGGTAGTATTTCATATACGAATTTATCTTTACCAGAGGGAGCATCTAATGCCATAAATAGGATATCCAATGTACCATTATTGTCAATATCACCAACTGCAACTCCTGCTCCATCTCCATCATGACCTAATCCTGGAACTTCATATACGGGTGATAGACTCAAATAGTTGCCATTTGATTGTAGGTCGAAAGCAATTTGATATCGAAATGAATTTTCTCCTTCTGGGGCATCATAGACCATCATTAATAAATCAGGAGTTCCATTTTTATTTATGTCACATATATCAATACCTGCTCCATCGTAAAAAAATCCGAGTTCATCTAATGTATTTAGCGAAGATAATGAGTTATAGTGGCCATCAGGTTTGAGGTCATAAGCTACGTAATACCATCGGTAGGCACGACCTGCTGTAGTGGGCTTGTCTGTGCATAAAAGAACCATATCTAATATTCCATTATTATTCAAATCACAGAGGGCGATATCACCTCCAGAATTTTCCCAACCCTCAGCAGAAATTGAAAGAATAGATGATTCTTTTGAATAGTATCCATTTTCATCAATATCATATAAGACTTTATACCAAAAATTATTCTTTCCTTTAGGATTATCTATTCCCATCAATATCATATCAGGCCTTCCATTTTTATCAATATCACCGATAGCAACTCCTGCCCCTTGATTAATATGTCCTAGTCCGCTGACTTGACGTGTACCAGTAGTTGATGGATATAGGCTTATAGAACATACTTCTTTACTCTTTATGTAGTTGTCTATATATGCTTTGAGAGTTTGCTTTTTTGTGGGGTCTGTAACTAATTCATAAATGGGGATAAATGATTGTGAATTATTGTCGACATCAATAAATTTCGGTGTGGAAGATTTTACTGATGCCATCCATTTACCTATATCTATTGATGGTGAATTTTCTGGATTTAAAGAACCTTGCACTCCTACGGCGGGGTCACCTCCTATTGTGAAATAATATAAGGACTGCTCTTTATTAGTTATAGCTAAAGATTCATCATATTGGAATTTTCCATCCATCTTGAAAAGGCTAAAGAGTGAAGCGCCTAACCCAGCGTTTATACTTTCTTTTTTTGATGATGAGGTTGATTTAGCCATATAATACACTTCGAATTTTGCTCCTAAATATATATCCTTTAACACATGAGTTCCATACTCTTCAACAATTTGTTCTGGTGTATATGTAGAGAGTCTTTCAATAAACTGTTTTGTGAGACATGTCTTTAAAACATTAATGTCAGCTTCTGAAATTCGATACCTGCTATCTATATATTGCTGAGTACAGTATGCAAAAGAGTAGTCAGAATTATAATGAGAATTACCTCCGAATGCTATATTTAAAGAGGCGCCACCTATGACTTTTAGGATGCCGGGGGTGCTCATTTGTAATGAAGATGACATGTTGGTGGTAAAATCAATGACATCTTTCCCTGAAGAGTAACGGAACCGAGATTCTTCTAGTTTGTAGGGGGTAATCAGTCCTTTTTCTAATAGTTTATTAGTATCAAATACTATTGCACGACTGGACTTAGTATCTAAATATGGCCCAGTTATATCATAGCCGTACCCTAAAATATCATATACACCATCTCCTGCAGATCGGGTATTTACACTTTGTGGAAATGACGGGGAATTACGTTCGATGATATCTTCATCGGCACAACCGGATAATATAAGCATTACCCAACTCATAAATAGGAATAACTTTTTCATGGCTCTCTATCTTTTTAAATAATGTATTGTTTGTTGTATGATTGTTATAATGAGAAATAACCATATAAAAGAACTTCATCAGACTCTATTTTAATCAAATAGTTACCACTACTGTATCCTTCATCCAAAGTGATGTCAATGTTTGTGGGTTCATTGTATGCTTCTGAATGAATGAGTTTACTAGTTGATTCATTGATGAGGGTTATGGTGACGTTAGGTAATACCTCGTTGAAGTCGACACATACTGTGTTATTATATAAGTAGGCGTTGGCGGTTTGAATGATACTACGAGATATAGGGGTATCTCCTTTACTAATCGGATCTTTTCTTTTTGCTTGGGTTAGGGCAATTTCTGTAAAAGGATTGTTCTCTTTTTGTGCGTATGTCACAATATTGCTTAAAAAGAATGTCGCAATTAAGATAGACAATAGTTTTTTCATCATTATACACTTTTTTGATTATTGATGCCGCAAAGGTCGGTTTAATACGGCAGGATAAGTGTATAATATTGTATAATTTCGGTGTATAATGGCGTATAATATTGTATAATTGTTGTACTTGCTAATGATTGTTATGATTGGCTAGATGATTGGAGATTCTTTTTTAAAGCTTCCTTAAGAGATATCTCTTTGTGTGCAAAGCCCATTTTGTTTTCTAATATGCGGTCTGCCTTTTTGTAAATAGTATCCCGTTCGCAGCTCAATATATGGCAAAAGTGGCTTATCGGGAGGTTTGTCAGGTACAGACAACATAAGTAGATTTCGTCTTCTGTCAGGTGATATTTTGATTGTAGTTCCCGGGCAATATTATTCCAACATTTGTTGGTTTCTGCAATTAGTTGTAGCCAGTCACCTTGATGCATTATTTCTGATTCTGCCTTTTCTTTATGAGAGCGGATGATTAGAGTCATCTTGTTGTATACCTCAGATTGTTCGAATAGAACAAGTCCTGCCTTATACAGCATTTCTTTTTCGGTTCGGTTATTGGGCTTTTGCTTTCTTTTCTTATAGGATAGGATGATTACAGCTACAATGAGGGTTAATGTGATTATTGATATACTTATGATAGAGTAATGGGTGTGTTTGCTGATTATGTTTTGCTTGTTGCTTGGCATCCCTTGTTCTGCGCAGACAATGGCATCGGGCTGTCTGGACTTCTGCATGCTGTCCAAATAGGCAGAGTAGTTGCGTTCCATCTCTAAGGAAGTAGCTAAGTCTCCTTGCTCTTTGGCTATGTCTGCCAGATACATGTAAGCCCCGGCTTTGGTGGCATAGTCTGTTGTGAAAAGGGATTTTTGTAGGTAGTAGCGGGCAGAATCATATTGCAATATTAGGTAATATGCGCTTCCAAGTAGTTCGAAAGCTTTGTAGCATGTTGTGCGGTCTTTCTGTACGCCAAGATTCTGTTTGGCGAATTCTATAGCTTTCTCTCCGTTTTCCATCCAGTTGTATAGTTGGCATAGTGAGGAGAACACATTTTCTTTTAATTGTATGTTGGACTGTTTTTGGACGATAGCGAGTGCCTTCAACATCATTTTTTCGGCTTCGGGATAGAATTCCTCTCCTTTTTCCATTCGGATGAGTCCTCGTCGTGACAGAACTTCTGCTTGAAGAACAGAGTCCTTTAGCTGAATACCTATTTGTTGTGCCAATTGATAGCTGGAATCGGCTTGTGTATTTAGGTTTTGTGAATAGTATAGATAACCTATATTCAGGTAGATAAGACTTAATAGACGTCTTTCTCCTGCTTTTTCAGCCAAGGGCTTTGCTATGAGGTATTGAGTCATAGATTCTGTTCTTCTCTGTGAATCCCGGTAGACGCAGCCGGAATAGTAATGGGCCCTTGCCCGCTTTTCTATGTCGTTTGTGCCGTTGTAGTAGGTCAGGGCCGATTGTATCAGGGAATCATTGGTTTGGATAATGTAGTTCTTATCTCTTGCTTCTGTCATTAATAGGTCATAATAAGCACTGTCAGCTTGGGTCTGCAGGCTGTTTGTCGGGAATGCTTCGAGCATAGATAGGGCAGTGTCCGGTTGCTGAACGATGAGCGAGTCAATTGCAATCAGGTACTTATTATAGTTCACTCGGGTATTGCAAGCAATGGACAGAAGTACGATTAGGACAGATAGGGTTGTGATAATAGCTTTTCTCATGTGGTGAACAAAGTTCTCAGTTAAGTCGGGTGCAAAGGTACATCTTTTTCATTATTTACTCATATAATTGCTTGGGCATATTGAAGTTTGAAGAAAATTGTGTGGAAGTTAGGAGTAAAGATGGAAAATAAATGAGCCGGCTATTATTAAGATGACAATGTATGAGTGTACATGGTGCTGGAGAAGTATGCAAGGACACAAAAGAAAGTAGAGAATGTGGGCATTTAGGCAGAAATAACCTGAAACCCTTTTCCATTCCCTCGTTTTCTTGTATCTTTGCGACCTCATAATTCACTTAACTACAAGCAATGAAGGAATTCCTACAACTGATGCGGCGCTTTGTGTCGCCTTACAAGAGATATATCGGTTGGGCAATCGTGCTCAATGTGCTGTCCGCTATATTCAATGTCTTTTCATTCACACTGCTCATTCCTATTCTCAATATCCTTTTCAAGACGGGGGAGAACACCCAAGTGTATCACTTCATGGAGTGGGGAAGCGGTAGCTTGAAGGAAGTGGCGGTGAACAATTTCTATTATTACGTCACTCAGATGATTGAGACACACGGGCCACAGATGACATTGCTGTTCATGGGGCTCTTCCTTGCTTTCATGACCATGCTGAAGACTTCCTGCTATTTCGGTTCTTCCGCCATTATGATTCCCCTTCGTACGGGAGTGGTACGCGATATCCGCGTGATGGTCTATTCCAAAGTGATGCACTTGCCGCTCGGCTTTTTCTCTGAAGAAAGGAAAGGGGACATCATTGCACGTATGAGCGGTGACGTAGGCGAAATTGAGAACTCCATTACCAGTTCACTGGATATGCTGCTCAAGAATCCTATCCTGATTCTGCTTTATTTTTCCACTCTGATTGTAACCAGCTGGCAGCTGACTCTGTTTACTGTCCTGGTATTGCCGGGTATGGGCTGGCTGATGGGAAAAGTCGGCAAGAAACTGAAGCGTAAGTCGTTGGAAGCCCAAGGAAAATGGAGTGATACCATGTCGCAATTGGAAGAGACGCTTGGCGGACTGCGTATAATCAAGGCTTTTATAGCAGAAGACAAGATGGTGGACCGTTTTAAGCAATGCAGCGACGAGCTGCGTGATGCAACCAACAAGGTAGCCATCCGTCAGTCGTTGGCACATCCGATGAGTGAATTCCTCGGTACGCTGCTCATTGTATTGGTACTGTGGTTCGGTGGTCTGCTTATTCTGGGCGACGGCACTTCCATGGAAGCATCAACGTTCATCTTCTATATGGTGATTCTGTACAGTATCATCAATCCGTTGAAAGACTTTGCAAAGGCAGGATACAACATTCCAAAGGGTCTGGCATCCATGGAACGTGTGGACAAAATACTGAAAGCCGAGAACCCCATTAAGGAACCGGTAAACCCGTTGCCGCTGCACGGGATGAATGACCGGATTGAATTTAAGGACCTCTCCTTCAGTTACGACGGCAAGCGCGAAGTGTTGAAGCACGTCAATCTGATGGTGCCCAAAGGACAAACCATTGCACTTGTCGGCCAGTCCGGCTCCGGCAAATCTACATTGGTGGATTTGCTGCCGCGCTATCACGATGTGCAGTTAGGTGAGATTACAATTGACGGTGTGAATATTAAGAATTTTCGCATCCACGACCTGCGTGCGTTGATAGGAAACGTGAACCAAGAGGCCATTCTGTTCAATGACACCTTCTTCAACAACATTGCCTTCGGTGTGGAAAATGCAACTATGGAGCAGGTGGTCGAAGCGGCAAAGATTGCCAATGCCCACGACTTCATCATGGAGACCGAACTCGGTTATCAGACCAACATTGGCGACCGTGGCGGCAAGCTTTCCGGCGGACAGCGCCAGCGTATCAGTATTGCCCGTGCCATCTTGAAGAATCCGCCTATCCTGATACTCGATGAGGCCACTTCAGCACTCGATACCGAAAGCGAACGACTGGTGCAGGAGGCTCTGGAACGGCTAATGAAGACCCGTACCACGATTGCCATCGCCCACCGCCTTTCCACCATCAAGAATGCGGATGAGATTTGTGTACTCTATGAAGGTGAAATCGTGGAACGTGGTAAGCACGAGGAACTTCTCGAGAAGAACGGCTATTATAAGAGACTGAATGATATGCAGTCTCTCTCATAGCAATAAAATTCTGCGTACTTTGCTTCCACCCGCTTGTGCTAGGCTGTTATGACTAAATAGGAAGTTAATTTCCTGCAAACAGCCTATTAATTCTTCTTTCTCTTCTATATTTCTTACGCAGAATCTATGATGCAGGTGGGTGTTGACGGCTGCCGGCAGAGTGTTTCACGGCTGTTAGGCGATGATGAATAAAGAGTGTTCTTTTACCTTTTACGCTTTTAATATCTGCTTGCTTCCATTCTATCACTAATTATCCTATTTTTGCAAAGAACACATACATAAACATTGCAAATATCATGAAAAAATTATATCCAACGTCTACGACGACAGCTACTATGACTATCAGTCCAAGTACTCTTAATCATGTAATTCAATTGACCCCGATAATACTATAACTGTAAATATTTAATATTCGCCTACCATGAAAATAAAAGTTGGTTTGATAGGGTTCGGCAGAATGGGGCAAATGTATTGGGAGGAAATGCAGAAAAGCGGTCGATGGGACATCGCATATATCTGCGATACCGATCCGGCCTCCCGAGAATTGGCAAGAAACCTTTCCCCTTCATCCAGAATCATATCCGATGAACAAGAAATCTTTGATGACCAGAGTGTAGAAGCTGTTGGTCTTTTTGCATTGGCAAATTCCAGAAAAGAACAAATAGAGAAAGCTGTCCGGAGCAATAAGCATATCCTGACGGAGAAACCCATTGCCGATACCATTGATAAGGAATGGGAAATTGTGGACCTGATTGAAAAGTATGATCGCATTGCCGCTGTCAACCTTTATCTGCGGAACTCCTGGTATCACCAGGCTATGAAGCAGTTTATCGATGAAGGCGAGATTGGCGAACTGGCTATCTTGCGCATCTGCCACATGACTCCGGGATTGGCGCCGGGCGAGGGACACGAATATGAGGGTCCCGCCTACCACGACTGCGGCATGCACTACATAGACATTGCCCGCTGGTATACCGACAGTGAATACAAGACCTGGCATGCCCAAGGCATGCGGATGTGGGACTACAAGGACCCTTGGTGGGTACAGTGCCACGGTACGTTCGAGAACGGCATCGCCTTCGATGTCACACAAGGCTTCGTCTACGGACAACTCTCCAGAAACCAGACTCATAATGCATATACGGACATTATCGGTACAAAAGGTATCGTGCGCATGACGCATGATTTCCGGACTGCCGTAGTGGAGCTTCATGGCGTGAACCGTACGCTTCGCCTGGAGAAGCCGTTTGGCGGGAAGAACCTGGATAAGCTATGCAATATTATGGCCGACTCCATCGAGAGCGGGAAACGCGATCCGAGATTGCCGCAGATGCGAGACTCGGCCATTGCTTCCCAATACGGATGGACCTTCCTGGAGGATGCGCGCCGCCACGACCTGCCCGGCATAGGCGACTTGCAGACGCTGGAGGAAATCAGGGAGCGCCGGAGGCATATGAAAGAAGGTTACGGACTGCTCCGTCCGAAGAAGACGGTAGTCTGATGCCTACTGTAATTAAGGATTGTTTTAAAACTCATTATATTAACCGATTTTAAAATCTAAAGAACCATGTCGAAATTTACAAGAAGAGAATTTCTTAAGACCGGAGGTTTAGCTTTGGCGGGTCTTACCATTGCTCCAAGCAGCATTTTGGGTAAGAGCCACGGACACGTGCCTCCCAGTGACCGTTTGAACATTGCTGCCGTAGGTATCGGCGGTATGGGACACACCAACATCAACCATGTGAAGGCTACGGAAAATATCGTGGCGCTTTGTGACGTAGACTGGCGCTACGCGAAAGGTGTGTTCGATGAGCTTCCCAATGCGAAGAAGTATTGGGACTATCGTAAGATGTACGATGAGATGGGTAAGGACATCGATGCCGTTATCATCGCTACTGCCGACCATACACATGCCATCATTACTGCTGATGCCATGACGATGGGCAAACATGTATATTGCCAGAAACCGTTGACGCACTCTGTATATGAGTCCCGTCTGCTTACCCGCCTGGCCGCTTCTACGGGAGTAGTTACCCAGATGGGTAACCAGGGTTCTTCGGACGAGGGTACCGACTTGGTATGCGAGTGGATATGGAACGGCGAAATCGGTGACGTGACGAAGGTGGAATGTGCTACCGACCGTCCCATCTGGCCGCAAGGATTGAATGTTCCCGAAAAGGAAGACCGCATTCCCAAAACCCTGAACTGGGATTTGTTTACCGGTCCTGCCAAGATGAATCCATATAACGAAATCTATCATCCCTGGAACTGGCGTGGATGGTGGGATTATGGTACGGGTGCTTTGGGCGATATGGCTTGCCACATCCTGCACCAGCCGTTCAGAGCTTTGAAGCTGCTGTATCCTACTAAAGTAGAAGGTTCGTCTACATTATTGCTCAATGCCTGCGCTCCGCAAGCACAGCACGTGAAGCTGACTTTCCCCGCACGCGAGAATATGCCGAAGGTGGCTATGCCCGAAGTGGAAGTTCACTGGTATGATGGTGGCATGATGCCCGACCGTCCGAAAGGCTTCCCCGAAGGAAAGCAACTGATGCAGAGCGGTGGCGGTCTGACTATCTTCCACGGAACGAAGGATACGCTGATTTGTGGTTGCTACGGACAGAACCCGTGGTTGCTCTCCGGCCGCGTGCCCAATGCGCCGAAGGTTTGCCGCCGTGTGCCGAAGGCAATGAATGGCGGTCATGAGATGGACTGGGTACGTGCTTGTAAGGAAAGTCCTTCCAGCCGCGTGATGCCTAAGTCTGATTTCTCCGAAGCCGGACCGATGAACGAAATGGTGGCAATGGGTGTATTGGCCATCCGCCTGCAGGGCCTGAACAAGACACTGGAATGGGACGGAGCCAACATGCGCTTCACCAATATCGGCGACGACGAGACATTGCGTACAGTCATCAAGGACGGCTTCAAGATACACAACGGCCATCCGAGCTTCGACAAGACATGGACAGATCCGGTAAATGCCAAGGCTTTTGCAGAAGAGCTCATCAAGCACAACTACCGTGAAGGCTGGAAGTTGCCCGATATGCCCAGATAAACATTAAAAAGAGCACCGGAACCTGGTTTCCGGTGCTCATAAACGAATACTAATCATTTAATTTTTCAGATTATGAAGAAAATATATTATCCTTTGGCTTGCTGCCTTATTGGCGGTATACTCGCTTCTTGTGGCGGCGGTGCAAAAAAATCGAACGCTACGGAGGAAGCAGTGGCTCCTACTACTACTGCGGTGTCTTATTCCAAGTCTCTGAAAGCGCCTGAAACGGACAGCTTGAACCTGCCGGTTGATGCGGACGGTTATATCACTATCTTTGATGGAAAGAGCCTGGACGGATGGCGTGGATACGGTAAGGACAAAGTGCCTTCCAGATGGATTATTGAGGATGGTTGCCTCAAATTCTGTGGAACCGGTACCGGCGAAGGACAGACCGGTGAGGGCGGTGACTTGATTTTCGCCCATAAGTTCAAGAACTTTGAGCTGGAACTGGAATGGAAGATTTCCAAAGGTGGTAACTCCGGTATCTTCTATCTGGCTCAGGAAGTTACTTCAAAGGACAAGGACGGCAACGAAGTGTTGGAACCCATCTATATCTCTGCTCCCGAGTTCCAGGTGCTGGATAACGCCAATCATCCGGATGCCAAACTGGGTAAGGACAACAACCGTCAGGCTGCTTCCTTGTACGACATGATACCGGCTGTTCCGCAGAACGCCAAACCTTTCGGCGAATGGAACAAGGCAAAGATTATGGTATACAAAGGTACTGTAGTTCACGGACAGAACGATGAAAACGTACTGGAATATCACTTGTGGACTAAGCAATGGACTGAAATGTTGCAGGCAAGCAAGTTCAGCGAAGAGAAGTGGCCCTTGGCTTTCGAACTGTTGAACAATTGCGGCGGCGAAAACCACGAAGGCTTTATCGGTGTGCAGGATCATGGCGACGATGTTTGGTACCGCAACATCCGTGTAAAGGTTCTCGACTAATTCCTTCTAAAAAGATAGTACTATGAGAATCAAACATATGATGATTTTGTCAGCACTGTGCTTATCCATGATGGCCACAAGCTGCAGCAGCCACAGCACGGAAACGGCGCCGGAAACGACGAAAAAGGAAGTAGCCATCCAGCTCTACTCTGTAAGAGACTTGGTGAAGGACGGCAGTAACCTCGACCAGATTCTGAAGGATTTGGCTGATATGGGCTATACCAGTGTGGAGGCCGCCAACTACAATGACGGTAAGTTCTACGGCAAGACTCCCCAGGAGTTCAAACAGATGGTGGAAAAGAGCGGTATGACCGTGCTTTCTTCGCACACTACCCACGGGTTGTCGGACGAGGAACTGGCTTCGGGCGACTTTACGGAAGCCTTGAAATGGTGGGATCAGTGCATTGCTGCCCATAAGGAGGCCGGTATGGAGTATATCGTGACTCCGTATCTCTCCGTTCCCAAGACATTGAAAGACTTGCAGACCTACTGCGACTATTACAATGAAGTGGGCAAGCGCTGCCAGGCTGCCGGTTTGAAATACGGTTACCACAATCATGCCCATGAATTCCAGAAAGTGGAAGACAAGGAGCTGATGCTGGACTACATGTTGCAACACACCAATCCCGAATATGTATTCTTCCAGATGGACGTTTACTGGGTAGTGCGTGGCCAGAACAGCCCGGTGGATTACTTCAACAAGTATCCCGGACGCTTCACCATGCTCCATATCAAGGATCACCGCGAGATTGGGCAGAGTGGTATGGTAGGTTATGATGCTATCTTCAAGAATACGGATACTGCTGGCGTGCGCCACATCGTAGCTGAGATTGAGAAATACAGCTGCCCCGTAGAAGAGAGTGTGAAGCAGAGTCTTGACTACTTGCTTGATGCTCCTTTCGTGAAGGCATCGTATAGCAAATAAAACATGATGGCGGCTATTCATTCATAAGCTCGGCCGCATCATTTTCTTGACGCGGGCACAACCGGATGAAGAATCCGGGGTGCCCGCGTTTTTTTACTTCCTTCCGAAGTCGGCCGGAATTTCCCCCCATTGCTTTGTCTCCCATTTTAGGATGCGGGTGGTGTAGGTGTTTTCGCGCAACCACTTCTCCGCACGTTCTATTAGGCGGAAAAGCTCTTCGGTCTTGGCGTCACGCGGCAGTTTGGTCTTGCATTTTTTCTGTTTTATCCAGTTGATGGCGTTCACGCTGTCACTGTAGATGGGCATGTCGAAACCTTTCTGTTTCAACAAGGCAAGTCCGTGGACAATGGCGAGGAATTCGCCGATATTGTTGGTTCCATACATCGGCCCGAAGTGAAAGATTTCCTGACGGCTGGCGACGTGTACTCCCCGGTACTCCATGGCACCGGATTTCCGCTGCAGGCGGCGTCTACGGCAAGGCTGTTTTCTGCGACGGCGGCAGGAAGGGAGCGTCGGCGCCGGGAATAGTCTTGGCAGGAGAAGGCCGACCGCTTGATGTACGCGTACGGCGAAGAGGCAAAGGCTTTTTCCGCTTCCTCGCGTGATTCGAACGACTTGTATTTTGCTCCTTCGTAGCCTTTGGTCTGTAGTTGGCAGTCTGTCCAGGAAGTGTAGATACCCGGGCTGACTCCCGCCCATACGACGTAATATTTTTCTTTCTTCATAACTGCGGACAAAGGTAAAAAGAAAATCCGAACAACTTAACTCTTTTATTTGTTTCTTTGTATGGCGGATATAAAATAAATAAGAGAAAACTCAATAAAAAGAAAGGACAAAAATGAAGAGAACATTTGCAGAAGCCATGGCGCATCGCCGTAGTTATTACTCTATCGGCAGCGATTCGTCGGTGCTGGATGAAGAAATAGTACACATTATTCGTGAAGCCGTAAAGAATGTGCCGTCAGCTTTCAATTCACAGTCTACAAGAATTGTATTGCTGCTGGGCGACGAACATAAGAAATTGTGGAACATTATGAAGGAAACCCTGAAAGCACGCATCTCTGCCGAGGCTTTTGCCAAGACGGAAGCCAAGATTGACGGCTGTTTTGCTAGCGGACACGGTACTGTGCTCTATTTTGAAGACACTTCTGTAGTCAAGAAGCTGCAGGAAGCATTCCCTTCCTATAAGGATAATTTCCCCACTTGGTCACAGCATACCTCCGCTATGCACCAGTTTGCCATCTGGACTATGCTGGAAGATATGGGGTTGGGCGCCTCCCTGCAACATTATAACCCCTTGATTGACGACGAGGTACGTCGCACCTGGAACCTGCCCGACAACTGGATGATGATTGCACAGATGCCCTTCGGTACACCCACTGGTGAACCGGGAGAAAAGGAATTCGAAGATTTAAGCAAGCGTATCAAAATTTTTCTCTGATACAGAGGCGTTTTCAGCTTGGAATTGCTACCTTTGCAGGAAACCTGTAACTCGTAGCAGATATGATACGTATTTTCTTGACCGGCTACATGGGAGCCGGTAAAACTACTTTAGGAAAGGCTTTTGCCCGCGAAATGAATGTGCCGTTCATTGATTTGGACTGGTACATCGAAGAACGTTTTCACAAATCAATCCGTGAATTGTTCACCGAGCGGGGAGAAGCCTCTTTCGTGAATTGGAGCGAAACATGCTGCATGAAGTAGGGGAATTTGAGGATGTCGTGGTCTCTACCGGTGGCGGTACTCCTTGTTTTTTTGACAATATGGAGTATATGAACGGTTGCGGGCAGACGGTGTTTCTGGATGTACACCCCGATATTCTGTTCCGCCGGCTCCGGGTGGCGAAGCAGCAACGCCCCATCCTGCAAGGCAAGACGGACGAAGATTTGCGCACCTTCATTGTGGAGGCGCTGGATAAGCGTGAGCCTTTCTACTCGCAGGCCCGTTATCGCTTTGATGCCGGTTATCTGGAAAGCCGCAGCCAGATTAGCGAATCCGTGCAACGGTTACGCCAACTTTTAGGACTTTAATCCCTTGTAAATGTGTATTTTTCAGTCCGAGGAGCTGGATATATTAGATTTATGTGTATTTTTGTCGCCCCCTTTATAAGACACACTATAGTGGGAAAATAGTAAATTGTAAATAGTCTAATAGTAAATGTACTGATGAGAAAATGGCGTATTGAAGATTCAGAAGAGCTGTACAACGTAACTGGTTGGGGCACTTCGTACTTTGGTATCAATGACAAAGGTCATGTTGTGGTGACACCGCGTAAGGATGGGGTTGCCGTCGATTTAAAAGAGTTGGTGGACGAGTTGCAGTTGCGCGATGTAGCGGCTCCGGTATTGGTGCGTTTTCCCGATATTCTGGACAACCGCATCGAGAAGGTGTCCTGCTGCTTCAGACAGGCAGCCGACGAGTACGGGTATAAAGGAGAGAACTTTATTATCTATCCCATTAAAGTGAATCAGATGCGTCCCGTGGTAGAAGAGATGATTAACCATGGGAAGAAGTTCAATCTGGGGCTGGAAGCGGGTTCAAAGCCGGAGTTGCATGCTGTGATAGGGGTCAATACAGACCCGGGTTCCCTCGTGGTTTGTAACGGATATAAGGACGAGAGCTTCATTGAACTGGCACTGTTGGCACAGAAAATGGGCAAACGCATTTTTCTTGTTGTAGAGAAACTTAATGAGTTGAATCTTATTGCCAAGATGGCGAAGCAATTGAAGGTGAAACCTAATATCGGCATTCGCATTAAATTGGCTTCCAGTGGAAGTGGCAAATGGGAAGAAAGCGGAGGAGATGCCAGCAAGTTCGGACTGACATCCAGTGAACTGCTCGAAGCGCTGGACTTCTTGGAGAAAAAAGATATGAAGGACTGTCTGAAGCTGATACATTTCCATATCGGCAGTCAGATAACCAAGATACGCCGCATCAAGAATGCCTTGCGTGAAGCTTCGCAATTCTTTGTGCAGCTGAACAAGATGGGCTTCAACATCGAATTCGTGGATACCGGTGGCGGTATGGGAGTTGATTATGACGGTACACGCTCTTCAAGTAGCGAAAGCTCCGTCAACTATTCCATCCAGGAATATGTCAACGATGTGGTGTCGACTTTCGTTGATGTTGCCGACAAACACGGGTTCCCTCATCCCAATATCATTACCGAGACGGGACGCAGCCTGACTGCCCATCACTCCGTGCTTATCTTCGAAGTGCTGGAAACGGCTTCCCTGCCCGAAATGGACGACGACTGGGAACCGGGAGAGGATGCTCACGAACTGGTGAAGGAACTGTATGACATCTGGGATAATCTGAGCCAGCGCAGTATGCTGGAACCTTGGCACGATGCGCAGCAGATACGCGAAGAGGCACTCGACCTTTTCAGCCATGGCATCGTCGACCTGAATACGCGTGCACAAATAGAGAAACTCTACTGGAGTATCTGCCGCGAAATCAACTCCATTGCCAGCGGCATGAAGCACTGCCCCGAGGAATTCCGCAAGTTGAGCAAGCTGCTTGCCGACAAGTATTTCTGTAACTTCTCGCTGTTCCAGTCATTGCCCGATTCCTGGGCTATCGACCAGATGTTCCCCATCATGCCCATACAACGGCTGGATGAAAGACCCGACCGCGAGGCTACCTTGCAGGATATGACTTGCGACTCGGACGGCAAAATTGCCAATTTCGTCAGCTCGCGTGCCGATACGACCACCCTGCCGCTGCACTCGTTGCGCGACAAGGAACACTACTATCTGGCGGTTTTTCTGGTCGGAGCTTATCAAGAGATTCTGGGAGATATGCACAATCTGTTTGGTGATACGAATGCCGTGCATGTGTCTGTCAATTCAAAGGCTACACCATCGACCAACTGATTGACGGCGGACGGTGGCTGAGGTGTTGGACTACGTGCAATATAATCCTAAAAACTGGTACGTACGCTGGAAACTTGGGTGACGCAGTCCGTCAAGGAAGGGCGTATCTCTGTGGAAGAAGGGAAGGAATTCTTGTCTAATTACCGTTCCGGACTGTACGGATATACTTATTTGGAATAAAATGGAGAAACTGACTGTAATAAAGGTGGGTGGCAAGATTGTAGAAGAGGAAGCCACCCTCTATAAGTTATTGGATGACTTTGCAGCCATCGAAGGCTACAAGGTCTTGGTACACGGAGGCGGACGCTCGGCCACGAAGCTCGCTGCCCAACTGGGTATTGAAAGTAAAATGGTGAATGGCCGCCGCATCACTGATACCGAAACGCTGAAGGTGGTGACCATGGTGTATGGCGGACTGGTGAATAAGAATATCGTTGCCGGCTTGCAGGCGCGTGGTGTCAATGCACTGGGCTTGACGGGAGCCGATATGGATGTAATCCGTTCGGTAAAGCGTCCCGTGAAGGAGGTGGATTATGGGTTTGTGGGCGATGTGAAGCAGGTGAATGATGCTTTCTTGGCAGACCTCATTCATAAGGGTGTGGTTCCCGTGATGGCTCCGTTGACACACGATGGAGACGGGCACATGCTGAATACGAATGCCGACACCATTGCCGGAGAGACCGCCAAGGCTTTGGCGGGCTTGTTCGATGTTACTTTGGTATTCTGCTTTGAGAAGAAAGGGGTGCTGCGTGACGAGAACGACGATGATAGCGTGATTCCACAGATAACGCCGGAGGAATTCAAGCAATATGTGGCAGATGGTGTGATTCAAGGTGGCATGATTCCAAAATTGGAGAACTCTTTCGAGGCGTTGAATGCGGGTGTGTCCGAAGTCGTAATCACTTTAGCATCAGCCATCAACGGGAACAGTGGAACCCGTATCCGAAAATAATTCAAAAACGGCAATAGGCTGTAACTTTCTGAATACTTAACCGTCAATTTATTAGAGATGCAAGAACTCAGCTTTCGCAATGACATTCTCCCGCTGAAGGATAAGCTTTTTCGGTTAGCCTTGAGAATTACGTTTGATAGGGCAGAGGCAGAGGATGTCGTGCAGGAAACGCTGATAAGGGTTTGGAACAAGCGTGACGAGTGGTCGCAGTTTGGTTCTATCGAGGCCTATTGCTTGACAGTGGCAAGGAATTTGGCAATAGACCGTAGCGAGCGAAAAGACTCCCGCACCGTGGAGTTGACCCTTGAAATGGAGCAGGCCTCCGATGCATCGAGCCCTTACGAAAAGCTGGTGAACAAGGAACGAATGACGTTGATACACCGGCTGATGAACAAGCTTCCCGAAAAACAACGGTTGATTATGCTGCTTAGGGATGTGGAAGGTAAGAGCTATAAAGAAATAGCAGCAGTCCTGAACTTGACCGAGGAGCAGGTAAAAGTGAACCTCTTCAGGGCGCGGCAAAAAGTGAAACAAACGTTTATTGATATAGAAGGTTATGGACTCTAAATATATAGAACAACTCTTGGAACGCTACTGGCAGTGCGAAACTTCTTTGGAAGAGGAGGCTGAATTGCGTGCTTTCTTTAGCGGAAGCGATGTGCCCAAGCACTTGCTTCGCTACAAGGATTTGTTCGTATATCAGCAGCTTCAGCAGGAAGTGCATCTGGGTGAGGATTTTGATGCCCGGGTGCTTGCCGAAGTGGAAGTTCCGGTGGTCAAGGCAAAGCGCCTGACATTGACTGCACGCTTCATGCCGCTGTTCAAAGCCGCCGCAGTAGTAGCAGTGGTCCTTTCGATGGGAAATGTGATGCAGCATTCATTCTTTTCGGATGTAGAGGAAGTAGCCGCAACCGATACTATCGGTAAACAGATTTCCGCACCGTCGGTAGCTCTTTCGGGAGATGTGCCCGTGTCTCATGAGAAGCAGGTGATGGACAGCCTGCGCCGGGTGAACAAGGAGCTGGAAATCAAGGAATAGATATTTTCATTTGCTTTTAAAATAACATTTTTATTTGCTTTAAACATAATAATAGTTAGTGTGCTTTATTAAAACAACTTGAGGCTGTGAAGTTTCAATTCTCTCAAAATCTTATAAAAACTAACTAAAATAGAAGGGACGCCGCGTGATGCAGCGTCCCTTTGTTGTTCTTGCCTGTGGGTTACAAGGCTTTTTATTTAAGGGAGTTATTATTTACAGTATATATAGTTTGGAGTCTGCCGTTTTTTTTCTCAACTTTACTCACTGCAAATATATACAATGGAGAAGATGAGAAACATACTATACATCTGTATTATGCTTTTAGGCATTATGTGCTTTGTAGGCTGTAATGACTGTCATGGCAACAAAAAACTTTTGGCGCAGACCGACTCTTTGTTGCAGAGCCGTCCGGACAGTGCGCTGAAGTTGCTTAATTCCATAGAAAAGGATGTCGGGTTTTCAGAAGCGGAGTGGATGCAGTTCGTTTGGAACTGTGCGCAGGCCCGCTACCGTATGGGTATGTCATTGGCGGAAGATTCGCTGCTTCCTGAAGCGATACACTACTATCGTGAGCGGAAAGACTCTTCCCGTATGCTTGATGGCTACCTGCTTGAAGCCTCCTATTATAAATGGATGAAGCAGGAGGAACGCATGGATGAAGCGATTGAGAATGGCTTGGACTATGCCATAGCCCGGAAAGACACCTTCTGGCTTCTTCTTTTTTATCGGGGAAAGGCAGAGATAGCTTATCTGAGAAATGACCACTCCCAGGCGATAGAGTTGATGGAAAAGATATTGCAATATGCTGATAAGCTATCTGTCCGGGAACATTGCTCCATACTCTATGACCTGGGACTCAATATGGCGCTTGCCAACCACCCTTCTTCTTCGGATTACCTGGAACAGAGTATTGACATGGCATTGGCGGCAGCCGATACAGCTTCGGCCTGTCACTATCTGAGGAATTATGCCGCTTTTCTTGCCAACAGCCATGAATATACCAAGTCCAATGAACTGCTTCACCGGGTTAGACGGCTGATGCCTATGACCGACAACTATCCCATTCTGCAGGTAATCTTTGCTGAAAACTTCCTGAACCTTCATCAGTTGGATTCTGCCCGTTACTATTGGGAGCAGGCGTGGAACAATGAATTGAAGCAGGAAGAAAAGAGAGCCGAGGGCTTTTCTGTACGCAGTGCGCTGGCACAGTTGAAAACAATTCTGGACTATACTTCCGGGGCACCTTTGGACATTGTCACTTTCGGTAGGTTTGCTGATTCTGTCAGGAATGAGATGAGGGACCAGAATAGCGTGATAGAGCAACAGCTGGTGACCAGGAACAAGCTTCAACAGTTGAACTATGAGTTGATAATCAAACGGCAGAAGACACGGATGTATTCGATGCTGGTTGTTGTTGTGTTTGTCGGGGTACTTGTTTCCCTTACCTTTTATATCCGTAACAGACGGAAGCGCCTTGCCGAAGCCGAGGAACGTATTGATGCACTGACCCGCCTGCTGGAAGATGCCCAGAAGGTATCGGACAATCAGGAAGAGAATAGCGGTGCTTCAAGAAGCTGCTTCTTCAGCAGCTGGGTATCATACGGCTTGTTGCCAATACGCCTACCTCACAGAACCAGGCGTTGCTGAAACTTATTTCGGGCATCGGCAATAAGGAGATTCCGGTGGAAGGACTTCTTGCCTGGGCAGACCTTTATCCGGTAATTGATAAACTATACGATGGCTTTTATTCCCGCATGATGGAAAAGTTCGGACAGGTATTGTCTGATAAGGAAGTGCAGATATGCTGTCTGCTCTGTGCCGGTTTCTCCACGAAAGAAATCGGTGTGGTCACCCAACAGACAAGTGCAACCATCTACGTGCGTAAGACTTCCATCCGAAAGAAGATAAATGCAGGCGAAAAACAGGATATTGTGGAGTGCATAAGAGGCATTTAGACCGGAAGAGGCCGGATTAAGACTTTTATAATATGTCATTGTTGATAATCAGTGCTTTATGTGCTAAGTATTAAGACTTTTAATAGTGCGATTTAGTAGGAGTTAAGAGACTTCTTGCCTTAACTTTGCATCAAATCAAAACAGAAAGTCTTATGAAAAGTACATTCAGAACAATGGCAATCGCAGCGTGTTTCGCACTTGTATCTCTTACTTCATGTTACTTCCCGGAAGCGACCAGTATAAAATAAAGTCGGCAACTAAGGAATATGTTAAGTCGCAGTTAGGCGAAGGTGAGAAATTCCGTTACGGATACCTGGAGCGTAAATGTGGTCGTAACGTAGACGGCAAATTTTGCAAGTATGCCGAAGTGCACTATGAGGTAATAAGCGCGTCGGGCGAAACTTCAGAGAAAATGCTCTTTCTGCTGATGTCGGAACATTGCGATTCCGTATTGGATATCTCGGAGGAGAGAGACAAGGAGTGGACCAATAAAGAAACTCTTTCGTCAGAAGAGATAAAGGCAATCATCGAGTCAGCTTTAAAAGACAAACTCTAAACACCGGCATTTATGAAAAAGATTCTTGTTATAGCTATCGTATGCCTGTTGGGTAGCTTTGCCGCAGCGGCACAAACAGTGAAAGTAAACGGTACAATTGTAGATGAACAGAACCGTCCGGTGGAATTTGTCAATGTAGCCCTGATTTCCTTGCCCGACTCTTCATTCGTTACGGAAAGCACCACTGATGGCAAAGGTAAATTTGCTTTGAGAGCCACTGCCGGTTCGGATTTCCTGTTAAGACTCTCTTATATCGGTTACGTCGGCGAACAGATTGTCATCAGGACTCCCCAAGGCACTGTGCAGATGGGAGACATTATCTTGAAAGAACAGTCGGTAGCACTGGACGAGGTGGTAATATCGGGCAGCAATATCACGCAGAAGGTAGACCGCATGGTTGTAGTACCCACCGCTACTGCCATGAAGAATTCCTATAATCCCTACGACCTGATGCTGAACCTTGCCATTCCGCACTTGAAGGTGGATGCTCTTGGTAAAGGCCTGGAAGCCAATGGCGGCAGCGTACAGACACGTATCAACGGTATTGTGGCTACCTCCACCGAAGTGGCAGCCCTCCTGCCCAAGGAGATTGTAAGAATAGAATTCATCGAAAATCCGGGAGAGCGCTATGGCGACAGCAGCCTGGGCGCTGTGGTGGACATCATTGTCCGCCGCCGCGAAACGGGTGGACTGGTCAATATACAAGCCACTAATGCTCCCCACATGTTGTTTAGCGAGGACAATGTGGTGGCAAAGTTCAATCATAACAAGTCACAATGGGGATTGTTCTATAACTTGTCTGCCCGTAACTTCAAAAAAACATATACGGATATAGACGAGACATATGTGTTGGAAAATAAGACGATACATCGTGTGCAGGAGGGGCTTCACGACCAAAACAAGCACTTTACCCACAATATCGACCTCTCTTACAATCTGACGGAGCAGGATAAGTACGTATTCAACGTCGTGTTCCGCAACAGTGTCTATGATGCCCCTTGCCTGAACCAGTCGAACAAGTTGTATGATGCTGCGGATGCCGATAACTATATCTTCTCCAGACTGAAGAACAAGCAGTCCAGCTACACTCCTTCGCTCGACCTTTATTACCAGCGTACATTACCGAAGAATCAGATGCTTACGATGAGCGTGACCGGTACGCTGATGCACACCGACAATAATAGGCTCTACCACGAATATACGCCTCAAGCCGAAGACCTGGCGATGATTGAAACAGATGTGACGGGGAATAAGCGTTCCATTATCGGTGAAGCCATCTACGACAAGCGTTTCAAGTTCCTCGTATTCAGCGCCGGATTGCGCCACTACCAGATGTATGCCAGGAACGAGTATGCAGGCTCTTCACCCGTCGTATCGGAAATGAACCAGGCAAAGACAGCGGCGTTTGCCGAGGTGCAGGGTAATATCAGGAAAGTGAGCTATGGTGTGAGTGCCGGACTGACCCGCTCTTATTTCAAGGAAGGAGGGGAGGAACATACCTACTATACCTTTACTCCCACTGTCCGTCTGAACTTCTCTCCGCACAAGAACGGCAACATCAACTATCGGTTCAATGTCGAACCCAAGATTCCTTCGCTCAGTGCATTGACCAATGTGGAGCAGGCGATAGATACCATCCAGATAGTACGCGGTAACCCGGCATTGGAGACTTACAGCGTTTTCAACAATACGTTGAACTATTCCTATATGAAGAAGAAGTTCGTCTTCATGCTGAATGTGACACATGGCTATCACAAGAATATCATCATGGAGAGTGTGTTTGCCGAGGGAGACAAGTTGGTTTCGATGAACGAGAACCAGCGTTCTGCACAGTTTCTGCGCTTTGGCCCTTCTTTCACATTCCGCGGACTGAACATTGGTAGTCTGAAGAATTTCCTGACGCTGAGTATAGATGGTGGATTTACACGTTACTGGTCTAACGGCAATACCTATACCCATACGTATAATGATTTCTATTACAACCTGGGTGCCGTGTTCAATTATAAGCAGTTCTCTCTGTTGGGACAATTCAGTAAAAGGGCGAACGAGCTGATGGGCGAAACGATTTATAAGGGTGAAAACCAGGCTGCTGTTTTAGCCACTTATACCCACAAGCGGCTGCAATTAGGAGCAGGGATGATGTTCCCGTTCACCAACAACTACAAGACGGGCAAGGAACGGGTGAGCAAAGTGGCGCCCTATACCTCGTGGAGTCATGCGAAAGAAATAGGACAGATGGCGGTTATCAAGCTGAGTTATAACTTCGAGTTTGGTAAGCGTTACAAATCATCCGGCAGACGCATCAATAACAGCGACAATGAATCGGGCATTCTGAATATAGATAAATGACAACTGTTCCCGTGCTTCGGAGGTGTGGGGTGATAAAAGAACGAAGGGCTTCCTCGCGGGAGTCCTTCGTTCTTTTTGCAGGTAATTATTTGAGAGAGAATTTAGTTTAGGTTTATAGTCATCAATCTGAGAATCTATGTTTTCTATGTTAGAGTTTATACAGTCCTTTCTTGGGATAGTCCAGTTCCGGATTACCCTTGTAGCCTACACTGCCGCTTCCGCTGGTGCGTACTTTCAGGAAATCTGTGGCATGGCACTTGATGTCGCCTGAACCGGCAACACTGGCAGATGCTTTCTTGGCAACGAAATCGGAAGCAAGCAAATCACCCGAACCTGCCACGCTGTATTCAGCTTCTTGGGTACTGCCGCTCAGGATGGCGGTACCCGAACCGGCAACGGATGCTCTGGTGAAGTTGGCGGTTACGTTATTCAGCTTCATGTCACCTGAACCTGCAACGGATACTTGGAGGTCATTGCAAGTGATGTTGCTGCTATTGATGTCTCCCGAGCCTGCGATGGAAATATCGAGGTCTGTGCAGGAGATGTTGTTTCCACTGATGTCACCCGAACCAGCCACAGAGATTTTGATGTCATCCGTCTTCAGTCCGTTTTTCAGTTCCACGTCTCCCGAACCTGCCACGGCAATGCCGTTCAGCTTTTCTGCGGACACACGTACTTCCAGTTTATTATAGGATACGCTGACGTTCTTCTTGAAGCCGATGTAGAGGGTATTGTCCTTGACACGGATATCCAGTAAGTCTACAATGTTGTCCGAGGTGTATACTTCCACTGTCGGTTTGCCGGACTTCTGCGTGTAGGTCACGTCGGGGCTGCCGGCTACACTCAGCTTGGTGAAGTTGTCCACTTTTATGTCTTTGGTTACATAATTCTTGCTTGCCTTGACCGTCTTGCTGCCGAAGCCTCCGGAACGGTATGTGTGTTGTTGTGAACAAGCGGTTGTACTGAATGCCAATAAGGCGATTGCGATAAATGTTGTTAGAGCTTTCATATTCTTTTGTTTTTTGTGATTCAGTATTTATTAGTTAGACGTGATCTACCTTGAAAAAGTTGCATATAAAAATGCTTTTTTCAAAGGACGCTCGGTCATCATACTTTAATCAATTATTGTGCCATAAGTGTAAAATGTTGATTATTAAAGGATAGTCGCTTTTGTGTAGTGTTCATTATCGGACACTCCGTCCGCTTTTGTCAGGTATTTGCTTGCGTTTTTGGACGATTCTTTGTTCATTTGCAAAGCCTCTTCCCGCCCCTTTCCTATGGGAGAGGCTTTGATTTATGACAGTAAACCGCATTATAGAAGATAAAGAGCTTGGTCCTTTGTTTGTCCGGGTCAATGCCCGGGCACGGCGTCTTACTTTCCGTACAAAGGAAGATGGAATTTACGTGACTGTGCCTCCCCGGACTTCTCTTGCCGAGGTAGAGAGTGCCATCGAGCAGCTTCGTCCGCGTCTGAAAGCTGCCAGACAGAAGCTGGTCAGAAAGCTGATTGATTTGGATTACCGCATTGATACGGAGTTCTTTAAACTGACGTTGGTCAGCGGACAACGGGAACGGTTCTTGTCCCGTTCGGAATTGGGGGAAATGCAGATAATCTGTCCTCCTGATGCCGATTTCTCGGATGAGAAGTTGCAGGCTTGGCTGCGCAAGGTAATTGAGGAAGCTTTACGGCGAAATGCGAAGATTATTCTTCCGCCCCGTCTGTATATGCTTTCCATGCAGCACAACCTTCCTTACAAGAGTGTGAAGATAAATTCCAGCAGCGGGCGTTGGGGAAGCTGTTCGGCACAAGGCAATATCAACCTTTCCTATTATCTGGTACTTCTTCCCAAGCATCTGATAGACTACGTGCTACTGCACGAACTGGCACATACCCGCGAGATGAATCACGGGGAGCGTTTCTGGGATTTGCTCGACCGGATGACTGATGGAAAGGCACAAGCATTGAGAGCGGAGCTTCGGAAATATCAAACGAAAATAAATGGTTAGAGATTAGTATGGACGGTAAGTAGTTCCTTGTTTTACAGACAGTGATACTGCAAAACTACTGCATACCTCTTGCACTGTCACTGCACTCCTTTTGCAGTGCTGCTGCAATACCTTTGCAGTGACACTGCAACTGTTTTGCAGTAACGCTGCAAAAGGTATGCAGTATCGCTGCAGTGTCACTGCAGGAGTTGTGTAATGTCTTTGCAGTAGCACTGCAAAAGTTATGTGATGTCTTTGTAGTGGCTGTTGGTAAGCCAGGAAAAAGCTTGTTGACTCCGAAATATGAGAGCAAAATGCTTCACAACTTTTTATCCCTAATTTTTTGCCAGCTGCTTCACCTCTTCCCCTTCCTTCTCGAACCGGTATTCGCCCCCTTTTTCGCTTAGCTCAAATAAGGAAAGCTTTTCAGTTGCATTGTTTACAATCATGAGTGCGTTTTGCTCGGCAAAGCGTTTCACTTCGATGGTGAAAGGTTCTTCTGCAATGGTGCGGTTCACCAGCAGGCTGTCGTTGATGAATATGGAAGTGGAATCTCCGGCAAATCCTTTCGTCAGTGTGATGGTGTATGTCTCGATGAAGTTGCGTTCTCCTTCTTTCCGTTGTTGCAGCCTCATGCTCATGTAGACAAAGATGACAACTACAAAAATCACGGCGAAAGCAAGGATGCCGTTGCCTATCATAAACTGCTTGTTGGTATTCAGTCGGTGTGCCATGGATAAAAAGTTTTTTTAAGAATGGTACAAATGTAATGAATAAATTTGAACCGACTGGTTTTTTACTTGCTGTATTCGCTCGGCGTCGCCCCGAATTGTTTCTTGAAGCTGGTCGAGAAATGGGACAGTGTACTGAATCCCGTCATGTCCGCTATCTCTGAGATGGTATATTTCCCTTCCTTTATCAATTTGGCGGCACGGTTCAGCTTGTAGGTCTTGAAGAATACGCTGGGGTTCTCACCCGTCAGCCCCTTTACCTTGTAATAGAATTTGGTGCGGGAGATTTTCAGCAGCTCGGTCATGCGCGCCACGTCCAGTTCCGGATTGGAGAGTTCGTTTTCCATCAGGTGGTAAAGTTCGGTCATGAAGGTGTTGTCTTGCGGGGAGAGCACGTTCTCCTCAATCTCATCCGTTTGGGTGGAACGGCTCAGGAGACTGCGCACTTTCTCACGGTTCTTCAGCTGGGATTTGATAAGCGCCAGCAGGTAGTTGGGCTCGAAAGGTTTCGTTACGTAGGCATCTGCACCGGTATTCAGACCTTCCACCTGGTTCTCTACAGTAGCTTTGGCTGTTACCAGTATCACGGGGATGTGGCATAGTTGCAAGTCTTCCTTTATCTGTCGGCAGAGGTCGTAACCGTTTCTTCCGGGCATCACTACATCGCTCAGTACGAGGTCGGGAGCTTCTTCGCTCATGGCTTTGAAGGCGCTGTCGGCATCGAAGCGGCAGACAACGTTGTAGACGGGAGAAAGCAGGGCCTTCAGGTAGTGGGCCACTTCCGTATCATCGTCTACCACCAGCAGGGTTTGCTTTTGTTGCCGGATGCTCTCTGTGTTTTCCAGTTGATACTGTTCTTCCGTTTGTATCGGAAACGCCTTGTTCTGTTCTTCTTCGGGGAGGGTACATTCTTCGGGGGTATAGGAGAGGTCATTCACCGGCAGCAGCAGGGTGAAGACGGCTCCGCTTCCTTCGGTACGGTTACCGGCTTTCAGGTAGCCGTGATGCAGCAGCGCCAGGCTGCGGGCGTAGTACAAGCCGATGCCGGTTCCCCAGTTATAGGTGCCTTTGGATTGATTGTCCAGTTGGTAGTAGCGTTCGAATACCTTCTCCAACTGTTCCTCGGGGATTCCGTTCCCGCTGTCGGCCACGGCAACTTTGACGTATTGCGTGTCGATGTCTTTGTCGGTCAGCGTAAAGAGACGCGCAGCCTCTTCGCGGGTAATGACGTCGAAGCACAGTTCCACTTTCCCACCGTTCGGAGTGAACTTCAAGGCGTTTGAAAGCAGGTTTCCTACAATCTTGTCCAGCTTGTCCACGTCCAGCCACATGAGGAAAGTATCCTCCAGGCCATAAGTGTTCAGTGCGATGCCTTTCTCGTTGGCGTTGATGCGGAAAATATCTACAAAGCGTTGCAGTTGCGAGATGATGTCAGTCCGTTTCACTCGCAGCTTCAGGGTGTCATTCTCCAGTTTGTTGAAGTCCATCAGCTGGTTCACCAGACGGAGCATGCGCCCCACACTGCGTTGTACGATGTAAAGCAGTTGTTTGTTTTCTCCCTCTATCTTGGGACTTTCGCAAAGTTGTGTCACCGGGCCCGAAATCATGGTGAGCGGGGTGCGGAACTCGTGCGAGATGTTGGCAAAGAAACTCATGTTCATGCGGTTCACCCGTTGTTCCTGCTCCTTCTCAAGTTTGGCACGCCGGGTGGTTTCTTTTTCCTGCTTGATACGTAGCCAGGCACGGATGAAGATACCGATGATGGCGGCGGCAATAAGCAGATAGATACACCATGCCCACCACGTTTGCCAAGGGGCGGGCTTTACGATGACGCGTATGGAATTCTCCCTTTCTACAATGCTCTTGTCGTTATTGGTTATTTTAACTTTGAAGGTGTAGGTACCGGCAGGCATAGTAGGCTCGTCGTTGGTGGCGGGCATCAATCCAATATTTGTCGAAACCGTCCATCTTGTAATAATAATGTACGCGTTCATATTCGCAGTAGTCCAGTGCGGCAAAGGAGATGCTGAAACCATTCTGATTGTGGTCCAGGCAGATGTCCGGTCGGTAGGAGAGGTGCTTGTCTATACTTTCGCTGTCTTGTGGGCGTGCCAACCGGTTGTGTATCTTCTTAAAGAAGAGGTTTGGTAATCTCTTACGTCCATAGGGTTGAAGAAAGCCAGCCCGTGCGTACCGCCAAAAACAAGTGTCCCGTCGGGCAGGCGGCATGAAGAACGGTCGTAAAACTGATTGCCGCCTATGCCGTCGGCGGCATAGTAGTTGGTAAATTTACGGTGCGGTCATATTTGCCCAGCCCGTATTGTGCCTCATATATTGCCTTGTGCATCTTCAATGCAGAGATGTCCCGGCAGGGTGTACTCTATGGTCTCGATTTTTCCGGTGGCGGCAGAATAGTGCAGCAGTCCGTTGCTGACGGTCCCAATCCATACATCTCCACGACTGTCTTCGAAGATGTCGGTAGGGATGAATACTGAACGTTGGATACAAGCTTGCCAGTCGGTGTTCTCGAATGGTACTTCAGCGCTTTCCCAATTGTCGGGATTGATTTGCATGACTGGGTTCATGAAGGCAGTGGTCCACATCTTTCCGTTGTTGCGGAAGGAGTCCGGTATGAAGGTTCCCGTCCAGGAAAAAATACTTTGTTTGACAACAAATTCTTTTTCTTTACGCTTTTTGGCATAAAGTTTAGGGCTGTATGTACCCACCCAAATTGTTCCACAACGATCTTGTGCAAACGACAGTGGTAGGAAGATGTCATGAATAGACTCTGTCTTCAGTATGCCGTTTTTATAGCTGCATTTCATCACCTTGCTCGCATAGAGGGCCGCCAGCCAGATGTAGCCCTCATCATCTACGAATACGCGTGTGATGTCCGGTTTGTCGGTAGCGCTTTTTCCCGGAAGTCCAGCCGAGTCCACTTCTTTCACTTCGTGGCTGTCCATGTTGTAAACGTACAGCCCGTCTATCATGGTGGCCATCCAGAGATTTCGCTCCTTGTCCACTGCCACGGACAGCACTGACTTTCGGTTCAGGTATTGAGATGATTATTGGTGTTGAAACGTTCTTTATAGTTGTAACGCACGACATAGCCTTGGTCTACAGAGCCTATCCACAGGTTTTTCTGTGAGTCGGTAAACATGGTGCTTATCTTGAAGTGAGGCACTTCGAAGGGAAAACCGTTTTCGCTCTGATGTATCACGTATCCTTCCACGTAGTTGTAGAGAAACATTCCTTGTTGGTCGGTATTCAGCAGCAGGCTGTTGCTGCCGTAAGGGTGGATGTAGTTGACGTTGGCATGCAGCAGCAACGGATGGCTCCGAAGGGCTTGGGGTGTTTCCTTGAATTTGTGCGTATGTGTGTCGAACAATGTTATCTGGCGGTTTCCCGCCAGCCATAGGATTCCGTTGGTGTGCATGAAGAAGTGGGTGGGAAAAATGCCTTGCATTGGAATGGAGTCTTCCAGCGCTAGTGTGGAGGAGTTGTAGCGGCGCAGAGACAGTGGGGTCACTGCCCACAGTTTGTTGCTCTGGTCTATGAAGCAGCGGTTGTTGAAGGTATAGTTTGGGTCAAATATCTTGATGGGTACGTCAAATTTGTGTGTTTGTGGATTATATACGGCAAGGTTGTGCATCATGTTCAGAAAAATCTTTCCGTCTTTGTTCTCGAGTATTTGGATGCCGTTTTTATTGGGGAAGTCCAGTGGGATATTTTGGAAATTATCTTTGTCTGTGTATAGGCTGGTTCCATTTACGGTGACTACCCACAACCGGCCTTGTGAATCACGGAAGAGGTCGTTGATTTGATTATCGGGTATATCCAGCGAGTCATCCGTACAGTAATACTGATGATATTCGTGTACATTATATTTGTTTACCCCTCGTGAAGTTCCTATCCAAATGTGTCCTTGTGCATCTTCGGCAAAGGCGGTGACCTTCTGATTGGAGAGGTCATTGGTGATGACGGGGCTTTCGATGCTGCCTTCCGGTGTGGGCTTTGTGTCCGACGGATTGCACGCGGTGATTAAACACAATAGAAGTAAGTATTTAATGTATTTCATAATATATAGTGTAGACTAAAAGCATTGGCATGTCATCCATTTGTTTTGTTCAACGAATCTCTGCATTACGATGCGAAAATACTCATAAAAATTGAGAGAGAGACTGCCGGAGAGCATGTTTTGAACAAATCTGCAAACATTTGAACATTGGAGAAAGCTGTTTTGAACATCGGGGAAAGCCGTTTGGATAACGTAGAAAATCCTTCTGGGGAGAATGTGCTAATATTGCAATCATAAAAACATAAAACTAATACATAATATGAAAAAGCAATTCTTGTCAGTGTTAGCATTCTCCGCCATCCTACTTTCCTCGTGCGGAGGGACAGCTAAAATAGAGAAAGCATCTGCTTGTGGGCAGGAGGGGGAGATTACGGCTTCTTCGGCAACCGCCATTGCCGAGACCGAATCAGGAAAAGTAGCCGGATATGTGGAAAATGGTATCTATATATATAAAGGTATCCCATATGCCAAAGCCGAACGTTTTATGCCGCCCGTGGCCGCTGATAAATGGGAAGGCGTCCGCAGCAGCCGTGCCTATGGCCCTACTTGTCCGCAAGGCAAGCGCATGGGATGGTACAGCGACGAGCAGGCGTTTGCCTTCAACTGGGATGACGGTTATCCTGACGAGAATTGTCTGCGGGTGAATATCTGGACACCGGGACTGAAAGACGGGAAGAAACGCCCCGTCATGGTGTGGCTGCATGGTGGAGGTTATTCCGCCGGCAGTGGTCAGGAGCTTCCCTCGTATGACGGAACAAATCTGGCAAAGAAAGGGGATGCAGTGGTTGTGACGCTGAATCATCGTCTCAACGTCCTGGGTTTTCTCGACCTTTCCGCCTATGGCGATAAATATGCAAAATCGGGCAATGCCGGACTGCTTGATCTGGTGGCGGCACTGCAATGGGTGAATAAGAATATAGAATCCTTCGGTGGAGATGCTCGGAATGTTACCATTTTCGGTCAATCCGGTGGAGGAGGCAAGGTCTCTACGCTACTTGCCACGCCATCGGCGAGAGGCTTGTTCCATAAAGCCATTGTACAAAGCGGATCTATGCTTCGCACGATGGAGCAAAAGTATTCTCGTCGCATTGGCAGTGCCGTGATGGAAGAACTTGGTCTGAAGGCTTCGCAGATAGACGAACTCTGCAAGATGCCGTATGACAAGGTGCTTGCCGCCGGTGACAAGGCGATAGCCAAAGTGCGTGCAGAGGCAGAGAAGGAGGGGGTGTCTTCCTTCATTTTTGGCTGGGCGCCTACGGTGGACGGCGATGTACTGCCCGTACAGCCTTTCGACCCTCAAGCTCCAGCACAAAGCAAGGGCATTCCGGTAATGATTGGCACTACTCTGCACGAATTTACCATGAGTACTTATGTCCCCGCTTTTCGTACCATTACCAAAGAAAAAGCGGTGGAATTCCTGCAAAAGAAATACGGCGAACGTACGGACGAGTTCCTTACCGCTTTCGAGAAAGCCTACCCCGGCTATCAGCCTAAAGATTTGGTGGATGTGGACTTCGTGTTCCGTCCCGGTGCTGTGGAGCAGGCTAAACTGAAAGCTGCGCAGCAGGGTGCTCCGGTCTATATGTACATGTTCGCGTGGGAATCGCCCGTACTTGACGGCATGTTTCGCAGCACGCACTGCATGGACATTCCCTTTGCCTTCAACAATGTAGTGCGCCACGCTTCCATGACCGGGGTGGCGCTGAAGCACAAGCTTTGGGCGAAAAGATGAGCAGCGCGTGGTTGAACTTTGCCCGTACGGGCAATCCAATGCCGAAGGGTTACCCGAGTGGGAACCTTATACCGCAGAAAAGGGAGCAACGATGATTTTCAATAACGATTGCCAAGTGAAGTATAACCATGACAAGGAACTGCTGGAGGTAGTGATGGCATTTCCTACACGTGGGTTCTGACACTTTCTTAAGAAACCTTTATTATTAACATAAATCTAATTTAATCAAATGAAACAAAATCTGAAGCAAACAGCTCGGAAGAGACTTGCAGCTATGGCACTCTTCCTATTGATCTGTCTTCCTTTCAGTCTGGCAAGCCCAGACTATAAAGGTGAACGGTAGGGTTACTGACGACCTGAATGAACCGATGATTGGCGTGAGTATCTTTGAAAGGCACTACCAACGGTGTCATTACGGATATGGACGGCAACTACTCTTTGTCTGTGAAGAAGGAGCGACGATTGTCTATTCCTACATCGGCTACCTGACAGAAAGCAGTGGCAGGAGTAATGAATGTGATATTGAAAGAAGACACTAAAACGCTGGATGAAGTGGTGGTGGTAGGTTATGGCGTGCAGAAGAAAAGTTCACTGACCGGTGCCGTATCTTCGGTAAAATCAGAAGATATGGAAGCACGTACCATTACCCGTGCTGAGCAGGCATTGCAGGGTAAAACTGCTGGTGTGCAAGTGCTCAGTGCATCTGCTAAACCGGGTGCTTCTCCACAGGTGCGTATCCGTGGAATAAGTTCTAACGGCTCTTGCGATCCGCTGTATGTAGTGGATGGACGTATTGCCAGCGATATTGGTGGTATTGACCCTAATGACATTGAGTCTATGGAAGTTTTGAAGGATGGTGCTTCTGCAGCTATCTATGGCGCTGCTGCCGGTAACGGTGTAGTATTGATTACTACAAAGAAAGGAAAAGGAAACGGTAAAATCACATACGATTTTCAATATACTTCACAGAGTTTGGGTAAAGTACCCGAAGTAATGAATGCTGCGCAGTATAAGGAATTCTTCTTGGAAAACAAGAAGCTTACCCAGAGTGCTTTTGATACCTATTGGGATGGAAAAACCGATACGGATTGGGTCGATGAGGCTTTTGAAAACAGTTCGATGGTACGTCATAATGTGACTTTCCAAGGTGGTAGCGACAGAGGTTCTTTCTATCTGTCATTGTCCCACCTTGATAACGACGGTATGATTGTCGGCAATGCCGATACTTATGAACGACTCACGGGAATGGTAAATGCCAGCTGGAAAATCAAACCTTGGCTGGAGGTAGGTACCAATAATCAGATTGAGCACTACAAAACTCAGTCCGTAGCCGAGGGCAATGAGTATGGTAGCATGATGCTTTCTGTATTACAATTAGACCCTCTGACCAAGCCTCTTTATCCTATTGATGACTTGCCGTTGAATATGGCTACCATCTATAAGGATCATAAGAATATGTTGGGCGATGGAAACGGCAACCTTTATGGTGTATCAGCTTTCACTGGCAATGCCGAAGCTATCAATCCTTTTGCCATGCGTGACAACTCTTATACCAAGAACAGAGGCTTTAATATCAATGGTTCTACTTATTTGAATTTTATGCCTATCAAGGGGCTTACCGTTACTTCTCGTCTTTCTTATCGTTTGGCTTCAACTTCCTCTTATGGCGTGGGGCAATCTTATTACTATACTGACAAGGCTAAACGTGATTGGGTGGAGGTTTCGGCTTCGGATTATAGCCCAACCTATTATCAGTGGGAGAACTTTTTGAACTACACCCGTTCTTTTGGCAAACACAACGCAACATTGATGTTGGGAACTTCTTATAGTCAGAGCCGTTCTTATGGCGTTAGCGGAAGTAAGAAGGGATATAATGAAGATACTACAGATATGTGGGGAAATGTGATTAACAGAGTTTCGCATTTGGGTTTCTTGCAGAATGATCCTAATTTCTTCTACTTTGCCTATGCTACATCTGATGCTGTAAAGGATGTAAGTGGTGGTGAGCCTACCTATACTCGTAAATTATCTTACTTCGGACGTTTGAATTATGACTATGCCGGAAAGTACATGGCTCAGTTCTCACTGCGTGCCGATGCTGCTGACCTCTCTGTGTTGCCAAAGAACAAACGTTGGGGCTATTTCCCGGCAGTTTCTTTGGGTTGGGTTCTTTCGGAGGAAAATTTTATGAAAGGAACTGAAGACTGGCTGTCACAATTAAAGCTCCGTGCCAGTTGGGGACAGAATGGTTCTACTGCATCATTGGGCGGTTATAAATGGAATGTATCAATTGGTGCTACCGGGCATTTGGCTGTAGGTGATAATAATAATTTCTCTTACATCAATGGTTATGCTCCCTCTGCTACCGGTAATGACGGACTTAAATGGGAAACTTCTGAACAAACCAATATAGGTATTGATGCCCGTTTCTTGAATAGCCGTTTGACTGTTACAGCCGATTATTTCCATAAAAAGACAAAAGACCTGATTGTTTCGGGCATTAAGGCTTCAACTGTAGTAGGTAACAGTTTCTCGCCAGTTAATGCCGGTAATATTACGAACAAGGGGTTTGAATTGGAACTGGGATGGCAAGATCGTATTGGTGACTTTGCTTATGGTGTCCGTGCCAACGTTGCTACATTGAAGAATAAAGTGACCAAGATGCATGAGTCTTTATCAAGTATTGATGGGGCTACTTATGTGACTTATGGAGCCATTACTCGTTTTGAGGTAGGTAAGCCCGCGTGGTATTTTTATGGTTATGATTTCATGGGTGTGGATTCAAAAACCGGTGAGCCAATCTTTAGAGATATTGATGGTGTAGAAGGTATTACGGATAATGATAAGACAGAAATTGGTAAGGGAATTGCCGACTATACTTATGGTATTACCTTGAATGCAGCTTGGAAGGGATTTGATTTTATCTTGTTTGGTACGGGTTCTCAAGGTAACGATGTGTTCTGTGGCTTGAACCGTGTGGATTACAATTTGAATCAGCTGACTTATTTTACAAAAAACCGCTGGACAGAAAGCAATCGCAATGGGAAGACTCCTGCATCAGGCGCTACAGATTATACCAAGTATCTGACTTCTTCCGGTTGTGTATTTGACGGTTCTTATTTTAAAATTAAACAGATTCAGTTAGGTTATTCTTTCCCGAAGCAACTGATTAAGAAGGTAGCAATTGAAAATCTACGTATATATGGCTCACTTGAGGACTTCTTTACTTTTACAGACTATCCTGGTTTTGACCCTGAAGTTACCGGTGTCGGAAATTCATTAGGTGTGGATAAAGGTAGTTATCCTAATTCAAAGAAGGTTGTTCTTGGTTTGAGTGTGACATTCTGATTTTTATGAACTTATTAAAATGAAAAACATATGAAATTAAGATATTTTTAATGCTCGGAGCGCTCCTTATATTGGCTGGCACTTCGTGTGAAGACAAATTGGATATACCTCAAAAGGTGTATTGGACTTTTCCACTTATTATAAAACTGACGAACAAGCTCAAGCAGCGGCTGATGCGCTTTATATACAACTCAAGGGTACATACTATAACTATACGATGATGAAGAATGCCCTTTCGGACGATGTTTGGGCAGGTGGTGGTGGTCGTAATGACAATGCAGAGCTGGAAGGCTGTAATGAATATTCATTTGGCTCAGACCAAAGTTTTATCGGAGGCGTATGGGAAAGCTACTATCAGCTTATTTATAAGGCGAATGTGATTCTGGGACGTGTTGAGCCTGATACTGATTTGAAGAAGAAGGCTTGTGCTGAAGCCAAGTTCTTCCGTGCTTTTGCTTATTTTGATTTAGTTTCTATGTGGGGTGATGTACCATTGGTAGACCATGAACTTGATAAATCCGAATATCAGTTGGCTCGTTCGCCTAAGGCTGATATTTGGGCGTTGATAGAGCGGGACCTGACTGAAGCTATCAATTCAGGACTCTTGGAGGAAAAGAAGAGTGTAGATGATAAAACGACATGGCGTGTTACCAAGCAGTTGGCACAAGCTATATTGGGTAAAGCTTATTTATGGCAAGAAAAATTCCATGAAGCTGCTGTTGTCTTGAATGAGGTTAGAGCTAGCGGTAAGTATAAACTTTATGATGGAAATTATGAGGATATCTTGACCTACAAGGCTGAGTATAATTGTGAAAGTATGCTCGAAAGTAACCGTATTTTTGATGCAAGTAATTCCATGGATGAGTTCAGTTTCTTTGAGGTGATGAATCATTGGCGCACTGATAAGTTGGATATGTCTGGCTCTAACAATCAGTTTAATGGTACCGGATGGGGATTTATGGTTCCTCAGAAAAAGTTGTATGATGCATTTGTTCAGGAAGAGGGTGTAGATGGTTATCGGTTGAATCAGACAATGAAAACCTATGACCAAATTACTCAATTGGGTGTCAAGGTTGCCAAAGGGCAGAGTTTGATTAATGAAGGTTATTTCATGTGGAAACGTCGCTTCTCGAATGTAGAATCTCCTGCTGGGTTCTGGTGTTCATATAATAACTATCGTTGGATGCGTTATGCTGAAGTCTTGTTACTGGCAGCTGAAGCAAACCTGAAGGATGGCAATCAATCCGAAGCTGATGCTTGCTTGAATGAGGTGCGTCAGCGTGCAAGATTGGATGCTAAGACAGCTACCCTGGATGCCATTAAATTGGAAAAGAGACTGGAACTCTGTTCTGAATATACCCGTTATCAGGATATTATCCGTTGGAAAGATGCGGAGGCTTTGCTTAAGGATCAGGGTGAAAGAACACCTATCTTGTCAAATAAGGCAGGAAAAGATGAGCCGGATAATGTAGCGGTAGAATACATTCAGTATAACAAGGATAAAACGCGTTATGGTTTCAAGGAAAGACATTATTTGTTGCCTATTCCGGCAAAGGAGATCCGCTTGAATCCGAATATGGAACAAAATGCAGGTTGGTAAAGCGTATAAAGAATCAAAATCTAACTTCGTCGTCTGATGCAGATAAACAAAATTAGATTTTTCTAACTGATTAATTGTTTGTAGAAGAAGTCCCCCGTGGAATCAGCTAATTGTACGGGGCTTCTTTGTGGCTTTTTAAATATAATATATATGAGAAGATTGTCAATTACTTTATTTTCACTCTGTCTGGCATCTGCCTTGACTGCACAGACGACCGGTTCGAATCAGTCAGTCAGACTGCGTGCCGACAATATCGACGAAGTGGTCAGTGCTATGACCCTCGAAGAGAAGGTACACCTCGTCATCGGTTGTGGGATGTCGATGGGAAGTGATACCAAGTTTCCCGGAACAGCGGGACGTACTTACGACATTCCCCGACTGGGTATCCCTTCCGCCTATCTTGCCGACGGACCGCACCGGTTGGCGATGGCTGCCAAGCGGGAATTCGACAGCCGTACTTATCATGCTACGGAATTCCCTTCCAGCACCACGGTGGCAGCTACTTTCAATCCGGATGCAGCCCATAAGGTGGGACGTACTTTGGGTATGGAAGTGAAGGATTATGGTTTGGATGTGTTGCTGGCACCGGGTGTCAACCTGATGCGAAATGTGCTTTGCGGACGTAACCATGAATATTATTCGGAAGATCCGGTGTTGGCTGGTAAAATGGCTGCTGCCTATATCAATGGAGTCCAGAGCCGGGGGACAGGTACCTGCCTGAAACACTTTGCCGTGAACAACCAGGAGACCAACCGCAATAACAACGACTCTCGCCTGACACAGCGCCCCTTGCGCGAGCTGTATTTGAAGTGCTTCGAGATTGCTGTCAAAGAGTCTCAGCCCTGGAGCGTGATGACCGCCTACAATAAGGTGAACGGCAAATATACCTGCGAGGACCGCGAACTGACAGAAGACATCCTCCGCGACGAATGGGGATTCAAGGGACTGGTGATGTCCGACTGGAATGCCGGAAAAGATGCCGTGACCTCCATCGTAGCAGGAAACGACATGCTTCAACCGGGGCAAGACCGCCAGTATAAAGCTATTTTGGAAGCCGTAGAGAACGGTACACTGGATTTGGCACTCCTCGACCGCAGCGTGAAGCGTGTGCTGGAGTTTGTGGTCAAGAGCCATACCTTGCCGGCTACGAGTATCCCAATAAAACCGATTTGGAGGCTCATGCGCAAGTAGACCGTGAGATAGGTGCGGAAGGTATCGTGCTGCTGGATAACAAGCAGGCGCTACCCATGGCTGCCGGCATCAAAAAAGTGGCCCTTTATGGAACTACTTCCTATGACATGGTTCCTGCCGGCATGGGCTTTGGCAGTACGGGCATCGGCTATTACACGGTTTCTATGGTAGAAGGTTTGCGCAATGCGGGCTACATCGTGGACAAAGAATTGCTGAACTGCTACAAGAAGCATATGGCCGACGAGCAGAAACGGCTCTTTCCTCACGGAAAACCGCCTTTCGCCTTTACTCCGCTGCCCCGTGCCGAGGAGTTCCTGCCCACTGCCGAGGAACTGGCTGCACAAGTGAAGGCCAACGACATTGCCGTGCTTACGCTGGGGCGTGTCAGTGGCGAGGGCTGTGACCGCCGTGTGGAAGATTTCCTCCTGAAGGAGAACGAATTGGCTCTGATTAAGCAAGTGTCTGCCGCTTATCGTGCTGCAGGCAAGAAACTGGTGGTGGTTCTCAACATCTGCAGCCCGGTGGAGACTGCTTCTTGGAAGGGACTGGCAGATGCAGTGGTTTGTGCCTTCCAGCCGGGACAAGAGGTGGGTAATTGTATCACGGACATCCTGACCGGAAAGGTGAATCCTTCGGGCAAGTTACCCATGACGTTTGCCGTGAAATATGGCGATGCGCCGTCGGATGCTAACTTCCCTTTTGATTACGAGTTCAAGATGCCGTCGTTTGCTATGGGTACCGGCATGAACTTCAAGTCCGAAAAGAAAGAGGAGAAACCGAAGGAACCGGAGAAAAATGTGGATTTCACCAACTATGAAGAGGGAATCTATGTGGGTTATCGCTATTTCGACACTTTCGGTAAAGAGGTTTCCTATCCGTTCGGTCATGGTTTGAGCTATACTGCTTTTGACTATGCGGTAGAGAACGCCAAAATGGATGCCGACCGCTGTGAGTTGAAAGTGAGCGTGAAGAACATCGGCAAGGTGGCAGGGCGTGAAGCTGTACAACTCTATGTGAAAGCTCCGAATGGGGGACTTGACAAGCCTGCCAAGGAGTTGAAGGCCTTCGGCAAAACTGCCTTGCTCCAGCCGGGCGAGAGCCAGACACTGATTCTGACTTGGAACGTGATGGACATGGCTTCCTTTAATGAGAAAAACAGCTCTTGGGAGTTGGCTAAGGGTGAATATCAGTGGATGGTTGCCGCATCTTCGGCCGATGTGCGTTGCACAGCGGTACAGAGGGTGACAAAGGCACGCAAGCAGAAAGTGCATGATGCCATGCGGGCGCAAGTGCCTGTGGCTGTGTATCCGATGGTGAAGAGATGAGGGGGATATGCGTGAAAAAACTGATATATATCAATTAGTTTTAGAGTGGAAAACGCTTATTTTGTAGTACATTTTTAAATCGATACCATGAAAAGATTGATACTCTCTCTTTTAGCCGTCTGCTTGCTGTGGATGGCAAATGCACAAAATCCTGCATGGGGACCGCAAAGCAAGGTAGTGACCGACAGCATCTACAGCCAGGTATTGAAAGCACACCGTGCCTACACCATCTATCTGCCGCAAAGCTATAGCAATGAAACGGATAGGAAATATCCTATCCTCTATTTGCTGCACGGCATGTCGGGGGTGAATACCAGTTGGTTTACAGACCAACGTGTGAAGGACGTGATGGACCAGTTGGTGGCATCGGGCGAGGCTTGCGAGATGATTATCGTCAGCCCTAATGCCGGAGGCAATCCGGCTACTTGCTGGAACGGCTACTTCAACATGCCGGGCTGGGCTTACGAAGATTTCTTCTATAAGGAGTTCCTTCCTTATATAGAAGACTTACCGGGTGAAAGGTGATAAGCGGCATCGTGCCATTGCCGGACTTTCTATGGGCGGAGGTGGAACGGCAAGCTATGCACAGCGCTATCCGGATATGTATTGTGCTGCTTATGCTATGAGTGCTTTGATGAACATCCCCGTTAGTGGTGAGGAGGTGGGAAGAGACCCCGACCCCACAAACAAGATGGCTGTACTGACGCGTTCTGTGCAGGAGCATAGTTGCATCAGGTATGTGGCTGAGGCAGATGTTGCGCGTAAGGCACAGCTTCGTACTGTACAGTGGTTTGTGGATTGCGGAGACGATGACTTTCTGCTGGACCGTAATATAGAGTTTTTCCAGGCGATGCGTAATGCCGGTATCCCTTGCCAGTTCCGTGTGCGGGATGGCGGACATACCAGCGAATATTGGCATTCGGCACTTTATATGTGCCTGCCTTTTGTAAGTCGCTGCTTTGCTAAATAACAAGAAGCTAATTCATTTAATATAAGAAATTATGAAAAGATTATTAAGTTTGGCAGCGATGCTGCTGGTCTGCTGTGTCACCCTTTTTGCACAGCAAGCTCTTTGGGGAGGTGCGGCAGTTGTCTCTCCTGATATTCATGACGACAACACGGTTACTTTTCGCTCCTAAGGCTGTAAGGGTGCAGATTACCGGTGATTTTCTGCCTCCACAAACTATTAAGACTCCTCGTGGCGATTATGATGCACCGGGCATTGCCGATTTGACAGAGGGGAAGGATGGCGTTTGGGAATTTACTACTCCCGAACCATTGAAGCCGGAACTTTATGGATACTCCTTTATTGTGGACGGATTGAGAATGATGGACCCGAGCAATGTTTACATGATTCGGGATGTGGCTACCGTGACCAATGTATTTATCATCGGTGGTGACCGTGCCGATTTGTATAAAGTGAATAAGGTACCCCATGGAACGGTAAGTCGCATGTGGTACAATAGTCCTTCGCTGGGAATGGACCGCCGTCTGACGATTTACACTCCGGCTGGTTATGAAACCAGCGGCAAGCGTTATCCGGTATTTTATCTGCTTCATGGTGCAGGTGGTGATGAGGAAGCTTGGATTGCTCTTGGCCGTACTTCGCAGATATTGGATAATCTCATTGCACAAGGCAAGGCTAAACCTATGATTGTGGTGATGACTAACGGCAATGCTTGGCAAGATGCTGCTGCAGGTGAATCTCCCAAGGGTTTTGTTGCCCCCTCCATGCGTCCCGACGAAAGAGCGAAGGTGGCGGAAGGTGCTTTTGAACTCTCGTTCCCCGAAATCGTGAAGTTCGTGGAGAAGAATTTCCGCACTCTTGCCAATAAGAAGAACCGTGCCATTGCCGGGCTTTCTATGGGTAGTTTCCACTCTTGCAATATTTCCAAGTATTACCCGGACATGTTCGACTATGTAGGTCTTTTCTCCGGTGCAAGTACCGGAAACGATAAATCGACTTGTCCGGTCTATACCGACTTCGAAGGTAAGCTGAAGACTCAGTTTGCCAAGAAACCGGCTCTTTACTTCATCGCATGCGGCAAGACGGACTTTGTTTATAAAGGTGTGGCCGATTTTCGCAAGTTGCTTGACGACAATGGTTATAAGTACGAGTATCTTGAAACGGGCGAGGGACATATCTGGAGGAACTGGCGAATCTATCTGACGGAGTTCGCGCCGAAGTTGTTCAAATAAGAGGATTTGGTATAACTAATTTAATAACAAAATAACATACGTATCATGAAAAGAATTTCTATTTTGTCAGCTCTGTTGCTGATGTGTGCGATGACTTTCGCGCAACAAGCTCTCTGGGGAGGCGCTCCCGTGGTCTCACCTGAGATACACGACAACAATACAGTAACTTTCCGCTTGAAGGCGCCGAAAGCCGTAAAGGTGCAAGTAACTGGCGACTTCCTGCCTACGCAGAAAATCAAGACTCCTTTTGGTGAGTTTGATGGTCCGGGTGTGGCAGATTTGAAAGAGAACAAGGACGGTGTGTGGGAATTCACTACTCCCGAACCGCTGAAACCAGAACTCTACAGCTACACTTTCCTGGTAGACGGACTGAAGATTAACGACCCTGCCAACGTCTATATGATTCGAGACGTGGCAAGCGTGACGAATGTATTCATCATCGGTGGTGACGAGCGCATCGATCTCTACAAAGTGAATAAGGTTCCTCATGGAACGGTATCTAAGGTATGGTACAACAGCCCTACGCTGGGTATGGACCGCCGCCTGACTGTCTATACGCCTGCCGGATATGAGACAAGCGGCAAGCGCTACCCCGTCTTCTACCTGCTACACGGCATGGGTGGCGACGAGAACGCATGGAGCGAACTGGGACGTACGGCACAGATTCTGGATAACCTCATCGCCCAAGGCAAGGCCAAGCCGATGATTGTAGTAATGACCAACGGTAACGCTGCGTTGGAGGCTGCTCCGGGTGAATCGTCACTGGGTTTTGCCGCTCCCAGCATGAATCTGCCCAAGACGATGGAAGGCTCTTTCGAGACTGCTTTCCCCGACGTGGTGAAGTTCATTGATAAGACTTACCGTACGCAGGCCAACAAGCAGGGTCGTGCCATTGCCGGATTGTCTATGGGCGGTTACCACTCCATGCACATCTCCAAGCAATATCCGGATATGTTCGACTATGTAGGTCTGTTCTCGGCAGCCATCATGCCCAACAAAGATGTGAAGTCTCCGATTTATGACAACCTTGAAGCCAAACTGAAAACCCAGTTTGCCAAGAAACCGGCACTCTATTACATTGCTATCGGTAATAAAGACTTCTTGTTCCAAGCCAACAGCGACTACCGCAAGATGTTGGACGAGAAGGGTTACAAATATGAATATTATGAAACCGGAGAAGGTCATATCTGGAAGAACTGGCGTATTTACCTGACAGAATTCGCACCGAAGATATTTAAATAAGATTATGAAGAAGAATATCATATCCATGGCAGCAGCAATGGCTGTTTTGTCAGCTTGCGGACCGGGTGTGCCGCAGCTTGGAAAGTCCTCTCTGGATGAGGTGATTGGCGCCATGACCTTGGAAGAAAAGGCGCATCTGGTAGTGGGTACCGGTATGGCAGGTTTCTCGGGTGACAGTGCCGTAATCGGTGCAACGAGAAAGCTAGTGCCGGGTGCGGCAGGAACCACATACCCGATTGAACGCCTCGGCATTCCCGCTGTGGTGCTGGCTGATGGTCCCGCCGGACTGCGTATCGACCCCAAGCGTGAGGGGGATTCGGCTACGTACTATTGTACTCATTTCCCTATCGGAACTTTGCTCGCCTCTACCTGGGACCAGGAACTGGTGGAAAGTGTAGGTCAGTCCATCGGTAACGAAGTGCTGGAATACGGTGCGGACGTGCTGTTGGCTCCGGCGCTGAACATTCACCGTAACCCGCTTTGCGGACGTAACTTCGAGTATTATTCTGAAGACCCGTTGGTGTCGGGTAAGATTGCCGCCGCCTACGTACGTGGTGTGCAGAGCAACGGTGTGGGTACCAGTATCAAGCACTTTGCTGTGAACAACCAGGAAACCAACCGTATGGCTACGGATGCGCATGTATCTCCACGCGCCTTGCGCGAAATCTACTTGAAAGGGTTCGAGATTGCCGTGAAGGAATCCGCTCCTTGGACTGTGATGTCCTCATACAACTACCTGAACGGTGTCTACACTTCGGAAAACAAGGAGTTGCAGACAACCATGTTGCGCGACGAATGGGGCTTCAAAGGCATGGTGATGACCGACTGGTTTGGCGGCAAGGATGCCGTGGCACAGATGGTGGCAGGCAACGACATGTTGCAGCCCGGTCTGCCCAAGCAGTACGAAGCCATCGTGAAGGGTGTGCAGGACGGAGCGTTAGATGAAGCCATCCTCAATCAGAATGTGAAGCGTATTCTGGAGATGATTCTCCAGACTCCCCACTTCAAGGGATATAAATACTCCAACAAGCCTGATTTGAAGGCGCATGCTGCCGTTACTCGCCAGTCGGCAACGGAAGGTATGGTATTGCTGAAGAACGATAACGGTGCTCTGCCGCTGGCTGCCGACGTGAAGAACGTGGCACTCTTCGGTTGCACTTCCTACGATTTCATTGCAGGCGGTACAGGTTCGGGCAACGTGAACCGCGCTTATACCGTTTCGCTATTGGACGGCTTGAAGAATGCCGGCTATGTGGTGGATGAAGCGCTGAAGAATAGCTATGAAGCTTACCTGAAAACCGAGAAAGAACGTCTGTCCAAAGATAAGAAAGAGTGGTTCATGCCCGATACCCGTCCGGCTGAGATGGCTGTTTCCGCACAAGTCATCCGCGAGCAGGCTGCCAAGGCCGATGTGGCACTGGTGACGCTGGGACGTACCTCCGGTGAGTTCCTTGACCGTATGGTAGCTGACTTCAACCTCACCAAAGAGGAACAGAACATGTTGAAAGCTGTGTCCGATGCTTTCCACGCTGCCGGAAAGAAGGTAGTGGTAGTGCTCAATATCGGTGGTGTGATTGAAACTGCTTCTTGGAAATCTGCTCCCGATGCCATTCTTTGTGCATGGCAGGCAGGCCAGGAGGGAGGAAACAGTGTGGCTGACGTGCTGAGTGGCAAGGCTTCTCCTTCGGGCAAGCTGACAATGACTTTCCCGGTGAAGTTTGAAGATGCCGCTTCTTCCGACAACTTCCCGATAGACATGCGTGTGAGCACCGACCTCATGAACAAAGGCGGGAAGAAGAACGACGTGAAGAACGTGGACTATACCAATTACGAAGAGGACATTTACGTGGGTTACCGTTACTTCGACACCTTTGGCAAGCAGGTTTCCTATCCTTTCGGTTACGGTCTTTCCTATACCACTTTTGCTTACGACAAGGCTGCTGTCAAGGCAGACAACGGTGTCTATACCGTGTCTGTAGAAGTGAAGAACACCGGTAAGGTAGCAGGCAAGGAAGTGGTTCAGCTTTATGTATCCGCTCCCGATGTTGCTGCCAACAAGCCCGAAAAGGAACTGAAGGCTTTTGCCAAGACCAAGGAGCTGAAACCGGGCGAAGCGGTTGTGGTGACGCTGAAAGTGAATGCTGATGACCTGGCTTCCTACGATGAGGCTGCATCGGCATGGGTGGTAACTCCCGGAAACTACAAGTTCCTCGTCGGGGCTTCCTCACGCGACATCAAGGCTACGCTGGAGGCTGAAGTAGCTGCCGCAACGCAGAAGACGAACAACATCCTGAAACTTCAGGAACCGATGAGCCTCTTGAAGAGATGAGAGTAGGATTGTCTGAAAAAATAACAAATCATACCCAAAACATCCTGTTGTACCCTTTGGTATGGCAGGATGTTCTTATCTTTGTGCCTCGTATAAACAGATAGTGCAACTATTATAAACCAATATCACAACCATGAGTAAAAAGTTAATCTTATCTTTAGCCCTATCAGGGTTAGTACTTACTTCTACGGCGCAGACCACTGTTGCGCCTGCCATTCCAAGAGACGAGAAAATAGAACAGCAGATTGAGACTTTGCTGAAGAAGATGACGCTTGACGAGAAAGTCGGTCAGATGTGCGAACTCACCATAGACCTCCTGCAGAAACGCGCCAATCCTTTTGCCGGTCTCAATCCGAAAGATATAACTGTAGATGATTTGAAGAAAATCGTCAAGAGGTATAAGTTAGAGAAAGAGTTCAAGCTGGGTAAGGAGATGCCTTCGCAAGAAGTGATGATGCAGCTCTATATGCGTATCCAGGGTATTGAGAATGCCAAGGGCTTCCAGTTGGACGAGGCGATGCTCGACTCTGTCATCGGAAAATACAAAGTAGGCTCCATCTTGAACGTGCCTAACGGTGTGGCACAAAGCGTGGAGAAGTGGCAGGAAATCATCAAACGCATTCAGGAGAAATCCATGGAGGTGATGGGTATTCCTTGTGTGTACGGTGTAGACCAGATACACGGAACTACCTATACGCTGGGTGGTACTTTCTTCCCGCAAGGCGTCAATATGGGAGCTACCTTCAACCGTGAACTGACACGTGAAGGTGCACGCATCTCCGCTTATGAAACAAAGGCGGGAAGCATTCCCTGGACGTATGCCCCGGTGACCGACCTCGGACGTGACCCGCGCTGGCCTCGTATGTGGGAAAATTATGGTGAAGACGCCTACGTCAATGCCGAAATGGGACGTGAAGCAGTTATCGGTTTCCAGGGCGAGAACCCCAACCTGATTGGCGAGAACAACGTTGCCGCTTGTATGAAGCACTATATGGGTTATGGTGTTCCCGTTTCCGGTAAGGACCGTACGCCGTCTTCCATCACCGAGCAGGATATGCGTGAGAAGCATTTCGCTCCTTATCTGGAAATGGTGAAAGCAGGTGCCCTCTCCGTGATGGTGAACTCCGCCATGAACAACGGTCTGCCTTTCCATGCCAACTATGAGCTGCTGACCAAGTGGCTGAAAGAAGACCTCAACTGGGACGGTATGATTGTGACTGACTGGGCGGACATCAACAACCTTTATAGCCGCGACCACATAGCCAAGGATAAGAAGGAAGCCATCAAGCTCGCCATCAATGCCGGCATCGACATGTCGATGGACCCGTACGACTGGAAGTTCTGCACACTCCTGAAGGAGCTGGTGGAAGAAGGCGAAGTCCCCATGAGCCGCATTGACGATGCGGTGCGCCGCGTATTGCGCCTGAAGTACCGCCTCAATCTGTTTGAGAAACCCTATTATGATTTGAAAGACTTCCCGCTGTTCGGCAGTGCGGAACATGCCGCCGCCGCACTCCAGGCTGCCGAAGAGTCTTTGGTACTCCTGAAGAACACAGACGGCATACTGCCGCTGGCAAAAGGCAAGAAACTGCTGGTTACCGGTCCGAATGCCAACTCCATGCGTTGCCTCAACGGCGGCTGGTCCTACTCTTGGCAGGGTGACAAGGCAGACGAGCATGCAGGCCAATATAATACCATCCTCGAGGCTTTCACCAATAAATTCGGTGCGGACAACATCATCTACGAAGCCGGTGTCACTTATAAGCAAGGTGGCAACTGGTGGGAAGAGAATGCTCCTGAGATAGAGAAAGCCGTAGCTGCCGCTGCCGGTGCCGACTACATCGTTGCCTGCATCGGTGAGAACTCTTACTGCGAGACTCCGGGTAACCTGACGAACCTCTTCCTCTCACAGAACCAGCTCGACCTGGTGAAGGCTCTTGCCAAGACCGGCAAGCCCGTCATTCTGGTGCTGAACGAGGGCCGTCCACGCCTGATAGCCGACATCGAGCCTTTGGCAAAGGCTGTGGTCAACACCATGCTTCCGGGCAACTACGGCGGCGATGCGTTGGCAAACCTCATTGCCGGCGACGCCAACTTCAGCGGAAAGATGCCTTTCACTTATCCGAAGGAAATCAACTCGCTGATTACGTACGACTACAAACCGTGCGAACACATCGGCAAGCAGATGGAAGGCGCTTATAACTACGACGCGCAGGTGTCCGTACAGTGGGCGTTCGGCTACGGTTTGAGCTATACCACCTTTGCGTACAGCAACCTCAAGGTGGATAAGTCGGACTTTACCGCTGATGATGTGCTTACTTTCACCGTTGATGTGAAGAATACCGGTGACCGTGTCGGCAAGGAGAGCGTGTTGCTCTTCAGCAGTGACCTCGTTGCCTCCCTTACTCCCGATACCCGCCGTCTTCGCGCTTTCGAGAAAGTGGAACTGAAACCGGGCGAGACAAAGACCGTGACTCTGAAACTGAAAGGCTCCGACCTTGCTTTCGTAGGCTATGATGGCAAGTGGATTCTGGAGAAAGGTGACTTCCGCATCCAGACGGGTGACCAGACTGTGAACGTGGTTTGTACGGATACCAAGAAGTGGGAGACTCCGAATAAGTGATACGATAAGGTCTTTTAGACCTTTAGAACCATAGTAAAAGGGCCGATAGCATGAAACAAGCTATCGGCCTTTTATTCCGCGTTGTCTTTCAACAGTATCTTTTTCCGCTTGTACCTCCTTACTTCTTTCCTGAAACAATAGAGATTGTACGCATGAGATGTATATCTCATGTTGTTCGAATGTGCATCTCGTTGTGCTTGACATGTGCATCTCATGCAGTATGGAACGTGATAATTCATTTCATAAAGTATAAGCTTCTGTCTCATAAGATTATATGTTTTACACTTTATCTTGAAGTGTTGAAAGGGCGTGTCTGTAATATAATTCTCGTTTGAACCGTTAAATCAATCTTTTTTTCTCTAATATTTTGTAGTCGAACAGATTATTTATATCTTTGCAAGCGAAAACGGATGAAAGGTGGAGGGGCGATTAAGCTCCTCTTTTTTGTTCCTAATGGTTAATCTATGATAGAAAAGAAAACTGTTTGTCAGATTGTTGACGAGTGGCTGGCAGGAAAGGACTACTTCCTTGTGGAGGTGACAATCAGCCCGGATGACAAGATTTTGGTGGAAATAGACCACAAAGAAGGTGTTTGGATTGAGGACTGTGTAGAGCTGAGCCGCTACATCGAGTCCAAGTTGAACCGTGAGGATGAGGATTATGAGTTGGAAGTCGGTTCGGCCGGCATCGGACAGCCCTTCAAGGTACTGCAGCAGTACATTAACCACATCGGCAAGGAAGTGGAAGTGCTGGCAAAGGACGGCCGCAAGCTCAGCGGCGTGTTGAAGGAAGCCGACGAACAGCATTTCGTCGTGACCATTCAGAAGAAAGTGAAAGAGGAAGGTGCCAAGCGTCCCAAGCTGGTGGATGAGGACTTGACCTTTACGTATGAAGAGATAAAATACACTAAATACTTAATCAGTTTTAAATAAGACTATGGCCAAAAAAGTAGAAACTGTCAGCTTGATAGATACATTTTCGGAATTTAAGGAACTGAAGAATATCGACAGAACCACGATGGTAAGCGTACTCGAGGAGTCGTTCCGTAGTGTGATTGCGAAAATGTTCGGTACCGATGAGAATTACGACGTAATTGTAAACCCGGACAAGGGTGACTTCGAAATATGGCGTAACCGTGAGGTAGTGGCAGACGAGGATTTGGAAAACCCGAACCTGCAGATCGCATTGTCCGAAGCACAAAAGATTGATGCTTCTTATGAAGTGGGCGAGGAAGTGACGGATGAAGTTATCTTCGCGAACTTCGGTCGCCGTGCCATCTTGAACTTGCGCCAGACGCTGGCCTCCAAGATATTGGAACTGGAGAAAGATAGTATTTACAACAAATACATTGATAAAGTGGGTACCATCATCAATGCGGAAGTCTACCAGATTTGGAAGAAAGAGATGCTGCTGCTCGATGATGAAGGCAACGAATTGTTGCTGCCCAAGACCGAACAGATACCGAGTGACTTCTACCGCAAGGGCGAGACCGCCCGCGCCGTAGTTGCACGTGTGGACAACAAGAATAATAATCCGAAGATTATCCTGAGCCGTACGTCGCCCGTCTTCCTGCAACGTCTGTTCGAAATGGAAGTACCCGAAATCAATGACGGACTGATTACCATCAAGAAGATTGCCCGCATCCCCGGCGAGCGTGCCAAGATTGCCGTTGAGAGCTACGATGACCGTATCGACCCGGTAGGTGCCTGCGTGGGTGTGAAGGGTAGCCGTATTCATGGTATTGTCCGCGAGCTTCGCAACGAGAATATCGACGTTATCAACTATACGTCCAATATCCAGTTGTTTATACAGCGTGCCTTGAGCCCTGCCAAAATTTCTTCCATCCGCTTGAACGAGGAAGAACGCAAGGCTGAAGTGTTCTTGAAACCCGAAGAGGTGTCGCTGGCTATCGGTAAAGGCGGTTTAAATATCAAGCTTGCCAGTATGTTGACTGAGTACACCATCGACGTGTTCCGTGAGTTGGATGAGGCCATAGAGGATGAAGACATCTACTTGGACGAATTCCGTGATGAAATAGACGGTTGGGTTATCGATGCCATCAAGGCTATCGGTATCGATACGGCTAAGGCTGTGTTGAACGCTCCCCGTGAGATGTTGATTGAGAAGACGGACCTCGAAGAAGAGACGGTGGACGAGGTATTGCGCATTTTGAAACAGGAGTTTGAAGAGGAGGAGCAGTAATGTGGTAATGTGGGTAATATGCTAATGTGCCAATGCAGATAGCATATCGGATGAAGTGCACACTCCTTTTTTCTCAGCCAATTAGCACATTAGCATATTGGCACATTAATTCATTAAATTAGTATGACGATAAGGTTAAACAAAGTAACAAGAGATTTAAATGTAGGGATTACGACGGCTGTCGAGTTCCTGCAAAAGAAGGGATTTACCGTTGAGGCAAATCCGAACACAAAAATTACGGATGAACAGTTCGAACTGCTCAAAAAGGAGTTTAGTACAGATAAGGACCTTAAGATAAAGTCGGAGCGTTTCAGCCAGGAACGTCAGAGCAAGGACCGCAACAAGGCGTCCGTGTCTATTGACGGCTATAGGGAAACGCAGGAGAAAGCGAAGCCCGAGGAGATTAAGACGGTTGTTCCGGAAGACGCACGTCCGAAGTTCAAGCCGGTAGGCAAGATTGATTTGGACAAACTGAACCGTAGACCTGCTCCTGCTCAGGAAAAAGAGAAAGAAGCGGAAAAAGCGGTAGAGGAGAAGAAGGTGGAGGAACCGGCAGTTGTAGAAACGCCGAAACCGGAACCTGCTCCTGCTCCCCAACCGGAACCACAGTCGCAACCGGAGGTACAGCCGGCATCTGAGCCCGAGCCGCAGCCCGTTTCGGAACCGCAGCCACAACCCGTTGTCAAGGAAGAGCCTGCTCCGGTTGTAGAGGCTCAACAAGAATCTAAAAAGGAAGAAATGATAGAAGCGCCTGCTCCCGTACCGGTGGCTGAAGAAGCACCGGTTGAAAAAGAGGGGAAAGAAGAAGGAGAAGAAATCTTCAAGATACATCAGCCTGAGTTTGTTTCGAAGATTAATGTCATCGGACAGATAGACCTGGCGGCTCTGAACCAATCCACACGCCCGAAGAAGAAATCGAAAGAGGAGAAACGCAAGGAGCGTGAAGAGAAGGAAAAGATTCGCCAGGATCAGAAGAAGCAGATGAAGGAAGCTATCATCAAGGAAATCCGCCGTGATGACAGCAAGTTGAAGGATACCGCTGCCGGCGATGCCAACGGCAAGAAGAAACGTGTCCGTATCAATAAGGAGAAAGTGGACATCAACAATGCTTCCAACTTCCAGCGTGGTGGCAACGACCGTGGACACGCTGGTGCCCAGCAAGGTCAGGGTGCCCGCCCGCAAGGTGGAAACCAGCCTGGTGGAAACAATGCCAATAATAACCGCAACCGCAATAAGGACCGCTTCAAGAAGCCGGTCATCAAGCAGGAGGTTAGCGAGGAAGATGTAGCAAAGCAGGTAAAGGAAACTTTGGCACGCCTCACTTCCAAAGGAAAGAACAAAGGTGCCAAGTATCGTAAGGAAAAACGTGACATGGCTTCCAGCCGTATGCAGGAATTGGAAGACATGGAAATGGCAGAAAGCAAGGTACTGAAGATTACGGAATTCGTGACGGCCAACGAGTTGGCAAGCATGATGGATGTTTCTGTTACTCAGGTCATCGCCACTTGTATGAGCATTGGTATGATGGTATCCATCAACCAGCGTCTGGATGCCGAGACCATCAACTTGGTGGCTGAGGAATTCGGCTTCAAGACAGAATATGTAAGCGCAGAAGTGGCGCAGGCCATCGTAGAGGAAGAGGATGATGAGGAAGATTTGGAACCTCGCGCTCCGATTGTAACGGTGATGGGTCACGTAGACCACGGTAAGACTTCATTGCTCGACTATATCCGTAAGGCGAATGTGATTGCCGGTGAAGCGGGTGGTATCACACAGCACATCGGTGCCTACCACGTGTCGCTGGACGACGGACGTAAGATTACATTCCTCGATACTCCGGGCCACGAGGCGTTTACCGCCATGCGTGCCCGTGGTGCCAAAGCTACGGATATTGCCATCATCATTGTGGCTGCTGACGACAACGTGATGCCGCAGACAAAGGAAGCCATCAACCATGCCATGGCTGCGGGTGTTCCTATTGTATTTGCAATCAATAAGATTGATAAACCGACTGCCAACCCCGACAAGATTAAGGAAGAGCTGGCTGCCATGAACTTCTTGGTGGAAGAGTGGGGCGGTAGTCGCAAGATATCTCTGCCAAAAAGGGTATCGGTGTACCCGAGTTGATGGAGAAAGTGCTGCTCGAAGCAGAAATGCTGGAGTTGAAAGCAAACCCGAACCGCCGTGCTACCGGTTCCATTATCGAGTCCTCATTGGATAAGGGTCGTGGCTATGTGGCTACGGTACTCGTTTCCAACGGTACCTTGAAAATGGGCGACATCGTGCTGGCGGGTACCAGCTACGGTAAGGTGAAGGCTATGTTCAATGAGCGTAACCAACGCATGCAGGAGGCTGGTCCTTCTACACCTGCCCTGATATTGGGCTTGAACGGTGCACCTGCTGCTGGCGACACGTTCCACGTAATCGAAACGGAGCAGGAAGCACGCGAGATTGCCAACAAACGCGAACAGTTGCAGCGTGAACAAGGTTTGCGTACGCAGAAGATGCTGACGCTCGACGAAGTGGGCCGCCGTCTGGCGCTGGGTGACTTCCATGAGCTGAACGTGATTGTGAAGGGTGACGTGGACGGTTCTGTGGAAGCGTTGAGCGACTCTTTAATCAAGCTGTCTACGGAGCAGGTGCAGGTAAACGTAATCCACAAGGGTGTCGGTCAGATTTCCGAATCGGATGTCTCGCTGGCTGCCGCTTCGGATGCGATTATCGTCGGTTTCCAGGTACGTCCTTCGGGTGCTGCCGCCAAGATGGCAGAGCAGGAGGGTGTGGATATCCGCAAGTACTCCGTCATCTACGATGCCATCGAAGAGGTGAAGGCTGCCATGGAAGGTATGCTGGCACCGACATTGAAGGAGCAGATAACGGCAACCATCGAGGTGCGCGAAGTGTTCAACATCACGAAGGTGGGACTGGTGGCAGGTGCCATGGTCAAGACCGGAAAGGTGAAACGCAGCGACAAGGCCCGTTTGATACGCGACGGTATCGTAATCTTTACGGGTGCCATCAATGCCCTGAAGCGCTTCAAGGACGACGTGAAGGAGGTAGGTACCAACTTCGAGTGCGGTATCAGCCTGACAAACTGCAACGACATCAAGGTGGGCGATATTATCGAATCTTACGAAGAAATAGAAGTGAAGCAAACATTATAATTGAATAATGTGCAAATATGCTAATGTGCCAATTGGCTGCGCGTACAGAAAATGCCGCAGGGCAATTGGCACATTTTGCATATTAGTTATTTGCTCATTGACCCATTAGCATATTGGCACATTAGCATATTGTCACATTGGTACATTAATTTTATGGCAATTATAGATATCATCATATTGGCTGCTTTCGGCTTGGGCGCAATCATCGGCTTCATGAAAGGTTTTGTGAAGCAATTGGCCTCTCTGCTGGGGCTGATTGTCGGTCTGCTGGCGGCAAAGGCTTTGTATGCCTCGTTGGCAGTGAAGCTGTGCCCCATGTTGACAGACTCTATGACAGTGGCGCAAGTACTGGCATTTGTCTTCATCTGGCTGGCTGTTCCTTTGCTCTTCTCCCTGGTGGCTTCTCTGCTGACCCGGGCAATGGAGGCCGTCTCGCTGGGCTGGCTCAATCATTGGTTGGGGGCTGGTCTAGGGGCTTTGAAGTACCTCCTGCTGACGAGCCTGCTGATTGGTGTCATCGAATTTATAGACGGAGACAATACGCTGATTAGCAAAACAAAAAGAAAGAATCAGTGTTATATTATCCTATGGAAGAGTTTGCCGGGATATTCTTTCCCGCAGCAAAGGCGGTTACGGAGCAGATTGTAAACGGAGACTTTGACTGATACCGTGAACCGTGATTTTGTAATTCATAATTTGTAATTATAGAAGTGATGCAACAAGAAGAACCCAATAAATATGTAAAGGAACTCACTCAGGAGAAGTATAAGTACGGTTTCACGACCGACGTGCATACAGACATCATTGAGCGCGGGCTGAATGAAGATGTAGTGCGGCTTATCTCTGAGAAGAAGGGAGAACCGGAATGGTTGCTGGAGTTCCGCCTGAAGGCATATCGCCACTGGCTGACATTGGAGATGCCTACATGGGCACATCTCCGCATTCCCGAAATAGATTATCAGGCCATATCCTACTATGCCGACCCTACGAAGAAGAAGGAAGGACCGAAAAGCATGGATGAGGTAGACCCTGAGTTGATAAAGACTTTCAATAAGCTGGGCATTCCGCTGGAAGAACAGATGGCGTTAAGCGGTATGGCTGTGGATGCCGTTATGGACTCGGTGTCTGTAAAGACTACCTTCAAGGAGACACTGATGGAGAAAGGAATCATCTTCTGCTCGTTCAGCGAGGCTGTACACGAGCATCCCGACTTGGTACAGAAATATCTCGGTTCGGTGGTGCCTTATCGTGACAACTTCTTTGCGGCACTGAACTCGGCGGTGTTCTCCGACGGTTCTTTTGTCTATATCCCGAAGGGGGTACGCTGTCCGATGGAGTTGTCCACCTATTTCCGCATCAATGCCCGCAATACGGGGCAGTTCGAAAGAACCTTGATTGTGGCGGATGATGATTCGTACGTTTCTTATCTGGAAGGGTGTACGGCTCCGATGCGTGACGAGAACCAGTTGCACGCGGCCATTGTGGAAATTGTAGTGCACGACCGTGCAGAAGTGAAATACAGCACCGTGCAGAACTGGTATCCCGGTGATGCCGAGGGCCGGGGTGGTGTCTATAACTTTGTGACGAAGCGTGGCCATTGTAAAGGGGTGGACAGTAAACTGTCTTGGACACAAGTGGAAACAGGTTCGGCCATTACCTGGAAGTATCCGTCTTGCATCCTTTCCGGCGACAATTCGACAGCGGAGTTCTATAGTGTGGCAGTAACCAATAACCATCAGCAGGCAGACACGGGAACAAAGATGATTCATCTGGGCAAGAATACCCGGAGCACCATTGTGAGCAAAGGCATTTCTGCCGGAAAGAGCGAAAACTCTTACCGCGGCTTGGTGCGCGTGGCACAGAAAGCGGACAATGCTCGTAATTACAGCCAGTGCGACTCCTTGCTACTTGGTGACAAATGCGGCGCGCATACTTTCCCCTACATGGATATTCACAATGAAACGGCCATCGTGGAGCATGAGGCCACTACCAGCAAAATCAGTGAGGACCAGATATTCTACTGCAATCAGCGCGGTATTTCTACGGAAGATGCCGTGGGGCTGATTGTGAACGGTTATGCCAAAGAGGTTTTGAATAAACTTCCGATGGAGTTTGCCGTAGAAGCGCAGAAATTGCTTGCCATTTCGCTGGAAGGAAGCGTGGGGTGATTTATAAATAGTAAATTGTAAATAGTCAAATAGTAAATATAAAGATGTTAGAGATAAAAGACCTGCATGCCAGCATCAATGGCAAAGAAATATTGAAAGGCATCAACTTGACCATACGTGATGGAGAAGTACATGCACTGATGGGACAGAACGGTGCTGGTAAAAGTACGTTGAGTAATGTGTTGGTTGGCCATCCTGCTTACGAAGTGACGCGCGGCTCAATTACCTTTAATGGCAAGGACTTGCTTGCCATGAGTCCTGAGGACCGTGCACATGAAGGAATCTTTCTTTCTTTCCAGGCTCCGGTAGAGATTCCGGGCGTGTCGATGGTGAACTTCATGCGTGCGGCTGTGAATGAGCAACGCAAGTACCGCCATCTGCCTGCTTTGTCGGCCAGTGAGTTCCTGAAGCTGATGCGCGAGAAGCGTGCCATTGTGGAGTTGGACAACAAGCTGGCCAACCGTAGCGTGAACGAAGGTTTCAGCGGCGGTGAAAAGAAGCGTAACGAGATATTCCAGATGGCGATGTTGGAACCGACTTTTGCTATTTTGGACGAGACGGATTCCGGATTGGATGTGGATGCTTTGCGTATTGTGGCCGACGGTTTCAACAAACTCAAGACTGCGGAAACCAGTGCTATGGTCATTACCCACTACCAGCGGTTGTTGGACTATATCAAACCCGATACGGTACATGTACTGCTGGGTGGACGTATCGTAAAGACCGGTGGACCGGAATTGGCGAAGGAGATTGAAACACGTGGCTTCGATTGGATAAGGAAAGAAGCAGGTGAATTATAAACTCATAATCTGAAAACATGAGTGTAGAGCAACAATACATAGACCTTTTCTCCCAAACGGAGGCGATGATATGCCGGCATAGTGCCGAGGTGCTGAATGCGCCGCGTGCCGCTGCTTTTGCTGACTTTGAGCGCTTGGGCTTTCCCACCCGTAAGGAGGAGAAATACAAATATACGGATATCAGCAAGTTCTTTGAGCCGGATTATGGCTTGAACTTGAACCGGTTGGAAATTCCGGTGAATCCTTATGAAGTGTTCAAGTGCGATGTTCCCAATATGAGCACTGCTCTTTATTTTGTGGTGAACGATGCTTTTTATGGCAGGGCTTTGCCTAAGTCCCATCTGCCTGAAGGGGTTATCTTCGGCAGCCTGAAGGAGGTGGCCGAGAAACATCCCGATTTGGTGAAGAAATATTATGGCAAGTTGGCTGATACGGCAGAGGATGGGGTGACGGCGTTCAACACCGCTTTTGCACAAGACGGCGTTCTGTTTTATGTTCCTAAGAACGTGGTGGTAGAGAAACCTATTCAGCTGGTGAATATCCTGCGTGGTGACGTCAATTTTATGGTGAACCGCCGTGTGCTGATTATTCTGGAGGAGGGTGCACAAGCCCGCTTGTTGGTGTGTGACCATGCGATGGACGGCGTGAACTTCCTGGCAACGCAGGTGATAGAAATCTTTGCCGGTGAGAATGCCATTTTCGATTTTTATGAACTCGAAGAGACACACACCAGTACGGTACGTATCAGCAATATGTATGTAAGGCAGGAAGCCAATAGTAATGTATTGCTGAATGGTATGACCTTGCACAACGGAACTACACGGAATACAACCTGTGTGACGCTTGCCGGTGAACATGCGGAGCTGAATCTGTGCGGTATGGCCATTGCAGACAAGAATCAGCATGTGGACAATCATACGACAATCGACCATGCCGTGCCCAACTGTACCAGCAATGAGCTTTATAAGTATGTCCTTGACGAGCAGGCTGTAGGTGCCTTTGCCGGTCTGGTTTTAGTGCGCCCTGACGCACAGCACACCAGTTCGCAACAGACCAACCGCAATCTTTGTGCCACCCGAGATGCACATATGTACACCCAGCCTCAGCTGGAGATTTATGCAGATGACGTGAAGTGCAGTCACGGCGCTACGGTGGGGCAGCTCGATGAAAGCGCTCTCTTCTATATGCGGCAGCGTGGTATCCCGGTGCGCGAGGCGCGCCTGCTGCTGATGTTCGCTTTTGTCAACGAAGTTATCGACACCATCCGTTTGGATGCTTTGAAAGACCGTCTGCATCTGCTGGTAGAGAAGCGTTTCCGGGGGGAACTGAACAAATGCCAGGGGTGCGCCATCTGCAAGTGATAGCTTATAATTTCGATTCATTATGAACAACGATATAAATAAGAGTAGTATCTTGGCTCCCCTCCCTATGGGAGAGGGGCTGGGGGAGAGGCTTCGAGCTGATTTCCCTATCCTTTCCCGTGAGGTATATGGCAAGCCGTTGGTCTATCTGGACAACGGCGCGACTACGCAGAAACCTCGCCAGGTAGTAAATGCCATTACGGACGAATATTATTCGGTGAATGCCAATGTGCATCGCGGAGTGCACTTCCTGTCGCAGCAGGCTACAGAGCTGCACGAGGCCTCGCGTGAGACGGTGAGACGTTTCATCAATGCTCGCAGCACGAATGAGATTGTCTTCACCCGTGGTACGACGGAGAGTATCAACCTGCTTGTCTCCAGCTTTGGTGAGGAATTTATGCAGGAGGGGGATGAGGTGATTCTTTCTGTGATGGAACACCATAGCAACATTGTTCCCTGGCAGCTGCTTGCCGCCAAGCGTGGAATTACCATCAAGGTGATTCCGATGAATGACAAGGGCGAACTCTTATTGGACGAATATAGGCAGTTGTTCTCCGAACGTACCAGGATTGTCAGTGTGGCGCATGTTTCCAATGTGCTGGGTACGGTCAATCCCGTCAAGGAGATGATTGCTTTTGCCCATGAGCAGGGTGTTCCGGTGCTTGTGGACGGTGCCCAGTCCATTCCCCACATGCCGGTAGATGTGCAGGATCTGGATGCCGATTTCTTCGTTTTCTCCGCGCACAAGGTGTATGGTCCTACGGGGTAGGGGTGCTTTATGGTAAAGAGGGGTGGCTGGATAGGATACCTCCCTATCAGGGCGGTGGAGATGATTCAGCATGTATCTTTTGAAAAGACTACCTTCAATGAATTGCCCTTCAAGTTTGAAGCCGGTACGCCGGATTATATCGGTACTACCGGACTTGCCAAAGCTTTGGACTACGTTTCGTTGGTTGGGATGGACAAGATTGCCGCCTATGAACACGAATTGACCCAGTATGCCATGCAACGGCTGAAAGAGATTCCCGGTATGCGTATCTTCGGCGAGGCAGAAGACAAGGGTAGTGTCATATCGTTTCTGGTAGGTGATATCCATCATTTTGATATGGGTACATTGCTCGACCGTCTTGGCATTGCCGTACGCACGGGACATCACTGTGCCCAACCATTGATGCAGCGTCTTGGCATCGAAGGAACAGTGCGTGCATCTTTCGGGCTTTACAATACCCGGGAGGAGATAGATGTGCTGGTGGCAGGTATAGTTCGTGTCAGCCGGATGTTCTGACCAAAGCAAAGCTTTGCAACCTTTCTTTCATTCCTTGCGTCTAATATGTCAACAACTAAAAAAATGAATTATGTTAGTAACAACAACCCCGACTATTGAGGGTGGACGTATCACCCGCTATTATGGCATCGTTTCCGGTGAAACGATTATCGGTGCCAATGTATTCCGCGATTTCTTTGCCAGCATCCGCGACGTGGTGGGTGGGCGAAGTGGCTCTTATGAAGAAGTGCTGCGCGAAGCTAAAGATATAGCCTTGCGCGAGATGCAAGAACATGCCCGTGCTATGGGTGCCAATGCCGTGATTGGTGTAGACTTGGACTATGAAACGGTAGGAGGCAGTGGCAGCATGTTGATGGTTACGGCATGCGGTACGGCTGTAACGGTGGAATAAGTTCGCTCTACTATATTACAACATAGGAAGATATAAGAAATGGCAACCCTGTGAATGGTTGCCATTTTCTTTATAAGGAGTATCTTTTATCGGTTATTTGTACCAATCCTTATAATCTGTTCCATTGGAATTGACCCAATCCATAAAATGTTCAAAGCTCTTGTCTATCGGCTGGGTTTCAGGAGTATTGAAGTTTGTGGCTCCACTTAGATGAATGGCAAAAGGATAGTTGCCATTGGCTACATAATAGCTTGTCGGTACAGAGGACAAATCCTCTTCGGTATGGAATAGAGCCATGTCTGCCTTTTCAGTAGGAGGATAGTTGACCAAATGCACTTCGATGCGTGATTCTTTCAATTCGTCATGTACCATGATGAATGGATTATAAGGGGGAATTCAAGCGTTTCGTGTGATAGTGGAGTCTTGAAGGTGTTCTTTATCTTATATGTAGCGGTTTTTGTATTTCTCTCTGTTACATCGAGCGCACTTAGAAATACATTGACGGTAGCTTTGGAAAGGTCTGTATCCAGTCCTTGTCCGTTGAAACTTGTGGGGGCTTCCAATATTTCAGTTGACATATTGCTGCGTTCTGTATTCAGTTGGTAAGCGAAACCATTTTTGAAAGTGGCACCGGACCAAAGCAACTCATAGGTGTCTTCTGTAGAAAGGGCCTGATTGGCATCATTGAAGTTCAATACGGACTGGTATTTTACAATAACATCATTCAAGTCATAGTCACCCTTTCTGGGCCAATTATCTTCGAAAGCGATGATTCCTTTGTATTCCAGACTGTATTTCTTATCCTCGTTGCCACCGTCAGGTTTGATATCAGGAATATCCGGATTGATGATGGCTTCGATGGGGTTGGACCATACGTTGAATTGTATATCATTATAGTCTTGGTCTGTCCAATCTTCAAAGGACAATACGACAAAATCATCGATGCGGAATGCGGCTGTATGTGTACGGCCGTCCCCATTCAGCTTTGTAGTAGAGTAGAAAGGCTTATTGTTTCCGCCATAGAAGCTGTCATTCAATAGGAACCATCCGATTTTTACTCCATTGGGAAATACGGTGCCTTGGTCCACTCCGTCGGGGTCTATGTAATGAAGCTTTACACTTTCACCGCCTTGTAGTCCGGAAGCCTTTTTATTATAATAATTATCCATCAGAGTGTTTGGAAAAACAATGCATTTGGGGGCTTTTTTAATTTCACTTAAAGATGCGTCTGCCCTATAGCAATAATAGCCAAAGGCGCTCGCTGCACCGCTGGTTCCTCCAATTATCCGGATGGATACTTCCGCATTGCGCCCTTCCGGATCATTGATTTCAAAATCTATGGCTTGTCGGTATTGCTTAGGGCATGTGCCTCCTTCCTTCAAGGTCGTATTGATGATTGTCAATACATCACCGGGAATTGTGATTTTGTTGTCTGTGTCTAAATAATGAGGATATCCTTTGGAGCTCCATGTTCCTAATACATGGTATCCTTTGGGTGCCTGCCATCCCTCCGCCCGTGTTTGCGGATTATCATCGGTGGAATCCCATTTGATGTCGGCAGTAATGGCATCTCCTGCAATAACTGTTTTGAAGAGGGTGGGGACCCCTATATAAGAAGTATAGATATATGCTTCGTCCCCATGGTCCGAATTGATGATTTCCTTGCCGCTATATGCACCGTTACCGTCTGTCATGCGTCTGATGACCGGTTCCAGGTCTGTGCGTTTTATAATCTGGCCATCTTTGTCAATCGTGAACGGGTCTTCAAGATAGATTTCAAAAAGTACTTTATAGCCTTCGGGGACATCATACTTTACGTTTACTTGGATGGAAGATGTCGTAGAAAAATCAAAAGAGTTGGGAGTCTTCTCATCGTCTTTTCCATTATCGGGATTGTAGACGTCATGTTCGCATCCTATGGATAGGAATGCCAGCATAATGCTGCATAATGTCAAAGCCAGCATCTTGCATGTCAGGTTAGAATAGATTGGTTTCATAATGCCTTTGTTTTTAGCTTGTTTACTTGTTGCAAAGGTATTATAAAAGTTGTAATATATATCTATATGTGCTCTATTCTTCTCATTAAATACAAAAAATAGGTAAAAAAGGGTACTGCTTGTTGTTTTATTCGCCAGTATAAATACATGCTTGCTTGGATTTCTTTTCTTTTTCATTTGCTTATTTCGTTTCAAATCAATATTTTTAGGCTTTCGTTCAACCTTTTAATACGAATAAATGCTATGGACCAAATCCTATTCTGGCTGGTTCCAGCCGCTTCTATTATGGCACTTTGTTTTGCCTGGTATTTCCATCGTCAGATGATGAAAGAGAGTGAGGGTACGCCTCAGATGATTAAGATTGCCGCTGCTGTGCGCAAAGGTGCTATGTCTTACCTTCGCCAACAATACAAGATTGTGGGCTGGGTATTTCTGGGGCTGGTTATCCTTTTCTCCATTATGGCATACGGTTTCGGAGTGCAGAACTCCTGGGTGCCGATTGCTTTCCTTACCGGAGGATTCTTTTCCGGACTTTCCGGCTTTTTGGGTATGAAGACGGCCACCTACGCATCGGCTCGCACTGCCAATGCGGCACGCACATCGCTGAATGCCGGACTACGCGTGGCTTTCCGTAGCGGTGCGGTGATGGGACTGGTAGTGGTTGGCCTTGGCTTGCTTGATATATCTTTCTGGTATCTGTTGCTGAATGCTGTAATTCCGGAAGATGTAATGACTCCCACCCATAAACTCTGCATCATTACCACTACCATGCTGACTTTCGGTATGGGCGCTTCCACGCAGGCATTGTTTGCACGCGTAGGTGGCGGTATCTATACAAAAGCTGCCGATGTAGGTGCCGACCTTGTGGGAAAGGTGGAAGCCGGTATTCCCGAAGACGACCCGCGTAATCCTGCCACGATTGCGGATAATGTAGGCGACAATGTAGGCGACGTGGCAGGTATGGGGGCTGATTTGTACGAAAGTTATTGCGGTTCTATCCTTGCTACGGCTGCCCTCGGTGCTGCGGCTTTTATCCACTCGGGTGATACGCTGATGCAGTTCAAGGCCGTAATCGCCCCGATGCTGATTGCAGCCGTCGGAATATTGCTTTCCATTATCGGTATCTTCTCCGTGCGTACCAAAGAGAATGCGAAGATGAAGGACTTGCTGAACTCACTGGCTTTCGGTACTAATCTCAGCTCTATTTTGATAGTTGTCGCCACTTTCTTTATCCTGTGGCTGCTGAAGTTGGACAACTGGCTGTGGATTTCCTGCTCCGTGATAGTGGGTTTGATAGTAGGTATCATCATCGGGCGGTCTACGGAGTACTATACTTCCCAATCCTACCGTCCTACCCAAAAGCTGAGTGAAAGCGGAAAGACCGGTCCGGCGACAGTCATAATTTCCGGTATAGGCTTGGGAATGCTTTCTACGGCTATTCCGGTGATTGCCGTGGTGATAGGTATCATTGCTTCTTATCTCTTTGCTTCGGGCTTCGACTTCTCTAATGTGGGTCTGGGGCTCTATGGTATTGGCATTGCCGCAGTAGGTATGCTTTCTACATTGGGCATCACGCTTGCTACAGATGCTTACGGACCGATAGCTGACAACGCGGGTGGCAATGCGGAAATGTCCGGTCTGGGTGAAGAGGTGCGTAAGCGTACCGATGCGCTTGACTCCTTGGGCAATACTACAGCCGCTACGGGCAAAGGCTTTGCCATCGGTTCCGCCGCTTTGACGGGATTGGCTTTGCTGGCCTCTTATGTCGAGGAAATCCGTATCGGGCTGACCCGCCTCGGGACTACCGAACTGTCGCTTCCTCATGGCGATGCCGTGGCTCTTCAAGATGCCACTTTCTTCGACTTTATGCATCACTACGATGTGACGCTGATGAATCCGAAAGTTCTTTCCGGTATGTTTCTGGGCTCGATGATGGCATTTCTTTTCTGTGGATTGACGATGAATGCGGTAGGGCGTGCAGCGGCCCATATGGTAGACGAAGTGCGCCGCCAGTTCCGCGAAATCAAGGGAATCCTTACGGGAGAAACGGAGCCTGATTATGAGCGTTGTGTGGCAATCTCGACGAAAGGGGCGCAACGCGAGATGGTGATTCCGTCACTGATAGCTATCATTGCTCCGATTGCGACGGGACTTATTTTCGGTGTTCCCGGTGTGCTCGGCCTGCTGATTGGCGGATTGAGCAGTGGTTTCGTGCTTGCCATCTTCATGGCAAATGCCGGTGGTGCATGGGATAATGCCAAAAGTATGTGGAAGAAGGCAACTTTGGCGGCAAAGGCAGTGAAGTCCACAAGGCTACAGTCGTGGGTGACACCGTAGGAGACCCGTTCAAGGACACATCCGGTCCGAGCTTGAATATCCTAATCAAGCTGATGAGCATGGTAGCCATTGTGATGGCAGGGCTTACGGTTGCGTGGAGTCTGTTCTAGAAAGAGTTTTTCCCCGTATCCCACCAAAGGCGGGTGGCGCCGTTATCTGCGCCACCCAGTTTTTCCGTGAGGGTGGCGTATTGTGCCGGGTCGGCAGTGGCAGCGTCCGTCGAGAACGGAAGGCGGCGGATCATGATATCCGTATCAATCACTTTTCCGGTGTTGTTTTGGACCTTGAAAAGTTTGGGGTATCCGGTACGGCGTTGCTCAGCCCATGCCTCATAACTTTCGGGCCAGCATGCCAGCCACTTCTGGGTAATAATCTTTTCGAGTTTCGTCTCTATGTCTGCATCTTCTTCCCATTTGGGGGATATGGTAATCAAGGCTTTCATGTCCTTGCCTACCTTGCCGCCCGAGACTACATCTTTATAATCGGCAGGGGTTTTGTCGCTTTCCAGATATTCGGAGGCACCAGCACAGTCCCACTGTGTAAATGAAGTACTTACCCCGTATTCATAGCATGTGCGGGGATTCTCTTTGGTATAGCCACGGAGGGCTGCTTCGGCCCTGAGCAGCCAGACTTCTGCCGCACTCATCAATACGGCTCCGGTCTTTTCGCCGATGGTACTTGTGTTGAGGGAAGAGCAAAAACTGTAAATGTTGGCGTCACCGTCTTTCATGGGTAACCCGATGGGAATGCCTAACAACTGTTTTTGATAACCTTCGAGAAGGGCGGTGTTATACCATTTCTTGCCACGCGGGTCCTCATAACCGTTGACAATGGATTCCATCGAGGCATTCATGTAGACTTCACCCCAACCGGCAACGGCACACAAAGGATTGATATAGTTCTTGCCCATTACAGCGATGGTTTCCCTTGCACCTTCCAGTACACCTTGATTGTCATTCAGTGCTTTGGTTGCTTGGTCTTTGGCAAGTGTTGCATCTACATTGGAGATGCGCATGGCAAGGCGCAAACGTAGTGAGTTGGCAAACTTTAACCACTCCTTCAAGGTCTTGCCGTTGGTCAGCATATCATACTCTTTGAATTTGTTGTTGTCACCGCCCTCGTCCAGGTATTCCCTTATCAATTGCTGCCCTTCGTCCAGGTCTGCAAAGAAGCGTGTATAGGCTTCTTGCTGTCCGTAAACCCGGGGTGTCTCACCCAGTTGATGGTAGACCAGCGGACCGTATGTATCGGCAATGCGGTGCATCAGTTCCACTTTCAAAATTTCGGTAATGCCGAGGTAGCCTTTCAAGTTGTCATTGCCATAAAAGTTCTTTTCTGCCTTCTGCACCTCCGTGTAGACATATCCGTAAGTACATTGCCATGCGGCATTGGTCCAGCCTGAGTTCAGGTTGTAGCAGGCGTTGGATTTCATGAATTTAGGAATAGGGTCCATGAAGTAGCCGGAGAACATGTCATGGTTCAGGGATTGTGTCATCTGCCATACCCAATTTAAGCCAACAGAACCTATATTGAAGTAGATACCCGACTGTATGGGTTCGAATGGAGCAGTTAGGTTCTGGAAATCTATTTCCTTTTTGTCGTCCGAGAAACCTCCCTTGATTTCGTTGTCGTTCTCAAAACCGCCGGTGCAAGCTGCAAGCAGCAATATGCTATGGCAGAAAAGGAATATGATGCACTTGTTTTTCATAAGGTATTCATTTTAAAAGGTTAATCTTAGGTTAAAGCCGATATTCCGGGTAGTAGGCATGCCAAACACGTCTACTCCTTGATTGTTGTTGCCTACGGACATTACTGCATCGGGGTCGAACGGTGCTTCCTTCTTTAAGAAACACAAGTTGCGCGCTGCCAATGATACGTCGATTCCCTTTATGAATCTACTGTTTTCCAGTATCGTTTTCGGGAAAGAATAGCTCAGTGATACTTCACGGAGTCTGATGCAGGTTGCGTCGTACATATAATATTCGGAGATGGCATTTCTGCCGCCTACTGCGCTGTAGAATGCCTCGGGTCGTTGAACTTCTGTCCCTGGTATTCTACATATCCTCGGGCGCGGGCATCTTCGGTGACTTTGGTCACGCCGTTGGCATCCAACTCAGACTGTGTCAGTGACATGACTTCGCCGCCAAAGCGGAAATCTATCAGGAAATAGAGCTCCAGGTCCTTGTAGGTAAGTGTGTTGCTCCATCCCATCGTGAAGTCAGGATTGGCATTCCCAAGCAAATCCTTGTTTCCGGTATTTCCCAAAGGCCTTTTGCTGGTTTCATCAACCATGATGCTGCCATCCTCGTTACGGCGGAAAGCATTTCCATAAATATCCCCCAGGCTGCCTCCTTCTTTGACACGCATCTGATAGCCTGCGTTGAAACCTTCTTCGTAGTAGGAAAATTCCGGATAGTCAGGATGCAGGGTCACTACTTTGTTCTTGTTGGCGGACATGTTGATGAGACTCTTCCACGAAAAGTTTCTGTATAGTAGCGGAGTGGCGTCTACCGTCAGCTCAAAACCCTGGTTACGTATTTTTCCGGCATTGACATACCGGTATTTATAGGTGGAGCCCGTAGGATTGTCCATTCTCAACAACTGGTTCTTGGTATTGGTCTGATACCAAGTGAAGTCTATCCCGAAGCGGTGATGGAAGAAGCGCCATTCTGTACCGAATTCGATGGAGCTGCTGATTTCCGGTTTTAGGTCACCGCGCTGTTCTACGGTATTTACATTGATACTGCCGCCTACCATGATGATGTCTACCGGATTGGTGATTCCTATCGGGAGGTCATTACCGACTTCCGCCCATGAAGCGCGCACTTTTGCAAAACTTATCCATTTGGGCAGGGAGCAGGTTTTGTTAAGAATCCAGGTAGCTCCTATGGAGGGATAGAAGAATCCGGTATTCTTGCTGTCTGTGTGGGCTAATGTGGATGACCAGTCGTTACGTGCGGTAATGTCCAAGTATAGTAGTCCTTTCCAGCCCCACTGCATGGTGGCAAATACTGATTGGAGCGTGCGTTTGCTGTCGATGCTCTGATTTACGGCTGCTTTGGAGTCCATCACTACATTGGGGACGGTAAATACATTCGGTTTGTAGAGGGAAGCAAGCCTTGAGTCTATTGTCAGTGAATTGACTTTACTCATGTTGATGCTGGCTCCCAGTGCCGTATTGAGGGAAAAGTCATCAAATTCCTTGTTGAACAAGACCATTGCGTCACCGTAGACTTGGATTTCCTGGCTGTCCGACCAGATGTAACGTCCGTTTTCCTTGTCCTCGTATTTGCCGGCGATGTTGGGAGCTGTAGTGGCATACATCTTATTGTCGAATTTATCACTGATATAATCCACATTACCCCGTACCTGCAGGTTGAAGTAGTCCGTAATGTGCAGATTGGCTCTGGCCGATGCCACAGCGCGATAACGCTTGTAGCCACTGAGCACGCGTTTTTTCAGCCAGTAGGGATTCTGTCCCCATTCACTGACGGTACCATCTCCATTCTTTTCAATCCAGTTTTGTGTCATCATATTGCGGTCGGCATTCCACGTTTCAAAGTTTTCTCTGTAAGTGCTCATGTCTACGCCACGTGGGAAACTGTACAAGCTGACCAGCGGATTCAGATAATAGCCGCCGGTAGCAGGGGAGTTCTTGACGGTTTGGGTCATTAGTGTTGCAATGCCGTCCAGTTTCAGCTTGTTGTTGAAGAGGCTGGCCGTTTCGTGTAGGTTCAGGTTATTCTTCTGTAGTTTGTTATTGTCCACAATTCCTTTAGCCGTGGTGTTGGCGTATGAGAAATAAGTTTGTACCTTTTCATTTCCGGTAGTGATGGCCAGCGAATTGAAAGTGGTGATGCCATTGCTGAAGAATTCGCCTATGTTGTCATAGTCCGTTACATTGCCTTTTGTACCCCAGCTTGCCGTACCGCCATCTTCGTTCCGGCCGTATGTATTTTGGAATTCGGGGGTACTGATGGCGTGACTTACGGTCAGGTTGGAGGAGAATGTAACGCGCTGCAGTCCGGCCTTTCCTTTTAGTGGTGATCAGAATGACGCCATTAGCTGCCTGCGAACCATAAAGCGCGGCGGCAGAAGAACCTTTCAGGATGTTGATGCTTTCTATGTCGTCCGGATTCAGGTTGGAAATCCCGTCACCGGCATCACGGTTCAATCCATCGTAGTTACCGCCGATTACGGTGGAGGTGGATTCTGTTGAGCTGTTCAGCATAGGAACACCGTCAATTACGTACAAGGGCTGGTTGTTGCCGCTGGCAAATGCAGAGCGTGCACCGCGAATGACGACTTTGGCAGAACCTCCTAAATTGGCGGTTTTATTGATTTGTACTCCGGCCGTCTTTCCTGCCAGTGTATTAATCATGTTCGGCTCTTTGGCACGGGTCAGCTCATTGCTGCTTATCTGTTGGGTAGAATAGGTCAATGAGGACATTTTCTTCTGGATACCCATGGCGGTTACCACTACTTGCTCCAGGGCGAGGTTCTTTTCTTCCATCCGGATGTGGAGATTATTTCTACCGTTCAGGGCAATGGTTTGCGGCTCATAACTGATGTAGGATACGACAATAGTGGCATAAGGAGGGATATTCATACTAAATTCTCCTTCGGTATTGGTGATAACACCATTGGCGGTCCCTTTTTCAAGAATGTTGGCACCGATAATCGGTTCGCCTTTGGAGTCCGTCACCTTTCCTCTTACAGTAGCCATTTCCTGCAGAGTGTCTGTCTTATCCTCAGCACTCCTGCTGTTTTTGGTTAAAACGATGTTTTTGCCTTCCATCACATACTTGATGTCTGTCCCTTTGAACATTTGGTCAAGTACTTCGGAAACAGTTTGGTTGCTTGCATTGATGTCGACGGTACGGCGTACATCGACGTTCTGTTTGTTATATACAAATAAGTATTCTGTTTGCGATTCAATTTGCTCGAGAACTTGCCCTACCCTCAGCCGGGCATTTTGAATGCTGACCCTGGCATTCTGAGAGTAGCAGTTCCCGCTGTACACCTGAAATATAACAAGCAGGAGAAGGAATAATGTGATTTTCATAGGTTTGCAATAATTGCTTAAAATCTAATTTTTAGATAAAAAAGCCTCATCAACAAAATTTTTCTCATATCTTTGTCACTGTGTTAAGTTAATAAATTGATTAAGGTCGATTTTTGACTGTTTCGGATCGGAAAGTATGGGGGTACTTTCCGATCTTTTTTTCTTACTCATATATAACAATTGAATCCTTTTCTTCGTTGATGCGGAACTTGAAAGGATGGTCTTTCGAGATGGTCCGCAGTATATGTTCGATGCCGTCCTGCTCTCTGAACTTGCCGGTAAAGCTGCCGTAGTTCAGCAGTTGAGGACTGGCAACGGTTATCTTTACATTATAGTATTTCTCCAGTCTACCGAGGATACCGCTGAATGGAGCGTCGTCAAAACAGTATAGTCCCTCTTTCCAGCGTAGATATTCATAGGAAGGAAGGACGGCCTTTCTACATTTTCCGTTTTCATTGAGAAATACCTCGTCTTTCTGCAACCTGGTGATTATCTGGCTGCTGTTGGCCGGATAGATATCGACGATACCTTCCACCAATGTGGTTCCGAACTCATGGCTCCCACTGTAGGCACAGACGTTGAAACTCGTTCCTACAACTTTTACCTTGTTCGTTTCTGTATGTACATAGAATGGGATATTCTTGTTTTTGGCTACTTCAAAGTAGGCCTCTCCGTCCAATTCCACATTTCGTTCGTTGCGTCCGAAGTTGGCGGCATATTTCATGGTGGACTTGGAGTTCAGCCATACGCGTGTTCCATCGGCAAGGATAATTTGGGCCCGTTGTCCGGCAGGCACAGTGACTGTTTGCAACTGCACCTCCTTGTTATATAAAAAGTCGGAGGTGATGAAATAACCGGCAATGGCGACAATGGTGACGGCGGCTATACGGGCCGCCCAGCGGAGCATCGGCATGATGTGCACCGTTTTCTTTTCATTGTTTCCCTGCTTGTCCGAGAACAAGGAAATGTCGTATATCATGCGCTCTTTCAGGAAGATGTCCCGGTTTTCATCCGAGGCGTCTATCCAGTCGAGTATCATCTTTTCTTCTTCAACGGAAGTAATACCTTTGAAATATTTATATAATAGCTCTTGGTTCATTGTCAATAATTTATTTCTTTTCTAAAACGTGCTCTTTTTACCTTTTGTATATATAACCGGAAAGTGGGCGGTAACCCTATTCCGTAGAAGCATTTTTTAGGATATTAATATTATGAGTATGGTAACAAGATAATCTTTCAGTCTCAGCCGGAGAATCCGCAGCACTTTGGTGATGTGTGCCTCTACGGTTTTAAGTGATATGTCCAGACTATCGGCAATCTGCTTGTTTGCCAGGTTCTGGTATCGGCTCAACATGAATATCTTCCGGCTTTGCTCGGGCATTTCCTGTAAGGTCTTATTTACGATATGCTGTATTTCCGTGTTGAATATCTGGTCCGGTTCGCAGGCTTTCAAGGTGGAGATGCGTAAGTCCAGTTCGCGCAGGTTGTGGCTGCTGATGGTTTCTTCCGCTCGCAGACGCACCTGCTTGTGCTCGAGTACGTGCAGGGCTTTGTTCTTTATGATGGTCAGCAGCAGGGCATGCAGGTTACTGTTTTCTTCCCAGCGGTCTCGGTTTTCCCATAAGGCAATCATGGATTCCATCACAACGTCTTCCGCTTCTGCTTTATCCCTGAGATAAGAATAAGCAAAAGCCAAAAACTTTTCTTGGTTTTCCTGGAAAAAGCGTGAGAAAAGATTCATAGTATGTAGGCTCCTTAAACCGGACATTAATTGAGGTTCTTTATGGAATATAAGGCTTTACATAGCAAAAAAAACATAATCTTTTTGGAATATGCAAGCATTATGCCTTGTTTTTTCAGAGCCATTTCTGGCAGTATTGACAAAAAGAAAGCCTGATGGGGTTCCACCAGGCTTTATATACTTAAAGAATAAGAAATTTCTTATTTCTTTTCCGGTCTTTCTTGTCTTTCCGGTCTCGGAAGCAATACTTTGCGTGACAGCTTAAATTTTCCGGTCTTCGGGTCGATGTCGAGAAGTTTTACGTCAATTTCATCACCTTCCTTGATACCGGCTTCTTCTACTGTTTCCAGACGTTTCCAGTCGATTTCGGAGATATGGAGCAAGCCGTCCTTACCCGGCAGGAATTCAACGAATGCACCGTAAGGCATAATGGAGCGTACCTTGCCTTTGTAGACTTCGCCTACTTCGGGGACAGCTACAATCCCTTTGATGATACGCATAGCATCATCGATGCTCTTCTTGTTGGTACCGGCGATTTCGATTCTACCGATGTTGTCCACTTCTTCAATAGTAATGGTAGCACCGGTTTCTTCCTGCATACCTTGGATAATCTTTCCACCAGGGCCGATGACAGCACCGATGAATTCCTTGGGAATGGTCATTGTCTCGATACGCGGAGCGTGAGGTTTCAGGTCTTCGCGAGGCTCGGCAATGCACTCGGTGATTTTGCCCAAGATATATTCACGGCCTTCTTTAGCCTGCAGCAATGCCTTTTCGAGGATTTCGTATGACAGACCGTCCACTTTGATGTCCATCTGAGTGGCGGTGATACCGTCTTTTGTTCCGGTCACCTTGAAGTCCATGTCGCCCAAGTGGTCCTCATCACCGAGGATATCGGACAATACGGCATATTTGTCTTCGCCTGCATTCTTAATCAATCCCATGGCGATACCTGATACCGGTTTCTTGATTTTCACACCTGCATCCATCAATGCCAGAGTTCCGGCACATACGGTAGCCATGGAAGAAGAACCGTTTGATTCGAGGATATCGGATACCACGCGTACTACATACGGATAGTTTGCAGGAATCTGACCCTTCAATGCACGCCATGCCAGATGGCCGTGGCCGATTTCACGACGGCCTACACCGCGCTGTGCCTTGGCTTCGCCCGTAGAGAACGGAGGGAAGTTGTAGTGCAGAAGGAAACGTTCTTTTCCGTGTTCCAATACGTCGTCGATAATCTTCTCGTCCAACTTGGTGCCTAAAGTCACAGTAGACAAAGACTGTGTTTCGCCACGTGTAAAGATAGCGGAACCGTGAGGGCCGGGCAGGTAGCTGGTCTCACACCAGATAGGACGGATTTCGGTCGTCTTACGTCCGTCAAGGCGCTTGCCTTCGTCCAGAATGGAACGGCGCATCGCCTCTTTTTCCACATCGTGATAGTAACGGTCGATGAGGGCTGCCTTTTCTTCCAGTTCTTCTTCGGAGAACTGTGCCTTGAATTCTTCGCGGATGGCATCGAAAGCATCCATGCGTTCGTGCTTGTTCTTGTTTCCGGAAGCGGCAATGGCATAAGCCTTGTCGTAGCAAGCGTCGTGAACGGCCTTACGGAGTTCTTCGTCGTTCACTTCGTGGCAATATTCGCGTTTCACGGTAGAGCCTACTTCTTCTGCCAGTTCCATCTGTGCCTTGCACTGAATCTTAATGGCTTCGTGTGCGGCCTTCATCGCTTCCAGCAAGTCCTGCTCGGAAACCTCGTCCATTTCGCCTTCCACCATCATGATGTTTTCGTAAGTGGCGCCCACCATCAAGTCCATATCGGCTTGTTCTAGTTGTTCGAAGGTAGGGTTGATGACGAATTGTCCGTTGATGCGTGCTACGCGTACTTCGGAAATAGGTCCGTTGAAGGGGATATCTGAAACTGCAAGTGCGGCAGAAGCTGCGAGTCCGGCCAGAGCGTCGGGCATATCTACGCCGTCTGCTGAGAAAAGAATGATGTTTACGTATACCTCTGCATGGAAATTATCAGGGAATAAGGGGCGGAGAGCACGGTCAACGAGGCGGCAAGTGAGGATTTCGTAGTCAGAAGCGCGTCCTTCGCGCTTTGTGAAACCGCCGGGGAAACGTCCGAATGCGGAGAATTTTTCTTTGTACTCTACCTGTAATGGCATGAAATCTGTTCCGGGAACTGCGTCCTTGGCGGCACAAACAGTAGCTAAAAGCATGGTGTTGCCCATACGAAGCATTACAGAACCGTCTGCCTGTTTTGCCAGCTTTCCCGTTTCGAGCGTGATGGTTCTGCCATCAGGAAGCTCGATCGTCTTAACAATTGGGTTAATCATAAAAAATGTTTTATATCTAATTTTCTTTCAAAATTCGTGCAAAGATACATAATTTATTCATGTAAAATGGTGGGAATGAGATAAAAAGTTTGTATTTAGTTGTTTTTTGCAGTTTTCTATATGGAAGAACGAGGGAAAATGCTTTGACTGAACTTGAAAAGAAGTATATTTGCAGGCACGTTTGCAAAACAAAACTGAAGATACGATATGAAGAAAATCTTTTTTATGGCACTTGCTGCAATAGCATTGGGTGCATGTAATTCCGAACCGAAATTCAAAGTAGAGGGTGAAGTGTCTGGTGCCGACGGCAAGATGCTTTATTTGGAAGCCTCGGCATTGGAAGGTATTGTTCCTTTGGATTCTGTAAAACTGGAAGGGGATGGCTCTTTCCACTTCAAGCAGGTACGTCCGGTGTCTCCGGAATTTTACCGTCTGCGGGTAGACGACAAGGTTATTAATTTCTCGGTAGATTCGACGGAAACGGTTTTGGTAAAGGCACCTTATACCGATTTCGCCACTGCCTATACAGTGGAAGGTTCTCCGAATAGCTCGAAGATAAAGGACTTGACGCTGAAGCAGATGAAGCTTCAGGATAATGTGAATGCATTGCTGCAGTCGGTGCAGGCACATAAGATAGGTGCCGATGTTTTTGAGGACAGTCTTGCCTCTTTATTGAAGAACTATAAGGATGAAGTGAAAATCAGCTATATTTTTGCCGCTCCCAATACGGCTGCTGCCTATTTCGCCTTGTTCCAGAAGTTGAATAATTATTTGATTTTCGACCCTCTGAACAATAAGGAAGACATTAAGTGTTTTGCAGCCGTGGCAACCAGCCTGAACAATTATTATCCGGATGCCGACCGCTCCAAGAACCTCTACAATATTGTGATAAAGGGAATGAAGAATACCCGTACTCCGCAGCAGAAGGTGGTGGAAATCCCCGAAGAGGCAATTTCCGAAACCGGCATCATCGACATTAACCTGCGTGACATGAAGGGCAATACACGTAAGTTGAGCGAACTGAAGGGCAAGGCTGTTATTGTGGACTTCACTGTTTATCAGAGTGCCGTTTCTGCTACACATAATTATATGTTGCGCGACTTGTACGACAAGTATGCCGCCCAGGGATTGGAAATCTATCAGGTTTCTCTGGATGCAGACGAGCACTATTGGAAAACAACTGCCGACAATCTGCCTTGGATTTGTGTGCGCGACGGCAATGGAATTTATTCGTCTATAGCGGCTTCTTATAATGTGAAGAATGTGCCTTCTGTGTTCCTGGTCAACAAGAACAATGAGTTGAGTGCCCGTGGAGAGAGCATTAAAGACCTGGAGGCGGCAGTGAAAGCATTGCTGTAACATGTTATAAATAAGAAGTTTTCGTTTAAATATGTTACAAAGCAGCCTTTTATGCTTGACACGCATTGTATAAAAGGCTATCTTTGCAAAGGAAAATCGGAAAGAGGGTTCCAGCATGCTGACCATGTTGGAATTCTTTTTGTTTATAGTACCATTAAAAACTAACATAACATTTAAGGAGGAAAAAGTATGGCTTATATGTCAGAAGACGGCTACAAGAAATTGATGGCCGAATTGAAACACCTGGAGACGGTGGAACGTCCCAAAATATCGGCTGCCATTGCCGAAGCGCGTGACAAAGGTGATTTGTCGGAAAATGCAGAGTATGACGCTGCCAAGGAAGCTCAAGGTATGCTTGAGATGAAAATTAACAACTTGAAGCTGACCATTGCCGACGCTAAGATTATTGATGAGTCGAAGTTGAAAACCGATTCTGTACAGATTCTCAATAAGGTAGAGCTTAAGAACGTGAAGAATGGCATGAAGATGGTTTATACTATCGTTTCCGAAAGTGAAGCCAATCTGAAGGAAGGAAAGATTTCCGTCAATACTCCGATTGCACAAGGTCTGCTTGGCAAGAAAGTAGGTGACATCGCAGAAATTAAAGTTCCGCAGGGCATGATTAACCTGGAAGTAGTGAACATATCCTTTTAAAGGAAGGCAGGTCCGCATACGGGCTTGCCTTATTTTATAATTTATAGCTATGGCAACAATATTCAGTAGAATTATCGCAGGTGAAATACCTTGCTACAAGGTGGCGGAGGATGACAGATTCTTTGCGTTCCTTGACATCAATCCGTTGGTAAAAGGTCATACATTGGTCATTCCCAAGCAGGAAGTGGATTATATCTTCGATTTGAACGATGAGGATTTGGCGGCGATGCATGTTTTCGCCAAGAGAGTGGCACTTGCCATCGGCAAGGCCTTTCCGTGTAGAAAGGTAGGAGAAGCGGTATTGGGGCTGGAAGTGCCTCATGCGCACATACATTTGATTCCTATGCAGAACGAAAAAGATATGCTTTTCTCCAATCCCAAACTGAAACTGACGGACGAAGAATTCAAGGCTGTGGCAGAAGCTATCCGTGCAGTGCTTTAATCGGTTTATTTTCCTCCCCTAAATAAACGGAAGCGGGAGTTGGACTTCATCCAGCTCCCGCTATTTTTTTGCCTTCGGCACCTATCCTTTAATTTTTAATTTAAATGTATTCCTCTCCCAGTTTTATCTGGGCATCATTCACATATTTGCGGATGGTATGTTCTTCATCTTTCTTGCAAATCAGTAATACATTGTCCGACTCGGCTATGAGATAACCTTCCAAACCGTCGATAACTGCAAGTTTGTTGTCGGGCAGCACCACGATATTGTCTTTGCTATTATAGATGAGGGATTTACATTTTAAGGCTACATTGCCTGCTTCATCTTTGGGAGACAAATCATACAAAGACCCCCAGGTTCCTAAATCAGACCAGCCGAAATCGCCTAATGACACATATACATTGTCTGCCTTTTCCATGATGCCGAAGTCTATGGAGACATTGGGGCAAGCAGGGAAGTTCTCATCAATGAATTGTTTCTCTTGGACTGTTCCATACACATCTTTGCCGGGGGCCAGTTTGGAAGTCAGCTCGGGCAGCAGGGCTTCGTTTGCCTTGATGATGGTATTTACGTTCCACATGAACAGACCAGAGTTCCAATAGAATTCTCCACTTTCCACGAATACTTTTGCCAGTTCCAGTTCGGGCTTTTCAGTGAAGGTTTTTACCTTGTAGAAATTATCACCGGCGGCTTCGGCTATTTGTATATAGCCATATCCGGTTTCCGGACGGTTGGGCTTGATGCCGAGTGTCAGCAGATTGTCCGATTGGGAAACGAAGTCCAGCCCTTTTTCGATAGCTGCCAGAAATTCGCCTTCCTTCAGGATTAAGTGGTCCGAAGGAGCTACCACTATATTGGCGTTCGGATTCAAGGCGCGGATATGATAGGAAGCCCACGCAATGCAGGGGGCTGTATTCCTGCGTGTCGGCTCCAGTAGAATCTGTTCGGGTTTAAGTTCGGGAAGCTGTTCTTTTACAAGGTCGGCATACAAGTCATTTGTTACGATAAGTATATTTTCCATGGGGATTACCTGCTTGAAGCGGTCGAAGGTTTGCTGCAGCAAGGAACGTCCTGTACCGAAGAAATCCAGAAACTGTTTTGGAAGTGTCTTGCGGCTGAATGGCCAGAAACGGCTGCCGATTCCTCCGCCCATAATTACACAGAAATTATCCTTATTGGTTACCATGCTATTGATTTTAAAAGTTTCTGCTAATGTACTGCATATTTTACAAACAAGGAATGATTCAAGCAGGTTTTATCGTTTTTTTCGCCTTTTTAGGAAAAGTATTGCAGGTTTAGAAAAAGCTGTATCTTTGCACCGCATTTGAGAAGTCAAACATGCCCAGATGGCGGAATCGGTAGACGCGCTGGTCTCAAACACCAGTGGATTCACTTCCATCCCGGTTCGACCCGGGTCTGGGTACGAAATAAAGAAGCGGGGAAAGTTTTAATGCTTTTCCCGCTTTCTTTTATACTTATCTTTTATGCCCTTTGCTCATGGGAACAGATATCTGGCAAGAGATAGAAGTACTGAATCAAGAATTTGTGAGGCTTGGTATCAGTCAGTCGGTAGACTATGAAAAGTACTACCTCTATTCGCTTATTACCCATTCTACTGCTATTGAGGGCTCTACACTTACCGAATTGGATACCCAGTTGCTTTTGATGAGGGGGTAACAGCCAAAGGAAAGCCGTTGGTCTATCATCTGATGAATGAGGATTTGAAGAAGGCATACGAACTCGCCAAAGAAGAAAGTGCACAAAATGCGGAAATTACGCCTGTTTTCTTACAAAAATTGAATGCTGCTCTAATGCGTACTACTGGGAGTGTATATAATGTAATGGGCGGTTCTTTTGATTCTTCTAAAGGTGAATTTCGTTTGTGCGGCGTTACTGCTGGGGTGGGCGGGTGTTCTTATATGAGCTATCCTAAAGTTCCCGCTAAAGTAGAAGAACTTTGTTCTATATTGAGAGAAAAGCAAAAGAATATGGAAACATTTCGGGAACGATATGAATTGAGTTTCAATGCTCATCTCAATTTGGTAACCGTTCATCCGTGGGTAGATGGCAATGGGAGAACGGCTCGTTTGTTGATGAACTATATCCAGTTCTGCCATCATCTTTTTCCGACGAAAATCTTTAAAGAAGATAGGGGCGACTATATTCTTTCTTTGCGGCAGTCGCAAGAAGATGAGAACAGTCAGCCTTTCTTGGACTTTATGGCAGCGCAGCTGAAAAAATCATTTGCGTCAGAGATTGAGAAATACAATACTGGACGTAAAAGGTTTTAATCTCATGTTTTGAAAAGCGACGATTCCTTCCTGATAAGCTCATATAGGCATTAGCTGATTGTGCTGTATCATCCTTTGTATTGGGTTATTCTCAAAATATTCTCTTCTCGGCATTAAATACAAAATAATGGGTGTAAAATGCAAATTTATTTCGTAGATACTGTTTTCGCATTTATTTTTTCTAAATTTGCAGTAGCTGGAATCTTATCTAACTATTTAATTATTAAATGTTTGCCAATTATGACAAAACATGTTCCTCTTTTTACCTCTCGGAAGTATTCGGTTACTGACGATATTCTTCTCTTTTTGTATAATCTTTGTTCATCCGGCATTGGCTGACAAAATGGCTGAAAGCCCCGAACTTTTCGATACTGCTTTCACCTTGCAGGAAAGGCTTGATATTCCCGACGGGTTTGTTCAAAGAGAGATGGTCTATATTTCCATTCTTTTAGGTACATTGGTGCTGTGCCTCTTCTTTTTCTTCATGCAGAGGCGGATGAAGAAATTGAGGGAAAGGGACCGGGAGAGGTATCTGCAACTGTTGGAAGGCATTCTTGATAATCTTCCCATTGCGGCAAAAGTGAAGGATGTGAATGATGGGATGCGCTATACTTTTTGGAATAAAAAGGCAGAGGAACTCTTTGAATGTTCGGCCAGAGAGGCTATAGGCAAGACGGATTTTGAAACAATGCCAGAGGCTGCGGCTTTAATTAGGAAGGAGGATGAAGAGTTGGTCAAGACGGGGATTCCACAAGAAGGTATACGACGTTTTTTTACCAAGAAGAACGAGGAGCGGTTTACCTTCCAGAACAATAATTTTATAAAGCTTTCTGATGGTCGCAAGTGGATTGTTTATACTGCTTGGGACATTACTGATTTGAAAATCATGGAGCGCAAACTACGTCTGGCCAAAGAGGAGGCTGAGGAGTCCAACCGGATAAAATCGGCTTTCCTGGCCAATATGAGTCATGAGATACGTACTCCGCTCAATGCAATAGTTGGTTTTTCGAGTATTTTGGCCACGGAAGTGTCTGAGGAAGAACGGGTGGAGTATCTCGATATTATAGAGCGGAATAATGAACTGCTGTTGCAGCTCATCAATGACATTCTGGATTTGTCGAAGATAGAAGCCGGTACATTGGAGTATGTCTATGCTAACGTGGATATCAATAAAATGGTGTCCGAGATAGAGCAGGCTACAAGTATCAGGCTGACCAATAAAGACGTGCGTCTGGTCACGGTTACGCCATTGCCCGGTTTGCTGCTGTATACCGATCAGCGCAGAATTACTCAGGTATTCAATAACTTCATCAGTAATGCGCTGAAGTTTACTGCTGCCGGTAGCATTACCATTGGTTACGGAATGCCCGAAAATAGCTATATCCGTTTTATGTCACCGATACCGGGACGGGGATATCATCTGAGAATGCGCAGGGGATTTTTAACCGCTTTGTGAAGCTGGATTCCTTTAAGCAAGGTACCGGACTGGGACTGGCCATTTCGCAAAACATTGTGAAGGAACTGAAAGGAGAGATAGGGTGGAGTCACAGTTGAGCAAGGGCTCCACTTTCTGGTTCACGTTGCCTTTTTATAAGATGGACGCGCACCGTTCTATCTTTCCTTGATGCTGCAAGCTCAATCCAATGAAGGGACATCGATTGTCTGGCTTTCCTCGTTCCAGTTGTCAAGGGTGAATTCTCCGGATGATTCTTCGGAAAAGATGTCTCCCAGAGTGAGGGTCAGGGTCAGTTTGGAGTTTGCTTCCAAAGGTCCGTTCAATGTTTGCTTGAAACTTTTCACGTTTCCATTTTTCAGTATGATGCTCATCTGGAATTCCGGTTTCCCGAAAGAAGGGAAGAGCATGACGGTGGCGTTGCTCATTTGTGTACCGTCGACGGAACGGACCAGAGGGAAGGCTACTGTGCGTGGGCTTCCTTGAGGAGCGGCGGTGTAGAAATTCAGTTCTCCAGCAATATTGGTGATGCGCACCACCATGCTGTCGATGCTCGAACTGAGGATGCCGTTGTTCTTGTCCTTGATGATTACTTTCAGTCCGGTCACTACCCGTTTGAGGGATGCTTTCAGGTCCTCACTTCCAATGTTGGCAGGCTGGACGGCGTGTACCAGGTCGAATACCGGATAATAGGTTGTGTCCGCTTCCATTTTGAATAGGGAGAAGTGTTGCCGGGACATGTCTTCGCCTAAGATGTAGACCGGGTCCCTCATGAGAGGATGTGCATAAATCGGCTCCTCGTATTTAGGGGTTCCCCAATAAATCATGTTATAGAGACCTGCGGGTAAGGATAACTCTCGATTGACGCCATCGTTATAGAAAGCTCCGTCTTTAACTTGGTAGTAACCGTAAAAAGGTGTCAGCTTCCGGTTTATGTAGTTTCCATAATAAATAGAGGTGCCCGCCTTGCAGGGCATGATGGTCAGTATGCCGGTCAGCGGGCTTTGTCCGCTTTCTGTGGACACGTCCATCAAAAGTCGTGGTGATACCAACTCACTGCTTTTTTCTATCTGGGGCGGATTGTCATCGGCGCAGCTTGCCACGATTGCGGCAAGTACTGCAAATACTACTAATTTTTTCATTATCTGTTAAGCTTTAGGTTGTTCTTCCTTGAGAACGTTTTTAGAAAGAAATGGTTCTTTGTACTCCGGAGAAAGTATATTGGGGATGGAAAAGTGAGGTGAAACCAATTCCGGTATTGAGGGGAATGGGAAGAATAGCCCCTCTTCAAAAGGCTTAGAGAAGGGATGGAAAACAAATTATACCTTTTTTAGTAACATTTTAGAAGCCTTGATTAACGAAATCATATACTCTTCGTAACAATTTCTCGACATTCTTTTCTTGTTCCTCCATACATTTGCATCCGAGTTCTTTGGTATTAATTGAAGAACACAATGAATCTTTGATATTAACCATTAAATAATGTACAATGAGAAAAACATTCTTGGAAAAGTGCATAAATCTGCGTTTATGCCGTGTTGCATTGGTACTTTTGTTTCTTGTACCTGCAATCAGTAGCCTGCAGGCTAATCCTTCTCAAAACAAGACCATTTCGGGTGTTGTGACATCGGCTACGGATAGTGAGCCGTTGATAGGTGTCAGCGTGCAGGTGAGAGAAACCGCTACGGGTGGAATTACCGACATTGATGGCCGGTATTCGGTAAGTGCCCAACAAGGACAGACACTGGTGTTTTCTTACATCGGTTATCAATCACAGGAAATCAAGGTAGGTACTTCTTCCGTCATCAATGTGGTGCTGAAGGAGGACACGGAAATGTTGGATGAAGTGGTTGTAGTGGGCTATGGTGTCCAGAAGAAGAAATTGGTGACGGGTGCCACTGTTCAGGTGAAGGGTGACGAAATAGCCAAGATGAATACAACCAATCCCTTGCAGGCTATGCAGGGACAGACACCGGGTGTAAGTATTGCTTCGACTTCCGGTCAACCGGGTGCTGACATGAAAGTGAGTATCCGTGGTCTTGGTACCGTGGGAAATAGTGCTCCTCTTTATCTGATTGATGGTGTGGGTGGTGATATTTCTACTTTGAATCCTGCCGATATTGAAAGTATAGATGTACTGAAAGATGCGGCTAGTGCGGCTATCTACGGTTCGGCCGGTGCTAATGGTGTAGTGCTTATTACTACCAAGCAAGGGCGCGAAGGTAAAGCGCAGATTAGTTTCGATGCTTATTATGGAATACAGAATGTAGCTCGTAAGGCTAATATGCTGAATGCAAAAGAGTATATGGCCATTATGGATGAGCAGGCTTTGAATAGCGGACTTTCGGCTTACGATTGGAGCCAATACCAGTCTATTTACGATGCCAATGGCAATGTGTATGATACGGATTGGGTAGATACTATGTTCAAAGATAATGCCACAACGGAGAGCTATACGCTGGGTGTCACTGGTGGAAGCGCAACTTCCACTTATGCCCTTTCGTTAGGATATATGAGTCAGGAAGGTATTGTCGGCGGTTCGGATGTGTCTAACTATTCGCGTTACAATTTCCGTGTGAACAGCGAGCACAAACTTTTCAAGGATATTTTGAAAGTGGGCGAGCAGGTGAGTTTTGTATATAAGATGAATAACGGTATCAGTGTAGGCAACCAATATAATAATACCTTACGCGGTGCATTCGGAACATCGCCTATCGCTCCTGTCTATAGCGATAATAATCTTTATGATTCGCCTTACAATGACACCAGTACCAGTGACTGGAATAAAGGTGATGGAAACCCTTATGGTTTAATGATGACCGACAGCAACAATGAGAACAAAACGGCTACTTTTTCCGGTAATGTTTATGCTGAATTGCAGCCTGTCAAGAATTTGAAGATAAAGTCTGTATTCGGTGTGGTTTATGGTTCCAGCGAATACCGTAGTTTCAAGCCTCTCTACAAGTTCAGCCAATATATATATAATGAAGAACGTACTACCGTATCTCAAAATGCCAATCACTCTTTGGGTATGACATGGACCAATACGGCTTCTTATGACTGGACTATGGGAGAACATTCGTTCAACGCCTTGCTGGGTATGGAAGCCTATCGTTACGAGGGCACTTATATCGAAGCTAAAAATGGTATGTTGAAAGAAGGTTTTGATGATTGGGAGCATGCTTTGTGGGCAACGGAACGGCCTCCGATTCGACCAACGGCTTGGGTGCCAGTGGCAATCCGCATACCGAGAGCCGCAAGGTGTCCTATTTCGGCCGATTGGGTTGGAACTGGAAAGAAACTTATATGGTCAATGCTACTTTGCGTGCAGACGGTTCGAGCAACTTTGCCAAAGGCAACCGTTTTGGTTACTTCCCTTCGGTATCGGCAGGATGGACCATTACTAACGAAAAATTCATGGAAAGTACGCAAAACTGGCTCGACTTCCTGAAAATACGTGCCAGCTGGGGACAAGTGGGTAATGCCAACATTGACGCATTCCAATATCTGGCTCCTATCAAGAGTACCAATACACACTATCTTTTCGGCAGCGGTTACGGCGACTCGGATGCTGCGGCACAGCTCGGAACCAACTGGGGAGCTTACCCTAGTCGTCTGGCTAATGCTGACATCAAGTGGGAGACTTCACAGCAGACCAATATCGGTCTTGATGCCCGATTCCTCAACAGTCGCCTGGGTGTTAATTTCGATTTCTACATTAAAGATACTAAAGACTGGCTCGTGGTGGCTCCTATTCTTGCTACTGCCGGAGCAGGTGCTCCTTATATTAATGGCGGTGGAGTGAAAAACACCGGTGTGGAACTCAATCTTACTTGGAATGACCAAATAGGCAAAGACTTTAGTTACAATATCGGTATCAACGGTGCCTACAATAAGAATAAGGTCGGAGAGATTCCTAACGACGATGGTATCATTCATGGCTCTACCAACCAGTTGTATGACAATACTCCTGAATTCTATCGTGCCGAGAATGGTAAGCCTATCGGTTATTTCTATGGTTTCAAGACAGCAGGCATATTCCAAAACAATCAAGAAATAGAGGATTGGATTAAGGCTGGTAACGGTGTGCTGCAAGCTGACGTACAACCAGGTGACGTGAAGTTTGTGGACATCAACCATGACGGACGGGTGAACGAGCTTGACAAGACCGATCTTGGTAACGGTATTCCTGATTTCACTATGGGCTTCAATCTCGGTTTCAACTGGAAAGGACTTGATTTCTCTGTAGTGGCCAACGGTGCTTTCGGACAGCAGATTGTCCAGAGCTATCGTAACCATACCTCCAAGCAAGCCAATTATACTACTGCAATTTTAGGACGTTGGACAGGAGAGGGAACCAGCAATCGCATACCTCGTGTCACAGACCAGAATCTCAACTGGCAGTTCTCAGACCTCTATGTGCAGGATGGTGATTACCTGCGAATCAGTAACATTACTTTGGGCTACGACTTTGCCAAGCTACTGAGATGTAAGGTCATCAGCCAGTGCCGTATCTATGCTCAGGTACAGAATGCGTTCACATTTACCAAATATGACGGCATGGATCCGGAAATAGGTTATGGTCCCGAAGGAGATAACGGACAAGGTTGGGTATCGGGCGTTGATTTAGGTTATTACCCCCGTCCCCGTACCGTATTGTTTGGTGTTAACTTGAAATTTTAAAATATAGACTGATATGAAGAAAAACAAAAATATATTTATGGCAAGTGTCCTGCTCCTGAGTTTGGGACTGGCTTCGTGTACCGACAGTTTTCTCGATGTTACGTCGAAGACTGAATCTTCAACCGGTACATTCTATAAGACTGAAAAAGATGCTTATCGTGCTCTGATAGGTTGTTATGATGGTTGGCGCCAGACTTCATCAGCCATGATGGTAGGGTTTTATATGGCTTCCGAGGTGATGAGTGCCGAGTGTTTTGGCGCTACCGGAAATGCCGATGGACGTGGCTATCAGGCCATTGACCGTTTTGACATCTCCCAATCGCCGGCTGACCTCAACCTATACGAAGGTGACTGGAAAAATTATTATGCGGGCGTCTATCGTTGCAACGAGCTGATAGCTCATGAAGAGCAGATTGTATGGAATGAATCGGATAGCAAACGTGGTATCTATATGGGCGAATGTCGTACGTTGCGTGCATTGCTTTATCTGGATATGGTTCGTTTATGGGGGAATATCCCACTCTTTCTGGAACCGGTAAACGAAAATCGCGCTCCTTCACCTGCCAAAGAGGTGTTCAGTGCCATATTTACTGACTTAAAATATGCTATCGAGAATATTCCCGGTGACGCTTATCCCAAGGCCGACTATACCAAGAACGACGGACATATTACAAAATATGCCGCCGAGGCTTTGCTGGCACGTGCCTATCTTTTCTATACCGGATATTACGGTGAAGAACCTGTAGAGGTGACTCGTGCCGAAGCTTTGGCTGCTGTAGAAGACGTAATCGCTTCAGGAGAATATGGTTTGGTACCGCAATTCAAGAATTTATGGCCGGCTTCTTCTGCAAAAGTGGCCGAAAAAGGAGACTATGAAACTTTGAAGGGTACATATGCCGGTGATGGAAACAAGGAAACCATTCTTGCGTTGAAATTTACCGCTACTCAGGATTATAACGGGAATAATGACTCCAACCGTTGGCAGGTGATGTTGGGTATGCGCCAGCTTAATGCTGCTCCCTATTGCAAGGGATGGGGCGCATTGACGGTAAATCCTGATTTTGTGGAAGCGTTTCCCACTGGTGACCTCCGCCGTTCGGCTTCTATCATTGATTTGGTAGGGGAAGGAATCACCGGTTCGGCCGACTTTACCACCAGTTTTAATGACTGGCGTGAATATACCGGCTATGCTGTGAAGAAGTATGCTCCCCTTTGCTATGCCGATGGAAGCCATGCCGGTAAGCAGGATGGTAGCGGTGACTTCCAGACACAGAACCGCCAAGACTACGTTATTATCCGTTATGCCGACGTATTGTTGATGGCCGCAGAACTGGGTAGCCCCAATGCGCAAACTTATTTCGACCAAGTGCGTAAGCGTGCTTATCAGGTTGATGACAACGGAACAGTATCGGCCAACTATCAAGCTAAGAGTGTGTCTCAACAAGCTATTATGGAAGAACGTCGTCTTGAATTTGCTTTTGAAAGCATTAATTATTGGGATCTCCTGCGTCAAGGTATAGACGTGGCAGCCGAGAAGCTCGCCTTGAATGGTGTCAAGGTGAAGAGTGGAGGCGCTGATGATGCAATAACCATACGGGTCGACCGTGTGAAAGCCACCAAAGGCTTGAGCCAGATTCCTTATAATCAAATTAACCTTTCACAGAGTGTACTTGTGCAGAATCCCGGATGGTGAGTACCATTAATAGAGTAAATAAAAAATAAAAACAATAAGATATGAGACTTAAATCATTCTTTTCCATATTGGCAGGAGCGGCTTTGATATTTTCCGCTTGCTCGCCCGAAGAGTACGAGATGGGGGCAAAAACCTATGTTTCCGATGATTTGGTGGAAGGTATCGCCTATACGGTGACCCCTGATGCCAATGATCCTAATACGATTCATCTGACTTCGCTCATCAAGGGAGCCACTCCCTTGTGGGTCACTCCAAGCGGTCCTTCTCAAAAGACCACTCTTGACTTGGCACTTCCTTTTGCCGGAGAATATAGCGTGACTTTCGGCGCTTCCACACCGGCAGGTCCGGTATATGGCGAACCATATACCTTCAAGGTAGAGACCAATAACTTTGCCATGCTCGAAGACCCTATCTGGGCTAACCTTGCAGGTGGAGTGGGCAAGAGCCGTAAGTGGGTTCCCATTGACAAGAACTTTGGTATTGGCCGTTGTTCGGGACCGGTGATGTACATGAGCCACACTGATGTGAAAAATGATGGAAGCAATATTACCGACCTTATGATTGGTAGCGCCAATTGGGCTCCCAACTGGGATCCGGGTATCCAATCGTGGCTCATTCCGGCAGACGACCCCTATTTCCAGTCGTACATCACTTTCGGCCTGGATGCTGTGAAAGGCTGTACGGTGGAACTTCATCGGGTGGCTGCTTCGGGCACGACGGATGCCACCGGAACTTTCAACTTGAATGTGTCTGACCCGAAACGCCCTGTCATATCTTTCTATGGCGGTACCTATTCATTGCATAACGAGGGTTTTGATGATGTCTGTTCCAACTATACCAACGACATCAAGATTATAGAATGTACTCCTTATCTGCTGCAGGTAGCTACGATGCGTACCAATAGCGAAGGTCCGTGGTGGCTGGTGTGGAACTTCATTTCCGAAGAGGCTTATAATGACCCCAGTATCATACCGACTGAAGATCCGGGTTTGCTTCAGCCTGCCGAAGTACAACAGCCTGCCATTGAAGATTTGGCAACCAAACTGTTCACTACTGAAATCAACGGTGTCACCTATGTGGGCAATGAGGCACGCTTCCTCATCAATGATGAAGAACCTTATGACTGGACATGGTGGAATGGTGGCTCTGCTGCTTGGGAAAGCGTAGTGAAGGGACAGTACGGTTCTTCATGGGCACCTGTGGCCGATGCTTCCATTGCCGACTATGAGCTGGTATTGAGCAGCACGGCCGATGGCTACAAATGGGATGACGGTACCAATGCCGGTAAGCTTGCCATTGAAGACGGCAAATTGAAATTTATGGATGCCGACGGCAATCCGGTTGAGATAACCGTCCTCACCGCTACCGGTGATAAGCGCACGGTGGAAGTGAAGGGAAGCGAGTTTACCGTAATGGCTTGCGATGTCACCAGCTCTTTCCAGATGGGTGTGCCTGCAACGACCAATGACAAGGGAGCCGTGGATTCTTATCTTTGTGCCAACCTCAACTACAAACCTATCGCTACCGGACCTACCGGGCCTACTGAAATCAAGGTAGACAACAGCAAGGTACAAATTCTTTTCGGTGACGGAAATCCCGATCGTTTGCGCTTGCAGTTCTACAATCCTTGGGGCGGTGGTGACGCGGGATGGCCGATCGACATCACGAAGGTGAAGTTGAAAAAGAACCAGACGCTGAAGATACAGTACAAAGTGCTGAGTGGAATCACTTGGAACGAGGGCGCGACTCCTAAGACCGTGATTATGGACAATAACATCGGAAATGCTTGGGAAGATGACTGCTACAACCTGGCTCATGCCGTGGCCTTTGATACTGCCGAAGGAGCTGTACAGACTGTGTCCGTGACCAATACCACCGGTGCCACTGTGACTTACGAAGGAAGCAGTTGTATCTGTATCGGTATCCAGAATAAGGGACTTGCTACTGTGGCTGCCACCGAAGACGGACAGCCGGATGTGAAGGTTGAGATAATTTCGATGACCATTGAATAACCACTTAAATGAATTTAGTATATATGAAGACAAAGATATATTTAGGAATACTTTCACTTGTACTGGGTCTTTCGCTGGCTTCGTGCAGTGAAGATGACGACTATATATCTATCCACCACCCCGATTCTGAACGAATCGTCGGTGGTGACGGGGTCGTCCGATGTGACCGCCACTACTGCTACACTCCATGCCACGCTCTCCGGGTTGGATGGCATGGATGCCGGAAGCTATAAGACCGGCTTCTTCTATGGTTTTGCGCAAGACAACCTGCCCGAGGACGCAGGCTGCTTATGACGGTAGCGCCTTCAGTGCTCAGTTGAACGGGTTGAACAATAACTCTACGCTCTATTATCAGGCTTATGTATGCTTGCAGGGTAAGGTGTATTACAAAGGTGAGGTGAAAAGCTTGCTCACCACCGATGCCAAGGTGGCTACTGCCGATGCCGCATCTGTCGACTTCGCCTCGGCTGTATTGGGTGGGACATTGACCGATGCTACGGCCGATGCTACTTGTGGTGTTGTTATCTCTACTTCATCCGATGTAGAAGCGGTTCGTGCAGGCCTTATAGTGAAGAGTGAGGAACTTAAGGACAGCTATTCATTCGTCCATGAAGGGTTGGTGCCCGAAACGCAATACTATTATGCGGCTTACCTCAATCTGGGTAGCGGCATTGTGTATGGTGAGGTGAAGAGCTTCACTACTCCTGCCTATGACTTCGATCTCGACAATGACCTTGTCGACCTGGGACTCTCCGTGAAGTGGGCTCGCTTCAATGTGGGTGCCAAGAGCGAGACTGGACTGGGTGGCCTTTTCGGATTCGGTGACCTGACCGGATGCAACAATAGCATCGACCCTGCCGACTATGCTTCGGCCGATACTTATAAAACGGCTTCCGACTTGGCTTTCCGTGCATTTCAAGGGCGTGCCACACTGCCTACTGCCGATGATTTCGAGGAACTCTTCACGTTGTGCCAGAAAGAGTGGACTGAGCAGAATGGAGTGACAGGTTTCAAGTTCACCGGTCCTAATGGTAATTCCATCTTCCTGCCTGCAGCCGGTACGCGTGTGGCAAACGATGTGACGGCGCTGGGTACTGAAGGATATTACCTCACCGGTACTGTCAACTCTTCCAATACAGAATTTGCGGTAGGTTACCAGTTTGCAGCTTCTGTCAATCACCGTATCACTGCCGCAGTTTATCAAGGTATGGCTGTACGCGCTGTTTCCACAGCCAAGAACGTACCGTTCAACAAGGCTCTGCTCTATCAGAAGTGGTATCTTGACAATGGCCAGGACGGTAAGCAGCACGTGTTTGAAGGACCTTTCACGCAGTGGGGTGTTACGGACAACTGGAGCACAGTTTCCAACGGACAACCCAACATTGAACAGCAGATTCATTGGGAGATGGGTACGGATAATGGCTGGATAGGTTATACCTACGGAAAGGACTACGGCTATATGGAACTCAAGGAAGACGGTACGGTGAACATTCATCGCATTGCCGAAGACGGCACCGTGACCGATGAAACCGGTAAGTTTACGATTGACGAGGCGAATAAAGTGATTGACATCGACATAGATGTGCTTTGTGCCAATACTTGGATTGGCACGAAGAGTGGTAAGCTGAACATTCTGTCGTTGACTGCCGACGGCTTGCAGATTGCCCTGCCCGATGGCGACTATGGCTATTCGTTGAACTATTACAGCCAGGCCAAGGCCGATGCCGATGCGCAGGTTCCTGTATTGCTCAATATCGCCGATTCATCATGGGCAGGAAGTTGGGATGCACTGCTTGTAGCCATTTCACCCGAAGACTTGGCTGGACAGCACACGTTTGTTTTCGAGGGAACTTGTACCGATGCTATGGTGTTTACGCTTGACTTTGCCGGTATGGCGAAGCGCTATCCCAATTCGTTTGTACGCATTGACGACATCAAGCTGGACGGTACTTCCATCCGGTTTGATGCCAACCGCTTCTATTATGGCGACATTGAAGGAAACGGCAAGTACCGTGTTCAGTTGTTCAATGCTTATGGGGCGGGTTCTGTAGGCAATGCTGTTCCTCTCAGTCCGTTCAGCAATGTAGAAAATCAAGGTACCGAGCCTGCCATCCATTTCAAGGAGAAGCTTGAGATTGTCTGCACCGTCATTACCGACGGTACCGGTGCAGGTATTTATACGCCCAATCTGGTTACTGTCAATCCGGATTGGGGAAGTGCATGGGGATATAACGCAGGAGCTACGTTCGAGGTGAAATACGAGAACTTCCAGTACAGCCTTGTGGCTTCTCAGTTCGACATTAAGTACGAATCTGCCGACTATGCGGCAGGTTCCATCATGACCTTCGTTGAAGTGGCTGACATTTACAAGTATTTCCCCGGTTTACATGCCACACTTGACAACCTCTATCTGGATGGCAAGGAAGTGACATTTGATGCATCCAAAGTGCTCGATGCCAATGAATCCCCGAAGTATCGTCTGGAACTTTGGAATTGCTATGGGACAACAAAGGATAAAGGGTGCGCTTTCGGTACTCCTGATGGTGATGTTATCAAGGAACTTGGTTTCAGCAGTTCTATGGAAGTGAAGTTCACGTTCCACACTCTTTTCTCTGTTCCTGAATGGTAAGAGGGATAGACGGAAATATACTGGTTAGATAGGAAATCCGGGATGCAGGCCATCCCGGATTTTTTGTTTTGCCCTCACCGGTGTGCATCGTTCTGATATAGATTGAAGAACCATAGAGAGAATAAAATAAAGGAGGTGGTCCGTAAGGCGGCGCTTTGATAGCTCTTTGCCTTGTACTTTGTTCGGACGGGATGGGTACTTATTGCGATAAACATAGTGATTTTATGGTATCTCCACTAAAGTGGTCCGCCTTGTTCATAGTAGTGAACAAATCAGCCCACTTAGGTGAACAAACTTGTTCACCTAAGTGGGCCGTTCATGAATCTTTGTACTGAACCGGACAGACAAAAGGGCGGAAGCGGAGAAAAGCAGGGGCTTTCTCTAAGATTGGCTGCTATTTTCCTTCGTAATCAAAGTATTCAAAGTCTGCATATGCTTTTGAGGTTTGAGAACCGGAGACGGCATACAATCCCAGCATGATTCCCGTAAAGCCACCGGCAGTTTCTGTACTGATATAGCGCGTATTCATTCGGCCCAGTTCTTTGAAGTCCTTTCCGTTTGTGGCATACTCGAACGAATAGATTTCGTTGCTGCCTTTTACACGGAGTTGTACTTTCCCCTGGGGCAGAATAACTTCCTTTTCCGTATGGGTCAATTCATTCAATTGGTAGCGCAATACTACAGCTTGTTTCCCGTCTGCCAATTGCTTGACTAATAAATCGTAATGGGACGATTCGAACATGTAGACCGTCAGGCCGGCTTCGTCGCCACTGGCGGCTTTTTTCAGTTGCATGGAAGTGGTGGCTGTGAAGTCGATATGTTCTTGCCGGCGGCCGGCAAAAGTAGGACTGCCTTTCCCGTTGTTCAGGTTTACGGGGGTTGCTTTCAGACGGAGGTTACCGGAAGCAAAGGTATAGTTTTCCGGATGATAGTTTCTGATATGAACCCATTCGGGACCTAATTTGCCGTTTTTGAAATCGGTGCGTGCAGGCTTGGGGGCAAGAGGATATTGCGGTAGGGTTGGCACATCCATTTGCAGGGCTATTGTGCCATCTCCGTTTACTACCGGCCAGGCATTCTTGTCCCAGCGCACGGGAGCAAGGAACGTTTCGCGTCCCAGCAGGTGATGGTTGCCGCTTTGCGGACGGAAAGCGAGACACACCATCCACCACGAACCGTCAGGGGCTTGTATCAGGTCGGCATGGCCGGTTCCTTGTATCGGGCTGTTTTGTGCATTCTTGTTGATGTGGGTCAGGATGGGATTGGCGGGGTTCTCTTCGTACGGGCCGTCTATATCGCGGCTACGGGCTATTGTCACTTTGTGGCCGTATTCCGTGCCGCCTTCGGAAATCAGCAGATAATACCATCCGTCTTTCTTGTAAATATGCGGCCCTTCAGGGTGCCGTCCGCCCGTGCCGTTCCAGATGCGTTTGGACTCGTTGAGTTGTTCGCCGGTTTTGGGGTTGATTTCGCACAGATAGATACCTACGCCCGGATTGCTGACGAGGTAACACTTGCCGTCTTCAAAATAGAGGGACGGGTCTATACCGCCTTGCTTGAGCCATACGGGTTCTGACCATTCGCCACGCGGGTCGGTAGTGTGTACAAGGAAGTTGCCTTTGTCGGACACGTTGGTGGTAATCATGTAGAATGTACCGCTGTTGTAGCGGATGGTAGGTGCATAGATTCCTCCCCATGGGCCGGCGTCGTGAAGCGGCAGTTGTGAGGGGCGCGTCAGGCAGTGTCCGATTTGTTCCCAGTTGATGAGGTCTTTGCTGTGGAACAACGGTACGCCCGGGAAATATTGGAAACTACTGTTGACCAGATAAAAGTCATCTCCTGCGCGGCAGATACTCGGGTCGGGATGGAAACCGGGAATAACGGGATTTTGATAACCTTGCCGGTTTTGTGAAAAGCAGGACAGGCTGAGCGCCAGTCCTAAAAGTAACATCATCTTTCTCATAAATGCATTGTATTTTAAATAGTTTATCAGATATATGAATCAGGGTAGTTGAAGGAAGTGTTTATACACAAAAATAAAGTATTCTTTCGGTTCAAGCAAGCCGGATGTGTCTGATGTCATTCAATGATAACTTTTGAGCCCTATTCGGAAACAAATGATACCGTTGCAGATAACATGGCATCGGTGTGTTTTCCGCCTTTTCCGCTACTTTTGCTCTCACTGATTTAACCATTATTTTTAATACGTAAAGACATGATGAAGAATATCATTGAAAAATTCCAAATTTGCCTGGTGCTGTCGGCACTGCTTTTCTCTTCTTTCGTTGCCGCATGTTCCGGCAATGATGATACTGTGACTCCGGAAATAACGATTCCCGCGAACATTCTGACGGATGGAATGACTTTCTCCAAGACCGGAGGAACAAGTACGCTGAACATCAAGTCGAACGTTGCATTGGAAGTTACCAGCAGTGCACCGGAGTGGTGTAAGGTTACTGCCGAAAGTTCTGCTTCGAGTAGTATTTTGAAGTATACCGTTATGGCAGAAGCCAATACGGACACGAGTGACCGTGAAGCCAAGGTAACGGTGAAAGCCGGAGGCAGCGAAGTAGGGAGCTTCACAGTGAAACAAACGGCTGCGGACGGATTAATCATATCCAACTCTACCTCTTTCGACCTGCCAGCTGCGGGAGGAGATGTTTCTGTGGTGGTGGAAACCAATGGTGACGTACAAGCCGTTTCCGATGTTTCTTGGATAAAGGCGGTCAATACCCGTGCCATGGAAGACAAGATTTTCAAGTTTACCGTCTCTCCCAATCCTTTGGGAGCGCGCGAAGGCCATATCTCTTTTACTTTGGGTAGCCTGACGGAGACTGTGGCCGTAAAGCAGGGTGCGGGCGAAACCGGCAATATGGAAAGCGATGCCAGGACACTTGCCGCCAAGATGTATGCAGGTATCAATATCGGCAACACGCTGGAAGCTTGTGATAACAAGAACAAGATAGCGAGCGAAACGTTATGGGGAAATCCTAAAGTGAGCGAGGCATATATCAAAGGGCTGAAGGCATTGGGATTTAATGCGGTGCGCATCCCTTGCGCGTGGGATTACTACATTGTGAATCCATCGACCTATGAGATAGATGCTGCATGGCTCGACCGGGTGAGCGAAGTGGTGGGCTACTGTGTAGCCAATGATATGTATGCCATTGTCAATATCCATTGGGATGGCGGTTGGCTTGAAGAGAGTATCACCCATGGTTACAGCAGCGAAGTAGATGCCAAGCAGAAAGCTATCTGGACACAGATTGCCAATAAACTGAATGCTTATGACGAACACCTGCTCTTTGCCGGATGTAACGAACCCGGACAGCAAGACCAGGGGAACGTTGGCACATCGGCCATAGATGTCATCTTGAAATACGAACAGACCTTCATTGATGCCGTGCGTGCCACCGGAGGAAATAATGCGAGCCGTTGTCTGATTGTGCAAGGTCCTTATACCAATATTGACAAGACGGTGAATGACTACACGATGCCCAAGGATGAGGTACCCGACCGTCTGATGGTGGAAGTTCACTTCTATGATCCCTATCAGTTCACCATGATGAACCATGACGAAACCTGGAGCAATGTATTCCTTTATTGGGGTAAGGATAATCATGTATCCGGTTCCATTCATAATGCCACCGGTTACGAAGAAGATTATGTGAAGCAGCAATTCCAGAAGATGAAAACGGCCTATGCAGATAAGGGAATTCCTGTGATTGTAGGCGAGTATAGTGCCATGAAGCGGGCAAAAGAAGACAAGATAGAGGGGACTTCTGAACTTGCCTATCCTGATATTGACCAGGAGATGCATAACAAGAGCCGCTCCTATTGGAATGAGGTAGTCACCCGAGAGGCGAAAAACCACGGTTGTGTCCCCTTTTATTGGGAAACCGGCGGTGACATGAACCGTGGTACGGGTACGGCGAAGGAGGCTTATGCCATTGAGGGCATCATGAAGGGAGCCGCAGCCGGTCAATACCCTTACTGATTGAGTGGTGGATAGAATAAAAGACAGTTTTTAAAAGTATCATACAAATAGGTTTTATAGGTTACAAGGATTGTTGATATAGTTTTTTTGATTGGTTACGGAGAAGTATGTCCGCGAGGGATATGCTTCTCCTTCTTTAAAAATCCTTGTCTTTCCTTGCTTTTCTGTTCGTTTTTCACTTCATTTGCAACAAAAATAACTTCCCTTAGCTCTGATAGTATGAAAAGACTGCAACTACTGCTCTTGTGGGTTTGGATGGTATGTTTCTCTGCTGCTTCACATGACTACATGTTTAAACATTTGGAAGTGAAAGACGGACTTTCCAATAATCAGGTTAATGCTATTTATAAAGATTCAAACGGATTCATGTGGTTTGGTACAGCTTCGGGGCTGAACCGCTATGATGGTTACAATATAAAGATTTATCGCAGCCAGAAAGATGACGAGAAATCTCTTCCCGATAGTTATGTCGAGGATATACAAGAAGATGCGTCCGGTAATTTGTGGATACGTACGGGAAGTGGGTATGCCATTTACAACTCGGCTTCCGATGTTTTTGACCGTAATGTGGAAGCTTGGATGTGGAACGTCGGTCTGACCGGAAATCCTTCGCTTATCTATATTGATAAGGAAAAGACTTTCTGGATCTATATTAATGGTAAAGGTGTTTACAGCTATAGAGAAGGACAGAAAAATGCCGTGGCAGTAAAGGAGGCGGATGAACTGCTTGCGAAAGCCGAAGTGTCCGACATGAAAGAATGCGGCGAAGGAATCCTGTTGGTTTTGAGTAACGGTATCTTGGTTTGTATAGATGAGGAAAAGCAAAATATCAAGTGGACCAATCCGGACATTGCCGAAGATTGCAGGGAAGTAAAGAATGCTACCTTTGATTTGTTTGTCGACCATAGTGGGCGGGCGTGGATATTCAGTGTGGAGGGGATGTGGATTTATAGCCTTTCTCGGAAGGTTTGGGAACAGCGTTCTCCCCGAACGGACACCTACAATACCGTACGTGCAGTGGCACAGGATAAATACGGATGTATATGGGTAGGCAGGGATCAGGATGGCGTTGAATTGATAGAACCGGCGGGACGGAAAATCCGTCTGGCGAACGATCCTAATAACGGGCGTACTCTGTCCAACAATACAATAACGGCTCTTTATGAAGATGAGGCCGGTACGATGTGGGTGGGAACCTACAAGAAGGGTGTCTCTTTCTATAATGAAAGTGTCTTCAAATTCGGCATTGCCGATGTAGGCGACATCAATTGTGTGGAGGACGGAGGCGGTGATATCGTATGGGTGGGGACCAACGACCGCGGGTTGATTCGCTGGAATAGCGTGACGGATGAACGTATGTTTTTTTCGCATACGGCAGATCCCGCTCTATCTCGAGTGATGTCATAGTCTGCCTTCTTCGGGACAGTAGCGGCAGAGTGTGGGCTGGTACTTTCTGGGGCGGACTGAATTGCTATGATGGAAACCGCTTTATCCATTACCGGTCCCGTAAGGGAGACAGTAACTCGCTGGTCTATGACAATGTATGGGCATTGGCAGAAGATGCGGACAAAAATATCTGGATCGGTACGTTGGGGGGAGGATTGCAATGCCTGAATCCTCAGACGGGGATATTTACCACCTATTCTACAGGTAATTCAAACCTTGTGTCGGACTATATCTCATCCCTCTGCATCAGCTGTGACAATAATCTGATTATCGGTACTTCGGCAGGGATGGCTTTCATGGACCTGAGGACCGGCGAGATTACAAATTTTGCAGGTACAAAATCGGGTAAGACCAGACTTTCCAACCAAAATATCAATCAAGTTTACGAAGATAGTCGCGGTTTGTTATGGATAGCCACGCGTGAAGGCTTGAATGTATATGACAGCAAACGGGATGAATTGTACGAAGTGCCTATCAAACCCGGTTTCTCCAAACTATTGATATTAGGTATTACGGAAGATGAAAACAAAAGTATATGGATCAGCACCGGAGGAGAACTGATAAACGTGGTGTTGTCCGTTGACAGCAAGACGGAGCAGCCCGTGTTCCGTTGCTATACCTATAATGACAAGGACGGGTTGCAGAGTTGTGACTTCAACCAGCGTTCCCTCAAACGACTGCATACGGGCGAGATTGTAGTGGGAGGACTGTATGGGCTGAATCGCTTCCAGCCGGGCAACATAAAGTATAACCGTACGTTGCCCAAGGTTATGTTTACCGGTTTCCAGTTGTTCAATGAAGACGTGAAGGTGGGCAAGGAGTATGCAGGACGTGTCATCTTGAAGGAAGCTTTGAATGAAACAGAAGAAGTTGTCTTGGCTTATAAGCAGAATGTGTTCACGGTGCTGTTCGCGTCGGACAATTTCGTGCTGCCCGAAAAGACACAGTATTTCTATAAATTGGAAGGGTTTAATGAGAACTGGCTGACGAGTATGTCCGATATGCATCGCGTTACCTATACCAATCTGGCTCCGGGGACTTACATTTTAAAAGTGAAGGCTACAAACAGTGACGGATATGCGGGTACTGAAGAGGCTTCGCTCAAGATTGTCATTCTTCCGCCTTTCTGGATGACTCCGTGGGCATATATCGTTTATGCTCTTCTGATAGTAGGAGTTGTTTCCTTTTCACTTTATGCCGTACAACGGAGGGAACGTAATAAGTTCAGAATCCGCCAGATAGAGGAAGATGCGAAGAAGAGGGAGGAGTTGAGCCAGATGAAATTCCGCTTTTTTACGAATGTCAGCCATGAGTTGCGTACGCCGCTTACGCTGATTATATCGCCGATGGAAAGTATGATGAAGGAGATTACGGACGAAAAACTGCATGGCAAGCTACAACTGATGTACCGCAATGCGCAGCGTTTGTTGAATCTGGTCAACCAGTTGCTCGATTTCCGTAAGAATGAGATGGCAGGATTGCATCTCACTTTGTCCGAGGGGGATATTGTGGCGTATGTGCGTAGCATCTGTGCTTCTTTCCTGATGCTTTCTGAAAAGAAACATGTGCATCTGACATTCTTTTCGGCCATGGAATCGCTGAATATGTCATTCGACGAGGATAAAATTGGTAAAGTTGTGATGAATCTTCTGTCCAATGCTTTCAAATTTACTCCGGACGGGGGACGTGTGGATGTGGCATTGGAAATGTCGAAAGAGATGTCCGGAAGATTGCTGATAAAGGTATCGGATACCGGTGTCGGTATCAGGGATGAAGACAAGGAGCGGATTTTTGAACGTTTCTATCAGGTGGAGCAGGAAGAACCGGAGCACCAGTCAACGGGTAGCGGTATTGGCTTGAGCCTGGTACGCGACTTTGTGACGCTGCATGAGGGTACGGTGCGCGTTGTCGACAATGTGGGTTCCGGTAGTGTGTTTCTGGTTGAGCTCCCGGTTAAACATGTACGTGTAAGTCCTCCCAAGCCTGCACCGCTTACAGAAGAGGTGGAAGAGCATGAGGAACTTTTGCCGGGTATGGAAGAGGAAGCGCTTTCGGTTGATTTGCTGGACGATATGGAGGATAATGAAGATGAAAAAGAAAAGCCGTTGGCCCTGATTGTGGATGATAATGAAGATTTGGTTGCCTTCATGAAAGATAGTCTGAGCTTGTATTTCCGTATACAGTCAGCTTCCAATGGTCGGGAAGCTTGGCAGAAAATATCGGAACTGATGCCGGATATTATTGTCAGCGACGTAATGATGCCCGAGATGGATGGGAATGAATTGTGCCGCTGGGTGAAGACCGATAAACGCACGAGTGACATTCCGATGATATTGCTCACTGCACGGCAGGCTGTGGAAGATAAAGTGGAGGGGTTGACCATCGGTGCGGATGATTATGTGACGAAACCTTTCAATGTGGAAATCCTTATTCTGCGTATGCGCAAGTTGATTGACCTGAGCAAGAAGCGCAAGGCAAAGTCGCTCATTGACCCCGAACCAAGTGAAATAGCCATTACTTCGTTGGATGAAAAGCTGGTGGAAAATGCCATCAAATATGTGGAGGCGAACATCGGTCGGTGTGACTTGTCCGTAGAAGAGTTGAGTCGGGGGTTGGGTATGAGCCGGGTACATCTTTACAAGAAACTCTTGCAGATAACCGGTAAGACACCTATTGAATTTATCCGTGTCATCCGTCTGAAAAGAGCGGCGCAGATGCTGCGCGAGAGTCAGCAAAATGTATCGGAGATAGCGTATCAGTTGGGCTTTAACAACCCCAAGTATTTCAGCAAATATTTCAAGGATGAATTCGGTGTTTTGCCCTCTGTTTATCAGGAAAGAGAGGGTAGATAACAAAAGATACCCCTTACGGAAACATATTGTCTTTTAGGGTAATCAAAAGCGCCCTTTTGTTTCAACATCGGGAGGACTCGTTTTTGAAGTAAACTTTCTATTTTTGCATTGGAGAAAATTCACTTTAAAAACAGTAATATGAAATTGAAAAACACTTCAGTTTATTTGCTTGCCGGATGGATGCTCGCCGCATGTTCCGGAGGCGGATTCCAAAAGACCGAGAACGGTGTTGTTGTGGAAGTCAAGCAGCAGCAACCGACGGATGTGCGTAAAGTAAGATTAGAAGTAATGGGCGAGAAGCTCATTCATGTATCGGCTACTCCTGAGAAGGAATTTTCAAAGGAGCAGAGTCTCATTGTGATCCCTCAACAGAATAAGACCGACTTTAAGGTCGAAGAGCAGGGCGATGAAGTGACTGTCAAGACATCGGAATTATGTGCCATTGTGTCCAAGACAACGGGTGAGGTACGCTTCACGGATGCCGACGGCAAGCAGATTCTGGCTGAAGACTCTGACGGGCGGACCTTTACTCCGGTGGAAGTGGAAGGTACGAAAGGATATACAGTACGTCAGGTATTCCAGTCGGCAGGCAATGATGAGGCTTTCTATGGCTTGGGCCAGCACCAGGCGGATGAGTTCAACTATAAAGGTAAGAATGAGGAACTGTTCCAGTACAATACAAAGGTGTCTGTACCCTTCATCGTGTCTAATAAAAACTACGGTGTGCTTTGGGACAGCTATTCGCTCTGCCGTTTCGGTGACCCGCGTGACTACTCACAACTGGGTGATGTCTTCAAACTTTATGATAAAGAGGGCAAGGAAGGTGCTTTGACCGGTACATATATTCCGGGCAAGAAAGACGTGGAAACCCTTGTACGTCGTGAGGATTCTCTTTATTTTGAACATCTGGACCGTGCCGCACATCTGAGTAAGGTGGTTAATTTGCCTGCGGAGTTCCCGTTCGGAGGGTCCGACGTAGTTTATGAGGGAGAAATAGAACCGGCAGAAAGCGGCTTGTTCCGCTTCATCCTTTACTATGCAGGCTACATGAAAGTATATATTGATAATGAATTGGTGGTTCCCGAACGTTGGCGTACGGCTTGGAATCCTAACAGTTATAAGTTTGCTGTTAATCTGGAAGCGGGCAAGCGCGTTCCGTTGAAGATAGAGTGGAAGCCTGATGCCGGTGTTTCTTACTGCGGTCTGCGGGTATTGAGTCCGGTGGCTGATGAAGAACAGAACAAACTCTCTTGGTGGGGTGAAATGCAGAATGAAATAGACTACTACTTCGTTTATGGTGATGATATGGACGATGTGATTAGCGGCTACCGTACATTGACAGGTAAATCCCAGATTATGCCGAAATGGGCGATGGGTTACTGGCAGAGCCGTGAGAAGTACAATACGCGTGAGGAGGTTCTCTCCACCTTGAAGGAATTCCGTGAACGTCAGATTCCTATCGACAATATCGTAATCGACTGGCTGCACTGGAAGCAGAATGCATGGGGAAGCCATGAGTTCGACCCTGAACGTTTCCCCGACCCGAAAGGAATGGTCGACTCCATCCACGCCATGAACGGACGTCTGATGATTTCCGTATGGCCCAAGTTCTATGCTACGACCGAACACTTCAAGGAATTTGACGAAAAAGGTTGGATGTATCAGCAGGCTATCAAAGACAGCATCAAAGACTGGGTCGGTCCTGGCTATCTGGGCTCTTTCTATGACGCATACGATGCCGATGCACGCAAGCTCTTCTGGAAGCAGATGCAAGACCACTACTATCCTCTGGGTGTTGACGCTTGGTGGATGGATGCCAGCGAACCGAACATACGCGACTGTACGGATTTGCAATACCGCAAGGACCTTTGCGGTCCGACAGCACTCGGCCCCTCTGCCAAGTTCTTCAATGCATACGCACTGATGAATGCAGAAGCTATCTATGACGGACAGCGCGGCGTGGAACCGGACAAGCGCGTCTTCTTGTTGACACGTTCCGGCTTTGCAGGATTGCAGCGCTATTCTACCGCCACCTGGAGTGGTGACATCGCTACCCGTTGGGAAGATATGAAAGCGCAAATCTCTGCCGGCTTGAACTTTGCTGTCAGCGGTATCCCTTATTGGACTATGGACATCGGTGGATTCTGTGTAGAGAACCGTTATGTGGCTGGTCAGATGGAATTCAACAAGACCGGACGTGAAAATGCCGATTATAAGGAATGGAGAGAGTTGAATGCCCGTTGGTATCAGTTCGGCGCTTTCTGCCCGTTGTTCCGTGCACACGGCCAGTATCCGTACCGTGAGGTTTGGAACATTGCTCCGGCAGGACATCCGTGCTACAACTCCATCGTTTACTATACGAAGTTGCGTTACAACATGATGCCGTATATCTATTCTTTGGCTGGTATGACTTACTTCAATGATTATACCATCATGCGTCCGCTCGTAATGGACTTCACAGCTGATGCAAATGTCAACAATATAGGTGACCAGTTTATGTTCGGTTCTGCCCTGATGGTGGCTCCGGTTTACGAATACGGTGCACGCAGCCGCGAGGTTTATTTCCCGGTAAGCTGCGGTTGGTATGATTTCTACTCCGGTAAGTATGTGAACGGTGGCCAGAAGTTGACAGTGGATGCTCCTTATGAACGTATTCCGCTCTACGTTTGCGAAGGTGCCATTGTACCTTATGGTCCGGATATGCAATACAGTGATGAAAAACCGGCTTCGGAAATCACTCTCTATGTTTATACGGGTAAGGACGGCGCGTTTACGCTCTATGAGGATGAAGGTGTGAACTATAACTACGAGAAGGGACAATATGCCACTATACCGTTTGCCTATAACGATGCTGAGGGTACACTGGTTATCGGCGACCGTACGGGTGACTTCCCCGGTATGCTGAAGGAACGTACTTTCAATGTGGTGAAGGTAAGCAAAGACCAGCCGCAACCGTTCGATTTGAAGGCGAAAGGCACAACGGTGAAGTATGACGGAAAAGCACAAACCGTAAAATTATAATCAGAATGATAGACGACGGTGCCAGGGAGAGAAATCTTCCCGGTACCGTTCTCGTCGTTCCTCGGTGCCGAACGATGCCTTCCCCGGTGCCAGGAACTTCCCTACTTCTGAATAGCTGTGAGAGAGGAATAGGCACTCGATAATCTTTTAGATATTTATTACTATGAATAAAATCATATTGTCTTTGGCCATCGGGCTGTCCCTGCTGGCCGGTTGCAATGCTCCTAAAGAGGTAGTTGGCGATGACCGTAGCTTGGATTTTACTGCCGACTGGGCCTTTCGCTTGGGAGACGATACGGCGGCAGCCCGTCCGGATTATAATGACGCAGACTGGCGGAAACTGAACTTACCCCACGATTGGGCCATTGAAGGAGAATTCAGTAAAGACAATCCTTCGGGAACGGGTGGAGGTGCACTGCCTGGTGGTATAGGCTGGTATCGCAAGACTTTTACTGCCGATAAGGCCGATGAGGGCAAACGCTATCGCATAGATTTCGATGGTGCCTATATGAACTCCACCGTTTATATCAATGGCCATGAATTGGGGACACGTCCCTACGGGTACATCTCGTTCAGTTATGACCTGACTCCCTATATCAAGTGGGGAGTGGAGAATGTGTTGGCGGTTCGTGTGGACAATGCCGAACAGCCCAATTCGCGCTGGTATTCCGGTTGCGGCATCTACCGTAATGTATGGCTGACAAAGCTGAATCCAGCTCATATAGCGCAATGGGGTACCTATGTTACGGCAGAAGATGTGTCGAAGAACAGTGCCCAGTTGAAGATACGCACCAAACTACAGTACGATGCAGAAGCACAGATGGCCGATGTCGTCCTGCAATCCCGGTTAGTGGATGCTGACGGCAATGCGGTGGGTGAGGCTGTGTCGGAAGCGCAGTTGATGCCTCTTACTCCGGCAGAAGTGGAGCAGGAGATACACTTGAAGAATCCCCGTCTTTGGAGTATTGATACGCCCTATATGTATAGGGTAGAAAGCATCCTCAAGGATAAGCAGACCGGCGAGGTACTCGACCGTTACTATACTCCTACCGGCATCCGTACTTTCCGCTTCGATGCACAAAAAGGATTTATCCTGAATGGTGAACAAGTGAAGATAAATGGTGTCTGCATGCATCATGACTTGGGTTGCCTGGGAGCTGCGGTGAATACGCGCGCCATCGAGCGCCAGTTGGAGATTCTGAAAGAAATGGGTTGCAACGGCATCCGCTGCTCCCATAATCCTCCCGCACCGGAGTTGCTCGACCTTTGCGACCGTATGGGCTTCATCGTGATGGACGAGACCTTTGATATGTGGCGCAAGAAAAAGACCCGCCACGATTATTCACGCTATTTCAACGAATGGCACGAACGCGATTTGACTGACCTTATCGTGCGTGACCGCAATCATCCTTCCATCTTCATGTGGAGCATCGGCAACGAAGTGCTGGAGCAGTGGACGGATGCCAAAGCCGACACCTTGAGTCTGGAAGAGGCCAATCTGGTCTTGAACTTCGGTCACAGTGCGGATATGCTGGCAAAGGACGGAGAAATGTCCGTCAACTCACTGCTGACAAAGAAACTGGCGGATATGGTGAGAAAGCTCGATGCCACGCGCCCCGTGACGGCAGGCTGCAACGAGCCGAACCCGAACAATCATTTGTTCCGTTCCGGTGCGCTCGATATAATCGGTTTTAATTACCATGACAATTGGTTTGCAGGTGTTCCTCAGAACTTCCCCGGCAAGCCGTTCATCGTGACGGAAAGTGTTTCCGGCCTGATGACACGCGGTTACTACCGAATGCCGAGTGATTCGATGTTTGTCTGGCCCGCACGTTGGGATAAGCCTTTCTATGATGCCTCGTTCTCTTGCTCCTCCTACGACAACTGTCATGTTCCTTGGGGCAACCGTCACGAAGGTACTATGCGTCATGTGAAGAACAACGACTTTATCAGTGGACAATACGTCTGGACGGGCTTCGATTATATCGGTGAGCCTACTCCTTACGGTTGGCCGGCACGCAGCTCTTACTTTGGCATTATCGACTTGGCCGGTTTCCCGAAGGATGTCTACTACATGTATCAGTCCGAGTGGCGTCCGGATAAGGCGGTGTTGCATCTTTTCCCGCATTGGAATTGGACGGAGGGACAAGACATCGATTTGTGGGCATATTATAACAATGCCGACGAAGTGGAGCTTTTCGTGAATGGAAAATCGCAGGGTGTGCGCAGCAAGGGAAAAGACGATTTCCACGTCATGTGGCGCGTGAAGTATGAGTCGGGTACGGTAAAGGCTGTTTCCCGCAAGGAAGGAAAGACTGTGGCCGAGCAGGAAATCCGGACAGCGGGCGAACCTGCGCAGATTCGTCTCAGCCCCGACCGCAGTACCATTCAGGCAGATGGCAAAGACTTGAGTTTCATTACGGTTGAGATTCTGGACAAAGATGGAAATTTGTGTCCGAATGCCGAAAACGATGTGACCTTTGCCGTAGAAGGTGCCGGCTTCATTGCTGGAGTGGATAACGGAAGCCCCATCTCTATGGAGAAGTTCAAGGACAACCACCGCAAGGCTTTCTACGGAAAGTGCCTGGTGGTACTGCAGAACAACGGTGAACCGGGTGGTGTCAAGGTGACGGCTACGGCTGATGGACTGGAGAAGGCGACGACGGCGATTAAAGTTAAATGATAATTTGATGTGCTAATTGGCACATTAGCATATTAACCAATTAAGACATGAAGAATAAATTTTTAGCAACCTTATTTCTTGCATGCTCCATCAGTACCGTGTCTGCACAGACACCGGTCTATATGGACGATGCACAACCTATTGAAGCACGTGTAAAGGATGCTCTCAGCCGGATGACACTGGAAGAGAAGGTAGCCCTTTGCCATGCGCAGAGTAAATTCAGCAGTGCGGGTGTTCCGCGGCTCGGCATTCCCGAGCTTTGGATGAGCGACGGCCCTCACGGTGTCCGTGCCGAAATCAACTGGAATGACTGGGGATATGCCAACTGGACCAATGACAGCATTACCGCTTTCCCGGCTTTGACTTGTCTGGCCGCTACCTGGAATCCGGACATGTCTGCAAAGTATGGCAAGGCCATCGGTGAGGAAGCGCGCTATCGTGAAAAGGATGTGTTGCTGGGCCCCGGCGTCAACATCTACCGTACTCCGATGAACGGTCGTAATTTTGAATATATGGGCGAGGACCCTTATCTGGCCAGTGTGATGTGCGTACCTTACATCCAGGAGTTGCAGAAGAACGGAGTGGCAGCTTGTGTCAAGCACTATGCGCTGAACAACCAGGAACTGTGGCGCGGACATATTGATGTGAATCTTAGCGACCGTGCTCTGTATGAAATCTATCTGCCGGCATTCAAGGCTGCAGTAGAAGAGGGAGGTGCCTGGAGCATTATGGGCGCTTACAATAAGATTCGCGGCCAGCACGCCTGCCATAACGATTTCACACTGAACAAGATTCTGAAAGATGACTGGAAGTTCGACGGCTGTGTCATTACCGACTGGGGCGGTGCCCACGACACCTATGAAGCTGCCGTCAACGGTCTGGATATTGAAATGGGTTCTTACACCAACGGTCTGACGTCCGAGAGTGTATTTACCTATAACGATTATTACCTTGCCAGCCCTTACCTCCAGATGTTGAAGGATGGCAAAGTGCCGATGTCTACAATAGACGACAAGGCTTCCCGCATTCTTCGCTTGATATTCCGTACGGCGATGAACCGTCAGAAACCCTATGGTTCGGTAGCTACGGAAGAGCATTATGCCGCTGCCCGCGAGATAGGCAATGAGGGAATTGTGCTGTTGAAGAATGCTCCGGTGATAAAGAAAGGTGCCCCGTTGCTGCCGATTGATGCAGCCAAGTATCAGAATATCCTGGTGGTGGGCGATAATGCCGTACGCTTGCTGAATCAGGGAGGAGGCTCTTCCGAACTGAAAGTGAAGGATATGGTATCTCCGCTGGATGGCTTGCGTGCCGTTTATGGTGATAAGGTAGCCTATGCGAAAGGCTATGCCGCCGGTCGTCCGATGTACGGCCGTGCAGATGAAATTCCGCAGAATGTGGTAGACTCACTCCGTGCAGAAGCCGTGGAAATGGCGAAAAAGGCAGACTTGGTGGTACTGGTAGGCGGATTGAACAAGAACCACTTCCAGGATTGTGAAGGCGGCGATCGTCTGGAATACGGCTTGCCTTTCGGGCAGGATGAACTGATTGAAGCTTTGCTGGGGGTAAACAAGAACCTGGTTCTGGTGCTTCTCAGTGGTAATGCGGTGGAAATGCCGTGGGTATCCCGGGTTCCTGCCATTGTGCAAGGCTGGTATTTAGGCTCCATGGGTGGCAAGTCTCTGGCTGACATCCTGAGTGGTGCGGTGAATCCAAGCGGAAAGTTGCCCTTTTCTTTCCCTGCCAAGTTGACGGATTGCGGTGCACATGCTTTTGATGAACTCAGTTATCCGGGCGACAGCATTAAGCAGGAGTATAAGGAAGATATTCTGGTGGGCTATCGTTGGCACGACACCAAGGAGATTCCGGCTCTCTTCCCCTTCGGTCATGGCTTGAGCTATACTACCTTTACATATGGCAAACCGGTGGCTTCTGCCAAGGCCATGGCTGCCGACGGTACGCTGACGGTGACAGTTGCCGTGAAGAATACGGGTAGCATTGCCGGAAAAGAGATTGTACAGCTTTATGTAGGCGATGATAAATGCAGTGTGCTTCGTCCTGTAAAGGAACTGAAACATTTTGCAAAAGTCGGTTTGGCGCCGGGCGAGGAGAAGAGCGTGACTTTCACCCTTACTCCGGATGATTTGAAGTTCTACGATGAGGCTTCCGCAGCTTGGAAGTACGAACCGGGTAAGTTCAAGGCATACGTTTGCGCTTCGTCTGCCGACGTCCGTGGTATAGTTTCGTTCGAAATGCAATAATCTTATAATCAGTGCGTAACCACTGCAAAATCAGTGCAACTGTTTTGCAGTGGTACTGCATACCTTTGCAGCGCTACTGCAATTGCTTTGCAGCGTCACTGCAAAAGGTATGCAGCAGTGCTGCAAAGTGTATGCAGTAAGTTTGCAGCCTGAAATCAGAATCAAAACAATATGAAGACACTTGCCACTCTATTTCTGCTTGCAGCCTCGTTGCTGCTTCGTGCAGCCGATGCGCCTGCCGACAGTTGTAATCATCAGTTGTACTATACGTCGCCTGCCGCTATTTGGGAGGAGACTCTTCCTTTGGGCAACGGACGCTTGGGCATGATGCCCGACGGAGGCATTCTCCGTGAGCACATTGTGCTGAATGAAATATCATTATGGAGCGGAATGGAGGCGGATTATAGCAATCCGGATGCTTCGAAGAGTCTGCCTGCCATCCGGCAACTGTTGTTTGAGGGAAAGAACCGAGAGGCACAGGAGCTGATGTACAGCAGTTTTGTTCCGAAGAAGCAGGAGACTGACGGGAGATATGGAACCTATCAGGTATTGGGCGATTTGGATATAGATTTTACCTACAATTCTTCATTATCCATTCTCAACTCTCCATTAAACAACTATCGCCGTTGGCTCAACTTGCGCGATGCGGTGGCATATACGGCTTTCAGGCTGGAAGATGTCGATTATCACCGTGAGTATTTTGTTTCCCGTGACCGTGATGTCATGCTGATTCATCTGGTTGCCGGACGTGAAGGGCTCTGAATTTCTCTGCCCGTTTGAGTCGTGCGGAACATAGCTCGGTGACTGTCCAAGGGAACACCCTTTTGATGGACGGCATGTTGGAAAGCGGTAAACCCGGTTTGGACGGTATGAAATACCGTGTGGCCATGCAACTCGTGCAGAACGGTGGTGAATCGTCTGTCAGCCTGGAAAACGGTATCCGCTTGAAGAACGGGCAGGAAGCCTGGTTGATACTTTCTGCCGCTACCTCCTATGCCGCTGCCGGTACCGACTTCCCGGGCGAACGCTATGCGGAAGTCTGCGACAGCTTGCTCCGTCCTTTCACCGCCCCCGCTAATTCTCCATGTGCCATTCTCCATTCTTCATTATCCAACCATGTCACCGCTCACCGTTCCCTCTACGACCGTGTTTCCTTGACGCTTCCTGCCACGCTGGATGATACGCTCCCGACGAACGAGCGCATCCTCCGCTTCACACAGCAGGAGTCGCCGGCATTGGCTGCTCTGTACTATAACTACGGACGCTATCTGCTCATCAGCAGTACCCGCCCCGGCAGCCTGCCGCCCAATCTGCAAGGACTCTGGGCAAATGGAGTATCGACTCCCTGGAACGGGGACTACCATACGAACATCAATATCCAGATGAACCACTGGCCCTTGGAGCAAGCCGGACTTTCCGAACTCTATCAGCCGTTGACAACGTTGATGGAGCGCCTTGTCCCTTCGGGAGAAGCAAGTGCGCGTACTTTCTATGGCGATGAGGCAGATGGCTGGGTGCTCCACATGATGACCAATGTATGGAATTACACCGCTCCCGGTGAACATCCTTCCTGGGGAGCGACCAATACCGGTGGTGCGTGGCTGTGTGCCCATCTGTGGGAACACTATCTGTATACGCAAGACAGGGATTATCTGCGTCGTATTTATCCCGTCTTGAAAGGTGCCGCCCGGTTCTTTAGTTCCACCACCGTGCAGGAGCCTTCTCATGGCTGGCTGGTAACTGCCCCCACTTCTTCTCCGGAAAATAGTTTCTATGTGCCGGGTGACAGCGTGACTCCCGTCAGCATCTGTATGGGTCCCACTATGGATGTGCAACTGCTCACCGAGCTTTATACCAATGTCATTGCCGCCGCCCGCCTGCTGGATTGTGATGCGGACTATGTGGCGAAGCTTGAGGCAGACCTGAAGAAGTTTCCGCCCATGCAAATCAGTAAGGAAGGATACTTGCAAGAATGGCTGGAAGATTATAAGGAAGTGGATGTGCACCACCGCCACGTTTCCCATCTCTACGGCCTGCATCCGGGAAACTTGATTTCGCCGGAGTCCACCCCCGAGCTTGCCGAAGCCTGCCGGATGACCTTGAACCGTCGTGGAGATGAGGGTACCGGTTGGAGCCGTGCTTGGAAGATAAACTTCTGGGCTCGTTTGGGTGACGGAAACCGTGCTTGGAAACTTTTCAAGAGTTTGCTGCATCCTGCTGTCGATGCTGCGACGGGAGGTCATGGTAGCGGCACTTTCCCTAATTTGTTCTGTTCGCATCCTCCTTTCCAGATTGATGGCAACTACGGTGGCGCGGCGGGAGTCGGCGAAATGCTGCTGCAAAGTCATGAAGGCTTTATCCATCTGCTTCCTGCCCTGCCGGATAGCTGGACTACCGGTAACTTCCGTGGAATGCGCGTACGCGGCGGTGCTTCCATAGACCTGGACTGGAAGGATGGACGGGCAACGAGGGCTGTTGTTACCGCTCTTGTTCCGGGTAAATTCATCCTAAAGATGCCCGCAGGCGCCGTTCGTGCCCAAGTGAAGATAGGAGGACGTACGCATACTTACAAAGAACCGGCATTTCCGTTGGATTTGAACAAGGGAGAGGCGGTGACCATACATTTCTTATAGGAACGTTCCCCTCCGACAAAATTATCAAGTTATTTGTCTTTCGCGTCCGAATGCTGTACATTTGCAGTGCATGTAGAACAAATATCTTAGATAATTATGAAAAATAGAGTACGTTTTTTCTTCTTGTTTCTCGGCTTGCTGGGAGCGTTGGCAGTTCATGCACAAATCAATGAGTTGCCACGTTCCACACCCGAGGCAGAAGGAGTCCCTTCCAAGGCTGTCACTGCCTTGTTTGATTCACTGATGGCATTGCCGAAAACAGACATCCACAGCGTGGTGGTGGTGCGTCACGGCAAGGTCATCGGAGAAATCTATCCGGCTCCGTTCGCGCCGGAATATCGCCATACCATGTATTCCTGCTCCAAAACCTTTGTCGGGGCTGCCGTAGGACTTGCCATTGCGGACAACCGCTTGCGTTTGACAGACCGCGTCGGTGCTTTCTTCCCGGAGCTTCTTCCGGATTCGGTTTCCACTAATCTGGCAGACATGACTGTCCGTGACCTGCTTACCATGACATCGGGTGTCACTCCCGACTGGAATATGCGCAACCTCACTCCCGACTGGATACGTACCTTCCTTGCCAAACCGGTGAAAACTCCGGGCAAGAAGTTTGAATATGATTCGATTAGTACCTATATGCTTTCTGCCATTGTGCAGAAGGTGACGGGCATGACCTTGCTGGATTATCTGAAGCAGAAGCTTTTCATCCCGATGCATATCACGGACGTTGCGTGGGAGATAAGCCCTGAAGGCATCAATACCGGTGGCTGGGGACTGCATATCCAGAGCGAGTCATTGGCAAAATTCGGATTGCTGCTGCTGAACCGGGGTGTTTGGGAAGGCAGGCAGTTGCTTCCGGCTTCCTGGGTGGAGCAGATGATGACCAGACAGATAGGAGATTATGGCTATCAGATGTGGCTTTGCGAATATCCGGGTGCTGTACGTGCTGACGGGGCTTTGGGACAATACATTCTGATTGTTCCGGATAAGGATATGGTAGTGGTCATTACCGAATGTACATTGATAGACGGTCGTCGGCAGCGTCGTCTGGTCTGGAACCGCTTGTTGCCGGAGACAGGTGACCAGGCATTAGTGCCCGGTAAGGACTACAAGCGCCTGCAGAAGAAACAGCGTTCTTATCAACTGCCGTTGGTGCAAGGAAAGGCTGCTTCCTCCCTTTCACAGAAATACGCAGGCAAGCGCATCCTGCTCGGAGAGAACAAATACGGATGGCAATCCATCGAACTGCAATTCAAGCAGCAAGAAGTAGTGATGACTGTGGTGGAGAAAGACGGAAAGACATACAGTCTTCCGTTTGGCTATAAGCAATGGTCGAAAGCGGCAATTGATGGCTATCCTCCGTATTCGGTTGCTGCAAAGGGGCGTTTTAAGGGTATAGAAGGCCCTTTCCAGGTGGCAGGCAGTTATGCGTGGGCGTCACCTGATGCTTTGCAACTGAAAGTACATTATGTCAACTGGATAAGCGCTCTTGGGCTTACGCTCTGCTTTGAGGATAACAAGGTACTCCTGACTGTTACGGAGAATTATTCTTCGGGTGAAGGGGTGACTTTCGAAGGTACATTAGCGCATTAAAATAATGAATCGTATTTTGCTTACTCTAAAACGGCCTTTTATCTGGCTGTACCGTTTCCGGCACCGTTGCGGCTACGGTGTACATTCTCCTTTTGCCTTTAACCTGATTACGCATGTAATTTACGAAAGTACGGCTTATTATAAATATGAAGAGCTGGCCAAGGCACAGAAGCAACTGGAGCTGGAGAAAGATAAACGTTGGAAGTACGAATCGAAGAAAGTAAAACGCCTTCTGTTCCGTCTGGTAAACTATACCCAGCCGGAGACCATTGTAGATGCCGGTACGCTTGCCGCTTCTGCCCTCTATCTGAAAGCGGGGAAGGAGGGAGCAGATTATACTTCGGCTTCCGACCTTTCCGAGCTCTTTCTGGAGAGTGGCGTTCCCGTTGATTTCCTTTATTTGCACGATTATCGTCATCCCGATTTTGTAGAGGAGGTCTTCCGCATCTGTTCTGCCCGTACCAGGGGAAAGTCTGTTTTTGTGATTGAGGGTATCCGTTACACTCCGCAGATGTCTGCCCTCTGGAAACGTATGAAGCAGGACGGGCGGGCGGGTATTACGTTCGACCTTTATGACCTTGGTATCATATTCTTCGATAAAACAAAGATAAAACAAGACTATATTGTCAACTTTTGATTATCTTTAGGCGTTTCAATAGTGATTAGCGGTTAGTGATTAGTGCTTAGCTCCACTTACTGGCTGCTAAACATTAATCCCTAACCCCTAAACATTAATTCCTTATGAAGATATACACCAAAACCGGAGATAAAGGAACCACCTCTCTTGTAGGCGGAACCCGTGTACCTAAAACGCATATCCGCCTTGAGGCGTATGGTACGGTGGATGAACTGAATTCCAATCTGGGTCTTCTCATCACGTACCTGCTTGACGGGAAGGATAAAGATTTTCTGCAGCAAGTGCAAGACAGACTTTTTGCCGTAGGCTCTCATCTGGCCACAGACCGGGAGAAAATGGAGCTGAAAGAAGCCAGTATCATCAGCCCGGAGCAGGTGGAAATGGTGGAGCGGGAGATAGACCGTTTGGATACTCTTTTGCCTCCTCTTTCAGCCTTTATTCTTCCCGGCGGAAGTCGCGGTGCGGCAGTCTGCCACGTTTGCCGTACGGTTTGCCGTCGTGCAGAGCGTCGGATTCTTGCTCTGGCCGAACAAGTGGAAATCGCTTCGGAATTACTGGCTTACGTGAACCGCTTGTCTGATTATTTGTTCGTTCTTTCCCGTAAAATGAATCAAGACGACAAAAAAGGTGAAATATTTTGGAATAATAGTTGCAAGTGAAATAAATTGTTATACTTTTGCCGAAAAATAGAAATAGGACTTAATATTCACAATTTTAATACTAGAGACTATGTATTGGACATTGGAATTAGCATCTAAACTGGAAGATGCTCCTTGGCCGGCAACTAAGGATGAATTGATAGATTATGCCATGCGTTCGGGTGCTCCGCTTGAAGTGATTGAGAATCTGCAGGAAATGGAAGATGAAGGCGAGATTTATGAAAGCATAGAAGATATTTGGCCCGATTATCCCAGCAAAGAGGACTTTTTCTTCAACGAGGAGGAATATTGATACGCTTTAAAAGAAAAAACTTACCGGTATGTCTGGTAATATTTTGAAACATAGGGAGAAGTAATTCCAAAACCGATAACTATGGTTGAAGAATTGCTTCTTTTCTTTTTAATACCCCCACACTACAATAATAATGAATGTACAAGAAGCAACAACACGCCGGTTACCGGATTTGAAGGAAAGGCATCTGCCTGAAAACTGCCGCGAAACCATAAACACGATTTTAAAGGAGACTTACGGCTACGAACAGTTTCGTAATCTTGAGATTTACGATGACTTGTCCAAGGGAAAAGAGAAACTCTGCATTTCGCAGGGACAGCTGATAGAGAACGTTATACTGGAGGCTGAAAAGGCTTGGAAAGGTGAAACGCAGGTAGACAATATCTTGCTGACTGCCCCTACCGGCTCCGGAAAATCCTTGTTGTTCCAGCTTCCTGCCATCTATCTGGGGAAGGAGTATAATCTGCTTACCATTGTGGTTTCCCCTTTGAAGGCGTTGATTGTAGACCAGGTGGAAAGTCTGCAAGAGCTGGGGTATATGCGTGTGGCATACGCCTCGTCCGATTTATCGCCGGAACAGAAGATGGAGGTTTACCGGCAGGTGCGTGAGGGGGAGATTGATTTGTTCTATCTCTCGCCGGAATTGCTTCTCTCTTACGACATTAAGCATTTTGTAGGCGAGCGCCGCATCGGTCTGGTGGTGGTCGATGAGGCGCATACGGTCACTACGTGGGGCAAGGAGTTCCGCGTGGACTATTGGTTCTTGGGGCGCTACCTGACTGCTTTGAAACAGACTCTCGGCTATAATTTCCCGTTGTTTGCATTGACTGCTACGGCTGTCTGGAACCCGAAAGGAGGTAATGACATGATATTCGAGACTATTCGTTCCTTGCAGATGGAGCCTTGCGTGCTTTATGTAGGTACAGTGAAGCGCCGGAATATTGGCTTTGACATCCGTCAGATGGAGATGGAGGACGGGGAGACATACGACAAGGCAAAGCAGCGCGTGGTGGCTGCGCGGGTGGAGGACTTCCTGGACGGGCACAAGACATTGCTCTATTATCCTTTTGCGGGTGGCATCGACATGCGCTTGAAGACGTGGGTGAAGCCGGCGGACTGGCGTCTGGTTGCCTCCTATTATGGCAAGAAGGACAAGGAACAGAAAGCTGCCATTGTACAAGAGTTCAAGGAAGGAACCAAGAAACTGATTGTGGCTACGAAAGCCTTTGGTATGGGAGTGGACATCAGTGATATAGACCGTGTATACCATGTGGCGCCATCCAGTACGTTTGTCGACTATATTCAGGAGATAGGGCGTGCCGCGCGTGATACGGAGATACAGGGTATTGCCGCTACCGACTACCATGAACGGGATTTCTATTATATGAAGCGTCTGCATCAGACAGGGAACATTGCCCAGGAACAGCTGGTGCTTATTCTGAGAAAACTCATGGAAGTGTACCGCATGAAAGGGGAAAAACCGGAAATCATGGTATCTTTGTCCGATTTCGAGTTTGTGGTGAAACTGCCGCGTACAAAGAACAAGCTGGAGTATGAAGCGGAGTTGGGACAGCTCATCAAGACCGCCTTGCTTTGGCTGGAAGACGATTTGATGCAGCGTTATGGAAGGCATCTGCTTGAAATCAGCCCCAAGAATCTGTTGACCGAAGGATATGTCCAGGACAAGACGGGTGATGTCTTTGCCCGTGAATTCCATAGCTATCTGACAAAGGTAGAAGGGGAGGACGGGGTTTACGTCGCACGTCTGGAAGCGCTTTGGGAAGAGCGTTTCCCTGAGCTTGGCTACAAGGAATTCAAACAGAAACTGAATAATGGAACGTTGTGGGAGGGAGCCCGTGCCGTGTCTGTAGGCAAGCATGAGGTGTTGTTGAAGGAAGATGCCACTGTCATCCGTGAGCGGATGGATGCCTTGTTCAAGAGCCTGACAACGATGCTGAAAACGTCATTGATAAAGTCGAAAGGACGTTTTGATGAAGAAGAATTGCGGGCTGTCTTTGCCGAGCATGGCATGGACGTGCGCTCTGCCAAACGCTTTATCGGTTCCCTGCTGGAGAGTCGCACGGAGGAAGGCCGCAGTGTAAGCTATATCAGCAGTGTGAAAAAGAAGGATTCCAATGAACTCTCTTTTACGGTGACCAAAGGCTTTGATTTGCTTTTGTCGCGCTATCAAAAACTGTTTAGCCAACGCATAGTGGGCAGTAAGGGAGACCGCCTGGTGTTTTATTGCACTCCTTTCTCGGACTTGAATATGCTGCTTAATCTGCTTTCTATGCTTGACTGCCTTTCGTTCAGTGTGGAGGGTGGCGGTACGCCTTGCGTATTTGTCCGTTTCAATGACCCCGAAACTCTGCAGGAACTTGCGCTTGGCGATGATTACCGCAATCTGATTCTGGATACCAACGGGCAGATATTCCAGGAGCAGATTGACTTGTTCTCTTTCTTCTTCGGAACAGATAAGCTGACGGATGAACAGCGCTGGGACTTTATAGAGGATTATTTTACGGGAATGGGAGTGGACGACTTGAAAAAGAAGTTTGTGTCCTTGTAGCACCAATTCGTTGAACAGCCTTTCCAGAGTTACAGTTCATCTTTGCTTTTACTGTAAAGATTGTGAGTAATTAGTCTAAGTGCTCCTGCAGAAACCGTTGCAGGATGCGTGCATGGTTGTATATCGGTGCTTTGGAAGCATATAGTAAGGTTATGGTATGGTGGTGTTTTATGGTGTCAATGAACCTAAGGGCGGCTTCCGAATTTTCCAGTTCCTTGCGATACATGGCTGCAAACCCCTCCCAGTGTTCCGCTTGGTCTTCGTGAAACCATTTTCTTAATTCAGGTGAAGGGTAATATCCTTTTCCCAGACATCGTATTTCAGATGTTCCTTTTATGCCGCGAGGCCACAGCCGGTCCACCAATACACGGTAGCCGTCTGTTGCATTGGGTTCTTCATATACCCGTTTGATTCTGATTTGTGTCATGGCTGTTCTCTTAATTTTGCTTCCATTTTGATGGAGCGTGGGAAAACGATATTATTTTCCAGATGGATGTGCTGGTGCAAGGCCTCTTCAAATGCTTTAAGCTGTTGGAGTACGAGGCGGTAACTGTTGCAGGCTTCTTCTGGAGCTGTATAGCCGTTGGTCAGATGCTCTATGTGGCGATAGCGTTCTCCTTCAATGTCATGTTCTGCCATCATGACGGATATGGGAGCTTCGATGCTTCCACAGTGGAATTCGGGCAGGGGAGTATTTTCCAGCTTAGCCTTTACCATCTCATAGATGTAGGGAAACAGTACCAGTTCCTCTTTGTCGAGATGGGCATTGAGGTCGGAGAGGGAATCATGAAAGAGAGCCTGCACATTGTAGAGTGACGGATGTTTTTCACCGTGTACGCGACATATTTTATCCAGCAGTTCTTCAATCTCGGGACCTTGTGTACGGATATTACGGTGGTGGATTTTGAGAATATAGTCCACCAATAAGTCCAGAGGCCAACTCTTGAAATCAATATTTTCGGAGGTTGTCGGAGCCAGATGCTCTATTTCTTCTATCACCTTCTCCATATCGGCTCCGGCAGTTTTACTGGCTTCGGGAAGCAGTGCGGAACCATGGCAGCAGAAATCAATGCCATATTTATCAAATATCCCGGCATTGTTGAAGTTGTCGGCTACGATTTCGCCGACTGTCATACGTTTATAATCCTTCATATGTTATCTTGTTTTGTTTTCCACAACATTGTGGAAACCTGCTATATATACAATTATATGGCAGATAATGTTTGAAGGGTTATGATTATTTGAGTTTTCTTGCCCGGTTCTTTCATTTAAAGGAATTGGAGGAGTTATCACTTCGCTCCGCTCCGTCAGGAGTTGAAGAAGTTAAAGCCGATACTTCTGTGAATACATACGCACGAGTATTGGCTTTAACTCCTAAGCCGACTTGTCGGCTGATAACTCCTTTAAATGAAGATTCGTGGTTTCCTTGTCTATCCTTCTACTTTTTGGAATGCCAGCCGTTCGTCTCCATTGGCCAGAAGGATGATGCCGCAATATTTGAATCCGTGCTTCTTCAGTATGTATTGCAGGATATGATTGTCCCGGTGGGTATCTGCACGTAGGTTGGGTATTTGTTCGTAGCACCATTGCAGGCAGGCATTGGCCACTCCTTTGCTGTGTTCTGTACTTGCCAGCCGGTGAATGACGCCGTAAGGAAGCGTATCTTCCACCCATTTTCCTTCATAGATATGCGTATATGTGGGGTCGTTTCCACGGATAAAGGCGAAGGTTCCGATAATTTCTTCGGTATCGTCGGTGCACACATAGCTGTTTCCTTGTTCGATGTCTGCTATGACGATTTCCCTGGAAGGGTAGTTGCCTCTCCACTGCAGCATATTTCCGTCTTTCCGCATGATGTGCTTCGCTTGTTCAAAGATGTCCATAAGGATTGCAATGTCTGTGGGTTGCGTCTTTCTGATTTTTATCATAGCTTTTATTTTATCTGTGTGGTATCTTTCTTTGATTCAGGTTGCAAAGGTAATGCGTTTTGTGATTCATTGTTCTCGTAAATGAACAAATGCTAACATACGTTGTTTCTTTAGGAAGAATTTGCATATATTTGTCCCGTAATATTAAACACAATTGATTATGAAAAGATTTTTAGTGCTTTCGTGATAGCTGTATGCTGTATGTTTATGGCTATGCCTGCCCAGGCCCAACTATTGAAGTGGGGTGTTAAGGGTGGTGTGAATATGACGAAAATAGATTGGGATGGCGGATATAAGGGAAACAAGGATAATTCTACCGGTTTCTTTATTGGTCCGATGGCTGAGTTTACCATTCCCATTGTAGGCTTGGGTGTTGATGGTGCTTTGCTGTTCTCTCAGCGCGGCAAGGACGAGGTGAAGCAAACAGGACTGGAAGTACCCGTAAATCTGAAATATACCATTGGCTTGGGTAGTTTGTTGGGTATTTATGTGGCAGCCGGTCCCGATTTCTTCTTCGACTTCAAGAAGAAGGATTACGTAGACCGCAAGAAGGCTCAAGTGGCACTTAATCTGGGTGCCGGTGTGAAGCTGCTGAAGCATCTCCAGGTTGGCGTGACCTATCAGCTCCCGATGGGCGACTCATTTACGTGGAAGAATGCGGGTGATGCCATCGGTGCCAAGAATAAGACTTGGCAGGTGTCTGCGGCGTATCTCTTCTAAATGTAGTAAAACGATTTGTGGAATATAAAGAAAGGCTCTCCTACAAAAAGGAGGGCCTTTCTTGTGTTTTTGATTACTTTTCTACAATTACATCTACTGGGGCAGGTGCATCATCATGGAGTGGGGTAGCAGCTTCGCGACTAGGCTGTCTACCGTCTTTGATGGCGAGTACCCATTCCCCATTTGCTTTTATGGGGTTGAACATGAACCCCATACTACTACCTGGAGTGTCAGAATCTGAACGTGGCGTAAATTCTATTTTGTACTTCACGTCATTATTTCCTTGTGTAGAGAAGCTGAGGTAATCCAATCGATAACGAATTACCGGGAAACGCTGGAAACGTTTGGTCAGTGCTTCCCGTTGTTGTATCGTTAAGGGTTTGGCTATACCAGCGTCATCAATGGAGTAAAGCATATCAAGAGCCTTGTCAGTCTCTTTAGCTTTTAGAAGATCCATACACTGTGTACATAATGTAAGAACAGCGCTTGAGTCTGCAGCAGTCAAAGTGGCTACAAACTCATCTTCTGCCTCTTTCTGTGTCTTCATCTTCTCTTCGTGTCCTTTTGTTGAACATGCTCCGAGTAGAAAGCTTGCTGAGAGAAGAAGCATAAAAAGGATTTGTTTATTGTTCATTGTTGATATATTTATTAATCGTGCATTGTTAAATAAAAAGGTGCGTCACCTTATTATGACGCACCTTTATTATATTACCGCATTTTAGGATGCGATGAGTTCTTTACAAAATTATCTGTTGGCAATAGTACCATCAACAGCAATGGCAACTTTAGCACTTACTGTACCCCATGTGTATGTGACCTTTACAGGAACCATGATGGTGAAGTCTTTAGTGTTACCCATATTGTTCTTGTAGTTCAATACTACAGAGTTCAACTTGCTGATGTTGGTAGTTTTGATGTCAATCGGGTTAGAAATTGCAGTACCACCTACTTTATCAAGGATTGTCAGCTTGATAACGTCCTTGTTGATAGGCTTCTGTTCACCGATAACATTAACGTCACAAGTTGCATTGTCAATATCCAAAGTTATTGCGCTGATACCGTAGTATTCGTACAAGTTAACGTTGTTTTCTTTAGCAGCTTCATATACTTTGTCTTTATCATTGTATACGATAACCGGTTTGTCGCGCCAGTCGTTGGCCTTGAACAAGTTACCAAGTAATACGGAAGAACCGTTAGCCTCTGCATCCAAGAACTTGGCTTTGTCGTTGCTTTCAATATCCAGCGGACGCAAGAAGCGAGCGTTGAAGTTGTAAGCGGGAGCCAGTTCAATTTCGCAGTCACCATAAACAGCGGATACCTCGATGATGGCAAACTGTTGGTTAGGCTTGTTTTCGTTATGACCGAAAAGGTTCAAGAATACTTTTGCTTCATCGTTGTTTGCATAAGTAATTGTCTTGGCTGTCTTATCAAGAGTTGCGATGAGAGAAGCGGTTGCTCTCTTTTCACCCCAGTATAACTTAGTGCTGCTCTTGCTCTTGTCAGCTTCAACTGTACTTACAAACAACTTCTTTCCACCTATAGTCAGACCATCGTTCTTAGCAGAGAACAAGTAGCTGTACTTGATTTCCATACCTTTGTCTTTGTTGTTCCAGATTTCACCATAAACCGGCTTGGAAGCTTCTGATACAATGAATTCGATGCCTGATTTTTCAACTTCTTTTCCAGCTTCTGTTACGTAGTGATAGAAGTAGTCATCAAGATTCTTCACATAATTTGCTACATTGTTTGCTGCATCCGGAGCAGGAACATTGGTACGTACAGTATCTCTGTCAGCCAAAGCTGTTTCAGCAGGATACCAGAACGCATCACGTTTGTTACCATAACTTGCAGTAGTCGGCAATTCTGCTATGGAAATCTTGATACCTACGTAAATAGCGTAAGTTGTTCCACCTGCTACAGGTTTGTACTTGCCATAAAGTGTCAAGGCGCGATCTTTGTAATCCTTGATGAGTTGGTCTCTTTGAGTCTTATTGCTAGTCCAGTTCAGGATAGCATTTGTACTAGTGTTACCGTCAGGAGTTTCAGTAACTACACCGTAAGTATTGTCTGCTGCAAATTTATTAGCAGCTGTTACTTGAATGAAGCCACCCTTACCGTCTGCTACATAAGTTTCGTCTTTTACAAATGTATAACCCTTTGTGAATTCTTCCTTGGTCATACCCAGTTCTTCAAGAATCTTACCGGACATGTCTTTCCAAGTGATGGATACAGTTTGTTCACCACACAAGTACGGCAACTGCGGAGTGCTCTTGTCAATAACAATTGCATCAGGAGTAGCGGCTTTTTCAGTGATTTCCAACTTGATGTAACCTGCTAATACTACATTATTTGTTGCATCAACCAGTTTAACCAATACTGCCGGACGACGACCGATAGCACTTCTGCCAATCTTTTCTGTGCTTCCTTCAGGAATAACCACACTTTCTTCTTTGTCGTTTACATAGCAAGGAGTGAAAGTACCGTCTTCTTCCAATTGAGAGTAAGCATTTTCCTCTGTATCATTGTCACCGCTGATATAGTGAACAGCTTCAAACTTGAGAGTCAGATTATATAGCTGGGCAGCTTCAGCAAGACTCATGCTTTTGTGAGTGGTTGCAGTAATTTTCTCTCCAAAGTTTTCTACATGATGGATACACAGTAAATCTGCCAATTCAATAGAACCACCATTGTATTGTGCAGGAACAGTATATACGTTTTCGATAGCTTCCTTAGCTGTCTTATACAGTTCAGGTTTACAAGTGTTTTTTGTTACGATTTTGCTGTCATCGGTATACGCAATGGCTTTAAAACCTTGAATCATCGGCATGATGGCTGCATAGTCAGAAGTAACTGTAGACTTTTCTTCACCTTCTTTTCGCCATTAACCAATGTTGCTTCCAGAGCTGCGATAGAAATATAGTTGTTTTCACCGGGAGTGCTCAAATTGCCCTTCTTCAAATCCTCTACAGAGAGTTTGTATGTAGCATACATTTTTCGCCGTCAATGGTCTTACCTGCGTTTTGGAAGATAGGGTTACCACAGCAGGAGTAGCTTTGTAGCTACATATTCCGGAGTAGCTGCCAAGAATTTCCACTCAATATCTTTCAGCTTGGCATTTAGCGGGTTCAAGTGATAGTACATTGCGCTGGTTGAAGGCATCCAATAAGTTTTCTTAGTGGCATCTTTCAAAGTAATCCAATTGGTAGCACTTGTACCTTTCTTGATTACATAAGCTACATTGTGGTCATCTTTACTTTCTATTGCGTTCTTTTCAGCTTCGATGAAATCACCGTTGGCATATTTGTATTTAGTAGCTTCTACTCCGTCTTCATACAAATCAGGAATGAATACCAATGCTTTCAACTTAGTAGTCAGAGAAATAGTCTTTTCAACCAATTTGCCGTTCTCATCCTTCATGTTACCAAGGGTCAGAGTTTCATCTTTTGTATTCCAAACTGCTGAAAGAGTCCCTTCCGGTAACCATTTCGTAGTTTGTACTTCATATAAAGGATCTTTACCCTTCTCTTCTGTTACTTTCACCCAGTAGCCAGCTTCTGCTTGGCCATGCAACTTGCCAGTTTCTTCAGTACCTGGGTAGTAATAGATGGTTTTAGCGTCTTGACCAGCGCTACCGTTGCCCGGTTCACCTTTTTCACCGCGTGCAGGGAACTCTGTTTGTACATTGTCTTTAGCCCACCAATAGTCACCGTTAGCGTCTTTTACAATACTCCAAACGGGAGCGTTTGTGCCGTTTGTTCCGTTCTTGATAGGATAAGATTCGCCATTGCTTAATTTGATGACAATGCCATCTTCTGTTTTGTCAACGCCGGTAATGACCGATCCAGCGTCAATCTTAGCTTGAAGGTCACTTACCAGCTTTTCTACTGCTGATACGCGGTTGTCCAAGCTTTCGATGTCGTCATCATAGTCCTTACAAGACGTGAACGTTCCTGCAGTGCCCACCATTAAGGCGCTGAACAGGATCACACTTAGAAACTTTTGTTCATAATTGAAAACTTTAAATTTATAAATTTAAAAAAAAAAGTGAATAATCTCTCATTTTGAACCTTTCGCATACTTGTTTTGTTGTTAAGTATTCCGTTACTTCGCAGGTAACGGGAACCATCTTGAATCAATTATGTGAAAAGAAGTTTAATATAGTTGTAATGCCTCTATAATTGTTTATAACATTTTAAGTGATGAAAGATGAAAAGTGGCTTATAGGTGGAATTCTGATAATATGACCGAGGTAAAAGTTACGATAAAGGAAATCAAAATATTTATAGGAAAGAAAGACTTAAAGTGTTATTTTGTAGAGTTTTGGCTTAAGGAAGTTGTTGAGAAATGAGCGGAGGACTCTTCCTTCAAGAGATGCTTCTTGCGGGAGGAATAAATATGGACACATCTAGGCCGCTTTATCAATAAAAATAAAAATCTATGCCGAGATTCCATTGCTTTTTACAAAAGAAATTACCTTCTCGTTTGCTTCATCAATCTTCTTGTCGTTGAAAGGTTTGAGATAGGTTTCAGTAACATTTATCGATGAATGTCCCATCGCTTCGGAAATAATGCCAGGGTGAATCTCACAATAATATGCCATTGTGGCCCACGTGTGTCTTGCCGAATACGAACTAAGATGTGAACTCATATTCAAATGTGTTTTTAAAGCTGACAGCTGATAGTTAAAACGCCTCAAAGCTGATTGATACTCTTTATAAGCCGCTTCTGTACCATCCTTGCTACGTAATATTGGGAATAAATAAGGTGAGTTCTCGTCCTTATTGGATACCATGTGTACCAGCTGTAAGGCTTCAGGGGATAGAAGTACCCGTAAGGTGCGACCAGTTTTTCTTCTACGATAGGACAATACATTCCCTTGCAGGTCTTTCTTATGCAAGAAAGCTAAATCGACAAATGGGAGACCACGCATCATAAACATAAAAACAAATAGCATTTTGGCCTTTTGAAGGCTTGAGGAAGGAATCCTTTTGGACAAATCCATTTCTGTCCCGCGAACTAAAGTTCCTATATCCGAAGCTTCCAAAGCTCTTTTCTTGTCTGCTTTAGTTCCTGTATACACATGTTCAAATAATCTAGGAGTATAACGAACACATCGTAAATCTACAGCTCGATTGTAAGCCGAGCGAATGACTTTCATATAGGTAGAAACGGTGTTCCAACTGCAATCTCGTTGACGCAGGTGCATTTCAAAACGTTTCAAAACCACTGGATTCAATTTGCGCAGATGCAAATCCCGATAGTTATTGAATGCGGAAAACACATTCAATGTAGATTGGTAAATATGGGCTGTTCCCCATCTTCCATTTTCTCGAAGCTCTCCAATAATAGTTGACAGCATTTCTTGTAAGGTAATCTCTTTCATCTTCAATTTAAATTATACATTCTCTTATTAATAATATGTATAAGTTACAATCCCTTTATAATGCAGAACATACGTGCAAATACACTAATAATTGGGGCGAACAACAATCCCATTAACCTCAAATCCGCAACTAAGCTCTTCAGCGTCCTTCTTGCGTCTAAACGTCCTCTCATCACTGAATTAGCAGATAAATTGAGGCTGAAATACCCACTTCTGCCCACAATATCCCCTTGCCCCACTATGCGACTTGAGGCAATACGCAGTATCATACCCATAAGTTGTAGGCGTTATCCAAAATCAGTCTGAAAAATATCTGCGTAAGCATTATTACAGGTATAGATATTCAGCACATACCGCCTTGATGTTCTGATCCACTTGGCTGGTACAGAGACAAACCTGAAGACAAACGCTTTTATGCGACTTGTTGCATTGAGTCCGAACCTCTTTACGTCAAGTCTGTGGATAATGGCCTTGTAGAAATTACGGATAAGTGCCGTAAGAAGAAGGAACACAGTGTTCTCTGCCATGAAGGATTTGGGCAATCTGTCACCCGAAACCATTGTTCATATCATCGAAGATACGTTCCTTTCCTCCACGAAGGTTATAGAACTCGACAATTTCTCTTGTGGAAGATTCATAGTCGTTAGTCAGGATACAACGGTATGTGTATTCTCCTTCCCAAAGATCCAGCACACCGTCCATCCGTTTCTGTCTTTGAATCACAAGTCGGTATGCTTTACCCTTCCACTTCTCAACAAGAATAGAGTTCAATTCGAACTCAATGCCATTGATTTCCTCAGTCTTCCAGCCTCTAAGAGCAAAGATGTCATTGTAGAGCGAACTGCAGCGGTTTGCGCGGATATAGAAGGATTTGCTGTGTTTCTCTATTTCCTCCACGATTTCCTCGGAACATGATCCACAATCAGCTCTGAAACGATTGATTGTAAGTCCGTTCTGCTCAAATCTCTCAAAGAATCTCTTCAGCGTGTCCTTCTGATGAAAACGAACGTTGGTGTTACCATCGCTATTCTCAATGCCAACAATCAAGTCGTCAATAACCGCCACGCCAGGGCGATAACCAAGGAACTTCTTGTATGTAGGCTTTGCATCATACTTCTCAGTCTCTATGAACTGATGGTCGAAATCAACATCATACATCTCGCCCTCTTTCAGTTGGCCGGATGCAAACATACAATTGAGCAGTAAGGTATTGAGTGTGTCAGCCGTGTTGAAATCGTAGTTCTTACCCGTATCTGATGTGTATGAGATGTTTCCTTGCGTCAGTTCCTTTATCGCTCTGAGGATAGTATCAGAACTACAAGTACGAAGTGTCGGATGGAGCGAGAGATGGTTCATCAAATGAGTAGTGACATCCTCAATGCATGAGCCACCACAGAAGTAGATACTCATGAGGGAACGGACGATTTCACTGTACTGATAACAGAACGAGCTACACCTTAGACCGAGTGTCGAGTCGATTACAGATGACAATGTGGAGTCAAATTGCTCCATGATTGAAAATATTCCTCCAAAAGGAGTGAGCTTCTCGGATTTTATTTGTATTTTTGCCATGCCTGATGAGGTTTTGTTTGATTATTTTTGCAACACTAAGTTAAGTGAATCCTCTGACATGGCAAAATCCTGAGCAACTTTGTTGCTCAGGTACAAAAATATTTTATAATAGTGTTGCGGAATTAAGGATTAACAAAAAGTGCGCTTAAATGCAGATTTTTCGATTAATTATAAAAACAGCATTATTATTTGCTCATTTATAGAAAAACAATTATGTTTGCACGGAAAATTCCTCCGTTACCTGCGAAGTAACGGAATTTTTAACAAAAGCATTGTGGGAAAAGGAATGCCGGAAATGAGAAATTATTCACTTTTTTTTTTAAATTTATAAATTTAAAGTTTTCAATTATGAACAAAAGTTTCTAAGTGTGACCCTGTTCAGTGCCTTGATGATAGGTGCGACAGGAACGTTCACGTCTTGTAAGGACTATGATGACGACATCAAGAACTTGCAGGAACAACTGGGCAAGAAAGCTTCACTTGAAGAGCTGGCTGCAAAAGTTTCGACTTTGGAGACAGCTGTCAACGATGCTAAAACAGCTGCCAACGAAGCTAAGGACAAGGCTCAGGAAGCTTTGGACAAGGCCGGTTCGGCAGAAGGTGGTGTTTCTGATGACGACTTGAAAGCTCTGAAGAAAGAACTGCAAGACCAAATCGACAAGTTGGCTTCTTTGGACATCGTAAACCAAAAGATTGCGGCTCTGAAGAAGAATTGAAAGGCGACTTCGTTACAGACGAGAAGCTGAAGGACTTGGCTGCTGAAATTGACAAGGTAAGTGCTGAGGTGATGTCCCTGATTGGTCATCGTCTGACCAGCCTGGCCGTAATCCCTACCAGCCACATCAACGGTATTGCCGCCATCACGCTGACTACCCTGCAATATACCCCGCAGAAGTATCAGGCTATGGCTAAGCATACAACTCAAGACCACACTACGACTCCGGTTTTGGACCACGTAAATGCTGCTGCTACAGCTAACTTTATTTCTACAGATTACAACGAGGCTTATTTCCATGTAAGCCCCAGCGTAGGTGTCCGTACTTCAGATATTGAATTGCCCTCATTTGATTGCATCACATCTGAAAATATTATGACCAAGGCTACCGGTGCTGATATTAAGACTAACAGCCCGATTCAACCGGTTAAGTACGACATCAATAAGGACGTGCTGACAGTAAAATTCAAAAAGACAGTCAACGGGTTCTATCGCTGCAACGACTGCCGGCGACAAGGAAAAGTTCTACATGGCATCTTTGAAGCTCCTATCGCTGCTGAAAACTATACAGCTGCTGAAAGAAAGCTTTGACGAACAAGGTACTAAGGTGTATGTGAACTCTGAATATGTACGTCTGCACGAAGAGGTTAAGGTTCCGTATCTGGTTAATAGCAAAACTGACTTTAGCAAAACTATGACCGGTAAGTTTGCCGATGAAATCAGAACGACGGCAAAGAAGACTTCTATGTACACTATCATGACTCTGTATGCGTATACGAATCTAAAGCCAACGAATATGTAGACTTTAAGCAACCTTATAACGAGCCGCTTGATTTGAAGAAATTGGTGAAGGTTTGTGTTACAGACGCTAAAGATGCTAAAACTAACCACGCTAACCATGCAAATCTGGCAAACTACAAGGATTATGGTCTGACATTCCGTTTCTACATCCCTACTGCTCCTTATAACACATTGGGTGGCGTAGATGGTAACACCAACAAGACAGACCAGCAGAAATTTGCCAAGCTGGATTCTCACGAAAACGGTATCATGTCTTCCAAGGTTTACACTGTCGAAGGTACTTCTGCAACAGCTGTAGGTCGTGAGCCTATCGTTCGCGTGGAACTGGTGGATACAGTAAACAATGCTTTGGTTGCCATGCGTTACCTGAAAGTGAAATGGGTGAAAGAAGCTGGCGAGAGAGTTGTCTCATGCTTTTGCTGATTCTATCTATTACTGCAGCAACTACACCGGTCGCATCGGTACTCAGGAAATGAATGAGGACATCTACGACAAGGCTAAAGAAGGTGGTATGACCAAGCAGGAATTCCACGCCGTTTATACTCAATTTGATGGTACAAAGGGTGCCGGCGAAGGTACGGCTTCTGTGATTGCCAACTCTGAAGCTGGTGTAGAATCTTACAACATCATCTGGACACTGACTCATGCAGACATCGTTAAGAAGTATCCGAACTGGAACAACCAGGAAAAGATGAGCTTCAGCAAGGTTTGCTACTACTCCGATCCTACAGGTGCATATCCTACATTGAAGATTACTTTGACACGTACTATCTACAAGCCGGTATTCAACCTCTGGGGTTACGATGGCCGCTACTGGAAGAACGACAATGAATGGTCCACATTCAATGTAAACCCGATTGTTTACAATACCGAGGAATCCAATCCGGCATGGTCTAACAATACAGAGAATAACCCGACATGTAACATCTACACAGACTTGCTGAACGGTTTCCTGAACGACCTCGGAGTTAAACCGACAACCGGTTTGGGCGGCGCAATCTGGTATGCCGATGCACTGCGTGCCGGTAAGAAGTTCTTCTATTCCGGACTGTATCCTTATGCTGCCAGCGGCCACCAGGGTGTGAAAGGTGGTGCTTATTCAGAGGAAGGTGCCCGCTTCGTGTTCGACAAAGAAAAACTGGAAGCTGCCAATTCTGCTTACAAGTACGAATATTTCAACGGTACAAGCGTTGTTGAAAAGACTGCGACTGTAAGTCCTGACGGAACAATCCTGTACATCGACGGCAAGAAAGCTGCTGAGATTGTGAACTACGCTCCCAACAAGCTGGATGCCAATGAAATCACTTACAACATCAAGTTGGAAGAAGTAAACCCGACTCACGCACCGCGTAGCGGCGACGCTCCGACAGAAGCTGCCAAGGCTCTCGTAGGCAAGTATGTCCCCATCAAGTTGGTTGCCGACGTATGCTACAAAGATGCTTGTGCTGCTGGTTCTCTGCTGGCTGCTGCCCACACTGCAACTATCAAGGAATATGATGCATTTATCATCGAACCGTTGACAGTAACTACAGGTGAAACTGAGAACTTTACTGATGCAACTGTAGGTGGTAGTACAATTGACGTTAAGGGTGCTTTCACTTATGTTTCTTGGAATGCTGACGAATCAGGCAAGAAGTATATTGTAGCCAATACTACCGGCTTGCAGAAAGCTTTGCGGGAATTCTACGAAGTAGTTCCGGGCGAATGGATGACAGACCAAATCAAGTCTAACTTGAAACTGGTTAACGGTAACTTGGTTCCGACTGATGGTGTAACAAACGGTCCTCTGCCTTCTAATACCAAGGTTGTTTACAACCAGGCAGATGAAACTCTGACTTACAACAACTACAGCGGTACTCCGGTTAACTGGGAT
>SCPP01000137.1_pt1 | contig 234521 bp, 251 predicted proteins | sample 6106811 | NCBI WGS metagenome assembly SCPP01 (sample SAMN10720449, study PRJNA508395) | human gut metagenome | isolation source: Participant 2 stool, 15 month | host: Homo sapiens | collected 2018 | reverse complement strand
TAATAAGGAACAAGGAAGCGATGACCTTGCAGGAACCATTCTGGCTATCTGGAATGATCGGTTGGTCAACACCGAATGGGAGATGATTATTGAAAATAATTTCTATCCCAACATGCTGGCTATGGCAGAGCGTGCCTGGAAAGGCGGCGGAACGGAATATTTTGATAAGAGCGGAACAATACTTCCCACAGACGAGCAATCAGAGTTGTTCAGGAACTTCGCCGATTTTGAACGCCGTCTGTTATGGCATAAGGAACACACCTTTGCCGGTTATCCCTTTGCCTATGTCCGTCAGACAAATGTGAAATGGAACATTACGGACGCTTTTCCGAATGAAGGGGATTTGGCAAAGGTCTTCCCGCCGGAAGAAGCCTTGCAGGATAGTTACAGCTATGAAGGAAAGACCTATCGGGTACGTCCCGCTATTGGTGCCGGAATCTATCTCCGTCATGTGTGGGGCACCCTTATCCCCGGATTCTATAAAGAACCGGAAGAGAACCATACAGCTTATGCCTATACCTATGTTTATTCGCCGATAGAACAGACCTTTCTGAATTTACGGACGTTCGGAAGCCGACCTTCCCCCTTTGCAGGGAAAATGGGACTATAAGGGAAGCCGTATCTGGATAAATGGAAAGGAAATTATCCCTCCTGTCTGGACAGCCACCCACCGGACTAAGAGTAATGAAATAGCTTTAGGCAACGAGAATTGTGTAGCGCGTCCCCCTTTGGAAGTGCATCTGCAAAAAGGATGGAACAAAGTACTTCTGAAATTGCCGGTAGGAAAGTTCGTTACCCCCGAAGTACGGTTGGTGAAATGGATGTTCACCACTGTCTTTGTCACTCCCGACGGGCAGAAGGCGGTGGACGGACTCATTTACTCACCGGATAAAACACTAAAGTGACCTGTCAATCAGAAGGGAGATATTTATGGATATGCCATGAGCTGATTTGAATATGCTATAATGAAAAACGGATATGCTATAATGAAAACTGAATATGCTGTAATGAAAAAAAAGATATACTAATGAGTAAATAAAAGGAATAACCATGAGGAAGAACTTTTTTTTAGCGGTCATATTGACCCTGTCTTTGGCATGCCATGCGCAGGAACGCAAATATTCTACGTTTTATTACCAGCGTGCCACGTTGTTTGAAGAACTGCCTGTCACTTCCAATGACATTATTTTCTTGGGAAACAGCATCACGAACGGCGCCGAATGGTCGGAGCTGTTTCATAACAAACATATCAAGAACCGCGGAATCAGTGGTGATATCTGCATGGGAGTATATGACCGCTTGGATGCTATCCTGAAAGGTAAACCGGCTAAGATATTTCTTCTGATAGGCATAAATGACGTTAGCCGGGGAACTTCTGCCGATACCATTATAGCCCGTATCGGCATGATTGCCCAGAAGATAAAGGCGGATTCGCCGAAGACGAAGCTATATCTGCAAAGTGTTCTTCCGTTGACCGACCATTACGGTATGTTCAAAGGGCATACTTTGCGTTGGCAGGTCATTCCCGAAATCAATAAAGGATTAGTCCGTCTCGCAGAAAAAGAAGGAGCGACTTATATAGATTTGTACTCTCATTTTGTAGACGAGGAAACCGGAAAGATGAATACTGCTTACACGAATGACGGACTGCATCTTCTTGGAAAAGGGTATCGGAAATGGGTGGAGATTGTAAAACCTTACATCGGAAAGAAATAAAAGTCAGGAAAATAAAAGTCGAAAAGAAATACATACCGGAAAAAATAAATGAAAAAGATTTTACTATTATCCGTCTGTCTGTTCGTTTGTTGGGCATTGTTTGCCCAACAACGGATAAAGGTTGCATGTGTAGGAAACAGTATCACCTACGGAACCGGACTGGCTGACCGTGCAACGCAATCTTATCCCGTACAGTTACAGAAATTGTTGGGAGAGCATTATGAAGTTGAAAACTTCGGGAAGCCCGGCGCCACCCTGCTCAATCAGGGACACCGTCCATATACACGACAGGAAGAATACCGCAAAGCATTGGATTTTGCAGGAGATATTGTGGTCATCCATCTGGGAATCAATGACACCGACCCTCGTGACTGGCCCAACTATCGTGATTCCTTTGTGACAGACTATTTGAATCTGATGGATACATTCCGCAAGGCAAATCCCGATGTTCGGATTATCATCGCGCGGATGACTCCGATTGCCGACCGTCATAACCGTTTCCTTTCGGGGACCCGCGACTGGCACGGCGAGATGCAGACAGCTATCGAAACGGTAGCACATTATGCCGGTGTGCAGTTAATAGATTTTCGAGAACCGCTTTATCCCTATCCTTTCTTGCTGCCAGACGCCGTTCATCCTACCGCTGAAGGGGCTGCGATAATGGCGAAAACAGTTTATTCGGCTATCACCGGAGATTATGGCGGCTTGAAGTTATCTCCGCTTTACATGGATAATATGGTTCTTCAGCGCGATACCCCCTTGCTGATTCACGGGACAGCTAATGCGGGTGAACAAGTGACAGTCCGCATAGACCATCAGCAGTGGATAACTAAAGCTGCACTAGACGGAAAATGGTCGGTGAAATTATCACCGTTGAAAGCCGGTGGCCCTTACACGCTGACCATCTCCACTTCTCAAAGAATCTTGAAATATACAAATGTGCTGGCAGGGGAAGTGTGGCTGTGTTCCGGTCAGTCGAATATGGAATTTATGTTGCGGCAGGACTACGGGCAAAAAAGACATCCCCCAAGCCGCCGATGAACAGTTGCGTCTGTATGATATGAAAGCACGCTGGCGCACGGACGCGGTGCAATGGGACGCTTCCGTCCTTGATTCCCTGAATCATCTCCAATATTATAAAGATACTGAATGGGCAATCTGTACTCCCGCCAATGCTGCCCGTTTCTCGGCCATCGCTTATTATTTCGGCCAGATGTTGCGGGATAGCTTGAAAGTTCCGGTGGGGTTGATATGTAACGCTATCGGTGGTTCGCCTACCGAATCGTGGGTTGATCGGAATACACTGGAATACCAGTTCCCGGCTATATTAAAAGATTGGACGCATAATGATTTTATACAAGACTGGGTGCGCGGACGGGCTGCATTAAATATCAAACAGTCGGAAGAGAAACTCCAGCGCCACCCTTACGAACCTTGCTATCTGTACGAATCGGGCATCCGTCCGTTGGCGCAGTATCCCGTCAGGGGTGTTATCTGGTATCAGGGAGAATCGAATGCTCATAATTACGAAGCTCACGAGAAACTTTTTAAGTTGTTAATCGGCAGTTGGCGTAAAAACTGGGGGAGTGAGACGCTGCCCTTCTACTATGTACAACTTTCCGGTATTGCCCGTCCTTCATGGCCGTGGTTCCGCGACAGCCAGCGCAGGATGATGAACGAAATACTGAATACGGGTATGGCGGTATCGAGTGATTGGGGCGATTCACTGGATGTACATCCCAGAAATAAGAAGCCGGTGGGAGAACGCTTGGCTCGTTGGGCATTGAACAAGACGTATGGAATGTGCCATGTACTGCCTTCCGGCCCGTTATTCCGCCAAGCCGATTTTCGGGAAGGCGCTGTATATATAATCTTTGATTATGGCGAAGGCTTGAGAAGTTCCGACGGTCAATCTTTGTGTACGTTTGAAGTAGCCGAAACGGATGGCGTTTATTACCCCGCAGTTGCCGAAGTGGAAGAGGGGAGAACTTGCGGGGCAGAAACGGGACGGATAAAAGTATATAGCGAACAGGTAAAGCATCCGCGATATGTCCGGTATGGCTGGCAGCCTTTCACGCGGGCGAATCTGGTAAATAAAGATGGGCTACCTGCTTCTACCTTCAAAGCCGAAGCACCGGAGTCGTTCGTCAAAAGCATTGACTTGCAGAAAATGAAAGGATTCCCGAAATCAGAGAAAGGTATTGAATCGGGTGTTTCTGCCTGCTATTCAGGAATCCTGAGCGGAAAGCTATTGATAGCCGGCGGCTGTAACTTTCCCGGAACACCTGCCAGTGAAGGTGGAAAAAAGAAATACTACCAAGGCATTTATGTAGCGGAAATGAATCCCGACACGCTGCTTCTTTGGAAAAAGTAGGCGGGCTTCCTGCACCTGCCGCATACGGAGTTTCCGTATCTTGTCCCGACGGCATTATCTGTGCAGGCGGAATGAACGACCACGGCGCATTGACCGGCGTTTACAAAATCCGGTGGGACGAAAAGAAAGGCAAAGTCTTCCTGGAAACTCTACCCGATTTGCCCTACGCCTTAGACAATATGTACGGAACACTAGCCGGTAGCCAACTTTTTATCACCGGTGGAAATAGAAGTGAAAAAAAAACAAATAGAAACGGAAAGCCTTCAAACTCTTTTCTTTGCCTTGACTTAAACAATCCCGCGGCAGGTTGGCAACAACTTCCCGAATTTCCCGGAGCACCGCGTCTGCAACCCGTCTGTGCCGGGGAGTACAAGGATGGCGAAGCCCGTATTTACCTGTGGGGCGGATTTGCCGCTTCCACCGATGGCAATCCTGCCACACTTTCCACTGACGGCTATTGCTATTCATCCACGTCCCGGCAATGGACTCGCATAGCCACTCCGACGGGAAACAATGGTGAAACCATATCTTTGGGTGGCGGGACAGCCATTGCCATCAATGAAAACCTGATTCTTTGTACCGGTGGAGTGAATAAGGATATATTCCTCGCTGCTCTTCGACACCCTGAAAAGGACTATCTTCTCCATCCCGCCGAGTGGTACAAATTCAATGACCGGATATTAGTATATGACATCCATCAGAATACATGGCAGGAAGTTGCCCGTACACCGCAAACGGCACGTGCGGGAGCGTCATTGGTAGGATGGAACAAAACATATTACAACATAAACGGAGAATTGAAGCCGGGCGTCCGTACTTCTGAAATAATTAGGATAACGGTTGAATAATAAAAAGAATAACAGATGTAAACAACATATTTTGTTAAATTATCAGTGAAATTTGCTGAAAAAACAATATCTTTGAATCCGTTAATATCTAATGCCCCCACTATGATGATTAATTTGATCGGAAAAAAGGCTCAAATAGCATGTGGATTACTATGCTGTTGCAGTATGGCATATGCACAGAGCAATGACAATTCCGAAGTTGTCGTTCTAAATACAGGTTGGGAATTTTCCCAGGCAGGAACAGAGCTGTGGCAATCGGCACAGGTTCCGGCACCGTTCATCAGGACCTTATCTACCATAAACAAATACCCGATCCTTTTTATGGCATCAATGAACAAAAGATTCAGTGGGTGGAAAATGAAGACTGGGAATACCGGACTGCTTTTACAGTTACCCCCGAACAACTGAAACGGGATGACGCCCAATTGGTTTTTGAAGGCCTTGACACGTATGCCGATGTATACCTCAATGGAGCATTGTTGCTGAAAGCCGATAACATGTTTGTCGGTTATACCATACCTGTCAAGTCCCAACTCCGTATCGGAGAAAACCTTCTTCACATCTATTTTCATTCCCCCATCCGGCAGACACTGCCTCAATATAACTCGAACGGATTCAACTATCCGGCAGACAACGACCATCACGACAAACATTTAAGCATATTCTCCCGTAAAGCCCCTTACAGTTATGGCTGGGACTGGGGAATCCGCATGGTGACCAGCGGCATCTGGCGTCCGGTGACCATCCGTTTTTATGACGCAGCTTCTATCAGTGACTATCACGTAAAGCAACTCGCACTGACCGACCAGCTCGCAAATCTGTCTAATGAATTAGAAATAAACAACATACTCTCCCGGCCACTTCAGGCAGAGGTGAGAATCAATACCTCATTCGAAAGAAGTGCAGAAAAAAGCATCAGCCAGGCAATCACCTTACAGCCCGGAATCAATCATGTTTCCATACCTTCCGAAGTGGCATCCCCCGTACGTTGGATGCCGAATGGATGGGGAAAGCCCGCCCTGTATGATTTCTCCGCTCAAATCATAGTAGAAGATAAAGTCGTAGCCGAGCAATCGCACCGGATAGGACTGCGTACTGTTCGCCTCGTTAATGAAAAAGATAAAGACGGAGAATCCTTCTATTTTGAAGTAAATGGTGTACCTATGTTTGCCAAAGGAGCCAATTACATCCCCCAGGATGCACTCTTGACTAACGTCACTACCGAACGCTACCAAACCTTATTCCGCGACATCCGCGAAGCGAACATGAATGTCATTCGTGTATGGGGAGGTGGAACGTACGAAGATGACCGTTTCTATGACCTGGCAGATGAAAACGGAATACTGGTGTGGCAAGACTTCATGTTTGCCTGCACTCCCTATCCGTCCGACCCCACCTTTCTGAAAAGGGTAGAGGCGGAAGCCTGCTATAACATCCGTCGCCTTCGCAATCATGCTTCCCTGGCGATGTGGTGCGGCAATAACGAAATACTGGAAGCCTTAAAATATTGGGGATTCGACAAGAACTTCCCGCCCGAAATCTATCAGGAAATGTTTCGAGGCTACGACAAACTGTTCCATCAGCTCCTTCCAGCCAAGGTTAAGGAACTGGATGCCGACCGTTTCTACATACACAGCTCCCCGTATTTTGCCAACTGGGGGCGTCCTGAATCCTGGGGGATAGGAGACAGCCATAACTGGGGAGTCTGGTATGGTCAAAACATTCGAGTCACTCGATACAGACCTGCCCCGTTTCATGAGCGAATTCGGTTTTCAGTCCTTCCCGGAAATGAAGACCATCTCCACTTTCGCCGCTCCGGAAGATTATCAGATAGAATCGGAAGTGATGAATGCTCATCAGAAAAGCAGCATCGGCAACGCCCTGATTCGTACCTACATGGAGCGCGACTATATCATCCCCGAAAAATTTGAAGACTTTGTCTATGTCGGACTAGTACTGCAAGGACAAGGAATGCGTCACGGACTGGAAGCACACCGCCGGAACCGTCCTTACTGTATGGGTACCCTGTATTGGCAACTGAATGACAGCTGGCCGGTAGTATCCTGGTCGAGCATCGACTATTACGGTAACTGGAAAGCCCTGCATTACCAAGCCAAACGAGTCTTTGCTCCAATCCTCATCAATCCTATCCGGCAGAACGACAGCCTCAATATCTACCTGATTTCCGACTGTCCGGACACCAAAGACCACCTGATGTTGGAAATGAAAGTAACAGACTTTGACGGAAAGAAACAAGGCAAGCCTATACAACTCAACACATTGACAGTTCCGGCTAACACTTCCCAATGCGTGTACCGTATAAAACCCGACACCTGGCTATCACCGGAAGAACAGCAACGCTGTTTCATGCAACTGACGCTAAAAGACAAGGCAGGAAACACCCTTGCCGAAACCGTATACTTCTTTAGAAAAACAAAAGACCTGCTTCTGCCTGAAACAACCGTTTCCTGCAAGATGAAACAGAAAGACGGCATGTGTGAACTGACATTGTTTTCTCCCGCTCTTGCAAAAGATGTCTTTATTGAAATTCCTTTGCAGGGAGCCCGTTTCAGCGACAACTTTTTCGACCTTCTTCCCGGAGAACGTAAAACGGTCGTCATCACTTCTCCCCAAATAAAGAAAGGAGAGGAGCTGCCTTTGACAATCAAACATATTCGTGAAACTTATAATTAATCTATTAATAACTTAACACTTAATTTTTTAGTTTATGAAGCAACTCTTTAAATTAACCGGATGTCTGGCACTAGCAGGACTTTTTGCCTCTTGCCAATCGGTGCAACAGGAAGCCAACTACCAGATCATCCCCATGCCACAAGAAATTGTAACCGCTCAAGGAAGTCCCTTCATCCTCAAGAGCAGTGTGAAAATTCTCTATCCGGAAGGAAACGAGAAGATGCAACGCAACGCAAAATTCCTGGCAGACTATCTGAAAACGGCTACCGGAAAAGATTTCGCCATTGAAGCCGGAACAGAAGGTAAAAACGCAATCGTACTGGCATTAGGCACGGAGAACGAAAATCCGGAATCCTACCAGATGAAAGTTACCGGTGACGGAATCACGATTACTGGTCCTACGGAAGCCGGCGTATTCTATGGCATCCAGTCCCTGCGCAAATCATTGCCTGTGGCTGTCGGTGCGGATATTGCCATGCCAGCCGTAGAAATCAATGACGCTCCCCGCTTTGGCTATCGTGGCGCGCATTTCGATACCAGCCGTCATTTCTTTACCGTGGATGAAATAAAGACCTACATCGACATGCAGGCTTTACATAACATGAACCGCCTCCACTGGCATATCACCGACGATCAAGGTTGGCGTCTGGAAATCAAAAAATACCCGAAACTGACTGAAATCGGTGCTAACAGAACAGAAACAGTCATCGGACGTAACTCCGGCGAATACGACGGCAAACCTTACGGTGGATTCTACACCCAGGAACAAGCCAAAGAAATTGTAGATTATGCAGCCGAACGCTACATCACCGTTGTTCCCGAAATCGACCTTCCGGGACACATGCTGGCTGCCCTTGCCGCTTACCCTGAACTGGGTTGTACCGGTGGTCCATACGAAGTATGGAGACAATGGGGTGTATCCGAGGATGTGCTTTGCGCCGGAAACGACCAAGTATTGAAATTCCTGGAAGATGTATATGGCGAATTGATTGAAATCTTCCCTTCAGAGTATATCCATGTAGGTGGGCGACGAATGCCCGAAAGTAAGATGGGAAAAATGTCCGAAGTGCCAGGCACGTATCAAAGCATTGGGATTGAAGTCAGATCAGAGCCACAGCAAAGAAGAACGTTTGCAGAGCTTTGTCATCAACCATATTGAGAAATTCCTGAACGATCACGGACGTCAGATTATCGGTTGGGATGAGATTCTCGAAGGCGGACTTGCTCCTAATGCAACAGTTATGTCATGGCGTGGTGAGAAAGGTGGTATTGAAGCTGCGAAGCAGAAACATGATGTCATCATGACACCGAACACCTATCTGTATTTCGACTACTACCAAGCTAAAGACATCGAAAACGAACCTTTCGGTATCGGAGGTTATTTGCCGATGGAAAGGGTGTACAGCTATGAGCCGATGCCGGCTTCCCTTACTCCGGAAGAACAGAAATACATCAAGGGAGTGCAAGCCAACCTCTGGACAGAATACATCGCTACCTTCCCGCATGCACAGTACATGGTATTGCCTCGTTGGGCTGCTTTGTGTGAAATTCAGTGGTCCAGCCCCGAAAAGAAAAACTATGCCGACTTCCTGTCCCGTCTTCCACAACTGATTAAGTGGTACGATGCAGAAGGATACAATTACGCTAAACACGTATTTGACGTACAAGCCGAGTTTGACCCGAATCCGGCAGAAGGAACAATGGACGTTACCCTGTCTACCATCGACGGTGCCCCTGTTTACTATACATTAGACGGCACAGAACCTACTGCCGCTTCCTCCGTTTATGAAGGAGTATTGAAAATCAAGGAAAATGTAACCCTGTCCGCCAAAGCCATTCGTCCCAACGGCGAAAGCAAGATAGTGACAGAGAAGATTGATTTCAGCAAATCCAGCATGAAGCCGATTGTAGCTAATCAGCCTATCAATGAACAATACCTGTTCAAAGGAGCTTCCACTTTGATAGATGGTCTGAAAGGAAATAGCAGCTATAAGTCAGGCCGTTGGATCGCTTTCAACGGAAACGACATGGATATGACTATCGACCTCCAGCAACCTACTGAAATCTCAAGCGTGGCAATCTCTACCAATGTAGCAAAAGGGGACTGGGTATTTGATGCCAGAAACCTGTCCGTAGAAACTTCAGATGATGGCAAGACCTTCAAAAGATTGCTTCCGAAGAATATCCGGAGATGAAAGAGACAGACAAAGACGGAATCGTTGAGCACAAACTAACCTTTGCTCCTGTGACCACCCAATACGTGAGAGTCATTGCTTCACCGGAGAAATCACTTCCGGCATGGCATGGAGGAAAAGGTAAAAAGGCATTTTTATTTGTAGACGAAATCAAAATTGATTAATGAATATAAGAAAAGAATATTAAGATGTGCTTCCATGCACATCCCATTCCAGTCCGTCATACCTGTCCCATTAAAAATGGAGCAGGGACGGGCTCTTTTTTACTGTCAGAAAAGACTAAACTTTATACAAACCTGCAAGGTGGAGAAGCGGAACTCTGGGAGAATTACCTGAAAGCATTACCTGTTCAGCTGAAAGAAGCGAGAATGAAAGACAGGAAACAGATGCTTTTCTTATTGATAACCCCCAAGACTACCCAGTTGCCGTCACCGGAAAGCTATACACTCTCCGTCACCTCTCAACGAATCGAGATCCGGGCAACTTCGGGAGCCGGATTATTCTATGGAATGCAAACCCTGTTACAGCTGATGCAACCGGCAAGCACAGGCAGCTATTCCGTACCCTCTGTCGAGATAGAAGACACCCCTCGTTTTGCTTATCGCGGACTGATGCTGGACGTATCCCGTCATTTCTCTACCAAAGAGTTTATAAAGAAGCAGATAGACGCATTGGCATATTACAAAATCAACCGTTTGCACCTGCACCTGACCGATGCGGCAGGCTGGCGGCTTGAAATCAAGAAATACCCTTTACTGACCGATTTTGCAGCCTGGCGTACAGACCCCACCTGGAAGAAATGGTGGAACGGCGGACGTAAATACCTCCGTTACGATGAACCCGGAGCTTCCGGCGGCTATTACACCCAGGACGATATTCGTGAAATACTGGAATATGCCCGTCAGCATTACATCACGGTGATTCCGGAGATTGAAATGCCTTCCCATTCGGAAGAAGTGCTGGCTGCCTACCCGCAGCTATCCTGTTCGGGAGAACCTTACAAGAACTCCGATTTCTGTGTCGGTAATGAAGAAACTTTCACCTTTCTGGAGAATGTACTGACGGAAGTCATGGAACTTTTCCCTTCCGAATACATTCATGTAGGAGGTGATGATAAAGGCCGGCAAATCGGCTTGGAAGACCTGTCCGAAATGTCAGAAGAGAATGAAAGACGAGCATCTGGCCAATGTAGACGAGCTGCAAAGCTATCTGATACACCGTATCGAAAAGTTCCTCAACAATCACGGACGCCGTCTCTTGGGATGGGACGAGATTCTGCAAGGAGGTATCGCGCCCAATGCAACCGTTATGTCGTGGCGTGGAGAAGAGGGTGGTATTGCTGCCGTCACCTCCGGCCATCATGCCATCATGACACCGGGTGCATACTGTTATCTGGACAGCTATCAGGACGCCCCGTACTCCCAGCCGGAAGCTATCGGTGGCTACCTGCCATTGAAGAAAGTATATGCCTACGATCCTGTCCCCGCTTCCTTAACTGCGGAGCAGGCAAAGTTAGTCTATGGTGTGCAGGGTAACCTATGGGTGGAATATATCCCCACCCGAACACGTGGAATATATGATTTATCCCCGTATGCTGGCATTGGCGGAGTAGCCTGGTCGGCTCCGGAACGTAAAGTCGTCGATTTCCATACCCGCGCACTGTCAGCAGTGGCGATTTACAGAAAAGGATACCATCCTTTCGATTTGAGCAAAGAAATCGGCAGCCGTCCCGAATCTCTTCAACCAGTCAGCCATTTGGCGCTCGGTAAAAAAGTGACCTATAACTCCTCCTATAGCCCCCATTATCCCGCACAAGGCAACACAGCCCTGACAGACGGCATACGTGGTGACTGGACTTACGGTGATGGTTCATGGCAAGGATTTATCTCGGACAACCGTCTCGATGTGACGATTGATATGGAAAAAGAAACCCCTATCCATTCCATCACCGCCGCTTTTATGCAAGTGGTCGGCGCGGAAGTATTCCTGCCGGAGACAGTGATTATTTCCATTTCCGATGATGGAATAAACTTCACGGAGCTGCAAAAACAACACTTTGAAGTAGTAAAGAAACACCCATCCGTTTTACGGATATTTCATGGCAGGGAGAAGCAAAAGGAAGATACGTACGTTATCAGGCACAGGCCGGAAGCGAACTCGGAGGCTGGGTATTTACGGATGAGATAATCGTGAAATAGACATTGTCAATATCATTTATGAATAAAAGAGGGAATCTACTCAACCAGATTCCCTCTTTTATTGTTATATTTGTATTATTACCTTAAAAACTAAGAATATGGTACAACACGCTAGACTCATTTTCTACAGCCTTCTTCTTCTGGTAATCCCGTGCGAGAGCACCTTGGCGCAGAAGATTCCCGTCACGCCCATAGACTCATTGATAACTGTTGGATATGCCACCGGAAGTTTGAAAAACTCCGGTTCCGTAGAAGATTACGGAGACACAGATGAATAAAGACCAGATAACGAACCCTTTGGAAGCAATCCGCGGACGTGTGCCGGGTTTGACCATCCAACGCGGATCAAACGGTCCGGCAGCCTTGGATGCAGTACGCCTGCGGGGAACTACCTCACTGACCAGTGGCAATGACCCTTTGATAATCGTCGACGGAGTATTTGGTGACTTGAGTATGCTCACCTCCATTTACCCTACGGATATTGAGGCTTCACCATTCTGAAAGACGCTTCCGAAACCGCACAATACGGTTCACGAGGAGCTTCCGGTGTGATCGAGGTCACCACTAAAAAAGGAATGAGCGGCAGAACACAAGTAGCCTACAACGGTAGCTTCGGAATTTCCACCGTCTACAAGAATCTGAAAATGCTGTCCGGCGATGAGTACCGCCGTGTCGCTTCGGAACGCGGGATTTCCATTCTGGACAAAGGAAATAATACCGATTTTCAGAAAGAGATTGAACAGACAGGACTACAACAAAACCATCACATCGCCTTTTATGGCGGTTCCAGTGAGTCCAGCTATCGCGTTTCTCTTGGTTTCATGGATCGTCGAGTGATTCTGAATGAAGACATGAAAAACTTCACTTCGAATATGAACATGAATCAGAAAATGTTCGACGGCTTCCTGAACTGCGAGTTGGGAATGTTCGGCTCCATTCAGAAGAATCATAATCTGGTGGATTATCAGAAAACGTTCTATTCGGCAGCCACATTCAACCCCACCTATCCCAACCATAAAGACCCCGTCACCAATTCTTGGGACGGAATAACGACCGCCAGTCAAATCACCAATCCATTGGCATGGATGGAAGTGCAGGACGATGATGCCACTTCGCACATCAGCACGCATGCCCGTCTGACTTTCAATCTACTGGAAGGGCTGAAACTTAACCTCTTCGGTGCCTATACCTATAATATCGTGGAAAATTCGCAATACCTTCCCACTTCCGTCTGGGCGAACGGCCAGGCTTACAAAGGAACCAAAAAGCGAGAATCCTTGCTGGGCAACATGATGCTGACCTATAAGAAAAACTGGAAAAACATTTCTTTGACGTGCTGGCACTTGCCGAACTTCAAAAAGAAACCTACACGGGATATTATACAACAGTAAGCAATTTCAGCACCGACAAATTCAGGTATAATAATCTTCAGGCAGGCGCACTCCGTTTGTGGGAAGGCACTAATTCTTACTACGACCAACCCCGTCTGGCATCCTTCATGGGACGTTTCAACTATACCTACGCCGACCGCTACGTACTGACGCTGAACGCCCGTACAGATGCTTCCTCCAAATTCGGGGCGAACCACAAATGGGGATTCTTCCCCTCCGCATCTGCCGCATGGGTGATTAGTGAAGAAGAATTTATGAAGCAGTTGCCGATAGTGGATAATCTGAAATTCCGTATTGGCTACGGTCTGGCAGGTAATCAGAGCGGGATTGACTCATACACTACATTGAATCTTGTAAAGCCGAACGGTGTAGTCCCCGTCGGAAACTCCGCCGTCGTATCTTTAGGAGACTTGCGGAACACGAATCCCGACCTGAAATGGGAAGTGAAACATACCTTTAATACCGGTATCGACGTAGCTCTTTTCGGCAACCGCCTGCTGCTTTCCGCCAACTATTACAACTCCCGAACCACAGACATGCTTTACCTTTACAACGTAAGCGTACCGCCTTTCACCTACAACACCTTGCTTGCCAACATCGGTTCCATGCGCAACTGGGGTACGGAAATCGCCATCGGCATCACCCCCTTGAAGACCAAGGATATGGAACTGAATATCAATGCCAATATCACTTTCCAGCGCAACAAACTGCTCTCATTAAGCGGTATGTACAACGGCGAAATGCTTTCTGCTCCCGAATATAAAAGTCTTTCTGGCCTCGACGGAGCCGGCTTTCATGGAGGATACAACCACATCGTATATCAGATGGTGGGTCAACCGTTGGGCGTGTTCTATCTTCCCCACAGTACGGGACTGGAATCCGACGGAAACGGCGGATACACCTATGGCATCGCCGATCTGAATGGCGGAGGTGTCAGCCTTGAAGATGGTGAAGACCGCTACGTGGCAGGACAAGCCGTACCTAAAACGATTCTTGGCTCCAACATCAGTTTCCGCTACAAGCGTTTCGATCTGTCTTTGCAGATTAACGGAGCTTTCGGACATAAAATTTACAACGGAACCTCCCTGACCTATATGAACATGAATATATTTCCCGACTATAACGTAATGAAGAAAGCCCCGAAACAGAACATCAAGGATCAAACCGCCACCGACTATTGGTTGGAAAAGGGAGATTATGTCAACTTCGACTATGTGACGCTGGGTTGGAACGTGCCGATTGAGAAAGTACAGAAACTGAAGAAATATGTCCGCTCCCTGCGTCTGGCATTTACAGTCAACAACCTGGCAACCATTTCCGGTTATTCGGGACTTTCACCCATGATTAACAGTTCAACGGTGAACTCCACTTTAGGCGTGGATGATAAACGGGGATATCCGTTGGCGCGGACGTACACACTGGGATTGAGTATTAACTTTTAATGGAGGAGGAGATGATGAAACAATATATGAAAAATAAAAGTCTTTTTTTGCAGAAAGAAGAACTGCTTTCAAGGATAGCGGAACTGTTTTCAAAGAAGATCTTACGTTCTTCGGGAGTGCTGGTATTCCTTCTTATAACGTGCCTGGGTTTATTCTCATGTAGTAAGTTTTTGGAGGAAAATCCGAAAGATAAGTTACCCGAAGATGACGTTTACAATACAATCTCGGAAGTATATCTCAATGCAGTAGCTTCGCTTTATACATACGTAGGCGGTTATAGTGATAGTCAGGGATTGCAGGGAACGGGTAGGGGAGTCTACGACCTGAACACCTTTACCTCCGACGAAGCCATTATCCCCACCCGTGGCGGTGACTGGTATGACGGTGGTTTTTGGCAAGGACTTTACCTGCACGATTGGGGAATAGAGAATGATGCCATTCAGGCTACATGGGAATATCTCTATAAAGTCGTCATGTTAAGTAACAAATCACTGGAACGGATAGACAAATTCGCCGAAACTCATTCCGCTACGGAACTGCCGGCATACCGTGCCGAAGTACGTGCCATGCGGGCTATGTATTATTATTACCTGATGGATTTGTTCGGACGCATCCCGCTAGTTCAATCCTCTTCCGTAGCAATGAAAGATGTAGTGCAAAGTGAACGAAAAACGGTCTTTGACTTTGTTGTCAAGGAATTGCAAGAGGCGGCTCCTTTGTTGAGCGATGCACATAGCAACCAGTCCGGCCCTTACTATGGCCGTATCACTCGCCCCGTGGTAACTTTCCTACTGGCCAAACTGGCTTTGAACTCCGAAGTTTATACAGACAATGATTGGACGGACGGACAACGCCCGGATGGAAAAAATATAAAGTTCACAGTGAACGGCAGCGAACTAAATGCCTGGGAAACAGTCATCTACTATTGTGACCAACTCAAGACTATGGGCTACAAACTGGAACCGGAATACGAAACGAATTTCTCTATATTCAACGAACCGTCCGTAGAGAATGTCTTCACTATCCCGATGAACAAAACTCTGTACACCAACCAGATGCAATATCTCTTCCGTTCCCGGCACTATAATCACGCCAAGGCTTACGGACTAAGCGGTGAGAACGGTCCCAGCGCCACCATTGAAGCCCTCGAAACTTTCGGTTATGAAACCGCGGAACAAGATCCCCGTTTTGATATTTGCTATTTTGCAGGAATTGTCCACGACCTGAAAGGAAACATAATCAAACTGGATAATGGAACGGTACTGGAATATCTGCCCTGGAAAGTATCTCTGGATATAACAGATACCCCATACGAACAAACCGCAGGAGCCCGCATGAAAAAGTATGAAGTTGATCCGACTGCCACAAAAGACGGTAAGTTGATGGAGAATGACATTGTATTGTTCCGCTATGCAGATGCTTTGTTGATGAAGAGTGAAGCGAAAGTCCGGAACGGAGCAAACGGAGATGAAGAACTCAATGAAGTTCGTAGCCGTGTCAACGCTTCTCCCCGCACTGCCACTTTAGAGAATATCCTTGCCGAACGTCAGCTGGAACTGGCTTGGGAAGGATGGAGACGACAGGACTTAGTCCGCTTCGGGAAGTTTACAAGAGCTTACAGCAGCCGTCCGCAACTACCGGATGAGGCAAGTGGATATACAACTGTATTCCCTATACCGGAGAAAATACGGGTGATGAATGAGAGGTTGAAACAGAATCCGGGGTATTAGGAAGAAGATAGTAGTAATCAAAATAAAAAAATCCTCGATTTTCATCCGGAGAATCGAGGATTTATATTTTCTGTTGCAGCACTTGTATAGATAATAGCTAATGCAGAAATCCATATTATATGTAGTGTGGTTATTACCCGATCCAGTCGAATAACTCAATCCAATCAAATTACTCAATCAAATCGAAATCATATTTTTCAAATTCACTCCCATTGATTATTATAGCAATTTGATGAAGCCCGAGATGGAATTTTCTCGTCGTAACCACACGGAAAGAGTGTTTTCGCGTTATTCGTGTGGTAGAATTTCCGGTATATTCTTTTTCGCTGATTTTATGAACTTTCTTCGCCAGCGTTCCATTTGCTTTTTGGTAATAAATACCATATTCGAGCCGTATTTTGATCGTCTTATTGCTATGATTCAACAAGTTAAAACCAAACTCCAACGAATCACCGACTTTAACCTTAAGACTTGAAATCTGAAAATCCTCCACACTAATATTATTTCTGATAGAATCAAAGCCAAACAACTCCATCACCTCTGGAATCCCTTGTTTTAAGAGCGTCCGGCAACCGTGTTTAATAATCCAGTCTACCTCTTTCGATTCCCCCTTCCATTTCTTTGCCAAATCAATGACAATTTCCGGATTATCTTTCGCAATATCATTCAAATTATTGGCAACGCTCAACCGTACAAATCTTGCCGGATCATTTTTAAGATTCTCTAAAATAGGAATAATAGGTGTCGGATCTTTCTTCAGATTCGGCAAAGCCATCGCCCAAGGCAAACGCGGACGGCAACCTTCTGACGAAAGCCGCCTGACTCCCCAATGCTCATGTTTCGACCAAACCAACATCTGCTTCATCATTTCATCCGGATATTTTATTATAAAAGGATGAGTCACAAATTCGCAACTTGTGAACTGTGTGATTTTCTCTATCGCCTTGACAGACGTTTCATAATCATCCAACCCATATTGCTCGACATAATTATTCAGAATCACCCCATACTCCAGCATCAATCCAAACTTCGTATCGTCTATCACCGAAAAATCGGCCGCGTACTTTTACATGATCCAACAACTCAAGAATCTTAGCGATCGCCTCTTTGTAATCTGCCGGCAAAAACTTTTTCAGAATGCTAGTGATATGTATCCAGCGCTGTTTTAGTTCCCTGCCTTCCCATTCATCATCCATTATTTGAGAAACAAAACCGTGAGCATCAAAATCATCGATAACAAGTCTCAAATCTTTCGTAAACAGATCGAAAAATTGCTTGTTGTACATATTCTTAAAAGGTTCTGCCATACTTGAAGTCTATATTTAGTATCTATTTATTTGCTACACAAATATATGTCTTTTTTTTAAAAGGACAAGCCCTAAAACAGAAGTGAGCCACAAAAAAGATTGCAGCTCACTTATACCTTATATATTATAGCAAAAAATTAATCGAAGAAACTCTTGAACTTCTTGAAAATCTTCTCCTTCACCGACGTGTTAGGTTTGAAGTTGTCCGAAGCCTCCATCTTTTCGAGTGTGCTCTTTTCCTCTTTATTGAGCGCTTCCGGCACATAGATACTGATGTTGACGAGTAAATCCCCGTTCCGTACCCGTTCACATTCGGCAATCCCTTGCCGCGCAAACGAAGCACTTTGCCCGGTTGAGTACCCGAGTCGATCTTCACTTTCACTTTGCCGTCGATTGTCGGAATCTCCACGGCACCGCCCAGAGCAGCAGTCGGGAAACTAAGCAACAGATTATAAATCAAATCATTCTCGTCGCGAATCAAGTCCTGATGCGATTCTTCCTCTACGAGAATCAGCAAGTCGCCTGCCACACCATTGTGTTTGCCGGCATTTCCTTTGCCACCCATAGAAAGCTGCATACCCTCTGCCACTCCGGCAGGGATTTTCACCGACACCACTTCTTCACCGTAAATGATTCCGTCGCCACCACACTTCTTACATTTGTTCTTGATAATCTTACCCTCACCGCCACAAGTAGAACAAGTGACGCGAGTCTGCATCGTACCCAGAATAGTCTGCTGGTTACGGATCACGGAGCCGCTACCCTTACAAGTAGGACAAGTCTCCGAACCGCCGTCACCTTCGGCACCCGTGCCATGACACTGGTCACACGGCACATATTTTTTGAGTTTAAATTTCTTTTCTACTCCGGTAGAGATCTCCTTCAACGTCAGCTTCACTTTCACACGAAGGTCACTGCCGCGATACCGGCGTTGCTGTGAACCGCCACCGCCAAATCCGCTAAACCCTCCGAAGCCTCCCCCGAAACCGCCGCCGCGGCCACCGAAGATGTCGCCAAACATAGAGAAAATGTCATCCATCGACATCCCCTCGCCACCGAAACCACCGAACGGACCTCCGTTGCCCGCCGCACCGCTTACTCCCGCATGACCGAACTGGTCGTAACGCGAACGCTTTTCCGGGTTACTCAACACGTCATAAGCCTCGGCCGCCTCCTTAAATTTCTCTTCCGCCTCCTTATCCCCCGGATTCTTGTCGGTGATACTGGATTGCTTTCTTACGGTACGCTTTCTTAATCTCCTCTACTGTGGCTGTCTTCGTCACCTCCAATATTTCGTAATAGTCTCTTTTTTCTGCCATGCTTCTTTAAAATTATGAGTTTTATGGGTTGCGAATCCTTATTCCCCTACTACCACTTTGGCGTGGCGCAACACTTTGTCGTTCAGTGTATACCCCGTCTGCACACAATCCAGAATCTTACCTTTCTGCTCTTCCGACGGGGCAGGGATGACGGCAATGGCTTCGTGATAATCGGTATCCAGCGGCTGGTCTTTCGTCTCGATGACTTTCACACCATTTTGAGCCAGAACAGCCATAAATTTATTGTAAATCAGTTCCACCCCTTCTTTTACGGCATTGACATCCGTTGCCGTTTCCATCGTCTTGATGGCACGTTCGAAATCGTCCACTACCGGAAGAATACTGCCAAGACTCTTTTCGCCACCATTCAGGATCAGTTCGGCCTTCTCCTTTAAAGTGCGTTTACGATAATTGTCGAACTCGGCAGACAGGCGCAGATATTTATCCTTTTGCTCTTCAAGCGCTTCTTGAGCCTTTTCCAGTTCCTTTTCCAACTCCTCTTCATGAGTCAGCGGAGCGGTTCCCTCTGCTTGTTCGTTTTGCGGTTGGTCTTCCGCAGGATTGTGAGTTTCCTCCACATTCAGTTCCTCTTCCTTCACTTTTTTTTCTTTCGGATCCATCTTGGTATTTACTATTTTATTATTTACTATTTAGAAACACACGTTATCTATGCAAGATACCGCTTATAAACATACCGGACTGACCGGATGTCACAGATTTCGTCTGCAAAAACTTTGCCAAGTTGGCCGTTTTGCCAAAAAACGCAGCAAAGGTAACACTTTTATGTCAGATTGGCACATATCAGATAGCTCATAATTCATTTTAAATGTCTACCTTTGCACGCTCAAATAGTAAATAGTAACTAGTAAAATAGTAAATAATAAGATGATTACAGTTTCGAACGTTTCGGTTCAGTTTGGTAAAAGAGTGTTATTTAATGACGTGAACCTGAAATTTACAAGTGGCAACTGCTATGGTATTATCGGCGCGAACGGTGCGGGAAAATCCACCTTCCTTCGTACAATCTACGGAGATTTGGACCCGACAACAGGTACGATTGCGCTCGGACCGGGCGAACGTCTCTCGGTGTTGAGTCAGGACCACTTCAAGTGGGACTCATATACTGTCATGGATACCGTCATGATGGGACATACCGTGTTGTGGGACATCATGAAGCAGCGCGAAGAATTGTACGCAAAGGAAGACTTCACAGACGAAGACGGACTGAAAGTATCCGAACTGGAAGAGAAATTTGCCGAGCTGGACGGATGGAATGCGGAGAGTGACGCAGCCATGCTGTTGAGCGGTCTGGGCGTGAAAGAAGATAAGCATTACACATTGATGGGTGAGTTGAGTGGTAAGGAAAAAGTGCGTGTCATGCTGGCGCAGGCATTGTACGGAAATCCGGACAACCTCTTGCTCGATGAGCCTACCAATGACTTGGATATGGAAACAGTGACCTGGTTGGAAGAATACCTTTCCAACTTCGAGCACACCGTGCTGGTGGTAAGCCACGACCGTCACTTCCTCGACTCTGTATGTACGCACACACCGTAGACATCGACTACGGAAAAATCAATATGTTTGCCGGTAACTATAGTTTCTGGTACGAATCCAGCCAATTGGCTCTCCGTCAGCAACAGAACCAGAAGGCGAAGGCTGAAGAGAAGAAGAAAGAACTCGAAGAGTTTATCCGCCGTTTCAGCGCGAACGTAGCGAAGAGCAAGCAGACAACGAGCCGTAAGAAGATGTTGGAGAAACTGAACGTAGAAGAAATCAAACCTTCTTCACGCAAGTATCCGGGCATCATCTTCACTCCCGAACGCGAGCCGGGCAACCAGATCCTCGAAGTTTCCGGACTGAGCAAGAAGACGGAAGAAGGCGTGGTGCTCTTCAACGACGTGAACTTCAACGTAGAGAAAGGTGACAAGGTGGTATTCCTGTCACGCAATCCGCGCGCGATGACTGCTTTCTTCGAAATTATCAACGGAAACATGAAACCCGATGCAGGTACTTTCAACTGGGGGGTAACCATCACCACTGCTTACCTGCCGCTGGATAACACTGATTTCTTCAATTCCGACCTGAACCTGGTAGACTGGTTGAGCCAGTTTGGAGAAGGCAACGAGGTATATATGAAAGGCTTCCTCGGCCGTATGCTTTTCTCCGGCGAAGAGGTATTGAAGAAAGTAAGCGTACTCTCCGGAGGTGAGAAGATGCGTTGTATGATTGCCCGTATGCAGCTGCGCAATGCCAACTGCCTCATTCTGGACACTCCGACCAACCATCTGGACTTGGAATCTATCCAGGCATTCAACAACAACCTGAAGACGTACAAAGGAAATATCCTCTTCTCGTCTCATGACCACGAATTTATTCAGACCGTTGCCAACCGCATCATCGAACTGACACCGAACGGTATCATCGACAAGATGATGGAATATGACGAATATATCACTTCCGACCATATTAAGGAATTGCGGGCGAAGATGTACGGAGACAAATAAGTGACCGGACGAATAAAAGCCCCTGACTCCCATACATGAAGTCTGATGAATAACCAATTTAACAGCAACCTATTCTCAACAATGGGTTGCTGTTCTTTTTAGCACTATGGAAATAAAATATTTTGAAAACAGAGAAGATTGGCGAAAATGGCTGGCAGACAACTTTGAAAACGCCAATGACGTTTGGTTTGTATTCCCCTCCAAATCTTCGGGCGAAAAAAGTGTTACATACAACGACGCTGTCGAGGAAGCCCTTTGCTTCGGATGGATCGACAGCACCATAAAGGCGCTCGACAAAGAACATAAAATCCAGCATTTCACACCCAGAAACCCTAAAAGTTCCTACTCGCAAGCCAACAAAGAGACTGAAATGGTTGCTGGAACATAATATGATTCACCCTGATAGGGAAGATAATATACGAAAAGTATTGTCAGCCCCTTTTGTCTTCCCGAATGATATCATCGGAAAACTGAAAGAGGATAAAACAGTATGGGAGAATTACCAACAATTTTCCGATGCGTATAGACGTATCCGAATTGCATACATTGAAGCTGCCAGAAAACGACCGGAAGAATTTGAAAAGCGATTGAACAACTTCATCAATAAAACGAAGGAAAATAAAATGATAAAAGGATTTGGGGGAATTGAAAAATACTATTAAGAATGTCCTCTTTATTCATTTATAAGATTCATCCGCACATTTCATGTGGCTGGTAGTCTATTCTACCTCCTCCATCAGCGCCAGTTCCCAACTGCGCCACACGATCGTAGTCAATTTCAGTCCTCCTTTCTCACGAGCTTCCGCTACACATTCATCCTTGCTATAGCGAATCAACTGTTCCCGCGCATCATCGGCAAGCGCGCGTATCTCTTTCTCCGACGCTCCTGCTTTCGCATACTTCACCTCCAATAGATACGTGTACGGTGGAGATACGGGTGCCGCCGGACTGGGCTTAAAGAAGAAATCGGCAAAACCCTTATTCATCTCATATTCCGGATATAGTTGATAATAGCGGAACATACTTAGATAGGCGAGGAGGAATCCTTTGATATGAGCTTCCCCTTCTATGTACTCCCTTATCCGGCTCTGCTCCCGAATGGCCTCTGCCAGAAATTCGAACATCGGTTTCCAGTCTCCTTTGAAGGACATATTCTCAAACAGAGTGCGCAAGCGGTTCACGTCGAGCTTGAAGATGTCATGACGGGCATATCCCTGAATCAGGAAATTGAATAGCTGTTCGCGAACCACCAGATTGGGAATGTGCAGGATGGGACGCCCCATCATATCCACACCTTTGATAGAAAGCAGTCCGAAATAGAACAGCAGAGATTTGAAGTTGCCCACGTCTGTCATTTCCAGTGCGGAGAAATGGGTGACTATCTCAGTCACTATCTCGCCTTGCTCCGCAATCTCCTTGATGACGGAGAAATTTTCTCCCAGTCCATGGTCGAGACGGACAAGGTAGGCAAGCTTGTTAAAGTCCGTGCGGATATTGGGATCTACAATCTCTTTAGGTTTCACTCCGTGCAATATCAATGACTTCATACAGTAGAGCACCATGTCCGAGTTGAACATACAATCTGCTAATTTATTTTCACTGAAGCAATAATTGTCATAGTTAGGCTTCATCATTGTCACCGCATCGTCTACCGACATCGGGAGAGCGCCTTGTTCCTTGTAATACGTCAGCATCTCGCGCAATTCCTTCTCGCTGAAACCTACAAGGTCGTTAAACCATGGGTCGGTGGTGATATTCGTTCCGATGTTGAATCCGCTTGTCACGTCATCCATTGTCACCGGGCTTACTCCCGTGATGAATAGGCGGTTGACGGCAGAGCCCATTCCTGTCGTGGCGGCTTTGATTACATTGAAAAACCTGCAGATATATCCTTCTCCATGTGTCGCTTTCCGATATAAGTCCGTGCCGTAAGTAGAAAGAATGGTATTCGTGAAATTATCGTATTCATCAATCAGGAGATAGATTTTGAGGTCTCCCTTACGGGTAGCATAGGTATTGATTGAGGACAAAAAGGCGCCGGGATCCGCTTGCGTTTTTTCATCCAGAACATTCCAAATGTCTTTTCCCAACAGATGCTCGTATCTATAAACAAAATCAGAAAGCTTCCCGCAACAATGCAAACGGAAAGATTCCTCCACCTCATTGACATTCGAGCTCACCTCCGAGAAATTGAATCTCATGATGAGAAACTGGTTATGTATCGGCGTAGGATGCTGCCCGATATACAGATGGCCGAACAATTCGTCGAACTGGTCGGCATACCGAACGTCATAATAAGCCTCCAGCATCGCCAGCGTCAGACTTTTCCCGAAGCGCCGGGGACGGATCAGGAACAGATAAGACGGTTGCATTTCTATCTTTTCGATAAACATCGTCTTATCCACATAATAATAGTTTTCTTTTTGGATGCGACCGAAATCCGTCAATCCGTATGGTATTTGCTTTATCATATTGTGATTCCTTTCTTTATTCATCATTCATATCGAAGCAAATATACGGAAAAACGGATGAATGTGACACGTTTAATGCCACTAATTTATCCGTTTATCCGCTATTTTGTGCAAAAACGACTATCCGGAGGAAAACTGCCATTTCGTGGGAAAACTGCTATCCGCGGAAAAACTACAACTCCAACCCCGTCTGCACCGGAAGCTGCGGGCGTATTGAATTTTCTTTGCGCTCTTCGGCCGAATACTCCACCACCCAATATTCCGTTATGTTGTTGGAGGTCTTTCGTGATTGGAAATGATTGCTTTCCAGTACCGTGACCAGCATTTTTTTCGTCTGTGTATTGGCCTGTGTGCGCCCGTTCATGCTCAATACCGACAGCAGGTAGGAGGCAGGATACCATTGCGCCTGAATATCATTCTGTCTGGCTGCCCGGAAATAGAAGAAAAGATTCTCCTCTATCGGATCTTTTTGGCGGAACGCCTCATTGCGGTTGTTGAGAAACGTAATCTCCTCGTTCTCATACCAGTACTGAAATCCCTGCCGGTAGAGTGCGTATGCCTGTGCGTATATCCCCTCATGATTGACAGGCGTGTGATAGTCTATGTTCAGAAGAGTGCTGAACAGGATACGCCTGTTTTCCTTGACATCCGGCATACAGTGCGGATTGTTGGTACTGGCAATGAACGATGCGCGGCGGATATACGTATAGTTCTGGATGTCATAGACCTTACGCTCGTTTACCACGTCTTGGGTGATAAGACTTTTCAGGTTCTGCATACGCTCGGGGGAGAGCGTGTCAAATTCATCCAAGTTGATGAGCAGGCAAGACGACAGTTGCAGCAAATGGTTATTGTTCTCGGGAATAATCATGCCATTACGATAATAATCCTTCAGTTCCGGCGGGAGGAGATGTCGGATAAAGGTACTCTTTCCTTTTCCCTGTGCGCCGTGTAATAGCATCAATTGGTGGTTTTGCACGTTGTCGTCGATGGCGCACGCTACCATTCCCACCAGCCAGCGTCGGAAACTGTCTTCGAAAAAAGCTTGGTCTGCCGCTTGTACAGTTTTCGTCATTTGTCCGATGAAGTCCGTTTTCCCGTTCCATGCCTTGCGGGAGGTGAAATAATGGACAAACGGGTTGAACGGCTTTGCGTAGTCCGAGTCTACAACAGCTTTCAAATCAGCTTGCGTACAGCAAATCTTATTTATATGTGCGTTGATATAGAATGTATTAATATCCTTTGTACGAACTGCGTTGAAAGGCGGCAACTCTGTTTCGGGCAGGGCGGGCATTATCTTCCGGAATTCGATTTGTTCTTTCACTACGTTTCTTCTGGTTTCGTAGTGTTCGTCCATAAACTTGATAATCTGGCAGATTTTCGGTTCTTTCTCTTTTTCTTCCGCCTGATCGGTCTTTGAGGTATATTGGTAAGCATTGTGCAAGGGCAGTTCGAGGTCGAAATCGGGTAGGTCGCCGAAATGGCTGTGTGCCAGACTGACGGACTCCTCTTCCGTGATATGGCGGTGGTAGCACTGATTGCCGAGACAATAGAAGAAATTGTCCCGGTTGCCTATCTCGAGACGTTCTTTGCGTTTGGTGTACTCCAGCGCCTTGCGGAAGTCGAGTTGCACTTGCAGGTCGATGGGCGACGCATTCTCCTGCACGGGGAGGAGCGGGGATCGTTTTCCCGGATTTTTGCGCTTCTTGTTTTTACATTCTTCTTCAGTGGGCAATGTCACTTTTACGGTCAGCGGCTTCACGTTTTCCAGTCGTTCGGGAGAGAGGAAAGCATCCGGATCGTGCGACACGAAGAATCCGCGTCCCGGATCGCTCCCGCTGGTGTCTACTTTGGTATTGAGCAGCTTTTCATATTGGCTGCTTGCCAGGGCGTACATGCGGTGGTGATAGCGTTCGAGGGGGGTGAAGTCTACGGTTCCCAATGCGTTCAGTTCGGTGCGTAAGGCTTCCGCCTCATTGCCGGTGAGGTAGACAAAGATCTTCAGCCCGTGCATCCGTGGGCTGACGAAACTGCCTAACGTGTCGGGGCAATCGTTCACCAGTTGGCGGAATTCCGGGATCTTTTCTGCCGGCATATCGTCACAGTCGAGCGTGATGATGTCCTGATACTTGTCCAGACTGTAAGCCAGCCTTTCCTTGGCGTAAGTAGCCGTGATGGTGCAGTAGGGCAGTTGCTTCTTCATGTGGTCTGCTTTCACCGTGTCTCCTGCATCCATTGCTTCCCGGAGTCTCCGGATTCTGTCGCGATAGACATCTCCCCGGATAAATTCGAACATTTGCCGGATACTGATACTTCCTGATACGAGTGATAATCCCCTGTATGTCGTTATTGAGATATTTTCCATTTTAATTGTTGATATGATTTTAAGTTGTGTCAATATTAACACGCTGCAAAGGACGGCTTTTCTTGTAGATAAAAAAAACTGCTTTTTGTACTCAAAAAGCAGTTTTTTAACAGTCGGTTCTTTAATGCTAATCGTCAAAAAGCGTTCTTTTCAGTCTTTGTATCTCACAATCAATCTCTTCCACGCTTAATGATTCGTCCGAATCGTTTGATTTCTTGAAATCAACAGCCAGATACAACAATTCTGCAAAGTATTTGGGACCTTTAATCTTAAAAGGGGAGTCATGGTCATAACAGAGATGGACAAAGGGAAGGAGAAACTTCTTGCGGTCGCGCGGACTTACCTCTATTCTGTTGACATACAAATTGTTGACAGTGCCAAGCATTTGCGTGATAAACTGGGATACTTGGGGAAACTCTTCCTTTTCGAGTGTTACAGCCTGCTTGTTCTGATAAACGAAGCCTTCGGAAAAAATGTCTTTTTTCTCATGATTTTAAGTGTTATTTGATTACTGTTAAAAAATGTTGGTTTAAAAAGACGCAAAGGTACGTTTTATTTTGTTCCTGTCATTTACTTATGCTGTTTATTCTCTTTATAGATTTTATTTGATGGAAAAAGCGTGTAATTGAGGTGGAACCCCTCCACCTCAATTACACGCTTTTTTCTATATAAAAAGAATATTCTCTCGCTCCCGCGCACGTGTACATTATTATATAAGCTTCATTATAGCTAATTCTGATTTCATTATAGCTAATCTCGATTTCATTATAGCTAATTTTATTTTCGTTATAGCTAATCAGCACTTGCCCTAAAGAGATTCATGGCTCATCGAGATACCTCACGATGAGTCGTACCTGTCTTGCGCTGTAAGCGTGGTCGTTCTTTCCTTCGCCGCCGCTATACATTGCGTCATATAATTCCTTGTTATTTCTGATCCACTCCCTCATTTTCCGCATGGCATACACCAACGGTACATAAGGATTGTATAAATGTGCCAGCTCCGATTTCAAATACGGACGTATGACAAACGGCTCCTCCGCTATCTCTTCTTTTTCTGCTTTCATATCTTCGGAAAATTAATTTTATCGTATTCCAAATATACGGAAAATCTCCCGCTTGTCCAAGTATATAAGTCAAATAAAATCACTCTGAATAAAAGTAAATACATTCTGAATGAAAGTAAGACAAACTAGGTCAAAGTAAGACAAAGTACGTCATTTCATCCCCTTATAATACGCTATCTTTGAGGTATCGAAAGAAAAAGAAACAGAGCTCGTTCCTCTCTTCCGATATTGATTGCGGTAACCGCGGTTTGTAATATTTATTTTTCAATTATTAATTCTCAATTTTTAATTTATCATGGCAATACCATTTAAAAGAATGGGTCGTAAAGACCCGAGAAAGGTTGATGGGGTGGTGAAGTATCATCCGCAACTTGTGACGCAGGGACAGAGTGTAGACCTGGATAAACTTGCTTACACGATGAAAGAGAAAAGTTCCCTGTCGCTGGGTGACATTCAGAGTGTGCTGACTAATCTCGTAGAAGCGATGCGTACGGCGCTGTTCGACGGTAAATCCGTCAATATCCATGATTTTGGTGTATTCAGCCTTTCCGCTACCACGCGGGGAGTGGACACGAAAGATGAGTGTACGATGAAGAACATCAAAACGGTCAATATCAATTTCCGTCCTTCGAGCAGTGTTCGTCCTAATCTGACGTCTACCCGTGCCGGTGAGAAAATCGAGTTTCTGGATCTCGACGCACCCAAGAAGAAGAAACCGATGGTGAAGATCCCGGTGATGAAGGTGGTGGAGAAGATGTCGGTGGAGGCAGTGGAGGCGGTAGCGGTGAAGCTCCGGACCCGGCAGCTTAATTCATAGAGTGTAGATAATGCTTACAACTGATAAGAAAAACAGTGGCACTATGATGAGAAAGATTGATTTGATCGTGATCCACTGTTCCGCCACTCGTGCCGACCGTTCGCTCACCCCGGATGATCTGGAAACTCAACATCGGCGGCGTGGGTTTAACGGAACAGGTTATCACTACTACATTCGCAAAGACGGAACAGTGCACCTCACCCGACCGATTGAACGTATCGGTGCGCACGTGAAAGGATTCAACTTGAACAGTGTAGGTATCTGCTACGAAGGCGGTTTGGATGGTCACGGCTCTCCAGACACGCGGACACCGGAACAACGGGCGGCACTCAAGCTGCTGGTTCATCAATTACTTGAGACTTATCCTGGTAGCCGGGTGTGCGGTCATCGCGATTTAAGTCCCGACCGCAACGGAAACGGGGAGATTGAGCCGGAAGAATGGATCAAAGCGTGTCCGTGCTTTGAGGTGAAAGCGGAGTTTGGAGCTTCCAGTCACGTAGAGGACTAATTTTCAGTAGGATAACAGGAAAATAAGGTAAGAGAGTTTTCAGGAAGTGATAGATCATTGAAAGTAACTAATCATTAAATGTAATTAGTGATTAAAAGTAATTAATTCTTCAAAGAGCGTATGGAAAGGAGGTGTGTAAAGTTATGGCAGTCAAGAGATCCCTTTGGGATATGATTCTGAAAGTCGTCATTGCGGTGGCTTCGGCAGTGCTGGGCGTTGTGGGCGGTAATGCGATGAATCTGTAAAAGTGATCACAGGTCGCACGAAATAGTTGTTTGGTTAGCTCCTTTTGCAGGTTGTTAATTTGATAATAGTTGATGTGTGGCCTGTGTTTTTTTATTTAGAATGAAATAATTAATAATGAGTTGTATATGAAAAGATTATATATCTTTATTTTTTTAGTGGGGTTACTAGGCAACAATATTATGTATGCGCAGATTCCTGCTTCCTCACAATCGTTACCTAGTCCTAATGTAGCGGCCTTGGGACTTTATGGTGAGATTCCGGTTTCAAAATTTACAGGTATGCCGGATATATCCGTTCCTATATATGAAGTTCCTGTCGGAGATTTTAAATTGCCGTTTTCTCTCCATTATCATGCCGCCGGGATACGTCCTGACCAACATCCGGGATGGGTAGGAATGGGGTGGAATTTAAATACCGGAGGAGTTGTATCCAGAACGGTGAAGGGCAAGCCTGATGATTGTAATGTGAAAAATCATACCTATTTGATGAATATGGGATATTATTTTCATTCCGAAACATTAAATACGCCTCAATGGAATACGCAAGACTATCTCAAAGAAACAGCTCAAAGTCATGGTGGAGCAGATTTTGAGCCGGACGAGTTCGATTTCAATTTTTTGGATTACCATGGAAAATTTATGTTGAATAGTGACAAAACATGGATCGTGCAATGTGACAGGCCTGTAAAAGTGGATTTTAGTGGTAATTGGATGGATGTTCCGTTTGAAAAAGCGAATACGGCATTTCAATATTCCGGATATTCGCCTTCTTTTGATGGTTTTACTTTGACTACTGAAGATGGCACTCAATATATCTTTGGTAAAGAACGGAATGCCATTGAATATTCTATCGGATTTTTTCAGCAAGCTACGGATTTTTGGACAGCTACAGCCTGGTATCTGACAAAAATCATCCTGACTAACGGTCAGGAAATAACTTACACATACGAGCGTGGTGATTTTATCAATCAAATGTTTATTTCACTGTATGATGATTTGGGGTCTTTTACATTTGGTGGCGGAATCTTGACTCCGGAGTGCTCATCTTCGAGCCATACGGCATTGAAGACAGTTATCGGAAGTCTTATATCTCCGGTTTATCTCAACCGTATTTCTTTTCCCGAATGTGAAATAACTTTTGCGCGTGAAGTGACTACGGAATTGAGATATTCACAGGATATTTATGCTTCTCAATATATGTTATGGCGCAAAAATCCAAAATATCGTTTTCTGAATTTTCTTGCAGATAATCCTTTGGATGATAATTATCCGAATTGTTTGGACAAGTTGAAATGGTATAAGTTGAGTAACCTGGAAATAAAAGATAAGAAAGGAAAGTGGATTCGGGATTACCGTTTCTCGTACAATGACAACGCCTCACAGCGCCTGATATTACAATCTGTTTCTGAATTTGTATGGGGAGCAAACGGACGAAATTTTAATATGGAGTATGACTTTCCGGAGCAGTTGCCCCCTTATCTGTCCGGAAAAGTAGATCACTGGGGATTTTACAACAATCGTTTGATGACCGATAATTATGCCACTCATTACGATTCTCGCGAACCTAATGCGGATGTTTTGACATTTGGCGTTTTGAAAAGGCTGCACTATCCCACGGGAGGATATACACGTTTCGTTTTCGAACCTCACGAGTATTGTAAGCAAGTGAAAATGAATCGATGGGAAGGGTACGAGGATACATTCCAGCCGAAAATAGCGGGAGGACTAAGAATAAAGAAGATAATAAATAGTGATACAGGATTGGAAAGTGGTGAAAAAGTAGAAAAAGAGTACTTTTATGTGGATGATTATTTAGTTAATAAAGAAAAAGCAAGAATCTCAAGCGGTTGTCTGGGAGGACAGGTGAAGTACTATTTTGATGATTATCAGGTAGAAGGTACCGGGGCGGATAAAGATGTAAAACGTATAATAAGAAGATTCAGCAGCCAGTCTGTGCTACCGGCATGTATCAATTCTTCCGGAAATCATATCGGCTACAGTGAGGTGATTGAAAAAAGACCGGACGGATCTTTTATCCGTTCTAAATATACCAACTTCGATAATGGACACATGGACGAAGCCCCGGAAGCAATCATACTTCCGAACCGAACGCCTTATGAACCTTGTGCTTCCAGATCGGTAGAACGGGGAAAACTTCTTTGTGAAGAACTGTATTCGGCAGGCGGTATTTTAAAATCGAGCAAGTATCTGACCTATGAACGCTCTTCCGACCTTTACGTAAAATCAATGAGGACATCTCTTGATTATATTTGCCCGACCTCATTTATAACTTATGCCGACGGTTGCTCATACAAGGTCTATTTGTATGATTACAGGCTGAAAAGCGAGAGTGATACTTTATACGACAATCCCTCTTTTCCGATAAGTACGCAGACTGATTATGAATATGATCCGGACGGCTTGATAAAAGTAATTTCAGAAAGTGCCAATGGAGGAATAAGAAAACAAACCTATAAAAGGATCCGTGAGTCCAGCTCGGATATATATACTCAAATGGTACAAAAGCATATACTTTCTCCGATTGTCGAAGAAAAGGAATATTCTATTTCCGATGATGGAACCAGCCGGCAACTGAAACAGGTGAAATATGAATATGTTCCTATAAAAGGAGTATCCGATCATTTTTTTCCTTGCTATTCTGCCTGGGAAAGGGTAGGTGAGGGCGCTTTGAGAGAAGTGTACAATTGTATTGATTATGATGCTTTGGGACATCCTTTATATGTTGTCAGAAACGAGGTAAGACGGTTTACCTTTGGAGCTACAACTATTTGCATCTGGCAGCGGAAATAAAGGGAGCTACCATTAGTGAAGTCCGAACAGCTATGGGAGGAGACCTCGTGCCGTTCATGCAAGCCGGCACACCGGATCGTGCGAAACTGGTGCGTCTAAGAGCTTCTTTGCCACAGGCGCAAATAACATCCTATACGTATCAGCCGATGACCGGAGTTACCTCTGTAACGGATCCGTGCGGAGTGGTCAGTTATTATGAATATGACCTCTTACAGCGGCTCAATAGACAAAAAGATAATTATGGGCGAACCATAAAGGCTTATGATTATCGGTATTCTGTAAATTCTATTAAAAGAACAAGAAATATGAAAAATCATATATCATTATTTATATTTGCCATAGCCCTGCTTTCAGGACCTGTTTCTGCAAATGATCTTTCCATGACAGCCGTAAAAGACACCCTGGCTTCCATACCGGGAGAACATAATTACATTTATGTACGAACACCACTTGGAGAGGATGAAGAAAAACTATGATGAAATAACATTCTATGACGGACTTGGACGTGAGCTCGATTTTGCACAAAGTTATGGAGCAGACCGTGCCGGTGCTATTATGGCTCACCATCACCTGATAGAATATGATAGTTTAGGACGGAAAGAGAAACAATGGCTCTCTACGAATACTAGCTTTTCTTACATGTCTCCTGAAGATTTGAAGGGTGGTGTCTTGTGGGATTATCATGATGCAGGTAAAAGAAGTTATTTGCAAACTAACTATGAATCGTCCCCTCTAAATCGTATTACAGAACAATATGGAGTGGGGGATGCTTGGGGAGATCATCCTGCCCGTATGGAATATCTGACGAATATTCCGGCTGATTCATTGCGTTGTTCGTTCTATTTTATAGATGATAACGATTCACTGATTCGCAGAGGAGATTATCGGTCGGGAGAATTGCAGGTGACAAAGGCCACGGATGAAGACGGGAAACCGACTTACACCTTTGTTGACAAACAGGGGCGTACGCTACTGACCCGGCTAGGTAGAGGGAATCAACAAGCGGACACCTATTTTGTATTCGACCGCTTCGGAAGAATACGCTATGTTCTCCCACCCATGATTAATGATGAAATATCGGCAGGAAATCTCGATTTGTACGCATATCAATACTTGTATGATAGTTTCGGACGCTGTATTTCGAAGAAACTACCTGGCTGTGCTGCAATAGGTTATGTTTATGACAAAGCCGACAGGGTTATATTGTCACAGAATGGAAATCAGTCACAGAAAAAAGAATGGACGTTCACATTCTATGATAATCAGGGAAGGCTTGCATTAACAGGACTTTGTTCATTCAATGATCCTCCTTCATTGGATAATTCCATAGTAAGGGCTTATCGAACGACTTCGGAGAAAGACGGAGTGCTTCATTCCGGGTATGAAGTAGAGCATTTTCCTTATACGCTATCTTCTCTTTTACAAGTGAATTACTATGATGATTACAACTTCACAACGGACACCCAACTCGCTTTCGGGCTGGAGAAGAAAGGTAAAGTGCAGTATGATTCTTTATATATCAATCACGAAGCCTCCCTTATCTCCGCACAAGGGAGACTGACCGGGACTAAAATAAAAGTGCTGGATGATGAGCGATATTTGACAAGTGCCTTATATTATGACTATAAAGGCAGAATAATACAGGGACGTTCCCAAAATCATTTGGGCGGGTATGACACAGACTTTTATTCATATACATATACTGGAAAGTTATTTGCCAGATTACATACCTATCAGATTGGGAACGGAAAGCGGCACATGGAAGAATATACCTATGAATATCTGGCAGATGGAGAACTTAGGGATGTATATCACCGCGTTGATAATGCGTATAGAGCCAATCATTTGCTTTACTACACGTATGACAATGCCCGCCGGGTGTTTTTGAAAGATGTGGGAGGATTGGGTGCCTATACAATGTATACGTATGACGTCCGTGACCAGGTAATAAAAACGATGTGCCGCTTTTTTCTTTCTGAAGAAATTTCTTATAATGCAAGTCCTGGCATCCCCTGTTATAATGGCAATATAAGTAGCCTAGCATGGCGGAGTGAGGAAGATGATACGGACGGCATCAGTAAAGGTTATCGTTTTGCCTATGACAGCATGAACAGGATGACTGATGCCTGCTATGGTGAAGGAGAAAATCTGACCGGCAACCTGAACTGTTATGACGAACAGGTCACTTCATTTGATAAGAATGGCAATATTCTCGGTTTGTGTCGTAATGGAGCTGTCGGCCCGGCAAGTTTCGGAGCCATTGATAGCTTGAATCTGTCATATCAGGGCAATCATTTGCTTAATGTGACAGACCACGCAAAGAATAATATGTATGGAAGTACCACTGATTTTAAAGACGGCATCCGATCATCAGCAGAATATGCTTATGATTTAAATGGCAATTTGATTCAAGATTTAAACAAAGGTATTTCGAGAATCCGGTATAATTGCTTAAATTTGCCGAGTGCGATAGAGTTTACCGACGGACGTACAATCAGCTATCTTTATAGTGCCGACGGAACGAAACTGGAGGTCATCCATGCGATGGGAGATTCTATCACCACCACTGATTATTGTGGTAAAGCGATCTATGAAAACGGAAGTCTCGACAAGATTCTTCTCGATGGTGAAGGTTTTGTTTCTTTCGCGGACGATGTTTCCTATAGTTATCATTTCTTCTTGAAAGATTACTTGGGTAATGTTCGTGTCGTATACAATGAAGATCGTGAAGCGGAAGAGGTGAATCATTACTATCCGTTCGGAGGAATCTTGGCTTCATCCACCCCTTCGGTTCAGCTTTACAAGTACAACGGAAAAGAACTGGACAGAAAAGGTGGTCTGGATTGGTATGATTACGGGGCGCGGATGTATGATCCGGTATTGGGAAGATGGCATGTGGCAGATCCGATGAGTGAAAAGAATTATTCAATTACTCCTTACGGGTATTGTTTAAATAATCCGGTGAAGCATATTGATCCTGATGGCAAGCAAGTCATCCCCGTTCCATCCCCTCTTCCTCTACCATTCTATTATCCTTTGACGAACACGCAATCTTATAGATTGCCTTCAGATCAACAGATAATGAGACATACATCGGGGAAATTTGCGGAATTAGGGCAGATTATAAATCATACTCCTAAAATGTCTTATGCCTTTGGAACTCTTTTATTTTATCAGGCAAAGAATGCGATTAGTCCTGAATATGAGCACCAAAGAAAAAGAGACAGGAGGAATAAAGAAGGATTGGACAGGAATCAGGCGAATGTGGCGGAAAGTATTGATACTAACGTGTTAGGGATGATGCCTAATGGTGATCCGGCTCCGAAAAGAGATCCTAAAGATAAAAAGAGAATAATAAAAGTTGGGAAAAAAGTAATAATAGGGTTAGCTATAGATAGAACATATATGGAATTAACAAATCCTGATCCCACTCAAGATGCTTATGAAACTCATACAAATCAAGTTGAAGGTAGAGAAGAATATTCAACAGATTATGTAGGGGATATTTATAATTGGATAAAAAAACTATTTAAATAAAAGCAATATATGGGAGATATTTTTATATTAATATTTAAGAGAATTACTATTTTTAATAGTATTTTAATGATAATTCATTGCTTATTCCATCCTGATTTAGGAGAATTTGAATATATGTTTATTGTTATAATATTATTACTAATTTCATGGATTGCATGGCTGACAGGCAAGATGTTAAACTTTTTGTCAAGGAATAAAGGTCTGAAAGAAAAGAAAACTGAAACAAATAATATTGTTAAATCTTTTTGTTTGAAATTTAGCCGGGATATAGATGTGATATATGCAATTTTTTTTGATATTTTTTTTTGGTCTTCTATAGTCACGAAAAAGCAATAGTTTATTTAATATTACTTCTGTTTGGACTATATCTTGGAAACAAAATAGCAATAAGAGCTAATCAATATATAGTAGATCAAGCAAATAAAAATATTACTCCTTAAAACCTCAACATTATTACTCTGATGTGAATAGCTAAAGTTTAGTGAACTCACATCAGGGTATATAAACTACAAGATGAAATATGGTAAATAAATAAACTTTAACGACGAACTTATTATTATATGAGATATCTATTTATAGCAATATATAAAAAGTCACTACTATGGTTTAGCTTTATGATGATTCCCTATTGTATTTTTTCCTCTTTTTTATTTGAGTATCCTGCTTTAATATTTATTATTAGGGTAATACTTGCAATTGCGTTATCTATTATAGCGATAGGGGGAATGATGAGTTATCTATTCCCTTATATAGAGATACTCAAACAGCCATTAAAGGGAAAAGGTCTTATTCGGGCATTATATTTGAAATCTGATAAAATAATAACGCGATTATATTGTTGTTTTCTTGTGGTATATATAGCTTTTTCTATTGAATATAAGTCTACATTATACAATTATCTGTTATTGCTTTTAATAGGATTATTTCTTGGATATAAAATAACCATGAAAGCGGAGAAATATACTTTAGAAGAGATTAATAAGAAGAAACAAGAACGTAAAATGAAGCAAGCCAGCAAGAAAGAATCTCATATTCGCTAAGAGGACAAGAAATTAAAAACAAATAGTGTGTTTAGAGTTATGCTGCAACAGACACTCAATCAAAAATTAGCGAAGAACATAATGCTTATGATATATTTGAACCTATTAAAAATAAATTAGATGACGTCTTTTGGAAAAATTGGTAAATATCTTATATATACAAAACTTGCTGTATATTCTATGTTTTATAAAAATACTATTCTCGTTGTTTTTCTATGAGTATGAGCCTTCTTTTATGAAGGACATGGCTTTTACTTTACCATTATTATTAGCACTGATTGTAATACCTATTATAAAAAAGAATATAAAATGAAAGATTCTAAATTCAGATATTATTTATGTTATTATTCTCACCTGTGCTTTTTCTATAGTTTTTGGGGATATTTTTTTATATTAATTATTTTGCATCTTCTTGGCATGGAAATGAATGCGTATTTGGGTTACTTATTCTTTCTGTTATTTGGATTATGGGGAGGAAGTGCTATTGCATTATCTGCAACTAGTTATATGAAAAAGATAAATCATGAGGAATTGGGGAAAAAGCAGAATTCTAAAGATTCTTAGTGTCCTAATATTCAAATAATTTACCCTGATATAAGTTGACTAATCACCAATTTATATCAGGGTAATTTCTTTTTTTTTTATTTCTTATAAACCAACTTACTCGGAACTCCCTCCCCGAACAAATTATCACCCAGCGTCGTAATCTTATTTCCGGTAGCCAACACATAGCGAAGATTATCGCATCCCATAAAAGCACCGAATTCAATAGCCGTCACACTGGCCGGCAGCTCCAGCGTGCCGCAAAGGCGACCGCAGTTGCTAAATACCCGTTGTCCGATAGATTTCAGATTATGAGGTAATTTCATATTCAACAGATACTTCTTCTGTGCGAAAGTGAAGTCGGGGATAGCTGTTGCGTTCGTTCTGGAAATATCGACAGAGACGAGATTCGGCATATAATCGCGGATCAGTTTGAAGTCGGCGTTGTCCAGCTTACCTTCAACGGTCAGGAAGTTGATGTCTCTGGGTTGCAGTCCCGCTTTCAGAATCTCTTCTTCCAGTTTACCCATGGCGCCCACTTGCAGGGTAGTCTCTACCGGTTCCCCCTCGATAAACGCAAAGTTTTGCCATCTGTCTTTGTAGCGGTAAGAGTCGCTGCTGCCCAGGGGGACGAAGATAGCGGTAACGCTGTCTGCCAACGCTTCCGGCAACAGGTTGGGAGCTGTCTTCTTGCGGATCTGGCAAATTTTCAGGTTCTCGCAACCTTTGAAGGCGGCATCCTCTATATTCTTCGTTTTCTCCGAAAGAATCACTTTCTCCAGAGTGGCTTTACCTTTGGTCACTCCGCCTACTACATTCGAGAAAGCATAGGCAGGGATGAAGTTCGGCATATAAATGTAGAATTTTCCATTGGGATAAGTACCGGCTTTTCCGCTGTACATCTTGATTTCTGCGTTCGAAATATCCAATACTTTCAGATTGGCAAATTCGTCACGGAGATGCCGGAAGTCCTCTGCATTCAGTTTTCCGGTCAGTGTGAGGTGGGTGACACTGTTGGCTTCCTCTTCAGTCATCATGGAAATCAGCGTACCGGGCTTACTCACATAATACGTCTTACTCACTTGGGCGGCGGCTCCTAATGCATTAGCGGCCAGTAAGAAACTTATCAATAGTAGTTTAATTTTCATAATTTTGTAGATTTGTTCTGACAAATATAGGAAAAATAGAGAATACATGATGTTTTTTTATGTTTTATATCTAATTTTGTAGCCGGATTAACAAATTGTAAAAATGGAGGCAGACAACATAGATGGGAAGAAAGAACCCAAAAGACTTCCTGTGTGGGCATGTATCTCGCTGTTTATTGTGGTACTTTTCATATTTATTGGATTGTATGGGACACTGGTTAGCGGAGGCTTGTCGTTGGTTCTTGGAGTGGAGGCTCGTCATCCGGGAGTAGTAGGGTATATTTTCGTGGAGGCCAGTATGCTTTTGGCTGTTCTTACTGCTGCCGTAATCTTGCTTCGTCTCGAACGTCGTCCGTTTTCTGATTTGGGACTTTCTTTAAAAGGACATGCCAGTGGACTGTGGTATGGACTTCTGATGGCAATCTTGCTCTATTTGCTGGGTTTCGGAATCTCTGTTGTTTTGGGAGAAATAGAAGTCACCGGTTTTCAGTTTAAGCCGTTGGATTTATTGGGGTCGTGGGTGTTTTTCCTGTTAGTGGCGTTGTTTGAAGAGATTCTGATGCGCGGCTATATCCTCGGACGTCTGCTTCATACTAATATGAATAAATTCCTGGCGCTCTTCATCTCGTCGGCATTATTCGCGTTTATGCATATCTTTAATCCAGAAATAGCTTTCCTACCGATGCTTAATCTCTTACTTGCCGGTATGTTGCTGGGTGCTTCCTATCTTTATACCCGGAATCTGTGTTTCCCTATCTCTCTTCATCTTTTCTGGAATTGGATTCAAGGTCCGATTCTAGGTTATCAGGTGAGCGGAAATAATTTCACGACGAGCATGCTGACTTTGCGTATGCCCGAAGAAAACGTACTGAATGGCGGAGCCTTCGGTTTTGAAGGCTCGCTCATTTGCACAGTACTTATGATTGTTTTTACGATTCTGATCGTGTGGTGGGGAGAAAAAAGGGAAGCAATCAGTCTTGCTGTACCCCGATCATACTAAGCTGAATCCGTTTCCGGTCATAATCTACATTCATCACTCTGACCATGACGTGTTGATGGATGGATACCACTTCCGTCGGATCGGAAATGAACCGTTCCGCTAATTGCGAGAGGTGCACCAGTCCGTTCTCCTTAATACCTATATCGACAAACGCCCCGAAATTGGTGATGTTGCCTACGATGCCCGGAAGAATCATGCCTTCGCGCAAGTCTGCGATGGTGCGCACGTTCTTGTCGAATTCGAAGACTTTGATAGCCTTACGCGGGTCACGTCCCGGCTTGTCGAGTTCCTGCAGAATGTCCTGTAAGGTGGGCAGACCGACGGTAGGGGTGATGTAGGCGGAGATGTTAATCTTCCGGCGGAGTTCCTTGTCGGCTATCAGTTCGTCGATGGTACATTTCAGGTCTTTGGCCATTTGCTCTACGATGTGGTAGCTTTCCGGATGCACGGCGGTGTTGTCCAGCGGATTCTTGGCTCCGGGGATGCGGAGGAATCCGGCACACTGTTCGAAAGCCTTGGCACCCATGCTAGGAACTTTCATCAACTCTTTCCGTGAACCGAAAGCTCCGTTTTCCGCCCGGTAGTTGACGATGTTTTGAGCCAGTTGCGGTCCCAGTCCGGAGATATAAGTCAATAGATGGCTGCTTGCCGTATTCAGGTTTACACCGACCAGGTTCACGCAATTCTCTACTGTCTGATCGAGCGCTTTTTTCAGTTTTGTCTGGTCTACATCGTGCTGGTATTGACCTACACCGATGGATTTAGGATCTATCTTCACCAATTCTGCCAACGGGTCCATCAGGCGGCGGCCGATGGAGACTGCTCCCCGCACCGTTACGTCATAATCGGGAAACTCGTCGCGGGCAATCTTCGAAGCCGAATAAATGGAAGCTCCCTGCTCACTGACTACAAACACGGGTATCTGACGGTCGAAGCTTTGGCTGTTGATGAAATCTTCTGTCTCACGGCTTGCCGTTCCGTTGCCGATGGAAATGGCTTCTATCTGATAGGCCTCAATCATCTTGCGGAGTTTGGAAGCAGCTTCTCCTGTTTTGTTCACGGGAGGATGCGGATAGATATTCTCATTATGCAACAGATTGCCTTGCGCATCGAGGCAGACGACTTTGCAGCCGGTACGGAATCCGGGGTCGATGGCGAGCACCCGTTTTGTCCCAATGGAGGGGCGAGAAGAAGTTGACGGAGGTTCTCGGTGAATACCCGGATGGCTTCCTCGTCGGCTTTTTCTTTGGATTGAGCGGCAAATTCTGTTTCGATGGAGGGCTTGAGCAGACGCTTGTAGGCATCGACTGTGGCTTCGTCCACCTGCTGGCTACACTCGTTGTTGCCACGTACGAACTGACGTTCCAGGCGTTCGATGCAGGCCTCGTCGTCGGGATTGATAGACACTTTCAGCACCCCTTCCGACTCTGCCCGGCGGATGGCGAGTAGACGGTGGGACGTGCAACGTTTCAGTGGCTCGGAGAAATCGAAATAATCGCGGTATTTCGCTGCTTCTTCCTCTTTTCCTTTCACTACTTTGGCACTAATCTCTGCCTGGCGGCTGAACTGATTACGTACCGTGTTGCGGGCACGTTCGTCCTCGTTCACTTGCTCTGAAATGATGTCACGGGCGCCTTTCAGGGCATCTTCCACATCTTTCACGTCTCCTTTCACGAAGGAGGCAGCCTTGGTACTAAGATTGTTTTCCCTTTGCAACATCAGGATGGTGGCAAGCGGTTCCAACCCTTTCTGGCGGGCTACTTCAGCACGTGTCTTCCGCTTGGGTTTATAAGGAAGATAAATGTCTTCCAGTTCCGTCGGATTCCAGGTGTCGTTGATACGTTTCTCCAGTTCGGCAGTCAGTTTTCCCTGCTCGTTGATGGTGCCGAGAATCGTTTCTTTCCGTTTGGCTATGTCGCACAACTTATCGTGTTGCTCTTTTATTTGCTCTATCTGCACTTCATCCAGTCCGCCGGTAGCTTCTTTACGGTAACGACTGATGAAGGGAATCGTAGCACCTTCACCCAAAAGATGGAGCGTACTACTTATTTGTCTTTCCGGTATACCCAGAAAACCGGAAATCATCTTGTGAAATAATTCCATAATTTGTATTTTTTGAGAGTAAATGAGCGACAAAAATACATATAAATCTGCTAAACCCGACAAGTTTTACTATATTTGCAACTCAATTAATGAATTAACACATCAAAACTGCATAATTATGCTGGGACGTCTTGGATATCTTTTTATCTGTTTCCTTTGGCTTCTGCAGTCAACGGAAGTATTGGCTGTCTCTAAAGATAAGAAACCTATTCTGATTATTTGCTCTTATAATCCGGCAGCACACCAAACCTCGGTCACTATTTCCGATTATATGGATGAATATAGTAAGTTGGGAGGACAGCGCGACATTGTCATCGAAAACATGAACTGTAAAAGTTTCTCGGAGGCTCCGTTATGGAGCGCGATGATGACGCAGATTCTGGCTAAATATCAGGGAGAAAAGCATCCGGCACAAATTATTTTATTAGGACAGGAAGCGTGGGCTGCCTATTTGTCGCAGAGGGATGAAATGCAGGTGAAAGTGCCGGTGATGTGCAGTCTGGCCAGTAGTAATGTGGTGATATTGCCAAAAGATACGGTGGAAAACCTTGATTGCTGGATGCCCGAATCTGTCGATATCTTTGAAGATCATCTGGATATTCCCGAACTGGAATCGGGATTTATCAATCAATATAATATAGAAGGTAATATCTCCATGATTCAAGCTTTCTATCCGAAAACGAAACACATTGCCTTTATCTCGGACAATACTTATGGCGGAGTGACTATGCAAGCGTTGGTACGAAAAGAAATGAAGAAGTTCCCCGATCTGGATTTGATTTTGATGGACGGGGAGACATTCTATTTATACCATCGTTGAGGAATTGAGACAGCTGCCCGAAAATACGGTTATTCTGGTGGGAACGTGGCGTGTGGATATGAACGAGGGGTTATTTCATGCGGAATGCGACGTATGCCATGATGGAGGCTACTCCTACCATCCCGGCTTTTACTCCTTCATCGGTGAGCCTTGGATATTGGGCGATAGGAGGAGTGCTGCCCGATTATCGGAAAGTGGGAGGAGAAATGGCTATGGAGTCCATACGGATGGATCAGCACCCGGAGGATACGGGGAAGCATCTTTCGATCATTGGCTCTAAAGCGGTATTGATAGCCGGAAGGTGAAAGAGTGGGGGCTGCACCCAAGCGTGTTGCCTTTTAAAGTGCAGCTTGTCAACCAACCGGTTTCGTTCTATCAGCAATATACTTATCAGATATGGTCTGCTTGTGCTTTGTTCGTGATTCTGGTACTTGGCTTATGTATCTCTCTTTTCTATTATTTCCGTACGAAACGTTTGAAAGACGAGCTTCTGAAATCGGAGAAGGATTTGCGTGTAGCGAAAGACAGGGCGGAAGAGTCTAATCGTCTGAAGAGTGCTTTCCTTGCCAATATGAGTCATGAGATACGGACGCCGTTGAACTCGATTGTCGGCTTTTCGGATGTACTGGCAATGGGCGGTAGCACGGAGGATGAACAGCAGTCTTATTATAAGATTATCAAAACCAATTCGGATTTGTTGCTTCGTCTGATTAATGATATTCTCGATCTTTCACGTCTGGAGGCGAACCGGGTGACTTTGACGTGGGAGGAATGTGATGTGGTGCAGTTGTGTAGTCAGGTGGTTGCCTCTGTTAGTTTTTCACGGCAGTCGTCGGACAATCAGTTCTTGTTTTCCACTTCTTTTGAAACTTTCCGGATGGTGACGGATGTGCAGCGTATGCAACAGGTAATCATTAATCTGCTGTCCAACGCCGACAAATTTACGAAACGCGGGAAGATTACCTTGGACTTTTCTGTGAATGAGGAAAAGCAAATGGCTATTTTCTCGGTAACGGATACCGGATGCGGTATCCCGAAAGAAAAACAGGGACTTGTGTTCGAGCGTTTTGAAAAGCTGAATGAGTACGCCCAGGGAACCGGATTGGGATTGTCTATCTGTAAATTGATTGTGCATAAATGGAAAGGAAGTATATGGATCGATCCTGACTATACCGGTGGGGCACGGTTCGTATTTTCGCATCCGCTAAAAATAGAAAAAGAATGAAACGAATAGGATTTATTTATGGCTTGCTTTTCTGTCTCGTACTGTCTGTTGCGGCGCAGGAAAAGGTGGTGAAGCTGAAGATTGTGGAAACGAGTGACGTACATGGTAATTATTATCCTTACAATTTTATAACCCGCCACGAGTGGAAGGGTAGTCTGGCACGTATTTATTCTTTCGTGCAGAAAGAGCGTGAACAGTATAAAGAGAATCTGATATTGCTGGATAATGGTGATATTTTACAGGGACAGCCTACTGCCTATTACTATAATTATATAGATACAGTATCACCCCACCTATGCGCGGAAATGATGAATTTCATGAAATATGATGCCGGTAATATGGGGAACCATGATGTGGAAACGGGACGTGCTGTGTTCGACCGTTGGATAGCCACTTGTGACTTCCCTGTGTTGGGTGCCAACATCATTGATACGTCTACGGGAAAACCCCATCTGGCTCCTTATAAGGTGTTGGAACGTGATGGCGTGAAGATTGTGGTATTGGGTATGATTACTCCTGCCATCCCTGCATGGCTTTCTGAAAATCTGTGGAAAGGCTTGCGTTTCGATGATATGGAAGAGACGGCACGCAAATGGATGAAGATTATCCGTGAAAAAGAGAATCCGGATTTGGTGATCGGATTGTTTCATGCCGGACAGGAGGCTTTCAAAATGTCGGGCAAATACAATGAGAATGCTTCTCTTAACGTAGCGAAGAATGTACCTGGATTCGATATTGTATTGATGGGACACGATCATGCCCGCGAATGTAAGAAGGTGATGAATGTAGCCGGAGATTCGGTGTTGATTATCGATCCGGCCAGCAATGGAATTGTATTGTCTAATGTCGATGTGACCTTGAAACTGAAAGATGGAAAGGTGCAGAGCAAGGACGTCAAAGGGGAGTTGACAGAAACGGAAGCTTACGGAATCAGCGAGGATTTCATGAAGCGTTTTGCTCCGCAATATGAGACGGTGCAGAAGTTTGTATCCAAGAAGATCGGCACTTTTACCGAGAGTATCTCTACTCATCCTGCTTTCTTCGGTCCTTCTGCTTTTATTGATTTGATACATACTTTACAGCTCGATATAACCGGAGCTGACATCTCTTTTGCCGCTCCGCTTTCGTTTGATGCGGAGATAAAGAAAGGGGATGTGTTTGTCAGTGATATGTTCAATTTGTATAAGTATGAGAATATGCTGTATGTGATGACGTTGTCCGGAAAGGAGATTAAGGATTTTCTGGAGATGTCTTATTATATGTGGACGAACCAGATGAAGTCACCGGAAGATCATCTGCTCTGGTTCAAGAAGAAACCTCGGGAAGGTGCGGAAGACAGGGCTTCTTTCCAGAACTTCAGTTTTAATTTCGACTCGGCTTCCGGCATTATTTATACGGTGGACGTGACAAAACCGAAGGGAGAAAAGATTACGATTACGAGCATGGCGGACGGTTCTCCTTTCCGTATGGATAAGATATATAAAGTGGCCTTAAATTCTTATCGTGGTAATGGTGGTGGAGAACTGTTGACGAAAGGATCGGGTATTCCGCAGGAGGATTTGAAGGACCGCATAATTTTCTCTACAGATAAAGATCTTCGTTTCTATTTGATGAATTATATCGAAAAGAAAGGTACGATGAACCCCAAAGCCCTGAATCAGTGGAAGTTTGTTCCGGAGAAATGGACAGTGCCGGCTGCCCAACGTGATTCTGTATATTTATTCCGGTCTGTTCAATAAGTAACTAAAAGTGTTCATTATGTCTGATAATACTCTTGAACGGCTTGTATATCTGATTAAATGCTGGTATATTTGTCGCAAAAAAGAGAGAGTATGTATATTCAAAATGTTCCCAAAGTAGGTATTTCTTCGGTAGTTCATTCTAAACATATAGATTCTGGCAACATTGATGTTGTTGATAATGATATAGCGCTCTTCGATACGGAGAGCGTTATATCGTTGTATAATGGACCGACTAAACTGGAGGTGTTGACGGTAGGTCTTTGCCTGGAAGGTACTGGTACTTTTAATATTAGTTTACGTGAGTTCCAACTGTTCCCCGGATTAATGGTGATCGCGCTGCCTAATCAGATTGTCGAACAGCGGTGTTTCAGTTCCGACTTTAAAGCGATATTCTTTGCTGTGTCGAAGAACTTGTTGGAGACATTGCCTAAGATCAGTAATGTGCTTTCCTTATTCTTTTATCTGAAAGATTACCCGTGTTTCAATCTTACACCGCAGGAGCAGGAGACTGTGAAGGAATATCATGCATTTATCAGAAAACGGTTGAAGAATAAGGAGGCTTTATATCGTAAAGAAGTGGTAATGGGCTTGATGCAAGGGTTCTTTTTTGAACTTTGTAATATCTTTACCAATCATGCGCCAGCCAATGCTACTACCATGAAAAATAAAAGCCGGAAAGAATATATTTTCGAACGTTTTTATGAGTCTTTAGTGGAGTCTTACCAGTCTGAACGGAGCGTGAAATTCTATGCTGACCAGTTGTGTCTGACGCCGAAGCATCTTTCGGGAGTAGTAAAAGAGGTCAGCGGAAAAACGGTGGGGGAGTGGATAGACGAACTGGTGATTCTGGAAGCGAAAGCACTTCTGAATTCTTCAAGTATGAATATACAAGAGATTGCCGATCGGCTGAATTTTGCCAACCAGTCGTTCTTTGGAAAGTATTTCAAGCATTACACTGGTATGTCTCCTAAAGAATACCGGAAAAGCCGCTAAAATCATAGAACACCGGAGCGCACACGGCTTAGTGTTTCCGGTGTCATCAAAAGATAAGAGGCAATGTGTGCCAGAGGTGCACGTTTGATAATTTCCGGATGTGTTTCGAGCAGGAGGTTATAGCGTTCGCGGGCGGATTCAAAGCGCCAGGAGTCTGCTTTAATCTGTGACACAATCAAGGAGTATTCCAGTATCTTTTGGTAGAACATATTGATTTCCCAGTTCTCTTTTGCCAATTTTTGTATCATGTCGCGAGGGAACAGGTAGATAATGGAAGGTTCGAGGGTTTCCACGATTAGCCGGGTGGGTACTTGTTTCAGAAAACTCTCAATGCACATCACGATACATCCTTCGTATGAGAAATGTTCGGTCACGTCTTTCCCATTCTTGTAATAGTACTGCCTAAGCATCCCTTTGCCGACAAATACGATTTCATGAGCTACTTCTCCTTCATTCAGCGCTATTGCTCCTTTGGGAAATTCTTCACGAATCAGTATACTTTCTATCTGTCGTCTTCCTTCTATACTCATTTCCGGAAAGCGGGAATTTACAACAGCATTTACAGTCTCTCTTAATAATGTATCCATGTCTTTTCTGTCTTGATGTGTGCAAAAATACTAAAAACGGTTGACATAAATCAAGTGTGGTATAAAAAAGATGTATCTTTGTCCGCAAAATCAAGAGGTAAGATGATAATGAATAAGATAATAGGCTTGGCAGTGTTGCTGTTCTGTTTGAGTGGTTGCGTAAGGGATAATGATGCTATTTATTATCCGGTTGGCAACGTAGATGTGGAAAGAGGCGGTCCGGCTTTGGAGGCTGGAAAGGGTGATTTAATAACCCGTAGTTACAATACCGAAGATTATGTGCTGGACACGCTTGCGCAATATCCGGGTGATCCGACGCTTGGTAAACTGACATTCATGGTCAGTCTGAAAAACCGGTTGGCAGATCAGGAGGTGAGTGGCTTTAATGGTGTCGGTCTATCCAGACTAACGATGAGTCTTGGATATAAAGACGGCAACTATCCGGCAGAAAGCCAGGTTCCTGTTTATACTTCGTCCGACGTGACTGCCAGTTATGCCATTAAACTTCGTTTAAAGGGAGAATTGACTTTAACAGGAGACGAATGGATGATTGACTATATTTATGCTCAATTAGCGGGTTTATTCCAGCCTTATCCTCCTACGTCTTTCCCGGAAGTGTTTATGTGTAAAGGGGGTGAGCAATCGTATGCAACGTTCGATTCTTTTCGTAGAACCTGGACATTTGATATTACTTATGATCGTTCCAACCTTTCTTTCAGCCAACTGTATTTCAATCTGTTTGTGAATCTGGCAGGACAGAAAAGGGAGGATAGAGTCCGGTTGAGGATTGATAAGGAATCTTATTTCGAGATCTATAAAGAAAAAGAGGAAATGTAGTTAAACTGCATTTCCTCTTTTTTCTTTGGTAGTGGGTACGAGAATCGAACTCGTATTACATGCGTGAGAGGCATGTGTCCTAACCGTTAGACGAACCCACCGGAGTTTGATAGATTTAAAAAGAGCCAAGTCTATAAAACTTAGCTCTTTTTATTTTGAGATTTTGCGGAAGCTGGGGGATTCGAACCCCCGGTACCCTTACGAGTACGTCAGTTTAGCAAACTGGTGGTTTCAGCCACTCACCCAAACTTCCTTGAACCCGCATTCTCTCTCAAATGCGGTGCAAATATAGGGGGAACTTTTGGACTACGCAAATCTTTTAGCAAGATTTTTTTTACCTGTTTTTTGATGAAAGAGATAACTTGCTATGTTTCAAATGTTAAACGGAAGAAATTTTTTTCGAAAGCTTTTAATTTTTATCGATGGAATGGGAACTTGAAACATATTGACGCTATCCGCTTATTATAGTGACGGTATCTTCATGGGATAGGGTAAACATCCGGATGGGATAGTGACGGTATATTTGACGTGAGAAAAGAACATAAAAAAAGGCTATCTATCCCAGACAGCCAATCTTTTGTTAACCTTAAATCTAATACTATGAAAAACACAGTACAAATATACGGACTTCTGTCGAATTTGCAAATAAAACAAGAAAAAAGAGATGTTTTATAACATTGATTAAATATTTGATTCTTCAATTCTATTTTTATTAAGACTTTCAGCGTTTTGAACACTATATTCCCAATATTTATCACATAATTTCAGATAACTGGTCTCGGCACTTTTGCCTCCTAAAGAAATGGCATACATTTTTGTCTGTTTTGCTTTTGCATGTTCTATGGACTGGGATAGCAGTTTATCGACTGGACGCATCTCAAAATCCGATACGGTGATGATGTCTGCTTCCATATATCCTTCTTCGCTGATCTTTCGCAAAGCATGTGTGATGACTGGTTCCATATCTGTGCCACCATGAAAAGATTGGCTTAGAAAATCGACAAGGCGATCGAAACTACTCCCTAAATCGGTTATTTCAATACACTCGATATCATCGGAGAAGAGGATGACGTAACATTTCCGATGTTGTACTTCTGTCAATTCGGCAATGGCAAGTAGAGTAGATTTTGCGATTCTTTCCCGTTCGCCTGCCATAGAACCGGAAGTGTCCAGGCAAACGATGAAAGGGCCTTCAGCTTCTTCGGAAACTTCATTTCCTACTGTTTTCTTATCATTGATGGTTTGTTTCTCGTGCGATTGATAATCGATGACTTGTAGTCTCTTCTCTATGAAACGCTCGAAAAATATGGGTTGCAGGTTCTTTTCCGCCAGATAACAATATTCCAGAGGGAGAAGACTATTCAAATCGTTTCCTTCACAAATGCCTGCAATATCACTTCGGGTGGCATGAGATATAATTTGTTCCCGGTGAATACCTGCGGTCATTTTGAAACGTTTCCGGCTACTTTGGTGTTTTTTGCCTAAGATTTCTACCAGTTCGCGGATAACGGGATTTCGTTTGATCGTTTCTTCGTATTCTAAAATCTGTTCCGCTATCTGTTTATGATTGCGAAGTAGCCAGACGAGGCGTGAGCCACCGCGTACCGGAAGATTTTTGGCTAATGCCAGTTGAATACGGTAGAAATCCTCACAGAGTTGCTCGATATGTTCCATCTGATAGTTGAACTCATTGTTCGAGAGTAGCGTATGCCACTTGTCGAAAAAAAGAGTCCACAACGCTTTCCATTCTTTGGAACGCGGGCTGATTGCATTAAAACGTTGGAGGTAGTATTTTACGTTGAGGTCTACCAGGTGATATTTCATGGAGAAGGGGTATGCGCTGTTTTTCAGGAATTGAAGAAACTTTGCGTCCGATGCTTCATTCATTTCATGAAAGTATTCCCATTGCGATGCATAACGGGAGTAGAAATCTTGCAGGGAGGGTTGTGTGTGACGAAAATACAGGTGAATGTCCGCATCCAGTTCTTCGGGACGGATAATCAGATTGTGTAGTTGTTCGTCGTACACATCATAGGCTATTCCCTGCAATTTTTCGTAATAAATGTCTTGCAGGTGCTTGAGCCTAATACTCTCTGTTCTCTTGTTCATGGGCATGAGCGATGATGCGAAGTTCGTTCCGGTAGTTCTCTATGATATGTGCAGTTTCCCCTAAGATTCGCTTAATTTTGCTTTTTTGCGATGAACTTAAGAAAAGATGTTCCTTTGTATATGCTGTTTCCCGCTCGGAGATTGTTTTATATTCTACCTCCATTTGATGAAGTAAATCTATCACTTCCTGCAATGTAAATTCGAACGGAGTACTGCCGTCCTGCTGTGTTGGCAAAGGTTCGCAATTATCATAACATAGTAGTGGATACTCCTGATTGTTGACGAAAACAGATCGTTTCCCTTTTCGGAGGGAATAAATATTCTTTTGTGCGATATTCCTGTTCTTTACGAAATCGTAGGCTTTCAGGATTTTGTTGACCGGACGGAATTTATCCTGTTGGATATAAAACAACCGGTTGCTGTCTTTCCTCAAAGACTGGTAATCCGAAGCAAAGATGAGTAAATTTCCGGCAATGTGGTAACCTTCTATGCGATGATAGAAGGTATCTACGACCTGGATTCCCGGATCGCTAAGTTCCCGTAGGCTGTGTTCGGACTTCATGTTTTCTTTCAATGTATCCAGTTTCTGTTCCAGTCGTTTTTCTCCCAATAAATATGTATTGATTCCCCGTGCAATCGACTGTTCCACTATGTTTTCGATGATGGGGAGCTGCGAAACTTCATCCCACAGACAGGCACTCATCAGCAAGCAGTCGGAGAAGTGAATTCCCGGAGATTCGTTCAGATAGGCCGAGGTGCGGAGCAGACCTACTATTTTTTTCCAACGGCGGTCGGATATATAGATCGGAGGGGTGTTTTCATCCCGCCCTGTATTATATTGTTCGATTTCTCGTTTGATATTGTGAATCAGCTCGAAGATGGTATAGTGGATACCTACTTTCTCACTTTCAGCTTGTATTTGATTGTATAATTCATCGTCTACCTGGAGTTTTGCCGGGATTTCAGGTTCTACTTCCCGTGTAGAAGAAATCATCTGGTCGAAAGCATATTCCTGTTCAATGCATCCGACAAACTGGCGGATCAGGAAACGGTCGTATAGGGCTTCCAGTCCTTCACCTTTTGCGGGTAGTTCGTTGGACGCGGCAATCAGCGCTTTCAGAGGAACACGCACCGTAAATTGTCCGTTGCGATATATCTTTTCATTGATTACTGTCAAAAGAGAATTTTGGATAGCAGGACCGGCTTTCCATATTTCATCCAGGAAGACAATCGATGCTGTCGGCAAGTATCCTTTTGTAATACGTTCGTATGTATCTTCATCTTTCAATTTTGAGATGGAGACGGGGGAATATTTCATCCGGTGTACTGAAACGAGACATCAGATATTCAAAAGCATCCGCATCTTTAAAAGCCAGTTTGAGCCTGCGCGCCACTAAGCTCTTGGCTACTCCCGGAGGGCCCAATAGAAAGATACTTTCACCTGCCATGGCAGATAATAGGGAGAGTGCGATGGTATGTTCTTTTTCGAATACTCCCTCATTGAGGGATTTCAGCAGTTGGGTGATATGGGATTTGATTGACTTCATGCGACAGATGATTTCATGTGTTGTTAGCAGGAGGCAAAGATACAAGAATTCTTTGAAATAGACTTCATTGGGGGGATTTACCCCTAGATTTAGGCAATTTCCTCCCGATAAGTAGGAGTTTTCAGTTTCATAAGGAAAATTCATTCTCTACTTTTGTTCTATCGAAAGATAAATGATAGATAATAATTAGAGAACCGTTAAAAATAAAGGAATATGAAAACGAACACATTTAAATACTTCGGTTTGGCTTTGATGGCTATATTGATGGTAAGTTTTACCTCTTGCGAAGTGGAAATAGACAGTTTCTATGATGATGATAATAATGGTGCAGGATACTATAATCGTTCGGCTGATTTGTGTAGCCGTACCTGGGTTAGTTTCTACCGGGACATGGACGGTAACTATTGCCGTCAGGAACTGGATTTCTTTTTAGATCGTACGGGAATTGACTATATACGGGTGGAATATCCTAACGGGACAGTAGAGCAGTATGAATATAATTTCCGTTGGAGCTGGGAGAATTATGCGCAGACTTCCATTCGTATGTCATACGGACCGAATGATGTTTCATACCTGGATGATGTGTACATCGGTGGAAACAGGTTAAGCGGTTATCTGGACGGACGAAATAACTTTGTGGAGTTTCAGGGGAAATGATGAAAGATAAAACGGAAAGAAACAGAGGGAAAAAGATCGTTTGAGGGATAACAAGATGCAGGTGAAAAGAGAAGGATAAGATAGTTAAGATAGAAATAGGATAGTTATTAGGAACAAAATAATAGGTAACGGAGTAAAAGGGTAATCAATAAGATTTCAGGATATATGATTCAGGGTATAAATAGGGCGCGAAATGAAAGCTTAAAAGTTTTGAACCGGACTAAATAGTTTTTATCTTTGCACCCTATTAGTTTTTATATACATGGAGTGGTTATATAGTCTATTTCTCGAACATTCTGCCTTACAGGCTGTTGTGGTACTTTCATTGATTTCTGCCATTGGTCTGGGCTTGGGAAGAGTGCATTTCTGGGGAGTTTCCCTGGGAGTCACTTTTGTTTTTTTTGCAGGCATCCTCGCCGGCCATCTCGGGCTTTCGGTCGATCCGCAGATGTTGAACTACGCAGAAAGTTTCGGACTGGTCATTTTCGTTTATTCTCTCGGTTTGCAAGTCGGTCCCGGTTTCTTTAGCTCTTTCCGCAAAGGAGGGGTGACATTGAATATGCTGGCATTGGGAGTTGTTCTGTTGGGAACATTGTTGACGGTGGTGGCCAGTTATGCGACAGGTGTCTCTCTTCCTGATATGGTTGGTATCCTTTGTGGAGCAACGACGAATACTCCGGCGTTGGGAGCTGCACAACAAACATTGAAACAGATGGGAATGGACAGCAGTACTCCTGCTTTAGGATGTGCGGTAGCCTATCCGATGGGGGTAGTTGGTGTAATCCTTGCCGTTTTATTAATTCGCAAAGTGCTGGTTCGCAAAGAAGACTTGGAGATAAAAGAGAAAGACGATGCGAACAAAACCTACATTGCAGCGTTTCAAGTACACAATCCTGCTATTTTCAATAAAAGCATCAAGGATATAGCTCGCATGAGTTACCCGAAGTTTGTCATCTCCCGCTTATGGCGTGACGGACATGTAAGTATTCCGACTTCTGACAAGATATTGAAGGAAGGTGACCGTTTGCTGGTGGTAACTGCGGAGAAAGATGCTTTGGCCTTGACCGTGCTTTTTGGTGAACAGGAAAATACGGATTGGAATAAAGAGGACATTGACTGGAATGCGATTGATAGTGAATTGATTTCGCAACGTATTGTCGTTACCCGCCCTGAACTGAATGGTAAGAAACTCGGTTCACTCCGGTTGAGAAATCATTATGGAATTAATATCAGCCGCGTTTATCGGTCGGGTGTGCAGTTGCTTGCTACTCCGGGATTGGTACTTCAATTAGGAGACCGCCTGACGGTAGTGGGAGAGGCTGCTGCTATTCAGAATGTGGAGAAAGTACTTGGAAATGCTGTAAAAAGTTTGAAAGAACCCAATCTGGTTGTTGTGTTTATCGGCATCGTACTCGGTTTGGCATTGGGGCGATTCCTTTCTCTTTTCCGGGTGTCAGTACTCCTGTGAAGCTGGGATTAGCGGGTGGACCGATTATCGTTGGTATCCTTCTGGGAACTTTTGGACCACGGATACACATGATTACTTATACCACCCGTAGTGCGAATCTGATGCTGCGTGCCTTGGGACTTTCCATGTACCTTGCTTGTCTGGGACTGGATGCCGGAGCTCATTTTTTTGACACCGTATTCCGTCCGGAAGGTTTGTTATGGATCGCTTTAGGAGCCGGATTGACTATTGTTCCAACCGTACTAGTCGGGTTTGTGGCTTTCAAGATGATGAAGATTGATTTCGGTACTGTATCTGGCATGTTGTGCGGAAGTATGGCAAATCCGATGGCACTGAACTATGTAAACGATACAATTCCCGGCGACAACCCATCCGTAGCCTACGCGACCGTTTATCCGCTGTGTATGTTTCTGCGGGTAATTATCGCTCAAGTGTTGTTAATGTTCTTGTTGAATTGAGAAATAATTGTAAATAGTAAAATTGTAAATAGAATGACTGCTCAAAGTAACATAACTCCTGAAAGCATTGTGAGTGATCTCCGTTACCTGCAACTGCTTTCCCGAAGTTTTCCTACCATTGCTGATGCCAGTACGGAAATAATCAACTTAGAGGCTATCTTAAATCTACCTAAAGGGACGGAACATTTCCTGACTGATATTCATGGAGAATATGAAGCTTTTCAGCATGTACTGAAAAATGCTTCCGGTGCGGTAAAACGTAAAGTAAATGAAATATTCGGCAACACTCTTCGTGAAGCTGAAAAGAAAGAAATCTGTACTTTGATTTATTATCCCGAAGAGAAACTGCAATTGGTGAAGGCCCGTGAAAAGGATCTGGATGATTGGTATCTGATTACGCTGAACCAACTGGTGAAAGTCTGTCAGAACGTGTCTTCCAAATATACTCGTTCGAAGGTTCGTAAATCACTGCCTGCCGAATTCTCTTATATCATTCAGGAGTTATTGCACGAATCGTCTATCGAACCGAATAAGCATGCTTATATTAATGTAATTATCAGCACAATTATCACTACGAAGCGTGCCGACGATTTCATTATCGCTATGTGTAATCTGATTCAGCGCTTGACTATTGATTCTCTTCATATCGTGGGTGATATTTACGACCGTGGTCCCGGTGCGCATATCATTATGGATACATTGTGTAATTACCACAATTTCGATATTCAATGGGGAAATCATGATATTCTCTGGATGGGAGCAGCTTCCGGTAATGATAGTTGTATCGCTAACGTGATACGTATGTCTATGCGCTATGGTAATCTGGGGACACTTGAAGACGGATACGGAATCAATTTGCTTCCATTGGCTACTTTTGCAATGGATACGTATGCCGATGATCCTTGCACGATTTTCATGCCGAAAATGAACTTTGCCGATGCTCATTATAATGAGAAGACTTTGCGTCTGATTACTCAGATGCATAAAGCCATTACCATCATCCAGTTTAAGCTGGAAGCTGAAATAATCGACCGCCGTCCGGAATTCGGAATGGCTAATCGTAAACTTCTGGAGAAGATTGATTTTGAACGCGGCGTCTTTGTATATGAAGGAAAAGAATATGCTTTGCGTGATACCAATTTCCCGACTGTAGATCCGGCAGATCCTTACCGACTGACTGAAGAAGAACGCGAATTGGTAGAAAAGATTCATTATTCATTTATGAATAGTGAGAAATTGAAGAAGCACATGCGTTGTCTGTTTACCTATGGCGGCATGTATCTGGTTTCAAACTCGAATCTTCTTTATCATGCTTCTGTTCCTCTGAATGAGGATGGCAGCTTTAAACATGTCAAAATACGTGGTAAGGAATACTGGGGACATAAATTGCTGGATAAAGCCGATCAATTGATCCGTACCGCTTATTTCGATGAAGAAGGAGAGGAGGATAAGGAATTTGCTATGGATTATATCTGGTATATGTGGTGTGGCCCGGAAGCTCCTTTGTTTGATAAAGATAAGATGGCGACTTTTGAGCGTTATTTTGTAGAAGATAAAGAGTTGCATAAAGAAAAGAAAGGTTATTATTACACATTGCGTAACCGGGAAGATATTTGTGACCAGATTTTGACAGAGTTTGGAGCTTCAGGGCCTCATTCGCATATTATCAACGGTCATGTGCCTGTGAAAACGATTCAGGGGGAACAACCTATGAAAGCCAATGGCAAGCTTTTCGTTATTGATGGCGGTTTTTCAAAAGCTTATCAGCCGGAAACGGGAATTGCGGGGTATACGCTTGTTTATCATTCTCATGGTATGCAACTCGTACAGCACGAACCATTCCAGTCTCGTCAGAAAGCCATTGAAGAGGGGCTTGATATCAAATCGACCAACTTCGTTCTCGAATTTAATTCGCAACGAATGATGGTGAAAGATACCGATAAGGGAAAAGAACTAGTGACTCAAATACAGGATTTGAAGAAACTGCTTGTTGCTTATCGTACTGGTCTGATAAAAGAAAAAGTGTGATAGATTGAAATGATAAGGGCTTAAAACCATCATTTATCATTTGATAGTTTTAGTAATGCTTAAAATATAGTGTCTTTATTTACTTGATACATAAGGAAAAGTGTAATTCATTATTAATATTGAATTGCACTTTTATTATTAATGCCCGTTATATTCCATACTATACATATCAAAGCCTTTGGCCCAATAGTCTCTTTGGATTTCTTTCAGTGTGAATCCTTGCTTTTCGTAGAATTTATAGGCTAATTGTGAAGTTCTAACGGTTATTTTTTGAATACCATCAATGGACTTTAATATTTCAATTCTATATTTTAATAATTGTGCTCCTAACGATTTGCCTTGGTACTGGGGATGTATGATATCCCAACTTATTTTTCCGCTGGCTTTATCCTTTGTAAAATTTATTCCGCCACAGCCTACAACCTTCTTGTTGAGTAATAGAACAAAATAAAGTTCACGTTCGCTATCCAGATAGTTACTAAAATCAGCTTCTTCTTTCGGTGCAAAATATGCAGGCGTGTTCTGTCTGATTAAATCTATTACAGCATTCTTATCTGTTGGCTGGTATTCTCTAATTGTAGTTATGTTCATCTCAACGTTCATTGTAATTTTATTTAGAAAAGAACAATGCCTGCTTCTATAATCGCTCCTTTATCGTAATTGCTTGATTTATTATAGAATCTGGTTAGCCCATAACCACCTGTTGCATAGATGCCGAACTTCCTGGTAAATTGATATTCCAGATTGGCACGTGCCTGCAATGCATATAAGCGTTTCGGAATCACCTCGTCTTTGTTATCGAACGCCTCGATATGCTGGTAGCCAAGGTCTCCGCTGATGGATAAGCCTTTGTAAAGAGGGAAGGACAAACCGGCACGATAGGATGCACTTGCCGAAAACTTATCATTCAACCCCTGATACATGGAGCCGACTCCCAGAATGGTATAAAACAATTGGTTCTTGAAGCGTACACCTATATTGGCAGGCGTAGCATTTCCACCATACACCATCATTTGCACTCTTGTATCAGGATTCGCATTAACCAATCCGAGTTGGAATCCCTTCATATCTTCTTTGTAATAATTGACAAGGCCAATTTGAAGTCCGCGGGCCTGCGTTGCATAATTACATAATGCTATTTGCACCCCATTCAGTTTCGATGCAGTTATGTTGGCAATTCCTGCAATCTGCAAGCCGTTCATGTGTTCGCCTACTACATTCAAAAGCCCGGAAGCCATCAAGCCACCGAAGCTCTGCCCTGTAATATTTGCCGCTCCGGAAAAGTGTAGTCCCGAAGCCATATTGCCCGTCACATTCATGAAACCGCTAATCATTAATCCCGAGGTATTATCTCCTCCGATACTGGTTAAACCGGATATGATTACTCCCTGCGTTCTGTCGCCGGTGATATTTACCAGTCCGGCAGCAGAAAGTCCTACGGTGTTGTTACCACTGATATTACTGATACCGGCCAGCTGGACACCCCTCATTGTTCCACCTGCCAGATTGGCTAATCCGGTGATCTGTACTCCGTTCATGTCACCATGTACCACACTCCCCAATGCATTGATACCCACACCGTTCAAGCGATTCATTGTAGACAGGAGGCCGATGTTCACATAAGTCGTCTGTGTACTGTCATGCGGTTGCGTACAAATATCTTTCCAGATAGATATATTAATACCTGCACTCTTGTTCTGTGCCGGTAAACAAACGGCAGCCATTAGTATAGCTGCCGTGAATATTGTTTTTTTTATCTTCATTCCTTTCTCTTTTTCGGTTTAAGTTATATCTATATGCAGCTAACTTTATATTAGCCTTTTGCTTCCTGATATAAATAACGTTTGATACTCTTCTTCGGTGTCTTTTCGAATTCTTCCGGATAGATTTTCATCTTCGATATTTGGCTGTAAGCCGGTAGCGTATCATTCAGTGCCACACGGTTTTCTTCCATTATTTGCTCGATGTCTTCATTCTTCAGGCCATGAGCGAAAGCGTCATCAAAATCAGGATAAACAAGTCCGACAAGTTTTTCGTTTTGCTGAACGATAATACTTTCAGCCACGTATGGCAGGTTGTTCAATTTATCTTCAATTTCTTCCGGGTAGATATTCTGTCCGCTAGCACTCAATAACAGGTTCTTGCTGCGTCCTTTGATCGTAACATTTCCTTCAGCATCCATCAAAGCCAGGTCACCTGTATGCAGCCATCCGTCTTTGTCGATAACTTCCTGGGTAGCTTCTTCGTTTTTGTAATATCCCAACATCACATTCGGACCCTTACATACGATTTCGCCAACAATGTTCTCGGGATCAGATGACAACACTTTCACATCCATACGTGGTACAGCTTTTCCGCATGAACCCGGCTTGAATCTTCTCCAATCCTCGTAACAGATAATCGGACCACATTCCGTCATTCCATATCCTACTGTATAAGGGAAATCAATCATTTTCAAGAACTGTTCTACTTCCTGATTGAAAGCAGCACCTCCTACAATAACAGCTTTGAAGTTTCCGCCAAATGCTTTAATCATTTCTTCGCGTACCGTTGCTTTTATCTTGTCGTTGATGATAGGCACTTTTAGTAAGATCTTCATTGCAGGAGTTTCCAATTTCGGAAGCACGCTCTTCTTGATGATTTTTCGATGATAAGCGGTACGGCAACAATCAGATTAGGTTTCACCTCTTCGAAAGCCTGGAAGATGATTTTCGGACTCGGCATGCGAGTAAGGAAGTAGATGTGGCAACCCACGGAGAACTCATAAAGGAATTCGAAAGCCAGTCCGTACATGTGTGCCATAGGGAGCATGGATACGATCTTATCTCCGGCTTGCAGGTCTAATACTTCAAAAGCAAATTTGGTATTCGACCACAGACTGCGATAGGGGAGCATTACTCCTTTCGAGTAACTTGTTGTTCCTGAAGTATAATTGATAACAGCCAGTTCTTCCGGTTCATCCTTATGATAAGCGATATGCTCTGTGCGGAAATTCTTCGGATATTTTTTGCCGAACATTTCGTTCAGGGATGTTCGCGTGCATAAGTCAGTCGTTCGCTGCGTGATACCAGTAAGGTGAAGTCGTTCATCATCAGGATACCCTCCAGTAGCGGCATTGCCGACTCATTCAGGTTTTCCCATACCATATCTCCTACAAGCAGTAATTTTGCTTCGGAATGGTTGACGATGTTATGTATATTGTCCGCTTTAAATTCATGGAGGATGGGTACAACAACTGCCCCATACGTCAGTGTAGCAAGGAAAGTGACTCCCCAATGAGAGCTGTTTCTTCCGCAAACAGCGATTTTGTCTCCTTTGCGGATTCCACTTTCTTCAAAAATGATATGGAGTTTTTCGATCTTGCGAGCTACGTCTTTATACTGTAAAGTTGCACCTTTATAATCGGTCGGGCATCCAGGTCCCAATTATTTTTGATACTATTTTCAATGTAGGCTATAAAACTTTGTTCCATTGTTTTGCACATTTGGTATTAATTTGTGCAAATATAGCAATTATATTAAGAATGAAGAATTAAGAGGGAAGAATTTTTGGAAATGGGGGAAGGGCGATGTAGTGAGATTGCGACAGGCTGGTAGGAGGAAAGATTATGCTTATAGCTAATTTCATTATGCTATAATCAAAAATATGCTATAAGCAAAAATAATTCTGCTCATAGCATATTGATTGATTCTTTAAATTCTTATTTCAAGTACCATTCGTACATTCTTTGTACGCCTTCCTCTATTTCTATTTTGTGGTGCCACCCCAAAGAGTGCAGTTTCGACGGATCGGTCAGTTTGCGCATAGTGCCGTCCGGTTTGCTGCTGTCGAAGGTCAGTTTGCCTTGATAGCCTACCGTTTCTACAATTCGTTCGGCGAGTTGGCGGATGGTGATTTCCTTTCCCGTTCCGATGTTGATATGGCAGTTGCGGATATCCTTGTCACCTTCTTTGTAGGTATCTTTGAAGTCTACGTGCTCCATTACGAAGACGCTGGCATCTGCCATTTCTTCGCTCCAAAGGAACTCGCGGAGTGGAGTACCTGTCCCCAAAGAGTGACTTCTGTTTCGCTGATTCCGTATTTTTGCAGAATAGCCAGGATTTCTTCTTTCGGACTGTCGCCATTTACACCTTCCACCGGACGCAGATTCATGTCCTTGCGGACAGCTTCCCAGTCTCCTTCCTTCAGACAGTGCGCAAGATGAATCTTACGGATCATGGCAGGCAGGACATGGCTGCGTTCCAAGTCAAAATTATCATTCGGACCGTATAAGTTGGTCGGCATCACAGCGATGTAGTTCGTTCCATATTGCAGGTTGAAGCTCTCGCACATTTTCAGTCCGGCAATTTTGGCGATTGCATACGGCTCGTTGGTATATTCTAACGGTGAAGTAAGCAATACATCTTCTTTCATCGGCTGTTCGGCATCGCGTGGATAAATACACGTGCTACCAAGGAAGAGCAACTTCTTTACATGGTGACGGAAGCTCTCTCCGATGATATTCTGTTGAATTTGCAGATTCTTATAGATAAAGTCGGCACGGTAGATGCTGTTCGCCATGATACCACCCACAAAGGCAGCAGCAAGGAATACATATTCCGGTTGTTCTTCATCGAAAAAATTACGGACAGCCGTGCCATCCAGCAGATCAAGCTCTTTGTGAGTGCGGCCTACCAGATTGGTGTATCCTTTATCCTGCAAATTCTTCCAGATAGCAGATCCCACAAGTCCGCGGTGTCCTGCTACATATATCTTTGCATTCTTTTCCATTCTATTAGTAAAGCAAGTTTTAATGTTTGGTAGCAATCATTCGTCTCACTTTCTCCATATCGTGGCGAACCATGATACTTACCAGTTCTTCGAATGATGTTTTACGTGGATCCCAGCCCAACAGTGTTTTAGCTTTAGTCGGGTCGCCCAGCAATTGTTCTACTTCCGATGGACGGAAATACTTCGGATCAACTTCTACCAGAGATTTTCCGGTAGCTACGTCGATACCTTTTTCATTTACGCCTTCACCTTCCCAACGAAGCTCGATCCCTGCTTCTTTGAATGCTAACGTTGCGAATTCGCGCACCGTGTGCATTTCTCCAGTAGCAATAACGAAATCTTCGGGAACATCATGTTGCAGGATCAGCCACATACATTCGATGTAATCCTTGGCATATCCCCAGTCGCGAAGAGAATCCAGATTACCCAGGTACAGTTTGTCCTGTTCGCCCTGTGCGATACGTGCGGCAGCAAGCGAAATTTTACGGGTAACGAACGTCTCACCACGGCGTTCGCTCTCGTGATTGAACAAAATACCGTTTACTGCAAACATACCATAGCTTTCGCGGTAGTTTTTAGTAATCCAGAAACCATATTGTTTGGCTACCCCATACGGAGAACGGGGATAGAATGGAGTTGTCTCTTTTTGTGGAACTTCCTGCACTTTACCGAACAATTCGGAAGTAGAAGCCTGATAGATGCGGGTTTTCTTTTCCAGTCCCATGATGCGTACAGCTTCGAGCATACGCAACGTGCCGATAGCATCTGCTTCGGCAGTGTATTCCGGAACGTCGAACGAAACCTTCACGTGGCTTTGAGCTGCGAGATTGTAGATTTCATCCGGTTGCACCTGTTGAATAATACGAATTAACGAACTAGAATCTGTCATATCCCCATAATGCAGATTAATCGTACGTTTCTGTTTCATGTCGCGCACCCACTCGTCAAAATACAAATGTTCAATACGTCCTGTATTGAACGAAGAAGAACGACGGAGTATACCGTGTACTTCGTAACCTTTTTGCAATAGAAATTCGGCAAGATAAGAACCATCTTGCCCGGTGATGCCTGAAATTAGGGCTTTTTTCATACGCTAATTATTTATATAATTGAAAATGTGGGTGCAAATGTCGGCATTTTTTGTGACCCAGCCAAGTGACTTTCCAATTATTTTTCAGCACAGTCATTCAGCACGGTTTTTCCCATTATTTTGTCGATAATCAAAGCGATAGCTCCGTCTCCCGTTACATTGCAGGCAGTACCGAAACTATCCATGGCGATGTAAAGCGCAATCATCAAAGCTTGTGCCGATTCGTCGAAACCGAGCATGGATTGTAGAATCCCCAGGGAAGCCATGATTGCTCCACCCGGAACTCCCGGAGCAGCTACCATAGTGATACCCAGCATAAAGATGAATCCGGCAAACAGCGGGGAAGTCGAACGGCATTCCTTGCATCATCATCAGTGCCAGTGCGCAGGCCACGATTTTCAGCGTACTGCCAGATAGATGGATGGTGGCACATAGCGGAATCACAAATCCGGCTACTTCAGCAGATACTCCGTTCTTTTTGGTCTGTTCCAGTGTCACGGGAATGGTGGCTGCAGATGATTGTGTACCCAATGCCGTGAAGTAAGCGGGCAGCATTTTGCTAAGCAATTTGAATGGATTTCTATGCACAAACAATGCCGCAATGGAATACTGAAAAACCAACAGGAAAATATGAAGAACGAAGATGACTCCGATAATTTTAATAAACACCATCAGGATAGAATATACTTGTCCCGAATGTGTCATGTTGAGGAATATGCCGAAGATATAAAGCGGTAGCAACGGCAGAATGACGGCACTTATCATTCGTACGATAATTTCCTGAAAATCACGTGCCACATTTTTCAATGCGTCGCTGTTGAGTGACGCCAGTCCTACCCCCAGTGTAAAAGCTAAAACCAGAGCTGTCATTACGTTCATCAGTGGCGGAATGGAGACGGAGAAGTAGGGGAGGATTCCCTGCGCTTCGCTTACTTCTTCAAGTGGTGCACCCGGTTCGATGAGCGAAGGAAATACTGTGACCCCTGTGAAATAGGAGAGAAAGCCTGAAAAAAGAGTAGCGAAGTAAGCAATCAAAGCCGTCACGAGTAGCATTTTTCCTGCACCTTTTCCGATGTCGGCAATAGCCACAGTGACCAGTCCGACGATAATGAGCGGGATGGAGAAGTTAAGAAATTCACTGAAAATTCCGTTGAACGTAACGAATATTCGCACCAGCGGAGCCGGAAAAATAGTGCCGATGGCAATACCCAAAATGATGGCGATAACGATGCGTGCCAACAAACCGATTTTGATCTTCTTCATCCTTGATTTTATTTGTAGACCACAAAAATAATATTTTAATCTAAAACTAGCGAACAAATGTGCTTTTCAAGTGTTTCTTACATAAACAATATTTTAAAATATATAAGATATGGCAAATCAGAATAAAACAGATATCGGACTTATCGGCTTGGCTGTGATGGGCGAGAATCTTGCTTTAAACATGGAGAGTAAGGGATGGCACGTGTCGGTTTATAACCGTACTGTTCCCGGAGTAGAGGAGGGGGTGGTAGAACGCTTCCTGAATGGTCGTGCAAAAGGTAAAAACATCGAAGGATTCACAGATATAAAGACATTTGTAGATTCGATAGCTATTCCCCGTAAGATTATGATGATGGTTCGTGCCGGAAGTCCGGTTGACGAACTGATGGATCAGCTTTTCCCTTTGCTTTCTCCGGGAGATATTCTTATTGATGGCGGTAATTCTAATTACGAAGATACGAACCGCCGTGTCCAACTGGCGGAATCAAAGGGATTTCTTTTCGTCGGTAGCGGTGTGTCCGGTGGTGAAGAGGGAGCCTTGAATGGAGCTTCTATCATGCCCAGTGGTTCGGAAAAAGCATGGCCGGAAGTGAAACCGATTCTTCAAAGTATTGCGGCAAAAGCGCCGGACGGCACTCCTTGTTGTCAATGGGTGGGTCCTGCCGGCTCCGGTCATTTTGTGAAGATGATTCACAACGGTATCGAATATGGTGATATGCAACTGATCGCCGAAGCCTATTGGGTGATGAAAAAGCTGCTTGATCTGACCAATGAGGAAATGGCTGATGTCTTTGCCCGTTGGAACGAAGGCAAACTTCGCAGTTATCTGATCGAAATCACCGCCAACATTCTGCGGCATAAAGACAAATCCGGAGGTTATCTCATTGATAAAATCCTGGATGCAGCCGGACAGAAAGGAACCGGAAAATGGTCGGTTATCAATGCGATGGAACTCGGTATGCCGTTAGGGCTAATTGCCACAGCGGTATTCGAACGAAGCCTTTCTTCACAGAAAGACTTGCGTCACTTGGCTTCCAAGCAATTCCAGTGTCAACATACACAACCTATATATAATAAGGCGGAACTCGTAAAGAATATCTTTTCTGCTCTTTATGCTTCCAAACTCGTCTCTTATGCCCAGGGATTCGCCGTGTTGCAACGTGCTTCCGACGCTTTCGGCTGGCATCTCGACCTGGCTTCCATTGCGCGTATGTGGCGTGGGGGATGCATCATCCGCAGTATATTCCTGAACGATATTGCAGCTGCCTTCGAAGCCACCGACAAGCCTAAACACTTGTTGTTGGCTCCTTATTTTAAAGAAGAAATGAAGACATTGCTTCCCGGATGGAAGAGCCTGGTGGCGGAATCCATGAAAGAAGAACTTCCCGTTCCTGCTTTCTCCTCTGCCCTCAACTATTTCTATTCGCTCACTTCTGCCGATCTGCCCGCCAACCTTGTACAGGCACAACGCGATTATTTTGGTGCGCACACTTTTGAGCGTAAGGATGAGTTGCGCGGACAGTTCTTTCACGAGAACTGGACAGGCCACGGAGGAGATACGAAATCGGGCACCTATAATGTTTGAGTAAACCTATAATTCATATTTAGAAATTAATAAAGTGGATAAATTTGCAATGATAATTTTCGGTGCGTCAGGTGATTTGACCAAGCGTAAGCTGATGCCTGCCCTTTACTCCCTCTACCGTGAAAAACGGTTGACCGGAGAGTTTTCCATATTGGGTATCGGGCGTACGATCTATTCTGACGATAACTACCGTTCCTATATATTAGAAGAACTACAACAGTTCGTCAAGTCTGAAGAACAGGACACAGCTCTTATGGCTTCATTTGTCTTCCATCTCTACTATTTACCGATGGACCCGGCAAAAGAAGAAGGTTACCCGCAACTCCGCCAACGTCTGGTTGAATTGACTAACGAGGTAGATCCAGACAATCTGCTGTTCTATCTTGCCACTCCGCCATCACTTTACGGAGTAGTGCCCATCTATTTGAAAGCTGCCGGACTTAACACTCCCCACTCGCGCATCATCGTTGAGAAACCTTTCGGCTATGATCTCGAGTCGGCACTTGAACTGAATAAAACGTATGCCTCTGTTTTCAATGAGCATCAGATTTACCGTATCGACCATTTTCTCGGTAAGGAAACGGCCCAGAATGTACTGGCTTTCCGTTTTGCCAACGGTATCTTCGAACCTCTTTGGAATCGTAACTATATTGACTACGTAGAAATTACAGCCGTAGAAAATCTGGGTATCGAGCAACGAGGCGGGTTCTATGAAACGGCAGGTGCGCTGCGGGATATGGTGCAGAATCATCTGATACAGCTCGTGGCCCTTACGGCTATGGAACCGCCTGCTGTTTTCAATGCAGACAATTTCCGTAATGAAGTGGTGAAGGTCTACGAATCTCTTACTCCATTGAATGATGTAGATTTGAACGAACATATTGTTCGCGGACAATATACAGCCTCCGGTAGTAAAAAAGGATACCGTGAAGAAAAAGGAGTGGCTCCCGATTCGCGTACGGAAACTTATATTGCCATGAAACTGGGCATTAGTAACTGGCGCTGGAGTGGCGTTCCGTTCTACATTCGTACAGGTAAACAAATGCCGACGAAAGTAACGGAAATCGTTGTTCATTTCCGGGAAACACCTCACCAGATGTTTCATTGTGCTAGTGGCAACTGTCCACGGGCTAATAAATTGATCCTTCGTTTGCAACCGAATGAAGGAATTGTGCTCAAAATCGGAATGAAAGTCCCCGGTGCAGGTTTCGAAGTCCGCCAGGTGACGATGGATTTCAGTTATGCACAGTTGGGCGGTGTGCCTAGTGGTGACGCTTATGCCCGTCTGATAGATGATTGTATCCAGGGCGATCCGACTTTATTTACTCGAAGTGATGCAGTAGAAGCCTCATGGAAATTCTTCGATCCGGTGCTCCGCTATTGGAAAGATAACCCTGATGCGCCTCTTTACGGTTATCCCGCAGGTACGTGGGGACCTTTGGAAAGCGAAGCAATGATGCACGAACATGGGGCTGACTGGACGAATCCTTGTAAGAATTTGACAAATACAGATCAATATTGTGAATTATGAAACTATCAGTTTTTCCCTCATCAATTGAAACTTCACGAGCATTGATACTCCGCCTGGTGGAAATCATGAATGAAGAGCCGGACAGAGTGTTCAATATCGCAGTTAGTGGTGGTAATACCCCTGCTCTGATGTTCGATTTATGGGCGAATGAATATATGGAAATTACTCCTTGGGACCGTATGCGGATTTATTGGGTGGATGAACGTTGTGTGCCTCCCGATGATTCGGACAGTAATTACGGAATGATGCGCAACCTTCTTTTGGGTATCACTCCTATTCTCTATGAGAATGTATTCCGTATCCGTGGAGAGGCAAAGCCTGCGAAAGAGGCGGTTCGTTATTCGGAGTTAGTCCGGCAGCAAGTGCCGTTTAAGCGTGGTTGGCCGGAATTCGATATTATACTGTTGGGAGCCGGAGATGACGGACACACTTCTTCGATCTTTCCCGGGCAAGAAGATTTGCTGACTTCAAACTCTATTTATGTGGTCAGTGCACATCCCCGTAACGGGCAGAAGCGTATCGCAATGACGGGATACCCCATTCAGAATGCCCGCTATGTCATTTTCCTGATTACCGGAAAAAACAAAGCCGATGTAGTAGAAGAAATCTGTAATTCGGGAGACACTGGTCCCGCAGCCTATGTGGCTCATCATGCGCAAAATGTAGAACTGTTTATGGATAAAGGGGCTGCCGCATATATTGAAGATCCTAATAAAAAGATGAGTTAGAACAGAACTATTTCATTGACGAAACTAATAGAAAAAGAAAAATATGAATCCTTATCAACATTCATTTGGTGGTAATATCCCACAAGACGTAGCGGGGAAACAAGGCGAAAATGTTATTTTTATTGTTTATACTTTAAAAGATTCGCCTGAAACTCTTGACAAAGTAAAGATGTGTGTGCCAATTTCTCCTGATTCGCAGTATGCGTAACCGTTTTCCTGATATGATGTTCAGTTGTACCATGGGATTTGGAGCCGATGCCTGGAGCCGTCTTTTCCCGGAACAGGGAAAACCCAAAGAACTGAAAACTTTCGAAGAGATAAAAGGCGAGAAGCATACGGCAGTTTCTACTCGGGCGACTTATTGTTTCACATCCGTGCAAAACAGATGGGATTATGTTTTGAGTTTGCATCTATCATCGATGAGAAACTTCAAGGCGTGGTTGAACCTGTCGACGAAACTCACGGTTTCAGATATATGGATGGCAAGGCATTATCGGCTTTGTGGATGGAACGGAGAATCCGGCGGTTGATGAAAATCCCTATCATTTTGCAGTTGTAGGAGAGGAAGATGCTGATTTTGCAGGAGGCAGCTATGTCTTTGTGCAGAAGTATATTCACGATATGGTTGCGTGGAACTCCTTACCTGTGGAAGAACAGGAGAAAGTGATCGGGCGTCGTAAGTTTAACGATGTCGAACTGTCTGACGAGGAGAAACCTCAAAATGCGCATAATGCCGTCACTAATATTGGTGATGACCTGAAAATAGTGCGTGCCAATATGCCGTTCGCCAATACGTCTAAGGGAGAATATGGTACTTACTTCATCGGCTATGCAAGTACGTTCACTACTACCCGGCAGATGTTGGAAAGTATGTTTATTGGCAATCCGGTAGGCAATACCGACCGTTTACTGGACTTTAGTACAGCAGTTACGGGAACACTTTTCTTTGCTCCTTCCTACGATTTGCTAGGTGAACTGGGCGAATAAAAAATAAAAGACTGGGGGAGTATTACACTTTAGTAATCTCCTCCACTACATATTGGTCTTTTACTTTCTTGCAGGTACATACGAAGAATTCCGGATGTTTCAGAGCTCCTTGTAAAGTATCAGGAAGAATCATTTCTTTAGTACGACGGTCCATTGCAACCGTTGCATACAGGATACCTTCACTCTCGCATTTCTCTATTAATGCACTTTTTAGTTCTTCTACGCTATATTCCATTTGTGTGATCCTTTGTCGCTGCAAAGTTATGGAAAATATGTATATTTTGTGCAATTATATTCCTGTAATAAATAAAAAAAATAGCTCCCTAGTTCGTCCGCCGACGAGGGAGCTATTAACACAAAAACTAAACTAGACACATTTTTGGAAATCTAGTTGTATATTCTGTATATCAATTATATAGTCCTGCTTTTTTTTATGGTTCGACTATAATTCGACCATTTGATGTTTTATGTACTATCAAGATTTCTATATTTCATATTTTATATTACTTTAAATATTATATTTGCGCATTGTCAAACTAAAATAGTGCGTTTATGAAATCGTTATTAAAAAATGTCCTAAGAAGGATAAGTAAAAAACAATCTTCTAAAGAAGATAATGCAACAGCCTTTTATCCCCAGTGTTGTGCAAAAGTGGATGATTCCGCTCGTATGCGTATAAAAATGTCTTATGACCAAAATGTAAAAGAAACTATATCAAGCTTGAAAACACTTGCTAATGATATGTCTAGTGGCTTTGTTACTTTTAAAAAGTTTCAGACTAGGCGTTATCAATACAACCCGGATGCAGATGCAACTCTATATGCTTCAAGACTGCTTCGTGCAGCTTCTATATTGGAGTTCCTATTAACTGATCCTGATAATAAATCTTAGAGATTCATTTTTTCAGCTAGAGCAGAGAGCCCTATCAGTAGTTCAGTTATATTTTTGGCTTTTCCGACAACATCATCAACTTTTGCTGCTGTATCAGGGCTTAACTCCTTTTCTAATCGTTCTAGCTGCATTTGAAATGTATCAAAACTTAATATATATAAGTCTCTTTCAACAGTGAATCCCCCTTTTTCTGCAAAATTGAATATTTCAAAATTCAACGTAAGATATTCAATACCATATCCTTTATAGTCAATAAATCTCCTATTTTTGAACTCCTCTAAAACTATTTCATATTGTTCTTTACTGATCCTAAGGTCTGGTATATCTTTATAATTTAGTTTAGCTGTTCTTTTCCCGTTTGCTACAACCAAAATATAATTTAATACTTTATCCTTTTCTTCAGCTGTTATAACTAAAGGATATTCTCTTTCATCTTTTGGGGGTACAGTTCTAATTGAGCGCATAATTGAAAAAAATATTTATTCTATTGTTTATATAGTTTCATTCTAGTATCACTGTAATACATTATATCTTTTTCTATTTCGCAGGGAATTGTTAAGTTGTCTTTTTCTACTATTAGATTCACTATATTGTTATTTATAGAGTATTTACCTGATACCGTTTCTTTCCATTCATATTCTAAATCCTCATTATCATCTGCAACATTATATATTGTGAAAGATTTTAAACCAAAAGATATAGCAAAGAAAGGTCTTAAATAAGGAGTTCCTTCTTCAAACGACAATCGAGTTTTGCCATACCAATCTTTTGTAGAAGTCCATGTTGTTCCTGCTAAGTTAATACTGTCATCAGAACATGAGCTAAATATCAGTACTAATAAAAGGGGTAGTATAAAAAAAGTCTTTTCATACATATATATTTATCCTATATTTCGTTCATTCTTCAACATAGCCAGTTCACCCTTTAATTTTTGGTTTTCTTCCAAAAGCCGTTGGGTAAGCATTGTCTTCTCATTGATTTCATCCTGCAAATTGGCTATGGTATATACAATACTTTTCAATTTGTCCATTCCTGGTTCTGTTTCTTCTTTTTGAATGAGCATGGAACCAGTTCCTCTTAACAACCATTCTGCGGAAATTTCCTCAAATGAGGATGAAATTGCTATTATTGTTGCAAGGCTAATTTCTCTTTTTCCTATCAGTTGATTATTAATAGTTGTGGGCTTTAATCCACACTTAATAGCAAATCCCCTCTCTGATAGCCCTGAATAGGTTATTACTTCTTTAATTCTGTTTATCATAATCAATCAAAAGTTAAATATCCACAAATGGGGATATAAAGTAGGTTTTAAATTTTTATATATCCACATTTGAGGATATATTTGCGTCATAAATCAATCAATCATACAAACATACAAAAATTGATTGATAAAACCAATTAAAAAATAACGATTATGAGCTACAATTTATCACAAATAATGAAGTCTGCACACCGCAATTACAAGAAGGGTGGAAAAACATTTTCAGAGTGTTTAAAATCTGCATGGAGCTTCGCAAAACTCCAAGAAAGTTTCTCACCGGAAGCAGTGAAATCAAGAACTGATAAATTTTTAGCTGAAAGACATGAAGCTATGAGCAAGACTGCCAAAGCTACACCTAGCAAGGAATATAATAACCTTAATATTCCCGCTTCCGCTTACTACAACCCAAATAGTACTCATTACGGTGCACATTACGTCGGAGATTAATCAAATTATACAACAATGGATAAAAGAACCGAACTAGAAATACAGCGAGACAAATATGAAGCTGTGATTGAAGAACGAGACGCGTTGATCCACTCTTTGAGAGGTGAAAATGAAAAACTCAAACGAGATTTAGAATCAGAACGTGGATTTTATAGAGAGAAAGTTTCCCAATGTGATGATTTGAAGAAATTTATTGAATCGCAAAGAAACTTAATGGATATAGTTTTGAAGAACAACCAAAGTATTCTCTAACCCTCACTAAAGTCAAACCAAACCGCCGGTTATCCGGCACCCAGTCCGGTCTTTGAGCCTGCCCTTGAAGGGAGACTGGGAACAACAGAGGAGAGTTCTTTGACATCTTGGTAAAATGGTGTTTTGGAAGCCGACACGTGCCGAAAGGGATTACTGATGTAGGCGGGCTTCCCAACGATATAATGCTGTGGTTAATGGTCAAGCCGTATCGTTGTAAAACTAAATCAGTTAGACGTTTGTCGGCAAATCGTGGCATTTGCTTTATGTATATAAAGGTGATGTAGCTTAGTTGGTTAGAGCGCATGTTTCTACATGAGGTCGGCGGTTCGAATCCGTTCATCACTTCAATGTTTAATTGACGTTACAACTGCGTGTATATCTTATAAATTGCATAGGCTGTTAAACTAATAATAAAGAATAGAAATGAAATGTAGGAAATTGACTCACAAATTGCGAAGATTTTATTGCGTGGTACGGCTGGCGTTACGGTCATTTTGGAATTGTATAAGCTATAGAGGATATATTCTTCTACCCGTTTTTGAGCGTTGCGTATCATCACGTTGCTCATTGCTCGATTCTCGTATATGGTTATACACGAAAAAAGGATGGATAGTGCGTTTGAACATATTACCACCAATAGTAAAATTCGACTGCAAGCGTTGTTGGTTGAAAGATTGCTTAAAGAAACAAGTACAGCAAAAGTAGCGGATGCAACAGTCAACAGAGTGCTTTGGAGTCTGAAAGTCCATTCGATTTTTTTCTCTAAAGTTTCTTTGTAGTATGAAACTACTTTTTCTTCATTATTCATATTTTCTTGTTTTTTGATTTGACACTTCAAAAATAAGAAAATCCCCGTTCCTTTTTTATTAGTGAATAATCTTGGAACGGGGGAAATTTATTAATCAATTAATAATCACATGATTCAAGTAACAATTAAAAACGATAGGAATGAGAATTTGGAAGATGCCACATTCTCATTACGTGTAGAGAATATGCCGATAAAATCAGCTAAAATCGTAGCCGAAAAGCTTCCTGCTATGATACAGAAAGCTTTTTGGGATTATGCAGATTGTAAAGTCGGGTTTAATCGAGATAAAAAGAGAGATAATGAATGAATTTCTTCACTTAATTTTTGATTATACGTCCCAAAGTTAAGTAAATCCTCCGAATAAAGCGTGATGCTGCCGATCGAATTGGTTCGGGGGAACTTTTATTTTAAAATTAATCAGTATGGAAAAAGAAATAGAAAGACGCAGTATAATCAATGTTTTGCGAAACATGGACGTTGGTGCAATAGAAGTATTTCCTATCATTCAAAAAACGTCTGTTACTTACACTTTAAATGCTCGGCTTTATAAAGAAAAAGCTGAAGGAATGGTTTGGAAAACAAAGTCAGACGTAAAAAATATGCAGTTTATAGTAACTAGAATTGCGTAACTACCTTGCTTGTTGAGATGATCAGAGGTGAAATGGCTGAAATATTGCTAGATAATATTCTCCGTCTGTTTTCTACAGAAACGTTTGGAAAAGATAAGTCTGCGTATTATGTGGGTGGGGAAAAGAAATTGATGAATCTTATAGAAGCGGGTAAGATCGAAAGTGATAAGCCTACTAATGTCCAAAACGGCAAGTGGCATTGTAATGCTGCTCAAGTATTACTTCATTGCCGATGTGCGGGAAGGAAAGTTAAATCTAAAAAACGGAAGAAATGAAAAAGATTAAAGTGATACAGTATGCCATGATGTTCATTGCCTTATGGACAACACTGTATCTTATAGATAGCATTGAAGTTAGCAAGAAAGAATTTATTGCTGCTTTTGTATTGGTGACTGTCGTATCAGTGAATTATATCTGTTTTCGATACTACGAAGATAGGAAACAAAATAAAGATAGCCTGTGAAGGTCTGCATTGCTTAATTTTAGTATTTGTCATGTTTATTTAGCCCGGTTCGCCGGGCATCTGCCGGGATAGCCCAGTTGGTTAGAGCGCATGTTTCTACATGAGGTCAGCGGTTCGAATCCGTTTCCCGGCTCAACTCAATCAGAGTTAAGTAACCCGTGAGGGGGAAAATATATTTGCATTATATATACAATCAATGTAGCCGGAAGCGTCTGGCTACGACCTGAAGGAAGGAGTGGCGGAATTGGTAGACGCAAGTATGCAGGTAGATTGAAGAAAGTCATACATAGGTAATCTGTCATCCCGGTTCGAGTCCGGGTTCCTTCACAGAGAATTTTTCTTTTTATGTTTAACTAATGTTGCCAGCGAAAAGGACGCTGTAGGGTTAAAGCCCCTGTTATTTGAGTTTTAATTGTTCTATACTATTCCGGTGTGCTTTGAACGGCTATCCGGAAGCAAGAAGCTCGTGAGAGTGCTATTTAATAGTTAATGTCGTGTTTTATTTTGTGTTTGTGTTCTAGGTGAATGGTTCGTGAGAATAGTTCACTTAAAACGGATGGCTGGTGTAATTGGCAGCATACGCAGATTTGCGTGATGTGGGTTCGATCCCCACGCCATTCACCCTTCTGATCCTAATTAAATTATAGTAGTTCATGAGTTTTGTTTTGTGTTTGTGATTGGGGTGTATGGTCTGTGAGGATAGTGCACCTTTTTAATTAATCGGGCGGATATGTATATCGTTGGTTGAAACTGCGGTGAGGTGCACCAATATTCCGTGAGACCGGTTCGACTCCGGTTCCGTCCACTAGCATTTACATTATGTATAAATCAGGGAGCCGTACACCCTTCAAGCGTAGCCGTTCCATAAGGTACATTGGATTATTCATATTATTCTTATTTTTCTGCCTGTACAATATCGTACAGGCAGTTTTTACTACCTGAAAATGGCGTTAAAATGGCGAAGTTTCTGTTTGCTAAACTTGTCAATAACGATTACCTTTACTGATGTAATGAGCTAAAAGTCAAACCATTAATTTCAGAATTATGAAAGAATTAGTAACCATTCAGCAAAAGCTGAAAGCCCCCAAACGGCAGTATAATACTTTCGGTAAATACAAGTACCGTAGTTGTGAGGACATTCTTGAATCAGTGAAACCTGTTCTTGCTGAAACAAAATGTACATTAACTCTAAGTGATGAGATGATCGCAGTAGGTAACAGGATCTACGTAAAAGCAACTGTTACTTTGACTAATGACAAAGGAGAAAAAGAAATAACTACTGCTTTTGCAAGAGAAGAGGAAACAAAGAAAGGAATGGATGGGAGCCAAATTACTGGAGCTTCATCTTCTTATGCAAGAAAGTACGCTCTTAACGGTCTGTTTTGTATTGATGATGCGAAAGACAGCGATTCAACCAATACTCATGAGAAGGAAGATACACAACAGCCTGCAAAAACACCTGCTAACACTGCTCCTGTATATACAGGTGCTCAATTAAAAAATGCTATTGCTGACATGCTTGCCGTCAAAAGCAGAGCTGAACTTGAAAAAGTATGGTATGGCAATCCGGCTATGCAAAATGATAAAGAGTTTGTAAACGCCTGTATGAATATGGGCAAAATTTACCCGGCACAATGATAGAGTTAGTTAAATCGAGTGTGGTTTTCTCGGAAGAGAACCACACATATTTTCTTGGTGAAAAGCAGCTAAAAGGTATTACCGGAATGATTAGCCGGCAGTTATTTCCCAATAAGTATAAGGATATTCCAGAATACATATTGAAAAGAGCCGCTGAAAAAGGTAGTCGTATTCATGGACAATGCCAGTTTGCTGATGTAACAGGATTGCCACCCGAGAGTATTGAAGCTATTAATTATATCAGGGAAAGAGTAAATGCCGGATATAAGGCTTTTGCCAATGAGTACACTGTTTCAGACAATGAATATTTTGCATCGAATATTGATTGTGTTTGGGAAAAGGACGAAAAAATCAGTCTTGGTGACATCAAGACCACTGCAAGCCTTGACCGTGAGTATTTGAGTTGGCAGCTATCAATCTATGCCTATTTGTTTGAACTTCAAAACCCACTTATCAAAGTTGATAAGCTGTTTGGAATTTGGTTACGAGGTGATAAATCTGAATTGGTTGAGATTGAGCGTAAACCCGATGCAGAGGTTAAGAGATTACTGGAATGTGAGATTAATGGTGAACACTTCTTACCTAATGCTCCTGTTCCCACTGATGGGAAACAGCTTATTCCTATGCAATTAGTAGATACTATTATTGATATAGAGGAACAGGCGAGTTATATCGCTGAAGTGCAGAAAGGTTACAAGGAACAACTTAAATCAGCCATGCGTGAGAATGGAGTCAAATCATGGGACGCTGGCCGATTGCGTGTTAGCTATACTCCCTCTTCAACGGGTAAGAGTTTTGATACAAAGAAATTTCAGGAAGATCACCCGGAATTATATTCTCAATATTTAAAAACGTCAACTAAAGCGGATAGTATTCGTGTAACTATAAGGGAGGAAGGAAAATGAGTGTCAATAAAGTAATTCTTATTGGGCGTGCCGGTAAAGATCCAGACGTGAGAACATTGGACGGTGGAGCAAAAGTAGCTTCTTTATCTTTTGCCACAACAGATAAGGCGTACACCTTACAAAATGGAACCCAGGTGCCGGAGCGTACAGAATGGCATAATCTTATTTTTTGGAATAAGACTGCTGAAATAGTTGAGAAGTATGTCCATAAAGGAGATAAGTTGTATATAGAAGGTAAGTTACGCACTCGTAATTATGACGATAGCAAAGGAGTTAAGCGCTACATAACTGAAGTCTTTGTTGATAGTATCGAGATGCTTACACCGAAGGTTCAGCAACAGGCTGCTCCTGTACCTCCACCATTACCAACGCAGCAGCCTACACAGAGACAACAACAGGTACAACAGCCTGCATATCAGCAACAGCAATTCAACAGGCACCACCGCCTAATGATTTACCATTCTAAAATATGGCAGAAGCTATTCTAACAAAACAAAATGGGGTAGTCACAATGGATAAGTCGTTTGACTACCTCTGTTCCACGCTCAAAAATGGAACTTACACAGTAAGTATCAAGAGAAAGGTAGAACCGCGTACCCTGTCGCAGAACGCGCTCATGTGGCTGTGGTTTGCCTGCATTGAGAGGGAGACAGGCACGGATAAGTTAGATGTTCATGATTACTATTGCCGGAAGTTTCTTCCACGGCAAATATGTATGAATGGAAATATTGTTTCGGTTGTTGGAAGTACTTCTAAATTGAATACGATCCAAATGAAAACTTTCATGGATAAGGTTCAGGCTGATGCTGCCACCGAATTAGGAATCAATTTGCCATTGCCTGTTGACCAGTACTATAAAGATTTTATTAATGAATACCTGCATAGGTAAGTATTAACTAAAAGTTTAATTAAAATGGATTTGAATATTTCAAAAGCAAAATTGACCAAAAAGGGATGTCTTGAAGTGGTCTATGCAGACAAGGAGGGAAACGATATTGTTTTCAAGGGGATTAATCCTGTTCATCCGGATTTGAAGGATTCGCTAAACAAGCTCATACCCTACATTGTCGATATTACAGAACAGAAAGAATCCCAGTACATTAATTGGGAACGTCCAGAGTCATGTCTTGAAGATGAGTTCTTCAAAAAGTTCAATGTAACCGGCGTTAGCATTGGTGGTGACTCTTCTTTTGAGGTTTGTGTGTTGACAGGTAAGCGAACCCTTATGACGAGCAAAGTCCTTAATCTTTGTTCTCCTGGTATTGGATTCGATCCGGACAATGAATCGTATGTGCATTGTGAGGAGTTTTGTGATGCTGTTTACAATTTCTTGTATGAAGCAGAACTCTATGTTACAGAGAATAAATGTTCAGAGATTCAAAAGGAGTTCGAGTTTAAAGATGGTGATGACCCATTTGGGAAAACAGATGAAGCTGCTGATGCATTAAATGAGGATGGTGATGATAATGATATACTCTCAACTGTTGAACATCAAGAATTAGTATTAGAACCTGCTTCATGAAACCAATCTATGTGACTAAGACGCCCAATCTGTATCGGATTCAGTTCGAGTATCACCCAAAGCTGGTCGAGGTCATAAAGATGATACCAAGTAAGCCACGCTATGACGGGACAGACCGGGCGTGGCTTGTTAGTATCAATGATGCGCGTTATCCTGCTGGACGTGACGCCAATTGGTATGTGAGAGCTTTTTCGCAATGGGCTGTTCAGATGCGTTATTGTTCTACTGTCAAGGAACGTGAGGTTACTGAAGATATTAATTATGATATTCCTCCGATGAAACCTTTTGTCGGTGAACACTATATGTTACTTCAACCTTACGAGTATCAACTTGAGGGAGTACAGTATGCAATAGAGCACAAACGCTGTTTTTTCGGTGACCAGCCCGGGTTAGGTAAAACATTGCAAGCTATATGTGCAGTTGTTAAGGCACATAAAGAAGCACCCATTTACGGTGAATCTTTTCCAGTACTTGTAATTTGCCCTGCTGCATTGAAAGTCAACTGGCAACGTGAATTCAAGAAATTCGCAGGGATTAACGCCATTATACTTGATGACAGAAACCGGCAGTCCTGGCAGTCCTTTTATGAATGTAAGAGGTCGGATGGTAGTCCTCTTTGTGAAGTATTCATTACTAATTACGAGTCATTGAACAAGTTCTTTGTGAGGTCTGTAAATAAGGAATCCAAGTTCACAATGAAGAGTATTGCTTTCGATCAGCGTGTTTCTTTGTTCAGGTCTGTTATCATTGACGAATCTCATAAATGCAAATCAAGTAAGACACAGCAAGGAAAGTTTGTAGAAGGCATCTGCAAAGGAAAACGTTATGTATTCGCATTGACCGGTACTCCTGTAGTCAACAATAATACAGACTTGATACAACAGTTGAAAATATTAGGTCGATTAGAGGACTTTGGAGGTTATAGCCGGTATGTTGAAAGGTATTGTGATGGTCCCAAACAGGCATCCAACGTTAAAGAGCTAAATTGGCGACTATGGAATACTTGCTTTTTTCGTCGTGAGAAGTCAAAGGTGCTTACACAACTTCCGGACAAGACCCGTCAATACTTGACAGTTGATATCACTACCACCAAAGAGTATAAGGCTGCCGAAGCTGATATGGTAAAATACTTGAAGAAGTACAAGAATGCTTCGGACGAACAAGTGCAGAAATCAATGAATGGTGCCGTCATGGTGCAGATGCAGCTTTTAAAACAGATATCCGCCAGAGGTAAAATCAAGGCTGTTTGTGAATTTGTCCATGATGTTATCGACGGTGGTGAGAAGCTGATACTTTTCGGTTACTTGAAAGAAGTTGTAGCAGAACTGAAAAAGGAATTTCCTAAAGCTGTAACTGTAACAGGTTCCGATAATGTCAACCAAAAGCAATATGCCGTTGACTCTTTCCAAAATAATCCGGATTGTAAACTGATTATTCTGAACTTCAAATCGGGCGGTACCGGGCTTACTTTGACGGCTGCCAGTCGAGTAGCATTTATTGAATTCCCATGGACGTTCAGTGATTGCGAACAGGCAGAAGATCGGGCGCACCGTAACGGTCAGAAGAACAACGTTAACTGCTATTACTTCTTAGGTAAGGATACTATCGACAAGTATATGTATGATGTGATTCAAACAAAGAAGAACATTGCCAACGGTGTTACCGGTACGGACGATCAAGTAGAAGAGAATATGGTGAATCTTGCAATGGACTTGTTTAGGGATAAATTATGAAGCTGTTTAGATTAGTTATAAATGGGCAGAAAACTCATATTCAGGAATACAAGAAAGAAATGTTGTTCGGTCCTGAATGGGAAACCTTAATATCCTTTGTCGGTTGCAGGAACAGGTGTAAACAAATCGTTGACCTTCTAAATGAATGTGCTACGATTTCAAAAAACAAGCAGAAAAATGACTGAAGAAGATATTCGTAAATTGGAGGTGAAATATTCTGAAACTAAGATACAACACATTTGTGTAACTTGGTTCAGAGAAACGTTTCCCAATGTAGGCCCTTTACTCTTTGCTATACCAAACGGCGGCGTCAGAACAAAGAAAAGCGGTGCTATGCGCAAATATGAAGGTGCCATCGCTGGTGTTGCTGACTTGATTCTGCTTTTTCCTCGCGGTGGTAAGAGCAGTCTTTGCATAGAGATGAAAACTCCACATGTAAAAGGTAAACGTGCTGGAACGCAGTCTGATGAGCAAAAAGAGTGGCAGGCATTGGTAGAGAAATATGGTAGTGTATATGTCGTTTGTCATGGGTTGATTGAGTTCATTAATAGCATTTGCTATTATCTGAAAGCTGATCCTCAGCCTTATATAAACAATGTCTTACGGAATTATTATAAATTGATATGACTTATATTGAACTTATCAATAGGTTTTGGGAACTTGACGAAAGCTGGCAATTTTCCTGCTGTGAAACGAGGCTTTATTTTTACTTGCTAAAAATTGCGAATCGTTTAGGCTGGGAGGATAACTGGACACGTAGTGATACAAAGGTGTCATCTGACGTGGGAGTGTCTGTAAAAGTATTCAAGTCCGCCCGAAATAGATTAGTTCAAGCAGGTCTTATTGAATGTAAACAAGGCAATGGAAGAGGCAATAAATCAACGTATTCTATCAAAGGTGTACAAAAAGGTATGCAAAATATACCACCTTTACGGCATCCTTTAGGGATACCTTTAGGGTACCCTTTAGGTACACCTTTTCAAGAAAGTTCCCCATACCCCTAAAGAAGAATATAAGACAGAGACAAAGACAAAGAAAGAACCCCCTAAAGGGGGTAAGAAAGAAAGTAGCTCTGGCGAGCTTTTCCCATCCTCTAAACCGGAGAAACCTAAAAGAGTCGCAAAAGAATTTATTGCTCCTACGCTTGATGAGGTTATTCAACACTTCATCAAGCAAAATGCTCCGGAACGGTTAGATGATTGGCAAGAGCAAGCAGAAATATTCTTCAATCACTTTGACTCGATAGGGTGGAAGAATGCCAATGGAGTGAAAATAGAGCGGTGGGATTCCAAAGCAAACCTTTGGATGGATTATTCGTGAAAATCGAAAAAATGAATTAGACCATGACGGAAGAGGAAAAGAATTTATCAAGCAAACTTCAAAATTTGATGGAGAAGGAAGCCGGAAAGCGCAAGCTGACGCTCCAACAGATAGAGAATCTGATACAAAGGCACAAGGAAAGTATTCAGGACGTTTCTGAATATGACTTAACTGACACGCAAGAGTATTACAGCCATTGGAATTTAATATCTAACCTTGGTACAGATTATACAGAACGGGAGTTTAGAAAATTTGATATTGATGAAAACAACTCTAAACTAATTCAGTTTCTTCTGTACTACTTCAACGGATGCCGGTATGCTCAAAATGTGTTTCCGGAAGAGAATTACAAAGTTCATAAGAATCTTTTGCTCGTTGGTGAACCAGGTACCGGGAAAACAATGTTGATGCAGATTTTTGCAGATTATTTGAAACTCACTTGTAACCCCAATGCTTTTGAAAACTTGTCTGTTACTCAAATGATGAATTATTATAAAATTCACGGGCATATTGACTTGTACACTTACAATGAGAATCAATCTAAAGGGTTTAAACCAAATCCCTTTAATATCTGCTTGAATGATATCGGTCTGGAAACGGAAAATCAAAAATCGTATGGTACCAGCCTCGATTCGGTTATTGATGAATTTCTTTATGCCCGGTATGAGATTTTTCAACAATACGGCAAGAAGTATCATATAACATCGAATCTTGGCATAGCCGAATTTAAGAAACGTTTCGGGCCAAGATTAGTGGATCGCTTTAAAACGTTTAATGTTCTCCCTCTATGTGGTGAGAGCCGTAGAATATAGCTACTATGAAAGTTGTAATTTACTGGGTTACTAAAGATCCGGATAAAATTGTTCGTATCAGAGAGCGTTTCGGCATTGGAACTTATCGAAGTGTGAACGGTGAAACTCCTGCTGAAATACGAGAAGAAGATATGGAACTTCTTCGGGAAACTGAAAGAAGAGGATTTATTCAAATACGTAATAAACCTCAATAAAAATGGCGTTAAAATGGCGAAGTTTCTGTTTGCTAAACTTGTCATTTTATGATAACTTTACTGATGTAATAAACTAAAAGTCAAACCAATATAATTAAATTATGGAAGTACAAAACATTAGAATTGACCTTATCAGTCCTTCTCCTTTGAATCCGAGAAAGACGTTTGATGAAGCAGCTCTTCAAGAGCTTGCAAGCAACATTGAAAAGCAAGGTTTATTGCAACCTATCACTGTCAGAGTTGCTAAATCCGAGGAGATGACTAACCTAGAAACCGGAGATGTTACCCCACTACCTTACACATACGAAATTGTTTGCGGTGAGCGTCGTTTCCGGGCTGTGTCACTTTTGAAAGCAAAGGAAGATGAAGCGAATGTTGCAAAAATCAAAGCCCATCGAAAAAAGTCGGAAAAATTTCAGACAATATCCTGCATTGTCAGAGAAATGACAGATGATGAGGCTTTTGAAGCGATGATTACCGAGAATCTTCAAAGAAAAGATGTTGATCCCATCGAAGAAGCTTTTGCCTTTGCGCAGTTGGCTGAAAAAGGACGAACTTTGGAAGATATCGCTCTTAAAATAGGAAAGTCTACCCGGTTTGTTTTTGACCGTATTAAATTGAATTCTCTTATTCCTGAACTAAAAGAGCGGGTAAGAAATGGAGATATACCATTGTCCGGTGCTATGATTCTTTCTAAATTGGATGAAGATACTCAAAAAGAGTTTCATGAGGAGGAGGAAGAACAATGTACTACTGCTATGATTCGAGAATTTGTGAGTAATTCTTTCATGGAGCTTGGTAACGCACCTTGGATTAAAGATGATTCCGATAATTGGGAAAATACCGATATTAAATCATGTTCTCAATGTGAGAATAATACGTGTAATCATGGTTGTTTGTTCTATGAAATGAATAGTAAGGATGCTAGATGTATCAATGCTGCTTGCTATGAGAAAAAACAGATTGCTTATGTGACGCGGAAAATTCAACTAGAATATGAACATCTTGTTAAAGTTGGCGAACCTCTTTCATTTGGAAAAACAGTAATTATCGCTAGACGTCCCGATACATATTGGGGAGAAGATAGAAAGGTTTTCTATGAAAAAACTTTGGAAGCTGTTAAACAACTTGGATTTGAAATAGTTGATCCTGATGAAATCTTTAGATGTAAGTGCTGGTATTCAGAAGATGATGAACGCACTTTGAAAATGCTTGAAGATGGAGAAGTTTATCGTTGTCTTTCATTTTTTGGACATTATTCTCCCGAATTTAACGTTAGTTTCTATTATGTTAGAAAAGAAACGGCTTCCTCTACTTCCGCCGTTGCCGATCTAAAAGAGATAGAAAGGGAAAAAATAAACGCCCAATTAAAAAGAGCGAAGGATATAGTCAAGGAGAAGTCTGCTGAAGAAATGCGCAAGTGGGCGCAAGAGAAAACATATTATCAGAGAACAAAAGAATTCTCTGAAAATGAACAACTTGTTTTTGATGTGCTGGTTCTTAGCGGTTGTAGCAGTACTTATCTTGAAAAACTGAATTTAAAAAAATGGAATGGTGAGAGTGATTTTGTAAATTATGTCAAGAACAACCAAGCTGACCGACACCAATGGTATAGAGCCTTTATTGCTGAATGCTTATCATCGAATAATGTGAATTTCTACTCCTATTTGCAAAAGTGTCAGAAAATCCTTTTTGCAGAACAATATCCGGATGATTTCAAAGCGCTCTCTAAGAAACTTGCGGATTCATATGATAAGAAAGAAAAGAAGCTCAAAGAAAGACTGAAAGAGCTAAATAACGATAATATAGAGGAAGCCTAACGGTTTCCTCTCTTTCTTGATATGCTTATGAGAACTTGGACTAATGAGCAACTCGCTATACTTGATAGCGAGTATCCAACTGCTAATTTAAAAGAGCTTGCTGGTCGCCTGGACAAAACACCTGAGGCTGTGAAGGCAAAAGCCTTAATACGTAAATTAAAACGTTCGCCAGACGTGAGGGTTTGGAGTCCGGTTAAAAGACAAAAGCTAATAGCTCTTTATCCCGATCATACCAATCTTGAAATAGCTTCGATGCTTGGTTCAACTGAAAGTGCGGTTGCTGGTATGGCTTTCAAACTAAAATTGAGAAAATCTGCAAAGTTCTTATTTGAACATTCCTCAAAGGGTTTCTTCCCCAAAGGGCACCAACCAATGAATAAAGGACGCAAGCAAACGGAATACATGTCTGATGCTCAAATTGAAAAAACGAAAGCTACACGTTTCAAAAAGGGATGTATCCCAAAGAACCATAAAGAAGTTGGATATGAACGTATAACCCGTGATGGTTACATTGAAGTGAAAACTGCTGAACCGAATGTCTTTGAGCTTAAACACCGGCTTGTATGGATTGAGCATAATGGTGAAATACCTCCTGGGTACAATATTCAGTTCAAAGATGGAAATAAGCAGAATATTTGTATAGATAACTTATACATGATTAGTCGTTCTGAACAAATGAAAACCCAAAATTCAATGTATGCCCGGTACCCGGAAGATGTTCAGTATCTCATCAAGCTAAAAGGAGCTTTGAGTAGACAGATTAATAAAGCAACAAAAAATGAATCATGATTGATGGAGCAATAGATAGATTGAAAGAAATGGTTAATAAACCGTTCCTTTAACAGAATGAAGAAGTAGTAATTCTCAATTACTGTGACGGTACCGGTGATGATGGTACCGAAGTTGAGATATACTTGAATAATGGCAAAGTGTTAGTGTTTAGTATGTTTGATTTGGCTTCCAAGTTGAACCGTTTCCGACCAATAACAAATACAGTTGTCGTGTTGGCAAATGAACGGTTGAATAAGGTGTCTACAGTGAACCCTACCATTTTACAAGATTTGAGAAATTTGGTTCTTCAACAAATAAAGGATGTGAAAGAAGATCCTAGTAAAGTGAGCCAAGCAAAACAAGTTTTCCAAGGGGTTAATACCGTAATCAATCTTGCTAAGACAGAATTAGAGTACAGGAAATATTTAGATACAACAGACCCCTCAAAATAAATAATTAGTATGCTGATAGATAAAGAATATGTTCATTGGTTTCGCATCAGAGACCAACCTAATAGAATCGTGTGAGATTATTCATAGTCTAACAATTTAACCCGATCGATATGATAACATTGAATAGGTTTGCCCAGAGATGCTTGAATATCATGAGGAAGCGCTTTAAGATGAATGAGCATAGCTCAAGAAAAGCGTTTAGCATAAGAATTGAAGCCGTTTGGAGAAAATTCGATATTGCTTCTAAATATAGGAGTGATAATCTTCCTAAATATTCGGAAGATGAAGAATTGGCAGCCGAGATGATAATTTACCTTGTTGCCTATTTAAAAAGATTTGGTTGTGAGGACATTGAACAGCTTATCAAAGATAAGATAGAGTTCGATGATAGAAAAAATGATTAGGTGTTGTTACTGACTGTTTGTGTTGTTGATTTTGTGTTGTTGATTTTAATATAGTTAGTTATGACAGAGATTATTCAAGTCTGCCTACTTGATTTTAATAAGGGGCAGCTCACGGGATTGCCGAAAAATCCACGTTTTTTTCGTGATTACCGCTTTGAAGCGATGAAGAAAAGCATTCAGGATTCGCCAGAGATGCTTGAGCTTCGAGAACTTATAGTTTTTCCCTACAATGATGGCAGATATATTGTTGTTTGTGGTAATTTACGTTTGCGGGCTTGCAAGGAGTTAGGTTATAAAGAGTTGCCTTGTAAAATTCTGGCACCTGATACCCCCGTTAAGAAGTTGAGGGAATATGCCACTAAAGATAATGTCAATTTTGGTGAGAATGATTTGGACGTTATGGAAAACGAGTGGAATAAGGCGGAACTCCAAGACTGGGGCATCGAATTTGCCCCGGAGAGGAAAGAGGATGAATTTAAAGAGCGCTTCGATGCCATCACGGATGATACAGCCATTTATCCTCTCATTCCAAAGTATGACGAAAAACATGAGTTGTTTATCATCACCTCAAGTAATGAGGTAGATAGCAACTGGCTTCGTGAAAGGCTGGACATGCAGCACATGAAGTCGTACAAGACCGGGAAAATAAGTAAATCCAATGTAATTGATATAAAAGACGTTCGCCATGCCCTGCAAGATAGTAATACCAAGTCATAAACGCCATGACCGGGTGTTCGCTAAAAAGTTGGTGAACGATCCTATCATTTGCGTTGCTGAAAGTCAAGCTGACTTATATCAGCAATTTAACCCGGAATGTGAAATTGTTACTCATCCTGACGACGTTATGGGCCTCATCCCGAAACGTAATTGGATGGCAAAGCATTTTGGAGAACTTTTCATGCTTGATGATGATGTCCATGCCTGCAAACCTATTTATGTGGAAAAAGGAGAACCTAGCCGGATAAAGGATAAAGATAAGATAACCAATATCATTCAGTCATTATTTGAGATGGCCAGTATGATGGATGTACATCTGTTTGGCTTCACCGCTCGGATATCGCCGGTAATGTATGATGAATCCGCTTTTCTTTCTCTTTCGAAAATGATAACCGGTTGCAGTTATGGAGTAATCTATAACAAAAACACTTGGTGGAATGAGGAAATACGTTTGAAGGAAGATTTTTGGATTTCTTGTTACATGAAGTACAAAGAACGTAAAGTTTTAACCGATTTGCGGTATAATTTTGAGCAAAAGAACACTTTTGTAAACGCTGGTGGGCTTGCTTCTATAAGGAATCAGGAAGAGGAACGTAAATCTATCCTCTTTATCAAAAAGAATTTTGGTGATAGTATTTTGCTAAAGAGTGCAACCACTAATGGGAAAGACAAAACAAAGCAGCTCGTTCAATATAATATATCATGCAAATTCAAATTCTAATAGTCTGTAAAAAAGGCGTTTAAATGGCGTCCATTCTGTTTGTCATATTCGCCTTTTTTAGCTAATTTTACTGATGTAATAAACTAAAAGTCAAACCATTAAATTAGAATTATGATTATAAGAACAGTTTGCGGATATGATTTCTTTGAGGTGAGTTCTGCAATGCAGAAAGCCATTAGGCGAGCCGACACCGGGGTAGCCGGCTTTTTTGCATTGGAACTTTGGGCGAGTGGGTACCGCGACTATGTGTGGAAGAGTCTGTTTACCATTAGTGCTGAAGATTGCTATGGAACCATTACTAAAGAGATAGAAGCATTGTGGCAGGGGCATGAGCTGGTAAACAAGACTGCTACTGAACCCAAAGGGAGGATATTTGTGAGTAAAGCTGTTATTCTCCTTTGTGAATGTAGAAAGAATCGTGATGCGGATCATTTGCAAAACTTCATCTATGATAGAAAGGATATTGATATAGAAAAGTGGATAAATGATGTCAGGCGTTACCCTATTCCTATCCCAGATTACACTTTCGATGTACATACACGAAAGGGTAAAAAACATGGGAGAACCAAAGAAGAATTCTTTCAGGAAGAATACAAGGCGTTACAACCTCGTGTTCCTGGTTTATTCGATGATTTGGTTCAACCCAGTCAACCAAAGTTATTTAATGATGAAACCACGGCTAAGTAGCTGTGGTTTCTCATATTTCATATAAGTCAAACCAATTTAATTAAAAAAATGAACACATATTACAAATTTGCGCCAAACGTATTTTTGGCAAAGTGTGATGAGAAGCACGAAAAAGGTGAAACTATTGAAGTTACCACCAAGTATGGTAAGGAGAACGAAAGTATAGTATTTAACCTAATCTTCGAAAAAGATGGGTTTTACTATTATTCCATCGTTAGAGCTGACGGCTTTAATGTTCAAGAATGGGCTAAGCAAAGAGCGGAACGCAGGCATGAATGGGCGTCATCGGCTGTACAAAAAAGTAATGAGTATTTTCAGAAATCGAATAAACATCGAGATTTTCTTTCTTTAGGCGAGCCCATCAAAGTAGGGCGCCATAGTGAACGAGGACATCGCAAAATGATAGATGATGCCTGGAACAACATGGGGAAAAGCGTTGAGCTTAGTGATAAGGCTGCCGAACATGAAAGAGTTGCGAAGTATTGGGAAAAAAGGGCTAATACGATAAACTTGTCCATGCCGGAAAGTATAGATTTCTACGAACATAAGTTGGAACAAGCAAAAGAATATCATGAAGGATTGAAGTCCGGCAAATATCCACGTAGCCACTCTTACACTCTCACTTATGCAAAAAAAGAAGTGAATGAGTTGCAAAAGAAATACGAACTTGCAATAAAACTGTGGGGCGATGTTTACTAATCTGTAGTATCTCAAATAATTTACTATGAGAGAATTATCTAAAGAAATCTCATTACAAAGGGTAATGAGGGCTTCAGGTCGTGTACCTGTACAATGCTCATGCAGTGTTTGTAAACAACAATGTCATACGCCATGTTTAGGTACTCCTGATGATATTGAACGAATTATTGATGCAGGTTATGCCGACAGGTTAGCGCTGACGAACTGGGCTGCTGGTATATTCTTAGGGGTTATTAATATTGCTATTCCGATGATTCAGCCCGTTGCTGGTAAGGAGTATTGTGCTTTTTTCGAGAATGGACTGTGTATCTTACATGATAAGGGTTTGAAGCCCACTGAAGGACGTTTGTCTCATCACACTGTCAGGAAGGATAACTTCAATCCTACTATGAGTATTGCTTGGAACGTTGCAAAAGAATGGCTGATGCCGGAGAATGAGGATGTACTTTCTCGTGTAGTAAATAAATTCTTGAATGCAAGGAAGCCATGAATGTGTGTCAATCAATACCTCGTAGAGATTGTAAGGTGTTTGCTAAATGTGGAGCAAAATCCTTATCACATTGCCGGCGGCACCGCGAAACTGATGAGAAGTGTAAAAGTTGTACTCTAATTCATCGTAAGCCGCGTAATCGGATTATAGATGATTCAGGACGTGAAATGAAAAGATGTACCCATTGCGGAAATTACTTCTACTTGAACCGGTTCTACAATCGTATAGTGGTGAGAAAAGGTAAGGAATATCATTTGTTGACTTCCTGGTGCCGTATGTGTATGTCACAGATTAATAATCAGAGGGCAAAGAAGAAAAAGTGATTTGTCTATTAAATTTTTTGTATGAAATATTATGCTTCAGTCAGCTTTGGAAAGGATTCCTTGGCAATGCTTTTCATGCTAATAGAAAAAGGATATCAGTTGGATGAAGTCGTTTTCTATGATACAGGTATGGAATTTCAGGCAATCTATAACACTCGTGATGCTGTTCTTCCAATTCTTAACAAAACTTGGCATTAAATATACCGAACTGCATCCGGAGCAACCTTTTCTTTGGACAATGTTTGAAAGGCCGCCTGTTAAGAAAAGAGGGACCAATATTATTCATAAAAAGGGATATAGTTGGTGTGGGGGAACATGCCGGTGGGGAACGAGTGAAAAACTTCGTGCATTGAAAGCTCACACAAAAGACGGAATTGATTATGTCGGTATTGCTGCCGATGAGACCCATCGCTTTGAAAAGGAAAATCGACCTAATCGGGTTTTACCACTTCGTGATTGGGGTATTACTGATGCAGATGCACTCCAGTATTGTTACACAAAAGGTTTTGTTTGGCATGAGGATGGAGTAAGGCTATATGAGCTACTTGATCGTGTGAGTTGCTGGTGTTGTGGAAATAAGAACTTGAAGGAGTTGAAGAATATGTATTTGTATCTTCCATGGTATTGGAAAAAGTTGAAAGAACTTCAGTTAAATACTGATAGACCTTATCGGCGTAATAGTGGAGAAACCATTTTTGATTTAGAGGAAAGATTTAAACGTGAAATGCAATAGAAAGAGTTATTATGATTCCCATATGTGTAAATGGAAAAGATTATTATAATCGAGAAGAAGCACTTGCTGCCTGGTTCGAGGAATGGTTAATGAAACAAGACTTTGAGCAAGACCTTATTGACCGGGAGAAAGAGCTTGAATATCGAAGAACCCATCCAGATTGGGATATTCCCTACGTAATGTATGGAGTTCGTAAAAAACACAAGTCTATTAAGAAGAATGAAATAGCTGTGTTTTATGACTTGTTACCGAGACAAAAGCGTGCTCGTACTGCTGAAACACATTGGTATAAAGTATTGTACAAGAGAAAGGCCACTCCTGAAGAAGTTGAGTCACTCAAGGCTGGGGAATATACCCGTAGATATTTGGTGTATTCCCTGTTTATTGAGAAGAAAATGACTCTTGACAAGGCTTTATCTCTTATAGTTGCCTATGATAAATTATTAGGAATTGCTGATAATACCATCTCTGAAATTGTAACAGCCTTTGAGACTTTCTTTAACCGTAAATTTAGAATTTATAAACCCGAGTTTACAACTCAACTTAATTTATTTACAGATTAATATGAAAACAACAATTATTTCATGTGTGATTTTGTTTGTGTTCCTGCTATATGTAGGACACTTTTCTATAACAATCAAGCCGTTCACAGTCCAACTTCCATACTGGCATCGTTCGCTCGGACTGTTTTTGTTGATCCTCTCTTTTATAGTGTATAATGCCGGTGAACATGCAAAAGGCTATCTTGATGGTTTAAAAGAGGGTGAGAGGATAATATTTGATTTGTTGAAGAAAAAGACCGAGTAAAATGGCGTTAAAATGGCGAAGTTTCTGTTTGCTAAACTTGTCAATAACGATTACCTTTATAGATGTAAAGCATTAAAAGTCAATCAATATGAAGAGGAATGAAAAAATAGAAAAATTAGAAAGACTAGGTATTTTCAATCAATGGAAATATAATACAGAAAGAGCAAATGAGACATTTAATATTGAGTGTCCTGACTTCTCAATGACAAATGAAGAACGGATGAACAATTTGTTAGATGTTGATTGCTGCTTTCATCGGTTTCTAGCTATTTCATTCCCTTTTTATAATACTCCTGAAGGTGCTGTTTTTTGGGAGAATATTGCAAAAAAATAATCGAACTTAATTGAATTGAAATTATGAGTAAAAAAGATTTAATAGAGCAGAACATCACAAGAGTTCAAGAATATGTGAGGGAACTTATTGAAGATGCAAAGTGGAATAATGGTGTTTCGGAAACTCTTGAATCTACTTCAATAATTGTAGGTAATAGTGATGATATCTATGATTTTGCAATTTTATTTGCTTCTAATAGTGAATGTGTTTATTGTGAATTCATAAATGGTAAAATAGAGTACATTGATTGTGAACTAGATTGTGAAATATGCCAATTTGAAGGAAGACTAATTTTTCAATATATAAACGGAAGTTTTCATAATCCTACTAGTCAAATTATCGAACTGTCAAAATTGCTGATGAAAGGCGAATTAAAAGACACAAAAAGTATCTTTTGTTCTATGGTACTTCGATTAATGGATACTGAAGAATACAGTAACAATTATTGCAAATCTCTGGACTTAGTTCTGAGACTGTTTCCTGAAATAGATGGAGAATTGTTAGAAAAGGAATTGGATAAATATATTTAAGCAATACAAAAAGGAATCATTATGAAAGAATATGTTTTAACTAAAATACGTGATACTTTGTACGGTAAGATACCCAATGAAGAAATTTCGACAGTAATTGATTCGGTATCTTTCTGCCTAAGGAATTATGATATAATGGCAAAGGAAACGTCCGTTGTAGTATATGATAATTCCGATTCTCAAATTATCAGTAAATTCTTCATAGCCAAAGCCGTGGAAGGATTATGCCAAAGTTCATTAGACTATTATCGTGTCATTTTAAGAGCGTTTATCTTACATGTAGGAAAACATATCAAGGAAATCGTTACCGATGATGTCCGTGTCTATTTAGCCTATAAGAAGATTAATAAATGTAGTGATAATACTCTTAACAACATTCGAAGAACTTTGAGCAGCTTCTTTACTTGGTGCACAGAAGAAGGTGTACTTGATAGGAATCCAATGCTTAGAATCAAGGGAGTGCGACAAGTAAAGAAATTGAAGAAGCCATTAAGTGAGGATGATATGGAGAGATTAAGGTCTTTGGCAAGGACAAAAAGGAATAAGGCTATAATCGAATTCTTGTTTTCCACCGGCTGTCGCGTATCCGAAATGGTAAATGTGAATCTAGGTGATGTAGATTGGCAAAATGGGCAGATTGATGTACTTGGAAAAGGGCGTAAGTACCGAACTGTTTACTTGTCTGCTCGCTGTAAAATAGCTCTTCAGGAATATGTTGATTCAAGAACAGATGATTTAGAAGCCCTATTTTTATCTGATTATGAGGGAATGTGCCAGCAGATAAAAGATATGAATAAACTATCCCGGATATCCAAGGGAGCAGTTGAAATCATGCTAAGGAATCTAGGGAAAAAGGCGGGTATATCCAATGTACATCCACATAGACTTAGGAGAACAGCGGCAACTACAGCCCTAAAACGAGGAATGCCAATAGAACAGGTACAGAAGATGCTAGGTCATGAAAGCATTGAGACAACTACTATTTATGCACAATCAACCAATGACGAAGTTAAATTAGCCCATGAAAAATATATTATCTGATATAAACAGAATGCTTGGAATAACTGATAGTTATCAGGCTCCTGAAAAGATTATGAATATTCTAACAGGAGATGAAAAAGAGTGCATAAGAGTATTTAAGGAGTTTCTAAACTATTTCAAATGTGACATTAGCTACGACTGGTTTCATGAATACTTTGAAGATGAACATGCTGATAGGAAGAATAACAAGCAGGATTTTACTCCTAAATGTCTTTCAACTTTGGTTTCTAAGCTATTAGGTTCTGACACCGGCGTTACCTATGAGCCAACTGCCGGAACTGGCGGGATGCTTATCTCAAATTGGTACAATCACCGGAATGCTATCAGTTTTATTGATTATAAACCAAATGACCATCTGATAGTGTGTGGTGAGCTGTCTGATAAAACAGTACCTTTTCTTCTATTCAATTTGGCTATAAGGGGAATATCCGGAATAGTATTTCATGGTGATACATTAAGAAACGATTATAAGGCAGCGTATATATTAACTAATAAATTCAATTCACCTTGTGACTTTTCAACAGTTACAAGGTGGAAATAACCTTCAAAACAAGATAGAAATGAGTGAATTATATATACCCATAGAACGCCCTACAAGGAATTTGGTAAATGGCAGGTTCCTGAAAGGTCACACCCCTCATAACAAGGGGAAGAAGTTGAAATTCCATTCAAGATGGAGTAAACGTAGATGCTTAAAGAATTTGGAAAAAGGACGTAGCATGCCTCACAAAACTGGTGGTGGTACTAACAAGAAGGCGGTTGTAGCAATTAAAGATGGAAAGTTAGTCGGTAGGTATGATTCGGTAATATCTGCCGGTGAAAAGCTGAATATCACTGCTTCTCACATCAGTGATGTCTGTCTAAAAAAGAAAGGGCATAAAACAGTGAGAGGTTATAAGATGTATTTTGAAAGTGACAATGATTGGTTGGCAGAAATAGACTATAAACAATGACAAGTCAGGATGTTATTAGAATCTTCGACCTCGAAGATATTAATGACCTTCCCAGTGCCATAATGGGCTTATTGGAAGGAAATTTAGAGCGAAGAGATGAGGTTTATTGTGAACTTATCCGGTTGAACGAAAATGACATGTCTTACGACTGGTTTCAGAAGTTATACGAGTTTGAATTGGCAGAGAGTAAGCAGAAAGGTCAGTTTTTCACTCCTAAATCTCTTGGTATTCTTTGTTCGGCATTAACCGGTCAGAGTGGGCATGTACATGAGCCGACAGCAGGAAATGGTTCTATGATAATTGCCGACTGGCAGCAGCGTCGTAACAAAGTTGCTCCGTGGGATTATTTTCCATCTCAGAATATGGTGACATGTTGGGACCTGTCTGCAAGGTCGATTCCCATCCTGCTTCTCAACTTGTCTATTCGTGGAATTATGGGATATGTTTATCATGGAGATGCGCTCACTATGGAAGTAAAGCAAAAGTATATCCTACTCAACCGGAAAGACGATCCGCTTGCTTTTTCAGAGATTATCAAAGCCAATATTAACGATGTAATAAAACAAAAATCATGAAACTGGATGATGTGTATAAGGAATGGATTCATGTAAAGGCAAGACAGGTGAAGCTCAGTTCATTGTCTACTTATCAATTGATATATCTAAGAAAGTTGGCTCCTGCGTTCGGAGATATGGAGATAGAACAGTTGAATAAGAAAATCATTGTTCCATTTTTAAATGACCTGATGGATACGGCAGGATTGTCCGTGAAATCTTGCAACGACATACTTATAGTTTTGAAGATGCTGATTCGATTTGCTGATGAAGATCTGGACCTTGAGGTACATAACATTACATGGAAGATGATATGGCCGAGCAAGAACAAGATAGCCGCTCAAAAACTGGAACGTTATTCTCCGGCTGAATATAAGAAGATAGTGGATTACGCTTTGGAGAACCCGTCTCCTCGGAATCTTGGGATTTTGCTGACGATATGTTCCGGTATGCGTGTAGGTGAGGTATGTGCCTTGCAATGGGAAGATATAGACCTTACAAACAAAACCATACATGTATGCAAGACTTTGCAACGTGTATATGTGCCGGATAATGAAGGGGTATTTGGCAAGGCAAGAACCCATATCGAGATTGGTACTCCCAAAACTTCAAACTCCGATAGATACATTCCCATTTTAAAGAATATTCTTCCTATGGTCAAGAAGTTTGCTGCCGTATGTAATCCCAATTACTATGTATGCACTTGCGATGAACACTATACGGAGCCACGGACGTTACGCAATTATTATAAGGAGTTTATACTTGAAAAGGTAAAACTGGACCATTGTATCAAGTATCATGGGCTTAGGCACACTTTCGCTACAACTCTTATTGAGAATAAAATTGATGTCAAAACTGTGTCGACCATCCTTGGGCATTCAGACGTGAGCACCACGTTAAACATATATGTGCACCCGTCCAATGAGGCCAAGACTGATGCTGTTAATTTAGGATTAAGGAGAATTTTTAAATAATTCAAATCAATAAAGAAATGAGTAAAAAGATAGATGTGGATAAAAAGAATGGAGAGCAGGCTTCGAACCTGCATCTCCACATAAAGTGTTGTTTTTTCCATTTAAACTATACTTCCATTCTCTACTCCACTCAAATTGGAGAATTACCAAATTGAGTTTAAAGCCTATTTTGTCTTTAACTATTGTCGGCTTTTTATTCTGAGATTTTCTGAAATTTTCTGAAATACGTTCTGATATAAGCCGACAAGCATTTGTCGGTGTTATTTTCATAATTGTATTTGTTAAAAAATTAAACAATAATTAAAGTGTAACAAGGATTCGAACCTTTAATACTAATGTATTCCATTTAGTTACATGGTGCAAATCTATAAATAAAAAATAATATATGAAAGCAATAACAATAAAACAACCGTGGGCTTTTTTGATAGTTCATGGTATCAAAGATATCGAGAACCGTACTTGGGCGTGTCCATGGAAATACATAGGGCATAGAGTGTTAATCCATGCAAGTGAAAAACCTGTAGAAATGAGAAATCCCAATAGTGTATTTACAAAAGCTCAATGGAATAGTCTGCCTATTGAGTTTCAACGAAAAATAATATGTGCAGAGGGCATTGTCAATTCTGCTATCATTGGAAGTGTAGAAATAATTGGATGCTCTATCAATCATCCTTCTAAATGGGCAGAGAAAACAGATGATAGTAAAGGCTATTATGAAAATCCTATTTATAACTGGGTACTAGCTAATCCTATATTATTTCCAGAGCCGATACCGGCTAAAGGGAAATTGTCATTTTGGGAGTATCCCAATATCAATTCAGAGGACGATATCTGCTTGTGTAATTTGGTCGTAAATGAAAGGAATCAAGTCGTTAGCTATGGAGAGTATGACCGATGTGTATACTGTGGTAGTAAATGGAGTAAATAACAATAGTACAGAATAATAGTAACATAATAGTTAGATATGAATTATACTGTCAATATCTTCTTCATTGTCAACATACATTTTGATGTATTTTCTTAATAAGGTTGGATTATTGACACATTCATCTGTTTTAATTATTTGGAGATTATTCAATCCATATAAAGATGTCAAATTCCAATTTGTCATTTCTTGTAGTGAACGTTTTATCTCAATTTCTGATTTTGCGTCTTTAGTGAATATTGTAATATTCTTCTTTTGAGGATTAGTGGATGAAGATTGTCTTTCAAAAAAGGCTTTAAAATATTGGCTGTCATTTATGCCTAATGAATGCCCAAATATTGTAATATCATCAGCATCCATTAAATCATATACCATAGCAGGAGGATTATATTGAGAATCAAATGATTTCTGTATGAAGTCATAGTTATGAACAATTTTCTCGTCTTTTGTTCCTAATATAATATTTCCATCTAAGATACATCCATGTACATAGTTTATTGTATCATTAAACTCCATTGCAAAACTGGAATTAGGAGCTACTTCACTAAAACTCGTGTAGTTAAAAGAATATATGACAATTTGATCATTTGATTTATTCCGCATAAAGGCTCTTGCGACAATTGCAGCTATAGAATTTTCGTTAATAGCTTCTTGCTGTACTTTTATGAGATATTGTATTAATCCATTTTTTATGAGTTGTAAGGCTTTTTGGTCTCGTTCAATAGGAGGATTTAATATATCTTCATGCGAGAAACTGATATAACAAGAAAAGCGTGGTAAGATTAATATTCCGTTTTTTAACAAATTATTGACAATATCCACATTAGATTTTATACATTCATAAAATTCTGTGACTGGTCCATTTGCCTGAATTTGTTCTAAAACGTTCCTTTCTTTATCGTTGTATAGGTCTATTATTTGCCCATTATTGTTTTTGATTCTTATATAATAATTGTATAACTCATTCTCCAAATCATACCATTTTACAGCATCTAAATTATCGTTCCATTTGTCATTTAGATGTTTGATTAAAGGAGATGGGTAGTCTTTGGGACAAAATTCAGATTGGCAAAAGTCCTTGTATGAAGTCTTTCTGCCTAAACAAAGGTCAAATCCGTTACCTATTATCAGAACTCTTTTTCTGTCTTTATTCATATTGCAAAGGTAAGGAAAGATTGTAATAATAAGAACTGAAATTTATATAATTGTTGAACCTTTGGTGTATTGTTTATTCGATACACCTTTATTTTTTTGTGATGATGAGAAAAATGATTGTAACCGGCAGTGAGGGATTTATTGGTAAAGCCCTTTGCCGAGAATTAGCAAAAAGAGGTGTTGAAGTCATAGGACTTGACCGAAAGTGTGGTACTGAAGCTACGGAAGTATGCGAGCTCCTGAAGAATGGGGGGATTGATTGTGTGTTCCATTTGGCGGCGCAAACCAGTGTGTTTAATGGAAACCTGGAACAAATCAGGAGGGATAACATTGATACCTTCATGCGAGTTGCTAATGCATGTAATCAATATCATGTAAAGTTAGTGTATGCCAGTTCGTCAACGGCTAATCCGGAGAATACTACAAGTCTTTATGGTATAAGTAAGTACTTCGACGAGCAGTACGCATCAATCTATTGTAAGGCTGCGACCGGGTGTCGGCTGCATAATGTATATGGACCTAATCCGCGAAAAAGAACTCTTCTCTGGTTCCTGATGGAAAAGGAAAACGTGTCATTATACAACTGTGGTCAGAATATCCGGTGCTTCACTTACATAGATGATGTCATTGAAGGGCTTATCTATTCGGTGGGTTGTAACCGGCAACTTATCAATATTTGTAACGTCCAACCTGTGACTACTATGTATTTTGCTTCTTTAGTAAAATACTACAAACCGCTTGAAATTGAGCTAATTAATGAAAAACGGGATTTTGACAATTTAGAGCAGTCGGTGAACCGGGATATCTATTTAGTACCTTTGTCTTACACATCTGTCGAGGACGGAGTAAAGAAGATCTTTGATGAAAGGAAAGGGAAAGATATGTCGTATTGACGACTGGGATAAGCCGGAAGCGGTGAAATGTAAGAGCTGGTCTCATCAGGAACGGTTATGTGATCTGAAAGAAAAGGTATCACTTCACAAAAAGGGTGATATCTATTACATCTCCCAATTCACCCGTTCCAAGACTGGTACCAGCTTTTCAGAAATTAAACAGTCGGAGGAACTTGCATCATTCTTTGCAGAGAGAGCGTGTGAGTTTCTCCACCGCTTCATAGTAGGGGGATATGAAGGATGGTGTATAGTCACCACACCGCGACGGAGACACAACGAGGGCTTTCATTTTTCAACCTCTATCTGTACGAAAATTGCGGGGGCGGTGAAAATACCATTCTATGAGAATGCAATCCAGTGCCTAACTAAAGATAGATTGAATCCGGAATTCTTTCTTCTTCGTCCGATAAAGGAAAAGAAAATAATAGTGTATGATGACATATTAACAACTGGCAGCACACTGCTTGCCACCTATGAGCTTTTAAAGGATAGAGAGCAGCTTCTTTTTCTCGTAGGAATAAATAACAATTGATATGGGAAAGCAAGAGAAACCATTAACATTCAAGCAAGAGAAATTCTGTAAATACTACGTTGATACAGAAGGTAATGCTAGTGAAGCATATAGGATGTCTTATGATGCGTCAAAGATGAAACCTGAAACGATTTGGAGTGCTGCTAGCAGATTGTTAGCCAATAGCAAGGTTAGTGCAAGGATAAGTGAGATTAAGCAACAGAGGGCGAAAGAGACTGAAGTAGAGAGGAAAACGGTCGAAAAGGTATTAATGGATATTGTACTCGCTGATCCCGATGATTTACATTATGTAGACCCTGTTACCGGGAAAACAAAGATGAGAAGTCCGTCCCAACTTCCAAAGCGTGCCCGTAATGCGTTGAAGAAGATTCAGAATAATAGAGGAGTGGTTAATTATGAGTTCAACGGCAAGACAGAAGCCGCCCGGATTCTTGGTGCCTGGAATGGATGGGAAGCCGATAAGAATGTCAACATCAAAGGTGGAGACGGAAATAAAGTCGGTGAACTTCGTATCGGATTTGAAGATAATGAGAATTCGGAAGAATAGAACAATTTGAACTGCAAAATCCGGGATTCATCCTACGGAGAAACCTTACTTTTAGAACAATATGGTTATAAATTATAAGAAGCTAAATCCTAACGGATTCTATCTATTGAAGTACTTGAATGATGAGACTATCCGTTTTATCATTCTCTATGGAGGTTCATCTTCCGGTAAGTCGTATAGTGTGGCACAAACAATACTGATACAGACATTACAGGATGGTGAGAACACTCTTGTCATGCGTAAGGTAGGAGCTTCTATTCTCAAAACCATTTATGAAGATTATAAGGTCGCTGCGATCGGTCTTGGCATCTCCCATTTGTTCAAATTTCAACAGAATACTATTAAATGTCTGGTAAATGGTGCGAAGATAGATTTCTCCGGTCTTGACGATCCGGAGAAGATAAAAGGTATCTCTAACTATAAGCGAGTTCAGTTAGAGGAATGGTCAGAGTTCGAGCATCCGGATTTCAAGCAGCTACGTAAGCGTTTGCGTGGTAAGAAAGGGCAGCAGATTATTTGTACCTTCAACCCGATTAGTGAAAGCCATTGGATAAAGAAAGAGTTTATTGATAAAGATAAATGGCATGATGTACCGATGACGGTTACCATTGCCGGCAAAGAGTTGCCGAAAGAACTTACCAAGGTCAAATCCGTAAAGAAGAATGCACCCAGGCAAATACTTAATCTTCGTACTAAGCAAATCGAGGAACAGGCACCTAATACAGTTATTATCCAATCTACCTATTTGAATAATTTTTGGGTGGTCGGTAGTCCTGACGGTGCGTATGGTTTCTATGATGAGCAATGTGTTGCCGACTTTGAGTATGATAGAGTTCACGATCCGGACTATTACAATGTGTACGCATTGGGAGAATGGGGTGTCATTCGTACCGGTAGTGAGTTCTTCGGTTCCTTCAATCGTGGCAAACATTCCGGTGAACATAAGTATGTTCCGGACTTACCTATTCATATCTCTGTCGATAACAACGTGCTTCCGTATATCAGTGTATCATATTGGCAGGTCGATTTCACAACTGGTACCAAGGTTTGGCAATTCCATGAAACGTGCGCTGAAAGCCCAAACAATACAGTAAAGAAAGCCTCCAAACTTGTTGCAAAGTATCTGAAATCTATCCAATATTCTGATAGGTTATATGTACATGGTGATGCATCAACGAAAGCGGCAAACAGCATTGACGATGAGAAGCGTTCCTGGATGGACTTATTCATAGATACATTGCAGAAAGAAGGATTCGAGATTGAAGATAAGGTAGGCAACAAGAATCCGAGTGTTGCCATGACCGGTGAGTTTGTTAATGCCATTTTTGATTGTACTGTTCCCGGTATAGAGATATACATTGACGAATCATGTTCGGTATCTATTGAGGACTACATGAGCGTACAGAAAGATGCTAACGGTGCCATTCTTAAAACTAAGGTCAAGAATAAAACTACCTTGCAGACTTATGAGGAGCACGGGCACCTGTCTGATACGTTCCGATATGTCGTTGTGGATTTGTGTAGTGAGCAGTATATAGAGTTTAGTAACCGGCGAAAAAGAAACTTGTATGCTTGTAATGGCACTATTAATTTCTTCAATCCAGATACCGAATGTAAATACACTAAGAAGATTCTATATGTGATGCCGAATGTTAATGGGAAATTTGTCCTTATACAAGTGTTTAGATGTGGAAATAAATGGCATGTTGTTGATGTCGTATTTATGGAAACTACTTCAACAGAAGATATACGTTCTTCTATTTTGTCCCATGAATCTGATTCATGTGTAATTGAATGTACGGATGCTTATTTCCCTTTTATCCGGGAACTCCGTTCTAGTACAAACAAGGAGATTCGTGTAATGAAAGAGTTTCCGGATGTAGACAAGCGTATTGCTGCAACATCTGATTATGTGAAAAATAGTATTCTTTTTTCTGCATCAAAAGTAGAATCTGATACGGAATATGTTGCCTTCATGAATAACCTGATGGACTATAATAAAGATAGTGAAACAAAAGAGGCTAGTGCTGTTTTGAGTGGGCTAGTACAGTTCGTTGTAAAATTAGGTTTGAATTGAATTGTGTTATATGTGATTGAAAATAAGTGTGTTATATCGTTGGGGTTATGTTTTCGTAATTTCAAGATTTTAGTGTTTTGGAAAACGGTTTTCCTTTTTACTTAGTTTTGCTCAAAAAGGAACCAAATGAATATTTTTTTTGATAATCTATTTGGAAAGAAATCTAAGACTAAAGGTGAAGTTGAAATAGTTACTTCATCTGAAAATAAGGATATAGATACTCAAAGTGGCAAGGCTGAAAAATGGTCAGTTGCATACATTGAGGACCTTACTAGTCCTATTGTAGCGGGCAGTAACTATCTAACGCTATTCAGTACGATACCTGAAGTCTTTTTCCCGATCGATTATATTGCATCGCGAATTGCAGGTGCTAATTTTCAATTGAAGAAAACTAAGGATGACAGTATAGTATGGGCGAATAAACGAATGAATGGCATACTTAGTCGTCCTAATTGTTTGATGCGTTGGAAAGAATTGATTTATCAGCACCATATTTATAAATTGTGTACAGGGAATAGCTTTATTCGTGCCGCTATGCCTGATGTCTTTTCTACAGCTGAAAAATGGAGATATTGCGATAATTATTGGGTGCTACCTTCTGATAAGACTATTGTAGAACCTGTTTACGGGAATATGCCATTGTTTGGCATTGCCCAAACAGAAGATATTATTCGTAGCTATCGTTTGGAGTATGGTTGGAATGGTAGTTTGGAAATTCCTCCATACCAAATATGGCATGATAGAGACGGAAGTGCAGAGTTCTATTCAGGGGCTATGTTCTTGAAGTCCAAAAGTCGTCTTGCTTCCCAAAATAAGCCAATGTCAAATCTAATAGCTGTATATGAAGCTAGAAATGTGATTTATGTAAAGCGGGGTGGATTGGGCTTTATTGTAAGTAAGAAAACTGATGCTACCGGTTCAATAGCGTTGACTGACGATGAAAAGGAACAGCTTTTGAAGCAAAATTTTGAGAAGTATGGTGTAAGGAAGGGCCAGGTACCTTATGGTATTTCAGATGCAGACATTGACTTTGTTCGTACTAATCTTTCTATTGCAGAGTTACAGCCGTTTGAAGAGACTTTGGCTGATGCAATAAATATTGCAGGGGCATACGGCATCCCTGCCGTTCTTGTTCCGCGAAAAGACCAGTCCACATTTAGCAATCAGGCTACTGCTGAAAAGAGCGTATATTGTTCAACTGTTATTCCTATGGCCAAACAATTCTGCAAGGATTTTACAGCTTTCCTTGGTCTTGAAGGAGGTGGATATTATTTGGATTGTGATTTCTCTGATGTTGATTGTTTGCAGGAAGGATTGAAAGAATCCGAGGACGTAAAGACAAATATAAATAAACGTTGTCGTGAACAATTCTCATGTGGGCTTATAACACTCAATGACTGGCGTGCCCAAATAGGCGAAAGTATGATAGAAAATCCCTTGTTTGACAAATTGAAATTTGATATGTCAGATGAGGAACTGGATAAAGTAAATCGAGTTTTTAACACTAAAAGTGGAGATGAAAAAGATGGAAGAGAAAATCAAAAGCCTTCAGTACAAGACAAAGGCAAATGATGTTGATGAGAAGGGTATCGTTACCGTTGCGGTGAACGGTATCGGTGTGAAGGACTCACAAAATGACATATCTATGCCCGGCTCATTCAATAAGACATTGAAAGAAAATATTGGTCGGATGCGTTGGTTCCTGAATCATCGTACAGACCAGTTGTTAGGTGTTCCGTTGAATGGTAAGGAAACAGAAGGTAATTTGGTTATGGTCGGTCAGTTAAATCTTGAAAAACAGATTGGCCGTGATACGTTAGCTGATTATAAGCTGTTTGCAGAGAATGGAAGAACCCTAGAACACTCTATCGGAGTAAAAGCCATCAAAAGGGATTCTATCGATCCTTGTAAGGTGCTTGAATGGCGTATGATGGAATATTCAACATTGACAAGTTGGGGGAGTAATCCACAGACGTTCCTTGTGAATATCAAGTCTGCTACTGCTGACCAGGTAAAGGAAGCTGTTGATTTCGTCCGGAAAGCGTTCTTGCAGCATGGATATAGTGATGAACGTTTAAAAGGATACGATATGGAATTAAGTTTATTACTGAAGAGCCTCAACGGTGGTGCCGTTGTCTCATGTCCTCATTGTGGTTATCAATTTGATTATGATGCAGAAACAGAGCATACCTTTGCCCAACAGGTATTAGATTATGCTGCTGATTATCAGAGATGGATAACACAGGACATTGTAAGGGAAGAAATGGAGAAGCTCACTCCGGAGATTAGAACCCAAGTAATTTCTCTTATTGATTCTGTCAAATCAGAAAAGAAAGAATTTACTCAAAAGGGTCTACAAGACCTTATGAATTATGTAAGATGTCCCCACTGTTGGGGAAAAGTATATCGTTCGAATGCTATTCTGCAAAACACTTCTGAAGATACCACCGGAAAAAATGAGCCGTCTGTTGACACTCAAGAAAAGAATGACGGGGAAAATGGGAACGATGAAGTAACGATTAAAGCCGCTGATAATGGCACTTTACTCGATTTCAAGAGTTTGAATAGCTGTTTCGAGAATAAATAACTTAAAATTTAAATTTTATGCCTAAAAAATTTACAGTATCAGATTTTAATCTGAAAACAGACGGTCTGCCGGCAGAACAGAAAACTTTCATGGAAAACATTGTCGGCATGATGTGTGAAGTAGTTAACAAGTCACTTGAAGGATTTGCCTCACCGGAGGAGGTAACGAAACAGTTTGGTGACATCAATAATCTATTGAAAGCCTATGATGGAGAAAAGTTCCAGCAATTGGTAAAGGACAACGAGCAACTTGTAGAACAAGTTAAAACTCTAGGTGAAAGTATCGAGAAAATGAAGCAGAAAGGTCTTTCTATGGATACTATCAACAAGTTCGATGAGAAGTTGAACGAGATGCTTGATTCTGAAAAATTCAGAGATTTCGCAGAAGGAAAAACACGCAAATCAGGAGAATTTGACGGCTTCTCCTTGAAAGATGTCGTTTCCATGACTGACAATTACACCGGTGATTTGTTGATTACTCAACAACAGAAACGTGTTGTGACTCAGGTTGCCAACAAAAAGTTGCATATGCGTGATGTATTAACGACGTTGACAGCTGATCCTGCATACCCTCAACTTGCCTATGCACAAGTATATGCTTTCAACCGCAATGCCCGTTTTGTAACAGAGAATGGGCGTTTGCCTGAATCAAGCATCAAGGTAAAAGAGATACAGACAGGAACTAAGCGCCTTGGTACTCATATCCGTATCTCAAAACGTATGTTGAAATCAAGAGTGTACATTCGTTCCTACATCTTGAACATGCTTCCTGAAGCTGTTTGGATGGCAGAAGACTGGAACATCTTGTTTGGTGACGGTAATGGTGAGAATTTGCTTGGTATTATTAATAATACTGGGGTGACTTCTGTAGAGAAGATTATCAGTACAGCCATTGTTACAGGTGCCGCCGGTGCTGTAAAAGCTATTACCGGATATAACGGTGATAAGGATGTGATTGTAGAGTTTGCAGAACCACAGGATTTGATTCTTGATGGAATGAGTATCACGTTCGCTGGTGCCGCTGTTCTTACAGAACTGAACAAAACACACGCTCTTGTGAAAATGGAAGATGGGCGTATCCTTATTCCTGGTGTCGCGTTCTCTGGTGCTGAAACTGCTACGGATAAGATGACATTCAGTGTTCATGAAGCCGGCTTTAAGAATATTGAGGAACCCAACTCTGAAGATGTAGTGAAAACTGCTTTCGCCGCAATGACATATGCCCAGTATTTTCCGAATGCTATTATTCTTAATCCAATGACTGTTAACGGTATGGAATCAGAGAAAGATACGACAGGACGTAATCTTGGCATCGTTAAAATGGTTGATGGGGTGAAATATATTGCCGGTCGCCCGATTATCGAGTATGGTGGTATTCTTCCTAGTAAGTATCTTTTGGGTGACTTCAACCAAGCCGCAAATTTGGTTGATTATACCACTTTGACACTTGAATGGGCTGAAGATGTGGAGACCAAGCTGCAATGAGGTTGTGCTGATGGCACAAGAAGAAGTTATCTTCCCGATTTATATGCCGTGGGCTTTCGCTTATGGGGATTTGGCCGCATTGAAGACTGCAATAACTAAAGCGTAGGATTATGGATTACATACTTAGAGGTAACGATAAGGATGTAACCAATGTGCTTAAAGAGCAACGCATTCGGATTAATAGAGGGATGATTCAACTCATCCCTATTTCCGAATGTGGTCTTGTTACAGAAGAAGATGCCCGAAAGACATTGGAATGTATGCTTGCAGAGAAAAATGAAGAGATTGGCAGGCTTACTGCATCCATTGCAGAGAAAGATAAGACAATTGTTGAACTGACAGAAGAGCGTGAAACAATGAAAGCTCGCATTGCAGAACTTGAAGTACAGGTGCCTTCTGATGAAAAGAATCTTCCGGTTGCCGATTCAAAAGATTTGCAAGAGGAAGATGCCAAGGAGGTAACTGTTACAGATGATAAAGCCGTTTCCCTGGAAGATGAAAAGAAAACCGGGAAAGGCAAGACTTCTAAATAACTATCGCTATGTTGATTGATGTTTCATATTTTATGTCAGGTCCCAGGCATATTGAGAATGTTTCGGTCGCTGAAATGCCTTCGCCCCAATCTCTTGCTGTGAATGAGGTGATAAATGGGTATATTAAGGCATTTCAGCCCGAATTTCTCCGGAATGTTGTTGGTTTGACTCTTTCCCAAGCTATCACAGATTACTTGGAGCTTATTGAACGGGAAAAGGAAGATTCTTCAGATGAAGTTGATATTTCAGAAGAGAAGGAAGAATCCCAGTCCGGATATGCAGTATTGTGCGAGAAGCTGTGTGAACCGTTCGCTGACTATGTATTATATCATATTCTTCGTGATGCAAACACCCAAGCTACAATAACCGGGCTTGTCCGTTTGAAATGCGCTAATGAATATGTAGCTCCTTTGAAGAGACAAGTAAGCACATGGAATAGCATGGTAGAGAAGAATAAACAGTTTGTTGAATGGGCTATGTCAAATGATTGTCCTTTCGATGTGAAAATAACCAAGAATCTTTTGACCCCAATTAATGCTTTCAATTTATGATAGATTTAGATATAACAGAACTGTTTGAGGAGATTGTAAAGGAACTTCCAGAAGGGCTTGAAATCCTCTATCCAAATGGGAAAGGGGGAACTAAAGTTGTGAAGTCCCCAAGGTTGAATTACATCTTCGGTAGCAGTCAATATATCAAAGATATTTTAGATGAATACAGTAAGTCTTCTGCCCAGTCTGAAAGGAAGTTTCCATTGGTTGCACTATTTACTCCAATTAGTGAGGATAGAGGTGACGCGGATTATTTTTCAAAAGCAAAGGTTTCGTTAATTATAGCTTGCTCTTCTTGTAAAGAGTGGAGCAATGAGATGCGCAGAACCACATCTTTTAAAAATATCCTTCGGCCAATCTATAAACGTTTATTGGAAGTATTATATGAAGATTCCCGGTTCGACTGCGACTATGACGAAAAAGTGAAACATAGTTATTCAGAAAACTATTCATATGGCAGATACGGAGCCTATACAGATTCCGGTGAGGCTGTGAGCGAGCCGATTGATGCCATAAATATACGCTCGATGGAAATAAAAATTAATAATCTTAATTGTAGAAGAAAATGAGAAAGATTAGAACGTGTAAGGGTTCCCGGATGAACACTGGTAGTTCTGCTTGTAGTATTGACTGGAAAAAAGTCAAAGGTGCTATCTTGGCGGAACATGGTGTCAAACTCCCTGCTGATATAACAGGTGAGAAATTGCTCGAATTGTGCCATGCAGACCGTCCCGGGCGTATTTACCCTATTTTTCCATTCCTGGAGTATGCCAAGAATGGTGGAGAGCCCCAAGTTAATGCTGTAGGGTACGGTGCAAGTGAATACAACGGGCTAAGCGCTCAAACAGACACCTTCACTTTGAAGAAATTTGATGAGGTTTTGAATGCCCAGCTTCTGAAATGTGCCAATAAAGGATGGGACGTTTACTTTTGGAATCAGGATAATATGTTGATCGGTTATAATGATGACACTGATATCCTTGCCGGTATTCCGATGTCTACTGTTTATCCGACCGTGACACAGTACCCGACCAGTAGTGCTAAGTCTGCGATGACTGTTAGTTTTTCACATGAAGATGTGGAAGACAGCCAATTGCACTTTGACTACGTGCAGTTAGACTTCAATCCCAAGAATTTCGTTAAAGGCTTGGTTGATGTTGTGTTTCAAAAGTTGGAGGCCGAAAATACTTACAAAATAGTTGAAGTTGTTGGTGGTTATGACCGTACAGAAGAATTTGGCAGTCTTATTGCTGATGGTGCTGCTGAAGTTATGAATAACGTAACTTCTGCTACGTATTCGGATGGTATCATTACCATTGTTCCTAAAGCTGGGGCGGTTCCTTCGTTGAAAGCTCCTTCTGTATTGTATGAAAAAGGAATCAGAGGTATTGAGCAGGTGTCATGAAGGTAGATAATGTTACGTTCGTCGAGGTTGCTGTGAAGGGCATGACGAAGGAAGAGTTTATTAATGCGCACATTAAAGTCGTGTGGCAGGAACTGAAGGAAGCTGACCGCAAGAAGAAGCTCTCGGAAGTGTACGATGCGATAACTAAGTAACCGACGGGCTGGGGTGTGATTACAGCCCGGCCCGTTATATTTTTACTGTATGGCAGATTTTGATGAATTACATAGAGTTATTCATTCCATTGCATCCGGGTTTGAAGAGGAATGTATTAGGTGTATGGAAGAACATAAGAATGTGCTCGTTGATTGCATTCAGGAGCAATTATATTCCGGTCTGGACGGTACTGAACATCTATTGAATCCTGATTATGATACTGACACCTATTTTAACGAGCCCGGTCCCTGGCAGAACCGTGCGGAACAATATAAACGATGGAAGGAGAGGATAACTCCACCTCTTAGAAGTGAGATGCTTTATTTGCCACCGCGTCCGGTTGAGGTACCTAACCTCTTTATTACTGGTACTTTCTATGATAGCATAACTGCCGATAGAATTGATTCCGGGCTTCGATTCTCAACGAAAGGATTTACGGACGGTAGTTCTATTGAGAAGAAATACGGTGAGCAGATTTTAGGCATTGGTGATACAGCTAAAGAGTACTTTAATATTATGTATCTCCGTCCCTGGATGGAACGTTTCTTTTCAGAATGTGGATATCGGTAGAAAATGGCTTGTAGTTGCGAAATAAAAAAGATGCAGAGTGAACTGGAACGTATCAGTGATCTTGCAAAGAAAGCAGCTGTCTTGGATGGTTGCATGTATGTCGTTTATCAGAAAGAAGATGGTACCTATGCTTTTGATAAACTAGGAGTTGAGATAAAAGGAAAGATTGTTGAATATAGACATTACCTGTAATTATGGCAGATTTAAAATTAAAAGATTTCGTTGATGAGAACGATTTGCAGAAATTGGTGGAGCTTGATAATACTATTGAGCGTGTGAGGGCTGATTATGTTAATGCGGCCAAAGAATTAGCAAAAGGTTTGAAACTAAATGTAGAAGGCGTTGCTGATCTTGAAAAGTTGAGTAATCTTTATAATACCCAAGCAAAAACGGCTGGCTCTGCATCTGCTGAATTAACCGAGGCTCTTAGAAAACAGTCTGAAATAACTCAAACTGTCAGTAAGAAGATAGAGGAAAAGCTAAATGTAGAGAAATTATCTGCTGCTGAATTGAAGAAACTAACCAAGGCAAACTCGGATAATGCTGCGTCCTTGGAAAAGGCTGTTAAAGCGGAAGCTAACTTGACAAAAGCGCAGAATGCCGGTAATACTACTCGTAAGAAAGCTGTTTTATCTGAAGAAGAACGTTTAAAACTTATCAGAACTGCTATTACCTTGACTAATCAGGAAGTACATAGCCGTTCACAAGCAAAGGAAATGAATAAGCAGCTACAAAAGGCTGTTGATGTTTTGAAAGATACGGATGAAAACTATATTCGTACACTTGCCCGTCTTAATTCTACTATTGGAATCAACACTGATTACATAAAGCGAAATTCCGATCGATATAGTCAACAGAAAATGACCATTGGTGCATATCGGGAAGAAGTAAAGGCGGCATGGATTGAAATACAGAACGGTAATAAGTCCATGCAGAACATGGGAATTATTGCCCGGAATGCTGGAATGATGCTTAAAACGGAGATGGCTCCTGGGCTAAACAAAGTTGGTGCAGGATTGAAAGGGTGGGCTGCTGGATATATTGGTGCACAAGCTGTTGTTAGTGGAGTTGTTGCTTTATTTACAAAACTGCGTGAAGGAGTAGGTGATATTGTTAAATTTGAATTAGCTAATAGTAGGCTTGCTGCAATATTAGGAACCACTTCTGATAAAGTGAAGGAGTTAACTGCGGATGCTCAACGTTTGGGTGCTACAACGAAATACACTGCATCCGAAGCTACGGATTTGCAAATAGAACTTGCTAAACTAGGTTTTACTCGAAAAGAAATATTAGATGCAACAGAGCACATTCTAAAATTTGCACAAGCTACCGGGGCAGAATTAGCAGATGCGGCTTCATTGGCAGGTGCTTCTCTTCGTATGTTTAATGCTGATACAAGAGAAACTGAAAGATATGTGTCTGCGATGGCTGTCGCAACAACCAAAAGCGCATTGTCGTTTTCATATCTCGCTACTGCATTACCAATTGTTGGACCGGTTGCAAAAGCCTTTAATTTCAGTATTGAAGATACTTTGGCTTTGTTGGGTAAATTATCGGATGCCGGCTTTGATGCTTCAATGGCTGCTACTGCTACCCGTAATGTTTTTCTAAATTTAGCTGATAGTAATGGAAAGCTGGCAAAGGCGTTAGGTAAGCCCGTTAAAACATTGCCTGAGTTAGTTGAAGGATTGAAATCGCTAAAAGAAAAAGGGGTAGACTTGAATACTACTCTTGAATTAACTGATAAGCGTAGTGTTGCCGCTTTTAATGCCTTTCTCACCGCTGTTGATAAAATATTACCACTTAGAGAACAGATTACTGGTGTAGAACGTGAATTGGGCGATATGGCTCACACGATGGGAGATAATGTTCATGGAGCTCTTGCTAACTTATCTTCAGCATGGGAAGCGTTTATGCTTTCTTTCTCCGAGTCAACGGGACCTGCTAAGGAGTTTCTTAATTGGATGGCTGATAAAATAAGAGGTATCGCCAATGATTTGAAATCTCCTGAAGAAAAAATAGAAAAGATAGATTATAATTTTAGAACACTTGCAAAAAAAGATGCGAACAAAAAGTTATTGGAAGTAGAAAAAGATTTTCAGGCAGAATATAAGAGGCTTATTGATGCTGGTGATACAGAGGAACAAGCATACACAAAAGCTGTTATTCAAATGAAAAATAAACGTATTGAAGTAACGGCCCAAGAGAGAGAAGCTTTAAAACGGATGAAAACTCGTGCTCAATATGCAACATCAGAGTTTGAAGATATGTCTTGGATAAAGAATGGTGCTGCTAAAATGTTTGGCTATTACACGTCGGAAGCAGAAAAAGCGGATAAGGCTCAGTTGGAATTTTCTAAAAACTTATTTAAAATAGCATCTAGCGATGAGTTTAATCGTGGACTTGATGTGATTGCAGAAAAGTTCCGTCCAAAGGGTAACGACAAAAATGGTTCAGGTATAACAGTCCTTACTGATAAAGAAAAACGTGAACAGGAAAAAGCTCTCAAAGAGAAGCTGAAAATTCATGAAATTTATCAGGAGTCAGAACTAGCTCTTATGGATGAGGGACTGGAGAAAGAACTTGCTAAAATTGGTGTTGCTTACTCGAAGAAGATTGCTGCCGTCAAGGGTAATAGCAAAGAGGAAATTGCTACACGTCAGAATTTAGCTAAGGAAATGCAGGAAAGGCTAGATGAGTTTACTATTAAGTATAATTCTGATCGTGAGAAGAAGGATGTTGAGAACGCTCTTGCTGTTGTAAAAAAGGGGTCCCAGGAAGAACTTGATTTGAAATTGCACCAGTTGGAGTTGCAACGTGAAGCAGAAATTGATGCAGCAGAGAAAACAGGTGAAGATGTTTTTCTCATTGACGACAAATATGCAAAAAAGAAACAAGAACTTTACGAAAGACATGCATCCGATCAGGTGCAATTAATAGCAGAGAATGCAGCGCATGAGCAGGAAATCCGGGATGCTGCATATGTTATGGATACGCTTGCTCTTAAAAAACAGTTAGCTTCTAAGGAAATAACCCAGCAGGAGTATGCAGAACTTGAGTATCAGTTAAAATTAGATTATGTACGTAAAACCTCGGAAGCTGCCATTGACGCTTTGGAATCCGAACTTGCTACTGTCAACTTGAGTACGGACAAAAGGGAGAAACTTGAGGAGAAACTTGCAAAATTGAAAGCGGACCTTGCCCAAAAAGAAGCAGAAACAGAAATAGATGCTATCAATAAAGTTACTAAAGCGGATGATAAAGCACAGAAAGAACGTCAGAAGAACTTGAAAAAATGGCTTCAAACTGCATCTCAAGCTGTGGGAGCTATTGGAAACTTAGTCTCTTCTATTTATGATGGTCAGATTCAGAAAATAGAAGAAGAGCGGGAAGCTAATGAGGAAAAGTATGATGAGGATATTGAACGAATTGAGAATCTGGCAGAGTCGTGCTATTTCCGAAGAAGAAGCAGAAGCGCGTAAACGTGCTGCAAAATCTTTGACAGAAGCAAAAAATGCTGAACTAGAAAAACAAAAACAAGAAATGGCACGTAAACAAGCCATTTGGGAAAAGGCGACTAGTGTCGCTCAAGCTGGAATAGCCACTGCACTGGCAATAACTGAAGCTTTACCGAATATTCCTTTATCTATTGTTATTGGTGCCATGGGAGCAATTCAGGTTGCAACTATTCTTGCAACTCCTATTCCTTCTTATGCAGAAGGTACCAAAGGAAATGATAGACATCCCGGCGGTACCGCTTTAGTTGGTGATGCTGGTAAGCATGAAGTTATTATGTATTCCGGAAAAGCATGGATTACTCCTGCTACTCCAACTTTAGTTGATATTCCTAAAGGTGCACAAGTCTTTCCTGATGTTGATAAGGTAGATATCTCTAATTTTGACATGCCGGATTGGGATTTTCCTACATTTTCACCGACATATTTTGCATCTTCTTCCGGTGACACCATTGTTTTCAATGATTATTCCCGATTAGAAAAAAGAGTTGATAGAACAAATCTCCTTTTGATGAAGAGTCTTAAAATGCAGCGTCAGGATGCGTCTAACCGTGATTTTGAACTGTATAAGTTGTCTAAACTGAAATAGCTATGATTGAAAGATTAAATCAGATAACATTGAATGATTTCATTGAGCTTTCATGTGGAAACTATGCTTGTTTGCTTTCGGACCGCGGATCTGTGTCTGAAAGCACACTTAAAGAGATGGCATCTAAATTAATTATCGAATACAGAAGTATTGTTAATCCTTCAGGTATGCAGGCTATGATTATGGACAAAGAGGATATGGTGAAGGAACGTGCCAAACTATTGAGCCTTCGTATATGTCAGACTCTTGTTTCTCTTGGCTTTTATGATGATGTTCGTCAGGTATTGGACCAGCTAAATGTAGATACCCGAAATATGAGTGATGAACAAGTAATATCGAAGATTGATTATTTACTTCATTCTGCAATTTTTGAGCAAAAACGGAATGAGGAAAGACGCAGTGAGGAACATAAAGGAAGTAAGGCTACTCCTGAACAAATTCGTTCTTCTTTTGATGCTGAGATTGCTTTTCTAATGACATTCTTTAAAATGAGTATTGATTCCCGCGTAATTAATGCTGCTGTCTATGCGAATATCGTTCATCAAGCTGATGTTGAAATATCGATCAGAAAAAGAAGCACATGATAATATTGGTATTACATATATGCTGTAATTCGATTAATTTTTAATTAAAGCGAATTATTTCATACAGTCGTTTGTACATCTCCTTTAGAATCACAAACGACTTTTTTATGAATAGAAAAAACAGCATCCATTGTATAAATAGGCATTTATACAATGTTTTATTGTCAGAATTACGTACATTAGAGACGAAGTGTAATCGGATAACGGCAGAAGTGTCCGAGGTAAAAAAAATGATTGCCTTATTGCCCCCCGATATAGGCACTCTTATTAGTTCAATCGAGCGTTCTGCTAAGGAAATGCACGAACAAAGTATCATGCACCGGAAATATGTGGAAAGGTGCATTAATGGCGAACCGAAGATACACCTAATAAGGAGGGCTGACAATGGACTTTGAAAAGGAATTATCAGAAATATATCCTTGGATATTAAAGGTGGCAAGAAAATTCTGCTGTTCCATGCAAGATGCTGAAGACTTAGCTGGTGATACAGTTTATAAGCTACTTGTGAATCGTGATAAATTTGATTGTTCTAAACCACTTCAACCGTGGTGCCTTATTATAATGAGGAATACTTATATAATAAGATACAATAGAAATTCCCTTATACATTTTACAGGGCTTGATATGGTAGACGGAAGTGCCATTTCTAACTGTACAGCTCATTCAATACTGTTTGATGATTTGGTTTCCACAATACAACGGTGTGCTAAACAATCCCGTTGTATTGATAGTGTGATGTATTATGCTAGTGGGTATTCTTATGATGAGATAAGTGAAATTCTGCATATTCCGGTTGGAACGGTTCGAAGTCGCATTTCATTTGGTAGAAAGAAAATAAGTCAAGAACTTAATTATTGAAAAAATGTATTATATTTGTAGTTTTAAAATGTATGGAAATGGAGAAATTTAACCCATTAGAACAAGAAGTGATAAAATGGATTGTAAATCAATCTATTGCCTCTATGACAAATTTTGATGTGATTATTTGTCGTAAATTTTTTAATAATATATATAAATTAGCTTTTGTATATGGTAAATTGTCTGGTAAAGAACAGGCTATACTTTTGGTGAAGAAATGTGATGAAGAAATGATGAAAGTCCGTATTTCTCAATTTCTCCAAGTTGTGAGTTTACTAAAGCATTTAAAAAACGAAGGACTTACAAATTTATTGTTAGATAACGTTACTACTAATGATGATTTTCTTAGTATTCTTCATGATGAATGGAAAATTTCAAGTTTTCATGGAAATATTAGTGTGTTGAATAAAGATGGTGTGTTTTTAGATATAACAGATTGGAATATAAGAGATAGATTTGGCAATATTTTATATACTCCTTTAGTTTTGCCATCTGAATATTATGACTGGGCTCTACAGTATCTGCAAAATGTAATTTATTCAACAGAGGATTTGAGGAAACTTATCGAACGTGAATTTGTGACTGAAAATGAAGAAGCATTACAAATAGCTCGTGATTCATTAGAGAAAACACAAGAGTCGTTGAATTTGACTCGACAATCATTAGATGTCACTCGACAATCTTTGAGGTGGACAAAATTTGCTTTTTATGTGTCTGTTGTTGCCTTACTAATTGGAGCATTTTCCTATAATTGGTCGACATCAACAATTACAAGTGATCAATTTAGTATTATAAAAGATGGAAATAATAAAATAATTGAATCTATTAATGAAAATACAGCTAATGTATGTGACAAATTAGATAGTATAAATAAAAAAGTATCATTAGATGTGTTGAAAAGCAAAGTAATGAAATAGGTATAAAGAATCTATATTGTATTCTTTGAAAATTAAGATAGAATAAAAATATCTGTAAATCGTTGTATTATAGGCTGATATGTCAGATTGTGATGAAGCGGTAATTTCAAGAATTTAGCCAATCGGGAAACCGGTTGGCTTTTTCTATATATATTTGCTCGTGAACGTTCAAAACGAGTTAAAATGCTTTGTAAATATGTACTTACAGTTGATAGTATTTCCTATGATATTCCCAAATCTTGTATTCAGAATTGGGATGAAATTAAGTTTTCCCGTAAACGCTCCGGACTTGAAGGGATAACTAGAACTTTTACCTCAAAATTCCAGTTTGTTGGAGAAGCCTATGACCTCATTTTGGAGGAGTATTTGAGCAAGTACCTGGCTTCTAATGCCAGTATCTCTGTTTATACTATAACCGATTCTCATACTTATGATGAATTCTTCAGTTGCCGACTGGATTTCGGTTCATTGACCTATGATGGAAATACTGTTTCTATTAATTCGATAGATGATAGTGTCGCTAATATCATAAAGGCTAACAAAGGAACGCAGTACGAATATTCGGTAGATGAGATAAAAGATGTATATCAGCTTTATTATGATTCTGTAAGTATGAATTATAGTCAACCGCATACATTAGGTGGTAATACTGTAGAAAATGATGCTTCTTTGCAATATATTGTAATTGACAAAGGAATATATGTAGAAGCTATAACATATTCGCTTCCCTTATATATTTCTGGTGGTGAACTTCCGTCACGGGATTCACCTCTTGAGTTTTATGATGCACCACAGGAATCGAAAGATGATCCAAATGTATTTGTTAAAGCCTTGTCCGACATTGATATAGTATTGAATTTTAGTTTTGAATACTATATCAGTTATAGTGATGCGTATACAACTAAAGCTGAAATTGTTCTAGGTGGGCGTTACGAAGATGGTCGTTTAGTCGAGTTGAAAAGATGGGGGTATAATAAGGGGGATGTTACCCCAAGTAATCTGAATGAATCCATCAAGATTCATCTGACTAAAGGACAGGCTTTATTTTTTGATTTGAAGGTAACATTTAACAGAGTTAATGCTTCTACTGGCAATATTTATTTTCGTAATTTCAAATTTGAGACACGCTTTACTTCTCGAGCTAACCCTATCTATGTGGATGCAATAAGACCTATTGATGTGTTAAACCGATTGCTTAAAAGCATGAATGGTGGAAATGAAGGTATCTATGGTGAAATAGCTTCAGGTGCTGATGAAAGGTTAGATAATTGCGTGATATTAGCTGCTGAAAGTATTCGTGGAATCCCCCAAGCTAAGCTATATACTTCTTATACAAAGTTTAAAAACTGGATGGAAACAGTTTTTGGCTTTGTGCCTGTGATCAATGGTGTCACTGTTTTTTAAACACCGGGACAAATTGTTTAGTGATAACAATGTAAAGGATTTAAATAGCAGCTTTTCTAGTTTTGAGTATAAGGTTGATTCATCAAGAATATATTCTTTGGTTAGGGTAGGATATGATAAACAGGACTATGAAAGTATGAATGGTCGTGACGAATTCCGATTTACTACTGAATATACTACTGGCATTGATATAACTGATAATGTATTAGAGTTGATTAGCCCTTACCGTGCTGATGTTTATGGAATTGAATTCTTATCGCAAAAGAGAGGCCAAGATACAACGGATAGTGAAAGTGACAATGATGTGTTTTTTGTTTGTGCCAGTACTACATTACATGATAATGGCGGAGTACAAACATATAAAGAGTATAGGCTTATAAGGAGCGGTTGGGAAATAAGTGGCGTACTTGATCCTGAAACGATGTTTAATACCATGTATTGGCAAGGAGGCATATTGCAAGCAAATGCCGGCTATATTGGTATGTTCACTAAAAAACTATCTTATTCTTCTTCTGACGGTAATAGTGATGTTGTTGTCAATGGTATAGGAATGAAAGATGATTTTAACGTTGAAAGTGGTATTATAACTTGTGGAGATGTTTCATTCACAACTTATAATGAAGATATTCCACCAACAGATGATGAAACGATTAAAATCTTAAAAGATGATCTAGTTTACGAGGGCTACATCAAAGAGGTGAGTAGTACAGTTGAGAGAAACGAGGGAGTGAAGTATGATTTATTTGTCCGTTCAATAACAAAGCCTAGAAATATGATTATAAGCCCGTTTACCCCACTGTTTTTTTCTCCGTCTACCGATAAATTTGGAGCGAAGAGTAAATATGTGCAATTATTCGCACGTACAGACAGGATTTTTGTTGAATTGATTTTGACAGCCAAAGAGCAGGAACCTATAGTATACATTAATAATCTTTTAAGTAATATATCTACACCTGTATCATTAAGCTCATGGAAGATGAATGATGATAAGATTCTTTATTTCTATAACATTTCATTGCTTCCATGTGGATACTATACTGTAACAGTTAATGGGAATACGAGTGAGATTTTTAAAGTTACGGACGATGAATGTGAGTTATCAGAAACCAGCCTTATTCAGTATTCAATGAAAGATAATAAGCAGCGTCTTGATGCTGTCTGGTGGATAGATGGGATGCAATACTTTTTTGATTTTCGCGTTCCTGGTGGTTTCAAAGATAACGGATGGACGTTCGGTGTGGATAATGAGCAGTTCGTGACCTCTGATGAGGATATTGTTGAGCTATTCAGCCACGAATATACAACAGTATTATTCACGCTTGGAAATGGGATGGGATGCCCTGTGTGGTTTGCTGAATTATTGAATCGTGTCTTATGCTGTAATTACGTCTACTTTGATGGTGTTCGATATACCAGAAAGGAAAGTAATGTTCCAGAACTTAACCAGCAAATAGAGGGATTGAAGAGTTTTGTGTTCAATCAAATGTTACAGAAGGTAAGAACGATGAATCCAGTTTTGGAATGGAATAACCAGCTTGCTATGAGGTGTGTACAAAGCGGGGCTTATAGGATAGCAGATGATGAAGGAATACGTAGTATCAAGTATGGTTCAGAAAGTGAGGTTGCAGAGGTCGGAGCATATATCAATATGACTAAGGCTATTCCTAATACTGGAGTTTCTATTAATAGTGATACTATGGTTACTGTCAACAGTATTCATCACCCAGGTGTTGATGAAAATTCATATTGGGATTTGATTGCAATCAAGACGACTGACATAGATAACAAGTATATTGGTAGAAGAGGTTACGGTAAACTTACAGTTAATGGACTGGATAGACTAAAGAACGATTTGGACAACGGTTCGATAAATTTGCGTGCTGTACTATATAAAGGAGATTCGTATACTAACCTCATTGAAGGGAGTGTAATCAGTAGGGATGGTGTATGTGTCTTGAAAGGTATTAACGGTGGAGATATTGGTGCTCTGAAGGAGTTCCAACTTTATCTTGATAATGTCTATGATTGCGACATAGATAATCTTGGTATGACCATTGAGCTTGTATGGGTATATGAAAATGATTAAAAAAGAGAATTATGACAGAAACAGAAAAACAACAGATTATTAGCCTTGTGTTACAAGCGTTGAAGACAAACAGTCTTACAATAGAGCAACTGACTGATACAACAGAGCTATCCAAAGATATGTACGTTGAAGTTAGTGGCGGTCGGAAAATATCTATTGATTTACTTTCAAGTACCATTGCTAAAATGGTGAATGGTGATTTTGATGCATTAGTGGAGAATGTCAATAAGATTGCAAAAGATTTATCGGATGGAGACGCCGAGTTATTGAAACGTATAACAGGAGTGTCTGATAAATCCAATCCTTTGACTGACCCATTTAAAAGTATTGGCTCTTTTACTACTATTGGTAGCTTTAAAGATAAATTAAAAACAATGTATTCCGGGGATTCTTCTATTGGGAATTATCGGTGTATTTTGTCTGTTGATTCGTCTAAGATTCCTGTAAATATACAAATTGAACGGTTGGAGCTTAATAAGGTTTGTCAATCATTCACTTCGTGTATACAACTGGCTACCATGTCAGACAATGCCGAAGGTGTATATTTAGGTACAGTTTGTACAATCTCACGAATAGGTATTGTTTCCAATGAGAGTGTTGCATGGGGCAAATGGACTTCTGTAATAAATGACTTTGAGGAAAGGATAGGAAAAGCGAACGGTATCGCTCCTTTGAACGAAGAAAGTAAAGTTCCTTCTGAATGTCTGCCTGAACCGTTGTCTCTTGGGGAAGGTGAAGAAGAAGCTTTCCCCGGCAACCGTGGAAAGTCTTTGGAAGATACAATGAAAAATATCCCTTCCGATATAATCAAACCGGGTTCTTTCTCCGTCCTGTCTGACGCTTCCTATCTCGATGTGTATTTTAAGAAAGTGTCCAAAACAACCGGTAAAGAAACGGATGACAGCTTCCGTCTGCCTTCTGCTACCCTTGAACAAGCCGGCCTTTTGTCCGCCGAGGATAAGCAAGCCCTTGAGGATATGAAGAGCGGCACGCCCGCTGACGATGTAACACACCCCATCGTCATTGTTGATGAGATCCGCCCATTGAAAGACGGCTACTATACCCTTGAAACCGCTATTGCCGCCATTGTCTCCTATCAACAGGAATCTGGCGTCAAATATGAGCGAACGGGTCTCATCATTACTTACAAAACAGGCGAGTATGAAATGGAAACCCGGCAGTTCCAGGGTGCTGTGTCCGATTTTGCGACCCCTTCTCTTTGGAAACCCTTCGGGAATGGTGGTGGCGGTTCCGTTTTTGAAACTTCCGATGAACCGGCGGAAGGGGAAAGGACGCCTTTTCAACTGGTGGCGCCTATGCCTATGTTCCGGCTAACCTCGACGTAAACGTGGAAACAGAAGGCATTGTAAAACTTCAGATGAAGAACGCTGCCGGTGAAACCCTTGGCGATGAAGTGCAGTTCGCTATCGGCACGGGTGGCGGCGGTCAGACTGGTGGTACCATTGTTGCCATTGCTTTCCAGTCGACACCTGTCTATGGCTCTTACGGCTCCACGCTACGAACCTTTGCCGCCATTCGTTCCGTGACCTCGAACGGTGTCGAATCCTCTGACAACCTGATTGAGAAACTGGAACTCGTAGACCGTGAAAGCGGGCTTACCGTCTGGACTGAAACCGTCAACAAAGCATCTTCCGGTGACATGAAGGACTTCTCCTTTGAACTGGACTTCACCACATACTTTACGGCTGCCGGTACTCGGAAATTCAAGCTGATAGCCACTGACGAAAGCGGCAACACCGGTTCCAAGAATGTCAATGTAACAGCTGTTGATATTACCTGTACCTGTGTGCAGGTGCTCAACTATACCCCTGAAACTCTGCTTACTCCGACAACTGAAAGTTTCAGCCTTCCACTCTATAAGTTCGGAAACAACACCTCTGATAAAGGTATCAGTGCCCAGGTTGACATCAAGATTAATGGTGAATGGCAATCCCTGTCTACCACCGTTGTAAATGACAACTACTCGCACTCCGTTGTAATCCGCCCTGCTTCCCTCGGCCTAGAACACGGTACCTATCCCTTGCGCATCCAAGGAACGGATGTCGCATCCGGAGTGAAAGGAAATGTCATCTACACGGCTGTCATGGTAATTGACCCGAATAGTTCCACACCTCTTGTCGCCTTGAGATACGATGATAAAAACGGTGGAGTAGTCCGACTGTACGAAACCGTAGAACTTGATGTTGCCTGTTATGACCCGTTGGAAATGACTTCACCCGTCAGCGTGAAAGCCAATAACGTGCAGGTAACACAAATTGCTGCCAGTCGTAACAAAACCTATCAGGTCAAACAACAACTGCAGGGCTACAAGGCTGACGGCACCGATACGGTCAACTATACTGCCGTATGCAAGGACGTGACTAGCGAACCTGTCCGGGTGACAGTTAGCGGTTCCGCCATTGACGCCGCCATAAAAGAAGGCGCCATCTATAACTTTGACTTCTCATCCCGTACCAATCAGGAAACTGACCATAGCATTGTCAGCGGTAATTATGAAATGAAAGTGGACGGTGCCAACTGGACTACCAACGGTTTTGGCACATTCTTGGGTGAGAACTGCCTTCGCGTAGCCGAGAATGTGGGCGTGTCATTAAACCATGCCCCGTTTGCCGGCTCGTCCATCGAATCCAACGGTGCCGCCATCCAGTTCGCTTTCGCTTCCAAGAACGTGACCGATGATGATGCCCTGCTCCTTAGCTGCTATGACGAAACGTCCGGTGCCGGCTTCTATGTCACCGGCCGGGTGGTCGGCATCTTCTGTAACAATGGCGTTTCCCGTCGTGAAGAACGCGCCTATCGACAGGGTGAAAAGATAACCGTAGCCGTGGTTGTTGAACCTGCAAGCAACTACGTTGAACGTGACGGCACACGGTATTCCATGATGAAACTCTTCCTCAGCGGTGAGGAAGTCGCCTGCCTTGGTTATGTTCCGGGCGGCGGCTCCCTGATTCAGACCAAGTATATAACGATGGACGGCAAACTGGGTGATTTGTATCTTTATTACATGATGGCCTGGAACTCCTATATGGAATGGGCACAGGCGTTCAAGAACTACCTTGTCCGTCTGACCGATACAGAGGTAATGGTGAAGGAATACGCCTTTGAGGACATCCTTAAAAGCCAGACAGCCGAGGGTAGTACCCAAAGCCGCCCGTCGGCTGCCGAAATCTATTCACGCGGTATGCCTTACATTGTCGAATGCCCCTATGAAGGCTCCGATATAGAAGCACTGGACGGCACCACTTCCACCAGTACGAAGATATACATCACGCTCTATTACTTTGACCCCGAACGCCCGTGGCGTAACTTCAAGGCCGTGAGTGTCCAAACCCGCAACCAGGGAACCACCTCTGCCAAACGCCCGGTAAAGAATAAACGCTACTACCTCGCCAAGAGCAAAGGCAAAAACAAGGACACTCGAATCATATTACTTAATCCGGACGATACGACGGAGGAAGGACGCCGTGCAATAGCCTTGGCTGCCATCAACAAAGTACAGGTCGGTGATAATACAATCCCGGTCGATGTCATTACCGTAAAAGTCGATTACTCCGATTCCGGTAATGCGAACGACTGCGGCGCCTGTGAAATGATGAACGTTACATACCGTGCCTTAGGTGGTAACTATATGACACCTGTCCAACGTGCATTTGACGGAACATTTGACAGCGGTGACTTGCATATCGAAGACTTGCAGATGAACCACTCTACCGCCAATCACCCGGTAGCCACCTATCGGTGTAAGGATGACAGCCTGCAAAACGTCTATTTCCATGCCAAAGGCAACTGGAAAGAAGACAAAGGGGAACAGTTCGCCCTCGGCTTCAAAGATACCCCCGGCTATAACAAAGGTTGCCTGAATTATGGTGACTTCATAGAGTTCTTCGGTACTCCTGACGAAACTTTAGATGCAATTGAGATACGCTTCAAACAGACTGACGGACTCGATACGGACAGCGTGTACCTGCTTTCCCTGTATTGTGGCAGCTCATACCGGATAATGAGGTATCAGGACGGCTCATGGAAAAGCAGTCCGGTTCCATGAAGTATGAAAACGGCAAATGGAATGTCACCGGTGACGTCCTGAATCCGGTCGAAGGCTTTGAACTTCTGAACTACCAGGGAATGGACTGGTTCCAGGGCGTCGGCTCCGTTCAGGACATGATGGCCATGAAAACGGACAAGTCCTCATGGGTTCAGAAACTCGTGGATAACGGAACTATCTCTGCTGATACCTTCCCGGCATGGACTTACTACTTTGAATCGCTTGTCGATGATGACCAGCTCGCCATTGATTACGCTTTGGGTAAGAAAGTGCCCTATAACCTCTACCGATGGTTGCGCTTCTGTGATTCCTGCGATTACTCCAAAGGCGGGAACTGGCAAAGAACATGGAAGGAAAACCTGTATAAATACGCCTGCCCGGAAAGTGTCTTGAGTTATGACATCTTCACCGACTACCTTGCCGCCACTGACCAACGCGCCAAGAATATGCAGCCGATGTGGTTCTTGGAAGAGTATGCTTCCGTAACGGACGGTGTGTACAGCTCCGAGGATGCCATGCGCATGTACCTGAATAAAATCTATGACTGCGATACGCTCAATAGCAAGGACAACGACGGTGGTTGCACGGTTGATGCCGAGGTGGACCCCAACCGGACGAGCGATGAAACATTCACTAACCCTTATGCTGGCTACGGCTCCGTTCTGTTTAATAACATCTATCTCCAGCAAGTAGTGTGGACTGACTCATCCGGTACGGAACTCTCCCTGCGTACCGTTGCCGCCGCCATGCGTAACGTTCAGGCGACCATTGATGGCGTCACCCTGCACCCGTTCTCACCCGAAGGAGCTACGCATTTCTTCATTGACAAACGGCTCAAGAAATGGCAGAAACTGGTTAGTTCTTACGATGGTGAACGGAAATACATCTCCTATACCGCCACCTCTGACGCTATCTATTTCTACGCCCTCCAAGGTCTTGGACTTACCGCCCTTCCGTCCTTCATCGAAAGACGCTGGCGTATCCGGGACGGTTATTTCCAAACCGGTGATTTCTTCAGCGGTGTAATTTCCGGGCGCGTATCTTCCAAATCAAACGCCACCATCCGGATTGTCGCTGCTAAAAACGGTTACTTCGGTGTCGGCAATGACGCTAGCGGCAACCTTTCCGAAAGCTGCTTCCTTGAAGCGGGCGAAGAATATGTATTCACCAACTTCTCACATGAGGAAGGCGCCTTGCTATATATCTATCAGGCTGACCGCATGAAGCTGCTCGACCTGTCTGAAATCTCCCTGTCAAGTACGGTGAGCTTCTCCGCCATGCAACTTGTGGAAACCCTTATCTTGGGCTCTGACACCCATACAGAACAATCCATCGGTTCTTACGCACCGCTTACCTCGCTGAACTGCGGCGAAATGCCCTTCCTCGTATCACTCGATATCCGGAACACACAAATCGTTACGCTCGTTACCGACAAATGCCCACGTATCGCCCATATCAATGCGTCCGGTAGCAAACTGGAGAACATCACTCTTGCAGAGACTTCTCCGATTAATGACATCTCTCTTCCACCAACAATGACAAGCCTCCGTTTTGTCGGTCTTCCTGAACTGACCTATACCGGTCTTTCCGCCCCGTCCGGCCTGCAAATAGAATCCATGCCGAACGTCCAACGCCTGCGTCTTGAAACGTCGCCTCAACTTGACGCCATTCAGATGCTCCGTGACGTCCTCGCTTCACAAGCGGCATCCCGTAAACTTTCCATGCTCCGTATCTCGAACATGACCCTGAAGGCTGACGGCTCCGAGCTTCTTGCCATTCTCGAATATGGAGTTGCCGGAATGGATGAGGACGGCAACAGACAGGATAAACCGGTAGTCAACGGCACGTATGAACTGACAGTTATCCGTGAAACGGATGAAATCGAATCCCTTGAATCCGGTATTGACGGCCTTGTCATCCTTACCGTCATAGATGCCTACATCGACCTGATCAACTGGTTCAATAATGAGTCTTATGGCGGAGAACCGTACTACGATAACGTAACGTTGGACAACATCAATGAAGTCCTTGAATATTATAACGGCGAAACCTACGAGGAATATCTCGAACGGTTTGCTGAAGACAATATGGATATTAATGATTTAATTAACAAGTAACTATGACGAATGAACAAAGCGCAACGCTGCTTCGCTTGAATAAACAGGCACAAGTGGCAGCACTGAACGCCGTGGGCTTCTCGGATGTCACCGAGAATTCCCGCGCATCTGAATTTGGACAACGTATCAAGTGGGCCGCTGGCTTGCTTGATTTGAATCTTGCCTGTAACCGCATCTCGGATAACTCCAAATGGTATTTCACCCGTGAGGAATGGGATTCCCTCACGGTTACCAACAAACAGTTGTTTATCAAACGCGGTCTTCGTATCCGTGCCCACGGACACTCCTTCGTAATTTCCGCTCAGGAGTGCTATAATGCCGACATGACTACCACCTTCTACTGGGGCGGTCAGGGCAAAGCCATAGACGGCCGAATCAAAAAGGACTGGGCGCCATGTATGGCTGCTTCACGGGTGCGGAAGATACCGACCTTATTATCGCAACTCTGAAAGACCAAAATAATAGTGGTGTGATCGGTGCGCCAGCTGCCGAAGCCGCCCGCGCCTACCGTGCCTACACTTTGGAAAGTGATGGTATCGAGGATGAATCCAACTGGTTCCTTCCGTCATCCGGTCAAATGCTTCTGATGTACCGCTACCGTGATAAAATCAATGAGATGATGCGTACCTTTTGGAGCAGTGATTCCATGCTGATGACCGATAAGTATTATTGGTCAAGTACGATTTGGGATAATAATTCCGCCTGGACTTTCGAACTGAATACCGGACGTATTACGAACCAAAACAAAAATTCAAATCTTCTCCATGTGAGAGCTGTTGCTTCTGAATAGTATTAACCTAAAATTATATAATAAAATGGATAAAAATATCGCTAACGCAATGCTTATGCGCCTGAATAAACAAGACCAAGTTGCGGCTTTGCAATCAATCGGTTTTACAACCGTCAATGAAAATACCCCGGCGAGTGACATCGCCAAGTATATGCAATGGGCAGGTACACTTCTTGACCTTTCTTTGGCTACGCTTCGAATCGAAGACGGTGAACAAGTCTTTTCACGGCTTCGAATGGAACTCCATGAGCGCGAATAACCGCTCCAAGTATATCCGTATCGGCATCCGGCTACGTGCCGAGTGTCACCAGTTCATTATCGCCAAAAGCGACTGTGTCGCCGCCGATGGTACGAAAACCTTCAAATGGGGCGGCTACGGCACAGACCTGCGCGGCCTGAAAAACTACGGCAGTGGTAACCAAGGACTCTATGATACGTTCGACGGCAAAGAAAATACCGATGTTATAATAGAAACCCTTGCAGGCGTCAAGGACACCCAGGGAACTGTCGGTGCCCCTGCCGCCGAAGTTGCCAGAGCCTATAAAGCCTGTACGCTTGAATCTGACGGAATTGAAGATACAACCGTGTGGAACCTGCCCGCATTGGGTGAACTTATGCTTATGGCCAAGTATAAAACCGAAATCAATGAGCTCATAACTTCTATGTTTGGCAATCAAAATATATTTACAAATGACTGGTATTGGTCTAGTACCGAATATGACGCTTCCAGCAGTTGGTACGCTTCAGCGGCAGCGTCAGCGCGAGCGCCAGGGCGCGAGCCGGGTTCGTCCCCTCGCCGCAATAAACACTTTATCCCTTTAATTCTTTATTCCTTAGAAAGTTAGCTAAATAAAAGCCCCGGTAGGGGCTTTTTAGTTTCACTTTTTTGAGCTAAAATTGTGTTAATTGCTTTACAGTTATTAACTTTGTGCCCTCTAATACATACATTAAAATATTAAAAAATTAACATGGCACTTACACAAGACCTTCCTATATCAAATTCGATGTATAAGCTTCTGAACCTTATCATTGATGCCCGGCAACAATTCCCCAAGGCGTTCCGGTATGAATTTGGTACGGAGTTGATGATGCTTGCCGTTCATTGTTGCGAATATATCCGTTATGCAAATACAGATATGAACCTTGAGCATCGTGCAGATTATCTGATGAAGTTTTTGTGTGAGTTTGATGCATTGAAATTACTGCTAAGAGTGTGTGAAGAACGACATTTGACCAGCCTGACTCAAACTGCCGAAATCTGTCTGCTTGCAGAGAGCATCGGTAAGCAAAGTACCGGTTGGTACAAAAAAACGGTTGCAGATCTCCAACGGCAAAAAGCTAACGGATCGCAACAAGTCGCAAAGCCGGAGTCATAATCGCCAAGGGGATTATGAGTGAGCAATTAGAATTATTTATTGGGCATCCCCCCGGTGATGAGCCGGGAAAGACTAAGATAGCGGATGCAACGGCTTCCAGCAGTTGGAACGTGAACTTCAACAACGGCAACGTCAACACGAACAACCGCCAGAACGCGAACCGGGTTCGTCCCCTCGCCGCAACAGGTAATATAATCTATGACATACTTCTTAGCAGTATTTTCGAAGCATCCGAAGATTGTGCCAGACAGAAAAGAACGAGTACGGATTGTGTTGAGTTTTATAATGATTATCAGTCTGCATTGGTGCGGCTATGGTATTCTATTATTTACGGTGAATATGTACCGGACTTTTCAAAAGTATTCATACGGACTTACCCGGTATATCGGGAGGTTTTTGCCGCCGCTTTCATTGATCGTGTTGTCCATCACTGGATCGCTCTTCGTATCGAGCCGATTTTAGAGGAACGTTTTCGGGAACAAGGGAACGTCTCGAAGAACTGCCGGAAAGGTGAGGGATGTCTGGCTGCCGTGCACTATCTGAATAACATGATAGTCGAGGTCAGTGAGAATTATACTGCCGATGCGTACATTTTCAAAGATGACCTGTTCAGTTTCTTCATGTCTATCTCGAAATCGTTGGTATGGGAAATGCTGAACATATTCGTAAGGGACAATTATAAAGGCGATGATATTGAATGTCTGCTTTACCTTCTAGCCGTTACTATCTTTCATTGTCCACAAAATAAGTGTATCAGACGCTCTCCCGTCTCCATGTGGGACAAACTTCCCAGTAATAAAAGTCTGTTTCATAATGACCCTGACAGGGGAGTGGCTATCGGGAACCTGCCGTCGCAACTCATAGCCAACTTTCTGGCATCTGTATATGATTATTTCGTGATGGAAATACTGGGATTCATATATTATGTACGCTTTGTTGATGACTTTTGTATCGTAGTGAAATCACCGGAAGAAATATTGTCCAAAGTCCATCTTCTTGATGGTTTCCTGAAAGAACAACTCCTTTTACGGTTGCATCCACGCAAACTGTATCTTCAGCATTATAAAAAAGGAGTCTTGTTTGTAGGGGCGTTCATTTTGCCTGGTAGAATTTATGTATCTAACAGGGTGGTTGGTAACACATATAACGCTGTCGAAATTTAATAGAATAGCTGAAAATGGATTTGCAGAAGCGTATGTTGAGAAGTTTGTGAGTACGATGAACTCTTATTATGGCCTGATGAAACACTTTGCAACGTACAATATCCGCCGTAAAATTGCAGCGATGTTGCTTCCTGAATGGTGGGAATATGTTTATATCGAAGGACATTTTGAAAAGTTTGTATTGAAGAATAAATATAACCATAGAAAACAACTAATTAAACATATCAAAAAACATGGATCAAAAAAATATCTTACCGCGTGGGATTGCTAAGCCTATCGAGCAACAGCCGGACGGAACTTGGATTGTACGTCATCACTTCCGGGTGGTTGGTACCAGTGAGAATGGTGAAGAACTGGTAACTTTTGCCAGTTCGGAATATCCCGAGAAACCTACCTTGCAACAGATTCAAAGAAGTATTGACCGTTATCGTGTGTGTCTAACAATGTATGGAGATACAATTTCAGACGAAATAGAAAAGGTTGATCTTTCCGTGTATATGTTTACGGATTAATAGTTCAATCTGTTGGTTGTTTAGGGTGCTTATCAAGCATCCCTTTTATTATGGAAAAAGTGAAAATTATAATGTCTTGTTTTATAGATATTTATCATAGAATCGATTTCCAAGATTTTCCATTTTTGTAAAACTCGTTATTATACTCAATACATTTGTTCCATACAGAATATTTTATTAATAATTAAACGCTATGAGTATGGGTATAAAAGTATTGTATGATTGACTTTTGCAATCTAACCGACCGGCACACGCCAAAGCCGGGATGTTCGTCTTTGTTGTAATGCTTGTTTTCTGTTTCCTTCTATTAGGCATTGATTTCTGTAAATCTGCTATTGTTTCTTTAACGACAACCGCCATTGCCGCAATAGTGGTTGAGTACATTCAGAAAAAGTGCGGGTTCATCTTTGATTGGCTTGACGCATTAGCTACTGTTTTGCTTCCTGGGCTGATTACTGTGTTTTCAATATTGGTAGTAACTTTATGATTAATATTATGAGATGGTTATATGAGTTATTTAATGTAGACCAGATACGAATTATTTTCGTTTCGATGTTCAGTTCTCTTCTTGCTTATTTAACGCCGACTAAAGGTTTTCTTATAGCATTAGTTGTAATGTTTGGATTTAATATTTGGTGCGGAATGAGGGCTGATGGTGTTTCAATTATACGTTGTAAAAACTTTAAGTGGGATAAGTTTAAAAATGCCTTGGTCGAACTTCTCCTCTATCTTATAATCATTGAGGTAGTCTTCTCCTTTATGACCTTGATAGGAGACGGTGAGAACTCATTGTTAGTTATTAAGACTATTACGTATGTGTTCTCTTATGTGTATCTTCAGAACGCATTTAAGAATCTAATTATTGCTTATCCTAAAAACAAAGGGTTTCGTATTATCTATCATGTAATACGCTTTGAATTTAAACGGGCCACGCCTACACATGTACAGGGAATTATTGATAGAATCGAGAACGAATTAGATAAAGAGGAAAAGATATGAAAGTATTGATTGATAATGGTCACGGTGAAAATACACCTGGTAAACGTTCACCGGACGGAAGATTGAGAGAGTGGGCGTATTCAAGAGAGATTGCCGATATGGTAGTAGCAGGATTGCGCAAGTTGGGAATTGATGCCGAGCGCATCGTTAAAGAGGATACAGATGTTCCATTGTCTGAGCGATGCCGACGGGCTAATGCTATTTACAAGGAAGCAGGTAAAAAAGCTATCCTTGTATCTATTCATTGTAATGCAGCCGGCAATGGTAGTTCTTGGATGAGCGCAAAAGGTTGGAGCGTGTTTGTATCGAATAATGCTTCTAGTAACAGCAAAAAATTAGCAGACTGCCTGGGACAAGTAGCAGAATGTATTCCGGTTCCCGTCCGAAAGCAGATGCCCGGACGGGAATACTGGGAACAGAATCTTGCTATCTGTCGGGATACTAATTGTCCGGCTGTATTAACAGAGAACTTCTTCCAGGACAATAAAGAGGACGTTGAGTACCTTTTGTCTCGGGAGGGTAAAGATGCAGTTGCTCAGATACATATTGAAGGAATCGTTAAATACCTGGGATTATGAAAGCCTTGATTTATATAACCATGTTCCTGATGTCGGGAATATGGTTTTCTTCATGCAAGACTTCTCGCAATATTGAGATGCATAAACAGGTTGATTACTCCAGAGAGTTTCAATATCTCCGAAATGTTATTGAATCACTACGCCTAGATGTGAATAAGCAAACGAAGATTACATCAAAGAAATTAAGCGATCTGAAAATTGAGAATAAGACAGTAGATTTATCCCCTCCTGATTCGTTGGGTAAGCAGTATCCTATAAGAGAAAGTACGACTACGGCTTCAAAGAAAGAACAGGAGAATATGAAAATAGATGAAACCATGCTGCTAACTATGCAGCTTTTTTCTAACCGACTTGATACGATTAGTAATAAGGTCGATGCTATGCTAGATCAGAAAGAGAAGTTAGTTGAACTATCGTGGTGGAATTTACACAAACTGGATGTATATGCAGCTGCATTTGGACTAATTATTATTGGATTTAAGATATATAAGGTAGGAAAAAAGTAGTATATTTGCCTAATATTTATATGGATATGGCAAAAAAAAATGTAGCAAATAATAACAAAAGCAATGTAGATATTGTTAAGGAAATAATGATATATATCGGTGCTATAGTCACAGTTTTTGGTATTGGATATAAAGCTGGATGTTTTTATATGGAAATAAAGTGTACAGAAAAATATATTCAAGAGATTGGACATTTACAAAGAGAGCGTGAGAATTTAAAATCGGAATTGGATTTATGCCGAAATAGTAATACATCTGTGACAAGAGAAGAGTTTGAAGAATTGAAAAGTAATATGAATAAATACAATAAACAATATGAAGTTAAAAATTGAATATAGCAAAATATTTGGAGGAGTGTCCATTGTCTTAATCATCAGCCTTTTTGCCTCCTTGATTGTACTTTTCGATTATTCAGATTCACTTAAAATTGAGCTTGCAAATAGAGATTCTTTAATTGAGAATTTGAATAAAAAAGATTCAATATTGCAAGAATCAATAAAGGTCGTGGATACTATAAGAAGTGGTAAATCAGAGGTTAATATTAGTGAATTGGTAAAATATGCCAATAGTCTAAGTGACGAAATTTTACAATTGCACAAAAAAATAAACTCACTAAATGATTCTGTTAGATATTACAAGATATACCATGATTTAAGTCAACGGTATTTTAATCATAAGTATGTTGTTACTTCAAATGCAAGCGGAGGGAGAAATTATTCTCTTGATCCAAATGCTGTTAAGAAGAATGTATTGGAAGAGTGTCAAGCGAAATATAATAAAAGTGAAAGGGAAAACATAAAATTAAAAAATCAAATAAGTGAATATCAGCAAGTTCTAAAATGGTATGGAATACAGTTAAATGCGAAAAATGAGAATGAAAGTATAGTATTTCCTAGTCCCTATTATGCCCCCAAAATAGATTCTGCATTTATCTTATTAGAAGTTTATAGAGATAAGTTGAAGTATAATAAAGAAAATAAATCATGGAAGGTGGGTAATAGAGTAACGTTTACCACGATAAAATCAAGTACAGTGAATACATCAAAGATTGATACTGTTGTTTATAGAAATCCGCAACCAGTATCAGAAAAACGCATAAAGTAGAACTTGAGTAAACCTACGAACTATTTATGTTTTAATAAACTTAGCAGTTTACTTATTCACAAACAAATTATTGCCCCGTCTCCCTGATTCGGGGCTTTTCTTTTGCTCATCTCATTTATAATTCCTATATTTGTGTACAGACGTGGATGTCTGTTGTATCATCTCTCTACGTGGAAGATTTGCTAGATTTTGGGTTTGAGAGATAATACGTTATTTACTCCAAAAAGGATGAGCCTTGACTAAGTGTAGTCAGGGCTTTTTTTATTAATATCATGAATTTGGTGTACTAACGAAGTGCTAATGACTAACAATATGTTATCTTTGTATTACAGTTTACATAATTATTAATAAAAAAAAATGCATCATGGCACTAACTGATTTTTTTAGAATTAATCTTCCTTATGGCATTGTCCGAGATTCTAAAGGTAGATGGTCTGCTTTCAACCGGGAGTATTTACCTCTTGGATGGAATGAAAGAGAGGATTCTCCGGTAGATATAAATTCTGATAATGCTTTTGGGAATATTCCCATCCATACAGAGTATGAGAAAGTAACAGAAAAGAAGCTTTTTGAAATTGCAGGAGATGAAAAGTTTGTAGAGAGAGATACTGATGGGAAAATTAATCGTATTTATTTATACAATGACAGAACTAATCCTCAATCATCAAATGAGTATTGGAATGATTATTTTTCTAAAATAAAACTTTTGAGCCGATTTGAAAGAAAATAAGTTTCTTTTAATCTAAACTTCAAGAATTCCGTTTGAAATTAGAAAATAATAAAATAGAGGTAGCCGAATAAGCTACCTCTTTGTTTTGTAATCCTTCCGATCAACAACACACGAATCAACAAACTCTCCAGAAGGGTTACATAAGATAGTACTAATATATAATTGAAAAGTTCGGTCGGGAAAATAAAAAAGTGAGAACTTTTCTTTTAAGTCAAGTATCGCTATAATTGGTGAGCACTTGTATTATATTGTTTGCTGTGATAAATAGGAACAAACTTTAGTACCTTTGGAATCTATTATTTCTGGAAATATTTTTTATTTATCAAAATCATGATTATATTTGAATTGATAATATTGTTTTAAAACTTATTAGATTTTGATTTATGATAAGAATGAAAAGAAATGTAAAAGGTTGGCTCGTTTGGGGAACTGTCATCCTCATATTAATTATAATAGTCATTTTAGCTTTCTATTTTATTCAGACCAAAGGTAAGTTTGCGGATAAACAGACCGACTGGGGTGAGTTTGGAAGTCTATTAGGAGCGATTGCCGGATTAATAGCATTCGTCGGAGTTTTATTTACATTAAGACAGAATAAACAGCAATTCTTGAATAGTGAGGATAGAGCAGTCTTTTTTGAATTGCTTAAGATTTTCATTTCATATCGGGATGCCTTGCAAGTGAAAAGAATAGATTGGGTATATGATGAAAAACAATGTGAATGGAAAATAACTCCTTATAATGAGTTTTGTACACCAGAAAAAACTTATCGACAGATTTATGTAGAGTTATATCATACTTTCTATTTGGAAATCAGAAGAGGTATTCCTGAGAATTTTTCCAAAGAGGAATTTGTAAGGAGGATTATTCCCCAGAGTATGTCTAAAGAGCAATGGATGCTTATGTATGGTCAATTGAATACTGCTATTAACAACATTTATTCAGAGCATGAATTTGGAATACATAAAGGAAAGATTAATATTTATCCTGTACATATAAACACCTATGATTACTTCTGTTTAAATGCGATTAAGATCTATTTTGAACAGAATAATTTCAAGCCCATAGCTGAAGCTTGTGCTAAAGCCGCTGATCATTGTTTTGCCCCATATAAAAATCAACTTGGCACATATTTTAGGAATGCTTATTATATTTTGGAAATGACTTCGGAATTCACTTCGCCTCTAAAATATTCGAATATATTTCGAGCGCAACTGTCAAAGTATGAACTTGTGTTGTTGTTTTTTAACTCATTTAGTTCATTATCAACAATTGAGACACGAAGGTTATACTTGAATGCCGATTTGTTCAATAACCTTGAGTTGAAAGATGTGCGATTGAAAGAGGGGATAAATGATGAATCTGTATCCCGCCGAATGGAATATATACATTTTCCACCAGTCTTGTTTCAAAAGGCAAACAAAAACGAATATATCTCTAGTGGTTTGTTGGAAAAATTGTACAATGTGATTCTTTCAGAAAATAATATACTATAGAATGTTCGGTAGAAATAAAAAAGTGAGGGGAACCACCCCCTCACCAAAGTCAAACCAAAATAATCCGAATTATGTCCGTATTATCTTGATGTTGCAAAGATACAATTATTTTTCGATTAGACAATAGAAATCCCTGCATCGGCTCAATGCAGGGATGGTGTCAAATAAGAGCTAACTGATTTTTAATGATGTCTGATGAATCATTTCGCTAACATCGTTCAAAGCGTTCAGAAACGTTTTGAGTTCATTGTCAGTAAAGCGAGCCTTTTTCCCGTTGACTATATTCCCGTTAATACGCTGATATAGCCAGTTTCTACTTTTACCAAAATATTTCTTTGCAATATAACTGAATGAGATTGCTTCGGGCAATTCTCCAAGTTTATCACGTAATATGGCTTCTTCCACTCTTTCTATATAATCATTGCAGGCATTTACCGTTGCTTTTAGCCCAGCTTCAGATGCTTTTTTGTAGGCTTCCTTTTGGGCTTCCGGTAGTTTATTATATTTATCCTGCATTTCCTTTTTGAAAGCTTCTTTTTCTTCTGTGGTTTTTAGTTCTTTGAATCTTTCAAAGTCAGCCTGCATTTCTTTTGTTGGCAGGCAATCATTCCAATCTATCATAGCTTTTAATGTTTGTCCCTCCCCGAAGGGAGGGATGTTAATTACAACTTTTTTAATTTCTCTTGGATTTCGTTCATCCGATCGAGTATGTCATTTATAAGCGCTTCCCGTTCTTTGGCATTTTCAGGAACCCCATAGGCCTCGTGAAATGAAGCGAGAAGTTTTAAATTCTCATACTCTTGTTCTAATTCTTTTTTTTCTTCATCTTTCATCAGTTAAACATTAAAATTAAGAACTCTTATTTGACACTACAAAGATAATAAGCATTTGGTTATTGTGCAAATTCTTAGTGATTTATTTTATATGTGATTATTCATTTTTCAAGTTGTCAAGTATTTCCCTGATTGCTTTATCAGCGTGTTTCCTCATTATTGTAACATAGTTGAAGATTGGACGATCTTCTTTCATTGACTGACCGATACAGTATTCCAGTGTACTAAGAGGAATTCCCAGGTCATATCCATGTTGGACGAAAGATTTGCGGGCTGAATATAGGGTGAATTTATGCCTGATTCCTGCCACCTTGCCTAATTGACTGATTTTCCTGGCCAGCAGGTTATAGCAGGAGGTATAGTTTTTGTATTTCCCGAATATGATTTTCCCTGTATTCTTTTTCATATACTTTTTTATAATGGGCTTTGCTTCTTCGGGAATGGAAAAGGAAATCGGGAATCCCCTCTTTGGTGTTTTGGGTCTTTTTCGGATGTAGTTTATTTCATCCGTCCGGAAATCGTATGCTAGTATGTCTACTAGGTTCATGCCGGCAAGATAATAAGTAAGCATGAAGATGTCCCGTGTCACGTTGAGATTGTAATGTTCTAACTTTGCATCTCTGATTGTTTTGAGTTCTTCGACGGTGATTTGGGTTTCTCTCTTTTGGGCTGATGGAATCTTGGCTGTAATGAAAGGGTCGATATCGTAGGTAACGTATTTCATCTTTATGGCATAGTTGATAATAACCTTTAGCAGGGTTATGTAGATGTTGATTGTGGTGCTTGACAGCTTTGTCTTTTTGAGCCATGATATGTACTGGTTCATTCTGATAGGGGTAATATGTTCCATGAGAGAACCGTTCCCGATGAATTGCATAAACTTGTTTGTGGCCAGCCGATAGAGTTTGTATGTCTTGGTACGTTCTTCTTCATCTATTTGGGACAGATATTCATCCACGACATCTTCGAACTTACGGTGCTTCTCTCCGTTTAACGGGTTAGTTATCATTCTGACTAATTGCGTACAAGTGAGCGAATCAGGGTATTCCAGTTCCATGTATCGCTTGAAATAAAGATTGTATAGCTGTTGTAATTTTGTATTGAGAAAATCCTTGTCTAGACGGTGTACTATTTTCCCGTTCTTAAACTCGTTTTCTCTTACCACTATATCCGTTGTGATGAATCTCGTTTCGGAGTTGTGTGCGATTCGAATTCTTATTTTGTGTGTCCCGTCTGATAACTTCTTTGCGGGAACTATTACCAATGTTAATGTAGCCATAATTTGTGTTTTTAGGGTAAAAATGGCGTTTTCGACCATTATTTTTTTAACATCCTATTGTAATTTACTTATAATCAGATTCTAATCCGGGAATTTTCCGACCATAATCCGACCATTTTATAGCGTCAAAAGTGACGTTTTTGCTCTCTATTATAGACTACTAATTGATAGGAAAAATAGTTCGATTGTGCTTTTAATATTCTGTATATCAATAAAATAAAAATCGGAAGTTCATGCTCGCTCGCAGGCTTCCGATCAACACAAAAACTAAACTAGACTTAACTAAACTATTCTATTCTTGGAATTTCACAATCCCTTTCTGTTCGTTGCAAAGGTAGATATAAAACGGGTTTCTGACAAACTATAATCGACAAAATTCACTTTTTTACCGATAAATTCATGAATAATTAGCTCCTTTCGTCAAGAAAAGTCTGAAAAACTTGCTTGTAACTATCGCTGATAGGAATATATGTCTTGTCAAAAACAATACGCCCGCGATCGATCACACGTATCTTATCTTTTTGTACGATGAATGAGCGGTGCACGCGTATGAAACGGCTGGAAGGTAAAAGTTCCTCCATTGCTTTCATACTCATCAGTGATAGAATAGGTTTGGAAGCATCTTCCGTATATATTTTAATATAATCTTTCAGTCCTTCGATATACATGATTTTCTTCAAGTCCACTTGCACCAGTTTGTAGTCACTTTTCACAAAAATACTGTCTATCTCTTCCGGTTTCTGCACAAGTTCGAACCATTGAAGGGCTTTGTTGGCAGCTTGCAGGAAATCGACGTAGGAGATTGGTTTCAGCAGGTAATCGAGTGCATTGACACGATAACCGTCGATGGCATACTGTCCGAAAGCGGTAGTAAACACAATGCGGGTGTGCGGATCTACCATCTTCGAAAACTCCAAACCATTAAGCTCCGGCATCTGGATGTCCAGAAACAGGAGATCGACCTCTTCGCCAGGCAATTCTTTCATTGCCTGAACCGCACTGGAATACTTTCCTACGAGTTGCAGGAACGGGGTTTTATTCACGTAACTCTCTAACAAGCTAAGAGCTAACGGCTCATCGTCAACAATTGCACAACGTAACATCATACTATTTTATATCTAAAGTTTTTATATTCAATGTTTTGAAATCTACTCTCTGATCTTGATACTTAATTTCGATTCATATACTTTTTCATCTTTTGAGATACCTTTCGACCAGGTATAAGCCCCGGGATAAAGAATCTCCAACCGGCGGCTGACTTGCTCCAGTCCCACACCCGAGCCACTTTTATCCTCCACTGTCTTTGGATGATTACTGTTGCGAATTTCGCAAATCACCTCCTTATCATTCTCCGAAAGATGAATACTGATGAAGCTCGATTCAGTAGGGAGATGCCATGCTTGAAAGCATTCTCTATCAATGAGATAAAGATAAGCGGAGCAATAAGCATCTGACTGTCGGGCTGAATATCAAATTTAGTAATCATCTGTACATTGGCCGACAGGCGGATGCGCATCAGTTCAATGTAATTTCGGATAAAATCAACCTCTTTACAGAGAGGAACGTACGTTTGTTGGTTATCATATAACACATAACGAAGCAGTTTGCTCAACTCCTGAACTGCTTGTTGCGCTTTGTCCGAATCAAATGCAATCAGTGCATAGATATTATTCAGGGTATTCAGCAGAAAGTGAGGGTTCAGTTGGTTTCGCAGATTTTTCAGTTCCGCTTCCGTACGGTTTCGTTCCGCTTCTTTGCGGGCAGCTTCATTTTGCGTCCATCGCGCGCTCATACGGATAGCGGCACTTAGGCCGATAGTAAATACGAGGCTCAACATATCTCTAAGGAAGAATAGCCATCCCGGAGGCATACCCGGTCTTTTGGCTTTGGGTGCAAATGACGGATCGAATGTCAGGCTTTGCCAGAGATGTAACAAAATGCCGATGACACATAAAAAGATAATGTTGTAGACGATATATCTTTTGGCCTGACTCTGAAACAGATAACGGGGGACAAGAATGAAATAATTCACGTAGAACGCAATCATAAAAGAGAGTGGTACAGCAAGATGGCGTATATAGGCCATCCAGTTAATGTTCCCGTTTCCACGTTCAACGAAGAAGAACGGGAAACCGAACATAATCCCCCAGCCGATAATGTGTATCAGTGCTTCCAGGGGACGACGTGCGGATGTTAGGGTTTGTTTCATAAAGACAAAGATAATTTTTTTAATTGACAACCGACGATTGTCAATCAATTATTCGTATCTGATGGCTTCTATCGGGTCTAAATCAGCTGCTTTCTTAGCCGGATACCATCCGAAGAAGACGCCCGTAACGGTACATACTGCGAAGGAAAGGAATACACTCCACGGCTGGATATAGATAGGCCAATGCGCTACGCTCTTGACAATCCAGCTAGCCCCGCAACCGATAATCACTCCGATGATACCTCCCGTAATACTAATCATGATGGCCTCGATAAGGAATTGGCTTAGAATATCGACTCCACGTGCGCCGACGGACATACGCAGACCGATTTCACGGGTACGTTCCGTGACGGATACGTACATGATATTCATAATTCCGATACCACCTACTACCAATGAAATACCTGCGATACAAGCCAGCAGGGTTGTCATCAAATCGGTGGTTGAGTTGAGCATTGTACTCAATTCCTGTTGGGTACGGATGGTGAAATCATCGTCATCCGAAGCTTTCAGCTTATGGTTGCGACGGAGGATCGTACTGATTTCGTCAGTAGCATAATCCGTCATATCTTCGGTAAGGGCAGAGGCAAACACTCCCTGCAAATACGTAACGGCAAGCAGACGTTTCATCACTGTGGTGTATGGTGCAAGCACTACTGCATCCTGGTCTTGTCCCATGGAGTTGTAGCCTTTGGCTTTAAGCACACCTACCACACGAAGCGGTATTTTACTGAAACGAATAATCTTACCTACCGGATCACTTCCGTCCGGAAAAAGATTGTCTACTATAGTCTTTCCAATCACACATACTTTGGAACTCTGTATGTCGGCTTCAGTGAACATCTCTCCATTCTCAACAGTCAGTTGGCGGATGTCGAGGTATTCTGTTCCGACACCGTTCACGGAAGCTGGGTAGTTGTTGTTTCCGGCAATGAGTTGCCCCGATGATGAAACATTGGGACTGATGGCGGACAGGAAACTTGTCTCATCACGCAAGGCTTCGTAGTCGGCAAGCTTCAAGGTTTGCATAGCAGACGGGTCTTGGCGGACACCTCCACGCATATCGGCTCCCGGATGAATCATAATCATGTTCGATCCCATTTCGGAAATCTGCTGCTGGATGCTTTTCTTCGAACCTTGTCCGATAGCCAGCATCGTGATGACAGAAGCAACACCGATAATGATACCGAGCATGGTGAGAAAAGCACGCAGCTTGTTGTTCGCCAATGCCCGGAGAGCTATCTTAAATAAATTAGTTCCATTCATAATGAATAATTTGCTAATTTGTCTATATACTAATGGGGCAATTTCCTGAAGGTATAGTCACCCAACCTGTTTATTGTACAGCAATCGGCACATTAGTATATCGGCACATTGAATAATTATTAATCCTCGTCGTTTTCGGCAATGCGGCCAGCGCTTCGGCAGCAGACAGAATTTTCGGATTGGTTGTATCTTCTATAACGACCGTCACGCAGACGGATATTCCGGCTGCTATATTGCGAAAGTTCGGGATTATGTGTTACAAAGATAATCGTACGTCCCTCTGCATGAAGCTTTTGAAACAGTACAAGTATCTCGAAAGAGGTACGGCTATCGAGGTTTCCGGTCGCTTCGTCGGCAAGAATCACTGCCGGATTGTTGACCAATGCGCGTGCGATGGCAACGCGTTGCATCTGTCCACCGGACATCTGGTTGGATTTATGTTCCAGACGGTCTCCCAATCCTACAGCCTGTAGGGATTCGATGGCGCGGCGACGGCGTTCGGAAGCGCTCACGGCAGAGTTGTACATAAGCGGTAGTTCCACATTTTCTACAGCCGTCGTTTTAGGTAACAAGTTGTAGCTTTGGAACACGAAGCCAATCTTCCGGTTTCTTAGTACTGCACGTTGAGGCTTGCTCATCGTACGTACGGGAATATCGTCGAGCAGATATTCTCCACTGGTCGGGGTGTCCAGGCAGCCTAATATATTAAGCAGCGTGGATTTTCCCGAACCGGAAGTCCCCATGATGGTAACAAACTCTCCTTCATTGATATTGAACGAAACGCCCCGCAATGCGTGGACGGTTTCGTCGCCTACCTGAAAGTTACGTTTGATATTTTGTATTTCAATTACTTTTTTCATCGTAAATAATGTGTTAATGTGCCAATAACGGATTGGCACATTGAATAATTATTTTTTCTTCTTACTTCCCGGAGGGCCAGGCATGAACGGACTTCTTTCTCCGCCACTTTCCTGATTTCCTTCAGCAGCCACATTTTCACCGGGCATTGCTCCTATGGTAGCTTCGGTCACTACTTTTGTTCCTTCGGAAATGCCACTGATAATTTCTGTAGATATACCGTTGCTGATTCCTACTTCTACCGGATGAGCGGTGAATGTGGTTCCTTCACGAGTCCAGAGTTTATGTTCGCCTTCGCAATCTTTTACGATGTCATTATTACCGATTAACGGTTTTTCAGGTGTGAATCGCAGTGCTTTGTTCGGGACAGACAACACATCCTTTTTATCAAGAATATAGATCGTGACATTAGCTGTCAAACGAGGTTTCAGTTTCAAATCAGGGTTGGGAGCAGAGATTACAACTTCATAAGTAACTACTGTAGTGGTGGTGCTTGTACTGCTCGTACTGCTTGCATCTCCCAGACGAATTTGTGTAACTACGCCTTCGAATACATCATTCGGATAAGCATCTACCGTGAAGCTGGCACGCTGGCCTTCTACTACACCGCCTATATCAGCTTCATCCACATCGGCTACTACCTGCATCTGTGTCAGGTCGGCAGCAATGGTGAACAGTGTCGGAGTTTCGAATCCGGAAGCAACGGTTTGTCCTGCTTCCACATCACGGCTGATGACTACTCCGTCAATCGGTGAGGTGATAGTAGCATAAGCCAGGTTACGTTCTGCTTTTGCGAGCGATGCCTTACTGCTATCATAGCTACTTTTCGCTTTCTGATAGTTGTAGAGGGCCTGTTCGAAATCCGTATCACTAATCAGTGACTTTTCGTGTAAGCCTTTGCTACGTTCATAATTCTTCTTCTGATATTCATATTCGGCTTTTGCACCATCGTACGTTGCCTGTTGTGATGCCAGTTCGCTTTGCAATGTGGCACGGTCCATTTCGGCAATCAACTGTCCTTTGGTTACTACCGAGTTGTAATCTACATAAATTTTGTCGATGATACCGGATACCTGCGTACCGACTTCTACTTCCGTCACCGGTTCGATGGTTCCGGTAGCAGTTACCGAATTTGAAATATCGCCTTTGCTCACGTTGGCAGTGGCGTAGGTGACTTTGTGCTTGGCCGGTGAACCTGCAAAGAACCAGATTCCTGCACCTGCTACCACAACGACTGCCACAGCGATTAAGATAATCTTTTTCGTTTTCATTCGTTTATTATGCTTTTATTTAGATTGCTAATTGATCTCCCTGATAGAACTTCAGCAACTGCATATTCAGTATAGCCATATATTTGGCTTGAAGCTGTTCCTGCTGTGCTTGTAGCAAGTTGTTCTTTTCAGTAAGAAGTTCTATGGTATTCTTCATGCCCAGATTGAACTGTTCGCTGATTAGGTCGTAGCTGATCTGTGTACTTTTCAGCTTCTCGTTCGCTGCCGCATAACGTTGCTGTGCACTGTTAGCATCCAGCCAGAGTCCTTCGATGGTCTTGTACAGAGTTTTTTGTTCGTCAAGCAAGGATAACATGCTCGTCTCGTATTGCAATTTTGCTTTCTGTACGGCACTTTTAGTTTGACGGTTATTGAAGATCGGCACACTGACAGACAATCCGATCGAATTGTTCCATCCGTTCTTTCACTTGCTCTCCGAAAGTGAAGTCACTGCCGCTGGTGTGGTTCGTTCCGATTCCTGCGCTAAGGCTGATTGTGGGCAAATAACTTGATTTGGCAATACCGATACCCAGTTCGGAAGCCTCTACATTAAGTTTGCTAGCTTCAATCTCTGGGCGAAGACTCAATGCACGAATGTACACATCTTTTTTGGTAGGCAACGGAGCCAGTACATTTTCGTCGGACAGGGCAGGGAGGTAGATGTTCATTTCATTCTCCCCATCCAGTTCGAGCAATTGTTTCAGTTGTAATTTGTAATCTTCAAGAGTGGCTTGCGCTGTGACAAGTTGGTATCGGTCTGTGCTCACCTGTGCTTCCAGTTGGGCAAAGTCGCTTTTAGCAATACTTCCGGCGTTCAGAAGTTCCTGTCCGCGGTCACGCTGCGCAATAGAAACTTGCAGGGTACTTTCGTTTACTTTGACAGACTCGGCCGCATAAAGAATCTGGATATACACTTGGGCGATAGATTCCTGAATGTTATTTTCGGAAGTCGCTACGTCCAGTTCGGCTACCTGATTGTTCAACTTTTCCTGCTGGATGGTTTTCAGTCTTTTATTACCATTATATAGAGTCCACGACGCATTCAGTCCATAATTACCATTGTAGCTCGTTTTACTATTGCTACTGATAATTTCGCTGCCGCTTACCCGACTACTCGTCTCCTGATACGGACGATTCACCACCTGCTGGCTGGTAGAGAACGAAAGACTGGGAAACAAGGCAGCCTTAGCTGTCTTTACATCAATCTGCGTGCTGGCCGCAGTGATCCGGTTCTTGCGAATCGTGATGTTCTGCTCTTTTGCGTAGTCGATGCATGACTGCAAATCCCATTGAGCCGGAATTTTCGTTTCTTTCAGCGTATCGACTTTCAGCGGAGAAACTTGGGCAGATATGCCGGACAGCATACCTGCTCCAAGAAATGTCATCACTGTCAATCTTCTTACATTTATCATATTCATACTTCTATTGATTTACTGTTACGAAGGTACGTACATATTATATATGCCGCAAAAACGATAGACGGATGACGTAATTTCGCCGTTAAATGTTTTTTTTCTGTCGATAGGCAGGTTTTTGAAGAAAAACACAACAAATCACACAACTTTTTTGACTAGTTGTTTGTTTTAATTATAAAAAATTGTATATTTGTACTCATTACAAATTCTAAGGTCAGCTTATGAAGAATACACTGCTTGCAATATGGAACTTTTATTTGGAGGGCTTCCGTAGTATGACCTTGGGGCGTACCCTGTGGGTTATCATTCTGCTGAAATTATTCGTTATGTTCTTCATCCTTAAAATGTTCTTTTTCCCTGATTTCCTCCGTGACCATCCTACGGATGACGACAAGGGAACATACGTGGGAAACGAACTGATAGAACGTGCCATCCCCGGTAAATCTACTGATTTTTAACTCTTAAACTACATAAGATTATGATTGAAAGTATTGACACCTCGCTGATCGATTGGTCGAGAGCCCAATTTGCGATGACAGCCATGTACCACTGGATTTTTGTTCCGCTCACCCTCGGACTGGCTGTGGTGATGGGAATCATGGAGACGCTGTATTATAAAACAGGCAATGAATTTTGGAAAAAGACTGCCCAGTTTTGGATGAAACTCTTCGGTATAAACTTTGCCATTGGTGTGGCAACCGGTTTGATTCTGGAGTTTGAGTTCGGTACAAACTGGAGCAATTATTCGTGGTTTGTAGGAGACATCTTCGGTGCTCCGTTGGCTATTGAAGGTATTTTGGCATTCTTTATGGAAGCCACATTTATCGCCGTCATGTTCTTTGGGTGGGGCAAAGTAAGTAAACGTTTCCACTTGGCTTCTACCTGGCTCACTGGCTTGGGAGCTACGATTTCCGCCTGGTGGATTCTCGTTGCCAACGCATGGATGCAGCATCCGGTAGGCATGGAATTCAATCCTGATACAGTTCGTAATGAGATGGTAGATTTCTGGGCAGTGGCTACGTCACCTGTAGCGGTCAATAAATTCTTCCATACGGTATTGTCCGGCTGGGTGCTGGGTGCTATTTTTGTAGTCGGCATCAGTTGTTGGTATCTGCTGAAGAAACGTAATCGTGAGTTTGCGCTTGCCAGCATCAAAATTGGGGCGATTTTCGGATTAGTAGCATCGTTGCTTTCTGTTTGGACAGGTGATGGTTCCGGTTATCAGATTGCCCAGACGCAACCGATGAAACTGGCTGCTGTGGAAGGTCTGTATGAAGGCGGCACTAATGTAGGTCTGGTTGGAATAGGAGTGTTGAACCCGGAAAAGAAGACTTACAACGATGGGAAAGATCCTTTTCTCTTCCGTTTTGAAATCCCCAGCATGCTTTCTTTCCTTGCAGAACGTAATGTAGACGGCTACGTTCCTGGTATTACAAATATCATCGAGGGTGGTTATCAACAGAAAGACGGATCGACAGCTCTTTCTGCTGCCGAGAAGATAGAACGTGGAAAAACGGCTATCGGTGCATTGGCTGCCTATCGTGCAGCAAAGAGTGCAGGACATGAGGAAGATGCTCAAATTGCATATAAAGTATTACAGGAAAATATTCCATATTTCGGTTACGGATATATCAAAGATGTGAACCAACTGGTTCCGAATGTTCCTCTGAACTTTTATGCATTCCGTGTAATGGTAATCTTGGGCGGATACTTCATCCTGTTCTTTATTGTCGTTCTCTTCTTTATCTATAAGAAAGATTTAAGCCAGATGCGCTGGATGCACTGGATTGCTCTGCTGACAATTCCTTTGGGATACATTGCCGGACAAGCCGGATGGGTGGTTGCCGAATGTGGCCGTCAACCGTGGGCTATCCGTGATATGCTGCCGACGATGGCTGCCATCTCCAAACTGGATGTAAGCTCTGTACAAACGACTTTCTTTATCTTCCTGCTCCTGTTTACAGTGATGCTGATTGCAGGTGTCGGAATTATGGTAAAGGCTATCAAAAAAGGACCGGAGAATTGATAATTACCTATTACTCATTACTTAATATTTTAGCTATATGTATATATTTTTGCAACAATATTGGTGGCTTGTCGTTTCCTTGTTAGGGGCCATACTCGTGTTCTTATTGTTTGTACAAGGAGGTAATTCTTTGTTGTTCTGCTTGGGTAAAACCGAGGAACATCGTAAGATGATGGTGAATTCTACCGGACGTAAGTGGGAGTTTACGTTTACTACATTGGTTACATTTGGAGGAGCTTTCTTCGCTTCTTTCCCCTTGTTTTACAGTACCAGTTTCGGTGGGGCTTACTGGCTTTGGATGATTATACTTTTCAGTTTTGTATTGCAGGCTGTCAGTTATGAGTTTCAGAGTAAAGCCGGAAATCTGTTAGGTAAAAAGACATACCGGACTTTTTTGGTGATTAATGGAGTGGTAGGTCCTGTGTTACTTGGTGGGGCAGTGGCTACTTTCTTTACCGGTTCTGATTTCTATATTAATAAGGCCAATATGACAGATACCATTATGCCGGTAATCAGTCATTGGGGAAATGGCTGGCACGGATTGGATGCACTGACCAACATTTGGAATGTTATTCTTGGACTGGCTGTCTTCTTCCTTGCCCGTGTGTTGGGATCTCTCTATTTCATTAATAATATTGATGATAAAGAGCTGACCGATAAATGTCGTCGTGCAGTACGAAATAATACAGTTTTGTTCCTTGTATTCTTTTTGGCATTTGTCATTCGTACATTGGTATCTGATGGCTTTGCCGTTAATCCGGATACACAGGAAATTTATATGCAGCCATATAAGTATCTCACTAACTTTATCGAAATGCCGGTAGTGCTGGCTTTATTCCTGATTGGTGTGGTACTGGTTCTTTTCGGCATTGGAAAGACATTGCTTAAAAAGACGTTTGATAAAGGAATCTGGTTTACGGGAATCGGTACAGTACTGACTGTTTTATCTTTATTGCTGGTAGCAGGGTACAACAATACCGCTTATTATCCGTCATATACAGACCTGCAAAGCTCATTAACTTTAGCCAATAGCTGTTCCAGCGAATTTACACTAAAGACAATGGCCTATGTCTCTATTCTTGTTCCATTCGTAATTGCATATATTTTCTATGCTTGGCGTAGTATCGATCGTCACAAAATTACCGAGAAAGAAATGGATGAAGGAGGACACTCATATTAATACTTTGTCCACATAGAATTTCGAATTGAGATTCTTGTAGGAACAAATAAACTCCCCTTATTTAATTCTCTATGTCATGGTAGAGAAGTTAAATGAGGGGAGTTTTATATAAGCCTTTTCTATCTTTTCGGATATATCGCTTTTTATTTATTGACTATATTCTCCGGTTTTCCGGCAATGTAAGCCTGAAGGTTACTGATTGCAATATTCATCAGACGTTCACGAGCCTCGATGGTTGCCCAAGCAATGTGCGGAGTGATGTAGCAGTTCTTTGCAGTAAGTAACGGATTGTCGGCACAAGGTGGTTCAGTAGAAAGCACGTCTACTCCGGCTGCATAAATCTTGCCACTGTTCAAAGCGTCTGCAAGGTCTTGTTCGTTGATAAGCGGGCCGCGACCGGTGTTGATTAAAATAGCTGTCGGCTTCATCATACCCAAACGGCGTGCATTTACCATTTCGCGTGTCTCCGGAGTAAGCGGGCAGTGCAAACTGATAATATCACATTCGCTGAACAACTGATCTAAATCCATCTTCTTGATTTCCGGTGGCAACTGGAAGTGAGATTTAGAAGTCAATGCATACACTTGCATACCGAAACCGATAGCAACGCGCGCTGTGGTATATCCGGTATTTCCCAGTCCTACCAGACCGATTTTCTTTTCCCGCAGTTCCATCAACGGAGTATCCCAAAAACAGAAATCCTTGTTGTTAGCCCAACGACCTTTATGCACTTCTTCAGAGTGGTGTTGCACTTGTTGAGTGATGTTCAGGATATGCGCAAATACCATTTGAGCAACGGAAGCGGTGCTGTATGAAGGAATATTAGTAACGACGATTCCCCGTTCTTTTGCAGCAGCTGTGTCTACCACATTGTATCCGGTAGCCAACACACCGATATATTTCAGTTCGGGCAGTGCAGCCATGTGGTCTGCATTGATGATTACCTTGTTAGTCAGAATTGCTTCTGCACCGGCTGCACGTTCTAATACCTCTTCCGGAGCTGTACGATCATAAATTGTACATTCTCCAAGCACCTTCATACCTTCCCAGGATAAATCTCCGGGATTGGCGGCATAGCCGTCTAAAACTACAATCTTCATTTCAATTTCAATATTATTAATATGTTATAATGTTTCCTACTGCTTTATTGTGCTTTTAGCTTCTCTTACAGAAGGGAGTGACTTATTTTACGAACACTTATTTCTTAAATTTGTCTCCCCACAACTGTATCATTCGCTCGGCATGTTTCTGTTCTGCCGGATTGTTTTGCGGTTGCCATATTCGTTTGTCTTTCAGCTCGTCCGGAAGAAATTGCTGTTTGACAAAGTTACCTTCATAGCTGTGCGCATATTTATATTCCTGTCCGTATCCCAACTGTTTCATCAGTTTGGTCGGAGCATTGCGCAGATGCAAGGGCACAGGCAGATTACCGGTTGAACGGGCTAGCTCCAGTGCATCGTTAATCGCACTGTATGCCGAATTACTTTTTGGACTGGTAGCCAGATAAATCGTTGTTTCAGCCAAAGGAATCCGTCCTTCGGGCCAACCGATTTTCATCAATGTATCAAAGCACGCATTAGCGAGAAGCAATGCATTCGGGTTTGCCAGACCAATATCCTCGGCAGCCGAGATCACCAGTCGGCGGGCAATGAAAGCCGGATCTTCGCCTCCTTCCACCATACGGGCAAGCCAGTAGATCGCTCCGTCAGGATCGCTACCGCGGATAGACTTGATGAAAGCCGAGATAATGTCATAATGCATCTCTCCATCCTTATCATAAGCCAGTGGATTCTGTTGCAAGCGTTCGGTCACCATTTCATCGGTGATGACAACTGTTTCCTCCGTCTCCGATTGCACAACAAGTTCCAATATATTAAGCAGTTTGCGGGCATCTCCACCGGAGAAGCGCAGCATAGCTGTTGTTTCTTTCAATTCAATTTTTCGTTCCTTCAGTATGGCATCCGTAGTGATGGCACGTTGCAGAAGTTCCAGCAAATCTTCTTTTTCCAAAGATTTGAGCACATAAAGCTGGCAACGGGATAGGAGAGGGCGGATGACTTCGAACGACGGGTTTTCCGTTGTTGCACCAATCAATGTGACTGTTCCGTTCTCCACAGCTCCCAACAATGAATCCTGCTGTGACTTGCTGAACCGATGGATTTCATCGATAAACAGAATCGGACTGGACTGCGAAAAGAAACGATTGCTCTTGGCACGGTCTATCACTTCGCGCACATCTTTGACGCCTGAAGTCACGGCACTCAAAGTATAGAAAGGCGTTTCCAGTTTGTTGGCAATGATCTGTGCAAGAGTCGTTTTACCTACTCCGGGAGGTCCCCAGAGAATAAAAGAAGAGATGCGTCCTGCGTCAATCATCTTCCGCAAGATGGCTCCCGGTCCAACTAAGTGTTTCTGACCGATATATTCATCCAAAGTCTTTGGCTCGTAACCGTTCTGCTAGTGGTTGCATAATTTTTTAGAATACCATTAATACCATGAAACGAATACCGTTCTTTGTTGATACCCGGATTGTCACGGTAGGTGAAACGATGTACATATTCAACGTGCAGCAACTTGAAAATGTTGTAGATACCTACACTTGCTTCGACATACGGCACTTTCGGGTCCATCACGAAACTGGTGAACTTACCGTCGCGTGTCGGGAAACGGAACAAATCAGGATTGTTGCTCTTGAACGGATTATTCTTGTCCGTCAATGTTCCCCACAAAGCACGTACACGGAACATTTCCCTCCATTTCAGGTTCTTGATAAGAGGAATACGGTTGAAGAGTTTTCCATTCATGTCGTAGGATAATGACATGGAAGCGTAACGGTCGTTCAGGAATTCCATGTTATTAATCAAGTTGAACGTTTCGCGCTGGGTGATGTAGGACAAGTTGGCTTCCGGCAGGATTAACAACGGGAAAGGAACTGTGTTCCATTCTGCACCTGCTTTCACGCTGCAATCAATCTTTCCCCAGGAAGCCGGGAGCCAGAAACGTTTCCACACACTTGCTTCCGTGCGGTTAAAGTTATAATCCCCGCCCAATACTCCTTTGAAACCCATGGCATGAGTGAGCGTAAAGATAGGAGCGTCCAGCGACACAGGCACGCGGCGTTGCTTGGAGTTGACAAATGATTCGCCCGGCGCATAGCGCAGCGTCAGACTTGCTTCGGAAGTCGTGACATCGTGCACACGGGTTTGTGCGGCATCATTACGCAGATATTCCAGTTTGCCGGTAGGCTCGTCGTTACGGTGGCGCAGCATGGCTTTCACTCCGAATCCGGTCAGCGTTTCGAGTTCATAATTAATGGTGGCGTCGCGCATATACGACATTTGGTCTACTGTCGTTGTCTTGACCGACAGGAAGATGTTGTCTTTGTCCGTAAACAGGAATTTGTCCATCGGCGACATTACATCATAACTGTACGTTGCCGAAAGATAATGTTTCGGGAACTCCCATACTACATAATCTCGTTTGTTGAAAGAATAAGTCAGCGTTCCGCTATATTTCCACTTTTCGTCTTTCAGACCATAAGCTCCGTATCCGCTCAGGAACCAGTGCTTGTCAAAATGGGCCGTAGTCATACCGCTCAACCGGAAACGCGTACCATCAATGTAATTGCTCGAAATCATGGTGTTGATAGGGCCGATGTCCACTTTGCTCGGATGCTCTTTGCTTCCTGTCTCTACAAAGTTCTCAATCAGTGCTTTCGCTCCGAAGATGATGTATTTGAATCCCGGAATCTGTTCAAGACGGTTGACGAATACATCCATCGAACTTTCTTTCTTTGTCAATGGTACTTGACGGACACTCGCCCAGTACTCATCGCTTTTCGAGAGCATATCCGCTTCTTTTATCACGCTGCCTTTCAACCGGAACAGTCGTTGTTCGATAGGATCGAATTTATAGTTACTATATTTCGTGGTTCGTTCTACCTGCAACCCACCTGCTGTTTTGTTGGAACTCCATGAAAGGTCTACCGTCATGTCGTCATCCGCCAATACCCAGTTCCCGTTGGGAAGCTGCTCGTACTGCTGCACGATGTCCATGCGGTTGACAAAGTTGACTCCGGTCTTTTTAGGCAGGTTCATCGTGCATTTCTGAACGGCGTATGTAGAATCATTCAATACATACAGATGGCCGGTGAATCCGAAGTCCTGCGAGTTTTGCGGAACAAAAGTAAGGTGGACACATTCGCGTTTGTTTACCATCAATGTATCCATCAGATAGTATTTATAAAATGAGATGGCATTGTTACCGATCGGACTGACGAAACGCTGCTGAAGCAACCGGATATCATCATCGTAGATATTGATGTCGGCAAATACGTCTTTCAATACGGTGCCGAGCATATCTCCCGTAGAGAAAAATTCTTCTATACCATTGGAGTTCTTTCCTTTGATAATCGTTTTCTTGTTTTCGGGATTTTTGCGGTAGATGGTTTGCGAGGACGTTTCCTGTACGGAAATAGGGAGAATCAACTTATTGGTTGTTTCCGACACTTCCACTTGGTCTCTTAAGAATGAATATTTTTTGTAGATACCTTTTTCAAGCTTTTCCGGTGTGAGGTCGTTGATAGACATTTTCATCTTCTCGTACTTGTCGTACTGATAGTACTCGTTCACTTCGAGGACTTGTGCCTTTTTGTGTTCGATTACCTTCTTCATGAATTCCACTGCCGGATTGTTCTTGCGGGAGTATTTCTCCTTTTGGGGTTTCACGACAACCTCGTTCAGGAGCACATTATCCGGAGCTAACTTAACGTTCACTGTCTGATTGTTGGAACCAACCCGAACCGTTTTACTGATATAACCTACAGCGGAGAACACCAGTGTTCCTCCGTTTCTGCGGGTGTCAAGACTGTATTCTCCGTCAATATTGGTGATGGTTCCCATATCTCTCTTCTCCTGATAGTAAACAGAGATATACATCAATGGCTCGTGGGTAATCGAATCAGTGACTACCCCTTTAATTTGCTGCGCAAAAGCATTGGAAGCTACCAATACGAGTAAGAACAGTATAAGTATTTTGTTATATCGTTGTATCATAACGTTCGTAGTAGGGCTGCAAAGTTAACAAATAACTCTAAGGATAACAGAATATATAACTTTTTTTACCCATCGTTTTTTGTTGTTTACAAGCATATATCGTCCGATAATTCAAGGAACATCCCGCTGTTAATCCTTTTGATTAGGGCATTTCCGCATTTCGTTCTCCCGGTTTCGGTATTTGAAACCTTTGCTCCCGTTGTAGGGCACTTTTTGTTTCGACCCTTGAAACTTTTTGTTTCCCGGCATGAAACTGTTGGTTTCTCGGTGTGAAACACTTTGTTTCTTGGTGTGAAACTATTAGTTTCAAGGCGTGAAACTAACAGTCCCATGCCGGGAAACGGAATGGAACATGCCGGGTAAATGTTATTTGCTCGTAAGTATCTGTACAATACGCTCTGCGGTACGTCCGTCCCAACGTTCGGGAAGTTCGCCACGTTTCCATTCACCGTGCATCAGTGTATCCATGGTTTTGGCAAGCAGGGCAGGATCTTCTCCGACAAGTTCGTTGGTTCCCATGCGCCACGTTTCCGGATGTTCGGCATACGTGTTGAGTGTGATACAAGGAATACCCAGGAAGGTCGCTTCTTCGGCTACGTTTCCTGAATCTGTTATGATTCCTTTCGCTTTGTTTATCAGATAACCGAAGAACAGGTAGTTTTGCGGCGGCATGATATGGAGATTCGGAGCTTCGATGTCCAACTCTTTAATGGCATTACGTACGTAGGTATGTAGCGGTGCAACGATAGGCATACCGGCGGACTTGTCGATGATTGTTTTCATCAACTGACGCAGATTCTCCTTATTGCCGAGTAATACACGACGGTTGAGAGTAAATAGGAGATAATTTCCTTCTTGCAGTCCCAAGACGGAGAACCATATCGGTTTGAGCAAGCGGTTCCGGTTATAGCGGATGGCATCAATAAGAATGTTGCCTACATAGTATACGTTTTCGCTTTCCGTTCCCGTCTGGTTCAAGTTGCGGTTGGCAACCATACCGGCTGTGAACAGATAGTCGGATAGTCCGTCTGTAATCATGCGGTTGACTTCTTTCGGCATTTTCATATCGAAAGAACGGGTTCCGGCTACGAGATGCGCTACCTTGATACCTTGTTTCTTGGCAACGATGGCACAACTCATGGTTGCGGTCAAGTCGTCTACCACAAGGACGACGTGTGCCGGATTCTCCGTCAGTTCTTGTTCAAAGGCTACCATGATTCCGGCTGTCAAACTCGTTGGATTACTGCTTTCCACTCCCAGATATACATCAGGAGCTTTCATGTCGAGATCCGAAAAGAGAGAAGCATCCAGACTCGTATCGTCTTTCCTCCCGGTATAAACCAGTCGGTAAGAGATACTTTTACCCAGCGCCCGTGCGGCTTCAATAGCGCGTGTAATGGGAGCTATCTTCATAAAATTGGGGCGTGCCCCCGCAACAATTGTTATTTTCATATTGTTTCTACCTAGTTCGGTTTAATTCGTGAAGCAAAAGTACATTTTCTTACGGAATTTATTCGTTACTTTGCATACAAAATAACAAATATATGCCCACATTCGTTCAAATTCTTGATTTTATAGGCACATTTGCCTTTGCTATTAGTGGTATCCGGCTAGCTTCGGCGAAACGTTTCGACTGGTTCGGCGCTTATGTGGTAGGACTTGCTACGGCTATCGGCGGCGGTACCATCCGTGATGTACTGCTCGACGTGACACCGGGATGGATGACTGACCCTATCTATCTGATTTGTACAGGACTGGCTTTGTTATGGGTCATCTGTTTCGGACGCTGGCTCATCCGGCTCAATAATACTTTCTTCATTTTCGATACCATCGGTCTGGCACTGTTTACCGTGGTAGGTGTAGGCAAGAGCATTGCTCTGGGGTATCCTTTTTGGGTGGCGATTATCATGGGTAGCATTACGGGAGCAGCCGGTGGGGTGATTCGTGACGTATTTATCAATGAAATACCTCTTATCTTCCGAAAGGAGATTTACGCAATGGCTTGCGTCGTAGGCGGTATTGCATATTGGATTTGCGATCTCGCAGGTATGGAGTCCTACGCTTGTCAGTTGATTGGCGGATCAGCCGTATTTCTGACTCGCATCTTAGCTGTGAAATATCACATTTGCCTGCCTATATTAAAAGGTGGGGAAGAGCCGGAAGAATAAAAAAGATATTGCCCGAGTGAATGTGTTCATATTGTTTCTATCGGATAGCTAAGAATTAATAGTTTATATTATAAAATTAGGCACGGATTACACGGTTGCTGTATGGTAATCATCATTCTAACAACCGTGTAATCCGTGCAATCCACGCCTAATAATACAAAATTATTCAGTCCGTTCTTCTTACTTGTTTTTGTTTCTTACTTTTCTTCCTTTATATACAGCTCCCCCTGAAAACTAATGGACTGACGGTTTTGCATATTGACATCAATGCTTGCCGAACCATTGGGGAATACTTTGACTCTGTATTCATACCTGTCTTCGGGATTGCGTGCGATAAACTCGATGACGGCATTTCCTTTCTTATCCATTTCCATACTGTATTCTTTGAGCACAGCTTTAAAATTTAGCCCGTCGCCTCCGCCATAGGGGATGCTGTAAGCCCGTCCATAATAAGGCAGATAAGAAATGACTGAATCGTTTCTGATTTCCAGTGAGTAGGAAGATGTCAAAGGGATGGAGCGTCCGCGCATCGGCATGGCGGTGTTGACATCTATCTTGTAGTTTTCAGATTCAATCAGCTTCTTTACGGCTTCTTTCTTCTGTTCTTTCTTTTCCTTTTTACTTTGAGCCGAAAGGGTAGGGATGCCCACTAGCAAGGCTAGTAACAGCATAAAGATTTGTTTCTTCGTTCTCATATCAGTTGTATTTAGGTTGATGTATATATGTATAACAACCAAATATAAGAAAAAGACAGGGATAGTTCTGTTTCCTTTAATGAAAATTAAACAGAAATCCCTGTTATTTATAAGTTTAGACCAATTAAGGGCATAATCAACTTTTGAATAAAAACGCTTGGGAAGAAAATTAGAACAGGCTTTTAGAACTGTTCCAGTATTTCAATTCGTTTTTCAATGGGAGGATGAGTGGCAAACAATCCGTTGATTCCGCTGAATATACTTTTCGATTTCTTTTTAGGATTCTGTATAAATAATTGCGCCACGTCTTTCCTTTCTACTGCCTCGATGGCAGGATCTGCCGATATTTTGCGGAGAGCGCTGGCCAGTGCCAACGGATTCTTCGTCATTTCTGCCGATCCCGCGTCTGCCATGTATTCGCGTTTGCGTGAAATGGCAAAACGCATCAGACTTGAGAAAAGATAACCGATGGCGGCTATCACTAAAGCGAGTAGAATGAAAAGAAAAATACCGCCACTACCTTTGCTGTTGCTGCGTACACGTATGTGCGTGATGGTATATAATGTGATTTCTGTCAGCATGGAGAAGATACCGACAAAGACGATGGATATTATCAGCAAGCGCACGTCACGGTTGCGGATATGACTTAGCTCATGCGCAATCACTGCTTCCAGTTCTTCATCATTCAGTTTTTTGATGATACCTTCCGAGAGGGTAACAGTGTATGTACGTTCATTGATGCCGCTTGCAAATGCATTCAGAGAACTGTCATAGATGATATTGATTTTCGGCATCTTCATGCCTTGCGACATACATAGGTTTTCTACCAGGTTGTAAACGCGTTTATTCTCTATACGATCCAGCGGTTTGGAACCGGTGGCAGAATTGATAATACTTGTGTTGGCCCAGTAGGCAATCAGAAACCAGATGATTACGATTCCCATGGTGTATGGCAACGAAGAGAGGAAGAAATGATTGACCATTGGCATTATTTCTATTTCCATACTCTTTCCGTATCCAAAAAGAACCAACAGGTAGCAGGATAAATAGAGGAGTGCTGCCACGAGACAGGGAAACAGGAACAGTAGAAACGCAGAGCGCAGATTATTCCGGCTCTGCTGTGTTTGGATTCCGACGTATTGCATGCGTGTTCAACTTTTGTAATTGAGTGGACGGTGTGAATAATGAGTTTAGAAACTTATTTTAGGTGCTTGATCCAGATTCGCACGTTCATTCTTCCCTAGGTCGAACATGATTTCTCTTTGGAATCCGGTCATTCCTGCTACTATATTCGATGGGAATGTCTGTACGGCGTTATTATATTCTTTAGTTGCCGAGTTGAAGTAACGGCGGACAGCAGCCAGTTTATTCTCTACATCAGCAATTTCTTCCTGTAATTGCAGGAAATTCTGATTAGCTTTCAAATCGGGATAAGCCTCGAGAGTGATTTTCAATCCTGCAAGAGCAGAGCTTAACTGGTTTTCGGCAGCTATCTTATCATCAATCGTTTTTGCGCCGACTGCACCGTTACGTGCCTGAATCACCCGTTCGAGGGTATCTTTTTCGTGTGCGGCATATCCTTTCACGGTATCCACTAGTTGCGGAATAAGGTCGTGGCGCTGTTTCAGCTGCACGTCGATGTCGGCAAACGCATTTTCACGATTGTTTCTCAATTTCACTAATGAGTTGTACATGGAAGCAAAGAAGATGCCCAGCAATACAATAATCCCTACAATAATAAGTATGGTCATAGCTTTTTGTTTTATTTAATAATATAAAATCAAAAGTAATCTATTTGGTTCTTTTAACCAAGTAGTAGGGGTAAATTTCGCTAATACCACCTAAAACTGTCAGAAAGCACCCAAAATCTGTCAATTGATAGAATTTCACCCTAAAAAATAACGGATCCTACCCTGCTTGATAAGCAAAATACCTTTAAACTTGCAAACATCGAGAAAGAAACGAAATATTAACCGTAAAACCCTTAAAGTATGAAAAGTTTAAGTTTCAGAAAAGATTTAATTGGAGTTCAGGAAGAGTTGCTTCGTTTTGCTTATAAATTAACTGCCAATCGTGAAGAAGCAAATGATTTATTGCAAGAAACATCTTTAAAAGCATTAGATAATGAAGAAAAATATGTTCCCGATACAAATTTTAAAGGATGGATGTACACAATCATGCGTAACATCTTTATTAATAACTACCGTAAAGTAGTACGCGATCAAACTTTTGTTGACACAACCGATAATTATTATCACTTAAATCTGCCACAAGATTCAGGATTTGAAAGTACGGAAGGTGCTTACGACCTTAAAAGAAATGCACCGCATCGTCAACGGACTCCCCCGGGAGTATAAGATTCCTTTCTCTATGCACGTATCTGGTTTTAAATACCGCGAAATCGCAGAGAAATTAGGATTACCATTAGGCACAGTGAAGAGCCGCATATTCTTCACACGTCAACGTTTACAACAGGAATTGAAAGATTTTGTATAAATGAGGATAACGCATACAAACAAGCTTATTAGCAGAAGGAGCAAAGAGATAGATTCTCTTTGCTCCTTTCTTTTTATTTATGATTCAATTATCACTTGCCTTTCTTGTTTTTGCTTTTTTTCTTTTCAACGGCCTTCTCTTCCGGTGGGAATTTAGGAACTAGATTCATCAGCCGTAATATCTGACTTTGTCGTTTTAGTATGTATGACGAAGGTTTCGCCGAGTTAAATCGTATCGGGTTGGGTAGGGTGGCGGCGATGAGCGCGCATTGTCCCCGGGTCAGCTTGTCGGCTGTTGTTCCGAACTTATTTTTTGCGGTTGCTTGTGCGCCGTAGATGCCATTTCCCATTTCTATAGAGTTGAGATAGACTTCCATGATTCGCTCTTTCGACCAGAAGAGTTCGATGAGAAACGTAAAGTAGACTTCGAGCCCTTTGCGTACCCACGAAGATTGCGGCCATAAGAACACATTCTTGGCTGTCTGCTGACTGATGGTGCTTGCTCCCCGTTTCCGTTTGCGTGTTTCGTTTTCTTTCATCGCTTTCTTGATTTCTACGAGGTCGAACCCGTTGTGTTCGGCAAAACGGTTGTCTTCGGAGGCTATGACCGCCATCGGCAGGTTGGGAGATATCTTATCAAAAGAAACCCACGTGTGCTTCCACGTGGGTTTATCTCCTGAAAAAACTTGCTGAACGCTTCGGATAACCATCAACGGAGTTACATAAACCGGCATGAAACGATAAATAATCACTGCCAGTAGTGTTGATGCAAAGAAGAAAATCAGCAGGTTGCGCGTATAGCGCAGTAATTTTTTAATGAGTAGCTGCTTGTGCATCTCTAATCATTTGTTCACTTGCGTACATGTATACTTCTACACGACGGTTTTGTTCGCGACCGGCAGCAGTGTCATTGCTTGCAACGGGATCGCTTTCACCCATTCCTTGTACACTCTTGATTTGATTGGTGGAAACACCGCAACTCAACAAGTAACTGGACACGCTTTGCGCACGTTCTTGTGATAAGTTCAGGTTCTTTTGCTGGCTTTGTGCAGCAGTACTGTTTCTCCAGCCCTGGTTGTCGGTATATCCGTAGATAGACACGTCCATATCCCGGTTCTGGTTGAGCACATTGTTGGCAAACTTGCTTAAAGCAGATTTAGCAGCAGCACTTAGATTTGCATTACCGGTAGTGAAAAGAATACCCGAGTCGAATGTTACTTTCACGGCTTGCAATCCGTTGTTGTCTGTTATCTGCTCTACTTGTGCGCCTTCAATTTGTTTTGCTTCTGCTGCTGCTTTATCCATCTTCTTTACCGATAAGAGCACCTGTACCTGCACCTACTGCCGTACCAATAGCAGCACCGATAGCAGCACCTTTACCTTTACCGATAACACCTCCCAGGATCGCACCTAGTGCAGCACCCGAACCACCACCGATAGCAGCACCTTTACCAGTGTTGTTCATACTTCCACAGCTACCAAATATCATGGCAATACTCATGAAGAGAACCATAAATTTCATCTTGTTCATAATGTTGATGTTTTTTAATTGGTTTATAAAAAATGTTTTTATACGAATCACTTCGCATTATTAATAACAACGCAAAGATACATATTATTTGGCAAGCGTGTACTTTTTAAGTTAAAATAACTCGGAAGAGCCCCTTTGTTTGTTAATAAAGGGAAATGATAATTATCCTTTTATCGTTGAAGGAACACTCAAACACTTCTTTTTAATAATAATGAACCAACTCAAAAGAATTAACCCTTTGGCAATCGTTGTGACGCATACTGCCCACCAGATACCTTCTACTCCCATGCCCATCCGTACAAACAGGATGGCAAGCGGAATACGCATATAGTTGCAACTGATGCTGATAATGGCAGGAGGGATGGTGCGTCCGATGCCGTAGAATACTCCCTGCATCGTGATTTCGAGCATCATAAACAAGCTGCGAATATCCGTCGATACGCAGAAATACACCTCCGGCTTCGTAGGCCGCCTGTTCGGGGACGAATATGGCAAAAACTTCATTCCCGAAGAACACGAATAGCAATGTACAGAATGTTCCGAAGATTCCCGTCATCCATAGAGTCGTGTACCAGGCTTTAAGTACCCGTTCCACTCGTCCGGCGGCGTAGTTTTGGGCGATGAAGGCACTTAGTGCGGTGGAGAATCCCTTGGGAGGTATTCCAGGTGATTGCTTCTATCTGTCCGCCGGTGGTGAAAGTCATCAGGCCGATGTGTCCTCCCTGTTCCGAGGCGGTGCGGCAAAGGAACATATTGACGAAAGCAAATAACGTATTCAAAGTAGCCACGGGCAATCCCAGTTTAAAGATTCTCCGTGTATATTTTTTCTTTAGCCGCGTGAAGAAAGGGAAACCGCCAAGCAGAGCATCCCGGCAACGCAATTGATAAACGAAAATCAGGAAAACACTTGCTTCCGCAATCCAGGTAGCGTATGCCGCACCATTGGTTCCCAGCCCGAAACCGAAAATGAAGAGCGGGTCCAGAATGATGTTCAGTATCAATCCTGTGCCGCTGATAAAGAACGGGACTTTACTGCGCCCTGCCGCATTATAAATTCCGGTGAAAGCAGCGGAAAGGAAAATAAAAGGCAATCCGGTAGAAATAATCCGCAGATATTGGATGGCATTGGCCGTAATATGATCCTCGAGTTCATAGATGCGTATGATAGGTTCTGCAAATATAAAAAGGAGTGTGCCCCAACAGATGGAAATAATCAAAGCAATCGTGATGTTATGAGACGCGAAACTGCGGGCATCTTCCTGGCTTTGCGCACCGATGGATTGTCCGACACTCACTTCGGACCCTACCTTATTTAATAAGGAGATAGAACCGGACATCCAGGTCAGGATTCCGACAGAACCGATGGCGGCTACGGCTTCACTTCCCAGTCGTCCTACCCACGCCATATCTGTGAGGCTATATGCCATTTGGATAAACGACGTTGCCATGATCGGCATTGCCAGATTAAACAGTTGACGGTTGATAGGGCCTTGTGTCAGATTCTTAATTCCTTGCATATAATTTTTCTAATCAAAATGGGGTGCAAAGATATGCAAAATTACTATCTTCGCGCATCTAATTATTCATTAATCAAAGTACATAGATACTATGAAACAGAAATTTTCTACTATTTTTATCTTGCTGCTTCTCTTTTTAGCAGGTTCACGAGTGGTAGCGCAAAATGCTCCGAAACCTTTTGATATTGAACAACCTTCACTTCGCGTATTCCTTCCTGCGCCGGAACTGGCAACGGGGCGTGCTGTGGTTGCGTGTCCGGGAGGTGGATATTCACATTTGGCATTCGAACACGAAGGCTGTGATTGGGCGCCCTATTTCAATAAACAAGGTATTGCATTGATTGTGCTAAAATACCGGATGCCGAACGGTGATCGTACATTACCCATTTCGGATGCTGAAGCAGCAATGAAATTGGTGCGTGACAGTGCTGATGTCTGGAATTTGAACCCGAATGACATTGGTATCATGGGCTCTTCTGCCGGTGGACATCTGGCTTCTACCATTGCCACTCATGCTAAGCCCGAACTTCGTCCGAATTTTCAGATTCTTTTTTATCCTGTGATTACGATGGATAAATCTTATACCCATAGGGGCTCTCACGACAACCTTTTGGGAAAAGATGCTTCTGCTGAATTGGAACTTGAATATTCTAATGAAAAGCAAGTGACGAAAGATACACCGCGTGCTTTTATCGTATATAGTGATGATGATAAAGTCGTTCCGCCTGCTAACGGAGTTAATTATTATTTGGCGCTGAACAAGAACAATGTTCCTTCAGTGCTTCATATTTACCCTTCCGGCGGACATGGATGGGGAATTCGCGAGGGTTTCCTCTATAAGAATGAAATGCTGGACGAACTGACGTCTTGGCTCCGTAGTTTCAAAGTACCTCATAAAGATGCTATCCGTGTAGCTTGCATTGGAAATAGTATTACGTATGGAGCACGTATCAAGAATCGTGATCGTGACAGTTATCCGGCCGTGTTGAGCCGTATGTTGGGAGAGGCTTATTGGGTAAAGAATTTCGGAGTCAGTGCCCGCACTCTGCTGAACAAGGGCGATCATCCTTATATGAATGAAAAAGCTTATCAGGATGCGCTGGCTTTCAATCCTAATATCGTTGTTATCAAGTTGGGTACGAATGACAGTAAATCATTCAACTGGAAATATAAGGCCGACTTCACGAAAGATCTGCAAACAATGGTCGATGCTTTCAAAGCGTTGCCAGCTCAACCGAAGATTTATCTTTGTTATCCTTCTAAAGCCTATCAGACCGGTGATAATATCAACGATGATATCATCTCTAAACAAATCATTCCGATGATAAAGAAGGTTGCCAAGAAAAATAACTTGTCTGTCATCGATCTTCACGCAGCAATGGACGGAATGCCCCAATTGTTTCCGGATAAGATCCATCCGAATGAAGAAGGGGCTAAAGTGATGGCAAAAGCTGTTTATCAGTCCTTGAAAAAGTAAAATAAGGAACTTGACGATTGTAAAATTTCCGGTTGAAATAATCTCTTTTAGAGAAAGTTTCAACCGGAATTTTTTTAGTTTAATCACAAATAATCTTCTTATAATATGCTAAAAAAGTGTCTTTCTGAAAGTTAGATTTGTCGCTAATCTATATTTTTGCGCCCGAAAAATAATAAAATGATAAATAGCGTTATGAATAGACTACAAGATTTTACCTTTTTCTCGCAGTTGATGGCTAACGCTAATATGGGATGGTGGAAAGCCAATTTATCAACTGCGAATTATGAATGTTCTGACTTTATAGTAGAGTTATTAGGTCTGGATCAGACCGGAGTTATCAGTTTTGAAGATTTCAATAAACGTATTCTGAAAGAGGAGCAACATTCTGCAACTTTTCATTCCTTTGGTGTGTATCAATGGCCGGAGGTGGTGTATTTGCTTGATACGGTGAAAGGATCTGTTTGGGTACGTAGCAAGGTATGCTTTCAAGAAACGGATGAAGGCGGAAACGAAATCATTTATGGTATATCCGAAGTGCAAGATGGTCCTGATATGGCATCTGCTTACCAAGCTTTGCAATACAGTGAGCGTCTCTTATCTAACATTTTCAAGTATTTGCCTATTGGTATCGAATTATACGATATGGATGGGGTATTGGTGGATCTGAACGATAAGGAATTAGAAATGTTTCATATAGAGAAGAAAGAAGATGTATTGGGTATCAATATTTTTGATAATCCTATTTTTCCGAAAGAAATGAAAGAACGGCTGAAGAAAAATGAAGATGCCGACTTTACTTTCCGTTATGACTTCTCGAAGGTTGGTTCGTATTATCAGAATACCCAGAAACAGGGCACAATTGATTTAGTGACTAAAGTGACTACATTATATGATAGCGAACACCAACCAATAAACTATCTATTGATTAATGCGGATAAGACAGAAACAACGGTAGCCTATAATAAGATTCAGGAGTTTGAGGAGTTCTTTGAACTGGTCGGTGATTATGCCAAGGTCGGTTATGCCCACTTCAATATTTTGAGTGGACACGGCTATGCCCAAAAAAGTTGGTACAGAAATGTGGGTGAAGCGTATGAAACTCCGTTGTCCGACATCTTTGGCACATACCGGCATTTCCACCCCGATGACCGTGCCTTGTTGATTCGTTTTCTGGACGACGCACGAAATGGACTTACCACCCAACTTAGCAAAGAGATGCGTGTCCTTAGGGAGGATGGCACATACACATGGACGCATGTCAATCTGTTAGTGAAGAAATATGCCCCGCAAGACCGGATTATCGAAATTATCAGCATCAATTATGATATCACAGAACTGAAAAGGACAGAAGAAATGCTTGTCAAGGCACGTGATAAAGCTGAAGCGTCCGATCGGTTAAAGTCTGCTTTCCTGGCTAATATGAGTCACGAAATCCGTACTCCTTTAAATGCTATTGTCGGCTTTTCAAGCCTGTTGACTAGTACGGAAAATGCAGCGGAAAAGGAACTATATAATTCTCTGATTGGACATAACAACAAACTATTATTAAATCTGATTAATGATGTAATTGATCTTTCTAAAATAGAATCCGGTTATCTGGAATTGCGTCCGGACTGGGTTAATCTTACCGAGCTTCTTGACGAGAGTGTAGCGGAGTATGCTCATCAAGTACCATCCGGCGTTGAACTTCTGACTAACTATCCGGCACATGATTCTCTGGTAGAACTGGATAGACTGCGTATCAAACAGATCTTGAGTAATTTCCTTTCGAATGCCTTAAAGAACACTACCACCGGACGTGGAAATCTTCTATGAGGTAGATCACCAATCTGTCAGAATCGGTGTTAAAGATACCGGTCGGGGCATCCCGCAGAATATGCTTGAAAAGATATTCGAAAGGTTTGAGAAATTGGATTCCTTTGCTCAAGGGGCCGGTTTGGGCTTACCTATCTGCAAATTGATCGTCGAGAAGATGAACGGGCGGATATTAGTCGATTCCCAACTGGGGATAGGTACTACTTTTATAATCGAATTACCGTGTCGCTCTATGCTTGTAGAATAAGTATATGTGAAGAATATTAAAATAAAAATCCCTTGATAACGACTGATTATCAAGGGATTAATTTTATGTTTCGTGATCCGCCTGGGGCTCGAACCCAGGACCCCAACATTAAAAGTGTTGTGCTCTACCTGCTGAGCTACTGAATCAATCCTTTATGCTTTCTTTCGAATTGCGGGTGCAAAGGTAGAACATTTTTTTATAACTCCAAAAGAATTCAAACATTTTTCTTATCTTTGTGCCATTATCAACAATATACAATCATTAATATATGGCTGACGATAAAAAAATTATCTTCTCAATGGTGGGAGTGAGCAAAGCATTCACTCCTAATAAAAATGTACTGAAAGACATTTACCTGTCGTTCTTCTATGGAGCGAAGATTGGTATTATCGGTCTGAACGGTTCCGGTAAATCTACCTTATTGAAGATTATCGCGGGTCTGGAGAAATCCTTTCAAGTGGTGTTTTCTCCGGGATATTCTGTGGGCTATTTGGCACAGGAACCTTATCTGGACGACACAAAGACAGTAAAAGAAGTAGTGATGGAAGGTGTGCAACCGATCGTTGACGCACTGGCAGAATACGAAGAGATCAATCAGAAATTTGGTTTACCGGAGTATTATGAGGATCAGGATAAGATGGATGCTCTTTTTGCTCGCCAGGGTGAATTGCAAGATATCATTGATGCAACTGATGCATGGAATCTGGATAGCAAGTTGGAGCGTGCGATGGATGCGATCCGTTGTCCGCCTGAAGATCAGCCGGTAGAAAATCTCTCCGGAGGTGAACGTCGCCGGGTAGCTCTTTGCCGTTTGTTGCTGCAGAAACCGGATGTGCTGTTGCTGGACGAACCTACCAACCACTTGGATGCTGAGTCTATCGATTGGTTGGAACAACATCTACAACAATATGAAGGTACGGTTATTGCTGTGACGCACGACCGTTACTTCCTTGATCACGTTGCCGGATGGATTCTCGAACTCGACCGTGGCGAAGGTATCCCTTGGAAGGTAAACTACTCTTCCTGGCTGGAACAGAAGACCAAACGTATGGAAATGGAAGAAAAGACCGCCAGCAAGCGTCGTAAAACACTGGAACGTGAGTTGGAATGGGTACGCATGGCTCCGAAAGCCCGTCAGGCGAAAGGTAAGGCACGTCTTAACTCTTATGACAAATTGCTGAATGAGGACGTGAAGGAGAAAGAAGAGAAACTTGAAATCTTTATTCCGAATGGTCCCCGTCTGGGTAATAAGGTCATTGAAGCCAAACATGTGGCTAAAGCATACGGTGATAAATTGTTGTTTGACGATTTGAACTTTATGCTTCCTCCTAATGGTATTGTCGGTGTGATTGGTCCTAATGGTGCGGGAAAGACGACATTGTTCCGCCTGATTATGGGATTGGAAACAGTGGATAAAGGAGAATTTGAAGTAGGAGAGACTGTAAAGGTGGCGTATGTAGACCAGCAACACAGAGATATTGATCCGAATAAGAGCGTATATCAGGTAATTTCCGGTGGTAATGAGTTGATCCGCATGGGTGGACGTGACGTGAATGCGCGTGCATACCTTTCCCGTTTCAATTTCTCCGGAGGCGATCAGGAAAAACTCTGCGGTGTATTGTCCGGTGGTGAAAGAAACCGTTTACACTTGGCGATGGCTTTGAAAGAAGAAGGTAATGTACTGTTGCTCGATGAGCCTACCAATGATATCGACGTAAACACTCTGCGTGCTTTGGAAGAAGGTTTGGAAGATTTCGCCGGCTGTGCAGTAGTTATCTCGCACGACCGTTGGTTCCTCGACCGTATCTGTACACATATCCTTGCTTTTGAAGGAGACTCCAATGTATTCTACTTCGAAGGTTCATATTCAGAATATGAAGAAAACAAAATGAAACGTTTGGGAAATGAAGAACCAAAACGCGTTCGTTATAGAAAGTTAATGACTGACTAGTATAAAGTAATAGATTGAAGCATTTATAATGCTTTCTGTTTCAAAATAAAAGGCTCTGCAAATATTGTAGAGCCTTTATCGTTTTATAACAAGGGAAAACGTTTATCTCTCTTAAAAAATTGTAGTATAATCGTAATGTAGTTCTAAATATTATTAATTATATTTGTGCACAGTTTTTAAAAGCAAACAATTTATATTAACTAATCAACTACATTTATGTTAAAGAGAATGCGATCTTTTTTAGTAGCGGCGATGCTCATGGTCATTGCTACCGTTAGTGCGCAGGTTACCACTTCTAGTATGAGTGGTAAGGTTACAGCACAAGATGAACCTATCATTGGAGCGACTGTGGTTGCAATCCACGAGCCGTCAGGTACACGTTATGGTACAGTGACTAATATCAGTGGTCAATTTAATTTGCAAGGTATGCGTACCGGTGGTCCTTACAAAGTTGAAGTTTCTTATGTTGGTTATCAGACTGCTATTTATAAAGGTGTAAATTTATCGTTAGGAGAAGTATACACTTTAAATGTAGTTTTAAAGGAAAGTTCTGAATTATTGGATGAAGTTATAGTAACAGCACAGAAAACAGTAGAGAAGATGGGGACTGTAACGAATGTGAGTGAGCGTCAGTTAACGACATTGCCTACTATTAATCGTAGTATTACTGACTTTACTAAACTTTCTCCTTATGCGGGTGGCAGTAATTCTTTTGCCGGACGTGATGGACGTTATAATACAATAACTGTGGATGGTGCAGCTTTGAACAATAATTTTGGTTTGAGTACTAATAATTTGCCGGGTGGAGATGCGCAGCCTATTTCACTTGATGCAATTGATGAAATTAGCGTTAATGTTTCTCCTTATAGTGTTACGTATTCCAATTTTACGGGAGCTTCTATTAATGCTGTAACCAAGAGTGGTACAAACGAATTAAAGGGAACAGTTTATACATATCAGAAACCAAAGAATTTTATAGGAAAATCTATTAACGATGTTGACGTTCCTAATGTGGAAAGTTATAAATCCAGTTTGTATGGCTTTACATTAGGAGCTCCGATAATAAAAAATAAACTATTCTTTTTTGTAAATGGAGAATTAGAAAATAGTACTAGCCCTGGTATTTTGTGGACTCCTAGTCAAGAAGAAGGTGGAAGTGGGGATAATCAAAATCATATTTCTAGAACTTGGATAAAGGATTTGAAGACAATAAGTGATTTTGTAAAGGATAAATATGGATATGATCCGGGAAGTTATGATAAATTTGATGATTTCGAGAGTAAAAATTGGAAGCTTATGGCTCGTTTGGATTGGAATATTAATAAAAGTCATAAACTGTCATTACGTTTTAACACAGTGAAATCAGAAAATGATGCTAGTATTAGTTCAACCTCTTCGGTAATCACTAAAGCTAATTCAAACCGTTATGGGGTTGATGCATTTGCATTTGGAAATTCCAACTATGGTTTTAGAAATATTGTAACGTCTCTTTCCGGTGAGTTGAATAGCAATTTTTCTTCCTCAGTACAAAACAAATTATTAGTGACTTATACCCATATCCGAGATTCTCGTACAACTAAGGGAGATGCGTTTCCAATGGTTGATATTTACAAGGACGGTAAGCAGTATATGACATTGGGTACAGAATTGTTTACTCCTTTTAATGATGTCGAGAATAATGTATTTAGTGTTACTGACAATGTAACTATTAATAAAGGAAACCATTTGATAACTGCCGGTGCAACATTTGAAAGACAGTATTTCATGAATTCATATTTACGTGCTCCTTATGGATATTATCGTTATGCTTCAATGGACGATTTTATGACGGGAGAAAAACCGATGCTGTATGGCATTACTTATGGATATAATGGAAAAGACGCTCCGGGAGCTGAACTGACATTTGGTATGTTGGGAGCTTATGCACAAGATGAATATTCTATTACACCTAATTTAAAATTGACATATGGATTACGCTTTGATTTACCGTTATATTTTGATGATTTGTTAGGGAATGCGGCTATCAAAGAACAGTCATTTAATAGAACGAATGTTGACGTATCCGAATGGCCGAAAAGTAAATTGTTAATATCTCCTCGTTTAGGATTTAATTGGGATATAAAAGGTGACCGTTCTATTGTTTTGACTGGAGGTACAGGCTTGTTTACAGGGTTATTACCATTTGTATGGTTCACTAACCAACCGACAAATGCAGGTCAGATGCAAAATATGGTTGAATTTGAGACTTCGGAATTACCGGCAAACTTTGCTTTTAATCCAAATTATAAAGAAACTCTTACCCAAAATCCGGATATGTTTCCATCAACTCCGGGAAATGAGGTCCCCGGTGCTATAGCTTATGTGGATCCGAATTTTAAAATGCCTCAAGTTTGGCGTAGTAATGTAAATGCAGAGTTTCAGTTACCTTATGGATTTATGCTTTCTGTTGGTGCTATGTATACACGTGATATATATAATGTTGTTCAGAAGAATATGAACGAAAAGGCCCCTTCTGGAACCTATAATGAACAACCGGGACGTGTATATTGGACTAAGAATAATTACTATGACAATCCTAAGACGAAAACCGTTATACAGTTGACTAATGGGGATGAAAAAGGTTATCAATATTCTTTTAATGCAGTATTAACGAAGAAATTTGATTTTGGCTTTACAGGTTCATTTGGGTACACTTATACAATGGCTAAAGATATGACGGCAAATCCAGGTTCATCGGCGGCTTCAGTATGGCAGAATAATGTTGCAGTTAATTCATTGAATGATCCGGGTGTCTCTTATTCTTTATTTTCTACCCCGCATCGTTTGATAGCTAATGCTTCTTATGAAGTTGCTTATGCGAATATGAAAACGACTGTTTCTTTGTTCTATACAGGTTACCAACAAGGACGTTTTTCTTATACCTATTCTAATGATATGAACGGTGACGGAAACTATTCCGATTTGATGTATGTGCCTGCTTCTAAAGAAGAAATGACATTTGTGGATATTAAAGATAAACAAAATAATGTGACTTATTCGGCGGTAGACCAACAAGAAGATTTTTGGAACTATGTAAATAATGACTCTTATTTGAATGATCACAAGGGGCAGTATGTAGAACGTGCTTCTTCTTTAGAACCGTGGATTCACCGTTTTGACATGAAGATAGCACAGGATTTTTATGCTAAGATTGGTAGCCGTAAGTACGGTATTCAAGTAAGTCTTGATATGTTGAATATTGGTAACTTATTAAATTCGAAGTGGGGGGCTTATCGCTCTTGCGGTTTGCAGAGTTATGATAATGTAAGGTTGTTAAAAACAGCAAGTAAGGTAGGAGAACCTCTTACTTATCAGATGAATGCATCTTCTCGCGAGGTGTTCCAGAAAAATTCTAAATGGGATTATACTGCTTCTACAGGTAGTGCATGGCAGATGCAGTTAGGCGTTAAGTTTACATTCTAGAATATTTATATAAAAAGATGCTTCGTTCAATAAACGGAGCATCTTTTTTATTTCATCCTCATCACCACCGGATTATGGTCGCTATAATTAAGATCCGGCGAGAAGTAATCCGTGCTATTCAGTTCCGGTGAATGGAGAATATAGTCGATTCTCAACAGATGCTTGAAGTACTTGAAAGTATACATATACCCATGTCCGCTCGTTTGAAAGCCATCCTGCAACTTATCACCTTTTATAGTGTGATAAACATACGAAGACGGCAGAGAGTTAAAGTCACCGCAGACTAGAGTTGGATAGGGGGAGGCGGCTATCAGTTGCTTGAGAAGATCAGCTTGTACGGCCCGTTTCCGGAAATTCTCATGTAAGCCGTCGATAAGTCCCAGGGTAGCATGTTCCACTCTTTGGGAATCATCCGTACGAAGTCCCTTTTCCAGTTTGCGCTTGTTCTGGCTTACTTCCGTTGTTTGGAGATGATTGTTGAACAGGCGGATGGTGCGACCATTGATTTCAATATCACATGCAAGACTGCAATTTTTCGAATCAGGATAGATGATAAGATGCTCCTCCTTGATAGGATAACGGCTGAAAACAGCCAGTTGCAACAGATTTTTCCCTTCGGGCGAAGAAGGAATATAATGATACGGCCAATTAGAAAGAGCTGCGGATATACTATCGATGCCAAACTCATCGTTTATGCCAAATTCTTGAAAACAGAGAATATCTGCTTGCAGGTTTCTCATGTAAGAAGCAATCTCCTTGCATGAGTAGCCGGTATGCTCGTGGTTAAAGGCATCGACGTTGTAAGTAGCAACCGTCAACACCCCCGGAGTATATACATTCATTTTAACCATCGGTGACGAAGCCGGACTGAAAAAAGGCTATTGTAATACACAGCTCATATACCCCCAATTGCTGAATATAGCAATCAGAGGGATGAAAACCCAGCACCGCCAACGAATCGTCCAGTAGATAGCAGAAGCAAGATTAGCCAATAAAAGTATCGGCAGTATCAAACCGATGAAAGGCATAAATTTGAAACTATCCGGTGCGGCATTGCCTACGAAAGCACCCGCAATGGTAACTCCTGCCAAAATACTGGTCAGCACGATGGATATGTAATAAAACAGTCTGTAAAAGGCTTTCATTTAATCTAAATTATTTGCTGGTTATATCATGAGGGATTAAGCTCTCTACGAAGGAAGCAACCATTTATGAATCATTGCTTTCAACTTATCATCCGCTATTGGTTTAGCTATAAAATCATTGCATCCCGCTTCTTCAGCCGCTTTCCGGTCCTGTTCGTATGCAAAGGCACTTTGAGCAATAATAGGAACAGTGGCAGACAGTTCACGGATGATTTTTGTAGCTTCCAGTCCGTCCAGATTCGGCATCTTGATATCCATCAAGATAAGATCCGGTTTCACTTCATCGAACATCGTGACAGCTTCCATTCCGTCATGCGCACGTATAAGCCGGTGATCTTTACCTAAAATAGCCTCCAATAAGTCGAAGTTACTGTCCGTATCTTCGGCAACCAAAATACAGGCATGCCGTGTATTTGCAGAACTGTCAACACTCGAATCTGCAGTTTTTCCGGCAGATGCTATTCCAGCAATGTTCCCTTCACCATTCTCTTTCTTTGAAGAATCCACATTTGCAGGATTTGCAATCGTGTATGGTAAAGTAAATGTAAACGTCGTCCCCTTGCCAAATTCGGAGTTGACGGAAATCTTTCCACCGAGCCGTTCAACAATAGACTTACAGATAGATAACCCCAATCCTGTACCCTGCGCATGATTGTTCAGCTTTGCGAAACGCTCGAACACACGCCCCACTTTCTCCGGTTCAATTCCTGTTCCGGTATCCGTTACGTGGAATACAATCTGATTGTCCGCCAGTTTGTAACCATAACTGATGCTTCCTTCCTTCGTAAACTTGACAGCATTTCCAATCAGATTTGAAATCACCTGGAATACCCGGTTCTTGTCCGTTTCAATCATCAGACTTTCGTCCGAGGATTCATAGACAAGGCTTACTCCCTGCGGAGTACGGAATATATGAGCATCGTGCACTTCCCGGCAGAGATTATGGAGACTAGCCGGTCCGAAGGAAAACTCGATGGTTCCCGATTCAATCTTCGAGAGGTCGAGAATCTCGTTGATAAGTTGCAGGAGACGTTCGTTGTTCGCGTTTACGATGTTATAATACGTCTTCCGTTCTTCCGCATCGTCGCTTTCGGCAATGAGATGCGAGAAACCTACGATAGCATTCAGCGGCGTACGTATTTCATGACTCATATTGGCGAGGAAGGCCGACTTCAGGCTATCAGACATTTCCGCTTTCTCTTTCGACGATTGAAGTTCCCGTTTTATCATTTCCAGCTCCGTGATGTCCCATTCGATGCTGACGATGATAGGCGAAGACAATTCGTCTCCGTCCACCCGTATTTTCCGTTTGTCGAGGATGATCATGTTTCCGTTTTTGTCTTTCCCTTCGGTTGTCCAGTGCAGACCTTTTCCGGTGGTGGCACCTGGATATCTTCTTGTCTCTTCTTTTCGGCTACGATAGGCGGGTAGAAATCGAAGTCATTCTTGCCGACAGGGTCGTTCTTATAAAGATCGCGGTTGTAGGCCTCCCGATTCCGGTAAATGTATCGGAAGTCGTTGTTGATTTCCTTCACTACAATCCCGGCAGGGAGATTGTTGATGGTTGTATCCATGATTTGGTTGAGCCGTTTGATTTGGGCTTCGTACCGAATCCTCTCGGAAATATCATGGGCAAACGACCAGTAACTTTCTTCTCCGGAATCATTGGTCACGTTGTACATCGTGCCTTCATAAGCCAATATACCTTTATTGATTTTAGATGGGTGATGAGCCACAAAGTTACTGCTGCCACCGTGTATGACATCTTTGCAACGTTCGTTCCAAGCCTCTTGTGTAGGCATATCTGCGGCGACATTGTAAATCTTTAATTGACTGATGTCTTCGTTTTCTGAAATACCATGATTGTACAGGAAACGACGGTTGGCAAAGATAATCGTGCCATCGGGCTTGGCGGCAAAGATACTTTCTTTGGCGTTGTTGATGGCATGAGTCAGTGTATTGATGTCATTTCTACGATGCTGTATGTCCGTGATGTTCTGGATATAGCCTTCGATATTGAAACTACCGTCGGAGCGTTGTTCACGCAGATAAGTCTGGATACGCATATAGAAGATTTCTCCGTTCAGGCGGACACGGTAGCTGATGCTTTCCATGTTGAGTTCTTTTTCGTTCACCCGACACCATTCCATAAAACTCTGACGGTCTTCTTCTACAATCAGTTCCACATATTTCTCAATGGCAAGGTTTTGCACATTTTCCTCGCACAAAACACCGGTATATCCAAGATAATGAAAAATATTCTGTTTCGTATTGTACGTCCATTGTCCTATCTGGGCTACCTTTTGGATAGCCCGCAGGGTGAGATTTGCCTGTTCCAACTGTCTTTTTACGTTGCTTCTTTGCGTGATGTCGCGATATTGGCAAAGCACCATACCGTCATAAGGGAACATGAGGCATTTGAAGTAAAAAGTTTCGTCTTTCAGCACCAACTTGAAGTTCTTGCTGATGCTTCTTTGTTCTTCGAGTACAATCTGGAAGATGGGCATCACCCTCTCTCTCGTATATTCTGGTAAAAGCTCAAATATATTTTTTCCTAAAAGTATATCCTCTTGCAGAAACCATAGATCACAATGAGGCTCAATGTCTACGCAGACTCCGTGCCTGTCAACCAATAGCATTGTATCTGCCGTCAGTTTCAATATTCTTTGTGCGTTATTCGCATCATGTAATATTCTGTTCATGTCTGTTTTTTATTAGATGATAGAGACTAATGTCTTATAGTAAGGATAACAAAAGATAATAGCATTTGTTTTACTTTTCAGCGCGTTTCGCCTTTTCCCAGGCTCCGCTTCCTTTTTTCTTTTTCAGATAACGGATGCCTTTCAGCACATTGACATTCATAAATAAGAAATAGTAGGGGATAAAAAGCAACTTGTTTTTTATCTGTTTGGTGGATAGATAATATCCCCAATATCCCAATCCGTAAAAAAGAACCTGCATGGCAAGCAGCACTCCGTAGAATATCGCGGAACCGCCTAACAGCAGAATCGCAATATTCAGCGGGAAGAGAGCAAACAACAGGAACGGAGTAATAGACCATCGCAATACCCGGTGAGACGTATATTGAAAGCTAAGTGTCCCGTAGCGGAAAGGATTCAGCAACGGACGAAGTCGCCAGATGGACTGCAATCCTCCCGCAGCGATGCGCACTTTCCGCTTTTCTTCTTCGCGCATATCTGCCGAACCGCTTTCGATGGCGTAAGCATTGGTGCAATAAGCAATGGTATAACCTTTCATGGTGATCCGGAGCGAAAGAATAAAATCATCGAGCAACGTATCCGGTTCCATTGCTTCGAATAGTTCACGACGCACGGCAAATAGTTCGCCTGCTGCTCCTACAGCAGAGTAGAGGCGGGCGTCAAGTGCTTTCAGTGTTGATTCGTATTTCCAGTAAATACCTTCCCCACCGGCAGCGGCTCCGTCTTTGGTCTGTACGGCGATCCGTTTTTCGCCGGCCACGCAGCCCACTTTCGGGTTTTGAAAAGCCAGTACGATTTCCTGTATTGCTTCCCGGTTTACCATAGTGTTAGCATCCGTAAAGACGACGAGCGGAGTGTCCACCAGCGTCATTCCACGTGTCATTGCGGCTGTCTTACCCTGTCGTAGGGGTTGGAAGTGTATGGTCGCTTTTCCCTGCCAACGGGTTTTCAGTCGTTCGTTCGTACCGTCGTTGCTTCCGTCTGTCACCCATACGATATGCAGTTTGTCCGCAGGGTAGTCCAGTTCAAGACTGTTCTCCATCTTTTCGTCTATAACATCTTCTTCATTGAATGCTGTAATGAAGAGAGTCACTTCCGGCAAACCAGCGTCCGATGCCGGCAACGAACGCTTCACAGGCTTCACGAAAAGTTCTTTCAACTTGACGAGAACGTAAAGCACAATTCCGTAGCCCAGATATGTGTAGAACACAATGAACAAGGCAAACCAGAAAATTATTTCAAGACAAAGAGTGATGATTTCGTTCATAGCTGTATTTATTTAGATATTTTCTTTCCTTTAAAATAATCACTATCTAATATAATATCAGAAATTTTTTCTCTATATATTATTCGTTTTTTTTCTCTTTCGGTGTTCAAAATGGAATCAGGGCAAAGTAAGCTATTTCCTACTCCTCTCCATTCAGAATGAATACCCCCCAAATCAAGAAGGGTTGGAAATAAATCAGCTTGCGTGATAACATAATCGCTTGTTTTGTCGATCTTTTGTGGAGAGTTTACAATATACAATGGGATTTGAAAAGAAACATTATCTTCTTCTTTGGATTTAAGCCAGTCATTTGAAATGGAATGGTCACTGGCTATTATAATTAGAGAATTGTGGTAAAGATGATTTTCTTTTAAGAAATTCAAATACTTACCTAAGTATTTATCCATATAATGCACATTAGATAGATAATTTTTTAATTCTTCTGAATATGTGTCAGGGAATTGAATGAGGTAGTCTTCAACTGCTTTGGTATATGGAGAATGCGTTGATGATGTGAGGATAAGTGAGAAAAAAGGTTGTTTGCTATTTTTGTCTATGCTTGCTGCATATTCAAAAAGAAGCTTATCATTTAACCAATTTTCTTTATAATTACTCAATGTATATTCCTTTCGTGAATAGAGTTTATCAAACCCATATTGGATACATACTCCATCTTGTCTCCATGTTTTAGATGAAGTAGGAATAACCATTCTACATTCGATTCCAGGTTTTTGTTTCTTTAAAAGTTTGGGCAAGGACACGAAAGTATTATTAAAATAATCGTAAATGGTAACACCTTTTGTTTTGGGTATAAGTCCGTTGAGGTATGTGAATTGTCCGTCGCTCGATTCGCCTAATTGTATCAGAGAAGTCATGTTATTATTGTAGTATGCTCCTTTTTCTACTAATTTGTTGAGGGTAGGAGTAATTTCTATTCCATTTATTTTTAGATCTGTAGGGAACGAAAGAAGGGATTCTACTATAATGAGAATAATATTTTCTTTTGGTGGATATTCAATACTATATTTTGATTCGTAAAAGAATGGTTCCAGTTTTGCCACTTCCTCTGGGTTACAGTCTTGTTTGTTGTTTGATGCACATTGTATAATGGTCCCATAAATTATTCCGAATTTGAATATACTTTCTGTTGGACTATTTTTAAAAGGGTGAACATACTTGTAGTTTAATGATGACCAATGTATTGTTGCTGTAGCTATTAATCCTCCTAATAAAATAAATGCAATTCCTAATATGTAAAGGGAAAAGATTCTTCGTGTCTTTCTTCTTATTTCAGAATAAGCTCTATGAAATTGTTTATAAGATAAGATACTTGCAAGAGTTGTTATTAGTATTGTAATGTCAGAGAACCTAATAGTTGCAAATACGTTAGCTGATAGTCCGTCAAGATTGTTGAATTCTCCATATAATATTGGAGGCATATATGTGTAGAAGAATCTACTATAAGATACATTTACAATTACCAGTATTGTAATGATAGTATATGGAATGAAAAATAAATAAGTCTTTTTTCCAATTAGATAAAGTGGAATAAAGAATAATAGGCATATATCGATAAAAGCATGAATGATATTCTCCAGATATGAGAATGGAGTAAGAGAATATTTATCAATAAGAATTGAGTAGTGCATGTATTGTAAATTAATATAGCATAGTAATATTAACGACAAGGGGAATGTAAATTGTTTGATTAATAATTTTATATTCATATTTCTATCTCACTATTTTGTCTGCAAATACTTTTAAATACGCTTAAGGTGCCGCCAATCATAATTATATTGTTTGTTTTCAACTATGCTATTGAAATAATTCCTTTAGCGACTGTTTTTTATTCCTCAAATATACAATTGGAAATTTGCAGAAAGATATAAAATTTCCCTCTGCAGAAGTAGCATGTAATGTACTTATTGAATTTCCTTCCATTAGTCCTATAGCAGTTTTTTTCTCAAAAGCACTAAAATATAGCTTATATTTTTCATTGTCCTTAATAAGTGAACTTCGATATAAGCCATAGGAATAAAAAGAACCCAGCATTGGAGCTTTGGATAATATATATTTTTTGTTGTTAAATGATAAGCCGTCGGAACTGGAGTATAATACTAGGTTATTAGTATCATAATCATATATAACTAGATAATATATTTTGTCTATATATGCTAAATCAATATGCCAAGGGGTAACAGAATTGTCAGGTAGATGACATGTTTCTTTTTTGCTCCACTTTTTCCCATCTGTAGAAAAACTTCTACAGATTTCTCTTGGCTTTTCTATACTGTTCACATACCACATTACATATCCATTAGTACCTTTATGTATCGCAGGGCTTATAACCATATTACCTGTTTCATTTTTTATGATAGAGGTATCTTGTAGATTTATCATCACCTCTCGGGGAGACCAGTCTTTTCCATTGAGAGTATATTTGCGTAATATATAAGTAGCATTATTTTTTTGATGGCTGATGCGGTACCAGCACTCTAAAGTATCTTTATAAAAGACTAAATGTGGGTCTGAAAAATAATCTTTATTTATAATATTGTTTTCGTCTAAATCATCTATTGGATTTTGAGAGTCCTCAAAATCGTTCCAATGTATTCCGTCTTTAGATACATGCACACATGGATTTTCCCATCGTTCTCTATATGGAGGCAATCCTTTCCAATCACCATCCTCACCTAAGGGATATGGAGTTTCCGCCATCCAGTATTTATATCCATTCCATCCTTCCGGAATGTATATTACTGATGGGTGATAGGGTTGGTTACTACCTTCCGGAGTCTTGATAATTAATGGAGCCTGATTATACTTTTGAAATTGATTATACTGGTATATATAGTCAACTAATATTACACAAATAACAACTAGAATAATTTTTCTTATTATTTTCATTTGCTTATTTGATTAAATTATTGTCTTTATCTTTATATTTTTTCTTTCTGGTGAATAATCCTCCAATACCTTTTAATCCTTTGATAAAACGCACTTTGAAGCTTTTAAACAGTCCTCCATCTGCTCCTACTGTTCCATATCCGGTTATAACCCGTGCTTTTGAAGAATGGATAAAGACGAGTTTTCCGTAAGGTTTCATCGCTAAAGCCAGTGAGCCGTCTTCACCACGAATGATATCTGTGCGGAATCCTAACTGCTTGCCTAATTCTGTTTTGAATGCGAATGTCATGCCGCGTACACAAAGTTCCGGACGCTGTATGGCTTGAATGCGCAGGTAAAAGTCTCTTAATGATTCATACCACCATAATCCCCATTTAGAGTGTTGCTCATCAGGAATAAAGCTCCAAAGGCTGAACGTGCAGACTACGTTTGGTTGCATTAGTTTTTTTACATGTGTCTTGATGTAATTGTTCGGGTACATGGTATCGGTGTCAATACAGATATGGTATGTTCCTTTTGCTTGGTTTAATCCGCATTGGCGGGCATGTCCCGGTCCTTTCTTAAGCTCATTGAAATAAGTGACTCCCAACTGTTGGAGCACACTTTCAGTTCGATCGGAAGAATTGTTGTTGACAGCCAGAATTTCAATCGGAAAGTCACAGATGTTGTCACAAAGCGACCATAAGCAACTTAGCAAACGCTTTTCTTCATTATAGCAGATGAGAATGACAGATGCTAAGGGTTGTTTGTTTTCCGATAATTTCTGCAATTTAGTTTTTACGAAATCTACTGCTTCCTTTGGTGCTGAATCGAAAGGTTGTTCGTAAACTTGCAGATATTTAGTATACCATTTCATAAATCTTTATTTTTTTCAATGATACTTTCAAACAATGTTTTCCATTGTTCTGCGATTGGTTCGATCCTGAAACGTTCTATATCCATTCGAGCTTGCCGTCCCATTTCTCGTCGTACATTTTCGTTTTCTATCAGATAGCAGATTTTCTCTGCTAATCCCTCTATATTACCGTTTTCTACTAATAGTCCGTTTATTCCGTCGCTGATGATATCACGCGGTCCGCAGGGGCATGTAAATGAGACGGGAGGTACTCCACATGCCATTGCTTCTATAATAACCATGCCAAATCCCTCATAACGCGAAGAAAGGACGAAGATAGAACTTTTACAGTACTTATCGACAATATCCGGTGTGCTATGCTCCAGAATACAACTGGGGCTAATTCCTAGTTCGTAGATTTGGTTCTGAAGTTGTTCCCGCATACCATCACCATAGATACGGAGAATCCAGTCCGGGTGTTTTTTATTGACAATGCTCCAAGCAGATATTAAACGGTCAAATCCTTTTTGAGGGACATATCTGCCTACGGCAATGACCTGTTTGGGGGTGTTATCCGATTGTTGTTCCGGCAAAAACGGGAGTGGATTGTAGATTACGGTTACATTATTGAGCTCTGTCCATTCGGCAGCATCTTCATGGCTAAGGACGACAAAACTTTTGAGTTGTCGCACCTGCCTGATGAGTTGCCACATCCAGTATTGCTTGACGGCACGCTGAATGATACCAGGAAGACAGTTGTCGCTGAATTCCCGGTAATTGGACTTGTTGAAGTGGATTTCTCCAAGCTTAATGCTTTTGTCTTTCATCTTATTGATGAAGTTTATATCACGTCGTAAGAGAGAGATGGTAATGTCCGGTTCAATCTCATTGAGGCATGTCTCCAGCCTTTTTTTAAACAATTTCTGTTTGCTCCAATATCGGTGAATTCGTTTCGGTAAGGAAAGGCCATACAATTCGTCATAGTTGATGTCGAGCTGATGGGTGGTGATGGATGGATACAATTTATAGTAAGGTTCTTTTCCTTTTCCATCGGTCAATATGATGTGTATGTCATACCCTAAATGTTCTGCAAAATAGTTTGCTTTTAGTGTAAGTACACGTTCCATTCCACTAGGATAATAGAGCGAGGGGATGCAATAGGCTATTTTTACTTTTTTATTCATCGGATTACTTTTCAAGTATTGTATGCTGTGGTCTGATGTCCAATTCATCGATGACTTTTTTCATTTGCGCTGTCCAGGACAATGGACGGATAGATTCTCTAATATTCTGCGGAGTCATAGTCAGAGACTTTTGAAAGCTGATTAACTGTTGAATATTAATAGGTGATTCATCTGGTGGTGCTTTCCAAATGTAAGGCATCTTATCAAAATCTTCGTCGATTTCTGAATAAGTAAATGCCAATCCTCGTGCAGCATATTCGCGATTTTTTAAAGTTTTGATATGTGTGATACCACTGCGGTGTCGGCCTAAACTACCGATAGCAAAATCTGCCTGCTCAAACATGGCGTCAAGTTGCTGATCATGCTGTGGTCCATGGAGGATAACATAAGATTCTAGTTTATTATCACGAATGACGGGAAGGATTTCTTGCTTTTCACGTTCGCCGGATAATGGTCCCACGATATGAAAATAAACTTTGTAGTCAGGATTCGTACAATAATATTCAGCTAATCCACGGATAAGTCGATCGAATCCATGCCAATAGTGTACTTCAGCTACTCCTATTAAATGTAGCTCATGTGTCGTGTCATTCATTTGTTTCTTCATAGGAATGGCATCAAAATCAATTCCGTTAGATATGCGGATTGTTCGTTCGCCAAAGATATTTTTAGCGTTTGAAAAGGTGACTATTCCATTAAGGAAAGAGGCCAGGCGATGACGAAAACAACGATCTGTGAGCCTTTTGAATTTCATAGGCCATGTGATGTACTCTTGATCGTAAGGAAAAGTCGGTATCTCCATGACCACTTTTGCTCCTTTTTTCTTCATACGTTTCACCATATTTATGGTGAAAGGGTTTGCATTATGATATGAACGGATGTAGACAAAATGTATATTTTCGCGAAGTACGTAGTTTGCTATGCAGTTTAGGCCCAACCGTTTCCGAATTTTCGCAAACACTCCTTGTCCCAATTCAGCAATCACTGCATTGTCTGCCATCCAGCGGCGTTCACCGGAAGGGCTTATGTCATAATAACATAAACGAACATCTAACCCACATTCTTTGAGGGCTTTTACCTGATAGTGTATTTTTTTGCTAATTCCGTTGGCTTTGTCGAAGCCGTGGAATATAAGGAATAAGGCTTTCATTGGTTGCTCAAATCTCTATATATTGTTTATTCTGTTCTTTTTATTATCTCTTACACAGGATGCTTCGCACTTTGCCGATAATGTCATACTCATGCGTCATTTGTATATAAATGCCAAAGATAATAAAACTAACGATACTTTTGGCTATAATTGTCACAAAAATATTCATCCCTTCCAGTGCATACTGCATGGGAATGAGGGCTAATGCTATCAAAATGCTAATGATGAACGGAGAAATAAGCTGACGAATGAATGGCCACGCACTTCGACGGAAGGTTATCCGGTACATTTGCCAGTAACATTGTATAAAGTTGATGGAGAACGTCACCACAATGCAACTAGCCACTGCTGTCAGCGTTCCGAAATAGAAGATTCCGAGCAGTATGCCTGTCACGTTGAGCACAGACGAGAACACTCCGCATACAAATAAGCTCCGTGTATCGCCTGCCGCCTGAAAGATGGAACCGGACGAGGAGAGTATGATCTGAATTCCTACGGACAGGGAGAGTAGCCGAAAAACGGGTACGGAGGGCAGCCATTGGACTCCAAAAATAATCAACGTTACTTCCTCTGCTGTAAAGAAGAGCAGCACGCTAAGAGGCAATCCGATGAAAGCGAGGAATCGGAGAATACGTTCATAAGAGGTGGCTAGTTTTGCTTTGTCATTTTGGAAATCACTGAAGATGGGGTGCATTACAGGAGTGATGACCTGGGTGATGTTTTGCAAGGGAAGCATCATCAGGCGATAGGATTTTTCGTAATATCCGAGGTCGGACATACTCATGTATTTGCCAATCAGTAATTTGTCCAGATTGCGGCTGAAGTAGTTGATGACGTTGAATAGAAACTGGTAGGCGGAATAGGAGAATATCTTCCGGAGCGCCGTCAGCCCCAGCGTGAAACGCAGTCGTTGCGGATAGCGCTGGTAGGAGATGACGAATATGAGTATGCTGGATATTATTGGGTTGATAATCAGTGCATATAATCCTGCTCCGCAGAGGGCGGCAGTCACGGCTGCCGCACCTGCGGAAATCTGGATAACGAAACTACGGATAGCGATGAATTTGAATTCCTTGTTCCGATAGAATAGTGCTCCCGGCACGATGGTGGCGGAGGCAAAGAATAGATTAACGGACAGCAGTTGACACAGTGTCCGCAGGATTTCGCTTTCGTAATAGTCGGCAATCATCCATGAAGCTGCAAAAAACAAGATGCTGATTCCGATGCCGGTCCATACGGTAAACGAGAAAATAGTTGATAGTTCATCTTTTGTCAGTGATTTGTGCTGTATGATAGCGGGAGATATTCCCATATCGGTGAGGAGGCTGAAAAAAGCGATGATTACGGTGGCAACGGCTACGATTCCGAAGTCGTCCGGAGATAGGAGGCGGGCCAGTATTCCTGCTATTACAAGAGAAATGACAATGCCGCTGTATTTGGCCAGTGCGGTATAGAACACTCCTGAAAAGAGTTGATTTTTAATGTTGCTAGCCATTGTCGACCGTTTTTTTATGGTTTATAAATAGGAATTTGAAAAGTAATGCCCCTATCGTTTTTGTCGATACATACTTTTTATATTTTTGCAGGCACAACCGTGCGAGTTTGATCCGCTCCGGTAATTTTAGTGAATGTGCTTGCCACATGGCAGCGTCAAGCATTTGAGATAAATATAAATCAATAATTTCTTTATTTTTATCTTCGGTAGTCTGTCTTCTAAAGCTAAGAATCTCTTCTGTGACGACAAGATATCCTTTTATGTTCCGCATTGCGAATTTACTCGTCATTGTAGAATCTTTTCTCATACGACGATGAAAAAAAGTTCGTTTAATGCAAGCTGCTTTCGTGCTTTGTAGATAAAGCAAGGTAGTAAACAGTTGGTCTTCGTGTACGATTTCGGGATAAAATGATAGATTATGTTTTTCTATCACGTTTCTATGAATAAAGTGCAGGCAAACGGAAGGAGTATATTCTTTATTCTGTAATTGAATTTCAAGTGCTTCCTGGCCGGTATAGATTTTGTCTTCTAATTTCTCTGTATGTTTGTAATTCAGTGTTGGAGCATTTTCAACGTTGTTTTCAAAGAAAACTAAAGCATCAAAAAATACAAAATCAAGTTTTTCTTCTTTGCATTTATGATAACACAATTCCAAAGCATCTTCTTCCAGCAGATCGTCGCTATCCATAAAATAGATATATTCTCCGTGTGCGTGTGAGATCCCTCTGTTACGCGCAATTGATTGTCCCTGATTCGCTTGTGTATATATTTGTATACGTTTGTCAGTGTCACCCAGTTTTTCTACTATACTTAAACTTTTGTCTGTTGATCCGTCATCTACAACTATTATTTCCAGTTCTTTCAAGCTTTGATACATCACGCTTTCTACTGCTTGACGAACATATTTTTCAGTGTTATAGACAGGAATGACGACACTGACTTTTATTTCATTATATTTCATGCATTTCGTATTCTGATAAATTATTGATACTGGCAGCAGCATTACAATCTGCTGTTCAAATCTCTATATACTTCGGCATATTGTTTGCCCACTTTATCTATACTCATGTTTTCTAGTGCATAGGTATAGTTCATTTCTCCTTTTCCCCAAGTAGATAACTGCCAGGCCATTTTCAGTGCCCGTATGATATCGGCTTTATGATTCGGATTGAAAGTCGGATTGCCTGTGTTTTTTAATAGTTCGCCTATATTGCCGGTATTTGGTCCTACGACTATCTTGTGGAAAAGAAAAGCAAGAGGAATATTTACGGAGTTTAGTGCATTTCTTTCTTGGATGAATATCACGTCAGAGGCAGACATATAATAAGGGAGGTCGCACTCGTCTATCGGTTCGTCGTTGGCTCCCGCTTGTAGTCTGAACATACGGTTTAACAACGGCATGAGGACATAGTAGCCAATTCGGGAAGCCCATCGTTTGAGGATATTTCTGCCATAGTTATTGCGCCTTGAAAAGGGGCATAAGCGAGGGGCTATCAGTAGTTTCCGTTCTTTGTCCCAGTCGCGGAACGCTCCGAGCAGCATACGTCTTTCTTCCCGGTTGCGGAATTTCCCGAAGGCGGTGACGACGAATGCTTCTTGTGGCAGGTTCAGATATTGGCGCGCGCGCTCTATGCTGATATCTTCTTTGTAGGTGTATTGGTAGATGTGGTACGGGATGATGACGTTCCTGCTGTCGGGATATTTTTGTATGAATTCTGTCTGGCTGTAATGTCCCATGTGCACTACGGTGTCACTCTCCGATTCGATTATGTCGTAGACCCGGCTGATGATATCATTTGCATAGTGGGGGTGAATGTTGTGCCGTGTGTATATGAAATGAGTTCCTCGCGAGCGGAAAAAATCAATGCGTTCTTTCAGGCGGCGGATGACGTCGGGGTCTTTGCATGTCCATCCCACCAGTTCTTCCGGCCATTGGAAATGGATGATGTCATAAGTCGTATCCGATTCCCAGAATTCTTTTTGGGAGTATCTTACATTGATTCCAGCCATTCTGATAGCATCGCATAAGATAGGAACAAATAGATTGTCGGTTTCTCCGTTTTCTCTGAAAACGATCAGTGCTTTTATTGATGGGCTGTCTGTTTCGCTATCACTCATTTTTTAAGTTTTAAAGACCTTTATTACATTGCAAATGTAATAAAACTTATGATAAGTTTCTCCTTTTCTGTGTTTTAATTGCAGTTTAAGTTGCTATTTGAGGAAATCTGAAACAGGTCTAATGTTTTTATAAGCCGTTTTTCTTCTTGGGTATAAGGAATGTGGTGACTTTCAATATATTGCTTGAGGAAGAGACAAGCATGTATGAAAATGTCTGCTTTCATATAGCTGGTGAAATTTATGTAACGGTAGTAGGAGGCTTCACTGATGTCGATATGCACGCAGAGGTCTACTGTGGCTAGCCGTGACGTTTTCAAGAGCTTTTTTATCAGCATTACTCTGTTCTGGTAATGCTCGTTCACTATTTTATTTTCTTCTATTTCTTCCAACGTTTGGTTGCGTTTTGTGTCCATATTGTTTGGGATTATTAATAATTTTTGGCAAAGGTCGGATAAAAAATATATAATCCCTCTCTCATTTTTGCGATAGCTGGAATAAAATACATTTTGCACCTTTGCGCCCCGGAAGTATTAAATGTGGAATAATAAATGATAAATGAAAATGAAGAAAGATCAGTATTTCAATTTGGAGGTAAATTTGTTGAATGACGACAATATTGCCTGTATGATGTCAGAGATGAATGCCGCGGAAGCACTCGGAATTTACGTGATGTTGCTGTTGCATCTGCGCACTAAAGATGCTTATGAGGCGTCGTGCAAACCGGTTTTACTGAAGGCCATGGCCCGGCGGTATGATGTGGATGAAGTTGCGGTGGAGCGGGTACTTCGCGAATTCGATCTCTTCGAACTGGATGAGGAACGACAGATGTTTCGTTCTTCTTACTTGGATAGGGTGATGAAAAGCTTGGAAGAGAAGCGGAAAATGGACATCGAAAACGGTAAAAAAGGAGGGCGTCCGAAAAAGGTGGCAAAAAGTGCTGAAACGCCCGTCAGTAAAGGGAGAAAACCCACTGAAAACCAGAAGAGGAGAGAAGAGGAAAGTAAAGAAGAGGAGAGTAAAGGAAGTGTTTCTGTTGTAAACAATAATAGGAGTAATATAGAAACACCGTCTCTTGTGAGCCGTTTGGCGGATGAAGGCAATCATGGCCCGTTACAACCCGTGTTGCCTTGGGAAAAGTTGGTGGACCAACTTTCTACTTTCCAGTCATATATGGAATTGGCCGGGCAGCATTCCGGTTTGGGAAAGCTTTTTGTAGACCATCAAAAACTTATTTTGGAAATCTTCAAAAAACATATCCGCCTTTATGACAAAGGAGCGGGACTGCTTTTTCCGGAGGACGTGAAACGGTATTTTTCAAATTATATCGCGGCCGGTTCCGTTACTTGTCGCACGTTGAGGGAAACCTTGCTGAAAGAGCTTGAGAATACGGTCGACAAGGATGTAAACCGCTTTGAAAGCGTCGTCGACGGGCGGCGAACGTATCTGGGACATCTTATTCCGGTTGATGCGCCGCCACGTCCCGATGCATCAGCTGTGTGGGATGATGTGAAGAAAAGATGGGCGCATTAATCCGGCAGATGACTGGCTTCGTCCGGTAGGTTGCCGATGTTCGTCTGGTAGGTTGTTGATGTTCGTCTGGCAGGTAACGGAAGCTCGTCCGGCAGGTGGCAGACACTCGTCCGGCAGGTAAGTCCTCTGCGTGTGAATGATTATTTTAAACTATTTTTAATTAGAAAAAAGAAAAATATGAGAAATTTTGCCAACTATGATGTCGACATCCACGGTAAATCGAGTGGAGTCCTCAAGACGATTTGTAAAAAATGTCTTCCTACCCGCAAGAATAAGCGCGACCGTTCGCTACGTGTCAACGTCGACACGGGCCACTGTCACTGTTATCATTGTGGCGCTGATTTTATGTTCCCGATGATGTGGAAGAGCGCAAGAATGCCGAACGTGTGGCAGCCCGCAAGCGTCGTGCAGCAGCCATTCCGCAGCATTTTCAGCGTCCAGTGTTTGATGCCTCGAAAACCACGCTTTCCGAAGACACGGAGCGTTGGCTGGTGGAGACGCGTTGCATCCCGCAGTCCGTCATAGCCGCCCTACGCATCACCGAACAGGAAGAATTTATGCCGCAATCCGGCAAAAAGGAACGTTGCATCTGCTTCAACTATTTTGAAGGGGAACAACTGATAAACACCAAATTTCGCGCTCTCCCGAAACTTTTCAAAATGGTGCAGGGTGCCGAACTGATTCCCTACAACATCGACTCCATCCTGGGGCAAACCTCCTGCATCATCCACGAGGGGGAACTGGATGCTGCTTCTTCCATCGCCGCCGGATTCAAAAGCGCCATCTCCGTGCCGGCCGGAGCCAATTCGAACCTCTCCTGGCTCGACCGTTTTATGGAGACGCACTTCGAGGACCTGGAAGAAATCATCATTGCCGTTGATGCTGATTCTGCCGGAATCCGGTTGCGCAATGAACTCATCAACCGGCTGGGAGCTGAACGCTGCCGGGTGGTGACTTACGGTCCGGAGTGTAAAGATGCCAACGAGCATCTCTGCAAATATGGTATCGCCAGTCTCCGTATCGCCATCGAACAGGCAGCAGAAGTTCCGCTCGAAGGTATCTTCACCGCTGCCGACTTGCATGACGATCTGCGGGCTCTTTTCGACAACGGCTTCGGTCCCGGAGCGGAAACGGGATGGGAGGAGATGGATAAGATCTGCACGTATGAACGTGGGCGAAGTGTCTACGTCACCGGAGTTCCCGGTGCAGGAAAATCCGAGTGGGTGGACGAATTGGTGTTGCGTCTCTGCCTGCGGCATCAATGGAAAATCGGGTTCTTTAGCCCGGAAAATACCCCCATCGTCTATCATCTCCGCAAACTGATTGAGAAACTCACCGGACACCGTTTTCAAAACGGCTGTGGCATGACGGAGGGACTCCTTGCGAACTCGGAAGATTTTCTGACTGAAAACGTCTCCCATATCTCTCTGAAAGGTAATGTTTCTCCGGATCGTACTGGCTAAGGCTCATGAACTCGTTGTCCGCCGTGGCTGCCGCATCATTGTCTTCGACCCGCTCAACCGTTTCGACCATAACCCGCAGCCTGGACAGACGGAAACGCAATATATTTCGAACCTGTTGAATAAATTTACAGAATTTGCCGTGCAACATAATTGCCTGCTCGTGGTCGTAGTCCATCCTCGTAAAATGAACCGTAATCCTGTCACGGGCATTACCCCTCGTGTGGAAATGTACGACATCAACGGCTCTGCCGATTTCTATAACAAAGCGGATTACGGTATCATTGTGGAACGTGACAAGGAGGTTGGTGTCACACGCGTATACGTGGACAAGGTGAAATTCAAGCATCTTGGTGTCGGTGGAATGGCATCCTTTGTCTACGATCCCGTAAGCGGACGATACCTGCCCTGTGAAGAATCTCACGACCCTTCTCTCTCCGCTGACCAGCGTGTCCGAAATACAATGTTCGACAACTCCTGCTGGCTACCTGAAAAAGAGCTGTTTTAAAGTATTAGGTATTAAGTATCAAGTATTAAGTATTATGATGTTATCCATTGTTGCGATGCGTTTACCATACTTGATACCTAATACTTAATACTTCAATTAGGGTTCTTGGAGTACTTCGACGATGAGCCTTACTTGTGCGGGAGTGTAGTATCTGGCGCGTGGATTCATGCCGGTGGCCAGGAGCCGTTCTTTTAGTCCGGGTGCAGCTTCAATCCATTCGTTGAATCGGTCTACTGCGCTTTGTTGCAGGATATTGGGGAGGTACAACAAGGCAAGTTCGCCTTTCCCATAGGTGCGGTATTGGAATGTTTTTTCTTCTTCTTGTTCGGGGAGAATCTTGTTTTTTGTTTTCATTTATAGTTGTGCTTTTAGGTTGCTGTATTTGAAGTAAAGTTACTCATTTTTAGTGGAATAGGCAAGTTTTGAGAACGGATGTTCGGGTGTATTCATAAAAGAATTGATACTAATAGAATACCGATTCTTGAAATTTATCGTATCTTTGTTTACGTTTCACGTTAAAAGCATAGAAAAAGGATGGAAGGAATATTCAGGCGTTATCCGATAGGGATACAGAGTTTCGAGAGACTACGCAATGATAATTGTGTGTATATTGATAAGACAGAGTTGATTTATCGTTTGGTAAATACACATACGACTTATTTTCTTAGCCGTCCCCGACGCTTTGGAAAGAGTCTGTTAGTTTCCACTCTTGAAGCCTATTTCTCTGGTAAAAAAGACCTGTTCAAGGGGCTGATGATGGAACAGTTGGAGAAAGACTGGACGGTTTATCCCGTGTTGCATATTGATTTCAGTATCAGTAAGTATATGAATGCGGGGATGCTGCGCTCCGCTATCAACAATCGCTTGGTGGAATGGGAACGAATTTACGGATGTGACACGAGCGAAGACACTTTCAGTCTCCGTCTGAAAGGTATTATCAAACGTGCTTACGAGCAGAGCGGGCGTCAGGTTGTGTTACTTGTAGACGAATATGATTCTCCTATGTTGGATAGCAACAACAATGAGGAGTTGCAAGCTGAAATACGTGGCATCATGCGCGACTTTTTCAGTCCGTTGAAAGCGCAGGGAGAATATCTTCGTTTTCTTTTTCTGACCGGTATCAGTAAATTTAGTCAGATGAGCATCTTTAGTGAATTGAACAATCTTCAGAACATAAGTATGCAAGATGCTTATAGTGCCATTTGCGGTATAACGGAAAATGAATTGCGTACACAGTTGGAAGAAGATATAAGAAGGATGGCCGAGGCGAACGGTGAAACGTATGATGAAGCGTGTATACATTTGAAACAACAGTATGATGGGTATCATTTCAGTGAAAATAGTGAAGACATTTACAATCCGTTTAGTTTGTTTAATGCATTTGCTCAAAAGAAATATGCCAATTTCTGGTTCTCTACCGGCACTCCCACTTTCCTGATAGACATCTTGCAGCAAAGCGATTTCGATATTCGTCAACTGGATGGCGTTTCGGCTACTGCCGAGCAGTTTGATGCACCTACCAATGTCATTACAGACCCGCTTCCGGTACTTTACCAAAGCGGTTATCTCACTATTAAAGAATATGATCGGGATTTTCAGATCTATACGTTGGCTTATCCTAACAAAGAAGTTCGGAAAGGCTTTATCGAATCATTAATGCCGGCTTATGTGCATTTGCCTGCTCGCGAGAATACATTTTATGTAGTATCGTTTATCAAAGACTTACGGGTCGGCAATCTGGATCAATGTATGGAGCGGATCAAATCATTTTTCGCCTCTATCCCCAATGATATGAATAATAAGGAGGAGAAACACTATCAGACCATCTTCTACCTCCTGTTCCGGTTGATGGGGCAATATGTGGATGCAGAAGTAAAGAGCGCTGTTGGCAGGGCTGATGTTGTGATAAAGATGCAGGAGGCTATCTATGTATTTGAATTCAAAGTAGACGGTACTCCTGAAGAAGCGTTGGCACAGATCAATAGTAAGCAGTATGCGATTCCTTATCAGGCAGATCATCGGAAAGTTATCAAAGTGGGAGTTAATTTCGACAGTAGTACGCGAACTATTGGAGAATGGATCATTGAAAACTAGGGAATAATCTTACATATTCCTACATATTTCCACATATTTCGGTATAATTCGGTGTAATCCGTTTTAATCCGGCATAATCCGGTGTAGTCCGGTGCAATCCGGTAAGTCGTCAATGTGTTGTCGTATCTTTGTTTCACCAACAGAAAGGGAGAATGTCCTTCTTTTCGTAGAAACAATTTTAAATATGGCAACAGTTACAGTTGTGCGCTACAAGCGCAGAAAACGGCTCGGTGATGATAAATCACCGATGATGTATCTTCTCAAGCCTAAGGCTGGAGAGTCGAAAATCTATTCAATTGATTCACTGGCACAGGAAATCGAGTCTATCGGGTCGCTTTCGGTGGAAGACGTGTCGCATGTGATGAAATCCTTTGTCCGTGCGATGAAAAAAGTGCTTGTGGCAGGGAATAAGGTGAAAGTGGATGGACTGGGTATTTTTTATACCACGCTGACCTGTCCGGGTGTGGAACAGGAAAAGGATTGTACGGTGAAAAATATCACTCGCATCAATCTCCGTTTCAAAGTCGACAACTCATTGCGTCTTGCCAATGACAGCACGGCAACTACTCGTGGCGGGGATAATAACATGATGTTCGAATTGTATACGGAGAAGAAGTCCGCTGCCGGAGGAAACGGCGGTGACGGCTCCGATGATGATGGTAAAGGCGATGGGGGAGAACCCGGTGGTGGTAGCGGTGGAGGAGAAGCTCCGGATCCGGCAGCATAAACCGCTTTGATTGACTCTGTTCTCAATTTATTAATTTATCATCTCAATCTATTAAAATGTTAGATAAAATTATCGAAATCATCATGACGATTCTGCCTTTTCTGGGCAGTAGCCGCAAGAAGCGCCAGATGATGGCGCAAGAAGTGAAAGAGTTCAGTGAACTAGTGAAAGACCAGTATACTTTTCTGATGCAGCAGTTGGAGAAAGTGTTGAAGGATTATTTCGACCTTAGTTCGAAAGTGAAAGAGATGCACGCGGAGATTTTCTCGTTGAGAGGACAGCTGACGCAAGCTGCGGCTCTGCAGTGTAGTAGCAAGGAATGTGTGCAACGAGTACAGATGGTCACTGAAACGGAGGGATGAATTTATGCGAACCATCAACTTGATTGTGATCCACTGTTCCGCCACAAGGGCGGACAGGGATTTTACGGAAGATGATTTGGAAGTGTGCCACCGTCGGCGTGGTTTCAACGGGACGGGGTATCATTTTTATATCCGTAAAAATGGAGATATAAAGACCACCCGTGAGATTGAACGAATCGGTGCGCACGCAAAAGGACACAACCAGAACAGTATTGGCATTTGTTATGAGGGCGGACTTGACTGCCACGGTCATCCCGCCGATACACGTACCGAATGGCAGATTCATTCGATGCGGGTGCTGATCCTTGCACTCCTGCGCGACTATCCCGGTTGCCGGGTGTGCGGACATCGGGATCTAAGTCCGGACCTGAACGGAAACGGAGAGATCGAACCCGAAGAGTGGATTAAAGCGTGTCCGTGCTTCGAAGTGAAAGAATTCTGCTCAAAAATGTAATGTACTCTATAGAAAGACTTGTGACCGAGTACATAAATACTTGTCACAAGTCTTTTCTCGTTTTATCATTTCTTAGGTTATTTTCCGGTGAGTTTTACTTAGACACGGGGCAGATGTTTGATAAAGAAAGTTCCTTATATATACTCAATAACGATTCTGCTGTGTTTCTCCACGAAAACATCTGGCTGCGCTTAAGCCCGTATTCCACTTGTTGCTGGTAGAATGTCCCGTCATTTTCTAGTTTCAAGATTTTTGCTGTGATATCTTCGGGACTGAATGGATCAACCAATAAAGCCCCATCACCTGCAATTTCGGGCATTGCTGAAGTATTTCCTGCAATGATTGGTGTTCCGCAAGCCATCGCTTCCAGCATCGGGATACCGAAACTTTCGCGAAGTGAGGGATATAGAAATGCGAATGCACCACTGTAGAGCGCTGCAAGGTCGGTATTCTCAATGTAGCCGGGGAAGCTGAGATAACTTTTGATATCCATCATCTTTTCTTCTTCCAATATCCGGTCAATGGCATCTTCTTTAAGGTCGGCAATCAGTAATGGTAACTTCTTTGCCGATTTTTTCAAATATCCGCTGTACGCTTTCAGTACTCTCGGAGTATTCTTTTTCGGATCCGTGTTTCCTAGAAAAAACAGATATTCGTCTGCATCGATATATTTCCGGGTAATTTCCGGAGCTTTGGGCTGCAAATGGAAATGACTGTTGAACCCGTTATATACAGCTACTAATTGCTTTTCCGGCAGATGTAACGCTTCAAGAATCCGTTTCCGTTCGAACTGCGAAACGGTAATAATTTCTCGCACTTGGGGAGTATGCGCGGAACGACTAACCGGCGATAATGCCATCCCATCTCTTGATACCACGACAGGCTGGACGACTGGCGCTTTTCCAGATAGATTATATCGTGCAATGTTAGAACCAGAGGCACAGGGCAGTGTAGAGGAGCCGTGTTGCTGGTGCAATGCAGCAAATCGGGCTTGATGCTTTTTACTGCACGCGGGAGTGCTACCTGTTCCCACAATGGATAAGTAGGGCATTTCAGCTCGATGATATGTACGTTATCGGAACTTTCCAGACACTTGTCTTCACCGGGACTGACAAAAATGAAATATTCATTTTCATGATCCATTTTTTGTAGTTCCCGAATTGTTTCAAGAGCAACAAAATCCATTCCATGCTTGTTGGGGCGGAAAATGCGCTGTGCTTCAATGGCTATTTTCATATTCTTTCTTTTTTAGTGGTGGTGATGTTTTCTCTTTTATATAAGTTTTTTGTTTCTAGGGAGTCTCATTTTTTTATAAATATTCTCTTGCTTTTCAAGAAAATTTTCTTTAAAAATGGCCTTCTCCATGTTCTGTATGGATAAATTTTTTATAAGCTCCTTTCAACTTGAACAAATTGCCGATGGTAGTGAGTGCCAGTATTGGGATTTTTATAATTGCTTTACCCAATCGTTTGTTTAGCAGATTTCCAGGTATGGGCAATATCATTGCTACTATCTGGGCTATGGATAATATCCACCATTTTATGGCTATCATCCATTCGTTTCCGGAATCGCCTTTCAGACTTAGCCAGATACCGATGGCTGTGAAAATAAATGTCAGTCCGAAAACACCTGCTATTTGGATCAGTCTTGGGGGTAGCATCCATTGAATTATCTTGTCGCAGTAGTCAATGTTACCTTGGCGGATTGCTTTCTGTAATCCGGACAATGAACTGCGGAGAATGCCGAATTGTGCAGCTATCCAGCGTTTTCGCTGATTGCTGATGGCTTCTTCTTTCTGCGTTTTTTCGTCATAAATTGGTATTTCCGGTAGGTAGGTGGTGTGAATGCGCTGTTGCAGAAGAAGTACTTCTAATTCCTTGTCTTCGCCTGCCGTTTCAAGAAGTCGGACGTTTTCCGGAACCAGTCGGCTTCAAAAGCCATTCCTGAACCGGATAATGCGGCTGAAAGTCCTAGTGCATTGTGTCCGCTGCGGAAGATGCCATTATTAATTTCTTCGCTGATGCCATCCAGAACAGAAATGTCAGTATTCAGATTTTGGCCGGTTCGGTGGGCTTGTATGCACCGCACACCGCTGTCGAATGCACGGTTTACCGCTGTCAGGAAGTGCGGGGAAGTCAGATTATCGGCGTCCATGATAACTACTACATCGTAGGGTATTCCGTCAATGGCATCCATTGCCATTGTCAGTGCTTTGGCTTTGGAGCTGTCTTTATAGTCGGCTATCAACAATCGGATAGGCAAGGAACGCAAGAGCTCGTTGGTGGCAGACTGCATCTGGTCGGAGATAACGATGATATCAAACATTTCTTTCGGATATTCCTGTCTCAGGAAACTGCGTACGGAAGAGACGATTACCCGGTCTTCTTTATAAGCCGGGAAGAGTATGACGAAACGTCGTAGGGTGCGGGCTTCCGGAAATTCAGGGACCCGGTAGAACTTGGAAGCAATGGCGTATAGCAACAGATAACATACGCAAAGCGCGAAAAGTACAAAAAGAATCCAGTCGACGATATTCATAGTATTTGGAATTTATGACACAACGTTTTATTTATCGGGTGAGACAACGCTCTTTTTGTCGGATGACGGGCGAAGAAGTCCGGAGTTTACTCCATAGAATATGGCTGCCGCCAAGTCGAAACGCCCTTTGAGGATGAAAGCCAAACTATTCTTTGTAGCAGCTACGGTGCTCTGATAAATAATGGAGGCGATGCGGTTGAACCCTTTCAGATTGCGCCGGGCATAGAACAGGCGGTTGCGTGTCAGATAATAAGTACGCAATTTACTAAGTTGCCCAGTGCTCTGGCTTTCTTTATGAAAAATGGTACAGCAGGGATCGTACCACAGTTCATATCCGGCACGGGTCATGCTTGTGCTCCAGTCTAGTTCTTCATAGTAGAGAAAAAATATCTCGGGCATCATTCCTATTTTTTCAATGACTTCCCGTTTAAACATCATTGCTGCCCCATGCAGATAGGGGGTGGTGTGGGGAGTGTCGAATGTTCCATCGTCTGGACAATCGAAGCCCAGCATATGGTTACGTAGGGTGATTTGCGACAAGGGAGTGAATCCGGCAAATTGTATATGCTGGGGTGGAAATGCAAAGCGTATCTTGGGGGATACACCTCCAATCTCCGGTCGACTTTCAAGGCGTTCTACGAGATAGGCGATATGGTCTGATTCAATATATGTATCATTATTAATAAGGAATATGTATTTACCTTTTGCTACCTGGATGCCGATATTATTTCCACCGGAAAAACCACTGTTCTCATTGCTGCGGATAGCGACAACGGTGGGATACAGTTGATGTATTTTAGCTGCTTCGTTTTCATGTGAAGCATTGTCTACGACGATGATTTCATAACTTACAGAATGTATTTTATTCTGTAGTGATTCTATTAGTTCGCATGTGTCTTTGAATCCGTTGTAGCAGATTGTGATAAATGATATGTCTGGAATATTGTTTGTCATATTTGTTCGTCAGTTTTTTTGAGTGGCTACTAGTTCTTTTTCTTTCTCTTCTTCACTGATGCGCTTGTCTATATGAGGAGCGGCAAAACAGAGTGCGAATCCTATATATACAGTCAATGGATTGGGATACTGCATTACGTCGTTGACATAGGCCGCTATGAAATAACCGGCATCCATACAAAGCCAGGCTGCCACTAATCCGCGCAAGCTCTTATTGCGTACTTTAAACATCAGTAGCCATGAGCACCAAGCGAATAGAATGCCATGTATACCCAGATAAAGAATGAGTCCGACAATTCCTGTTTCTACCCATACGCCGACTAACCATGAATCCGGAGGATAGGGCATTTGCTCTTTCGGTTCGAAATTTCCGGTTGAAAGCCCAACACCATATCCGATAGGCTTCTTTGCCATCAATTCTTTCATTCGCATCCTGTTTTCGACACGTACGAGGTATGAAGCATCTTCGGTAGGATGGAAAGAGGAACGCATTTTGTGAATGTATTGGTTTCCGCTCCCGATGTTGGTATAATAGAAAAATGCGAAAATGCTGATAGATATGAATATACCTCCCAGTAATGCTTTCCAATTCTTTGCTATGACGGTTATCATCAGCATGCCACCCATAAGAACGCCCATGGCAGAGCGTGTTCCGGAGATTCCCATTCCATAAATGCCGCAAAAAGCAATAAAAAGGAAGTAGATGCGTTTCCATCTGGAGTCAACAAAGAATGAGGCAATGGCAAAGGTCACAGTAGACATGGCAGCATGAACACCATAATTGGCTGCATCAGAGAAACAAGAGAAATAGCGAATGCCTGACCAGATAATGTGAGTACGTGCACCTCCCACTACGTGTAAGAAATAAAGATCTTTAGAACTGAATCCATGATTCTTCTGCCAATAACCTTTTAGGGTGAATATCAAAACAAATATTGACCATATAATTAATAATAGTTCAATATCTTTTTTGGTACGTATTACGATCGGAACGACGAATGCACAGATCAAGGGGGTGAGAGCGTATGGAGTGAGGTTAATATTCCAGGCTGCCATAACATTGTTTGGATTCAGTATTTCCAGTATATAAAACAATAACCAGACAATGAAGAAATAGGTCATTATATTTTGTCCGGGTTTCCAGTTAGTGCGCTCGTCATTGCCGAGTTGTATCAGACAGATCGTAGTAAACAATAAGATAAGCACCATTGAGAATAATCCTATCTTGATGTTTACGAACATACTTGCTGCGATTAGCGCGAACTGTGCGGCAAGCAGGAGGTGGAAAGCGGTTACTTTATTCGTCATCGTCCTCGTCTGCTGCTTCTTTGGCTTTTCTTCTGAGATTGAATATGATTTTTTCTGTTAATGATAACTGACTGAGACGATAGCCGATTCTACGCAGTAATGTATGGGGTGGAAGTTGTCCGGTAAAGTCTTCTACTGCGTCACGGTTCGCATTTGTGAGGCATATACGGAATGGGACATCCGTCTTACTCAGTTGCTGCGTAAGTTGTTCGCAAAGCTGTTTATCAATAGTTTTCCAGCCACGGTCTGCCGAAGCTACTAGAATATTGGCGTTGGCATCATGTAACAGAGCACTCGGAATATTGCTGGTCGATAATGGCGGATAAGCAACTATCAGCACATCTTCTCCTTGCAAAGTGTAAAAGTCTGTAATACTCTTGGCTAGCAGAAATTGGGTCGAGTCTGTATTAAAATCTACTCCATAGGTGATAAACCTGGCATTTAACATCCGGCTTTGCATATATCCACAGATTAAATTTCCCAATTCTTCTTCTCCGGAATTGTCACTGGTGCTGAAAAGGTTGATGATGAATACGCCGGGAGACTTGCGCTTAGTCAGGAAGCGAAGTAGCGAATTGCTCAATTCTTTTACGGAAAGCTGAACATAAGTCTTGGTCAGACCTCCATAGCGAGAGGGGCTTGTATTGGGAATAGCGCCTATTACCTTAAACCCGGTGACTCGCCTGGTACGGCTGGCATCTCGTAAAGTTCTGTCAAGCATTTCGACTAGTAACAACAAAGCGACTATGATGAGAAAACTGACTGCACAGGCAGCTATAACAATCTGTTTCCGATTGGTTGAGTTGGACGAAATCGGATAAGTCGGCTCGTTGAGTACTTTCAAAGTGGCAGAAGTCATTTCTAGATTTTTCTTTCTCAGTAAGGCTTCATTATAACTTTGAAGTACAGTGAGGTAGTTGCGTTCGGTGAAATTTATCATGCGCTCTTTTTGCTTGATGGTAGTACCTACCGGTGCAAAAACATATCGGTCATTCAATTCACTGCGTGCATTCTGTACAATCTGTAATTCAGCTTTGGCTTTCTCGTATAGTAGCGTTTGTTCCAGCCATTGGTCGATGATATTGGTTCTCGAAGCGCCCTCTTTGGTATATTTATGGCCGATATAGGAGGATGTTAAGTCATTTAATTCTTGTTTGATTTCAGAGAGCCGTTTCTTTTCATTTATCAAGGTCTGATCGTCTGTTTTTGAGGAAACAGTCATCGCTTCAGCCTCCGATATTCTGCCGGTAATGCTGGAAGCTTCTCTCAGTTTGTCTACAAATTCCATGTTCTTGAGCACCTGTTTTGCATTACTGTCCATATGCTTTTCTAGTTCTTCAAGCATGGATTTGCTACTATTAAAAGCAAAAAGTGCGTCTTGCTCTCTCAGCTCGTATTCTTTACTGATGGCGGCTATTTCTTTGGTCTCGTCAATGTAGTTGATAATGCGTTTTTCTACATTATACTTTGTTAGGTCTTCTTCTTCTAAGTTTAGTTTCTTTCCGATGCGCTTCAACTCTTCTTCAAAGTATTTGATTACTTTGTCCGTCTCTCCATAACGAATGCGACGATATTCTTCTACAAATTCGTCCATTAAGATACTCACTGTATTGTAGACGATGCCTGGATCACCGGATGAATAGCTGATATCCAACAAATCACTGGTCAATCGACGCTGTACTTTGATGTTTTTCAGGGCATTATAGCTATAAAAAGGGTGATTGTAGTAAAATAATCCATAGATATAGTTATCTCTATGTGGACGCATATATTTTTCCAGATTAGCTACTGTCTTATCTTCACTCGACTTGTCGATTAGTTTTAGAATTTCAGCTCCATTCGGACTATTTTTCAAGTGATTGTAGGTATAGTTATAGCTGGAAGCGGTAATACCGTTATTTTCTTTATCCGGGTTACCCTGAATAAGAATTCGCGCAAATAATCGTAGACATACTCTCTTCAACGTACTTTCGGCCTGCATGATGCTGATCAAATTGTCCATTGAGTTTTGTACTGTTGCCCAGTCTGTGCGTTTGTCACTTTCTAGATTATAACCTGAAGCTACCCCTGTGTATAATGTGGCTTTTACATCATATCCTCTTTGCATATGTCGTGTGTAGTAAATAACCAGCAATGTGAAGAAAGTGGTTCCTAGCAATATCAGCCAGCGATGACGAAATAGGGCTCGTATGATAGAAATGATATAGTTCATATCTTAATCTTTTATTTTCGTATGATGGGAGTGCGTGAAATAACTTCGAGTATCATTAAACTCTTTGTTAATTCGAACTTGCTATTCTCATATGCCTCACGGGCTTGAGATTGCCTTTCCTTATCTGTAGATAAATCGGTAGACTCAATAGTACCATTGGCAAAGTTCTTTTCAGAAATTTCGTATTGCACATTAGCTAGCACCAAACTTTCACTCCTCATTTGAAGAACTTTCATCTGCGAAATTGCCATTGTGTACATTTCAATAATACTTTTTTTGATTTCGTCATACTTCATTTCTCGTTCTAGTTCCGCACTCCGCAGTGTGAGTCTTTGCCGACTGACACGTCCTTTGAGGTCGAATAAATCGTTCAATGGAATACTTAGACCTGCACCTACTGTGTAACCATTTTGCGCTTGAGTGGAGTAGGTAAGATATGGGGCGACTGCCACGTCCGTATAGGTGGACTCATTACCGAACATTCCGTATTGATAGCTCCCCCGTAAACTGAAGAAACCTAGAAATGACCATTTCTCTTTTTGGAGTAATTTGCGCTCAATTCTCGCCTTTACGTCCGCCATCTCATAAATGGGGCTGTTCTTGGCATTTTCGAATAAAACTGATAGTGGGGGGAGAACTATTTTACTATAATCTTCTTCACTTAGTTGAGAATAGTCAGACACTTCTTGTGCAACTACACGGGTGGTAGAGATGAACAGAAGTAATAACCCCGAAAAAAAATATATAAATTGCTTCATAAAAAAATCCTATTATTTGCTCTTGCTGTGTTATAGCTTGCGCAAATATAAGGATTAATTTCATTTATGTGCAGTCTTTTATTATCTATTTTACAATCTTTCTTGTAAATTGTGCACAATTTGTCGCGTAAATGGCGTCAAAAGGCTTCTGTCATGTTGAAGTAGAACAAATTCTGCTTGTTCACCATGTCTCTGCCGAAATCAAGGCGTACATTCATACGGGGTTGAACTTCGATACGTAATCCCAATCCGAGGTTGGGAAGCACACCTTCTATCTTGCCCGGAGTGGGTCCCATGAATCCGCATCCTCCCCAGGCTACATATCCTATATGACTTAACATCTTTTTTACCCAAGTGCTTTTGTCCGTATTTATCATCTGGCGGTATTCGGCCATCATGACATGCGAGGACTTGTCGCGAAACTGTCCCATGTAGTAACCGCGAAGATCGAAGGGGGTCCCGCTAAGTACATATTTTGTTAGGGGTACATCTCCGAATGCGTTTTTGCTTTGCACTGTCCAGGCTATCACTTTGCGGCGTCCTACTGTTTTGTATTGGCGGTAATCGATTTCCAATCGATAAAAATTATTATCACTGCCGAACGTTTTATTGTACATCATTCCCCGGAAGTCAAGGTAAGTTCCGCTATAAGCATTGGCGGGAATATCACGTGTGTCATACGTCAATAGGAAGCCGAGTCCCGAACTGAAATTTTTGTATCCGTGCTCCGTACCTCCTGCCGCAATGTACGAGGGCTCATTAACCATCCCCGCAGCCGGTTTAGTTATCTTGTCATAGTTCAAATCGACTTGAGGACCTGCAAAGAAATTACTTTCTCCCAGACGGAACAAGAACCAGGGGTTTACTTGAATGCCGCTATAACGGTACTCGCTGGTATCTTCTCCACGTTCATAATCTTTATTAGTGGAATATCCGATGCCATAAAAATTCTCGATTGTATTTTTATAAGAGAAGGTTCCGAAGATACGGAAACGGTCGCCTTTAAAGAAGAGCTGTGGTTTCGTCATCAGATTCAAGCCGCCCTTGAACATCAAGGCGATGGCCATTGGCACTACTGAACGCCGTTGAGTGGTATCACTCGGATTCATCCGAAACGTCATCAGTGCGCTACCGCCTACTAATAAACCGAAGTCCGGCGTATAACTGGGACCACCTAATATGTTATAGTGCAAATTCCGGTTTGCCACGCGCTGGCGACGCAACTCGCGCTTGGAAAGGGCAGGAATGGTGTCTGACGGGGCGCCTTCAAAATCTGTAGGAGTAGTATCACTGATAGAAGTTGTAGACATTTGCAGTTCATCGCTTTTTACTGCCGTACTATCAGCCGTAGCTGACATCATATTGATGGATGGAAGCATCACCAATATTCCTATTATATATTTCTTCATATTTCTCTTTGAGGAATTCGACTGCAAAGAAAACTATTTTATTCCGATTAGTTTTGATGTTCTTAGATAATAAATCTAAAAAAGAATCGTATTTTTGCAGAATAAGATGTTTTTCGATATGCTGGTAAATAAAATTGCATGATTTAATCCCATACACTAAAACAATATTTGTTAGCATATCATGATCCGTCAGCCTATTAATTAATTATTTATATCAAATGAATAAACAGATTTTATCAATTTTTGTTTTCTGTGCTTTTTCTTATTCTACACAAGCGCAAGAAGTGAAAGGAGGCATCAGCGACTCCATGATGCAACAAATCAAGCAGAGTTATGCAAACACTCCCACCGACAAGGCTATTCGCAACGCCATCGGCAACAACGACATCCGTAAACTGGCTCTCAACCAGGATAACCTGAAAGGCATGGATACGCATTTTTCTATCAAAGTGTCTTCTAAAGGTATCACCGACCAAAAATCTTCTGGTCGTTGCTGGCTTTTTACAGGTTTGAATGTGATGCGTGCCAAAGCGATCGCCAAGCATAACCTCGGTTCCTTCGAATTCTCGCAAACTTATCCTTTCTTCTTCGACCAACTGGAGAAAGCCAACCTCTTTCTACAAGGTATTATCGATACCAGCAGTAAGCCGATGGATGATAAAATGGTGGAATGGCTCTTCCGTAATCCTTTGAGTGACGGTGGAACATTCACCGGTGTAGCCGATATTGTCAGTAAATACGGGCTTGTTCCCAAAGATGTGATGCCGGAAACCAACAGTAGTGAAAATACCTCCCGTATGGCAGGTCTGATCGCCCTGAAACTTCGTGAACAGGGGCTTCAACTCCGTGATCTCGCTGCGCAAGGTGTCAAGCCTGCTGCCCTTGAGAAAACAAAAACAGAGATGTTGAGCACCATCTACCGCATGTTAGTGTTGAATCTCGGTGTTCCTCCTACTGAATTTACCTGGACTGAATATAACGCTAAGGGTGAGCCTGTGTCTACCGAAACTTACACTCCACTTTCTTTCCTGAAAAGTATGGTGACGAAAACTGATTGATAATTATGTCATGTTAATGAACGATCCGAGCCGTGAATATTATAAGTGTTATGAGATAGACTACGACCGCCACCGTTACGACGGCAAAAACTGGACGTATGTCAATCTCCCCATCGAGGATATCAAAGAAATGGCTATTTCTTCTCTCAAGGATAGCACAATGATGTATTTTTCTTGCGATGTAGGTAAGTTTCTAAACTCTGACCGTGGTCTACTGGATGTCAAAAACTACGACTACGAATCTCTTATGGGTACTTCTTTTGGCATGAACAAGAAGCAACGTATCCAAAGTTTTGCCAGTGGCTCCAGTCACGCCATGACTCTTATGCGTCGATCTTGACAAAAAGGAAAACCGACCAAATGGATGGTTGAAAATAGTTAAAATTTCGCTGCCGGTTATCAGGGTTATCTCATTATGACAGATGATTGGTTTAACGAATATATGTTCCGTCTAGTAGTAGAAACGAAATATGCATCGAAAAAAGCTCTCGAGGTGTTGAAACAGAAGCCTATCCGACTTCCTGCTTGGGATCCTATGTTTGCTGAATAGTTCTTTTTCTTTGCTTCTGTCTTTTGTTTCGGAACAAAAGATAAAAGATTACGTGCACGAACACGAAAGGAATTACGGATATTTTTCCGTAATTCCTTTCTTTTTTCCTCCCGAATCCCAATCTTATTTATTACTTTTGCGGCAAATTTATGAAACCATTATTTTATATAGCATGGCAAATGTAATAAAGTTACGTAAAGGCCTTGACATAAACCTGAAAGGAAAAGCTGCTGAAACGTACGCAACAGTAAAAGAACCGGGATTCTACGCACTTGTACCCGATGACTTTCCTGGAGTGACGCCTAAGGTAGTTGTGAAAGAGCAGGAATATGTAATGGCTGGTGGACCCTTGTTTATCGACAAGTATCATCCTGAAGTGAAATTTGTTTCGCCGGTGAGCGGCGTGGTGACGAGTGTAGAACGTGGTGCTCGTCGTAAGGTATTGAACATCGTAGTAGAAGCTGCTGCAGAGCAGGACTATGAAGATTTTGGGAAAAAGAATGTTGCTTCGATGGATGCTGAAGCTGTGAAATCCGCTCTGTTGGGAGCCGGACTTTTCGCGTTTATCAAACAGCGTCCTTATGACATCATTGCAGATCCGACGGTAACCCCGAAGGGCATCTTCGTTTCCGCATTCGATACCAATCCGCTGGCTCCCGACTTCGAATTTGCTCTGAAAGGCGAAGAAGCAAACTTCCAGACTGGTCTTGATGCTCTCGCCAAACTGGCAAAAACCTACTTGAACATCAGTGTGAAACAGAACGCTGCCGCACTGACACAGGCTAAGAACGTTACAATCACCGCATTCGACGGACCGAACCCTGCAGGTAACGTAGGCGTTCAGATCAACCACCTCGACCCCGTTTCAAAGGGCGAAACTGTGTGGACAATTGATCCGCAAGCCGTTATCTTCATCGGTCGTCTCTTCAATACAGGCCATGTAGATTTCACCCGTACAGTAGCTGTGACAGGTTCCGAAGTGTTGAAACCTGCATACTGCAAACTACAGGTAGGTGCATTGCTGACTAACGTGTTTGCCGGAAACGTAACAACTGACAAAGATTTGCGCTACATCAGTGGTAACGTGCTGACAGGAAAGCAAGTATCTCCGAACGGATTCTTGGGCGCATTCCATAGCCAACTGACTGTTATCCCCGAAGGTGACGACATTCACGAAATGCTTGGATGGATCATGCCGCGCTTCAACCAGTTCAGTGCCAACCACTCATATTTCAGCTGGTTGATGGGCAAGAAGGAATATACGTTGGATGCCCGTATCAAAGGTGGCGAACGTCACATGATTATGTCGGGTGAATATGATAAGGTATTCCCCATGGATATCATGCCCGAATATCTGATTAAAGCGATCATCGCCGGTGATATCGACCGCATGGAAGCGCTGGGTATCTACGAAGTGGCTCCCGAAGACTTCGCACTCTGCGAATTCGTCTGCTCTTCGAAGATGGAACTCCAACGCATCGTCCGTGCCGGACTCGATATGCTCCGTTCAGAAATGGCGTAATCGAATAAGAGATTAAATAATAAAAATTAAAATAAGCGATAGTTGAAATCTTGCGAAACGGCTCTCTGTGGATACAGCATAAACCCAGCACAGCCAATTTTCAACTCTCAACTTTCAATTTTCAATTAAATAAATGAAAGCGTTAAGAAATTATCTCGATAAGATAAAGCCGAACTTTGAGGAGGGCGGTAAATTCCACGCATTCCAGTCGGTGTTCGACGGCTTCGAAACATTCCTGTTCGTGCCCAGCAAGACTGCGAAAACGGGAACGCACATACATGACGCAATCGATAGCAAGCGCATCATGTCGATTGTGGTTATTTCGTTAGTACCGGCGCTGCTGTTCGGTATGTACAACGTAGGTTACCAGCATTTCACCCACACAGGTGCTACTGGCAGCTTCATCGAAATGTTTATCTACGGATTCCTGGCTGTATTGCCTAAAATTATCGTATCATACGTTGTCGGTCTGGGTATTGAGTTCGTCGTAGCTCAATGGAAGAAAAAGGAAGAAATTCAGGAAGGATTCCTTGTTTCCGGTATTCTGATCCCGATGATCGTTCCGGTAGACTGTCCGCTTTGGATTCTTGCCGTAGCAACTGCATTCTCTGTTATCTTCGCAAAAGAAGTATTCGGTGGTACAGGTATGAACGTATTCAACGTTGCGTTGATTACTCGTGCATTCCTGTTCTTCGCTTATCCCGACCAAGATGTCCGGTGATGCTGTTTGGGTGTCAGGAGACAGCATCTTCGGTTTAGGACAAAGCGTAGACGGACTCACCGTTGCCACTCCGCTGGGACAAGCTGCTACAACAGGTAGTGTTCCTGCATTCAACATGGATATGATTACAGGTCTTATTCCCGGTTCTATCGGTGAAACAAGTGTGATCGCCATTCTGATCGGTGCCGTTATCCTGCTGTGGACAGGTGTTGCAAGCTGGAAGACAATGATTTCCGTATTCGTCGGTGGCGCATTCATGGCATGGGTATTCAATGCTATCGGCATGGAAAACAACACAATGGCTCAGATGCCTTGGTACGAACACCTTGTATTGGGTGGTTTCTGCTTCGGTGCCGTATTTATGGCTACTGACCCTGTGACTTCCGCACGTACAGAAAGAGGTAAATATATCTTCGGATTCCTGATCGGTGTGATGGCTATCGTTATCCGCGTACTGAATCCGGGTTATCCGGAAGGTATGATGCTCGCCATCCTGCTGATGAACATCTTCGCTCCGCTGATCGACTACTGTGTAGTACAGAGTAATATCAGCCGTCGCGAGAAACGCGCTGTTAAGTCTAACCAATAATACCGAATGAAAATGAATACAAATAGTAATAGTTATACTATCATTTATGCTTCGGTAATGGTTGTTATCGTTGCATTCCTGCTGGCATTCGTTAGTTCTTCACTGAAATCTACACAAGACAAGAATGTGCAGTTGGACACTAAGAAACAAATCCTCGCTGCATTGAACATTAAGAATGTGGAAGATGCGGATGCTGAATATCAGAAATATGTGAAAGGGGATATGCTGATGAACGTAGACGGTACGCTGACCGAAAATACGGGCGAATTTGCTACCAACTACGAGAAAGAAGCAAAAGAACAACAACGTCTGCACGTGTTTGTATGCGAAGTGGATGGTCAGACTAAATATGTGGTTCCTGTATACGGTGCCGGTCTTTGGGGCGGTATCTGGGGATACGTTGCTCTGAACGAGGACAAAGACACTGTTTACGGTGTATACTTCTCACACGCAAGTGAAACTCCGGGTTTGGGTGCTGAAATTGCAACCGACCATTTCCAAAATGAATTTGTAGGTAAGAAGACTTTGGAAAATGGAGCTATCACTTTGGGAGTCGTAAAAAATGGCAAGGTAGAGAAACCTGATTACCAAGTGGATGGTATCTCCGGTGGTACAATCACTTCAGTAGGTGTAGATGCCATGTTGAAGTCTTGCCTGAATAGTTACTTGAGTTTTTTAACTAAATAATAAGGAGGAGGATAAAGAATATGGGACAACTGTTTTCAAAGAAGAATAAAGAAGTATTCTCTGCTCCGTTGGGAATCGATAATCCGGTAACCGTACAGGTGCTTGGTATCTGTTCTGCACTTGCTGTTACTGCCAAGCTGGAACCTGCCATCGTGATGGGACTTTCAGTAACGGTGATTACTGCGTTTGCCAATGTCGTTATTTCACTGTTGCGTAAGACGATTCCAAATCGTATCCGTATCATCGTTCAGTTGGTAGTGGTTGCTGCTTTGGTAACTATCGTTAGTGAAATTCTGAAAGCGTTTGCATACGATGTAAGTGTACAGCTCTCTGTTTATGTAGGTTTGATCATTACCAACTGTATCCTGATGGGACGTCTGGAAGCATTTGCCATGCAGAACGGTCCTTGGGAGTCTTTCTTGGATGGTGTAGGTAATGGTTTAGGCTATGCTAAGATTTTGATTATCGTTGCTTTCTTCCGCGAATTGTTTGGTTCGGGAACTTTGCTTGGTTTCAATATCCTGAATTATGAGCCTATCCAGAATATCGGTTATGTAAACAACGGTCTGATGTTGATGCCGCCGATGGCATTGATTATCGTAGCTTGCATCATCTGGTATCAGCGTGCACGTCACAAAGAACTGCAAGAACAAAGTAATTAATTATTTCTGATTTCTGAATTATGATTTATGTCTAGCTTTATAGTCATAGTCGCATGATAAGTCTGCTGAATCATAAATTATAAATCATAAATCATAAATCAAAAAGAATTATGGAACATTTATTAAGTTTATTCGTCCGCTCCATCTTTGTGGACAACATGATATTCGCGTTCTTCTTGGGTATGTGCTCATATCTGGCTGTATCGAAGAATGTGAAGACTGCCGTAGGACTGGGTATCGCCGTGACTTTCGTGTTGCTGGTGACGCTTCCGGTCAACTACCTGTTGCAAACTAAGGTGCTGGCTGCCAATGCTATCATTGAAGGTGTCGACCTCAGCTTCCTGAGTTTTATTCTTTTCATTGCCGTTATTGCCGGTATCGTGCAATTGGTGGAGATGGTGGTAGAACGCTTCACTCCGTCACTGTATGCTTCGCTGGGTATCTTTCTGCCGTTGATCGCCGTTAACTGTGCGATCATGGGTGCCTCTCTGTTTATGCAACAACGTATTAACGTTGGTCCGAGTGATCCGAAATACATTGGTGATATTTGGGATGCCCTCTCTTATGCATTAGGCTCTGGTATCGGTTGGTTGCTGGCTATCGTAGGTCTGGCTGCTATCCGCGAGAAAATGGCTTACTCTGACGTACCTGCTCCACTGAAAGGCTTGGGTATCACATTTATCACTGTAGGTCTGATGGCAATCGCATTTATGTGTTTCTCAGGTTTGAACATCTAAAAAGAAAGGAATAAGACAATGGATATGAATTTAATATTATCAAGCATTGGGGTATTCCTTGTGGTTATTCTGTTGCTTGTTGTAATCTTGTTGGTTGCCAAGAATTTCCTGGTGCCATCAGGAAACGTAAAACTGACAATCAACGGCGAAAAGGAATTGGAAGTGGCTTCCGGTTCTACTTTGTTGAATACGCTGTCTGTAAATGGGATATTCCTGTCATCTGCTTGTGGTGGCAAGGGTTCTTGCGGACAGTGCAAATGTCAGGTACTCGAAGGTGGCGGCGAAATCCTGCCTTCTGAGGTTCCTCACTTCAGTCGCAAACAGCAGCAAGACCATTGGCGTCTGGGCTGTCAGGTAAAAGTGAAGGGGGATATGGCTATCAAGATTGATGAATCTGTACTCGGTGTGAAAGAGTGGGAGTGCGAAGTAATCTCCAACAAGAACGTGGCTACATTTATCAAAGAGTTCATCGTTGCTCTGCCTAAAGGCGAACACATGGACTTTATCCCGGGTTCTTATGCACAGATTAAGATTCCTAAATTTTCAATGGATTATGATAAGGACATCGATAAGAGCCTGATTGGTGATGAATATCTGCCAGCATGGGAGAAATTCGGTTTGTTAGGTTTGAAATGTAAGAACGACGAGGAAACAATTCGTGCTTACTCTATGGCCAACTATCCTGCCGAAGGTGACCGTATCATGTTGACAGTACGTATCGCTACCCCTCCGTTCAAGCCGAAAGAACAAGGTCCTGGATTTATGGATGTGATGCCGGGTATCGCTTCTTCATATATCTTTACCCTGAAACCGGGTGACAAAGTAATAATGAGCGGTCCTTACGGAGACTTCCACCCAATTTTCGATTCTAAGAAGGAAATGATGTGGATTGGTGGTGGTGCCGGTATGGCTCCGTTACGTGCGCAAATCATGCACATGACTAAGACATTGCATACAACTGATCGTAAGATGTCTTACTTCTATGGTGCCCGTGCGCTGAACGAAGTGTTCTATCTGGAAGACTTCCTGCAAATTGAAAAGGACTTCCCGAATTTCACTTTCCATTTGGCTCTCGACCGTCCGGACCCTGCTGCTGATGCTGCAGGCGTGAAGTACACTCCGGGATTCGTTCACAACGTAATTTACGAAACTTACCTGAAGAATCACGAAGCTCCTGAAGATATTGAATACTACATGTGTGGTCCTGGTCCGATGTCGAAAGCTGTAGAGAAGATGCTCGACGATCTTGGCGTTCCGGCACAGAACTTGATGTTCGATAACTTCGGAGGATAATTCGCGGAAGAGAACAACTGGTCGGAACAATGACCGGAAAGGTTACATAAACACAGAGCGGGAAATCTGAAAAGCAGTAATGCTTCTTCGATTTCCCGCTTCTTTTTGGCATTATCTCATAATGTCTTTCCGTTATGGTTTGTATCTATTTTATGTCTGTTTTAAAGATAGTTCTCCTTTTTTATCCGTACTTATCTATTATATTCGTATATTTGGCTACACATTAAAGTACAATAGGTTATGGAATATCATCGTATATCTTTTATTCACAATGATACAGAGTATTCATTTGTCAAAGCTATGAGTTCAAGTTTAACGGGATATGCCTTGGTGACAGCTTGTAGGGCAGAAGTAACCATTTACATGAAAGAGAATAATCTGAAAGGTTATTATATATTGACCGGCATGGCTAAAGTTTGATTGTATTTTTATCTCCGTACTCTTTCCTTTTTGTATCTTTGCCCCCATGTTAGAGAAAAATGAAATTATACAGTCGGCTCTCCGCAATTTGAAGATTGAGGAGCTGAATCCGATGCAGGAAGCATCACTTGAACAAGCTACCGGAAGAAAAGACGTTATACTGTTGTCACCGACAGGATCGGGCAAGACATTGGCCTATCTGTTACCTTTACTCCTTACTCTAAAACCGAACGACGACAGCGTGCAGGTTTTGATTCTCGTTCCTTCGCGTGAGCTGGCCTTACAGATAGATTCTGTATTCAAAGCAATGGGGACTTCCTGGAAAACCTGCTGTTGTTACGGTGGACATCCTATCGCCGAAGAAAAGAAAAGTATATTGAGCAATCATCCTGCTATCATCATCGGTACTCCGGGACGTATCACCGACCATCTGTCCAAAGGGAACTTTGATCCCGAAACAATCGAGACTTTGATTATCGATGAGTTTGATAAATCGCTGGAGTTTGGTTTCCACGATGAGATGGCAGAGATCATTGCCCAGCTTCCGGGATTAAAGAAAAAACGTATGCTGCTGTCGGCTACTGATGCCGAAGAAATTCCCGAATTTACAGGATTGAACCGCACAGTTAAGTTGAACTTCCTTTCGGACGATTCTGAAGAACAAGAGTCGCGCTTGAAATTGATGAAGGTGCTTTCGCCTTCCAAAGATAAGATTGATACTTTATATAACCTGCTTTGTACATTGGGGAGCAGTTCGAGCATCGTGTTTTGTAATCATCGGGATGCGGTGGACCGTGTACATCAGTTATTGGCAGATAAAAAACTACTCGCAGAACGTTTTCATGGCGGTATGGAACAGCCGGACCGTGAACGTGCGCTTTACAAGTTCCGTAATGGCAGTTGTCATGTCTTGATTTCTACCGATCTGGCAGCCCGTGGACTGGATATTCCGGAAGTCGGACATATCATCCATTATCATTTGCCGGTCAATGAAGAAGCCTTTACGCATCGTAACGGACGTACAGCGCGTTGGGATGCGACCGGAACGTCTTATCTGATTCTTCATGCCGAAGAGAAACTTCCTTCTTATATCCCGGAAGAAATGGAAACAGTGGCGTTGCCTGAAAACCCTCCCCGGCCTCCGAAATCGCTCTGGGCTACTATATATATAGGTAAAGGAAAGAAGGAGAAACTTAGTCGGATCGATATTGCCGGATTCTTATATAAGAAAAAGGAAATCTGACTCGCGAAGATGTCGGAGCGATTGATGTGAAAGAGCATTATGCTTTCGTTGCCGTTCGCCGAGCTAAGGTGAAGCAACTCCTGAATCTGATTCAAGGAGAGAAAATAAAAGGAATGAAGACTATTATTGAGGAAGCGAAGTAAAACTCTTTTTTTGTAATATAGAACTCTTAAAGTCCTCTTTTATTATTTACAATCGTCCCTATGTTCACTAGTCATTGAGCATAGGGATGATTACATTATTTCCAAAGATGTTTTACTTTTCACTTCATTTCCCTGTTAATCTAAGCTGAATTCACTGTTGTAGTTTATAAATATTCATTTTTATTGCATTAATCTTTTGTTTTATCATCAATATCTCCGGTTCTATTTCAATCTCGACTTTTATCCCATACTTGACATCTATAGATAACAATATGGTGTATATATCCTGTATAAACCAATAAAAAGAAAGAGAAATCTGCTTTAGAACAGTATTTTTATAAGGAAAGATTTGTGCGCCGGAAATAAATTCGTAAATTCGCAAGGTCAAAAGACAAAAGTAACGAAATTGTTAAACCAAAAACAAACTTCAAATGAAAAAGCATAATTTCAATGCAGGACCTTCCATTCTTCCGCGTGAGGTGATAGAGGATACAGCGAAGGCTATTTTAGATTTCAACGGCTCTGGTCTCTCTTTGATGGAAATCAGCCACCGTGCCAAAGACTTCCAACCTGTGGTTGACGAAGCAGAGGCATTATTCAAGGAATTACTCAATATCCCCGAAGGCTATTCGGTACTGTTCCTGGGTGGTGGTGCTAGTATGGAGTTCTGCATGGTTCCTTATAACTTCCTCGAAAAAAAAGCTGCTTACCTAAACACCGGTGTATGGGCAAAGAAAGCTATGAAAGAAGCTAAAGGGTTTGGTGAAGTTGTAGAAGTTGCTTCCTCTGCTGAAGCTACATATACTTATATCCCCAAAGATTATACAATCCCGACAGACGCAGATTATTTCCACATCACGACTAACAACACGATTTACGGTACAGAATTAAAAGAAGATCTCGATTCTCCGGTTCCGATGGTTGCCGATATGTCTTCTGATATTTTCTCTCGTCCGATCGACGTTTCCAAATATATCTGTATTTATGGTGGTGCACAAAAGAATCTGGCTCCTGCTGGTGTTACATTCGTTATCGTTAAGAATGACGCATTGGGTAAGGTTTCCCGTTACATTCCAACGATGTTGAATTATCAGACTCATGTTGACAGTGGCTCTATGTTTAACACTCCTCCTGTTGTACCTATTTATGCAGCATTGCAGACGCTTCGCTGGATCAAAGCACAGGGTGGTGTGAAAGAAATGGAACGTCGTGCCATTGAAAAAGCGGATATGTTGTATGCTGAAATCGACCGTAACAAACTGTTCGTAGGTACTGCTGCCAAAGAAGACCGTTCACGTATGAACATCTGTTTCGTGATGGCTCCCGAATACAAAGACTTCGAAGCTGACTTCTTGAAGTTTGCTACTGAAAGAGGTATGGTAGGTATCAAGGGACACCGTTCAGTGGGTGGTTTCCGTGCATCTTGCTACAATGCTCTGCCGAAAGAAAGTGTACAAGCTTTGATCGACTGCATGCAGGAATTTGAAAAACTTCATTAATAATATTTTCACCACAGATTATACAGACGGACGCAGATTTTTTTTATTCTGTGAGAATCTGGGTAATCTGTGGTGAGTCTTTATAAACAGAATTAGATTATGAAAATACTTGTAGCTACTGATAAACCGTTTGCTAAAGTTGCAGTAGACGGTATCCGTAAAGAAATCGAAGCAGCCGGATATGAGCTTGCTTTGCTGGAGAAATATACCGATAAAAGCACAGTTGCTGGATGCAGTGAAAGATGCTAATGCCATCATTATCCGTAGTGATATTGTTGATGCAGAGGTGCTTGATGCTGCTAAAGAATTGAAAATCGTAGTTCGCGCCGGTGCAGGATACGATAATGTGGACCTGGCTGCTGCCACAGCTCACAATGTTTGCGTGATGAACACTCCGGGACAGAATTCTAATGCTGTTGCCGAACTTGCTTTGGGTATGATGGTATATGCTGTCCGTAACTTCTATAACGGTACTTCCGGTACAGAATTGATGGGCAAGAAACTGGGTATCCATGCTTATGGAAACGTAGGCCGCAATGTAGCTCGTGTTGCCAAAGGTTTCGGAATGGAAGTGTATGCTTATGATGCATTCTGCCCGAAAGAAGTAATCGAAAAAGATGGTGTGAAAGCACTTGATTCTGCAGAAGAATTGTACAAGACTTGCCAGGTGGTATCTCTTCATATTCCGGCAACTGCCGAAACAAAGAACTCTATCAATTATGCTCTGTTGAAAGATATGCCGAAAGGTGCTATGTTGGTAAACACTGCCCGTAAGGAAGTGATTAACGAAGCAGAACTAATCAAACTGATGGAAGAGCGTGCAGACTTCAAATATATCACAGATATTATGCCTGCTGCTAACGCAGAGTTTGCAGAAAAGTTTGCCGGACGTTATTTCTCAACTCCTAAGAAGATGGGTGCTCAAACTGCCGAAGCAAATATCAATGCCGGTATTGCTGCTGCTCAACAAATTGTGGGCTTCTTGAAAGATGGTTGCGAGAAATTTAGAGTAAACAAGTAAGATTCTGAATAAGTCTGCCGGATTTTTCAGGATAACTATGGTAGTATCTGAATAAAAACAATCCGTTGCAGAATGTCTTTTTTAGAAATAAGTAGTATATTTGAGCCACAGATTTTCAAGAAGTCTGTGGCTTTAATTTTTTACATATAAAATACTAATATCATGGCAATAATCAAACCTTTCAAGGGCATTCGTCCTCCGCAAAACCTCGTAGAACAGGTCGCTTCACGTCCTTATGATGTACTGAACTCTGAAGAAGCCCGCGCAGAAGCGGAAGGTAACGAAAAGTCTCTTTATCATATTATTAAACCGGAAATAGATTTCCCTGTTGGTATGGATGAACACGACGAACGGGTGTATGCTAAAGCTGCCGAGAATTTCCAACTGTTTCAGGACAAAGGCTGGTTGGTGCAGGATAATAAGGAAAACTATTATATCTATGCCCAGACGATGAACGGGAAAACGCAATACGGATTGGTGGTCGGTGCTTATGTTCCCGATTATATGAATGGCACGATCAAGAAACATGAGCTGACCCGCCGTGACAAGGAGGAGGATCGTATGAAACATGTACGTGTGAACAACGCAAACATTGAGCCTGTTTTCTTTGCTTATCCTGATAATGAGAAGCTGGATGTTATTATAAAGAAATATACAGCAAACAAGCCGGTTTATGACTTTATCGCTCCGGGTGATGGCTTTGGACATACTTTCTGGATTGTCGACCAGGATGCAGATATTGCTACCATTACTGCCGAATTTGCTAAAATGCCTGCTCTTTATATTGCTGACGGGCATCACCGTTCTGCCGCTGCTGCATTGGTGGGAGCAGAGAAAGCAAAGCAAAATCCGAATCATCGTGGTGATGAAGAATATAATTACTTCATGGCTGTTTGCTTCCCTGCAAACCAGCTAACCATCATCGATTATAATCGTGTAGTGAAAGATCTCAATGGTTTGACTCCCGAGCAATTCCTGGCTGCACTTGATAAAAACTTTATAGTAGAAGAGAAGGGTGCGGATATCTATAAACCATCCGGCTTACATAATTTTTCACTCTATTTGGGTGGTAAATGGTACAGCTTGACTGCTAAGGCCGGTACGTATAATGATAACGACCCTATTGGTGTGCTTGATGTTACAATCTCTTCCAACTTGATTTTGGATGAAGTTTTAGGTATAAAGGATCTGCGTTCTGATAAACGTATTGATTTTGTCGGTGGTATCCGTGGATTGGGAGAGCTCAAGAAGCGTGTGGATAGCGGTGAAATGAAAGTGGCTTTGGCTCTCTATCCCGTATCTATGAAACAGTTGATGGATATTGCAGATACAGGCAATATTATGCCGCCGAAGACTACTTGGTTTGAACCGAAACTTCGTTCGGGACTGGTGATTCATAAGTTAGATTAAAAAATATCTGTAAGATGATGCGAAAATCATTGTTGATAGGGACTATATCAGTAGATGTGACGCTTGATTGATGTAGAAAAAATAGTGACGGGATATGCCCGGGATAGTGACGGTATCGTTGTGGTATACCGTCACTATTTTATTGATAGCGTCACTATTTTTAATTCCCCCAACTGCCTATCATCGATAAGTGGAACATTAATATTTCCAAATGATAGATTGACTTTTCTCATTAAAGCCGTATCTTTGCAACATGACTGCTGAAGATACTTATAAAACCATCATTGAGCCTTCCGAAGGTATTTATACGGAAAAACGAAGCAAGTTCATTGCTATAGCCCTTCCTGTGCGTACCCTCGATGAGATAAAAGCGCATCTTGAAACGTATCAGAAGAAAGTATTATGATGCACGGCACGTGTGCTATGCTTATATGTTAGGTGCAGCGCGAAAGGATTTCCGTGCCAATGACAACGGAGAACCTTCCGGAACAGCGGGTAAACCTATTCTCGGACAGATAAACTCGAATGAACTGACGGATATACTGATTATAGTAGTTCGTTATTTTGGAGGAATCAAGTTGGGGACAAGTGGATTGATTGTTGCTTACAAGGCCGCTGCTGCCGAAGCGATTGCTGCCGCTACTATTATAGAAAAGACGGTAGATGAGGATGTGACGGTAATGTTTGAATATCCTTTTATGAACGATATCATGCGTATTGTAAAGGAGGAAGAACCGGAAATTCTCAGTCAGTCGTATGACATGGATTGCAGCATGACGTTGTGTATTCGTCGTTCCATGATGCCTAAGTTGCGTGCACGTTTGGAGAAAGTGGAGACAGCGCGGATTCTTGATGATGAGAATATTTTGTAGGTAAAGTATTAGAAGTAGTAATAGAGATAGAGAGTGGATTGCATGATAAATAAATGTCACATAATTTTTAGTCTGTTTTTAAGTTCCTTTGTATGGATGAGCGTTCAGGCGCAAGCACAAATACAGGAAACTCAAAAACTGGCTCCTAATAATATTCCTGTTCCGTGGTATTCGCAGAAAATCGCGGGATGCCCTTACTCGCATTGCTCTCTGGCTTCTTCGTTAATGGTCTTTGATTATTTTAAGGGAATGACGGCTGATACACAACGTACAGCCCAGGATGCAGAAAAGAAACTGATTGAATATCAGCGGAACTACTTTCTGAAAAAACGTGCTCCTTTCCATCGCCGTACTTCAATAGGGCAGGGAGGATATTATTCTTTTGAGATTGATTCGTTGACACGTTATTATGAAAACATGATAAGTGCCGAACATTTCCAGCAGAAAGATTATCGGATATTGAAAGATTATATTGATCGTGGCATTCCTGTGCTTGTAAATGTGAGATATACAGGTGCAGTTCGTGGTTTGCGTCCTGGTCCGAGAGGGCACTGGATGGTGCTTCGTGGCATTGATGATAAACATGTGTGGGTGAATGATCCCGGACGTTCGCCGGAGATGCGGACTAAAGGAGAAAACATCTGTTATCCCATTAAGAAACAGCCGGGTAACCCTTCCTATTTTGATGGTTGTTGGACGGGACGATTTATCATAGTCACTCCCAGAGAATGGATACGAAACTCCCTGTTTGCACAGGTAGGCAAGCTCCCTCCATTGGAGGAGGTGACTCATATAGTTCCTCCGGTTGTGTCGTCTGTAACCTTACCGCAGGTTATCAATCAGTAGAAGCAACTCATAGTTAGGAAAATTCAGTAGTAGAATTAAGATAGAACATTTGTAGTAAAATAAAGAAGAACAAAAATATATGGCATTTGAAGCAACCAAAAAAGAATGGTGCGAACTCTATTCTTTCTTTCGTCTCTTAGCAGATGGAAAAGTAGTGTTAGGCACAGCAGAAGCAAAGGCGGGAGATACATTTTGGCCTGTTGCAATGATTCAACGGGAAGAACATGATGGAACACGTCAATATTATATTGAAGAAGATACGATTCGTATAGAAGGAGAGAATGGGAGTAAGTCCATGCCTCGTGAAGATTTTGGTATTGTAGCTGATCTGATATTACAGGCTGTGAAATCTTCGCCGGAAAATGATGTTGCTTCTCCAGAAGGAGTAGAAGAGTTTTTAGACGAAGCTGCCATTTTCGATTTGGAAGCAAAAACAGAAGATCGCACAGATTTTTCCATTACATTTTGGCATCCGAAAGCTCCGTTAAGAGGTTTCAATGTCCGTTCACGGTTGGGCGTAATGAATCCGTTGTTGGACGGAGGACGTGCAGCGAATCTTAAACTGGAACAGAGTGGAGTCAAATTTGCCACTCCAACAGTGAATAAAATCAATGCTTTGCCTGAATCTCCGAATGAAGTTGCCGAACGGATGATGATGATCGAACGTTTGGGGGGCGTACTTAAATACGCTGATGTAGCCGACCGCGTATTCCGCAGTAATCTTTTGATGATTGATCTGCATTTTCCACGTGTACTGACAGAAATGGTTCGTATCATGCATTTGGATGGTATCTCCCGTATTAGTGAGTTGACGGAAGTTATTAAACAAATGAATCCGTTGAAGATTAAAGATGAACTAATCAATAAGCATAAGTTCTATGAATTCAAGATGAAGCAGTTCTTGATGGCATTAGTATTGGGAATGCGTCCTGCAAAGATTTACAATGGATTGGATTCGGCAGTGGAAGGTATTCTATTGGTGGATGGAAATGGAGAAGTGCTCTGTTATCATAAATCGGAAAAGCAAATAATGGAGGATTTTTTGTTTTTAAATACCCGTTTAGAAAAGGATCTTTAGAGAAAGACAAATACGGGTTCCTGGAGAGAGAGAATGGAGTCTATTATTTCAAACTGAATGCAAAGATTGGGCTGGTCAAACGGTAGAAAAGTATAATGTATTGATGCAGTTAAACTAATAATGATGGCATACTTATATAAAATACTTGTTATCCATGAAAACAAATGAAGTTTTAGAGAACATTAAAGCACGCCGTAGCGTACGGGCTTATACTGGCCAGCAAGTTTTAGAAGAGGATTTGCAGGCTATTTTGGAAGCTGCAACTTATGCACCGAGTGGAATGCATCTGGAAACATGGCATTTTACGGCTATTCAAAATATGGATAAGTTGACAGAACTGAATGAACGGATTAAAGGGGCTTTTGCAAAAAGCGACGATTCTCGTTTGCAGGAACGTGGACATAGTAAGACTTATTGTTGCTATTATCATGCTCCGACTTTAGTGATTGTATCTAATGAGCCTACTCAATGGTGGGCTGGTATGGATTGTGCTTGTGCCATAGAAAATATGTTCCTGGCTGCCCAGTCTTTAGGTATCGGCTCTTGTTGGATCAATCAGTTGGGGACAACATGTGATGATCCGGAGGTTCGTGAATTTATTACTGCTTTAGGTGTTCCTGCCAATCATAAAGTCTACGGTTGTGTAGCTTTGGGTTATCCTGATTCGAAGATTCCAATAAAAGAGAAAAAGGTAAAGGCTAATACAATAACTATCGTTAGATAGAATACAGCTTCTTGTCTGATAAAATAAGAGGCTGTGTCGAAACTCTCATATAAAAATCACCCTCGCCACAGAAAGTTGTAGCGAGGGTGATTTCGATAAAAGGGGAGTTTTGATACATCCCCTTATTTTTGTGAGGTGATTCTTTAAGAGACAGTGCTCTGTAAATCTCTTTGGATAGACCTCTTTTTACTCGAAAGTACCATAGCGAGTGGGTAGTAGCTTACGGTCTCCCAAGGTGTTATCTACGCGAGCTACATTTATCCAGAATTTATTATCACGTACACTTTCTATAGGATAAGCTGCTTTCTCGCGTGTATATGAGTGCTCCCAACGATCACTTACAATTTCATATTCTGGATGAGGAGCATTAATCAATACATTATCATCTTTATCCGCTTCGCCATTCTTCACTTCTTGAATTTCTTTCCAGATATTCAGCATGACATCTACGAAATTGTCTAGTTCTGCCAGACTTTCACTTTCTGTTGGTTCAATCATCAACGTACCGTGGACGGGGAAGGAGAGGGTAGGAGCATGATAACCGTAATCCATCAGGCGTTTGGCAATATCATTCTCCGAGATTCCTGCTTCTTCATGTACTTTCCGGCATTCCAGAATCATTTCGTGCCCTACGAAACCGTTGGCTCCCCGATAAACAACTCCATACGTATCTTTCAGACAAGTAGCCAGATAATTAGCGTTCAGGATCGCAATTTTAGTTGCCTGTGTCAGTCCTTCTGCACCCATCATGCGGATATATCCGTATGTGATAGGCAGAATACCTGCACTGCCGAATGGAGCTGCCGATACTTGATTTTGTGAATTGCCGAAGATTCCGTGTCCGGGAAGGAAAGGAACCAAATGTTCGGCTACGCAGATAGGACCGACTCCCGGACCTCCGCCACCATGAGGGGAAGCGAATGTTTTATGAAGATTCAAGTGACAGACATCTGCACCGATGAATCCCGGATTGGTTAATCCTACCTGTGCATTCATGTTGGCACCATCCATATATACTTGTGCGCCACAAGCGTGGATGATTTCACAGATTTCCTTTATTTCCGTCTCGAAGATACCATGTGTAGAAGGATAAGTAATCATCAGTGCAGCCAATTCATCTTTATTTTCTTCAGCTTTTACACGTAGGTCAGCCATTTCTACATTCCCCTGCTCGTCGCATGCACAGGTAACAGTTACGAAGCCTGCCTGTATAGCAGACGCAGGATTTGTTCCGTGAGCCGAAGCTGGAATCAAGACTTTGTTACGGTGTCCCTGACCGATACTTTCGAGATAGGTGCGAATCACACGAAGGCCTGCATATTCTCCTGCAGCACCCGAATTGGGTTGTAGGCTGACCCCTGCAAACCCGGTGATAACTTTCAAATCTTCACTTAGGTTCTTGATTAATTCACGATAACCTTCTGCTTGGTCTTCCGGAACCAGCGGGTGCATACCCATAAACTCGGGACGGCTTAAAGGCAACATTTCTGCGGCTGCATTCAGCTTCATTGTACATGAACCGAGGGAAATCATGGATTGTGCAAGAGAAATATCTTTGCGGTCCAGACGTTTGATGTAACGCATCATCTCTGTTTCCGTGTGATACTTGCTGAATACTTCATGTGTCAGGAAAGGAGTTGTACGTTTTAAATCCTTGTCGATGTTGCTTCTTTCCGGAATGTCGTCTACTTTCTGGTAATCTTTTCCGGCGGCAATGGCAAAAATCGAGAGCAACACATTGGCAGCTGCCACATCTGTTGTTTCGTCAATGCTGAAACCAACATTGCCATTTTCATAATAGCGCAGATTAACTTCTTTGGTAAGTGCTATCGTGCGGATTTGCTGTGCCGAAACGTGTTCGGGCAATTCGAAACGTAAGGTGTCAAAGTATTGAGCGTTGACTTGTGTATATCCGCATTTCTTTAATTGCTTTTCAAGAAATACAGTAATGCTGTGTATACGTGATGCAATTGTAGTGATACCCTCCTGACCGTGATAAACGGCGTAAAAGCCTGCCATAGTAGCTAATAATGCTTGTGCGGTACAGATATTTGAAGTTGCTTTTTCCCGTTTGATATGTTGTTCACGTGTCTGTAAAGCCATTCGGTAGCAGAGTTTGCCATATTTGTCTTTAGACCATCCGATGATTCGTCCCGGCATATTCCGTTTGTATTCGTCTTTGGTAGCAAAGAAAGCAGCCGATGGACCGCCATAGAACATTGGGGTACCAAGCGTTGTGTGGTTCCGAATACGATATCCGCTCCCCATTCTCCCGGAGGAGTTAGCAGGGCGAGACTTAAAATATCAGCGGCAACAGCTACTTTGCAGTCTGCGGCATGTGCTTTTTCGGTAAATTCAGAATAGTCCTCTACGTTTCCATGTGAGTTCGGATATTGCAGAATACAGGCAAACACTTCCGGTGAAGGTTCAAAATCTTTATATTTACCTACACGTAGTTCGATGCCTTGAGGTACGGCACGTGTAGTCATGACAGCTAATGTCTGCGGAAAAATATTCTCGTCTACGAAGACTACGTTCGCATTGGCTTTCTGTTGCGCGCGGGAGCGTAAGGCATACATCATGCTTACGGCTTCGGCGGCGGCAGTCGCTTCATCCAGCAGTGAGCAGTTGGCGAGCGGCATAGCGGTGAGGTCACAGACGGCAGTCTGGAAATTCATCAACGCTTCCAGTCTTCCTTGCGACACTTCTGTCTGATAAGGCGTGTAAGAAGTATACCATACTGGGTTTTCGAATACATTCCGCTGGATAACGGCCGGAGTGATCGTGTTGTACCATCCCAAACCGATATATGTGGTATATAGTTTGTTTTAGCTGCCAGTTCAGCGATGTGTTTTCCAAATTCGTATTCCGTCAGTGGACTAGTCAATGCAAGCGGCTCTTTCAGCCGTATATTGGCGGGAATTGTCTGATTAATCAGTTCGTCCAGTGAGTTCACGCCAATTTTGCGGAGCATTATGGCTGTATCTTCTTCATTGATGCCGATGTGACGGCTAGCTAACAAATCGGTTTTCATAATAATCAAGTATTAAATTAAGTATTAAGTATCAAGTATTAAGTATTACTGCGGTTAATGGGCGATTAGCCTTGTTAATACCTAATACCTGATACTTAATACTTCTTTTTTATTATCTAAAAAATGGGTTTTCAGCTTTTTCCATTCCGATAGTCGTGGGAGCGCCGTGTCCCGGATAAACGACTGTTTCGTTGGGAAGAACAAATAAACGGCTGCAAATATGTTCTATCAGTTCATCGAAGTTGCCTCCTGTGAGATCAGCACGGCCGATGCTGCCTTGGAACAGGACGTCACCGGAGAACATGCAGTTGTCTTCTTTGCAATAGTACACCAAGCTGCCGGGTGAATGTCCGGGCACGTGTATTGCTTCCAGTTTGGTATGTCCGAAAGTGATGATATCTCCGTCATGCAGATATTTCCCCAGTGGTACCGGTTCTTCCTGCAACTGAAAACCAAACATTCTGCTTTGTTTCGGTGCTTCGTCAATCCAGTACTCGTCTGCTTTGTTTGCTTCTGCCGATAACCCGAATTCTTTCAGCATGAACGGATTTCCGAAGATATGATCTAGGTGTAAATGAGTATTCAGCAGATGCTTTACATTCAGTTCATTGGTAAGAATGAACTTTTTCAGTGCCTGCTTTTCTTCTTCATAGAAGCAGCCCGGATCGATGACAACCGCCTCTTTTGTGTCATCCCATAAAACGTAGCAATTTACGGGAAACATATTAAACTCAAATCTCTTTTATTTTCATGGTTTCTCTATGATTTATCATCTATCAGAACATATAGTCTTGTTTAAATCGGAACATATACCACTTTTTTTGTTTTAAAGAACTCTTCCTCGAAGTTGTCGCTCAAGCTATGAATGACCGTTTTATGTTTGAACGGCATTGTTTCATGCTCCAGTTCACCGCCTTTGAGACAGATAAGTCCGTTGGGCAATGCATTCTGTTGTTTCGAAGAGATATTCTTTTTAATAATCTTGATCAAATCCGCCAAAGGCATTACGGCACGGCTCACGACGAAATCGAACTGTTGTTTTTCCTCTTCGGCACGGGCATGGCGGAAAGTGACGTTTTTCAGTCCGATGGCATTTGCCACTTCGGTTGCTACACGTACTTTTTTGCCGATACTGTCTACGAGGTGGAATTTTACCTCGGGAAACAGGATTGCTAAAGGAATGCCGGGAAAATCCTCCTCCTGTACCCAAGTCCATGATGCTGGTTCCGGGGCGGAATTGGATGACTTTGGCAATGCCTAATGAATGGAGCACGTGATGCTCATATAAATTCTCAATGTCCTTGCGGGAGATAACGTTGATTTTTGAATTCCAGTCAGTGTAGAGGTCGTATAGAGCTGCGAATTGTTTGCGCTGCTCTTCCGTCAGATCAGGAAAATATTTCAGTATGATTTCCACTGTTTGAATTTTGAATTATAAGTTTTGAATGATAGATGTGGATGAATATCCTATTCTGTCACATGGAAGTGATAACAACAGGATATTCATTGGTGTTCAGCTTTTTATGATTTTTAATTTTTTAGCTCTCCCAGAATCGGGTTACTGCCTAATAGATGTTCCATCATAGCAAATGGGATTGTTACCTTTACAGGTCCCATAGAATAAGGAGTGATATCGTATACATTATAATAGAAGGTGATTCCTTCTTTGCTTAGATAGAAATTTTCTGTCGGAGCGATGTCCCCGGTGGAAGCATATCCCATATCTTCCAATGCTTCGTGAGTGGTCACTTTGTTATCTGCCATGAGCTGATTCCAGATCAGGTCGGTCAATGCGTCTTTGTAGTCTCCGACAAAAATATCATCGAGGCGGAGCGGACGCATCAGGGTGAGGTCCATATTTAAATAAGTTGCCATGTAAATTCCATGTGCACCTCCGGTATATTCGTTATAGTCGATGCGATATACAAGTAGATCTTTATCATACAGTTGCACATGGCTTTCTATACCTTTATAATAAGAATACCAGGCACCGATGGAAGATTCGTCTTCCTTGTCTTTCTCATCTTCGGTATACATAGGCTCGAGATCGCGACGGTATTCGCTGATATAATTCTCGGTATATTGCTTTACAACTTCTTCCGGTTTTTCGCCGATGTATTTATCTCCGAAACAGGCCGAAATGAAATAAGTATTCAGACTGTCTTTCAGCATATCATCCGATGATTTTATCGGATAAGCAAAATTAATAATAATATTGCAGGCCGGTTTGGCTGTATCATTGAAGAGGTGAGCTGTCTTATTCACTTGAATGCTATCAAACTGTAACGCACCTGTGTTTTTGTTCATCTTGTCATGACAAGAAAACAAAAAGCCGCTTACCGAAAGTATAATTGCAAGCAGACTGACATATTGTTTTTTCATACCCATTTTTTCTGTAAATTCAACATTTGTTTTATCATTCACTATTGACAAATATAGATGAAATTCGTGAATCGGGCTAATAAAAACAGAAAAAAATGCAGCTATTTATCCCCAAAAATGGGATTGGCGGATATTATCCGCCAATCAATGCTTGCAAACTTTAGTGATATCTACTGTGAATCCATCTTCAGCAGGCATAAATTTCCCTTTCATTTTCAGAAATTCGATAAGGGTATCTACATCCATGTTTTCTGCCGAGCAAGCATAAAACGTTGCTGTGAGCCAAACTTCTTAATGATTGCTTCCCGCAATGATGATTCCGAGTAGCTATTTCCTTCCATCATGTGGAGGACTTCATGAGCATGTAATTGTTCCATAATCTTTTTTCTGCAAAGATAGGGCAGAGATTGCTTGGAAACTGTAACATATGTGACAAAACTGCATAATATTCATTGAAAATTGAAAATAACCATTTCACTATGCGTTCCTATTCTGAAGGGTGGTCACCAAAGAGACAATCCGGAAGATACATACACGTGACTGTTTCCCCATTGGCGATAACCGTGGCTTTGCTCGAAGATATAATCGGTCACCCAATTAATAGGCCATATTTGTACGTGTGTGTATGCCCACTGAATTGCAGGTCGATGCCGGCAGCTTCCGTTTTTTCCAAATCAAAAGGTTGATGATCCAATAAAATGATAGGTTTGCTTTTATCGATATTCACCATTAACTCTTGCAGGGAATGACGCTTGCGGTTATGACGGTCATCACGTCCTATCAGTTGTATGCCGTTGGGAAGTGTAACTACTGAATCGCGCAATAATTGTATTTGAGTGCTTTTAATATATCGGATACTTTCATCGATACCGCTAATGTATTCGTGATTGCCGAGAACCATATAGATACCCATAGGAGCTTTCAAGTTAGCTAATTCTTCCGCCATATTCTCTGTATAAAGAGGTACGACGCTATTATCAATCAAGTCACCACTAATCAGTATCAGGTCGGGATGCTGCGCATTTATCATTTCCACATATTTTTTTAATGCGGCTTTCCCTGTACCATTTCCCAAGTGAACATCGCTGATTGCGACGATTTTAATTGCTTGGGGAGTATCTTCATATCGTTTATTGGTTAAAATGCTGACTACATTGGTTTCCGGGTGATGATAGTTATATACCCCACATCCCAGCAATCCCAACGTGAACACTAAAGACAGATAGAACCTATATTTGTAGACAACTTTGAATAATTTCAAGATATCAAACAAAAGCAAGAATAATGCCATGTATAGAGTAAATATCAACCAACTTGTTCCAATGGTGTACATTGAATGGGAGATAAAGACAGGCATCTCAAGGTTACGAGTTAGCATCGTGCCGAAAAAGGATAAAGCACATATCCAGAATAAAACGGTCAGGAATATTTTTACTCCGAGAGATTTAACTTTCAGAGCTTGCTTTGCTCTGATAAATATGTAGGCATTACCTGCCAGATAAAGAGTGATAATGATGAGTAAATATGTAAGCATAGCGTTTACTTAAAAATCAGAGAATTTATTGGGGCAAAGATAGGTTTTATTGTTGAGTAAAAAGAGTTAATAGTGCTGATATGACTCTAAAATAGCCAAATAAAGGAAAGAGAATGTGTCTGTATCGGATTGATTGAATCTTAATTACGAAAAATTATAGGAAAATCTGTTTTTATTCTTATCTTTGTCCTCTGAAATGAAAAAACTAGCCTACATAACAGCACTTATCCTTTCTCTCCTGATTATCTATTCAGGAGGTGGAGTCTCTATTGTGCATTATTGCTGTGTCCGTTGTGAAACGGTGCAGAGCTGTTGTGATACAGGCTGTCCGAAGTGTAAAAAGACTCATACTTGTGATTCAAAAAAAGGTTGTAAAGATAAGGGTTGTACAGCTATTATCTATAAGCTTGATTTGATGAAACATACTACTGAACTGACAACATCAGCTTTAGTAGTCGATCTTTTGTGTGAGCATTTTTGCTATCTGTTGACTCCGACCTATGCGGATAAATCGGTAGAATATGATAGTCTGACCTCTCCGCCACCTCTCTGTTCGAGGCAGAAGCTGGCGCTATATTCCACTTATATTATTTAGCCACTATTTCTTTCTTATTTAATCCTTTGCTTTCAATAGAACATGAAAGTAAAGCAGCACTGAATGCAACTAAGTTGCATGAGAAATGAATTAATTTTGTATCTCGAAAGTAACTTTAGAAAGAATGAAATATATGATAATAGGACTGTTCCTGTTATTTGCCGGTAATATATATGCGCAAGTACGGGGAACAGTGAAAGATAGTACCGGGGAGGCTATTCCGGGTGCCAATGTGTTCTGGATGAATACAGGACAAGGAGTGACAACCAAAGAGGATGGTAGTTTTTCTATCACTAAACCTTCCAAAAGCCACATGCTGATTGTCAGCTTTATCGGTTTTCAGAACGACACGATTCATGTGAGCAGTAAAAATCAACAACTGGATATTGTGCTTCGTGATGGAGTGGAGCTGAATGAAGTAAATATTGTCACTCGTAAACTGGGAACGATGAAATTGCGCAGTAGCGTGATGAACGAAGACATGATAAGCAGTGCCGAATTGAGTAGAGCCGCTTGTTGTAACCTGGGGGAAAGTTTTGTGACGAACCCTTCAGTAGATGTGAGTTATTCCGATGCGGCAACAGGAGCCAAACAAATTAAATTGTTGGGGCTGTCCGGCACTTATGTGCAGATGTTGACGGAAAACATCCCGAATTATCGGGGAGCCGCCGCTCCTTATGGATTGGGATATGTCCCCGGTCCGTGGATGCAGAGCATACAGGTTTCCAAAGGAACATCTTCGGTGAAGAATGGTTATGAAGCCATCACAGGACAGATAAACGTAGAATTTAAGAAACCACAGTTGCCGGAAGCCGATTGGGTGTCTGCCAACCTTTTTGCAAGCACTACCAACCGATATGAGGCCAATGCGGACGCTACATTGAAACTTTCAAACGATGGAGCACTTCTCTGCTGGCGCATTACGAAAATGAGACCAAGGCGCATGATGGCAACGATGACGGATTTGTGGATATTCCGCAGGTAGAACAGTATAATGTGTGGAACCGGTGGGCATACATGGGCGACCATTATGTTTTCCAGGCAGGTATCAAAGCCCTTTCTGAAACACGTACCAGCGGACAGGCAATCATGGAGGGACAATGCACTCCGGTGACCTGTATAAAGTAGGGATCGATACCGAACGCTATGAATTCTTCACCAAGAACGCCTATATATTTAATAAGGAGAAGAATACGAATCTGGCTTTGATTCTTTCCACCACTTTACACAATCAGGATGCTACGTATGGACGCAAACTGTATAATGTGGATCAAACCAACGTCTATGCTTCGCTGATGTTTGAAACGGAATTTAATCCGCAAAATAGTTTCTCCGCAGGGTTGAGCTTCAATTATGACGCTTATGACCAACATTACCGTTTGGAAAATACAACGGACAATCCGCTCAAAGCCTTTGAAAAGGAAGCTGTTCCCGGTGCTTACGTGCAATATACGTTGAACCTGAATGATAAATGGATGGTAATGGCCGGTCTGCGTGGTGATTACAGTAACGAACATGGTTTCTTCGTGACTCCGCGTGCGCATCTTAAATACAATCCGAATGAATATGTGAATTTCCGTCTTTCTGCCGGAAAAGGATATCGTACCAATCATGTGTTGGCAGAAAACAACTACCTGCTTTCCAGCAGCCGTAAGGTGGAAATAGCAAAGAACCTGGATATGGAAGAAGCATGGAACTACGGTGCCAGCGTCTCTACTTATATCCCTATATTCGGCAAAACGCTGAATGTGAATGCGGAATACTATTATACGGATTTCCTGAAACAAGTGATAGTGGATATGGATAGCAACCCCCATGAAGTAGCTTTCTACAATTTGGATGGACGCTCTTATTCGCATGTGTTCCAAGTGGAAGCAAGTTATCCTTTCTTCAAAGGATTCACTCTGACAGGTGCTTACCGGCTCACGGATGCGAAAACGACCTACAAAGGTGAACGAATGGAGAAACCGCTGACCAGCAAATATAAAGGACTACTCACGGCTTCTTACCAAACTCCGCTGGGAATATGGCAGTTTGACGCTACACTGCAACTGAATGGCGGCGGCAGGATGCCTACTCCTTATGAACTGGGAGACGGACAGTTATCCTGGGAACGTCGTTATGGCAGTTTTGAACAGTTGAGTTTACAGGTGACCCGTTACTTCCGCCGCTGGTTTATCTACGTAGGAGGTGAGAACCTGACAAACTTCAAACAAAAGAATCCGATTATCGATGCGGCAAATCCCTGGGGGAACAACTTTGATTCTACCATGACTTGGGGACCGGTGCACGGAGCAAAAGGATATATCGGAATACGTTTTAACTTAGCTAGAAATAGCGAGTAAAAACGGGAAATAGCGAATGAAAGAAACGATCGCATAATAAAGAATATTAATTTTAAACTGATAAGAAAAATGAGAACAAAAAGATGGATGGCCACTTGCGTGGTGGCTCTTTTGAGTGTAACAGTTGTATTGGCAAAAGATATTCGTGTTGTTGTATTTAAAGTGTCGCAGATGCACTGTGAGAAATGCGAAAAGAAAGTAAAGGACAATATGCGTTTTGAGAAAGGGCTGAAGGATATTTCGACCGAAGTAAAAACGAAAATGGTAACCATTACGTATGACGCTGAAAAAACGAATGTAAAGAAGTTGCAGGCAGGGTTTAATAAGTTCAGTTATGAAGCCGAATTTGTAAAAGAAACAAAGAAAGACGATCAGAAGGCTGATAAGAAGTAATTGAACAAATACCTGTATTAGCTTGTTTCTATAAACAAACAAGGGTTCTTCCCCAACTTCTTTTTGAGAGGAGGGGAAGGCCGTAAACAATAATTATATGGGTAACACAACAAAAAAGGCATTTCCTGTGCTTAATATGCATTGTGCAGGATGTGCCAATAATGTAGAAAAAACAGTAAAAAAATTGCCGGGAGTCATTGAGGCTTCCGTTAATTTTGCTACCAATACATTGACCGTTTCTTATGAGAAAGAGCAGCTGACTCCCGGAGAGATTCGTGCGGCTGTGCTTGCGGCAGGTTATGATCTGATTGTGGAAGAAGCCCACAAAGAAGAACGCCGGGAAGAGGAACAGCATAAGCGTTACACTCGTTTGAAATGGAAGGTAATTGGAGCGTGGATTTTGGTAGTACCATTGTTGGTATATTCCATGATACTGATGCATGTACCATACTCTAATGAGATTCAAATGGTACTTGCTATCCCTGTTATGGTCTTTTTCGGAGGTGGTTTCTTCACCGGAGCCTGGAAACAGGCTAAATTAGGACGGAGTAATATGGATACTTTGGTTGCGCTTAGTACTTCCATTGCTTTTCTGTTCAGTCTGTTCAACACTTTCTTCCCCGAATTCTGGTATGACCGCGGATTGGAACCGCATGTCTATTATGAGGCTTCTGCGGTGATTATCGCTTTCGTTCTTACCGGAAAGTTGATGGAGGAACGTGCCAAAGGAAATACCTCAACAGCCATTCGTAAGTTGATGGGAATGCAGCCTAAAGCGGCTCGTGTTCTGCGCAATGGAGTGGAGGAGGAGATCTTGATTGAAAAACTCCAGGTAGGTGATTTGGTGGTTGTACGTCCGGGAGAGCAAATACCTGTGGACGGTCAGCTTTCCGAAGGCGATTCGTATGTCGATGAGAGTATGATTAGCGGTGAACCGGTTCCGGTAGAAAAGAAGAAAGGTGATAAAGTATTGGCAGGAACGATTAACCAGCGTGGTTCATTTATCATTCGTGCCGCACAGGTAGGCAGTGAAACGGTGCTTGCCCGTATTATCGCTATGGTGCAGGAAGCACAGGGCAGCAAAGCTCCCGTGCAACGCATTGTCGATCGTATTACGGGGATTTTTGTACCTGTCGTATTGGGCATTGCCATTCTTACATTTGTATTGTGGGTCACCATTGGTGGTAGTGAATATATCTCTTATGGTATTTTGTCGGCTGTTTCTGTTCTTGTCATTGCTTGTCCATGTGCTTTGGGACTTGCTACACCTACTGCATTGATGGTGGGTATAGGCAAAGCTGCCAGCCAGCATATTCTGATTAAAGATGCAGTGGCTTTGGAACAAATGCGCAAAGTAGATGTCGTTGTACTGGATAAAACGGGAACACTGACTGAAGGGCATCCTACAGCTACCGGATGGTTATGGGCGCAGTCGCAGGAACCACATTTCAAAGATGTACTTTTAGCTGCGGAAATGAAATCGGAGCATCCGCTTGCCGGCGCTATTGTCTCTGCGCTTCAGGATGAGGAAAAAATAAAACCTGCCGTGTTGGATAGCTTTGAAAGCATTACGGGAAAAGGAATTAAAGCCTCGTATGAGGGACATACTTATTGGGTAGGCAGTCATAAACTCCTGAAAGATTTCAGTGCGACAGTAAGCGATGTGATGGCTGAAATGCTGGTTCACTATGAATCGGACGGTAACGGCATCATTTACTTTGGACGTGAAAACGAGTTGTTGGCTATCATTGCTGTTTCCGACCCGATAAAGGCTACTTCTGCCGAAGCAGTGAAGGAACTGAAACGTCAAGGGATTGACATCTGTATGCTGACGGGTGACGGGCAACGGACTGCACTAGCCGTTTCTTCCCGTTTAGGAATCGAACGTTTTGTTGCCGACGCTCTGCCGGATGATAAGGCCGAATTTGTGCGTGAGCTTCAAATGCAGGGAAAGAAGGTTGCGATGGTGGGCGATGGTATCAATGATTCGCAGGCATTGGCATTGGCTGACGTCAGCATTGCCATGGGAAAAGGTACGGATATTGCTATGGACGTGGCTATGGTGACTTTGATGACATCGGACTTGTTGCTACTTCCTAAAGCCTTCCAGTTGTCAAAGCAGACGGTCAAACTGATTCATCAGAATCTTTTCTGGGCGTTTATTTATAACCTGATCGGTATTCCTATTGCTGCCGGTATCTTGTTCCCGCTGAATGGTTTGTTATTGAATCCGATGCTGGCAAGTGCCGCAATGGCGTTCTCCAGCGTGAGTGTAGTGCTCAATTCGTTGAGCTTGGGAAGAAAATAAGAAACGAACCATAAAAAGACAGGAACCTGTAAGCAGTAAATGCTGAATGGTAAGCTGTAATATTTATGAACAGTGAACAACAAATAATAGACGGTGAATACTTTGCGGATAATGCGCAATTTATTCACCGTTCATTGTTTTACAACTCACCATTTATGTTTTCTATCGTCCTTTGTATAAATTATCTGTTTCTAAATTCCAATGGCGTCATTCCTACATATCGTCTGAAATACTTGCCAAAGAAAGAGGCACTGGGGAAGTTTAGAGAATATGCGATTTCTTGGATAGTCATATTGGTACCTTTCAGTTTGGCTTTAGCATCCATAATGACAATATATGCAATAGTGTCCAATACACTTTTACCTGTCACTTGTCTTACTGTCGTACTTAAATGTTGAAGAGATATACCTAATTTATCTGCGTAGAACTGTGCACGACGTTCATTTTTATAATTCTCGGTGATAACATGAATCAGTTCCCGGCAGATTTCTTTTTTTCGATTCGAACTACCGTTTTCACCCGGAAATTTATGATATATCAATCGTATGCTTGTCAGGATGGTCTGAAGAGACAATTCAACCAATTCAGAATCCATTTCGAAGTTCTCATTGCAACTGGCCCGTGATAATAGAGCAAAATAGTCTTTCAGATAACTGGCTACCTCTTCATTAAGAGGAACCACCGGCTGTTCTATCAGTTTGGGATATGCGTTACCAATATTCTTCATCAGGTTGATTCGTCCGGCGCAATGTGCGGAAAAGCCGGCAAAGCAAAGGCATACCTTTTCTGTTCTCTCCCGAAACTGAATGATTGTTCCCGGTAACAGAGTTATCAGGTCATTAGGACGAATCTCATAATCAAGCAGATTGATGGAGTCTTTCATCGAACCTTCGGTACAGATGGCAACAATACATGCTTGCAACCGGCAAGATTGCTTGTAAATATTGAGAATGTCTTCTGTTACATTCGTCCATGCTAATACTTCGGTAGGCAAGTCTACCTGTGGAAAGTCCATTTTCATAGTTGTGTTTGTTATATTGGGCCAACAAATGTACGCATTTTCTTTTTATTTCTTACCTTTGTTTTTATGAAAACATTTTTTATTGATTGGAATTTGATACCATACGCCGAAGCATGGCAACGGCAGACAGAATGGTTTGATAACATTGTCCGGGCAAAAGTTCAGGGCGAGAGTTATGAAAACCGTATTGTGATGTGCGAACATCCCCATGTTTATACATTAGGACGTAGCGGGAAAGAAAATAATATGCTGTTGAGTGATGAACAACTGAAAGCAATTGATGCCACCCTTTATCATATTGATCGGGGAGGGGACATTACTTATCATGGTCCGGGACAACTGGTATGTTATCCGATATTAAACCTGGAAGAATTTCAGTTAGGATTGAAAGAGTACGTTCATCTGTTGGAAGAAGCGGTGATTCGGGTATGTGCTTTTTATGGCATTGAGGCCGGACGTTTGGAGAAAGCGACAGGAGTCTGGTTGGAAGGTGATACGCCTCGTGCGCGTAAGATTTGTGCTATCGGAGTGAGAAGCAGTCATTATGTCACGATGCATGGACTGGCTCTGAATGTGAATACCGATTTACGTTATTTCAGTTATATCCACCCTTGCGGATTTATAGATAAAGGCGTCACTTCTCTTCGTCAGGAATTAAAGCACGATGTGCCGATGGACGAAGTGAAGCAACGCCTCGAAGAGGAACTTAGAAAACTATTCCAACTCCCAGTTGCCAAGTGCGGCGCATAAAGCAATCTTTATCAGCCAAGGCGTATGAGAAGTCTGCACGTATCGGCCAGAAGTTTATTCCGCAGCCTAGGGTGCCGTAGTTGCCTACTCCTTTGTCTTTGTCTCCGAAATGGTATCCCGCACGGACAACACCATATTTCAGGAAATTATATTCAGCTCCTATGCCAGCCTGGAGATGACGGATTTCAGAAGGGAGCAGATAGTTGAAGTCGAGCGCCACCTGCAAACGGTTTTCTATACTGAATGGCAGGTCGATTGTACCTCCCAATCCTAATCTGGCGGGTAACTTTTGTCCGTTCAGCTTTTGCCTAAGTTGGCAGCTTGGAAACCAATGCTCCAGGAAGCCATTTCGTCCAATAGAGCCATATTGCGATAGTAGGTCGCGCCGAAGTCCAGACAAACGCTATTCTTGCTGTCTGCGCTTTCCGCGGCTTTGGCTTGCAGGTATCTGAACGTTAATGAAAGAGACAGATTTTTGGCTACATTTCTGAAATAAGCAGCTTCTAAATCCCAGATATGAGGACGGTAATCGAGCACCTTAGGATCTTTGAAATGCCGGAAACCTACAGCAAACCCATGTATGCCTTCCCTTCCGATCCGGTAGAAAAGGGAGGCGCTATGTAGCGCATAATCTTGGTTGATCTTAGCGTATGAATAACTCGCACCCATCACTTCTTGTGAGAAAGCGATGGTAGAAGCATTATGAAAAATAGCTGTACTACCGTTGTCGGTGGTAGCTAATCCTGTACCTGCCATACCTGCCGATTGGGCGTCCGGAGTAAGTTCCAGAAAATAGGCGCTTGCCATTCCTTGTGCTCCCAGCAAAGTGGCGAATAAGCACGACGCGAGAAGTAAATGTTTTACTCGTTTCATAATCAGTTATTTTAGAGTGAGACATCCGGACAACACGTATGCCTGTCCACGATTTATTGTTGTTTAGCATGTGATTGAGAGGTTCGTCGCTGACAACTACTTTTCCCAATGTAGAAGAAGCGTGCAGCAGGTGCAGTTTTCCCTCTTTATATTCTGCTATTCCCACATGAGCAATGTCCAGTCCGGGCATCTTCGTTGTAATAGCAATAATGTCTCCATTCATGATCCAGGGCAATCCGGCTTCCGGCAGTTCGCTTTTCGGCAACCAATGTACGACTTTTCCGGAGATTGCTTTTTCATATTCGGCCATTTGTCGTACATTTTCCGGCGAATCAGCCAATTTTTTATATTGCTTGGGATGGGTAGACATATACGAAAGAGAGATTTTCTGGGTATGCGCACTGTTTTTGGCAGTAATATCGGTGAGGAATCCGTGGCGGATTCCGTTCTCTATCCATTCGGAAGTATAATGCAACCGGGAAGGATAACCGTTGATGATGCCGTCCCGATAACGTATTTTTTGTAGATTGTCGGCAAAGGAAGAACCGAGTGCCTGTGTCAACGTGTATTCTACGAAAGTGAGGCAATCTACGGCATCTGTCCGGATCACTAATGATTCTTCTCCGTCTTGATCTAATGTGTTAGCCACGTATTTAGTTCCCAGATAAGATTTCCCGATTCGTAACATGGGTTCGGGGTTTTCCGGGAATACAACGCCGTCGCGCAACCATTTCTCCAATTCCTGTGTCCATTGTTGCTTATATTTAAAATGATCCTTAAATCCCCAGCCATGTCCTCCGGTAGGATAAACATGGAGAGTTGCCGGAACCTTGTTTTTCTGTAAAGCAAGGTAATAATTCACTCCGTGATAAGGTGCTACGGAAGGGTCGTCGGAGGTAAGAGCGATAAATGCTTGTGGAGTATCGGGCGTTACTTGCAATTCGGCGGAAAACTTCTGTATTTGTTCCATTGTTGGATTTTTGCCGAGCAATGCAGTTCTTGTATTTCCACGGGTGACTTGCATCATCGTAACCACCGGATAAAGTAATATCTGAAAGTCCGGACGTGTTTCCGAATTATAATGAGTGGCGAGTGTAGCAGTTAAATGCCCTCCCGCAGAGGCTCCCATTAATCCTACCTTGTAAGGATTGACATTCCATTCTTTGGCATGTTGGCGTACCATGCGAATGGCTTGTTCGGCGTCTGATACGGGGACTTCCCAATGGCCGTTCGGCATCCGGTATTTTAATACCATATAGGTAATACCTTGTCCGCAGAACCAAGGAGCCATATCATACCCCTCTCCATCCATACCCAGTCCACGATACCCGCCTCCGGGGCACATGATAATAGCCATTCCATTCGGCTTTTCCGGGTGGTAGACCGTCAGGGTGGGATGCGTGACATTCGTGACAAAATGAGGACGTGTTTCCTGCTCTTCTCCGGTTAGTCCACTGGAGTTGGGAGCACCGTCGGGCCACAAAGGTAGCTCGACGGGCTGTTGTGCAAATGATATGGCAGTTACAAGTGATACTATAATGGATAATAGTCTCCTCATAATGATTTATTTAACTTTCATTGAAGCCTTTATAAAGTAAAGAATCAGTAAGGCATACGCTCCTAATGCCAACACTTCTGACCAAGTATTGTTCAACCATGCCTCATTAACCAGATTGATTCCACCAAAGCGCATCGCGGCACTGATTACTCCCATCAATGCGCCTCCGGCAATGAAACCGGATGCCAGCAACGTACCTTTTTCACCTCTTTCCGTATTCAGAGATGCATCTTTGCTACGTGTTGTAACAAACCAATTCACTGCTCCACCCACTACCAACGGTACATTTAGTTCCAATGGAATAAACATACCCAATGCGAAAGCTAATGCAGGAATTTTACAAAGAGTCAGAATAATAGCTAAGACAGCCCCAATGCCATATAACAACCAGGGTGCACCTACACCGCTCATTAGTGGTTCGATAACGGCCGCCATCGCATTTGCTTGCGGAGCAGCCAATGCGCCACTTGTAAATCCGTATGTCTTATTCAGGATAATCATTACACCGCCTACTGTTGCAGCCGATACGATTGTTCCCAAGAACTTCCATGTTTCCTGTTTGGCAGGCGTGCTTCCGAGCCAGTAACCAATCTTCAAGTCGGTGATAAAACCTCCTGCCATCGACAGTGCGGTACATACTACACCACCCATTACCAATGCGGCAACCATGCCCGAAGGACCTTTCAGTCCGACAGCTACCATCACTACGGAAGCCAATATCAGTGTCATCAATGTCATTCCCGAAACCGGATTAGTACCAACAATCGCAATGGCGTTAGCTGCTACTGTGGTGAACAGGAAAGAGATGCCGGCAACCAATACAATGGCTACCAATGTATGCAACAGATTCCCTTGCATGACATCGAGATAGAAGAATAATACGATTAATATCAGTGTGATGATGGAACCGATAGCGATAATCTTCATGGAAAGATCCCGTTGGGTACGGATAATGCTCTTCTCTCATTCCCTTTACCGCCCATTTCTTTGGCAGCCAGTCCGACGGCACTCTTGATGATGCCCCAGGAACGGATAATACCGATCACACCTGCCATAGCGATACCGCCGATACCGATGCTCTTGGCATAATATTTGAATATTTCTTCCGGGCTCATCATACCTACGGTAGAGGTGATTTCCGGATTCCATGCATTCAGTACACTGTCACCCCAGATAGCAGACATTCCCGGAATGATGATCCACCATACTGCCAGTGATCCGGCACAGATGATGGAAGCATATTTCAGTCCGACGATATATCCCAAACCAAGCACAGCGGCACCGGTGTTTACCTTGAATACCAATTTTGCCTTTTCTGCCAGCATTTCTCCGGCACTGCAAACACGGGTAGTAAAATTCTCGTTCCACCATCCGAATGTCGCTACGATGAAGTCATATAATCCGCCGATCATACCTGCCATCAATAATGGTTTGGCCTGGCTGCCGCCTTTTTCTCCGGAGATCAACACCTGTGTAGTAGCTGTTGCTTCCGGGAAAGGATATTTTCCATGCATGTCGCTGACGAAGTATTTACGGAAAGGGATCAGGAATAGAATACCCAATACGCCACCCAATAAAGAGCTGATGAATACCTGCATGAAGGTAACCGTCATCTCGGGATATTTAGCTTGGAGAATATAAAGAGCGGGGAGGGTGAAGATCGCTCCGGCAACGATTACACCGGAACACGCTCCGATAGACTGGATAATCACATTTTCGCCCAACGCATTTTTTCTTTTGGCAGCTCCGGAAACTCCTACGGCAATGATCGCAATTGGAATAGCTGCTTCAAATACCTGTCCGACCTTCAACCCCAGATAGGCAGCGGCGGCTGAAAAAAGGATTGCCATGGCAATACCCCATGCTACTGACCAGATATTAACTTCCGGATAATTTTTAGAGGGACCCATCAACGGGTTGTACACTTCCCCAGGTTTCAACTCTCTGAACGCATTCTCGGGTAACCCGGTGAATTTGTCTTCTTCTTGTTTCATAGTTTTTATAATTTGCTAATGTGTTAATTTACATTTCCGTCCTCAAAGTAAACAAAAAAAAAGGAGAACCGAAGAGATTTCTCCTTTATGTAATAGTCTATTTTTTCCTACTTTGCATCTTTTGCCGTCATATCGCCTTCGATATACAATCTTACCATCTCTGTTTTGGCGTTGGTACGCAAGGTGATTGATTTTTGAAATGTCCCGGATATTTGCCTGTTCCGTTATAAGTCACCTTGATTGTTCCCTTTTTACCCGGCATGATGGGTTCCTTTGTATATTCGGGTACT